>Ga0335069_10000007_pt1 | contig 402494 bp, 327 predicted proteins | sample Lox_Sample_11_FD_206714 | JGI IMG/M metagenome (GOLD analysis project Ga0335069, IMG submission 206714) | Soil microbial communities from Loxahatchee National Wildlife Refuge, Florida, United States - Lox_Sample_1.1 | ecosystem: Environmental > Terrestrial > Soil > Wetlands | place: USA... | reverse complement strand
CCCCCCCGCCCAGATATTACTGTCGGCAATCACTGCATCGGGGTTCACTGCATTTACACGTATTTTATCCAACCCCAATTCTGCAGCAAGCAAACGCGAAAGATGCGCCTGCGCGGCTTTTGCACTTCCATACCCGGCATTATTCGGCCCGGCAACCACTGAATTTTTGGAAACGATATTAATAATATCCCCTCCCATATTTTGCTTACGCATAATTTCGATGGAAGCTTTTGAAACAAGAAACTGGCCTTTTACCAGGATATCATACAACCTGTCCCAATCCTGTATGCTATGACCAGTTACAGGTTTTGAAATGCTGATGCCGGCATTGTTCACCACAATATCCACACCACCAAATGCCAGAACAGTTGCAGCAAGTGCTTTTTCAATGCTGTTGTTATTTGTTACATCAAGCAAGGCAGATGCGGCAATATCTTTACCGAATAATTGCTGAAATTCCGCCATCGTATTTTTCATGCGCTCTTCATTAATATCATTAATGATTACACAAGCGCCTTCTTCTGCAAATTTTTTAGCGATGGCTTTGCCAATACCACCTGCACTGCCGGTTACCAAAGCAATTCTTCCGCTCAATGCTTTAGGTTTAGGCATACGTTGCAATTTCGCTTCTTCCAGCAACCAATATTCAATATTGAACGCTTCCTGCCGGGGAAGAGAAGTATATTCACTTACTGCTTCCGCTCCACGCATAACATTAATGGCATTGATATAAAATTCTGCGGCTACCCTTGCAGTTTGTTTATCTTTTGCGAAACTGAACATGCCAACGCCGGGATATAAAATAATTACAGGATTGGCATCACGCATAGCAGGACTGTTCGGATGTTTGCAGCTGTTATAATAGTCTGCATACATTTTCCTGTATATTTCAAACTGGGGGGCGAGTTTTTCTTTTATTGCAGATACGTCAACAACTTCTTGTCCAGGGTGAAGATGTAAAACCAATGGAGAAATTTTTGTGCGCAGAAAATGATCAGGGCAACTGGTTCCCATCGGCGCCAGTTTCTCCATGTCGTTGGAGTTGATAAACTGCAGCACCCTTTCATCATCGGTAAAATGCCCGATCATTTTTGTGTGAGACGAGCAAAACCCCCTCAGCACAGGCATTAATGCTGATGCCTGCTGCGATCTTTGTTCATTTGTTAATGATTGAATTTTTTCGCCGCCAAAAACCGGTTTTTTCTTACCATAATTGTCTTCTAAATATTGGGCACAACGTTCAATCACTTCCAGTGTGTTAATATAACTTTCATAAGCAGTATCGCCCCAGGTAAACAAACCATGCGAACCGAGCATAATGCCACGGATGCCCGGGTTTTCATCCAAACATCTTTTCAATTTTAAACCCAGGTCAAATCCGGGCCGTTGCCAATCTACCCAACCAAGTGTTCCGTTAAACAATTCCTGCGTAATTTTTTTTCCATCTTTCGCAGCAGCAATTGCAATAGCAGCATCCGGATGCAGATGATCAATATGTTTAAAAGGAAGAAATCCATGCAATGGCGTATCAATGGAAGGAGCTTTTGAATCCAGCTCATAAATGCAATGGTTGAACAATTCCACCATTTCGTCTTCATACTGAATACCCCGGTAAACATTTTTCAGGCTCCGCAAGCGATCAATATAAAGAGCTGCGAGCCCGTTACGTTTCATCGTTCCGAGATCGCCACCGCTTCCTTTCACCCACATTATTTCGGTTTCCTTCCCGGTCAGCGGATCTTTTGCCATCCCCTTACAGGATGTGTTTCCACCGCCATAATTAGTTAGCCGCAAATCTGCCCCCAGTAAATTGGAACGATACACCAGCAATGCAACTTCATCGCCCTGCATTGATGCTGCTTTCACATCATCCCATAAATAACTTACATGCTTAAAATTCTTTGTTGTATTCATTATTCAACATTTTAATGTGGCGTTGCTCCAGTAAAATTATTTCATTGAATTGCCGATGCCTACCAGCACAACGGATGCAATAATGGTGACAATACCAATAATAATGGTAGTTTTTGTTTTTGAGCTTACGCCTTTCCATTCTTTCAAAACAATTCCCCAGATATTAGCCACTAAAATAATAAAGGCCATATGAAGGATCCAACTGCTTGCTCCATTACCCAGTTTGCTTTCTCCCATACCATAGAAAAAAAACTGAAGGAACCAGGTTGTTCCTGCCAAAGCTGAAAACAGGTAATTTTTCAGCAATGGAGTAGTTGATTTTGTATAATCGCCGAAACTTTTATTACGGGTGTTCAATAACATGCACCAAATAAAATTGGTAGCGAGCCCGCCCCATAATAAAGTGATGTATATAACATTGTTCTGATACAGCGGGTTAAAGCCGGCCTGCACGGCAGCTTGCGCCATTGGTTTTCCCGCCTCTATCCCAAAATTGAAACAGGCACTCATGATTCCGGAAAAAATGGCTACCAGCAAGCCTTTCACCAGGTTAAATTCGGCAACAGATTTTTTCTTTTCTTCTTCAGGCAATTCTTTTTCTTTCATCATACCTGCACGACCGCATATATAAATTCCAAGCAAACAGATAATCACCCCCAGTAAGACAATTTTTCCCCAGGAAGTAGTAACAAGGTCGTGTAAATTTGTTTTCCCTTCTGCCGGATAAAAATTATAATAAACAGAAGGAACTAATGCCCCGAATGCAGAACAAAAACCAAGCACTACTGAATTGCCCAGGCTCATGCCCAAATACCGTACACCTAATCCGTAAGTAAGCCCGCCAAATCCCCACAATACCCCGAATAAAATTGTGTAACTTATTACTGATAATGGGGTGTGCCTGATGATGTCAGCAAATCCGGGAACAGTGAGCCAGGCAGCTAATGGCGGCATAATCAACCATGAAAATAATCCTCCGATAATCCAGTAGCTTTCCCAGTGCCAGTCTTTTACTTTTTTATAAGGCATGTAAAAGCTGCCCGAAGCAAAACCGCCAATAAAATGGAAAATAATCCCTAAAATAATTTGCATGGCAATCGTTTTATGTTTCAGCTAACGGACCCTGTCTGTAAAGTTAAATATCAACAATCATTAACCATCCTGATCTGTCATGATTAACTTTTTCTATACACCATAAAGTAAATGTCATCAATACTACATTTTTATTTTCTTTGCAACAGATAATCATTTATGCGGCCAACCGGGATTTATGATATTATTAAAGTGGATGAATACTCCAGCACTCCCAAATACCAGCAAATTATCAATTGCATTGTAAAAGGGCTGGAAAGCGGAAAATTAAACCGAGGCGATGCCTTGCCTTCCATTAACGATTTGAGTTATGAGCTGGATGTATCAAGAGATACTGCAGAACGGGGCTACCGTTATCTTAAAAAAATCGGGTTACTGAACTCTGTTGCAGGAAAAGGCTATTTCATCAAAAATGCAAAGCTGGAAAACGTCCTCAGGATTTGTATTTTTTTCAATAAGTTGAGTGCACACAAAAAAATAATTTACGACTCATTTGTTCATGCCCTTGGCAATAATGCCACTATCGATTTTTATATCTACAATAACGATTTTGGGCTGTTCAAAAAATTGCTTTCCAGCAAGAATGAAAATTATACCCATTATGTAATCATCCCTCATTTTATTGAAGGGGGCGAAAATGCATCAGCAGTTATCAATACGCTTCCAAAAGACAAACTGGTACTGCTTGACAAAATGATTACCGGGGTAGACGGCGAATATGGTGCCGTGTATGAAAATTTTGAAGAAGATATCTATTACGCTTTGCAACAGGCAGGTGAGCGTTTAAGTAAATATGAAACGCTTAAAATTATTTTTCCGGCAAACAGCTATTATCCCAATGAAATATTAACAGGCTTTATTAAGTTTTGCCAGGACTACGCATTCAACTATAAAGTGGTCAGCACTATAAAAAATGAAGAAATCGGGAAAGGAGAAGCCTATATTGCTGTAATGGAAGATGACCTGGTAAAACTGGTTGAAAATATCATTCGCCGCAAACTACAGGTAGGTAAAGATGTGGGAATTATTTCTTATAATGAAACACCATTAAAAAAAATCATCCTGAACGGCATCACTACTATTTCAACCGATTTTAATGAAATGGGGAAAATGACCGCCTCCCTGATATTGGAAAAATCAAAAAAACACTTGCCTGTGCCTTTCAGGTTAACTTTGAGAGATTCCCTGTAGTGATATCGAAATATCAAATCTTATTTATCAGCTTCAAAAGAATTATTGTTGAAGAACGGCTCCGGCAATATGTTTAGGCATATCCAATCCTTTTATTACCTGATCTTTTATATGATTAAGTAAAATTACCGGCGATGAAGAAGCCGTTTTGATCGTTAGCCCATTCACATTGAGGCCTGTAACATCATTAAAAATACAAGCCGTCCTGAAATCCTCTTTTTGATACCCGAGCCTAATATTTTTTATAGTTATTCCTTCAGCATGGCGGACATATAATCCCCAGGCAGGCAACTCCCCAAACATGGAAAACTCCGGGTAACCGGATGCATTTTCGGTTATGCGTTCCAGTGAGTCCAATCCATATTTTGCAACACTGCTGTCTCCGCCGCCTTCATATTCAATGCTGATATTTTCAAGTGTTATATCTTTTACAGGATGCCCCGGCAAACCACTGATGGACGCCGGAAAAACATTGTGCGGGTACCTGATCTCGGGGCCCTCCATGTCATAGCCTTTATCTGGTTTTCCCGATGGGATACGGGCGGTAATATTTTTAATAACGATGTGCTGCACTTTGCTGATCGTGTCCGTTTTATTCCGATGGCCGAGTTTTATAAAAATGGCATTGCCGGTATTTTTTGCGGTAATATTTTTTACAAATATGCTGTCTAATATGCCCCCGTCTACCGCTTCCAGCGCAATGGCAGAACGATAAGTGTCATACACATCTATATCTTCCACTCTTATATTTCTAAACCCTCCATGAGAAGCGGTGCCGAATTTAATGGCTGAAGCGCTGGAGCGGACCTTGCATTGCTTAATCAAAATATTTTCACAAATGCTGTTTGCATTTTCTGATTTCAGGCAAATGCCATCATCCGCAGCATTTACAAAACAGTTGGTGATGTTTACATTTTTACAATCCACTACATCAATTCCGTCGTTGTTCCAGTATGCGTTGCTCTCCACGGTAATATGATCAATGGTCAGGTGGTTGCATTCTTTATAATCCTGCACCCATGTGGTGGCGTTGATGAGGCGGATACCGGATATATGAATGTTGCTGCAGTTAAAAAAATGAATGATTTGCGGGCGGTTGGCTTCGGTTGGCCTTTTCTGGTGCCAGGGGTTTTCTGTTTTCCATTCCGGGTCCTGCAGCGTGCCTGCGTTCAGCATCTCGAAAACATCTGCCAACAATGCTTTTGCATTTCCACTAATCGTTCCTTTACCGGTGATAGAGATATTTTTCAAGCCGTTAGCGGAAATCAGTGGTTGTGCATCACCGTTGCCATAGTCCGGTCTTCTGGCGCTGCCGATCAGTTCCGCATTTTCCTGCAGCTGCAATTGCACTCCGGACCTGAATTGAAAAGGGCTGGTCAGAAATTTACCTGCAGGCACTATTACTATGCCACCTCCGTTTTTCCCTGCCGCATCTATTGCTTTTTGAATAGCATTTGCATTGTCATATATACCATCGCCTGTTGCGCCAAATGTTTTGATGTTGAATTTATTTTGCGCAACAAGCTGCAATGCAGATAAAGAAAGCAACAGTATAAAAATATTTTTTTGCATCATCTTTTAGCCGGAATTTCTATGGTGTAAAAAGGTATTTAGCCAATACAATTCTTGTCGTTGTTCCCTCACTTCTTTTGCTCTGAAGTAAAAGAAAAATGATTTATGATCAATAGTTTGATCTGTTACAAATCAAATTTAACTGTTAATAAAATATCTCAGTTTTAGCGATCAATTTTGTGATTGCATTTCTGAACGATATTTCTGGTACAGAAGGCGAACTATTGCTGTGGCATCTCCTGTTGCACTAACCGGATAATCTTTTCTTTCATGCACCCATTGCCATTCCCATTTTTTAATTTTTTGGGTGAACGAATCCATATCAAACCCCTGGTGTTGTGTGAACGTTTTTTCTGCTTCTTCAAAAAATAATTTCCATCTTGGTTTATAAAAATCATTTATTAAACCGCTCCATTGCCTGCAGGCATATTCATTCAGCGGACAATTTTCATCGCCCCAAAGTGTGATCAGGTCTTTGGCATTCATTTCATACAACAATTTTTCATTCTCATTTTTGCCCCATTTTCTTGCATCAGCCACCCATGGCCCTAACAAAAAATCTTTTCGTGTTGCCAGTAACTTATCCATATCATCCATCAACTGAATAAATGCTGTTGAATATTTTTTAAATGCCGCCAGATCTTTGTTACGATAAGCAGCCGCAAATTTTTGCTGTAAGGGAGATGCATAATTTGCCAGCACCTGCCTGGCAATATCCACTAGGTCAAACAGGAAGCCATTACTGTTTTTACATGCAGGCATTGCTTTCATCTTTTCATCCCATGCAGGTAATAAATCAGCCGCATTGTAATTGAGTTTTGTATTGGCCCAACGTGAAGAAGAGTCAAAAGTTGGCCTTGCCTGAATGATCGACTCAGCCCCATCACGTTTGTATTTATCGGGAGGAACAGAGTAAGCTGTTTTTCTCAGTATATCCCATGCTTTTCGGGCATGCAAATTTTTTACTCCATACCGGTTATGCGTGTATTCAGCCAACCAGTCTTCTAAATTTATAGAAGTATCCCGCCATGTATTGGCAGTCATCAGTTCATAGATCACGGGATTTTGTTCAATGCCCTCCATCGTCATGCCAATACCGGCCATATTTTTTGAAGAATCATTTTTCAAGGCAAGGGCAGGCCCTTTTGCCACAGCATCCATTCTTCCAAACAAATTTGTGTTGCCACCGAAATTGTTAATCATGTTCCATATCCATTGCTTTCCATGAAAAGCGTTTGTTCTTTTCCATACCGGCTCAATTTCAGCGGCGAGATCAAGCAATATCATTTTATCATCCGGCACTGCTTTCAATAATGCTTCAATCTGCGGGGCTTTCCAGAATTTCCGGTCGCTGAAAAAAAGCCATGCCTGCATTACCCAGGTTGCGGCAGTGTCAGCATTATACATACCTTCATACACCCTCCCACTCAGCTTTGATAAAAATTCCGGATCATCCGATGCGGGTTCATTTTCATTAAAAGTATCTGCAGAGTACAAATGGTCGGTGCCGAATAATTTTGTTTGCTCCTGTAAAAATTTTTTTCCTAATTCAGCGAAGAGGGAGTCTTCTGAGTCGAGGATATAAGTGTCACCAAACCCGTTTTTCCAGTTTGCTACTTTCAATTTTGCATTCGGAAATTTCTTTTTGAATGCAGCAGGAACATGCCCGGTAAACGCAGGTAATGCAGGTTTCATTCCCAGTTCACGTTCACGTTGCAGGATTTTTTGTTGCAGGTCCCGATGGCTTTCCATCCAGCTAACGGGCAATGGGCCGCCCCATCCATCAATATTTCCCATCCAGAACCATGAAAAATAAGCGGGGCCTGAAAAAAAATCTTTCAGGTCATCATCTGTAAAACCCATTTGATGATATACTTCACGCCAGGTATATTCTTCTCCGGTGATTGCAAGCGGCATATTAATACCATGCAAGGCCATCCAGTCAATTTCTTTTTCCCAACGCGGCCAGTCCCACCAGCTCATGCTGTAATTGAAGGTGCAATAATTCAAATAATAGCGATAGGAATAAGGAGTTTCTTTATGAATTTTTGTTAGTGGGATGGGGAGTTGTTTTGGAAGATGAAGGTTTGTTCCGTTCCAGGTAACCTGGCAGTGGCAAAATTCAGTGAGATAGTAATATAATGCCGCTGCAACGGCAACACCGTTATTTCCTCTCAACACAATTTTATTATTCCTGCTTTCAATTTCAAATGCTTCTTTGTTTTTTTCAGGCGCTAACTGTTCGACCACAAAATCATTCACGTGTGCCGGCAAAATTCTTTGAATAAGATTTTGAGATGCTGCAATACTATTTTGCGATAAAGATTTTTTGGGTGCAATGATTACAATTGCAATAAAAAATGTTGAAAATATTTTTATAGCTGAGCCCATAAATGTATTTGTAAATTTTATTGATAAATGTAAACTCATACTGCTAAAATAAATTCATCATCGGTTTTGCCATTATAAAAGCCCCGGAACAGAAGTACCGGGGCGCAACTACCTGCTGTGTAGTTCATTGCTTAAACCAAAACGAATGATTATGAGAAAAAACTAATATCCCGGGTTTTGTTTGAGCGATGGGTTTAATGTTAGTGCAGAGGTCGGTATCGGGAAAATCCTTCGATAAGTATCTGCATTGGTTTTGTATCCCCAGCTTCCTTCAAATTTACCGAAACGTATCATGTCATTTCTGTGCCAGCCTTCCCATGTCAGTTCGCGGCAACGCTCATTGTAAACACTGTCGAGGTTTATATCGGACCATGCCGGGCTTGTTGTTCTGTTGGCACGAAGGCTGTTGACAAGTGACAGGGGAGTGCTTCCGTTGGTGGCAGAGCCTCCGCGTAAAATAGCTTCTGCTTTCATCAAAATAATATCTGAATAACGGAAGATGGGAATATCATTATTTTGGTTCCTGCTTGATGAAGAAGCATCAGGATGAAATTTTATATTCCTGTAACCCATAGTCCATGCAATTTCATCATTACCCACATCGAAGCCATTGCTAACGCCATTGTAAGGGTCTTGCCCGTTGGCAATATCTTGCCTTAAAACAACATTAGGCACTAAATTTACCTGATACGTGTAACTACCTCCCGGGTTATTACCACTGTAATATTGATCATAACCTACATTGGTGGTAGTAACTGTTAGTGGAATGGTTTTGGCTGCATCCTGCCATTGTAAACCGGTTAGCCATTGCCCGTTCCTCACGTCATTCGAATCGTTGAAGTTTGCGTAAAATTCGGGCAAAGTGCTTGCCGGGCCGGAAGGGTCGTAAGGCAAGCCAAAATAATTATACCCTGCTCCTGCTGCCACCTTACCCATAGAACGCGGCACATCGTAACGTGCATGATAATTTGCAGAGCGGCCATACCAACCTGATCCGTTGGAATTGAAAGGAACAGCAAAAATAAATTCATCTTCACTACCCGGCGAAGTAGGGCCATTGCTGGGATAAAACATTACCAAGTAATTCGACCTGGCAGTAATATTAAACTTGCCCGAGCTAATAATATTATCACAGGCTGCAATGCAGTCATTATATCTTGCAGTACCGGTATAATATTCGGCATTCAGGTACATTTTAGCCAACAATGCATAAGCCCCATATGCAGTAAAGCGGCCATAAGTGGTCTGATCAACCGTAGTGCTTAAATAGGGAATCGTGTTTTTGATATCATTCTCCAGAAATGCAAAAACCTGTGCCCTTGGTATGTTTGGATGAGGATTGAAATCTCCGTACAAAGTATCCAGAGGAACGTTGCCCCAGTTATCCATAAGCATGAAAATGGCATAGTCGCGCACCAGTTTCAGTTCTGCCAATTTCATTTGCTTATTGGTGCCTGCAGGCATGGTGGTGGTTAATATCGATATCGCCTGGTTTGCGGAACTCACAATGACAGACATCCATCCCCAGTTTCCGTTCAAGTACCCGTTATCTTTTGTCCAGGAATGATAATGCATTTGCATGTTTTGCGCACCATCGTACCAGTTGCCGCCATGTGCAGGCATAATGGCTTCGTCTGTACTGTAAGACTGCTGAAAGAAATATTCCTGCGCCAGGTAGCCATCCAGTGCAACATAAGGGGTAAGCTCTGTTTGAATATACCCCAGTGAATCCTGCGGGAAAACGGATGGCGTTACTTCCGTTGTAATGGGAACATCTAATTTATGGCAGGAACTGATAATGCCTGCTATAAAGAACAGCATGAAAAGTTTTCCTAATATCTTTTTCATATTCATGACTTTAATTTTCTGAATTAAAATGAAACGTTTACTCCAAATAAAAAGCTCCTGGTTTTTGGATAGAAATTGTTGTAATCGATACCCGGTGCAATGCCTCCTTGATTTACTTCAGGATCTATGCCTGTGAATTTGGTAATGACGAATAAATTGTTTGCAGAAATATAAAACCTGAGCGATTTAATATAAGTGGATACGTTTCTGAAGTTGTAACCCAGTGTTGCATTATCGAGGCGCACATAATTTCCGCTTTCAATAAAACGGGTGGAGTAAGTATAATCCAACACATCTGCAGGCGATTCATTAGCAGCATCTACCAGTATGTTCGTGCTGGCTGCCGTGGCAGGAGAGAACAAAACAGCTCGGGTTGCATTCATGATTTTATTTCCGAACACACCTCTGAGCGAAAAATTCAGGTCGATATTTTTATACTTGAAAGTGTTGGCAAAACCAATCAATAATTTAGGTTGGGCATCTCCTGCATAGAAATAATCTGTGCCGTTTGACGGAGAAGTAGTAAGCGTTCCATCGTGCTTATACCATTGTGAAATGCCCTGTGCGTTTTTGCCTGCATATTTGAATGTGAAGAACTGGCCCAATGGGTGGCCTTCTTTCAGCAACTGAACATAACGCCCTGATTGGCCGGGCCCTTCCGGGTCGCCGACACTGACGGAGTCGCCACCTATAAATAATGGGTTCGTTAATTTGGTGATCTCATTTTTGTTGTGCGCAAAGTTCAGGTTGGTTGTCCATGAAAAATCTTTGCTTTGCATCACCATGCCGCTAATACTTAATTCAATCCCCTTGTTCGTCATACTGCCACCGTTTGCAGTAATGCCACCATTGGGCAACAACATCGGGTCTGCAGCATACCCAATAATCATATCACTCGTTTTCTTATTATACCAATCAAATGCCACAAAGATTCTTTTGTTTATGATGGAGAAGTCGAGACCTACATCAGTAGTAGCCGTTTTCTCCCAATGCAAATTGGGGTTTGCGGTTTGTGAAGTTCCGATTGCAGAAACCAATGTTCCATTATAATAATAGTTCCCTCTTCCCGCCAGTATAAATTGCGGTGTGTAAGGATTGAAGCCTGCAGCATTACCTGCTTCGCCATAGCTGCCCCTTAATTTCAGATCGCTGATAATGTTCTGATCTTTCATAAATCCTTCCTCACCAATACGCCATGCTGCGCCAACAGATGGGAAATATCCCCATTGGCGGTTGGCGCCAAACATCGAACCGCCATCTCTTCTTAATGAAGCCTGTAATAAATATTTTTCCTGATAGTTATATTTCAGGCGGGCAAAATCTGAAATCAAACGGGTGCGTTGATAAACACCATCCCCACTAAAATATAACCCATTGCCATAACTTGATGGATTGCTTAATGCAAGGTTGTTGTACAAAATATTATCCACAGGGAAATTGCTTGTAGTGGCAGAAAAGCCATCACCGCTGACATTGTCCTGCCAGGAATAACCGATTACAGCATTGATGCTGTGTGCACCAAATTTTTTATCCCATGTAAAGAAGGTTTCCAGCAACTTACTGGTGTTCTGATAATCGCTTCTTGTTGCCTGGCCGTTTTGCCCGAAAGTCTGCAGGCTGTGGCCTCCATAACCGGGGTCCGGGTTATCATACATCTGGTTATAGGTAGATGTAAAATATTTGGTAAGATAAGTGCCGGTCAGCGCATTCGAATTCTGGTAGGACAGAGCCAGGTCATAAGTAATGCCTAAAGGCAATTTTAATTGCGCTGTTAAACTTCCCAGCAGTAAATTGGTTTTCGTTTGTCCATACTCGTTATTAAGCATGGCAACCGGATTGTAATAGTTGGATTTCTGTAAATTTTCAAAATAAGTGCCATCGCTGTTTTTGATTGGATTCACCGGCAGGTATAAGTTTGCCATTTGCAATATGGAATTGCGGTAAGGCAAATCATTGGCATTACTGATCGAGTTGCTGATATTCAAACCCAATTTAAGTTTATCCTTAAAAGCATACTGATCGGCATTTAACCGTGCAATAACACGATTTAATGAAGTAGTTTGAATGATGCCCTGCTTGTCAAAATAGTTGATGCTGGCAATATAACCGCCATGCTCGCCGGTGTTACTGTAAGAAAGGTTGTGATTGTGAGCAATGGCACTGCTGCGTTCAATAGCTTTTTGCCAGTTGGTATTGGCCCCTTTGTCATCGGCCGGAGTGAAAGCCAGATTGTTTTTGGTAACAAAAGAACGCAGTTGTGTAGCGTTCATTACCTTCAATTGGCTTGATACTGATTCATCGCTAATATAACCATTGTAAACAAGGATAGGCTCACCTTTTTTTGCTCTTTTGGTAGTAATGATAATAACACCGTTTGATGCGCGGTTACCATAAATAGCAGTAGCTGCGGCATCTTTTAAAATATCAATAGAGGCGATATCGTCTGGCGCAACATTGGCAATGTCTGCACCTGGCACGCCATCAATTACATAAAATACCCCTTGCGTGCTATTGAGTGAGGAAACACCTCTTAAAATTACGGCAGCGGTCCTGTTGGGGTCGCCACTGGAAGTAATATTCAGGCCGGCCACTTTGCCCTGCAACAATTGCCCTACATCGCTGATAGATCCTTTGTTCATCTCTTCCGGCTTCACGGAAGTAATGGAGCTGGCAAGTGTACGCTTGGTAGAACGCCCATAACCGATTACCACTGCATCATTCAAGGTGCTTTTGCTTTCGGAAAGCGATATGGAAATGAATGTTTGGTTGCCTACAGCCACTTGTTTGTTTTCATAACCTACATAAGAAAAAACAAGCACATCTTCCTTGGAAGCCACTAAAGAAAATTCCCCGTTTTTATCCGTGGTTGTTCCTTTTGAAGTGCCTTTTACCACAACGCTTACGCCGACAAGCGGTTGCCCTTCCGTTGTGGTTACTTTACCTTTTATGTCAACAAAAGAAGGCTTTTCAACAACCAGCCCCGTTTCTTCTTTTTTCCAAAGCACAATGGTTTGTGCTACGATAGAATAGTTGAGTGGCTGGTTTTCGAAACATTTTTTAAGTGCAGAGTCAAGCCCGGCATTCTTCAGGCTGATGCTCACTTTTGAAGCTTTTTGGAGCAGTTCCGTTTTGTACCAGAAAGAATAGCCGCTTTGTTTTTCAATTTGCTTTAACACTTTTTCGAGAGAAACATTGCGTTCGGAGAGCGTGATGGTTTGGGAATAACCACCGGCATTTACCTGTAAGCAAAATGCAAGCAACAGAAATGCGGTCAATTTCATAACCAAAATCATTTTGGTGATTGGCAGGCTAATGTGCAGCCTGGGCGAAGAAGCTGTGAAGCGCTTCTTTTTGCCATAAGCAGCCAGATTCATACTTTTGTTTTGTTTTGGGTTAACAAATAAACAGTTCCTGAAATAATTGTTTAATACAAAAAGTTAACTCAGCTATTCGCCGGGGGCGGTCGCAACGTTCCCGGTTTTTTCATGTTTTAACTTTTAAAATCTTCTCTATTTTTTGTTAGACGTTACAATGATTCTTCTTCCTTCAATCCTGAAATGCTCATCACTGAGCGAAAGGATTTTAAGTACATCGGAAGCATTCATGTTCCTTGACATTTTGCCCGTGAAATGATCTGTCGGGCTGTTTCCTTCATACACCACTTCCACATCATACCACCTGGCAATCTCCCGCATAACCGATGGCAAATCTGCATCATTGAAAATGAACCTGCCGTTTTTCCATGCCATCACTTCATCCATATTCACCTCTGTTTTCACGTACACATTACTGTTATTTTTATCGATCACCGACTGCTGGCCGGGTTTCAGCAAACTACTGCCGCCGCCGTTCGTCACTTTTACCGAACCTTCCAGCAAAGTGGTTTTCATTGTTTCTTCTTCCTGGTAAGCATTTACATTAAAATGTGTTCCCAACACTTCTATTTCCGAACCGTTGGCTTTTACCACAAAAGGCTTCTCTTTGTTTTTAGCTACTTCAAAATATGCTTCCCCGCTAATTTCAACACGCCGCTTATCTCCAACAAATGAGGTAGGAAAACGAAGACTGGAAGCCGCATTCAGCCATACCATTGTACCATCTGAAAGCGTTACCTGGTATTGACCGCCTTTAGGTGTGGCAATAATATTATACACCGGTTTGTCTTCGCCCTGTTTTATGTTATTATATGCAATTTCACCTGACTTGATCTTCACTATATCGCTGTTTCCCTGATTGCCAAGCTTGCCGTTACGGGCGCTATCTAACACAATAGAACTTCCATCAGCAAGTGTCAGCACGGCCTTGTTGCCGCCGGGTAACAAGTCGTTTAAAGGTTTTTGATTCGAAATTTGAGGAGTTACAACCTGTTGTTGCCTCTTGCTATTAACGACCACCAAATAGGAAATACCAATTAATAAAATAATGGCAGCAGCAACAGGCCACACAAGTCTCCGTATGGAATATAATTTTTGAACCGGGCTTTTATTTTGCCTTAATGCTTCTTTCAGCTTATTAAGCAATACGGCCTCCTGTTCATGCACGTTTCCCAGTTCAGCCTCATTCCATTCATTATTATTTTGAAAGCTTTCATAATATCGTTTCAGCAACAAATCCTCTTCAGGTGTCGTTTTACCATTAAGATATCTGTCAACTATTTCGAGAAATTCGCTTTTATTCACAGCAGGTGTTTGTAAAAAGCTATGTGCAAAAAATCATGGGTATCCCCTAAAAGAATAAAAAATATTTTTATACGCTGATTGTGTAATTCAGAAAAATAAAAAAACAGCAAGTCTGTTTAATGATGAACGCAGCTTTCGTAAGGCAATCGTAAGCTGGTTTTCAACAGTTTTTGTGGATATATGTAGCTGGTTTGCAATTTCTTTATGAGAAAGTTGGTATTCGCGGCTGAGTTTATAAATTGTACGGCATTTATCAGGCAAATTGTCTACTACAGTATTAACAATCTGGTTGATTTCTTTCTGTCTGAAATGTGTTTCCGGCGAAGGTTCAGCTATTCTTTCTTCTACATTTTCAAAAAGTTCTATATCGGAAGGATTATTCTTAATATGTCTGAAAACCTGGTATTTTACTGCAGTGTGCATGTACGCATTAAGCGATTCCCTGATAAGCAGCGTTTCTCTTTTTGCCCACAGTTGCAAAAAAATTTCCTGAACGATATCTTCGCAAACTGCTTTGTTTTTAAGAATATTATATGAACTAATAAACAAGGGTTGCCACAAATGATGGTATATCTCTTCAAGCGCCTTTTCATCTCCGGCAGCTAAACGCAGAAGCAAATCATGTTCATCATATACTTTGAAATCTGGCATATGCAATCGGGATTTCTACTAATCAAATTTCATTTAAAGTTATATATTTCTTTGTGTATACAAAAAATCCGGGCATTGATCGGGTATAAAGTTTAACGTCGCTTATCAAATAGTGCATTACTCATTAACCGGTATAATAGCATAAACCACAGTGCAAACGAAAATATTAATAAAAGCCGTCGTGCAAAAATTGGAGGATTATATTTAACTTGATGCTTCGTTGTTCGCCTTCGCTTTACGTCATTAATAACCAAAACCATCACACATGCAGAAAGATTTTTGCAGAATTGTTCTTATGGCTACATGTATTGCTGTAGTAACAAATAATTATGGGCAAAAAAAGAAAAAAGATATCAATTCGGAAGAAAAATTAAAAACAGAGGCAATTGGCGACCTGCAATCCAAATATAACGATTATAAGAAAATTGCATTGCAGATATGGGATTATGCAGAAGTAGGCTATAAAGAAAACAAAAGCTCAGCCCTTCATCAAAAAACTTTATCAGACAATGGGTTCACCGTGCAGGCCGGGGTTGCAGACATACCCACCGCTTTTGTTGCCACTTATGGTAGCGGCAAACCTGTCATCGGCATACTGGCGGAGTTCGATGCATTACCGGGATTATCTCAGGATTCCGTTCCTGAAAAAAAATCTCTCGGTAAAATTGCCGGGCATGCATGTGGCCATCATCTCTTTGGTACAGCTTCCGTAGCCTCCGCTATCGAACTGAAAAAAATAATGCAGGAACAGCATTTACCGGGCACTGTAAAATTATTCGGTACACCTGCTGAAGAAGGCGGAGCAGGCAAAGTGTACATGGTGCGTGCCGGCTTATTTAATGATGTGGATGTAGTAATTCACTGGCACCCTGCCGATGGTAATGCAGTAGCTTATTATACTTCTCTTGCAGTAATCTCGGCCAAGTTCCGTTTCCATGGCTTATCGGCACATGCAGCTGCGGCCCCTGACAAAGGCCGTTCGGCACTTGATGCCGTGGAAGGAATGGATTATATGGTAAATATGATGCGCGAACATATCCCATCCGATGCCCGCATACATTATGTAATCACAGATGGAGGTAAAGCGCCTAATGTAGTTCCTGATTTCGCCGAATCTTATTATTTCATTCGCCACTACAGCCGCGATATGGCCAAACAAATTTTCGATCGCGTAGTGAAAGCTGCAGAAGGAGCTGCATTGGGGACCGGCACTACCATGGATTATGAAATTATTGACGGCGATTATGATATCCTGCCGAATAAAATTTTATCTGTAGCCATGCAAAAAAACATGGACATGGTAGGTGGCATTACCTACACGGAACGGGAAATTGAATTCGGGAAAAAATTACAGGCAACATTCAATTATAAAGCCCCTGCCATTGAATCTGTTTCCAAAATTGCATCCTTGCCTGAAACACCGGGTAAGATTACTGCATCATCTGATGTAGGTGATGTTAGCTGGAATGTACCGACAGTTGGACTTGGCGCGGCAACCTGGATCCCCGGAACACCCGCCCATAGCTGGCAGGCAGTAGCATGCGGTGGTACAGATATAGGGATAAAAGGGATGATGGTAGCTGCAAAATCAATGGCCTTGATGGGCATAGACCTGCTTACCAAACCTGATTTGATAACCCAGGCAAAACAAGAATTTAATAAAGACCGGGGCGAAGGATTTGAATACCAAGCATTACTTGGAAACAGGAACCCGGCACTGGATTACAGGGATAAAAAATAATTTATAACAATGATTATAAAATTTTCAATTACACTTTCAGCCGTTTTGTTATTATCACTTTCTGCAAGTGCCCAGCAAAAAAACAACAGCTCGTCTGTTTTAAAGGCCCAGGCAGAAAATGATATTCAATCCCGATATGATTTATACAAATCAAAAGCATTGCAGATATGGACCTATGCGGAAGTAGGCTACAAAGAATATAAAAGCTCCACATTGCTGCAACAAACCTTGAAAGATAACGGCTTTACTGTTGAAGCAGGCGTCGCAGAAATACCTACTGCATTTGTTGCAACATACGGAAGCGGAAGACCGGTAATTGGCATACTCGCAGAGTTTGATGCATTGCCCGGGCTGGCACAGGATTCCGTTCCTGAAAAAAAAGCTGTTGATGGCATGAAAGCGGGTCATGGTTGCGGACACCATCTGTTTGGCGTGGCGTCTGCAGCAGCAGGTATTGAATTGAAAAAGCTGATTGAATCAGGAAAATTAAAAGGGACGATAAAAGTTTTTGGCTGCCCTGCAGAAGAAGGAGGTTCAGGAAAGGTGTATATGGTTCGTGCAGGGCTTTTTAACGGAATTGATGTCGTAATGCATTGGCATCCGGCTTCAGAAAACCAGGTTGAATTAAGAAGGTCAATGGCCAACATCAGTGCTAAATTCCGCTTTCACGGATTATCTGCGCATGCAGCTGCTGCACCTGATAAAGGACGTTCTGCACTTGATGCTGTGGAAGGAATGGATTACCTGGTAAACATGATGCGTGAACATATTCCATCCAGCACTCGCATACATTATGTAATTACCGATGGAGGCAAAGCGCCTAATGTAGTTCCTGATTTCGCCGAATCTTATTATTACGTGCGCAATCAGGATCGTAATATAGTGCAGGACGTTTTCGCCAGAGTGGTGAAAGCCGCAGAGGGTGCAGCTTTGGGCACAGGCACTACAATGGATTACGAAATAACCGGCGGTGTATATGATCTGCTCCCGAATAAAACCCTTGCAGAAATAATGCAAAAAAATCTGGAAATGGTCGGTGGTGTTCCTTACACGGATAAAGAAAATGAATTTGCAAAAAAAATTCAGTCAACATTCAGCTTTACAGTACCGGCAATCGAAACTTCAAAAAACATAAAACCACTTGCTGAAGAGAAAGATGACGGCGGCGGTTCCACAGATGTCGCCGATGTAAGCTGGAACGTTCCTACTGTGGGTATGAATGCCGCAACCTGGGTGCCGGGCACACCGGCTCATAGCTGGCAGGCCACTGCATGTGGCGGAACTGATATTGGTGTGAAAGGAATGATGGTTGCTGCAAAAACCATTGCACTTACGGGCATCGATTTGTTTACCGATAATACCATAATACAAAAAGCCACGGAAGAATTCAACAAGGCAAAAGGCCCGGAATTCCAATACAAAGCTTTAGTAGGCGACCGTAAACCGGCATTGCATTACCGTGATTGAGTAAAATAAGTTTTATATAAACAACTCCGGAATTCTGCCGAACCCCGGTTGCGTCACTCACTGCAGCAGCAACAATTCTACTCAGCGGCCAGTAACGGTAATGGATACCTTTTTTGCAGGGAATGAATAAAATTGAATAAAGCAATTTAAAAATATCCCGGCTGCAAAAAAATAAAATGCTGCAATTTTTTGCAGCATTTGTTCAAAAACCTGTTCTATTAATTTTTAACTTGAATTACCATCGTATCAGTCCATCTGTCGTGCCACATCTGGCCACCGCTAAATGCAGACACAAATTCAAAAGGCACAAACCGGCAAAGGGTGCGAAGAAATGCATTCTTGTAACTCAGGGTGGCGCCTTCAAGGGTAACAGCTTTGGTTTTAGTTACCATTTTGCCAATTGTCTGACCTTTAGACCCTTCCAATAATGTATAATAAATAATAAGTACTGCAAACACAACAAGATAAATAATACCCATTGAATGGCCAAGCCCCGCTATTCCAAGAAGCATTCCCATCACAAACATGATAGCGTAAAACACAATAAGGTCAATTAAATAGTTTACAAAACGCTGGCCTGTTGTTGCGTAAACGTTCGATGAGTTTGAAAATTCATCTAATAGGTTGGGTTGTTGTTCCATAAATCTGGTTTTATAGTTTATAATATATTAAATATACAAACTATCCATGGTTGTACAAATCCTTGCTTGCATTTATTTAAAACCTGAGTTCCATAAAATAAAAAGTGCAGCAATAGCAATTGCCGCACTTTACACTGAGATATGAAATCATCAGTTTCGCAACGAAGTAATGTCAATTACAAAACGGTATTTGACATCATTTTTTAACATCCGTTCATAAGCCTGGTTGATGTACGATACATTAATCACTTCCACCTCCGAAACAATATGCTGTTCGGCGCAGTAATCAAGCATTTCCTGTGTTTCAGTAATACCCCCGATAAGCGAACCAATAATGGAGCGTCTTTTCATAATAAGGTTGAAGGCGGGCACTTCAGCAGGTTTAGGAGGTACGCCGACTACTATCATAGTGCCGTTTACCGTAAGCAAATCAAGATAAGTGGCATATTGGTGCGGGGCCGATACAGTGTTGAGTATAACATCAAATGTGTTCCTTACCGTATTCATTTGTTTTTTATCGCTTGTTAAAACAAAATGATGGGCGCCGAGTTTTTTTGCATCCGCTTCTTTGGAAGGCGATGAACTTAACATGGTAACTTCAGCCCCGAATGATGATGCGAATTTAACAGCCATATGACCCAACCCGCCAAGACCTAATACCGCAACCTTATCCCCTTTCTTTACACCAACATGCCGCAAAGGAGAATATGTGGTAATACCTGCACAAAGCAAAGGTGCAACACCTGCCAATGGCAGCTTCTCAGAAACTTTCAATACATAATTTTCATCAACCACTATATTGGTGGAATAACCCCCATATGTTGGCGTCTTCCCGTCTTTTTCATAGCCATTGTAGGTGGCATTCATTCCCACATCGCAATATTGCTCAAGACCCGATTTACACTGAGGACATTCCCTGCAACTATCAACAAAACAGCCAACACCTGCCAGGTCGCCTTCTTTGAACTTTTTCACATGACCGCCAACTTTAACAACCCGCCCCACAATTTCATGGCCCGGTACCATCGGGAAGATTGAACCACCCCATTCATCCCTTACCTGATGAATGTCAGAGTGACAAACACCGCAATATAAAATTTCGATCTGCACATCATGCGTCCCCACCTGTCTTCTTTCAAATGCAAATGGCGCTAACAACGATGTTGGGCTTTGTGCCGCATATGCTTTTGTGTTACTCATAATAAAATTTTGGTTTTAAATGTTCAGCTTTTAACACGCAAATTTCATATTTGTTTGATTAATAAAAGCACAAAACAAAAATTACCTGTTACGTAAACAAAAGCAGGTTACAGTTGTAATTGAGAAATGCCTAAGGGAGCTTATTAAGCATCGATTTAGAAACCATCGATACTCATCGGTTGTCACATCCGTATGCAAACCGGAATATTGAATTAAAATAATCATTCCAGCTCTTCGCACATAAAACCGGTTGCTTTTACCGTATTGATCACATCCGCTGCAGTAATACATTGACTGTCGATCCGCAATACCTTGTCACAATCTTCCAGGTCAAAATTGATTTTGCTGCCGGGGAAATGCTGTTGCAGCAACCCGATTATTTTTTTAGCCTGATGTTTTTCCTGTACGTTGGTTTTAAATACTTCAATCATGGCCAAATAGTTTGTGTTATTTCTTAACACAAAAAAACAGCTACCGGGTGACAGCCTTATGTCAGCAGTACTAATTTTATTCAGGAAAATTTTTCAGAAAGCCTGGTTATATGAGCTTTCAGCGAATTATTAAGAAATGCGGGGCTGATAATGTCGGCATAATCTGCAAACATTGTAAACCATCTTATAAATGGTTCGGTGTACGAGGTTAAAAAAGTCATTTGAACAAAACCTCCTTCTTCCTTTTCACTTATAAAACCATAATAAAATTTCATTTGCCGAAGGTGTTTTACAATTTCTTTTTTTACATGAATGATGATTGTTTCGAGCTTTTCCTCTTTCGCCAGTTTCTTTAAAAATGTTTTTAAAGATGGATGGTTATCAATAAAAATTTCGCCGGAAAAATTAATGCGTATAATTCTGTCCGTCCTGAAGTTGCGGTAATCTTTTCGCAACCGGCAATAGGCAATACTATACCAATGCCCGCCCGAATAATAAATACCGACAGGTTCGATTTTCCTTTCCGTTGTTTCTCCTGAGTGGATGGCCGAATACAAAATGCAAAGCACTTCTTTTGTAGAAATACTTTTCAATAAAGTCAGAAGGATATTATTTACCGGTGCTGTTTCGAAAGGGGCATAGTTTTGCACCACTTCAATATGTTCTTCTATATTTTCCAGCATGCTTTTTTCAGAACTGCGCAAAACAGCCCGGACCTTATCCATAGCAGATATATAATTCTTATTGGTAGAATCATCGGTAAATTTCTCGATCAGTTTACCTCCCGTAAGAAATGCCGTGGCCTCTTCTCTATTAAACATCACCGGTGGAAGCCTGTAGCCATCCATAATAGAATATCCCAATCCGGCTTCGCCAATAACCGGAACACCGGCTGCTTCCAGCGTTTTAATATCACGATATACTGTGCGCAGGCTAATCCGGAACCGGTCTGCAATATTCTGAGCTTTCACCACCTTCCTCGATTGCAGCAGTATCAATATGGCAGAAACCCTGTCTATCCTGTTCATAAAAGGAAAAATAAGTTAATATACCAAACAAGCAAAACAGAAAACATGAATTAATAAAACCATGCCCTACACAACCTTTTTCCAGGCAAACCTGTTTTATAAACATGGTATGGATATTTAACCAGTGCTAATCACCAGGCCCGAAAAACCAAATAATAGATCCGTTGCCTTTTATCATAAATAAGCCCAAATAAAAAAATCCTGCGGTTGCAGGATTTTTTTATTTTTTGGCTGAGTTATTTCAATCCGTATTTGTATTTATATCTTGCATAAAGCTGTGTTTGTTTATTATCCAGGCTTACCTCCCGGCCTTGAATGAATGCGTTTGTGATAATACTGGTCCGCATGTCAAGAATATCGCCATCACTAATCACCATATTCGCATCTTTCCCCGGTTCGAGAGAACCAGTCCGGTCATCAATTCCCAAAATTTTTGCAGCATTTAAAGTAATTGACTGCAATGCCTGTTCTTTTGTCAGTCCGTAAGCTGCAGCAGTTCCTGCGTTAAACATCAGGTTGCGGTAACGGCTTTCATCATGTGAATCGTTAATGGCAAACAGCACACCTGCTTTTTGCAAAACAGCCGGTGTTTTATAAGGCTGATCGAAATCGTCATCATCTGTTGCCGGCAATTCATGCATTTGCTGCAATATCACGGAGATGTTATTTTGTTTCAGTAAATCGGCAATCAGGAAGCTTTCACTGCCACCCACAATTGTTACATCAAAACCAAATTCCTTTACGAAATCAACAGCAGTAAGCATTTGTTTAACCTGGTCTCCATGCACAAACAACTTTTGTGTTTTGTTGAACAAACCTTTCACTGCTTCAAACTTCAGATTGGTTTCTTTGTGAACAGCCTCCCCGAAATAGGCTTTTGCTTCCCGGAAAAAAGATTTTAGTTCATCAATTTTTTCCAGTGCTTTTTTAGTGGGGTCTGTACGGTCAACCGGTAATCCGAAGAATATGGCAAAGCGGTTCGGCCTGTTAATAAAAGAAGGCATATTCAAATGAATCGCATTATCCATTTTATAGGCAGCGTCTTCCCAGTTCCATGCATCCAGCTGAACCACGGAAGAAGAACCGCTGATTGTTCCCCCTTGCGGAGTTACGCTGGCCAGAAGAATCCCATTTGCCCTCAACGTCCCGGTTATTTTTGAATCGGTATTATATGCAACAATGGATCGGATATTAGGATTCAACTCGCCCAGTTCAAGATAATCATTTGACCCGCGAACACCACTGGCGATTTCTTTTAGCCCCAGGTCCGTTTCGGAAAGAATCAATCCCGGGTACACATTCTTTCCTTTTGCATCCACTACTTTGGAATCATTTTGTGAAACCGAAATATTTGCGCCCACCTGTACAATTTTACCATTGTTCACCTCAATTACAGCATTTTCAATTACCTGCCCGTTTCCGACATGCACATTACCGTTAATGATATACAACTTTCCCATGTACTCTTTTGCCGGGTAAACATCATCCTGGGCAAAAGCAAATAATGATGTTATTCCCAGTATTGCTATACAAAAATATTTTTTCATTATTTCAGATATTATTGGTTTGAAGAATTGGTTATATCAGCATCGCTGACATCAATGGTAATAAGCCCATCGTGATGCCCGTGATCGCCACAACTCAGCAACACATTAAAGCTTGGTGCCGCTGGTTGGGTTGGCCCGCCTGATTTTTTTTCATTCAGCATTTTTTGAATAAGCCGGTTCCTCTCTTCAGAAATATATTTTCTCATGGCCTCATCTCGCTCACTATCGAAATATACGGTGCCGTCAATAATTGTTTTTAAAGGTTTGGCATAAATGCTCAAGGGATTATCGCTCCACAGAACAACATCTGCATCCTTTCCTGCTTTAATGCTTCCTACCCTATCGCTTACATGCAGTGCTTTTGCAGGATTCAGGGTCACCATCTTCCATGCATCTTCTTCGCTCATGCCGCCGTATTTCACACTCTTTGCCGCTTCCTGGTTTAAGCGGCGTGCCTGTTCTGCATCATCGGAATTGATACAAACATTCAAGCCTACCCTCTGCATAATGCTTGCATTATAGGCTATTGCATCCTGCACTTCCATTTTATACGCCCACCAGTCGGAGAAAGTAGATGCATTGGATCCATGTTCCTTCATCTTATCAGCTACTTTATAACCTTCAAGTATATGCGTAAATGTATTCACCTTAAAACCAAAACGGTCTGCAACCCTTATTAAATCAGTAATTTCACTTTGCACATAGGAATGACAGGTAATAAACCGCTTGTGGTTTAATATTTCAGCCAGTGCATCCAGTTCCAGATCTCTGCGTACAACCATCGGCGTTAACCCTTTTTTCTTATTATTCGTTTCTGCCGCCTTCCATTCATTTTCATAATCACGGGCACGGGTAAACGCATCTACCAGTACCTGGTCAACCCCCATTCGCGTATCAGGAAAACGGTTATTATTGGTTGATGTAGTCCTTTTTACATTTTCGCCTAATGCAAACTTGATGAAGGGATCCCAGTTTTTAAATTTCAACCCTTCATCATCAGTACCCCAGCGTAATTTGATCAGCTGCGTTTGTCCGCCGATTGTATTTGCTGAGCCATGAAGGATATGTGAGGAGGTCACACCTCCAGCCAGCTGCCGGTATATATTAATATCTTCAGGGTTCAGGTTATCACCAATCCTGACTTCAGAAGTAACGGATTGTGCACCTTCATTAATAGATGATGCGGCAATATGCGAATGTTCATCAATGATTCCTGCTGTAAGGTATTTACCAGTACCATCAATAATTTCAGCAGAAGTGCCAGATAAATTTTTACCGATCTGTTCAATTTTACCGTTTTTAATCAGCACATCTGTATTTTGCAACATTCCTTCATTTTCATTTGTCCATACCGTGGCATTTTTAATAAGTATAGTTTCTTGTTTCGGCAATTCCTCCCATCCATAACCATCAAAAGGATAAAGTACTTTGCCAAGTTTAAGCACTGGCCTTTTCTTTACGCTGTCTGCTGCAGATGAAGCTGCTTTTACAAAAGCAGCCGACCAAATCACTGTATTGCCAGACGTATCTTTTCCATTTCCATTCCATAGGTTCCCATTGGCGACACCACTTAACAACACGGTTACCCCCCCACTCCTTGTACCTCCGCCAAATCTCCCCCTTCCGGCAGGAGTTTGTGAACTGCTGTCGTGCATGACTGTTTTTTTAGATAATGCGGGGGAAAAACTCAGCTTCACCATTTTCCCATCAAAACTGAATTTTGCCGCAAGCGTATCTCTGCCTATTATGTCCGCACTATTATTTCCTTTTACATTCAATGTATAATTTAAGGAGCCTGCAGATGAATTGATTACTAAATGGTATGTTCCTCTTATATCATTCCAGTCTTCTTCTTTTACTTCATATTTGTGGCCCTGCACCCAGTTTTCAATGATGGAGGTTTTTTCATTAAAAACAGGCCCGTTGGTAATCAGGAAATTTGCAAGCTTGCCTGCATCCAGGCTTCCTACTTTATCATACAATCCCAAAAGAGTAGCAGGAATTTTGGTAAGCGCCTCGAACGCTTTCGCTTCACTCAATCCATATTCCAATGCCTTATGAAGATTGGCAACAAATTCTTTCGGATCTTTTGTATCTGCAGTACTAAGACAAAATGGAATATTTGCTTTTTCAAGCACTGCAGGGTTTGTTGGTGCAAGTTCCCAATGTTTCATATCAGCCAAGGAAACAAACCTCGCGTCATTAGGATCTTCAACATCCATTGCTTTGGGAAAATTCAGTGGTATGATAAATGTAGCTTTTGTCGCCGCAATATCATCGATACGCTGATATTCATTTCCGCCCCCTTTAATAATATATTGCACCCCAAATTCATCGCCAATCCGGTCTGCACGCAAGTCATTCCATTTATCATTTGCCTCAAAAATTTGAGGCAGGTTTTGATTATCGTTCCACGCCTGCAGGCTCATATTCACTCCTTCTTTCAATGGTTTGGCTTTATACCATTGTGCATCGAGATAGGTTTGACGAAGTAATGCAATAGTTCCCATCATGGAAGTAGGGTAACTTTGTGTAGATGTCCCTTTGCTGAGCGAATAATGGGCAGATGCTTTCTCTTTTACAATTACGAGGTTTTCTTTTTCAGCAGCCAGGGTAACAAATACGCCAGTCCCTCTCGCAATGCCATCTTTCTGATGGGTAAGTACCGATCCGAAACCCACATCGCGCAATTGTTTCGCTTTTGTTTCATCAACAGTAAAAATTTTCGAACCTTCTACTTCAGGTTTGATGGCCTGGTTCCAGCCATAAGCACCTTTTGTGTTTGAATTGAACTGAGCCGGCGCACGAAAATCAAATCCGCCTCTCTGCCTCTCGGGGATAGGAATGCCATAATCGCTGTAAATATCAATGAACGAAGGATATATATATTTCCCGCTGCAATCTATCACCACAGCATCTTCAGGAGCTTCGCCATTAGCAGCAACTGAAATAATTTTTCCTTCCCGAACCACAAGAGTAGCATTAGCAATTGTAGTTTGTCCATCTTTAACAATCGTTGCATGCGTGAATGCATAATACCCTGTGCGTGGATCAGCAACACCGTTTTCAGGGAAAGTAGGTTGCTGTGCCTCAACAAAAACACTTAGCAGAAGGAATGCCGGAATACAAAACAGTTTTCCCGGCGGATGCAGCCAGAAAGTTCTCATGTGTTAGTTTTTAGTAATGATAAAATGAACATACAATTTACCAAATTAGCAGATTGGCGGCATCATAATGTTATTAACGGCGTTTTGTTTTGATGAAAATTTTTTCTGCTTACAAATGCACCTGTTTGAGACAGGATTAAAATAAAAAACCTTCCTGCTGTGCCGAACAGGAAAGTTTTTATAATTAATTCCGGGGTTATTTCAATCCGTATTTGTCCATATATTTTTTAAACAATTGCTTTTGCTTATTGTCGAGATTAATTTGCCTGCCCTGGATAAAAGCTGTGCTGATATTATTTGTCCGGATATCAAGAATATCCCCATCACTGACTACAATATTGGCATCTTTTCCTATTTCGATGGAACCTGTTCTGTTCTCTATGCCCAGTATTTTTGCAGCATTTAAAGTAATTGCCTGCAATGCCTGTTCTTTAGATAAACCATAACAAGTAGCCACCCCTCCATTAAAAGCAAGATTTCTGTAACGGTTATTCTCGTTCGGATCGGAAATGCAGTACAATACGCCTGCCTGCTGCAGCAGGTAAGGAGTTTTATAGGACATATCGATATCATCATCCTGAACTGCAGGTAATGAAAAGACCTGGTTCAATATAACTGCAACATTATTTTGTTTTAAATAATCTGCAATTTTCCAGCTATCATATCCCCCTACAACCACCGTTTTAAAACCAAACTCTTTGGCAAAGCTAATGGCCATCGTCATCTCCCGTATCAGGTCACAATTCACAAAAAAGGTCTGTTCTTTTGTAAATAGTTTTTTCACCGCTTCAAATTTCAGGTTCACATGCTCGTGCTTGGGTTCATCCAAATATGCTTTTGCCTGGCGGAAAAAAGTACGCACATCTTCAATCTTATCCATACCGTCTTTTACCGGGTCCCCCTCTGTTGAGAAACGGATAAGATTGGGCATGTTGAAATATATCCCTCCGTCTGCTTTATACAGTGCATCTTCCCAGTTCCATGCATCCAGCTGCATTACTGAAGTGGAACCACTGATGATTCCACCTTGCGGAACAATATTCGCCAACAGGATTCCATTGCTACGCACGTTATTGATCACTTTCGAATCCGTGTTATATGCTATTGCCGAGCGAATGTTCGGATTAATATCACCTAACTCAAAATCATCGTGTGTAGATCGTACGGCACTGATTTCATCAAGCCCCAGGTTGCTTACCGGAGATATGAGGCCCGGATAGACCTGTTTACCCGAGCAATCGATCATTTTAGCATCGGCAACCGGGGTGTATTTTCTTACGGCTGTAATTTTCCCTTTGGAAAAAATAACAAGCCCGTCTTCAATCACTTCACCGTTACCTACATGAACGGTGCCATGCACAAGGGCAATGGCTGAGTTTTGTTGAGGTGCGGGAGAGATTGTTTCCTGTGCATTTATCACTTTACATGCTGCAATTAATACAATGTATGATAATATTTTTTTCATATAATTTTTTTTATTGTCTGCCAGATGGTTTTCATTCTGAACACTGAAATTTTAATTTTCAGAAACTGCTTCGATATTCCATATTCCGTTCTTCACTCTTCTGTCAACTTCACACTCATTTAGGTTATCAAATGTGACTACTGCCGGGGTGGTTTTCGCTCCGTCTTTTTTTGCCGCAATCATTTTCTGTATCAGGCGGTTTCTTTCTGCGGCAAGGTGTTGCCGGGTAACAACATCTTTTTCAATATCAAAATAAACCACTCCGTCAACAATTGTTTTTTCAGCTTTTGCATAAACGCTCAATGGGTTATCAGTCCATAAAACCACATCTGCATCTTTACCGGCTTTTATGCTGCCTACCCTGTCGGCAACATGCAACATAATAGCAGGGTTCAGCGTACACATTTTAAAAGCTTCAGTTTCCGGAACGCTGCCATATTTTACTGCTTTAGCCGATTCGAGGTTCAGATGGCGGGCCTGTTCAGCATCGTCGCTGTTCATAGCAACCACCAATCCTTCTTTCTGCATAATGGCGGCATTATAGGCAATAGCATCTTCCACTTCCATTTTATAATTATACCAATCGCTGAACGTTGAAGCGGCTGCACCATGGGACTTCATTTTATCTGCCACTTTATAACCCTCAAGTATATGCGTAAAAGTATTTACTTTAAAACCGAAAGTATCAGCAATATGCATCAGCATATTGATTTCACTTTGCACATAGGAATGACAGGTAATGAACCGCTTATGATTTAAGATTTCGGAAAGGGCTTCCAGTTCCAGGTCTTTTCTTTTATTCGGGCCTGCATTCTGATAATCCTTTGCCCGGGTAAAAGCATCTGCCAGCACCTGTTCTACACCCATCCTGGTATCAGGAAAACGATTATTGGTAAAACCATAAGAACGTTTTACGTTTTCTCCCAATGCAAATTTTATAAAAGGGTCCCAGTTGGCAAACTTCATCTCTTCTGCATTTCTGCCCCAGCGTAATTTTATCAGTTGTGTTTGTCCGCCAATAGTATTACAGCTTCCATGCAATACATGAGCACTGGTTACACCACCAGCCAATTGTCTGTATATCTGGATATCCTCAGGATCAATCACATCTGCAATCCGCACCTCTGCTGTAACAGACTGAGAACATTCGTTAATGCCGCCGGTAGCTGCAATATGTGAATGTTCGTCAATAATGCCCGCTGTTAAATGTTTACCGGTGCCATCAATCACTTTTATATTTCCAGCATTCAGATTTTTACCTATTGAAACAATTTTTCCTCCTTTAATTAACACATCGGTATTTTCCAATATGCCTTCCTTTTCATTTGTCCATACTGTTGTGTTTTTGATCAGGAGGTCTTCCTGTTTTGGCAGTTCGGGCGAACCAAAACCCATAAAAGGGTATAATACTCCTTTATTAATCTCGGCTTTCTTTTCTTCTTTTTTCTTTGAAGTATCTGGTTTTTCAATAAAGGCAGAATGGTATTGCATGTTCCAGCTCAGCATATCACCATTACTGCTATACCCATTACCAACCCAAAATTTATCATCGATCAAGCCACTTAGGCTATTTAGTTTTGAACTGTCGGTTTTCCGGCTCCAGGTAAGCTTTATCATTTTTCCAGAAACAACAATATTGACATCCGTCTTCAAAGTATCCCCAACAGGAGTTAAAGTTGCAGCAAGTTTATCTGGCGTTCCTTTTACTTCAATATTATATTCTTTATTTTCTTTGGCGGACTTAACTGTGAGCTTATAGTTGCCGCGATAATCATTCCAGCCGTTTTCATTGATGATATATTTTTTCCCCTGCACCCAGTTCTGAAAAAAGATGGTTTTTTCATCGAAAATTGGTCCGCTGGCAATCAAAAAATTTGCAAGCTTGCCGGCATCCAGGCTGCCTACTTTATCATAAACGCCAATAAGTGATGCAGGAGTTTTTGTCAAAGCATCTAAGGCTTTCGTTGCACTTAACCCATTTTCAATTGCTTTGCGAAGGTTGAGAAGAAAATCAGATGGACCCTTCAAACCTGCTGCGGTCAATGCAAAGTTGATCCCTGATTTTTCAAACATACCCGGTTCAAGCGGTGCCATTTCCCAATGCTTCATTACACTCAATGCTACAACTCTGGCATCATTAGGGTCTTCAAGGTCTATTGCCGATGGAAAATTAACTGGCAAAATAAAAGATGCTTTGCTCGTTTTCATTTCATCCATCCGCTGGTACTCGTTTCCCCCTGCTTTAATAATATACTGCACCCCGAATTCATTTGCAATTTTAATGGCACGCAGGTCATTCCATTTATCATTGGCATCAAATATCTGTGGCAGATTTTGATTATCGTTCCATGCCTGCAAACTGATATTGACGCCTTCAGTAGCAGGCCTGTTTTTGTACCATTGGCCGTCGAGGTAGGTTTGCCGCAGCAAAGCAATTGTTCCCATTAATGAATTCGGATAATCCTGAGTAGAAATTCCTTTATTGAAAGAATAAAATGCAGCGGCTTTTTCTTTTACCATTAATAAATTCTCTTTGTCATTTCCAAGAGTTACCAGCGTTCCTGCTCCCCTGGCGATACCATCCTGTTGATGTGAAAGCACCGTGCCGAAGCCAATATTGCGAAGGTCTTTTGCCTTGTCGTTATTTACATTAAATAATTTCGAAGCATCAGTTTCAGGCTTCAACGCCTGGTTCCAGCCATAAGCGCCTTTAGTATTACTGACGTTCTGGTAGCGGAAAAAATCCGTACGGTTCGGTGCAGCCGCAGCTGCCGGGACCCCATAGTCACTGAAAAGGTCAATAAAAGAAGGATAAATATATTTTCCCTTACAATCAAGCACAGCAGCGTCTTTCGGAACAGTAATATTAGTTCCCACCGCAACAATCTTGCCTTGCTTAATAATCAGTGTTGCGTTTTGTAAAGTTGTTTGCGGATCTTTTACAATAGTTGCATTAATAAATGCGAAATAATCGGAGCGAAGGTCTGCAACTCCGTTTACGGGGAATGTTTCCTGGGCGGGCAGGAAATGATTAATAAAAGAAAAAAAGAGCAGGAAAAATAGTTTTTTTCTTTGCAGCAGGAATATCCTCATATGTTTTGGTTTTAATGTTGCAAATGAACATCTAATTTACCAAAACTGAATAACCGCCAATGTAATTTTATATCAACCGTTAATTATTGCTTTTATTGAGTTCCTGCTGTTTCCAACAAATCAATCAAATTACAACAGTTCGGAGTTGTGATAACATTATTAGCCGATTGTTTCAGATAATTAACAATAATTGCTTCTTCAGTCTGCACACCATATTTTTTTGAAAAAGGAATTTCCGTTTCCTGGATATTTTCGAATCCATGGTCATTCGTTTGCTGCTTTACCAGGATGTTTTTCAAAGCAACAGCCTGTCTGTTCTTAACACTAACGGTGTTGGATACTCCAAAAAGCACCTGTGGCTTTGTTTCAAGGCCGATATTAAATATATATTGCTCCATTTCCTCAAAATCGAGGTTCTGACAATTAATATAAAGGCATCCATCACGTATTCCCAATACCTTGCCGCTATATCGGTGACCTTCAGAAACCGATTTTACAATTACCTGTCCGTTTTCCAGTTCTTTCAAAATAAATGGCGTTTTAATTATGTTCCTGCTCCCATCGGTTTTCTGATAGTACAAAAAATAATTCCCCAGATAATAATTCTTGATAATGGACAATGAAGATTTGCTCAGGCCCATAGCTGTAAGGGGCAACTTTGACAAGCCCAATGTATACCTGTTGTTCTTTTGTGTTTCATTTTTTTGCCATTCGTCCCAGTCAATAAAAGGCACTTGCAAAAAAACAAGCAATGCATTAATCTTCACATATTTCGCTTGCCCGCCACTCCAGTAGCTCTGCAAGGTTTTTCCGCTGATCCAGTTAAAAACACGGTATTCATTTAAATTGCCAATATGCTTTATGAAATCATGAATGTTATTTTGTCTCAGAATGAAAAGTTGCTTTTCCAGTTGCTGCTTTCCGATAATCAAATGCATTTCAACAAGGTTCTCATTCACCAGCACTTCTTTGCTGATCACTTTATTAATGACCCTCGCAATCAAATTAAAATGTGTTCGCGTGAACCGTTCCCAGCGAAGTTCTTTTCCTTTTAACTTTAATGCCGAAACAATTTCAGGGTGAGACTGGATGGCCTTTTTAATTTTTTGAGATAATAACATGTTCTGTTTTCGTGAAACGTGAGATGAGACATGCCGGTTATTTGGTGTAAAAAACTATTCGTAAAGCCACTCTTACTGCTCACTATTCACCTCTTTCGTTTTTGACCAAACAAGTTACCAAAATCTGACCAAATATGAATAATTGAAAATCAATTTTTAAATTTTTTTATTTTAGATATATTCTGACTTAATTTTTATTTCGTTTGACTTATTGAAATTCATATTCAGAAAAACGGTTGCCCGCCATTTTCATTTCTTCTTTCATCAAAACCAAAAATGACTGTTATGAACCGAACCACTTTACATGCTGTGGCTAAAGCAGCCGTCTTTTTGTGCATGCTTTTTCCTCTGATGATTTTTGCTCAAACCCATCTTATCAAAGGCGTGATCAAAGATGCCGATGGAAAACCCGTTGCCGGGGCGACTGTTATTGTAAAAGGCACATCGAAAGGCACCAACAGTGCGGCAGACGGCTCCTATTCTATTACGCTTAATTCCTTAAACGATGTTATAGAAATTTCTTTTGTTGGGTTCAGAACAAAAACGATTGAAGTAAAAGGGCGCAGTTCAATTGACGTGGTACTTGAAGAATCAAGAAGCCAATTGAGCGATGTAGTCGTTGTGGGATATGGCACGCAAAAAAAGAGCGATATCACAGGTGCTATTTCATCCATCCGGAATAAAGAATTCAAAGATCAGCCTGTTTCCAACCTGGCAAGCAGCATACAGGGAAAAGTAGCCGGCATTTTAGTAACAACACCTTCTGGCACACCCGGGGCAGGTTTACTGGTCAGTGTTCGCGGAGCAAACAATCCTCTGTATGTTGTGGATGGTGTCCCTATGCTCAGCGAAAGCAATTCTTCATTATCTACTTCTTATAATACCAATGGCGATGAGGAAGGAAGCGGGCAGAATGTCAGCTCTATCAGCGATATTAATCCAGATGATATTGAGTCCATTGAAATTCTCAAAGACGCTTCTTCCGCATCTATATATGGAGCCCGGGCTGCCAACGGAGTTGTACTGATTACCACCAAACGCGGTAAAAACGGCAAAACGGAATTCAGCCTGAATAGTTTTGCAGGCATACAAAATGTGGCACGTAAAATTCCTTTTCTCGATAGCAAAGGTTTTGTCGCACTGGAAGAAGATGCCAGGCAACAGGATCTGAAATTATACCAGCAAGACCCTACACCCTTCAACGACGCGTATCCCGGTTTTGACCCTGCAGTATTAACCAACCCCCTTCCGGATTCATGGCACACCGGGGTAAACACCAACTGGGAGAATGAAATTTTCAGAACTGCGCCAATGGCAAATCTTCAATTATCTGCCCGTGGCGGTAATGACAAAACAAAGTTTTTTATCGCAGGAAATTATTTTGACCAGCAGGGTATAGTTATTGAAAACTATTATAAACGCGCCTCGTTCCGGATGAACGTTGATAATAAAGTGAGTAATCATGTAAGTATCGGCGCCAATACTTCTTTTACCTATGGAAAAAACCGGAGAAGTTTTAACGATGATACCTATACGGGTATTGTAACCAATGCGCTCGGCGCTTCTCCGTTAATGCCTGTTTATGATTCAGCCGGAAATTATTCCGACTATACACAATACCAGGCAAGCTGGTTAAGTGATAATCCTGTAAAATCTGCAAAGGAAATAAAAGCATTTACTACAAATTATCGCTTTATAGGAACCGCATTTGCAGATATTGAAATTTTAAAATCACTGAAATTCAGAAGTTCTTTTACGGCAGACTATACTGACCTTGAAGATAACCAATTCTTCAGCCCAATTACCTCGGATGGGGCCCCCGTAGGGGGTAAAGCTATCCAGGGCACTTACAAAAACCTGACATGGCTGAATGAAAATATTCTTACTTACTCCAGCTTATTCGGTAAAAGCGCTGTCAATGCAGTGGGTGGTTTCACTGTACAATCTTCACGCTACGAAAAATCTTCTATCAAAGCTCAGGGGTTCCCTGTCGGCAGCGGACTTGAAAATATTTCCAGCGCATCCACTATTACAGCAGCAACTGTACAAAATTTCGGATGGGGATTGGTTTCATTCCTGGGCAGGGTAAACTACAGTTATGATGAAAAATATTTATTGGCGGTAAGCGCCCGTTATGACGGATCATCCCGCCTTGACCCCTCTGTACGCTGGGGCTTATTCCCTGCATTTTCTGCAGGATGGGTTTTATCGAAAGAAAAATTTCTTGAAAAATCAGAATGGCTCACCAATTTAAAGCTAAGAGCAAGCTATGGTTTAACCGGTGATCAGGAAATAGGAGATTTTCAATATCTCAGCTACTGGTCACCCGCACGCTATGATGGCAATGCAGGACTACGGCCCACCAATCTCGGTAACCGCGATCTCACCTGGCAGAGAAATAAAATGCTCAACATTGGTGCAGACTTTGAAATATTACAAGGAAAATTCAGCGGTTCATTGGAGTTTTTCAAAGGCAACAGAACCAAATTGCTTGCAGAAGCGGTTACGCCGGCAACATCAGGTTTCCAGCAGCAAATAACAAATGCAGGTAATATCGAAAACAAAGGTGTTGAATTTTCGCTGATGGCTTATCCTGTTAAAAAGAAAGATTTTTCATGGAGCATCAATTTCAATATCAGCTACCTGAAAGATAAAATATTGTCACTCTACTCAGACAATGAACAGTTGTTTGCTTATACGGATCTTTTCCCCACACATATTCTGAAAGTAGGCCAGGCAATAGGAACATTCCTTGGTTACAAATACCTCGGCGTTGATCCCCAAACAGGCAATCCTTTATTTGGCGACAGCCTTCAACCACTCGGTAAAGCAACACCTGATTATTTCGGCGGCCTCACCAATGAGTTCAGGTACAAGAACTGGGATCTTTCCATTGTTACACAATTCAGCATTGGCAATAAAGTTTATAACCTCATCCGCACAACTTATCAAACACTGGGCAACAGCCCCGGTGGCTGGGATGCTAATAATGTTTTGTACCAGGTGTATGCTAACAATGCTACCATTGTAAATAAACGATGGGAAAAGCCTGGCGACAAAACCGATATCCCAAGGGCATCATTAATTTTTGAAAATTATAACCAGCAATCCTCGCAGTTTATTGAGGATGCTTCTTTTTTCCGTATCAGGACTGTAAACTTTGGTTATACCATCAGGCCCAAACATTCCGTAGTGTACAATTCACTGAGGTTATATGTGCAGGCACAAAATCTCTGGGTATTTACAAAATATTATGGCTTCGATCCTGAAGTAAGTTCAAACGGCGGAAGTAACCCGCAAACTGCAGGCGTGGATTATGCCGCCTACCCGCAGGCACGCACGTTCACTTTTGGTGTAAACTTTAACTTCTAAAAAAACCACTATGCACAAACATATTTTCAATAATACAGCAACTGATAAGGAGAATAAAATTTATGTACCCGGCAGCACTGCAGCCATAAAGCATCCGTTGCGTCGCACCCTTCGGCAGTGGCGCAGGCACGGGCACTCAGTCTTCTCACCGCTTACGTTTCATATTTTCGGTTATGCTATACTGTTAGCCATCCTTACAGCGGGCTCTTTTTCATGCAAAAAAATCCTTGACGTGAACTCCCCGAATGCCGTCGATGATGCAACCATCTTCACCTCCGTAAACGGTTTACGCAGCGCAAGGATCGGCATGTACAATACCTTGCAGGATAAGAATTACTACGGGGGGGCGTATCCTTTATTGGCAGAATGTTATACTGACAACGGAACAACAGGTGGGTATGATGTAATCGATCTGAATGATATTGCCGCAAGAGCAGTGCAGCCTTCTAACATTTATACAACGGGGATTTATTCAGCCATATACACCAGCATCTATACAGCCAACAAGATCATCAATAATATTGATAATGTCCCAAATCTTGACCCCACGGAAAAAAGCAATATACTCGGAGAAGCTTTGTTTGTTCGCGCCCTGGGTGAATTTGATTTGCTTCGGATGTTTGGTGAACATTGGGACAAAACTTCCGCTTACGGCATTTCTATTGCGCTTTCAACTGATCAGCCTAAAACTCCCATTGCAAGAAGTCCGGTAGACGATTCTTACAAACAAATCATTTCCGACCTGCAGTCTGCCATCAATGACCTTAACACATACAACGGCAACCAATATATTTCACAAACAGCAGCAAAAGCCTTGCTTGCTCGTGTTGATTTGTATTATGGCGACAAAACAAGCGCAACATCCCTTGCCAATGATGTGATCAACGATAATACATTTTCACTGTTCGGCCCGGATAATTTCACAAGCATTTATACTAACAGGTTAACGCCAGAAAGCATCTTCGAGCTAAAATTCGATTTGCAGAACCAAAGCGCTTACAACAGCCTCACTTATGTTCGTGATGATGCTTTAAGAACGGATGTTGCTTTTTTGGCTGCCGCTGATCTGAATACCTTTTTCCAAAACCGGCCTGATGATAACAGAAGTAAGTTGGTAGATTATGTTAATGTTGACGTAAGCATTCAGCCCGATGGCCGTTCACAAAAATATCGTGGGGAACAAACAAAAGACAATTCCGGATTTATTATCCGCCTTGCTGAAGTTTACCTGATAAGAGCCGAAGCATTAGGAAGAACAAACGGGCTGGCAGACCTGAATACCATTCGCGAAAGTAGGGGTATGGCTGATTTAAAAAGTTCAGATGTTCCTACTGATAACAGTTTCCTGAAGGCAGTGCTTGATGAAAGAAGGGCTGAACTGAATTTCGAAGGGCACAGGCTTTTCGATCTGGCAAGAACAAATAATGTATCAGCTATTCTTGGTTCATCGGTTAACCCTATTATGCCTATACCACAAAGAGAAATTGACGGAACAAATAATGTGGTGGTTCAAAACCCTGGTTATTAATCCTGAAAAAAGTGCATCATACACCATCTCGTCGCGCCTATGTACCGTTGCGAGATATATTTTTAACGAATAAAAAAATTATGGCACATAGCCCGATTGCAAACCTGCTGAGAAGATTATTTTTTGATTCGGCAAAAGAAAATAAAGAAGTTGCAAAAATCCTGCAGCAAAGCCGCAGAAAATTTTTACATGATTCGGTATGCACAGCAGGCAGTATCGCTTTTACCCCTTCATTTCTTGATGCATTGCCATTTGCAGCATCTTTGTCTGTTGCAAGCAATGTTGCCATTATCGGCGCCGGAATTGCCGGGTTAAATACTTGTTACCAGTTAAAAAAACATGGTATTGTATCCACAGTATATGAAGCCACCAGCCGTGCCGGAGGCAGGATGTTTACTATGAAAGATGAATTCGGTGCAGGAATCACCACAGATATAGGCGGAGAATTTATTGACACCACACACACCGATATCATTCACCTGGTGAAAGAGCTTGGCCTTTCCTTTTATGATCTCCGGAAAGACCATCTTGATCCCAAAGAGCTTTACTTTAATGGAAGGCATATTTCAAACAAGGAATTAAAAAAAGCATTTGCGCCTTTTGTGCCTCAGCTACTGAAAGATATCAAATCATTGCCTCCTGTTATCAGCTACAAAAGTGCGGCATCATGTAGCCGGCTCGACAACATATCCATTACCGAATATATTTCACATATCGGCATCAAAGGCTGGTTGTATGATTTTATTAATGTAGTGCTTACCCGGGAATATGGTATGGAAGCATCCGAACAGTCTGCTATTAATTTTCTCATCATGTTTGAACCGCCTAAAGATCATTATTATGAAATGTTCGGTGATGATCATGAGGTATTCAAAATAAAAGGAGGAAGCCAGCATCTTTCTGATACTCTTTACGAAAAAGTCAAAGACAGTGTACTATTGAATAACCAGCTGGCAGGCGTTGACAAAAGCGCCAAATCCGGTTACGATCTTTCAATAAAAGCAAATGGGGAAACAAAAATCATTCATACAGACTATGTAGTGTTAGCTATTCCCTTCAGCGTTCTGCGCGGCTTGAAAATAAATGTTAACATGCCGGCAGGAAAAAGAAAGGTAATTGATGAGATAGGATATGGCAACAGCTGTAAATTTATTATGGGCATGAACAGTAAACCCTGGCGGAAATCAGGCAAACAAGGTTATACTTTTTCTGACATTTCATTTGGCTGTGGCTGGGACAGCAGCCAAAACCAATCTCCTGACAAAGGCAGTTTTACTGTTTTTGGGGGAGGTAAAATGGCTGATAAGATATATGATACAACTACCGAAGTATTACTTGCAGATTTTGTTGGCGGCTTAGATAAAATTTATCCGGGTGCAAAAAAATCATATAATGGGAAAAATATGAAATATTGCTGGGAAAAAAACCCGCAGACCCGCGGTGGTTATAGTTCATTCAGAAAAGGCCAGTGGTCCACCATCGCAGGATGGGAAGCTGAGCCGGTCGGAAATATTTATTTTGCCGGAGAGCATGTAAGCCGGGATTTCCAGGGATATATGAATGGTGCAGCACAAACAGGAAGAATGGCCGCTGAAAAAATTGCCGAAAATATTTTAAAAAAATGACAATGATTGCTACTAAAAAACATTCAGATGAAATACTGGAAAGAAGGAAACAGTTCGTTCCCAATGCCATCGGTATTTTTAATCCATCTACCGCTGTCAGTGCGTATGACAGCATCATAGTTGATGCAGATGGAAATGAAATGATTGATTTTGCAGGCGGTATTGGCGTGGTTAACGCAGGCCATTGTCCGCAACCTGTAGTAGATGCCATTACGAACCAAGCCGCTGCTATGATTCATTGCAGCTTCAATGTAGCCACCTATGATCTCTATATGCAGCTGGCGGAAAAGCTTTCAACATTATTACCTCATGGGGAGCATACAAAGGTAATGCTCACCAATTCAGGGGCAGAAAGTATAGAGAACGCCATCAAAATTGCCAGGCAGGCCACCGGAAGGCAGGCAGTCATTTGTTATAGCAGTGCATTTCACGGAAGGACCATGATGGCGATGACGCTGACTTCAAAAGTCGGATACAAATTGGGGTGCGGCCCGTTTGCACCGGAAGTGTACCGCATTCCTTTTCCCGATTATTACCGTTATGGCAACGGATTGAACCTTGATGAGTTTTCAGATATACATCTCCGTGAGTTAGAAGATTTTTTTCACACCCATGTTCCGGCAGAACAGGTTGCCGCAATCATTATTGAGCCTGTGCAAGGGGAAGGAGGCTTTAATGTGGCTCCCAAAAAATATCTGCAGGGGCTAAGAAACATTTGTACAAAATATGGCATATTGCTGATCCTTGATGAAGTGCAAAGCGGTTTTGGGCGTACCGGAAGGTGGGCAGCCTATCAGCATTACAATATCGTGCCTGATATCTCTACCTGGGCTAAGAGCATGGGCAGCGGTATGCCAATCGGTGCAGTGATTGGCAAAGCCCATATTATGGATGCATGCAAGCCTTCTACTATCGGCGGAACCTATCCAGGCAACCCCGTATGTTGTGCAGCATCGTTAGCGACACTGAAATACATGGAAGATATTAATATCAATGCCCTCGGCGAAAAAGTGGGGGCGATGGTAAGAGACCGGTTTAATGAAATGAAAAATAAATTTTCATGTATTGGTGATGTGAGGGGCCTTGGCGCCATGATGGCATTTGAACTGGTAAAGAATAAAGATCCCTTTCAGCCAGATACGGAGCTGTGTAAAAAACTAATCAGTTATTGTGCGGAAAACAGATTGATTGTTATTAATGCCGGAGTAAACGGAAATGTGATACGAATCCTTAGTCCACTGGTAATTGAGGAAAAATTATTAACCAAAGGATTGGATATAATTGCAAAAGGACTGGAAGTGTTGGGAAATTAATTATGACCGATGCCAAAGGCTGCAGCTTACTATAGCCTATACCAAATAAAATCAAAAAAAATGAACAGGCAATTTATAAATGGAGAATGGGTTGATTCAGTTGATAAGAAAACCTACAACCTTATTAATCCGGCCAACGAAGAAACCATTGCTGCTATAAGCCTGGCGAATAAAAAAGATACCGCTTTAGCCATTGACAAAGCTTATGATGCTTTTGGGTCATGGAGTGAAACAACACCGTATTTACGAGCTGAAATTTTAAAAAAAGCGGCTAACCATCTGCGTGAAAATTTAAATACCATAGCTAAAGACATGGTAACCGAAAGCGGCAAACCTTTTGCTGAAGCTAAAGGAGAATGGACTGTTGCAGCAAACCTGTTCGAATGGTATGCAGAAGAATGCAAGCGTGCTTATGGCAAAACAATCCCCACTAACCGTGCAGATAAACGAAGTATTACCATCTGGCAGCCGATGGGTGTAATTGGCGTCATCACTGCTTGGAATTTCCCGGCATACAATCCTGCACGTGCATGGGCTGCAGCCCTCGCAGCCGGTTGCACAATCGTGGCAAAGCCTTCAGAGAATACCCCTCTTTCCGCGTTTCATATGGCCAATGCTTTACAGTATGCCGGTTTACCAAAAGGGGTGATGAATGTTTTGACAGGAGATGCCGCAGCCATTGGCGATGAAATGTTAAACAACCCGAAGTTGAAAAAAATAAGTTTTACCGGAAGCACACGTGTTGGAAAAATATTAATGGATGGCGCCTCAAAAACACATACTAAACTTTCTCTTGAATTGGGGGGCAATGCCCCGGTAATTATTTTTGATGATGTGGATGTTGATGCAGTGGCGAAAGCAAGTTCCATTGCGCGTTTCCGCAACAATGGCCAGGTTTGTATTGCCCCACAACGTTTTTATATACATAAAAATATCTATCAAAAATTTTCCGAAGCTGTTACCGGATATGTGTCGCAATTAAAAGTGGGCGATGGCTTTGAAGAAGGGGTCAATGTAGGTCCGCTCATCACTAAAAAACAAAAAGAATCGGTGATCAACCTCCTGGAAAAAGCAAAGTCAGAAAATGCAGAAATATTAACCGGTGGTACACCCCCCTCTCATTTACAGAAGGGGTATTTTCTGCAGCCTGCAGTGGTAAGCGGGTTAAAGCAATCATCGGTATTGGCGCAGAATGAAATTTTCGGTCCCGTGCTGCCACTATTTTCATTCAGCGATATAGATGATGCCATTCAAAAAGCAAACGACACTGAATACGGGTTAGCTGCATATATTTTTACTAACAACCTGAAAGCAGCTATTCATGCCTCGGAAAAATTAAAATTTGGCATTGTAGGCATCAATGAATGGGCGCCTCACGGAACGGAATCCCCGTTTGGCGGATGGAAACAAAGCGGCCAGGGACATGAGAGTGGAAGTGAAGGGTTATATGAATATATGGAGAAGAAACTGATCAGTATCGGCGGATTATGAAATGAAGAATATTGAACGGTTAATATCGAACAGTGAAGCATTAAAGATATTATCAGTGATTTTTGATAGCCCCGGCTTTCAGGCCGGTAACTAAAAACAGAAATTATCAAATTGAAAACAGAATGGCTGACTACGGCGCATTATCATTAATTCCCCCATTGGTTGTTGTTGTGCTGGCAATAGTTTTGCGCACATCATTCGAACCATTATTAATCGGCTGCCTGACTGGCTTTTTAATCATCGCAATACACAATCACTCAAATTTCTTTACCGATTTTGTAGACTCTATAATGAATGTAATTGGCGACCCTAGCCAAAGCGGGTCAGTATGGGTTATACTTGTTTGTGGGTTATATGGTTCACTCATCGGCCTGATGATCCGCAGCGGGGGAACGATGAAATTCGGTGATTGGGCGCTGCGCAAAATAAAATCACAGCGCGGCGCATTGATGGGCACATGGGGCCTGGGCTTGGCTATTTTTTTAGACGATTATCTGAGCGCACTTACAGTTGGCTTGTCAATGCGAAAAATTACTGACGCATATAAAATACCACGGAGCAAACTGGCCTATATCGTCAACACCACAGCAGCGCCATGGTCCGTAGTGGTACCTATTTCCACATGGACCATTTTTACAGGGGCCATCTTAGCCAAAAGCGGAGTAGGCCCGGCTGACGAGGGCCTGCGAACCTACTGGAAAATGATCCCCTTTATTTGTTACGGTTACATTTCGGTGCTGATCATCCCGCTTTTTATTTACGGCATTATACCGTGGTTCGGCAAAATGAAAAAAGCAGATATGCATGCCAGTGAAACGGGGGAACTGAAACAAATGGAATTTACCATGAACAGCAGCCTGGATGTTACGCCGATGAATAAACAAAAGCAGGCTAAAATTATTTACTTTTTACTGCCGATCATGGTGTTGCTGGCAGCAACAGTTTACTTCAATATCGATGCATTAAAGGGAGTGATGATTGCTGTAACTTTTACATTCATTTATTACATGGTCATCAAAGTGGGAAGCTTCAGCCAGTTATCCGAAACAGTATTTACCGGTTTCAACAGTATGGTATTTGCCCTGGCCATACTCATGATGAGCTATGTACTAAAAGACGTGAACGATAAAATGGGGCTCACACAATATGTATTGCATGGGGTATCGCCTTATGTGAACAGGCAATTATTGCCTTTCCTTGTCTTTTCTTCACTTTCTTTGATCGCAGTAACTACGGGCTCTTCCTGGGGATTATATGCTGTTGCTATTCCGCTGGTAGTGCCGCTGGCCAATAGTCTCCACAGCAATGTGCTCTTGAATTGCGGGGCAATTGTCAGTGCGGGCGTTTTCGGCTCCAACGCATGCTTGTATTCCGATGCCACCATTCTTACCGCACAGAGTACCGAATGCAATAATCTGGAAAACGGACTGACACAATTGCCCTATGCCGGAATTGCATTCGGCCTCTCCTGTATTGCTTATTTAGTATTAGGATATACTGTTTCATAAAACTAACGATCATGCTTAACCTAAAAACTCCTTATTATCAGAAACTCGAAAGCGGGCTCATCGTGCAGCACATGAAGCCCGAACATGCCCGACAACTGGAAGAACTGCAAAAAATTGTTTTTCCGACCTTAGCTGACGATGAGCTGATCAAAGCACAACACTACCTGAAGCATCTGGAAATATTTGCCGAAGGCCAGTTTGTAATTACCGATCATGAAGAAGTGATTGGAATGACTTCATCAATGCGCAGCAGTTTTGATTTCACCCATTATCACCACACCTTCAAGGAAACCATAGCAGGCGGATGGATGACTAATCATGACCCGGAAGGCGATTGGTTGTACGGTCTCGACATTGGCATTCATCCTGGCTATCGGGGTAAGGGTCTTGCACGCGCTCTATATCGTGCCCGTCATGCAATTGCCCGGCAGTTAAACTTAAAAGGTCAGCTTACAGTGGGCATGATGAGCGGCTATGGAAAAGTAAGCATCACGATGTCCGGTCAGCAATACTATAAAGAACTGGTAGAAGGAAAAAGATTTGATCCCACTATTTCAGCACAAATGAAAATAGGTTTCGAGCCGATAGCATTGATTCCTGATTATCTCAACGATCCTGTGTGTGGTGGCTTTGGAGTGCTAATTAAATTGGATATTAATAAAGAAGTGTGATGGTGGAAACGGGTCAATATGAAAAGTGAATGAAGATAAATATTTTTATGTACCATGCCTATTGCTACTATTAGGCATAGTTGCGTCGCACTCTTCAACAGCAACAATTCTATTGAGCAGTGTGCAGCAATATGAACATATCCGGCAAAGCAGGATAAACTAAAGAAAAAATAATCGAACGACCATTACACGAAATAAAAAACATGGAAATAAAAATCGCCAAAACAGAAGAAGAAATTTTAAAATGCCGGGAGGTGCTTTTTGAGCTGAGGCCGCACCTCAAAAAAGAAAGTTTTTTGGTAACAGTGCAAGAAATGATGGCAGAAGGTTACACATTAGCATATATTGAAGAGGATAACACAGCAGTTGCAGCCGTAGGTTACAGGTACCTTCAGTTTTTATATAACGGCAAACACATTTATATTGATGACCTCTCCACATTACCATCAAGCCGTGGAAAAGGTTATGCAGGCAAGTTGCTCGATTATGTTTGCGATGTTGCGGGGCAAAGAGGTTTCAAAACCGTAACGCTTGATTCCGGTTACACCCGTTTTGATGCACACCGACTATACCTGAACAAAGGGTTTACATTAAACTGTCATCATTTTTCAAAAACACTATAATTCATAATCCTCAACATGACTTATATTCAATTAAAAACAAACTTGCCCGGGCCAAAAAGCCAGGCAGCATTGGAAAGAAGAAAGAATGCATTACCATCCGGCCTTGCAAAATCAACAGAAGTGGTAGTAGAAAAAGCAGAAGGTGCATTGATATGGGATGTGGACGGCAACCAACTGATTGATTTTGCCGGGGGCATCGGTATGATCAATGTTGGCCACCGGAATGAAAATGTGGTAAATGCAGTTAAGCAACAACTGGATAAGTACGTACACACCTGTACGTTAGTAACTACCATGGAACCTTACCTCGAACTGGCGGAACTGCTTAACAGTGTAACGCCCGGAAATTTCCCAAAGAAAACATTGCTCGCCAATTCAGGTTCAGAAGCCGTGGAAAATGCCATCAATATTGCAAAATATTATACCAAACGCAACGCCATATTGTGCTTTGAAGGAGCTTATCATGGCCGTACCTTACTGACATTAAGCCTGACCAGTAAATACAATTTGTTTAAAAAGGGTTTTGGCTCATACGTATCGGATATTTACCGCATCGCCGCCCCAAATACCTACCGCGGAATTGAAGGCATGAGTGAAGAGCAATATGTGATACATTGCATTAAAAAATTAGAGGAAGCATTTATTTCACAAATCGACCCTGATTCACTGGCTGCAATCATTATTGAACCTGTGCAGGGCGAAGGGGGGTTTTTGCCGATACCGGCAGCTTATCTTCAAAAAATAAGAGAAATATGCGATAAGCATGGCATTGTTTTTATTACAGATGAGATACAATGTGGTGCAAGCCGCACCGGGAAATTGTTTGCAGTAGAACATAGCCATATTATTCCGGATATTATAGTCAGTGCAAAATCAATTGGGGCAGGAATGCCCATCAGCGCAGTTACCGGCAAAGCTGAAATTATGGATGCGCCTCATCTTGGTGGTGTTGGCGGCACTTACGGCGGAAGCCCTGTTGCCTGTGTTGCTGCAATTGAAGCAATAAAGATCCTGAAAAGTGAAACATTCCTGAAACGCGTAAATGAAGTAGGCGAAATGATACGCACAACCATGGAAAAATGGAAAACCAAATATAAAATCATCGGTGATGTTCGTGGTATAGGCGCTATGCGATTGGTGGAGTTTGTGAAGGACAATAACACAAAAGAACCTGATGCAGATGTGACCCTCGAAGTGATCAGGGATGCTGTTTCGAAAGGCATAATATTGATCCGTGCCGGTTTGTTCAGCAACTGCATCCGCTTGCTGCCGCCTATCGTTATTACTGATGAACAATTAAAAGAAGGTTTGGAGGTGCTGGAAAATGCTATTGCAAGAGCGCAGGCAAAACGTTAATGCTGAAAACCCGGTCAGGTTCTGAAAGCCTGACCGGGTACAGTTCAAACATGTCAACACTATTCATTCATAACGTAAATATTCTTTCTTTTCATAAAAACTTTGTGAAAGGAAAAAATACAATTGTCATTAACGGGAATAAAATTTCTGCTGTCGGGAAATTTGAAGAGCTGAAACCTTTGATCCATCCGGCCACAAAGATGATTGATGCAGCAGGCAAAACATTAATGCCCGGGTTTAACGACACGCATATACATATCTGGAAAGTTGGCAATCTGAAAACCTTTATGCTGGATGTACGCGCCGCAAAAAGCCTGGATGAAATGCTCTCGATGCTGGAAAATTATTACAAAAGTAATCCGGATATTGCTTGGGTTACGGCTCGCGGGTTTAATGAAGCAGCATGGCAAACCGGGAAACTGCCGACGAAAGATGATTTGGATAAAGTAATTAAAGACAAGCCCGTTTATGTTATCCGCACTTGTGCCCATATTGCCGTAGCCAATTCCAAAGCGCTGGAAATCTCCGGCATTACATCAAAAACCATTGTTCCCGAAGGAGGTGAGGTACATACTAACAGTAATGGGCAACCGAATGGAATTTTTGCAGAAAATGCACTTGGCCTGATTACAAAACATATTCCCGCATACACAAAAAATGAGCTGAAGCTGATGGTGAAAGCCGCACGTAATGAAATGTACAGCTACGGTATCACCTCTGCAACAGACCCCGCTGTTGACCCGTTATTACTCCAGACTTATCATGAAATGAATGATGCTGGTGAATTGCAATTCCGCCTGAATGCGTTGCCCATATTATTGCCAGATGGCGGAGAGAACCCTTATCTCTTACCGGAAAGTTTCAGTTCGGATTTCCTGAACGTAAATACGGTAAAATTTTTCAGCGATGGGGGTTTGAGCGGTAAGACATCAGCTTTAAAAAAACATTACAAAAACTCTGACGAAAAAGGGGTTTTGCGGCTGAAGCGGGAACAGTATTCGAGATTGTGCATTTCTGCAATGGAAAAAGGATTTGGGATTGCCACACATGCCATCGGGGATGCTGCTATTGAATTTGTAATTGACGTATATAAACAGCTGCACAAAGATTTTCCGTCAGCCATTAAACGTATTGAACACCTCGGACTGCCGGAAAAAAAACATTTGAGCGAAATGGCCGACAATAATATTGCCGCGTCCATGCAAAGTATTTTCATTAGTGAACTGGGAAAAAATTTTATCAGGTATCTTGATGAAGATTATCTTAATCATTGCTATCCCATAAAATCTGTGATGCAGCATGGTATATTAACTGCGCTTTCCTCAGATGCACCGGTAGTAAAAGATTTCAATCCCTTGAAGGGGATAGAAGCAGCCGTTACACGCAGAACCAATGAAGGCAGCCTGATTGCAGCCGCTGAAGCCATCAGCAAAGAAGATGCACTGAAAGCATACACCATCAACGCTTCTGCTATAAGTAATACAAATAATTCCGGAACCATTGAGCCCGGCAAGTGGGCAGATTTCATTCTTCTCAATAAAAACCCGTTAACGACCCCTGTGGAAGAAATTACCACTGTTGAAGTAGAAGAAACCTTTGTGGGCGGCCAACGTGTTTGGAAAAGACATTAATGAAGAATGATTCCTGCGCTCTAATGACTATTGCTCAATAATAGCACAACTGATGAACGGATTGCGATGAACCCTGCTTACCCTGAGTACCAAATCCGCTATGACAGTTCATTATTTTAAACCATATACTGCAACATAATTGGAAAACGTTGCGAGATATACGTGACCGTTAGCAATTGTAGGGGAAGCAAACTTGGCATAATTCCCCACGGCATCTGCAGTGTTTTGGTCGCTGTTCCAGAGTTCTTTGGTAATGTCATCGGCGTTAAACGCCCTCAGAATTCCTGCACACACGCTATGTTCGGCATCGCAGCTTTTGGAATAGGAAGCCCATAAAATACCTGTGCCACTGCTGTTTCCGTTTGATGAAACAGAAAGCATAGCACCGTTTTGGCCCCATGGTCCGCTAATGCCTACAACAGTCGAATTCACGTCGAACATATTTGTACTGCGATTGAAAGGGAAAGCCCTCAGCTGATCATTCTCAGACCATATATAAACAAATTCATTGCTTGGCCCATTATAATAGGCAGGCTGGCAATGTTGATTGGCGCTTCCTCCGAGGAAAATGGTTTGTTGCACCTGGTTTGAGGTAGGCTGATAACCTCCCAGGTTATCTTTGTTCAGCAGGTAGAGATTACCATCTTTAGCACCGGTGAAAAAATAATTTGAATTGGGAATAAGAAATGAGCCTACACAACCATAATCCAAATCATTTGCTTCGAGGTAATCAAAATTAAACGGTGTGAAATAGCTGCTCACATTTAATGTTGAACCGGAGACAGAAAGTTTCATGGCACTTTCTCCACGGTTTCTTAGATTGGTAGGATCATTATTCACTCCCACCGAACCATTTCCTGTTACTACGAATAAGTTACCTGCATCATCTGCAGACATACCTGTGCCGCTTTCCCAAAGCCCTGCATTATATCCGTCAGGAGTATCATTGTAAACAATCTGCTGTTGCAAGGTGCTTGCATTATATCCCAATATCCATCCGTGATAGGGACCCCAGTCGCAATGTGAAGAAAAAGTAATATACACCACTCCGTTCACCAATGTAAGTGCCTGTCTTTGATTTTGCCTTTGCGGATCAAAACTGATCTGGTTGTTTACACTGCCATCACCGTTTCCGGTATATGTTGCCGTTATTAGCACAGGGCTACCCGGCCTTTCGCTGCCATTAATAATATTGACAGCATGGAGATATTGAACAAAACTGCTGCCATTATCGGTACTTCTTGCTACAAAATAAATGGTTTGGCCAACAGAATCTATTACAGGGGTGCCAACAATGCCTATGTTGCCATTGAAATCGAAATAGGAACCGCCGCAGGCATTAGTCATATCAGAATTTTTAGGAGGCCTCATTCCTGAAGCCGTAAAATTTTTCTTCCAGAACAAATTGCCCGCATCTGCGTCATAAGCATAAATGCTGTTATTCACTGTTGCGATATACGCCACATTATGTGTTCCGCCATTTATGGTAATGTTACCAACTACCAGTGGTTGTGCATACACCTGGTCATCAACAACAAGATTAAAAAGTCTTCCGAACCTGCCTGTATTTACGTTCGTATCACGTAAAACAGTTTCATGGTTATTAAGTCCGCTGCGTGTATTATTATTATGCTGTGTAACCACCGAAATATGTTGGCTGTTAGGAACAGATGGGTGTTGAGCAGTTTCTTTCGATTTGCAGGCAAATAAAATCAGAATGGCGAAAACGGATGCCAAATGTTTTTTGTTCATAAGTAAAATGTAAGTTATCAAATATCCGTGGTATAAAATACTTAAAAAAATCTAAAGTGAACCGACTATGTTTGGTAATGTTATTATTTTGAATAGCAGCTGGTTTGTAACCAACTATGGCGCAAAACTTTGGTAGTTGCCTGACCGGCAAAATTTAATTTGATAACAATACTAAATTTTTCAAGTTGATACACTACTCTAGTTTTTTATATCAATAGGTACGAGTAATTTAAAACTAATGTTTCTGCCCATGTTGTACACACCAACACGAACAGGGTTAACAGCTAAATTTGCGGTATAATATTTGAAGCGGCTCATATAATCCATGTAAGCTGTATTGAAAATATTATTGGCGCTTATATAGAATGAAAGTATTCTATTTCCTTTATTGCCCTTCATGTCTGTTCCAAAACCGATATTAAATAAAGTGTACGCTTTTGTCGGCGCAAGGCTTGCAGCCAGTTCATAATCAGAAAGTGCATCATAAATGGATGTAGCATTATATATATGTTTTTGTTCAAAGCAATGCAACACTCCGAATTTCACATAAGTATTTGCAAAAGAAGCTGAATTCAGCACAAGATTTATTCTGATATCCGATTGCAATTTTGAAGGCGGGATAAAAGGTGGGTATTTTGTGCTGTCGGGCTGATTTTTCAGGCTTGCATGAACAGTACTAAATGCAATATACCAGTCGATCCATTTCGCAGCCTGCGGATGGAAATCAAAAGTTACTTCACCTCCCGTTAAACGGGCCTGGCCCTGAGTATATTTGAATACGGGAGCGTTTCCAAAACCTGGTGTTGTATTATTTGTTGAATCACCTCCATTCACGCTTTTCAATGCATTAGGGTAAATGTAATGGTTGATGGCATTACTGAAGAAATCCGCTTCAGCAGTTATATCTGCATTATTAAACCCGGGAGCAAGATCAAATTCGAAATTTGTTTCGGGCTTTAACTCAGGATTCCCGATTTCATATACTACAGTTCCGTCATGGATTCCGTTAGAACCGGTTTCCGCTACATTTGCCGCACGAAACCCTCTTGCAATATTAGCTTTCAAATAAAATGAAGGAGTAATCTGATAAGCGGCACCAAGGCTACCTGATATTCCGTTAAAATCTGAAGTATACGCTAAAAAACGGTGTATGGCATTCGGATCGGTTGCTGGCAGCTGATTACCGTCTGCATCAATGTAATCATCATGCCCTTTGAACTTGCGCGTATCATAACGTATGCCTCCGCTCAAACTGAGATCGCCAATTTTTTTTGCAGCAATAGCGAAAATACCAATATTGAACAAATCATACTCAGGTATCAGCAACAATGTTCCCTTGTTTTTTGAATTCTGATAAATGCCGTTTAATCCCATTGTGAAATTAAAATCATGCTTGTCTGAATAAATATATTTCAAATCATAATTAAATGAATTGAGATAATAGTAAATATTCGATGTATTGGGAATTGTGGGGTCATTATTTTCCTGCCGCTTGTTTTGCTGCCATGCAAAAGTGCCGGTTAACCTGCCTTTACCAATAGCTATACTGTTGTCCCAAACTATCTTTTGATGATGAATTGTCTGGTTGATTACCAGCGGTGTGTATGACTTCAGTTCCTGGTTTGTTGGAATTGTGTAAGTAGGATCCCCGTTATCATCAACTGATTGTTTTAATAAAATCCCTGTTGCAGTATCTCGTGATCCGTCAACAATTCCCGTACGCAAATCGAAGTAACTATAATGCAATTTTGTAAATCCCCATTCCCTGTGCACACCCAAAGTACCGTCAAAATTAAAGTTGCTGAATTGAGAGTTCAGGACATACCCATCATTCTTATTTTGATAAGCATGTGCTATCGTATTATCAATTCTTGCACTCCATGCAATTCCGTTGATATTTCCAGCAACATGGGCCGCATTATTTATCAGGCCATTATTTGTTTGATAATTTAATAAAAGGTCGCCTTTAATTTTCCCCTCAGGCAATGTTTGTTCAGGGATCAGGTTCACTACGCCGCTAATAGCATCTGAACCATATACTAAAGATGCAGGCCCTTTTAAAATTTCAACACGATCAACGGCATTTTGATCCACTTCAATACCGAACTCATCGCCCCATTGCTGCCCTTGTTGTGTAACTCCGTCTGCAACAGTCACCACCCTGTTATAACCCAACCCTCTGATAACAGGCTTGGCTATGCTTTGCCCGTCAGTAATTGCCGAAACACCGGGTATCCTGGTAATGGCATCAATAATATTGGTAGATGCATTCTGTAATAATGCAGAATTAGGCATTACTGCAACAGGCATCGGGCTTTTTTGATTGTCAGTAGCTATGGGAACTCCGGTAACTATGACTTCTTTCAGCCCGACAGAGGACGGTTTTAGTGAATAGTCCTTTTGCATTGTTCCGTTAATTGTAATTTTTTCAATCTGGCTGGCATAGCCGATAATACTAACTTCAACAATGTAAGTTCCGGAGGGGATATTTTTCAGTGAGTAAACACCATGGGCATCAGAAGATGTTCCGTTTTTCAAATCAGGAATATAAACCGAAACCCCCGAAAGGGCAGCACCATTTATAATATCAGAAATCTTACCGCTCATTATATTTTGAGCGTGTACAGAGAAAGAGGTTGCACAAATAAAAACGCACAAATATATTTTGCCCATAAAAGCATTTTTTGAATGAGGATTAGCATAAATAAATACAATAAAAGAATTGCTTATACTTGCGCAACCTGTTCAGGCGGGGGATTGGGCACTTCGCTTTCATTTAACAAGTGAATAAGAATATCATTAACAGTTAGAGGCAGAGATATAAAAAAGTAAACAATTTCCGGGGAGGGCGGGTATGAAATATAATTATCATCAAACTTAAAAGAATCTTTTTTATTCAGCAGTTGGCTGCAATTGCCAGCAGTTGTATTTGCTTCATTTTTTTGGAAATATCCGGCCCCAATATCAAGTACATTTTGTTCGTCATCATCTGCCACAAGGAAAACATACATGGTATCTTTTAACTTCTCCCGTTTTACAACATCATACAACCTGTTATTGTACCAAACTTCTTCCACTTCGTCCTTCTGCAAGTTTTTGGCTGAAACTTTTACCACCAATCCTTTGATTTCATTTCCCGCTGCAGCAACAGCTTTAGCAGCTTCCAATTTCGCCCATGTTATAGAAAGAGAAAAATAAACACAATGAAAAAATGTATTACCTAAAACAAAAAGAATAAAGATGGCTGAAATTTTTCTCAAAGCAGGTCATTATTATCACGACCTGCAATTTAATAAATCAGGACCGAAAATCAGGCATGATAAAAGAAATAACTAAACCGGTTATCAAAAATAAAAAAAATGCAACTGCTGAGAGGTGACTTTGTATGCAATACTGGCGGCATATTCATTACTCAATGTAAAACTGTTTACCCGCCAGTTTTCATTTGAACCGGCTACTATTTGATCTACATAATAATCACCATCCAGGCATGGAACATTTTTCAAATTATCATCAATTCCTTTTGAAGTAGCTTTCAGCAAAGATTCTTTTCGCGACCACAACAAGTAAAAATTTTCATGATAAAAGCCGCTTCTTTTAATAAAATCTATTTCTTCCTGGCTGAAATTTTTTTCCAGTATTTCGGCAAATACAAATTCTTTATCTATTTTTTCCACATCAACCCCTATGTCTGAATTTGCAACAGCAATCAAAATTATATCGCCGGAATGTGAAATATTAAAATGAACATTTCCATTATGGCTGTTTTGCAGAAAAGGTTTTTTATTTACGTTTTCGTAAAATATTAGTTCCTTGGCGGGACAATCTGCATACTTTGACAATAATAACCGAAGTGCCATACGGCTTACAATAAACCTTTGCCTGTCAACTTCCCGGTAATAGCGGGAAGCTTTTTTGATTTCATCAGCCGAAAGCAGTTCATTGAACCGATCTGCAAGAGAATGCTGAGACGAAACCTCAATGCACCAGATATCAATTGCTGAACCGATTTCATAATTGCAAAATATTTGTCCATGATTAACCCAGGCAATTTCATTTATTACGCTGCAATGGACCAACGGCATATTAAACAGCTTTTAAAATAGTATTTCTATAACTGCCTTTTTCATGAGCTTTATTATGCTCATCTATACATTTTTGAAGTGTTTTGGCAAGCGCTATATAATTAGTACCCAATAGAAATGTTTTATGATCACCGGGAATATCATAGATATTTACACCTTTAAGTGCATAAGCATTCCATCCCAGATAAACAGGGTCGTCAAGATAATAAAGGCGCTTGGTTACCCTGAATAAATCAATAACCCCGTCATATGGTATCATCTTATAATTTGCATAAGCCTTAAAATATGCTTCATTTATCCTTTTGGCATACACAGAAAGCTGTTCTTCTTCTGCAGGCAAACTATTCAGCATTCCTGCCTTTTCGAGCAGGCTTCTTATTTTACCAAAAAAGAAATTGAACTGGTACTTAATTGTATCAGCAGGGTACTTCGCGAATGATTGAAAAACAAATAATGCTTTTGGAAACTGTCTTACTATTTTTTTCTTCCATCGTTGAGATGAGCTCAAAAAATTATCAGCTCCTGCAACATTTGTGTCAAATATTGCTACCAGCCGCACTTCCTTACCCATAGCCTTTAATTGTTTTGCCATTTCAAACACTACTTTGCCACCGAAGGAATAGCCGGCTAACAAATAAGGCCCATCCGGATTGTAAGCCACAATTTCGTTGATATAATGAGTTGCTATTTCCTCAATAGTATCAAAAGGTTCTTCCCCATTAAGTCCATAAGCTTGTAATCCATAAACAGGTTGGTTCTCGCTTAGTTCTTTTGCCAGGGAATTGAACACCATAACCGTTAAACCTGAACCATGAACAATGTACAACGGAGGTTTATTTCCTTCAGGTTTAATAGGAACAAGAGATTTCCAAACAATAGGCACCGACTCATCTTTAAGTAATGCGCTTAATTTTTCTACAGTGGGTGCAGAAAATAAAGAGGTAATCGGCAGTTTTTGCCCGGTTTTCTCTTCAAGTATTTTCATCACCTTAATCGCAATAAGCGAGTGCCCGCCCATTTCAAAAAAATCATCATCAATGCTTATTTCGGCGAGTCCTAAAGCATCAGAAAAAATTCCTGCTACAATTTTTTCTGTTTCTGTTCTGGGAGCTTTATGTTTTCTTTTTCCAAATTCAGGTAAAAGTCCCGGATCAGGCAAAGCTTTTTTGTCAGCTTTCCCATTCGCTGTTAACGGAATTTTATTCAGCTCTATTAACAGTTTAGGAATCATGTAATCGGGAAGGTGCTGTTGCAGATAAGACATAATATTTTCCTTATCGAAACTGTTTTCTGCAACAACATAACCTACCAATCTTTTGATTCCGTCACGATCTTCTTTAGCTATAATAACTGCGTCTTTTACTCCTGAACATTTTTTTAACACTGATTCGATTTCTCCCAGCTCTATTCTGAAGCCACGGATTTTGACCTGATCATCTATTCTTCCTAAAAATTCCACATTACCATCAGCAAGCCATTTCGCTATGTCTCCGGTTCGATACATCATCGCTCCAGCACTCACATTAAACAAATCAGGCATAAATTTCTCTCTGGTAAGTTCCGGCAAGTTCAAATATCCTCTGCCAATTCCCGCGCCGCCAACATACAGTTCCCCTTCTTCACCTACCGCACACAATTGCATATGGCTATTCAATATGTAAGCAGACCTACTATTCAATGCCCTGCCGATTGGAATAGGGTGTGGTATTTCGGATGAGTGAATTAAATAAGTTAAAGAAAAAGTCGTGTTTTCTGTTGGGCCGTACCCATTGATAATACTGATAGCAGGAAATTTTCTTTTTAATTTTTCAATGTGTTTCTCAGATAATTTTTCGCCACCAGCCAGCACTGTCTGCAACTTTTCAAATATCATTATATCCAGGTCAACCCATTGGTTTAATAAACCTGAAGTAACCCACATTATATTTACTTTATTTTCCGCGATTACTTTTTTTAAGGATCTCGTATCAAATAAGGTCTCTTCATCGCATAAAACCAGTTCACCTCCATTAAGCAACATTCCCCAATATTCAAATGTTGTGGCATCAAAAGAAGGAGAGCCTGTTGATAACAAAACACTCTGTTCAGACAGCTTTACATAACCGATTCCTTTAACTAGGCTAACCACATTCTTGTGTTCAATCATTACCCCCTTCGGCCTGCCTGTCGAACCTGAGGTATAGATTATGTAAGCAAGCTGACCCGGAGTAATGGTATTATTTAGTGATGATTTGGGTTCTTTACTAATAATACTCCAATCGCTATCCATGAGAACAAGAGTGGCCTTACTATCTGCAAAAAGTTTTTCCTTATATAAAGAGTTGGTAACAACAATATCAGCACTGGTATCTTTCAGCATGTAGTTGATCCTGTCTGCCGGATATTCGGGATCAATCGGAACATAAGCTCCTCCGGCTTTTAGTATGCCGAGTATGCCAATAATTGTTTCAGGAGAACGGCCAACGCAGATGGGAACCAAGCTTTCTCCTTGAACACCTTTGGCAACAAGGTAATGAGCCAACTGATTCGTTTTATAATCTAATTCCTGGTAGGTAAGCCTGATACCTTCAAAAACAAATGCTGTTTTTTTAGGCGTTTTAGCAACCTGTTCAGCAAACAAATCAACAATCGACCTGTCAGCAGGATAAGTAAATTCTAATGGTTCAATTACAATTTTTGGCTTTGCCAAGACTGGTATATCATTCAGCCTGATATCAGGTTTTTGTATAATTACAGCAAGCAATGATTTAAAGTCGTCCATCATTTTTTGGATGGATTCCAACTTAAACAAATGGGTGTTATACGACCAGAGCAACATCGGCGACTCTTCTGTACCGCCATTGGTAATTGAAATATCAAAAGTTTCAAATTCCCTGGGATTAAAAACCATTTCGTGCTTAATACCATAAAAGCTTACACCATCGTCTGCGCCCGTTTCTATATTAAATGAAACCGGTACAAGAGGAATGCGAGAATTGTCTCTTGCAATATTGAGCTGCTTCAGTAAAGCACCGAATGTAAGCTGCGAATGGTCGTAAGCATCCAATATTGCATTTTTCCTGGATTTGAGGTAATCTAGAAAAGTGGATTCATTTACAAGTTTACTTCTTACCGGTAACAAATTCACACAGTGACCAACAAGTCCATAATTTGCATTGGTCAACTGCCCTGCTGCAGGAAGACCGAGAACGATATCGTCCTGACCTGTTAACCGATATAAAAACATTTCAAATGCTGCTCGGAGGGTTATTGGAAGACTACAACCTGCACTTGAGCCTAATTTGGTTAACTCTGCCATAAGATTTTTGCCCAGCTCAAAATCTCCTCGATGGCCCTTGTATGTTCGATTTGCCGGACGTGGAAAATCTGTTGGTATATCCAATACCGGCACATTATCCTTGAATTGGTCTGTCCAATACTGCAGGTTCCTCATGTATTCTTCAGTCCGGTAAAAGGCAAGCTGCTGCTCAGCAAACTCGCTGAATTCAGGCGCTTCTGATAATTCAGGGCTTTCCCCTTTTGCATAGGCAGAATACAATTTGCCCAGTTCCTGCATAATTAACCCAAGCGACCAGCCATCACAAATTATATGATGAGCTGTGAATGTAAGGTAATGCTGGTCTTTTCCCAACCGGAACAAAGCAAATCTATGCAACGGTCCGTTTAGCAGATCAAAAGTCGTAGATGAAGTTTCTTTGATGAAATTTTCTAAGTAATTGTTTTGCTCATCCGGGTTCAATGATGAAATATCTTCAAAACGAAGGTTAAGCTTCCATTTGCTAAAAATCTGCATGTCTTTTCCATCTTCGCTAAAAGTAGTTCGCAATGAATCATGGCGGTTAATAACCTGCTGCATTGCTCTTTCCATCGCCGGTTTATCAAGCGGCCCGGTTAATTTTTCCGAAAGCGATATGTTGTAGGACCTGTTGGCATCTTCACCGCCTAACACACAGGCAACCCAGATTTCCACCTGGGGCTCAATAGCTGGTACTACTGTTATTTGTGGAGCTGTGTCATCAACTAAACCGGTTTCATTATCGGTATTATCGGGCTTTTTTTTTAACCCTTCTTCGTCGAGCAATGAAGCGAGTTGCTTTACAGTTGAATATTTGAACAGAGTGGTTAACGGAAGTTTTTTACCTGTTTCTTGCTCAATACGACTCATTACCTGCGCTGCAATTAATGAATGACCCCCTAATTCAAAGAAGTCGTCAGTTACACCTACTTTTTCCAGCCCTAATAGTTCTGCAAATATGCCAGCCACCAGTTTTTCAATTTGCGTTTGCGGCAATACCAATTCCTTCTTATCATCATCCTGCATTTCATCAGGATCAGGAAGCCTTTTACGGTCTACCTTTCCGTTATCAGACAATGGAATGTTGTCTATCTGAATAAACAGTTCCGGCACCATATAATCGGTCAACTTAGATTTTAAATAAGCCGTTACTTCTTTTTTATCAAATGTCCCATTCACTACAACATAGGCTACTAGTCTTTTAGTTCCTTTTTTATTTTCTTTTGCAACAACCACGCAATGTTTTATTCCCTTATATTGCAACAGCACGTTTTCGATTTCACCAAGCTCAACACGAAAGCCCCTTATTTTTACCTGCGAATCTTTTCGACCGATAAATTCCATGTACATATCTGGCATCATCCTGCCCAGGTCTCCGGTCCTGTACATTCTGCCACCGGCTTTATTATTGAAAGGATCTTTTACGAAAGCATAATTTGTTTTTTCAGGGTCGTTGGCATATCCTCTTGCCACGCCGACACCTCCAATATACAGCTCACCGATTACGCCAACGGGAACGGGTTGTAGTTGTTCATTAAGTATGTAGAAGAAATTATTTTGAAGTGGTCTTCCGTACGGAATACTTTTCCATTGGCTTTTCACTTCATCTACAATAAAATAATTTGACCATATTGTGCCTTCAGTAGCGCCGCCTAAGCTAACAAACCGGGCATTGGGAAAATATTTTTTTAACCTTTCGGGAAGGCTTACCGGTATCCAGTCACCACTCAGGAAAACTGTTCTCAGCGATTCCTGCAAATAAGACCGCTTGCCCATCTCCATTTCTTTCACCAGATAATCAAGTGTGGTAGGAACGGAGTCCCAGAAAGTAATTTTATACTCCAGCAGCATTTGCTGCAACTTTCTTACATCCTGTATCTCGTCTTTTTGGGCAATCACAACTGTACCCCCTGCAGCAAGCATTCCAAAAACATCATACACTGCAAGATCAAAACACATGGATGTAATAAACAACAACCGGTCTTCCCTGCCAATATCAAATGTTTTGTTCACCCATTCAATAAGATTAACTACCGAATGATGTTCGATCATTACCCCTTTCGGCCTGCCGGTGGAGCCTGATGTGTAAATAGTATAAGCCAGTTGTGTACTGTCAATTTTTGCATTAACAGGCTTATCACTATAGCTGTTCAAATTGACTGATCGTATGTTCAGGTAGCGTTCAGCAGAAATGGCATTTCTGATTTCATCATCTTCGTCTGTAACTAAAAACTGAACATCAGATTGCCTGAGGATATATTGTTGTCTGTCTAAAGGATAATCAGGTTCGATTGGCACATAAGCTGCCCCTGTTTTCATAATACCATACATAGCCACAATCATATCAAAACCGCGGGATGCGATCAGGCCGATGTTATCAGAATTTTTTACACCCTTTTCAATAAGACAACGGGCAAGCCGGTTAGATTGATTATCCAATTCAGCATAAGTCATCACTTCGTTTGCTAACCTGAGTGCAACCTGGTCCGGGGTTTTTACCGCTTGCTCCCGGAAAATATCTACTACTGTTTTTTGCGCAGCATAAGCAGTTAATGTGTTATTAAAAGCTGCAAATTTTTTTTGTTCTTCCGCATTTGATAAGACGGGTAGAGAACCGATTTTTTGCAAAGGATCTTTAATAATAGATTCCAACAAAAATTCGAACTCATCCATCATTTTTTTGATAGTGGCAGGTTTAAACAACTGTGTGTTGTAAGACCATTCCAGTACGAGCGACTTTTCTGAGCCAGTGGCATTCACAAAAATTTCGAAATTTTCATATTCTCTTGGATTGATGATCAGTTCATAAGTGAGCCCTTCAAAAGCCACTCCATTGTCCATGCCCATATCAATATTGAACGCCAATGGTACCAGAGGTATCCTGGAAGGATCTCTGGCGATATTCAGCTTTTTCAACAAACTTCCCAGGGTAACCCGTTGATGGTCGTAATCGTTAAGAATTTTTGGCTTTCGTATTTTAAGGTATTCAATGAAAGAAAGATTACCGTCAGGGTTGCTACGTAAAGGCAGCAGATTTACACAGTGACCTACAAGTCCGTAATTATCTGTTACTGACTGGCCGGCTGTGGGAACCGCCAGTACTATATCTTGCTGGCCTGTCAACCTGTAGAGATAAATTTCGTAAGCTGCTATAACACTTGTAATAAGGCTGCATCCTGCTTTTGCACCGATTTTCTTTAATGCAGTTACCAGATCATAATTAAGATGATAATCATCTCTGCGGCTTTTATAAGTGCGGTTTTCAGGTCTCGGATAATCCGCGGGTATATCCAAAAGAGGAACATTATGAAGATATTGATCTAACCAATATTGTTCAGTTTTTTTATATTCATCACTTTTTTCAAAATTCAGTTGATCTTCGGCATAATTACCAAACTGCGGAGCGTGAGGTAAATCAGGCAACGATCCTTGAACGTATGCGGAATATAGTTTACCCAAATCTTCCATTATTATACCAAACGACCAACCATCACAAGTAATATGATGTGCGGACAGGGTTAAGTAATGTTCCCGATCAGCAAGTTTGAAAAGAGCCATACGAAAAAGAGGCCCGTTCAGTAAATCGAATGGTTCATTAACATCCTTTTTTACATATCCGTTTATATATTCCTGCTGATTTTCCCTGTCTTCGCCAGAAAGATCTTTATAAAAAACAGGCAATGTCAACTCTTTATAAACACATATTTGTTTTCCATCTGCACTAAAAGATGTTCTTAACGCTTCATGCCTTTTTATCAAATCCTGAAGGGATTGTTCCATTGCCATCCGGTTAAAATTACCTTTAAACAGCAATGAAATAGATTCATTAAAGGCCAGACTGGCCTCTTTTCCTCCGATAAGGCAGGAAGCCCAGATTTCCAGTTGCGATTCAATTGCCGGAATAACGTGAAGAATTTCAGGCCCGGCAAAAGGATCGAAATCTACGGGAAGCAAATCATTTGTAAAATCTTTATTCATCTTTAACAAGTCAGGTTTTATTTTATTTGAACATATTTTCCCGGGCGTTCAGGGTCGGATATAAACCAGGCAGGATTTCCATCCTTATCTTTTCCAAGCCTTGCACCGGGTATAGGAGCTTCATTAAAAGACGAAGTTTGATTGGTAACCCTAGCACTTGATTTTGCTAAAGGAAAAAAGCCGGCTTCAGTCATTTCATTTACGCTTTCTTCAAATGCAGTAATGATGGCATCAATTTCCGCAGCGGAGTGTGCTTCTGTCATAAAGCATGGAAATCCGTCTAAAATATGAATGCCTTTTTCGCGCATAAGCACAAACAACAATTCACTATATGGAATGTCTTCTTTGAATTTTATTTTCCATAATGAGCCAAATTGTGCTACAAATAAAGGCAGATTATTTTTTGAGCAAATCATATTCACTGTATCAGCCAGTTTTTTTGCTTTTGTATTTATGCCTTCCTGTAAGCCAGGTCCGCGTTCTTTCATGTATTCAAGTGATGCTTTAGCGGCAGCGAGAGCCAAAGGATGACGTACGAAAGTGCCTGCAAAATAAGTTACGCCTGCTTCAGGAGTGGAGGCATCTCCATATTGCCAATAACCACCATCCAATGCATCCATAAAGCGTTTTTTTCCGGCAATGATGCCTATTGATATTCCCGCACCAACTACTTTTCCATAGGTTCCAATATCTGCTTTGATGCCAAACAAAGCCTGTGCTCCGCCGGGATGCATCCTGAAACCGGTAATCACTTCATCAAAAACCAATGCAGTTCCTGACTGAGCGGTAATGTCTCTTAATTTTCTTAAAAATTCTACCGGCTGAAATTCGGGCCTGCGGCTTTGCACTGGTTCAACAAGAACTGCAGCAATTTCATTTGCTTTTTCTTTAATGATCTGTAAACTTTCATCCGTTCCATATTCAAGTATCAGCATATTCTGAACTGCTTCGGGCATAATACCAGATGCAGCCGGAAATGATTTCAGCTTTTTAGTTCCGCGAACAATTACTTCATCTACAATACCATGATAAGATCCCGAAAATGCAACAATAATTGAACGGCCAGTTACCGTTCTTGCAATACGCATCGCACCAAGCACTGCTTCAGAACCCGTATTACATAAAGCCGCCCTCTCTAACCCGGTAAATTCACAAATCAACTTGCTTACAGGGCCTGCCAGTTCATGCTGGGGGCCGATCTCATATCCTTTCTCTATCTGTTCTTTAATGGCATTGGTAATTACTTCAGGTTGATACCCGAGGAAATTTGAACCGAAACCATTTAGCGCATCGATATATTTATTATCATCAAGATCCCATAAATAGATGCCTTTTGACTTTTTTATTACTATAGAATACACCAATTCTTTGGTAGATGGCCTGAAGCCTGAAACAACTCTTGGATCAGCCATATATGCCCTGTGCTTTTGTGTGTATTCCTTGCTTGCATTGGTTTTAGCATTATATCGCTTTATCAGATTGCTAATAAACGCTTGCTGCTTTGTTGTTAATTGTTGCGACTGCTTTTCAATTTTTGCAGTTGCGCCAAAAGGCTTTTTCAGTTCTATCAATTCTTCAGCACTAACATCAGGTTCAGCCGGTTTTTTTGAGAAGGCAGAGTTAGGGGCAGCAAGACCATTCTGTGACGTGGTTGGAATTGGAGGTGCATACACATTATTACCAGGAGCCACCCCACCCTGAAGCAATGCAATTTGTTGCGCCAGCAATTGAATCTGTTGCGATATCAGGCCAATTGCTGTGGCATTAACCTGAGAAAATTGTTGAACAGGGGTATTACTCATGGGCTGCTGATTTGGAACTGATATAATAGGTTGCTGCGCAGGTAATGGTGCAGATAGCCGAACCTGCTCTTGCGGTAGGTTTGCATCCAGGAACCCTGCTAATAAATCAAGAGTGCTGTATTCCTCATTTAGCTGCCTGAAAGTAATGGGCAGTTTGAATTCTTTTTTCAGGTTCATGGCTACCTGCGTCAACAATAAAGAATCAAACCCCATCTCAATAAAGTTCATGTCAGGGGTAATATCAGACATCTCAATTCCGGAGGCATTTTCAAGTACTTCTTTTATCCTTTCTATAAGCTGTTCTTTTCGCATAATATTATTTTGAGGTACGCTATTATCCATCATTTCCTGGGCAGATATAGTTTCTGTATTTGCAGGGATTACCTGGTTATTATTCTGCAGAGTATGTTCAACCAGCACTGATGGAGGGTCAAGCCATAAACGGGTTTTTTCAAATGCGTAAGTCGGTAATTGTATTTTTCTTCTTTTTTCTGCGGCATAAAATCCCTCCCAATCCATCTCAAGTCCATTCAACCATAATTGCCCCACTGCTTTCAAAACAGAATAATATTCAGATTGTCCATCTGTCGAATCAAGGCTTGAAATAGCCACTGTATTTTTCTTGCCTTGCTGACGAATCAGCGAGGAGGTTACATTTTTAGGGCCTGTTTCCAAAATCATTCTTCCTTCATCTTTCAATAATGTATCAACAGCATCGGCAAAGCGAACAGTCGACCTGAGATGCCCTGCCCAATAGGACGGGTTAGTGGCATCCGCATCAGACATCCAATTACCCGTAACAGTAGACACGATAGGTATTCTCGGTAAACTCAATTTTACCGTTTTCACTATTTCTTCAAAAGGCGCAACAATCGGGTCCATCATGATAGAATGAAAAGCGTGGCTTGTTGCAAGCACTTTATTAGAAATGGCTTCCTCTGCTAATTTTTTTGAAAGAACTTCAATTGAATTTGTCGGCCCTGCAACAACACAGGATCCGGGGCTGTTCACAACCGCAAGAGATAAATCATCAGATAATAATGATTCTATTTTGTCAAACTCCGAACGCACCGCAAGCATGCTGCCACGGGGCATTTCAGACATCATTTTTCCGCGGATCGCAATCATCTTCAGCCCATCCTCCAGGCTAAATACTCCTGCAAGATGCGCTGCCACATATTCACCAATGCTATGACCAATGAAAGCTGAAGGATGCACCCCCCAGCTCATCCACAATTTTGCAACAGCATATTCAATAACAAAAATGGCTGGTTGTGTGTAATAGGTGTTATTTATTTTTTCTTCAGCCTCAGCATTTGTCACCGAGGGATAAATTATGTTCCTGATATCTTCATTCAAAATTGTTTTTAAAATTTCGGCACACTCGTCAACTGCGTTTTTAAAAACAGGTTCGTGTTGGTATAAATCAATCCCCATATTCACATATTGAGAGCCTTGTCCGGGAAATGAAAACACCACTTCATCAAGGCTTTCTTTTAATTGATTTGACTCATTGGGAGATATAAAGGAAGCATTGAGTTTTTCAACCAGTTCGCTCTTATCAGCAACAATCACGAACCTTCTGCAGTTGAAATTCTGACGAGATGTCTGCAATGTATAGGCAACATCAGCCAAATTTATATTGGGGTCAGACTGAATACCGTTAGCTAATTTTTTTGCATATGCTTCCCGGCTGGCGGTTGTTTTTGCACTCCAGTTTATAAATTGAACCGGCCTTGATGAAGAAACTTCAATGTTTTTTCTTTCACACTCTTCCACAATTACATGAACGTTGGTTCCGCCAACTCCAAAAGAACTTACGCCTGCTCTTCTTTTCCCATTAGTGTTCCAGTCTTGCAATTTTGTGTTTACAAAAAAAGGACTGTTTGAGAAATCAATATTAGGGTTAGGTTTTTTGTAATTAATTGAAGGTGGAATTTGTTTGTAATAAATAGACAAAACAGTTTTGATAAATCCCACCACACCTGCAGCCGCAGTAAGGTGCCCCATATTACTTTTAACAGAGCCAATAGCACAATACTGCTTTTTGTCCTGTGTTCCGAATGCAATATTTAAACCCTCTATTTCAATCGGGTCACCTAAAGGGGTTGCTGTTCCATGAGTTTCCACATAACTGATTGAAGATGGGAGCACACTTGCATCCTCCAAGGCCATGCTAATTGCTCCTGCTTGGCCTTCAGAGCTCGGAGCCGTAAAACTTCCTTTACCTCCGCCATCATTATTTACCCCCACTCCTTTAATTACAGCATAAATAAAATCGCCATCTCTTTCAGCATCTTCTTTTCTTTTCAAAAGAACTACACCGGCACCGTCACTAAATACCGTCCCGTCAGCATCTGCATCGAACGACCGGCAATGACCATCGCGGCTTAACATAGCACCTGGTTGATAGATGTGACCGCTTTTTATCGGAGAAGTAATTGCAGCCCCTCCGGCCAATGCAACATCACATTGGCAGTTACGTATACTTTCTACAGCTTCTGCGATTGCTAATAAAGAGGTTGAACATGCAGAGTGTACGCTGACTGCAGGCCCTTTAAGATTTAATTCATAGGCAGTCCGTGTTGCTATATAATCTTTTTCATTTAATATCTGCACGTTAAAAAGCCCTATTGTCGTTATCAAATCATAGTGGCCTTGAACATTATTAAAAAAATAGGTATTGTTACCTGAACCTGCAAATACCCCTATTGTACCATCATAAAGTTCAGGGATGCATCCGGCATTTTCAAAAGCTTCCCAAGCCAGTTGTAAAAATACCCTGTGTTGAGGATCCATTACTGTTGCAATTTTAGGGCTAATTTTAAAAAAGCCGGCATCAAAATATTCTGCTTCATCAATTACCCCGCGTGCTGCAACATAATCTGAATCGTTTCTGATCTCAGGAGGGATATAATGGCTAAGTTCTTCTTTGGTAAAAAAAGAAATTGTTTCTTTTCCTTCTTTTAGCAGTTGCCATAGCTCATCAATTGTATTTGCGCCTGGAAATCGACCGGCCATCCCTATTACAGCTACATCACCGCTTCCTGGAGATGTAACTTTCTTTTTTCTGTTAGAAATTTTATTACTTACTCTGTTATCAAGATAAGCCGAGACCCCATTTACTGTCGGATATTGATATAATTTAATTACAGGTAAATCATAATTAAGTTCTTTTAAAAGAGCAACTGTTTTAATTGCCAGAATTGAATTGCCCCCTAATTCAAAAAAATTATCGTTCACACCGACATTTTTTACCTGAAGCAAATTTTTCCAGATTGCGGCCACCTCCGTTTCTGTTTTATTTCTTGCAGCAACAAATTCCTTGGCCAATATTTCAGAAGCATCTAAATCGGGCAGCAATTTTTTATCGATTTTGCCATTAATCGTTAGTGGCATTGCTTTTATAGGAACAACTAACCGCGGAACCATAAATTCCGGCAATCTGAGCTCCAGAAATCGATTTATTAAAGTTTTATCAAATTCTCCTTTTGGAACAACATAAGCAACAAGATTTTTTTCTCCGAATTTATCCTGCTTTGCTATTACAACGCCTTGTGCAACATTTGGGCACTGCAACAAAACATTTTCTATTTCTCCTAATTCAATACGATACCCCCTGATTTTTACCTGATCATCTTCTCTGCGCAAGTATTCAATATTGCCATCTGCAAGCAAACGAACAATATCACCGGTTTTATACATTTTTGCGCCGGGAACTGAAGAAAAAGGATTAGTTACAAATTTTTCTGCAGTCAACTCAGGATTATTCAAATAGCCTCTCGCAAGTTGAGGCCCTCCGATACATAATTCCCCGACTTCGCCTGCAGCAACTAACTGGTTATTTAAGTCAACAATATACAGGTCAACATTATCCAGCGGTTTTCCAATCGGAATACTATCCATCTTATCAGCTGAACCGGTATTGAACGAATAAATACAACATCCAACGGTTGCTTCTGTAGGCCCGTATTCATTCACAATCTCAACGGAGGAACCCTCCTCCGTTATATATTTTATATGACCCCAATGTAACGCTTCGCCTCCCAAAACAAGCCTTTTAGTGATATTTTCAAGTTTTCCCTTTACAGCCATTTGAAGCAAAGGCATATGGGCGGGAGTAAGCTTAATGAAATCATAAGGGGCATTTTCCAAAAAACTTTTTCCGAAAATTTCAACAGCATCAGCCTCTCTCAGCACAATTGATTTACCAAAAATTAACGGCAGAAAAAGCCCTGTTATTGAACCATCAAATGTGTAAGATAGGCTGAAATAGTTACCTGCTTTGTTATGATCACCATTTATATATTTCACTTTCTTGTTAAGCAGATAATGCAAAAGGCTATTATGCTCTATCATCACCCCTTTGGGGACGCCCGTTGATCCGGATGTATAAATTACGTAGGCCAGGTTATGAGCAGATAGCTTAATCGCTGGTTTTGTTTTCGGAGCCACTCGAATATTACTCCAATCAGTTTGCGGGTTAACAATCTTAACAGCAATGCCAGTTGATGCCCTCAGTACTTTATCCGGCGAATCTGACAAAATAATTTTTGCCCCAGTATCCGAAAGTATATATTTTATTCGGCCTTCAGGATACTCAGGATCAATTGGAACATAAGCACCGCCGGCTTTTAATATCCCAAAAATACCAATAATCATTTCTATAGAACGGTTCATGCAGATGGGGACCAATACCTCTTCTTTAACCTCCCTATCGCGCAGATAATGCGCCAACTGGTTTGTATGCTCATCAAGTTCACGATAAGTAAGCATCTTATCCTCAAAAACCACGGCAATATGGTCTGGGGTCTTATTTACTTGTTCAGTAAATAAATCCACTATTGTTTTACCAGGGGAAAACCCTGCATTAACATATTTTACCTCCACTGATTCAGCCATATCAATTTTATCTTAGCTTAAACATTACCAATATTTTACAAACGAATAAACAACAACGATTATTTTACTTCTTTACCTATTATAAGTAACATTATAACCATTAAAATGTGTTCATCTCTAGCCTATAGAAAAATTACCGACAACAACACGATCAATAACAAGATCCTTTACATCAAATGGGCCCTTTTATTCAGAAATATTCAATTTTGTCAAGGCTTTTAAAATAATCAATGAATCACAATACCATTTTCTGCAGCAATAAATCTTTCTGGTTATTTCATAAGCTTAGATTGACAACTTAGGAATCAAACTTGTGCAAGTTGAGTTGTAAAATCATCTATTGGCTTTCCAAAAGAACGGTATGCTTATAGTTCTATCGACTTTTGCAGAATGAAACTTGCAACAGCCAGGAAATCTGAAGGATCTTTCTTTTATTGTATTCCATTTTTAACAACATGGTCTTGATATATTTGGTCAATTAGTTATACGAATAGAAAATATAAAACTCAATTTTGATTTGTTCAAAATCACAGATATACTCCTTTATTAAGCCTTTAACCTTGTTAATCCAGGACAAACACCTTTCTGCTGATATAATACAGCCTGAATTACCTTTTTTTGAACCGCAAATACTTGTATTTGGTTAGAAATACTTTTTAAAACTTTGCTGATGTGTCCTGTTCTTTTTGATATCAATAATCGAAAGATTTTATTCAATTCTGGTTTTGCCAATACCTGTAATGCACGGAACTTTTTACAAAACAATTCGTAAAAATTATTTTCTACAAACCGGGATTTTAAAAAACAAATTATGTACGAAGAGGGGGAGATTTTTTTGAAATCAATCAATATCCTTTCTGCGTCAACCTTTTTAGCAAAATGTTTTATATAAGGTACTTTATTCGTTTCCTCTGCTTCCATAGACTTTTAGGGGTATTTGGGGACTACAAAATACAAAAAGATTTAAAAACCTACTATAACTTCACCAGTTTTGTGGATAATTATATTTCAAAAAAGCCGGGTTATAGTTAATCGATTGGATCAGGCCCGGTTTTTCACCTTTGCATATATCGGCTTTAGGTAATGAGTAGTAAATTCAGGATAAAATTTCACAGCATATACAAAAGAACTGAGAAAATTAACTTTAAATTTTTTCTTCAGAAGGAACTGGATAACAACAAAAAAGATAATATCCGTGACCAGCGTTGCATAAACCGCCCCCATCACATGAAACCATTTTACAAAAAAATAAGTAAATGATAAATTCAACGCCGCATAAAGAAGCAAGGTCAAAAAATTGGTTTTAGGGCTCCCCATCGAATCCATAATAACGCCAAACAAACGAAAAAATGGGTTCATAACACAGGTGACAATGGTAATATGCAAGATGGGGATAGCATCCGTATATTTTGTGCCTGCAATGATATCTACAACAAAATTTGAAAAAATCATCAGAAAAAAAAGAGCGGGGATGAGCAGAGCCAAAATTGTACCGACTGATTTTTCATACATATATTTACCTGCATTGCTGCCTTGCTCCGCAAAGCGTCTGGAACTTTGGGGGAAAACAGCTGTTCCTATAGCGTTTGTAGGCAAATCTGCAACGGTTGTAACCCGCATGGCCACATTGTAGACCCCGGCAGCATCGGGCGAAACCATTGCTCCAAGCATCATTTGATTAATGGTGTTGGAGAGCATCGTGCTTACGGAAGTGCCGAAAACATATTTGCCATAATTAAATAACTCAAACACCCATTTCTTTGAAATTTTTTTAGACACTGAAAGAAATTCTTTTACAAAAAAATATTCCGTAATCATACCGGTAAGCGCACAAATAACCTGAACATAAATTAAACTAATCAAAGAAATGTGAACCTTTAAGAAAAAGCAAAAAGCCACATAAAAGAAAAAACCTCCCTGTTTAATAGTATTTGTTACAAGAACACCCATGAAGCTGAAATGAGCTTGTTCAATCCATTGAAATTGCAGTAATACTGCCTGAAAAATATAAACAATGTTATACAACAAAAACATCTGCACCAATGCAGGATAGTTCCATATACGTGCAAAATAACCTGCCAGAGAAATATTGGCAACTATACAAAGAATAATTAAAATGGCGCTGATAAAAAAGGAAGCGGATAATATATCGGGATGATCTTGTTTACTGTTGCCCGATAAGAACCTGATTAATGCATTTTGAACAAGTCCCCCTCTTATAGTTTCAAAAATGGTAGTTGTTGCTGTAAATAAAACCCATATACCAAAACTGTGTTTGTCGAGCATTCTCACCAGGAAAAAAAAACCACCAAACCCAAAAATAAGCGTTTGGACATTCAATATAAGATTAAGAGACCCTGATTTAAGCCAATAATTTCTGTTGTTTGAAGACATGGGGGTTATTGCATTAGTTAATCATAAAGCACTTAATTTCTACGGGAAACTTTAGCTTAAAACATCCGGTTTTCAAAAAAGGGACAAGCTAATGTATTCGAAAATTTCAGGTCAAAAATAGGTGATGCAATGATCAGAATAATGTTTATTTTTTCAGTTTAAAAATAGCAAAACCTTCATTTCGGAAAACAGTATCCTGTGGAATTAATTGTAAAGATTTATAGCTATTCAATCGTTTTGCAGAAATCAGCACATAATTTACCCCATATTTACCAAACAATTTCCTGGCTGAATCCGGAGTTCCGGTTCGCAGGTAGGACAACATACTTTCCCTATCGTTTTCTCTTTCATAAAAATCAATATACGGATTGGAAAAGGTACCTTCTGTACATACCATTTTGCGGGCAGTAGCCATAACCGGAAAAAAGGAAATGCTGTCTTTTCGCTCGCAAAGAATTACTTCGTCTTCGGGAATATGCTGCATAATAAAATGATAAACCTCTATTTTTCCATAATTTTTTTGCCTAGCAACCGATAAATCGCGCATTATGGTAAAATCAGGCCGTTTCTGATAAGAAGGATAAACTGCCAAAGCAAGAAGAACCAATAATGTTGCAAGAAAAATACTTTGAAAGGGAGTTGACTGTGGCTTTGTAAAGGCTGCTTTTCCCAGCCACCCCCACAGCAACCTGAACAGAAATACGAAACCAAAACCGAAGAAAATGAACTGTACTACTTTAATATAATAATAATAATGAAAAGAAGGCACAGTGCCGGGAAGATGTATGTTATACCTTTCGCCACCAAGAAAACTCTGAACCGTTGTATAAACATACATAATGACTGTAATAACCAGCCAATTTAAAATAATGCTTCTGATTAATGGTTGATGAAAATTTTTATAAAACCAAATAAAGCCTAAAATGGAAACAACCAACGCAACGGAAAGGTTCTTTTTAATCATTTCCCCAATACGACTCATGTAAAACATGCCTTCAGTATATTCCATCGGATCCTTATTCACTACATGCAAATGATATTTCCCTGCTACATAATAAAGAAGTGGCATGGCTGCTAAAATAAAGAAACCAAAAACAACCGCTCCCTGGAAAAAATACTTTTTCAGATATTGTATATGATTTTGTTTTATCGAACCAATCATGTTTTTGAACTGTATAGATACAAGAATTAAAATAATCAGAATCGTCGGCGCCGCATGGGCAAGAAAACTGATACCTATACCTACGCCTAATAGCACAAACCAAATATATTTCTGCGACGAAAAGGCCTTATAACAAAAAATAATGTTCATGTAAAAAGCGAATTGTGCAAAGCAAAACGGGTATAACCAAGGAGAATACCCATATACTGTTCCGCCATTGACCATATCTGCCCGCACAAACAGGAAAGCAAACAAAGCAGCAAGTGCAACTTCTAATCCAAAAAAATATACTGCCATTAATAAAAAAACAAGCGGGCTTAAAAAATTAAGGAAAGTTCCTGCCTGAGCAGCAACAGCACTTGGAGGCAATGAAGTCAGTTTCGATATCGCAGCCTCAATTGCAAAAACCATTGGATTGTACCACAAAAACTCACCTTTATAATTTGGGTCTTGCCCGTAATGCCCATCCATTAAACTTTGTGCAAAAGAAACATCCCTGTCAAAATCAACATCAAAGGCATACTGTAAATCATGTGTGGTTTTATAGCATTGAAAAAAAGCTATCGAGAGCATTATTACAAATGCAGCAATAAAAAATATTTTATTCGGGTTTTTGTTTAGGGTCAATTCAGGCATATCAGATTGTTTCTTTAAGGGCGTTTACCCATATGTTCCACAACGAAATGGTTGCCGGAAAAGTGTGCAGAAACTTCAAGATAATCCAATTTTAATGTCCAAGCTGCACTTTTACAGGTTCATTGCTTCCTCCTTTTACTTGATAACCACGCCAGCCGTACCAGGCCACCACAATGAAACATATAAGAGGGACAATATAAGAAAAAGCGGTTGAATGATATTCACTGATAAGAATGCCCATTAACTTTGGAGCAATTGCGCCCCCAACAATTGACATGATTATAAACGATGCGGCTTTTTTGGTATGATGTCCCAGATCTTTTACACCAAGCGCAAAAATGGTAGGAAACATAATACTTTCAAAAAAGAAAACAACCATTAATGCAGCTACTGAAACCCATTCATGCTTTAGCATAATAACTGCGCAGAGAATTATATTAATAATCGCATAAACAGTAAGCAGCTTATTGGGAGAAAAACTTTGCATTAATGCTGTACCAACAAAACGCCCGATGGTAAACAACAACAGGCTTATGGAAAGTAACCTCGCAGCTAAGGCATTATCAATTTTTGCTCCACTTTCTGTACAATAATTAATAAACAATGCAGCTATTCCTACTTGTGCTGCTACATAAAAAAACTGTGCTATTACCCCCCCAACAAAATTAGGATGAGCCAGCAATGGCTTTTTGTCAAGCTCCTTTGAAGACACAATTTCACTTTCATGAATTTCGGGCAATGGTGTACGAAAGAAAAAAACTGCTATGACGAGTACCACAATACCAATCCCGATATAAACATATTTTACGCTGTCCAGATTACTATGATTACCCTCTCCGAAAAAAACAGAAGCTGCTATCATCGGCCCTAGAAAAGCTCCCACCCCATTAAAACATTGCGAAAGATTGAGCCTTCTTTCTGAAGTTTTTGGTTCTCCAAGCACTGTAATATACGGGTTGGCAGCTGTTTCAAGACATGCCAATCCTGAAGCAAGAATGAATAATGCAATCAGAAAAAAATCAAAATTTGCTTGTTGAGCTGCAGGATAAAAAAGAAAAGCCCCGAATGCATAAAGCAGCAACCCGCCAATAATACCTTTCTTATATCCATATTTGTTCATAAACAATCCGGCGGGAAACGCCATCAAAAAATAAGCTCCGAAATAAGCTGCCTGCAAAAGAGTGGATCTTTCAGGGGTAACGTTTAAAGCTTCCTGAAAATGTTTGTTCAACACATCCAATAAGCCGTAAGCAAAACCCCATAAAAAAAATAAAGAAGTGACAAGTATGAGCGGAACCAGGTATTTATTTTTCGCCATAGCAATCGCGTTTATATATTTTCAGGAAATAAATAAGAATAATCGTCGCTGAAAGTAAGAAATTCCTGAATACGACGGCGAAAATATTATTTCATCAATAATTAACGAGTAAGGGTAACCGAAAATGAAATCAAGGATCAAGCGCCCCTTCTAGAATATTGATTTTGGAAATAAACTCCATACAGTTTTGAATATACAGGTGTGCCGGAACCGACTGGCTTACCGAAGGCACATCACATAGTAGTCTTGAATTGTCAAATGCCTGCCCAAGCTCCATGAATTCCAGGTAAGGTTCAAGCCCTGCAAGCAATATGCGAACTGCTCCGGGATCAGTAAATGCCTCATTCCAATAATCAAGATAAGGTTGATACTTGTAAAGCAAACTTTCCGGCTTCAGACGGTTTTTTGCCCAAAGCTTGATCTGGTTTAAAAATGATTTATCAATAAATGTAAAAGGCGGCAGTTGGTTAAAATACCCTGACAATGCCACAGACAGCTTCTGTGCCGAGGTTGCTCCATCTTTGCCGGAGGAAATATGGTATACTTTGTGTTTTCTTTTGGCAAACATTAATTCGATAATCGATGCTGCAGCATAATCAACAGGGATCATGTCAAGCATGGCATGCTCATTTACCGGTATTAACCGCAGCTGATTAATAGTGGCAACAGCCCATAAAATCACAGGTGACCTGGGCCTGGTATGCTGACTGTCGCCCATTATAATTGACGGTCTGGCAATCAGGATTTTTTCACCTGGCAAGTGCTTATCCACCATCAATTCACCCTGCATTTTTGTATAGGTATAACGCACCAGGTGCGATGCATCTTTATTAGGCGATTCTTCTTCACGTACAAGTCTATGCGTAATATCGGTACCGCAAATGGTAGCTGTACCTATATATAAAAAAGTCTGCAGGTGCGGCAATTGCCTGGCCCATAATAATAGTTTTTCAAGTCCGGCAATGTTCACTTGTTCCAGCATATCATCATATATACTGGAAAAAGAAGTATTAGCTGCAGAATGAATAATAACATCCGTATCATCAAGCACGTTGTTAGCCTGCAGCGATTGTGCCAGATGCGGATCGAAAAGGTTACCGCTTACGGGTATCACTTTGGCGGCATCGAAAAAATCATTGTGTACTGCAAAAACTTTTTTCAGGCGGGTAATGGCATCCAGCTCATTGTTTGGCCTAACAAAACAATAAACTTTATCAATCTCTTTTCTTTTAACAAGATTAACAAGTAATTCACCGCCCAAAAATCCGGTAGCACCTGTGAGAAAAATATTCATACTACTATATTAATCAAAAAGCTCAAGACCTAAAATTCCGAGAATTATTAATGAAATGGATAAAACTTTTACTAAGGATAACGGTTCCTTGAAAAAAATTACACCGATTATAGCTATCAGTGCAGTTCCTGCACTTGCCCATATTGCATAGGCTATGCTCACCTGCATTTTCTCCAGCACAAAAACAAGCGCCGCCAGACTAATGCCGTAAAACACAAACACCAAAACGGAAGGCCACAATTTGGTAAAGCCTTCGGCATATTTCATACAAATCGTACCAAGCACTTCGAATAAAATGCCGGCGGCAAGTATTAACCATTTCATAGCAAAAATTTCAAAGATTATCCGGTTTTGTCAAAGATGCAGCCAGGAGAAGATTGGCAATGTATGAATTTTTAAATTATTACGAACAAACTATTGTCAGGATGGCGCTGACGAATAATTCTAATTGTGTTTGCAAAGCTGAATGGCAGGTTATATTCATCGTGGCGAAATAATAATGATCGCACTGATTTTTCTGTGCGATCATTATTAGAATAAATAATTCAAAAGTATCACCAAAGCATATTCAGCTTTTAATCTTGCGAAATGCTTATCGTTTAATAATTATCTTTTGCTCATGGACAATTCCATCGGATGTTATAAATCTTAAATAATATACACCATTTACATATGGAGTGGTAAGTTGTACAAACCCATTTTGTACAGCAGCTCCTTCCTGTTTAACAAGTCTTCCTGCCAAATCGTACCATTCCACTTTCAGGTTGGATTCGTTTACCCCTAATCCTTTTACGTAAACAAAGCCGGATGCAGGATTAGGAAATACTGTCAGCAACTGAGTTTTATTCAGTTGCACAGCAACTATATTATAATAAGTATCATTATTATCCAGATCTGTTTGTTTTAACCTGTAATAGGTTATTCCATAGAACGGGTTTCTGTCAACAATGCTATAATTTAAAACATCAGTACTATTTCCATTTAATGCTTGTGAATTTACTTTTTCAAATGATGTAAAATGTATACCATCACTGCTTTTCTCAACAGTAAAATAGCTGTTGTTTGTTTCTGTAGCAGTAGCCCACGATAATTTTACAGAATCATCATTCACTAGCTGGGCGTTAAAATAAATTAACTTAGTCGGCAAAACATTGCCCCCAAAAGTTTCGTCTGCCAAAGCAAAAGTCGAAAACGAATTAAATGCCGAAGGGGTAGAGGTTGAATAAATGCTTCCGGTAAGATTGCCTCCTGTGTTCGCAGGGCCGCCTGCACCACCAATATCAATCCAGGATGTTAGATGATTATATGTGTTTTTTACAATTGTAAGTGCAGCCCCATTGGTAATAAGATCATTCGAACCAAAAAATATCTGAATAGTTTGGTTACCACTTAAACCTGCGGTAGGTTGAGAGGTGCCTGAAGCATCAGTTCTATTGATAGTGTAATAGTGTATTCCGGATACCTTATCAACAGTTGGAGGAAGAGTATATCCCAGCATGTTGGCATTTGCATTGAATAACTGTGCCTGGTAAGTGTATAAAGTTCCGTTGCTATGATTGATAGTAAGTATAACAGGCCTGCAATCAGCCCCATTTCCAATGGGAAAATTTAAAGTTGATGTTCCGCCTGACGATTTTTGATACCGCATCGGGCCATTAACGTAACTGGTAGATAATGCATTTCCGGCCGCAACAGATGAACCGTTTAGCATAGTCAGGATATTGCTTGTTGTGGTGTTAAGTAACCCTGTAGTCAATGTAAGCGAGCCTGAAACGTTAATGGATGTGGTATTCAAAGTAACCCCAGCCCCCGAATTACTAATAATTAACCTGGTAAAAACAGGTGCAGGCGTTCCGCCTGTCGCATTCATATTTTGATTGGCAGACCCTCCGAATACAGCTGTCCCGTTACCACTGCCAAAAGTAATTGCAGTGTTTGACGATACATTCAGGTTGCCCATATAGGTGCTGCTGTTATTATAGTTAGGATAAATAAGCCCTGTATTACTTTTCACAAAACTAATATCCCCGTTATATGCATCCGCGCTTGTATTCGTCATCATCAAATATCCGGTCCCGGTATTTGTAAATGTGCTGGCCCCGTTAAAAATGTTTCCTCCTGCGCTTTGATCATTTGTACTACCTGTTTTGGTAGAATTGACCGTACCATTAAATGTTGCTCCATTGAAAAGAATTCCCGGACTGGAAGAAGTTAATGGCCCATTAAATATTGTTCCGCTGGAAAATTGAATATAACTGCTTCCGGATGTTGTGATATTTTGAGCGGTTCCTGATCCGTTCTGAACAAAATTTCTAAAAATTAATCCTCCGTAATTAAATCCCGATGCCCCAATTATAATTGTGTTACCACTGGCTAAAGCAGCTGAACCGGAGCTTGCCCCGAAATATATACCAGCACCATTCACATTTACTATATTGATATTTCCATTAAATTGAGTATTGGCGCCATAATAATTCGAATATATCCATAAATTGGTTGAACCTGGCTGATTGTTGAAAGTAACATCCCCATTAAAAATATTTCCGCTGCTATTATGAGCAATATACATATGCTGACCAGTGCTGTAATTATTAAAAGTAGCAGTGGACTGCCATGTATCCGGATAAGTAATACCCATTGCAAAATATCCTGACCCGGTATTCGTAACCGTAAATGCCCCATTGAATGTGTTATTACCGGAAGATCCATCATTTGTCGAACCGTTTTTGGTCGAATTGACTGTTCCGGAAAAAATACAACCATTAAAATATAAAGCAGGGCTGACCGTGGTAATATTTCCACCAAATGCAGAAGTAGGCCCGAAGGTTAGGTTAGCCGTTCCCGTTAGGGTTAAACTTTGTGATGTAGATCCAATCTGTGAAAATTGTTTTAGCAATAATGTTCCGGCAGAAAAACCTGAAGCTCCAACAGCAATGGTTTTACCTGCTGCAAGAGAAACTGTTGCCGTAGTATTTCCCGTGCAAAACTGAACACCTTGACCGTTAGTAGAATTTACAACGATATTATCATTAAAAACTGTGCCTGTAGAATATGAGCTTACATATATGCCGGTGTTTGCAGAAGGAATATTAGTAAATGTCGTAGCTCCACCAAATATATTGTTACTGCTGTTGTAAGCAACATAAATATTACTGGTACCTGTATTATTGAAAATAGCCGCTGCATTAAACTGATCTGCATTTCCGTTACCAAACATTAAATAACCCGCACCCGCATTAGTCATTGTTGCAGTTCCATTGAATATATTATTTCCGCTTGACGCATCACTTGTTGATCCGTTTTTTGTAGAATTGACTGTTCCGGAAAAAATACAACCATTAAAATACAAAGAAGCGCTGGTCGAAGTAACATCCCCCCCTATTGCTGCACTTGGACCAAAGGTTAAAGATGATGTACCTGTTAAAGGCAAATTCATTGCAGTATTGCCAAGTTGTGTAAACCTTTCTATTTGTAAATAACCAACATTAAACCCGGCAGCACCGATTGAAATGGTTTTACCTGCAGCCATCGTCATAGTTGTTCCCGAATTCCATCCCAAGGCAATTCCGACTGATGATCCGATTTGGGTTACTATAATATTTCCATTGAACTGATTGTTAACTGAACTGTTACCTAAAATAATTCTCTCAGTAGAATTATTATTAAGATATAAATCTCCATTGTATACATCTGGAGAGCCATTAGCAAAGCCGAAATAACCTGAACCAAGCTGATTAATCGTAGTGATACCGTTGAAAATATTTCCACCGGAAGACCATTCGCCTGTAAACCCTGTTTTGGTAAGATTTACATTGCCCGAATAAGTTGCGCCGTTCAGCAGTATTCTTGGTGAAACAACAGTAAAATCTCCCCCGATTGCAGAAGAAGGGCCAACCTGAATGTAGGTGGTAGAGCCGGTTAATGTTAAATTACTTGCCGCATTTCCTAATTGCGTAAATCTGTTCAGGATTAAATATCCGGTGTTAAATCCTGCAGCGCCGATTTGAATATTCTTTGTTGCTGCAAGTGTTGCATTTGAAGTAGCTGACCCGCAAAACTGAATACCCACACCTGATCCTGTATTTGAAACTATAATATTGCCATTAAACTGATTGTTGGTTGAATTCCATGCCGGCAAAATCCTTTCTGATCCGTTATTCACAAAATAGACATCAGCATTCCATGTATCTGCAATTCCATTTCCAAACATCAAATAACCTCCACCACTATTTGTAAAATTGCAAATACCGTTATAAGTATTTCCTCCTGCACTCGCATCGCTACCAGAACCCGTTTTGGTTCCAGTAACTGTTCCGTTAAATACACAACCATTAAAATACATATCAGGACTTGTCAATGTCAGGTTACCCCCAATGACAGAATTACGTGAAAATGATATATATGTATTTGTTCCGGTGAAATTCAGATTCATTGGCGCACTGCCGAGCTGAGTAAATGTATTCAGGCTTAAAAACCCGGTATTAAAACCTGCAGGGCCAACAGAAATAGTTTTACCCGCTGCAAGTGTAGGTGTACCTGTTCCAGATGTCCACCCGAGATAAATTCCTCCACTGCCAGTTGATGTAAGAATGATGTCATCATTAAACTGATCATTGGAATTATAACCCAGCATAAAATAACCTGTATTACTTTGCTGGTTAATAGTGCACGTAGAATTAAATATGTTTTGAATTTGATTATTGTGGTTATTTGTCCCTCCTGTTTTTGTAAAGTTTGCAGCACCATTAAAAGTTGCACCCCTAACATAAATATCAGGAGCAGTTACTGTAAAACTTCCTCCGAAGTTACAAGGAACGAAGTTATTGAGACATAATTGTAAATAAGCCGTTCCGGTAAGAGTAAGATTAATGGGTGTCGATCCTAACTGAGTAAAACCTCCTAACGTCAAAAAACCTGCACTAAAGCCACCCGCACCAATTAAAATAGCTTTACCTGCAGCAAGCGTAGGAGTACTTGCACCTGCATTATATCCAAGATAAATACCTCCACTTCCTGTTGAGCTAACGGTTATATTGTCGTTAAATTGATCGTCAGTATTGTACCCGAGCATAAAGTAACCGGTATTACTTTGTTGATTGATAGTAACAGTTGAATTAAATATGTTTTGAATCTGATTGTTGTGGTTATTTGTGCCTCCCGTTTTTGTAAAACTTGCAGCACCATTGAAAACACCACCCTGAATATAAATATCATTTGCCGTAACAGTAAATGCCCCGCCAAAATTACACACTCCACCATTTGTTTTATATACCTGTAAATAGCTGCTTCCAGTAAAACTAAGGTTGATAGGCGCTGACCCCAACTGGGTAAAGCCACCTAATACCAGGAAGCCTGCACTGAAACCCGCACCTCCTATTGAAATGGTTTTGCCGGCTGCAAGTGTTGCCGTACCTGTTCCCCACCCTAAATAAATACCGGCAGCCCCTGTTGACGTTACCGTTATATTATCATTAAACTGGTCGTTTGAATTATAGCCCAACATAAAATAACCGGTACTACTTTGCTGATTTATTGTTATTGTAGAATTGAAAATATTCTGATAGGAACTGTTGTTATCGTTACCGCCTCCAGTTTTAGTTATTGTTACTGTTTTATTGAAGGTACCTCCCCTGAAATAAACATCTGGCGCTGTTATATTCAAATCTCCTCCGATTACAGTTGGGTTATTTGCCGATGCCGCACCAACACAAATGGAAGAATTGCCCGTTGTAGTCAGGTTCATTGCTGTAGCCCCGTTTTGTGTTAGCCCCTGAATATAAAAATATCCAACACTGAAACCAGATGTCCCTATTATTATAGTTTTACCCGCGGTCATAACGCAGGTTGAGCCCGCATTCCACGTTAAAGCTGTGCCTACTGAAGAACCAATTTGACTAACATAAATATTACCGTTGAATTGATTGTTGGCTGAATTATGTCCGAAAATTATTCTGTCCAAACTATTATTATTCGAATATACATCACCGTTATATATGTCCGGGTTTCCATACCCAAACGACCAATATCCGGTTCCATTTGTTGAAATATAATTGGCTGTAAAAGTTGAGTTATACGTATTTCCCCCGGAAGTAGCGTTGCTATTAGTGCCATCTGTCTTGGTAAGGGTAACAGCGCTATTAAAAACAGAATTCCATGGATAAATATTCGGTGCAGTTACAGCTAACTGCCCCCCAAAATTACTGGAAGGCCCTAAATTTACCTGGGCCGTCCCCGTTGCGGTTATGTTTATAGGAGCATTGCCATTTTGTGTAAATTGACGTAATGAGAGGGTGCCCGAAGAAAAGCCGCTTCCCCCAACGCTAATTGAATATCCGGATGAAAGTGTTGCAGTAGAGGTGGTGTTTCCTCCGCAAAACTGAACACCTTGTCCGTTGGTTGATGAAACAATAATATTATTGTTAAATATGGTGCCAATGGAATACCAGCCTACGTAAATCAGGTTATTGGTAGAAGGCGAATTATTAAAGGTAGTAACGCCATTAAAAACATTCCCTGTGCTGTTATGCGCTACATAAATATTGTTGCTTCCGGTATTATTAAATGTAACGCTACCGTTAAATTGGTCTCCACTGTTGTTGGCCAGTAACAAGTAACCAGAGCCGGCATTGGTTATAGTTGTTGTTCCATTAAAAATATTACCTCCATAACTTACATCGTTACCCGCCCCTGTTTTAGTAATGTTTAAAGTGTTTTGAAAAGTAGTATTTCGAATCGCAACAGTTGCAGAACTAATATTGGTTATACAATTCATGGTAACGCTACCGCTTCCGAAAGTTGTGGTTGTTGCTCCTGCAACAGTAATAGTTCCGTTTTGAATTGTCCCGTTAGTAAATGATGCTGTTGTACCATTTACACTAAGCGTTCCTCCTCCCAAATCAAGCGTTCCGCTGTTAATTGTAAAATTATTGATAGTCTGATTTGCGCTTATTGAACATATGTTAGATCCTGTGACAATGGTTACATTGTCTGCAGACCCCGGAACTCCGTTAGGTGTCCAGTTTGAGGAAATATTCCAGTTCGATGAACTCGAACCATTCCAGGTATAAGAAGTTTGTGCCTGGATATCAATAACAAGGATAAGCAAGCTTACATAAAGTAGAGCTTTTTTCATAAAGGTATTGTTGTTTTAATAGGATTTCCGGATAGGCCTTTAATTACGTTACATATGAAACCAAGTCCTGAGTATGGTAATATTACTAATCAAGCATTCGTAAAATAACACAAATCGCTTTTAGTAATCTAAAAAAAACGATCTGTTTGTAGATATTATTGTACAAATTGTAGTTTTAAAATGAGTGGTTCGTAGATATACAACTACGGTTTGTATTCTTTCTCTTTTATTTTCAAGTCATTAAATCCGTCCAAGTTTTTCCATTTTTTAAAAAATTGAACCGATAGGTAAACTTTTTTACCTTCGCACGGTAACCGGTAGTTGACTTTAATGAGAAAAATTTTTGCTTTCACTATTATTGTTGCGATGCTTTACCAGGCATTCAATAATTCATTTTTGCTTGCTGATTATTACCTGAACATGGCTTCTTATCTGAAAAATTGCGAGAACAAAGCCAGGCCCAAAATGCATTGCAACGGCAAATGCCAGGTAATGAAAAAAATACGTGAGCAGGAAAAAAAAGACCAGGAGAATGCTGAAAGCAAGGGTGGTAATAAATACGAAGTGTTTTCTTCCAAATCATTTTTCGCTACCGTTCATATTCTGTCATCCGTAAGACGCCCGTCAACAATTCCTCATCATTATCTCTGCAGTAAACCATCTGTTCTGATAACAGATATTTTCCATCCGCCACAGGCATAATTATTCCATTCTTTGATGCCGGCTGCCAGTTGGTCAGCGGCGTACACATTTATTATCAGCATGTACGGATTCATGAATGAATTGTTGTGTCCCGTCATGCATTCACGCACAAATATTTTTATGGCTCCTCATTTTAACAATGATGACGAGCGCAGCAACGCTTTAAAGCGTGTGCGCATCAGCATGCTCGTTATTTCTGCATTATCAGTCATCCTTTTTCTTTTCATGGCTTATAAAACCTTTATAAAATAATTCAATTAATGAAACATATTACAGTATTCTTTTTTTTAATTTTTCTTTTAGCAACTGCAGGCGCCCAGAAAAACAAAGGTTCCATACAGGGAAATATCCAGGATAACAAACAGGAATTACTTTCAGGTATTTCTGTTCAACTGGAAGGAATAACACTTGGCACCATCACCAATGATGACGGCTTTTATCAGATAAAAAATATTGAAGCAGGCAATTACACAGTACTTGTGTCGGGGGTAGGTTTTAAAGCTTCGAAACAAAATATTCAAATTAAAGCTGGCGAAACTACTATTTTGGATTTGCAGTTGAATGAAATCACAAAAGAACTTGAACCGGTAACCATAAAAGCAACTACTCAAAAAAAATATGTAACTAAAGTTTCTACTTCAGGAACAAGACTTCCATTATCATTAACTGAAACACCACAAACCATACAGGTTATTCCTCAACAAATCATTCTGGACCAGCAGGCACAAAACCTGAATGATGTCGCTAAAAATATGACTGGCGTTATAGTGAACAATATGTACACTTCATACACTATGCGAGGCTTCCTGAACAGTTATTACAACCAGTTTATAACATTTGACGGATATATCGGCAACCCCTATTTCTGGAACCAAATGGTGCAGTTGTATAATATTGACCATGTTGAAGAAATTGCCGGGCCGGCATCAGCATTGTTTAGTACCGGAAGTCCTGGCGGGGTAATAAACATGGTAACCAAAAAGCCTTTGGAAAATACCGCTTATTCATTCAACCTTTCCACAGGCTCATGGGGCTTGATTGATGCATCGGCAGACCTTGGCGGCTCATTATCAAAAAACAAAAAACTGCTTTATAGATTGAATATTGGTTTCAATAATCAAAACAGTTTTCGTGACAGGATATTTAATACCAATTATGTAGTTGCACCTTCTTTGCTTTATAAATTTTCAGACAAAACAACACTAAGTGCAGATTTTGTATCAACTTATAATCAGCAAAGAGATGGAGAAGACCATGGCGGATACGTATTGATGAAACCCGACAGTACCTACGATTGGAAAAACATCAATATCAAATTCAATTTTGGAAGCCCGGCTGATTATAGCAGGATTTATAATAATGCTGTCACTGTAAAGTTTAATCACCAGTTTTCTGAAAAGGTACAGCTAACATTGATGTCGAGGTATTTGCATCAGAATTTAAGTTCTGGTGAAATTTATGGATATTATTGGGGCGATAATTATTTGACGGCATTACCCGATTCAATGACCAGAGGTTATAATACATGGAGCTATAAAAACTATAACTTTCAAAATAGCATTTTTTCAACAATCAAATTTGGGAAAGAGAATTTTAAGCAGACACTTGTTATTGGCGCAGACTACCAAAGGCTCGGAGATATACATAACCGCTATATCAGCGATGCCGCCCCTTCCATTTCTTTTTCTAATCCTGATTATAGTAACGACAATTTCAACTTCTCGATAAACGCAAACACCAATGTTTATGATGCTTTATCTTCCACACGACAGTTGGGCGCTTATGTTCAGGACTTAATCAGTGTGCATGACAAACTGAAAATATTGCTGGCAGGGCGATATGATAATTATTACTATACCATTCGCCCAAATGCCGCAGATGCGTCATCTTACTTAACTAATGACACGTCAACCGCACATGTATTTTTACCAAGAGTTGGCATGGTGTACAGCTTCAATAAAAACCATTCTGTTTATGGAAGTTATTGCCAGTCATTTCAACCGCAATACAGCAACCTTAAACCTTCAGGCGGTCCATTCCCGCCTCAAAAAGGTAAACAATATGAATTTGGTTATAAGGGATTATTTTTTGACGGAAAATTACTTTCGTCATTAGCCTTATATTCTATCAGTTTTGTAAACGTATTACAAACGGATCCCACTGACCCATCAGGCGTTCGGCAAATTGCAATACCCGGATTAACAAGTAACGGTGCAGAAATTACTTTTCAGGGAAGTGTCAACAAACAATGGAGCATCATTGCCGGGTATGCATACAACCATGTAGTGTTTTCTGCCAACAGTCCTTTGGGTAGTAAAGGCGACAGATACGACAATGCACCGGAACATGTTGCCAATTTTTGGGTAAAATATTCTCTTCCTGAAAAAACTGCGCTAAAAGGTTTAAGTGTTTCTGCAGGCGGAAAATATGTTGGCAACAGGGTGGGCAGTTCTTTCAATCAGCATTTTTTAATGCCTGCTTATTTTATTCCGGATGCAGCTGTGAACTATAATATCAATCGTTTTAACATAGGTTTTAATGCTTATAATTTATTCAATAAGCATTATGCGGTGGGCTACTATTCATCTGACCTGATGGTGCAGGTAGGCGCTCCGGTTAACTGGAAGCTGAGTATGAGATATACAATCAAATAAATTTATCCGAACATCGATTCTGTTGTTCGGCATGTTCTAAAATAAAATCCTGTTACATGAAAAAATTATTCCTTAACAGAAAGCTTTTTGCCATTCATAGCTGGATGGGTTTATTTGTTGGTGTTTTTTATCTGCTCATTTCCGTCAGCGGAGCGATCTCAGTGTTTCGTTTTGAATTGAATTCATTGATATACGGGCATAAGACAAATGTGATGAATGAGCCAACGAAAAAAAGAATTTCCTACGATTCTATTTTTTCCATTGCAAAAAAGACAGTGCCCGGCATGCCTTATTATGTATGCGGCTTCGAAGAAACGTATAAAAATTCGCCTGCATTTTACAGCGCCGTTACCCATGTTACGCCGCAGCTTTTTACAAGCAGCATGCAATATAAAATAAACTATTTGGACCCGTATACCGGAGCACTGAAATTACCATCTACCAGCAGCGGGAAAAATAATGTGATTGATTGGATCATGGGATTTCATTACACCTTTGCCCTGGGTGAGGGCGGAGAGCTTTTTGTTGTACTGCTGGATATAGCTTTATTAATAAGTATTATAACAGGTTTTATTTTTTACAGGAAATATGTATGGAAGGCATTAACCTTTAGGGTAAAAATAAAGTTTACCAACTGGAGAATTGCTTCTTCAGGTCTGCACAGGGTTATCGGCACATGGGCTTTACTCTTTAATCTTCTTATTTTTTTATCGGGATTATATATTCAAAGAAGATTCTTTGTTGAAAGATGGTGGGATAAATACACTGATATTGCAAATGCCGAACATCAACATACTAATAAAATTCGATTCCCATTAGCTAGTGTTTCATTAGATAGTTTGAAAGAAGTTGCAATACAAAAGGCTCCATATATGCACTTCCTGAGTTTCGGAATTGATTGTGCTAATGGTGGCGCTATTTCAGCAGTTGGCACCAAACAGGAATCTATATTCCAGGCATACGATAATGTAGTCGCTGTAAATTTTAACAGTGCAGGAAGATATACGGGTACTGCTTATACACCCTGGAAAAATTACAACACATCAGATAAGTTTAACGACATCAATTTCGCCGGATTCCACACCGGGTGGGCATTTGGCACATTTGGAAAGATTGTATGGTGTGTGATGGGTTGCACACCTGCATTTCTTTCCATCACAGGTTTTATGCTATGGTGGAGGAAGAAAAAATATTTTAAAAAATAAATTAAATCAAAATGAAAAATTTATTTATAAGCATTTTGTTATTGTTATCATTATCACTCTTTTCCCAGGATTATTCTCTCGACAACAAATTATACAAAACCATTTCATGGAACGAATTTTTTAATCGCCTTGAAAAAAATCCGCATCTTGTTTTTTTCGATATAAGAACGGAAGGCGAAAGAAGAGATACTTCACAATATGAAGAAACTAACCAGGGCCGAATTCGCGGAGCGCTACAAGCAGATTATTACCAGTTTGATAAATATTATCCTGATTTTTTAAAACACAAAGACGATACGATTTATCTGTATTGCAGCCACAGCATGCGCTCACGCAGGCTTGCTAAACAGTTATCAGACAGTTCTTTTAAAAATGTTATAAGCATTAATGGTGGTATGTATTACCTGAACCTGATGGGAAACAAAACATTTCCCCTGAGAAAAAAATATTATGAATCGGACCTCAAATATCACCTGGTAACATCTTTGGAATTTGGAAGCAAACTAAAAGAAAAAAATGTACAAGTAATAGATGTACGGCCCGACAGCATCTATAATGGTACGGGCGGAGATGAACAGGATCGTAGCTATGGATTTGTGAGAGGAGTAAAGCATATTGACAACAGCAAGTGTATCGACAGCATCCATCTCTTTAATAAAAGCAAAGAAATTATTTTAATTGATAATTATGGCGATGTAAGTGCATCAGTTGCAAACAAACTAATCAGCAAAGGATATAAAAATATAAGCGTATTGTTTTTTGGGTTAGATGATATTTGCAGCCATATTGTTTCATCTCAGCGAACATATTTACAATTAAAATATCCTGTCATATTACCATCTGAGCTCTTGACGCTTAAAAAGAAAAACGATGTGGTTATTATTGATATAAGAACCGCGTCAGAGTTTGCCAGCACCGATACTGCCAGATGGAAAAATGTTGGTAGGCTCAAAGATGCTGTAAATATTCCATTGGCTGATTTGAATGAAACATCACTCAAGCCATATCGCAATAAAAAAATTGTGATCTACGACAACATGATGATGCCACCGGAAATATATCGGTCAGGAGACATTTTAAAAAAATATGGTGTGAAAGATTTTACATTGCTTTCCAATGGTATCACACAAATTAAATGGGAAATGGCTAACCTGGGTAAAACAGAATTGAAAGAATTAATAGCTGAATAAATAAACTAATCGTAATGGCTGCATCAGTTAACAAGGTTTTATTTAAAATCCATAGCTGGCTTGGATTATTTAATGGCGTATGGTTATTATTTCTTGGTATCACCGGCTCATTGCTGGTATTTAATTCAGAACTGGATGCATGGATTCACAAAGATATTTTGAGTGTGCAACCACAACAACAACGATTACCTGTTGACTCATTATATAAAATCGTAAGGGCAAAATATCCAACAGCAATGGGCACTACCATTATACATTTTCCAAAAGAAAAAACTGATTGTATCAGTTTCAGAATTTATGTGGAAGATTTGAATGCGCCTGCCCAGCGATGGGATGAAATGTATTACATGGATATTAATCCTTACAATGGAAAAATTTTACGCGAAGGAAATTATAAAGATATCAGCAAATCATTTTTACTCTGGTGCAGCACCTTTCACTGGAACCTGCAATTCGGAAACATTGGTGTATTGATTGTAACGATTGCAGGTATTTTATTGTTCATCAATATTCTTACCGGTATTATTATTTATCGTAAATATTTTTTCAAAGCATTAATATTTCGTGCACCGGTAAAATGGAAAAACTGGCGAACCGGTACTTCAGGCTTGCATCGTTACATTGGTGTGTGGTCAATTGTTTTTAATATTTTGATTTTCTACAGTGGTTTGCAGATGACATGGATGTCACTTACTAAAGACTATTACAAAAAACCTGAACCGCTTCAATATAATAACGGACAATATGCAAGCATTGATGCTATGATGAATGACGTTCAAAAAATATTTCCCGGCTTTAGACAAAAGTATTTTTATATCCCTTTCAGCAAAGTAATCATGAATGGAACCAATATGAGTTATGCCAGTGAGATGGGATCAGTGCCGGGTACACCCTCTATCATTCCAACAAGCAACAGTCATATTGATTTCGATGTAAATACCGGGAAAGTAGTTGCCACTGTAAATGCCAATGATGAAATCAAAGAGAAAAATTTATGGGAAAAATTCAATTATATCGCATACAGTTTTCATGCAGGTACTTTTCTCGGAATATTCTCAAGAGTGCTGTATGTGTTCGTGGGGATTGCACCGGCATTTCTTTCATTAAGCGGTTTTATGTTATGGTGGAGAAGAAAAAAAATTATTAAACCTCATCTCATTTAGTTTGCAATTTTCCAATACCGTGAAATAATAAATGAAAATCATTTAATAATTAAATTTTCATAATGAAAGAAAAGAGAATCTCTATAAACAAACCAAGCAAACCCGCTCACGGAAAAGAGAAGATAAATATCTGGATGCTTGCTGTCATAGCAGTTTTCGCAGGTCTTGTTTTTTTTGTCTTTTCATCGAAAGGATCCATACTTCCTGTACTGGGCGACCCGGGGCATGCCATCGGCAGTTTTTCATTTGTTGATCAGGATGGCAGGAATATTACGGATAAAGATGTCGCCGGGAAAATCCGCGTAGTGGAATATTTTTTTACTACCTGCAAAAGTATTTGCCCGATCATGAACAGTAACCTGGTAATGGTGCAGGATGCATTTAAAGAAAAGCCGGATGTGATCATCCTTTCACATACCGTTAACCCGTCAACTGACAGTGTGCCTGTGTTAAAAAAATATGCAGGAACTATGCACGCCATCCCGGGCAAATGGGAATTTCTTACAGGCACCAAAGTGGCCCTTTATCAAATGGCGCAGCATGATTACCTGCTTAGCGCGGATTCCACAACGGAGGCGAATGAAGCAGGAGCATTCATACACACGCAATATGTTGCGCTCATTGATAAAGAAAACCGCATCCGCGGGTTTTATGACGCAACCGACAAAAAAGAAATAAACAAACTGATCTCAGATATAAAAAAATTATAATCATGAAAAAAAATACAGTTACATCGCTGGTAGCCCTCTTGTTGTTTTTTGCTTTCTCTGCTTTCAAACCCGCGCCAAAATCCGGGAAATGCAAACTCATTATCTGCTTTCAGCATTTTGTTGACAAGCAGCCTTTGAAACTGAATGACAGCCTGAACAGGTATCTCAATGCAAATGGCGACAGTTTTTATATAACTACTTTCAAATATTACATCAGCAATATAACGCTCACAAAAACCAATGATGAAACCATCACTATTCCCGATTCCTATTTGCTGGTGAATGCCGCCGACTCTTCCACTTTTACGCAGCAGTTGCCCGATGTGCCCGCTGGAAAATATAAAAACATCAGCTTCATTATCGGTGTCGACAGCCTCCGTAATTTTTCAGGTGCACAAACCGGTTGCCTTGACCCGGCAAAAGGGATGTTCTGGACATGGAAAAACGGTTATATTTTCGTAAAAATGGAAGGCTATTCGCCACAGTCATCTGACAAAAAAAACAGGCTTGTTTTCCATATTGGCGGCGCTATTGCACCCAACAACACCATCCGTAATTTTTCGCAAATACTTCCTAAAAAAATAAAACTGAAGCAGGGACATGAAAAGCAGATAGGCGTTGACGTGAATGCCGCCGCTCTTTTCAGGGGCAAATCAACGGTAGATTTTTCAACACTGAATTTTACAATGGGTGGCCCTAAATCTGTAGTCATTGCCGACAATTACTCAGAAGGCCTTTTTACCGTAACCAATTAATGCCCTATGTACCGCATCATTGCTTTATTCGTGATCACGATTGTTTTTTGCAGTGCACATTTCACTCGCTATAGCAAAGATAATTTCAGGAAATATGAAGACAGTGTCCGCTTTGCAGTGCCTTCTAATTTTCCAAAGCCTGTGTATGATTTTAAAAATAATCCCCTTACCAATGCCGGATTTATGCTTGGCCGCTACCTGTTCTATGATCCTTCTCTTTCAAAAGACAGCAGCATCGCCTGTAGCAACTGCCATCAATATTTTGCAGCATTTGCCAACCTTGACCATCCTGTGAGCCATGGCGTTGATTATTGCCTGGGAACAAGAAATGCACCTGCGTTATTCAATCTGGCCTGGCAGAAAGAATTTATGTGGGATGGCGGCGTGAAACATATTGAATTTTCACCACTCAACGCCATTACCAGCAGCTGTGAAATGGCCAGTTCGCTGGATACGATTGTCCACCGTTTGCAAAAGAGCAGCACTTATCCGGCACTTTTTCAATCTGCATTCGGTTCATCGGAAATCAATTCACAAAAACTGTTGCGGGCCCTTGCGCAGTTCACAGCAATGCTTGTATCTGCCAACTCAAAATATGATAAGCACATACGGCACGAAGCGGGAGGTGAATTCACTAATGAAGAAGAAACCGGTTATCGGTTGTTCAAACAACATTGCAGCGCCTGCCACAAAGAGCCATTGTTTACTGATTTCTCTTTTCGCAATAATGGGCTTGAGTTAATATCGGCTGACCCGGGAAGGGATACGGTTACAGACCAGGAAACTGATCGCGGAAGATTCAAAGTGCCTTCCTTAAGAAATATTGAACTCAGCTCACCATACATGCATGACGGGCGTTTCTCCACTTTACAGGAAGTGCTGGAACATTATAATTCAGGTGTAAAAAAGAATGCCAATCTGGACAGCCTTTTGCAAAAGAATAACCAGTTGGGCATACGCCTGTCTGCCCCTGAACAGCAGGCCCTGCTTGCATTCCTGAAAACGCTAACGGATTATGAATTTGTAAATAATAAAAAGTTTCAACAAGATTAATAACATCAAAAAAAAACAAAAATGAAAAAGACGATTATTACATGCTGCCTGATCATAACATCATTTTATGCAGGAAAAACATTTGCACAGGAAACTTTTAAATGGGCGGAAATGGGCAGCTTCCATGCAACAGCCATGAGCAGTTTTCATTCCGCCGAAATGAATAAGCTGCAACCTGCACGCGACAGTGCAGCATCCATCCTGAAAAAGGCCGAACAATGGCAGAACTCAGCCATACCTTCCAATTATGATGCAACTGCACTGAAACCTTTGTTGCAGAATTTATCAGACCAGTGCAAAGCGATTAATGATGCAGTGGCAGAAAAAAAACCCGATGCCGTATTAAAACCATTGGTGCTTAAAGCACATAATACCTTTCATGCCATTCTCAGCAAAACCCGATAATCACATCCTTCATCATAAAACAAAGAACCATGACAAACAAAAATTTCAACCGTCGCGACTTTCTTAAAACAAGTGGCAGGGCCGGCATTGCAGCAGGCCTGTCATCCATCGCTATTACATCACTCGCCAGAAATAACGGACATGGATATCCAACAATCAAATCAGGCCCTACTCCTTTTAAACAACAACCGCTTTCTTACGCGTATAATGCGCTGGAGCCTAATATTGATGCCGCGACAATGGAAATACATTATAGTAAACATGCAGCAGGTTATGCAAAAAACCTGGCAGATGCACTGATTGCAGAAAATGTAGACACGAACAAGACAAGCCTCGAAGATATTTTGAACAACATTTCAAAATACTCTGTGAAGATGCGCAACAATGCAGGCGGCCATTACAACCATGAATTGTTCTGGAAACTAATGTCCCCGCCATCTGCAGACCGTTTACCTTCCAGGAAACTATTGGCTGCCATTCAGAAAGATTTTGGTTCTGAAGAAGCATTTAAAACCCAATTTTCCGATGCAGCGAAAAACCGTTTTGGCAGTGGCTGGGCATGGCTTGTTTTCACCCATGATCAGAAATTAGTGATCGGATCAACGCCCAACCAAGATAATCCGTTGATGGATAGCTGTGAGCTCAAAGGGTTTCCTTTACTGGGGATTGATGTTTTGGAACATGCGTATTACCTGAAATACCAAAACAAAAGGGCCGATTATATCAGTGCATGGTGGAACCTGGTTAACTGGAATTTTATAGGTCAGAGGTTTGAGCAGGTGTAGGTTAACAAGTGACAAGCAATGCAACCTGGTACCGGATATAATAACCTTTCGATTGAAGAACTGCATCATGAATTAAAAAAGCAGCATGGGCTTTTTATACAATCTATCAGTGAACAAAATCAGCAGCTGACAAAAGAAACCAGTAATTTGATCAGCGACCTGATAAAACTGTTAGATGAAAAACTGCGTTTGGAATAAATTATGAAAACGATTATGAAAAAAATTGCGATTGTACTTTTTGACGATGTTGAAGTGCTTGACTTTGCCGGGCCTTTCGAGGTGTTTTCAGTTACAGGTAAACGTGAAATCGGCCAGCCGTTTGAAGTATTCACAGTGGCAGAGAAAGAATCTGTTTTTGCAAGGAACAAACTAAAAGTTATTCCAACATTTACACTCAATGATTGTCCTGCTGTTGACTTCTTCCTAGTGCCCGGCGGTGGGGGTTATCATGAAGATGGAAAGCCTTTCGGTTCGAGGAAAGAGATGGGCAACCCTGTTTTGTTAAACTGGATAAAACAAAGAGCAGAACAAGCTGAATTGATATTATCAGTTTGCACAGGCGCATTGATACTTGCCAAAGCGGGCCTGCTTGAAAACATGAATGCCACCACTCATTTCATGGCAGTGGAAACATTAAAGGCTATAGCGCCCACAACACAAATTTTTCCTGAAAGAAGATTTGTAGATAATGGGAAAATTATCCTATCAGCAGGCGTTTCCGCGGGAATAGATATGGCTTTGTATGTTGTAGAAAGAATTTCAGGAAAAGATGCTGCGGCCGAAACTGCGAGGTATATGCAGTATGATTATTATCACTAATATTTGTAGCCGTATTTTAAACTGGTTGCCACCGTCAATAAAACTAAGCTCGCAGAAGGCAGATCAGTTTCGATTATACATCACTGTTATAATTGCACTTTTAAGGGAGCAAGATCATTAGCAACCGCACATCTTTAAATAGATTAAGTTACAGTTAAGGCTTAAAAATCCTTAAAAGAGCCTCATGGTTGATTATCTTTGTAAACGTTCAAAAATCAGGGCCAAATGCAGAAATTTATCAGCACTCTATTACTTTTTTTATTTTCCCAGCACTTTTTGTTTGCACAGAAAAGCAGCGGCGCTATCAAAGGAAAAATATTTACCGCCGACAGCAGTGCAGCCTATGTTACCGTTGAATTGAAAAAATTTAAAAGGATCACCACCACCGATAATAACGGCAACTTCAGTTTCCGGAATTTGCCTGCCATTGAAGACACGCTGGTCATCTCGTCCATCGAATCAAAAAATTATTCGCTTCCGGTTGCTGTTGAAAAAGGTGAAATAAAAGACCTCGGTAATATTTATCTTTCTTTCAACATACACCAGCTAAGGGATGTGGAAGTGACCGGGCGTGTGGCACGGTCTTATAAGAATGACTACTCCTACATGGCCACCAAATCACAAACTCCTGTAATCGATATCCCTCAATCTGTTTCAGCCATCACCAAGGAACTGGTTAAAGACAAAATGGAATTTACGGTGAAAGAAGCTGTGGATGCAGCCGCAGGCGTAAATCAATATTCGGGGTTTGATGAATATACCATTCGTGGTTTTAAAGCAGAAAATGCAAGGTTGATTAACGGGTTACGCGGCTATGCCACCACCTACACCAGTTCGATGCTGGTGAATGTGGAAAGGATTGAAGTAATGAAAGGGCCTGCTGCTGCATTGTATGGCAACTGCGACCCGGGCGGCACGGTGAACCTCGTTACAAAAAAACCGCTTGATAAAACACAGGGAGAAATAAATATCGGCGGCGGCTCCTGGAATCATTTCAGGGCATCGGGAGATATAACAGGAGCTATTAATAAAAACAAAACTTTTTTGTACCGTTTCAACGCCGGTTATGATAATACAAAATCCTACCGCGATCTTTTTTATGCAAAATCGTATCAACTCGCTCCTTCATTTTCATTTACACCCAATGAAAAAATTCAACTGAATGTTGATTTTTCTCTTTCACATATCAACACCATACTCGACCGCGGGCAACCCGGCTTTCAAAACGATACAACATTAACTTCAACACCCACACATCTTACAGCATCGCAACCGGGGGATTATTTGCGTGAAACTGATTTTGCCGCCAACATTTTATTTTCGTACAAAATCAACAAGCATATCAGTTTCAACAGCGGCTACCTGAATTATATCACGCAACAGAACTCTGCTGGCCACGGCATCCATAGCTATATCAACAACGATTCGGTAAATTTATATTACAGCAACTGGGATTACCATACCATGACCAATTCATTCAGTAATTATTTCACCTTCCGTTTTTCAACAGGCCGGTTCAATCACCAGTTAATTGCAGGCTACGATTTCATAACCACCTCTGTGAAACTGGATCAGAATTATTTTGAAATGCCCGACCAGTTCGGGAGCGGAAGTGGAGTTGTGGGCACCTTCAGCTTAAAAAACCCGCAGTATATTTCAAGAGCTGTGAGCGAATATAAAATCTCAGCTTTCAATTCATTTGCTACGAATGTGGATGCCGGTGATTACCATACCCAGGGAATTTATATGCAGGAGCAAGTCAGTCTTGATAAATGGAAATTGTTATTCGGGCTGCGGGAAGAACTATATTCATCCGGTGACGCCGAAGATCCTGCTGATAGCGCTGATCTTTTTTCCGAACATGTTTTTCTTCCCAGGATTGGTATTGTGTACGAATTGAAACCAAACCTCAGTATCTACGCCACGTACAGCAAGGGCTTCGATCCTTTTGAAGCATCTACCAGCACACAGGTTTTTAATGCCCCGTTCAGGCCAATTACCAGCCAGTTGTTAGAAGCAGGCGCTAAAGCAAATTTGTTCAGGAATAAATTGTTTGCAACCATTTCTCTTTACCAGCTCACCCTGCAAAATGTGGCAGTCAATGCGAACGATATCACCAACCCGAATTTGTTTGTGCAGCAGGGCGAAGACCGATCGAGGGGAATTGAAACAGAAATCAATGGGAATATTTTGCCCAACCTCAGTGCGTCTGTTTCTTATGCTTATTGTGTGGCCAAAGTCATAAAAAGCAAAATTGCTTCACAACAGGGAACCATTGTTGAAAATGCCCCACGCAACACCAGCAGCAGCTGGATAAAATATATTTTTGATAAGCACGTACTAAAAGGTTTTGGGCTGGCTATTGGCCATTCGCAGGCAAGCAGCCGTGCAACATTGCAGCAAAATCTTACATTGCCAGGTTATTTTGTTTTGAACGCGGGGCTTCGTTATGAATATAAAAAGATAGGCATTGCCGTTAACCTGAATAATATCACTAACAAAACTTACTGGATGGGCGCATACAATAATGTAAACAAATGGCCCGGCGCCCAAAGAAATTTTATGATTAATGCTACTTATAATTTTTAACACAAAAATGAAAAGAATAATCTGCCTTGTAATTAATGCCATTATATTTTCCTATACAGCTTTCTCTCAGAAAGCCGCCGCAACAGGTATCCATTACGAAAATAAAACCCTCGGCGCTACCGGCCAGTTTACCATCATGCCCTATAACAGGCTGGTAAAATCGGCAGGCAAAGTAATTACCTACGGAGATTCTTCGGTTGAAAACCATGCTCTGGATATTTCCCTTTTGCCTGATAAAAAAAATGTGGTGGTTGAAGACAGGTATGGTATTGCCATCATAAATACTTCTTCAAATACCTTATCGGAAAGATGGGCCTATCAGAAAAATGAAAAATGGAAAAATTATTCCAGCACTTACTCCGGGATTGTTTCATTCCAGTTTAAAAATAAAATTTTTTTAGCATGGAGTGCAGCAAGCTATGGCAGCTGTGCATTGCTGATGGCAGAATGGGATGGGAAAAAATTGACAGATGTATCGGGTATTGAATTTGCAAAAGTCCCCCCCGCTGATCTTTCGATCCCCAACCAGGTAGTTGCCAATATGGAAAACGGATCGTTGTATTTATATACAGTGCTTAATGGGAATAACCAGCTGGTAAAAATAAAATTGGATGACAAGAAGATAGTATGGACAGTTCCGACAGGAGTCGCGCCTTATGGTGTATGTATCATTAATAAAAAAATTTATGTCACTAACTGGGCAGGCCCGCTGGTAACGGATACCACCATGGAAAATGCCGGCACACCTTGGGGCAGCGCTTATACTGATCCGAGAACTGGTGCAACCAAACAGGGGAGTCTATCAATTATAAATACTGATGATGGAAAACTGTTGAATGAACTGAAGCTCGGATTGCATCCAACCGCGATCATAAAAACTCATAATAATCACTTTTTATTTGTTGCAAACGGCAACAGCGATTTTGTAAGCGTTGTAGACGTTGAAAAAGAAAAAGTTGTTGATTCGATTTCAACAGGATTGTTCTCTTCTAAATATTCATTCTTCGGCAGCAGCCCAGATGCATTAGCTTTCGACAGCAACACCAATATTTTATATGTTGCCAATGGAATGGACAATGCAGTTGCCGTTGTTCAGTTAAATAAAAATATGCAGCCTGGTGCTGCAAAGATTAAAGGTTATATACCAACTGAAGCATATCCTTCAGGTATTGTAATAGTTGATCACCACTTGTTTGTCACCAACCTGGAAGCAAAAGGCGCTAGAATATTATCTGCCGCGAAGGAGTTTACAAAAACAAATGGCGTTAGCGAAAACGCATACAGCATCCATAAAGAACTGGCCTCAGTAAGCATCATCACCATCCCCAGCCAACAGCAATTAAATGCTTACACTGAAAAAGTAAAACAACTGAATTTGTTTTATCGCATTGCACTGACTAACAGCCAGCCGAGGAATAATGTGTCACCAAAGCCTTTGCCAGAGAGGATCGGCGAGCCTTCTGTTTTCAAACATGTGATATACATCATCAAAGAAAATAAAACCTACGACCAGGTTTTCGGAGATATTGCCAAAGGAAGGGGTGATAAAAATCTATGCATTTATGGAGAAAATGTAACTCCCAACCAGCACAAACTTGCCAACGATTTCTGTTTGCTGGATAATTATTATGCATCCGGCAAATCTTCCGCTGAAGGCCACCAGTGGGCCGATGCTGCAATGGTATCGGATTATATTGAAAGAAATGTGCGTGCATGGTACCGCAGCTATCCGCACCGCCAGGAGGATGCGCTGGTATATAACAAAAACGGTTTTATCTGGAACAATGCTTTGGACAATGAGAAAAAAGTGCGCATTTATGGCGAGGCTTGTCGAACTCATTATGATGAAAGAATGAGGTGGGCGGACATTTATAATAAGTATATGAATGGTGAAGCGATCGGGCAGAAAAATACAAGCACGATTGCGAGGATAAGGCCAATCCTTTCTTTGGATTACCCCGACTGTGATAATATTAATTTCCCGGACCAGATGCGTGCTGATATTTTCATTAACGACTGGAAAAAAGCAGAGCAACAGCCAGATATTGAATTGCCTGACCTCTTGGTGCTTTCATTGCCTGACGATCACACCGCAGGTACCTCGGAAAACTTTCCTACGCCAAGGGCAATGGTGGCTGATAATGATCTCGCAGTAGGCAGGATTATTGAAACGGTGACGCATAGCCGATTTTGGGATTCAACAGTTATTTTTATCACGGAAGATGATTCGCAGTCAGGCTGGGACCATATTTCTTCTTACAGGACCATATGCCAGGTCATCAGCAAATATTCAAATTCAGGAAAAATCATTCATACCAATTACAATCAAACTTCCATGGTAAGGACCATTGAACAGATATTAGGCATACCACCCATGAATGTGGTTGATGCCACAGCATTGCCCATGTTCGATTGTTTTGAAAACAAAAAGCATGATTATGCTTTTCAGCTCCTTGGCAATAATATTCCATTGAATGAAATGAACAAACATGCCGCTGAATTAAAAGGTAAGTCAAAGTATTATGCAAAGCTCTCCGCATCCAAAGCATTTAAAGAAGTGGATGGCGGCGAAGATAACCTCATGAACAGGATACTTTGGTTCGATGCAAAAGGAAATGAAAAATATCCGGGCAGAAAATAATTAAAGATAATTTCATCTCATTAAATCATTCTGAAATTGTAAATTCATTTTTTATTGGGAGTGTCACCTTCCAATACTAACTGCAAATAATATAGCATGCAAAAACACTTCTTCCACTGCCTTGCCTTTTTTCTTTTGCTCAGTATGTGTAGTTCTGCGCAAAAAAAATATTCTATATTAACCGTTCCGGGAGTAAAGGAATATGCACGTATCAACAAGCAAGGCAACAGTGTGCTGGCCAGCGGAAGGTTTATTACTCCTGCAGGAAGCACCATCACCATCACACACGATCCTTTCGGCATGGCCATATCGCCTGACGGGAAAAAGACAGTAACCATTCACAACGGCGTGTTCACCATCATTGATAATGCAACGCTCGAAAACATCCGTGTGCCAAGTTATGATGGAAAAATTGTTTCTCCTTTTTCCAACGGTTCGTTTCTCGGCGTGGCATTCGGCCCCGATTCAAAGACAGTTTATTTAAGTGGTGGAGATAATGGCGCTGTTTTGATTTATGATATTGAAAAAATGCAACGCATCGATTCCATTTCATTGAACGGAAAAGCAGATGGCAATGATTATGACGACAGTTTCACTTCAGACCTTTTGTTGAACGGAAATGAATTACTGGTGTTGGACAGAGGAAATTTCAGGTTGGTCCGCATTGATCTTACCACAAAAAAAATAACCGCTTCCATCAAAACAGGAAGGCAACCTTTTGGCCTTTCCATCAGCCCGGATAAAAAAACAGCTTTTGTTGCGAATGTGGGCATGTATGATTACCCGTTAATGCCCGATATTACCGAAAAAAATTACGACAGCATGTTATTGCCCTGGCACCCTTATGGCAACAACACTAAAGAGTCCATCGAAGGGACCACCTTCCAAGGAAGAAAAGTGCCCGGCCTTGGCAGCCCCAACGCACCTGAAGCGATGAGCGTGTACAGCATTGATCTTATTACCAACAACGTAACTGATCGTTTCAAAACCGGTTATCAGGTCGGGCAAATGGTAGAAGGCGCTGAAGTAGTGGGCGGTGCCAGCCCAAATTCAATTGCTATTGGAAACCGCTATGCTTATGTTACCAATGCCACCAACGATAATATTTCGGTTATTGATTACCGTGAGCATAAAATTGTCGGCGAAATCCCGATAAAAGTAAATGCATTGATTGATCGTTACCGCGGACTGCTTCCATTCGGCATCACATTAAGTAAAGATGAAAAAACACTGTATGTGGCATTATTAGGTTTTAATGCAATTGCAGTAATTGATGTGGATTCCCAAAAAACAAAAGGCCTGATCCCTACCGGCTGGGGCCCTGCAAGAGTGAAACTAAGTAACGACGAAAAAGAATTATATGCCATCAGCTGCCGCGGATATGGTGCCGGTCCAAATGGCGGAAAAGGTTTTGTTGAACCAGTTCAGGGAACTTATATCGGCGACATACAACTCGCCACCTTCCAGAAAATACCCATGCCAGATGAGCAGCAACTTGCAGCCTATACTGCGCAGGCTATCGCCAATACTTTCGTGAAAAATGAACTGGTTGATGACGGAAAAAACCCTTTGCCTGTTTTGCAGAACATCCGCAAAAGCCCTATTAAATACATTGTCTACATTACTAAAGAAAACAGGACTTATGATGAAATGCTCGGTCAATTGAAATCAGCCAATGGTGATTCCACTCTTGCACGCTTCGGTGTGGGCGTGAATATTATTGAAAAAGACAAGACTGCCTATCATATTAATATAGATCCCAATCATCAGAAAATTGCCACACAATTTTCTTTTTCCGATAATTATTATTGCGACAGCGATGCCTCCATTCATGGGCATCACTGGATGATGGGCGTGATCCCTAATGAATGGGTGGAAACCAATTCGAGTGTTGACAAAACATCAAAGCTCTTTTCAAAAGCATCCGGCAGAAGGTTTCCCGGATCAACAGGCAGCATGGACCCCGAAGATTATGCCGAAAGGGGCGGCTTGTGGGAAGCTCTGGAAAGAAAGCATGTTTCCTTTTATAATTTCGGCGAAGCAAATGAAACAGCGCATAACCGCGAAGAATGGTACGATACCGCAACCGGCTCCGGCCACGGCGTGATGGTGCCCATACAAAAAGCTTTGTTCCCCCGCACCAGCCATAACTATGCAGGCTTCAACACCAATATTCCAGATCAGTTCCGCATGGACCAGTTTGAATCGGAATTCACAAAAATGTGGTTGAAGGGAAAACAAAAAATGCCGCAACTCATTACCATGCAGGTACCGAACGACCATACTGCATCGCCCCGGCCTGAATATGGTTATCCTTTCCATCATTCTTATGTGGCGGATAATGATCTGGCCATTGGAAGGATTTTGCATTTTCTTTCCCGCACTCCTTATTGGAAAAATATGTTGGTGATCATTACCGAAGACGACCCGCAAGGCGGCGTTGACCATATTGATGCGCACCGCAGCATTTTATTAATGGCCGGCCCTTATGTGAAGCATGGTTACACATCGCACACACATGCCAATTTCGGTTCTATATTAAAAACCATCTACACCATTCTGGATGTGCCTTATGTAAACCAGTACGATGCCACCGCTACCCTGCTGCAGGATTTCTTTACGGATAAACCTGATTTCCGGCCCTACTCGCTGGAGTTTCCTTCCAAAGAAGTGTTTGACACGCAGGTGGCCATGAAACGCTACAACAGGAACACCGACTGGAGAAAAATTATAAAAGGCCCTGAAATGGATGATGAAGATGAACTGCGCAAAGAACATTACAAACAACAAAGTTCTGTGAAACCGGGGAAGAAAGATTAGCTGCTAAAACTGCAATATTATTTTTTCATACCAGCTTGAGTGACTCCGATTAAACATCCTTGCGTCGCAATCCGTTCAGCAGCAGTGCTGCTATTGGGCCGCCTCAGACACGGGTTTCATTGATAATAATAAAAAGCTCATTACATACGGGTCTTGCCCGGCACCCGCACAAAGTATATACGAAGATCCTACGCAAGAGAAAACTCAATATCTGAAAATTGATTACCGCGTTTGTTGAGGAGAATCGTCTTATGTCATAAATTTACTTGTTGGCAGTAACTTTTGAACCCCGGTACTATGAATTGTAAAAACTGTGGAAATCATTTAACTGGCATTTATTGCTCAAATTGCGGAGAAAAAAAATTTGACAAACATGAGTTAACCGTTAAACATTTCTTCAGTGAAACCCTGGAGTCTTTTTTTCATTTTGACAATCGATTTTTTCGCTCCCTCAAATTATTGCTTATAAAGCCCGGGCAGCTTTCATTAAATTTTGTACAAGGCAGGAGAGTTTCTTTCATGAAGCCCTTGCAACTTTTCCTGGTGCTTAATATATGCTTGTTTTTTGTTCCGGGAAACCCCGTCGCATTACCGCTCTACAACTATATCACTTATAACCCCTTTATTAGTTACGGCACAAAAAAAATGGTAGCAGACAAGATTAACAAAAGCAAAATCAGCCCAAACGAATATGCCATTCAATTCAATGAAAAAATAAAATCAGAGTCAAAAGAATTTATTTTTATTTATATCCTGTTTTATTCACTTATATTCTTTTTATTTTTTATTTTTTCAAAAAGGCCCTTTGCAGAACACATTGTATTTGCCTGCCACTTTATGTGTGCATATACTCTGTTAACCATTTTAAACACCTTTTTGATAGTGCTGCCTTTTTATTATTTTTCAAAATTCAACTATTCGCAATTATTTGACAACATAAACACATTAGGCTCTCAAATAATACTACTTTTCTATCTGTTTGTAGCAATAAAGAGATTTTATAATACTTCATTTGTTTGGGCATTGGTTATTGCAGCTTCCATTTCATTAACCTTTATTTTCATTTTACAGTACTATAGAATGCTTTTATTTTTTAAAATTGTGTATTTAGGCTAATTAGGGTTAATAATTGCATCAGCCCAAAGCTGCCGCCAACATTAAGTTTTCTCTTCCCGGCAACATCTCGTTACTGCATTGTGCGCAAGCTGCAGGTGTAGCGCTGCATGAAAGAATGCATTTGTTAATAGGAATGTACAATAACACCCCGTGCTGAACATATATCAACGCTTCGCTTACATTTGCATGGAAAATAATGCAATATGGTTTCTTCCGTTTCTGATTTTCAAAATGTCTTTTTTATTGGCATTGCCGGCACCGGCATGAGCGCTATTGCACAATACTTTTCCGGTATTGGCAAAAATGTGAGCGGCTCTGACCGATATTTTGTTAAAGATGTTTTTAATGAAACAATAGAAAAGCTAACGGCGATGGGCATACGCTGTTTTGAACAAAACGGCGAAGGCATCACCAACGAAATAGAACTGGTAGTGGTATCAACAGCTGTAGAAGACACTGTGCCAGAAGTGCAAAAAGCAAAACAACTGAATATACCGATCATCAGGCGTTCAGAATTATTGGCCCTGATCGCCAAAAGCAAAAAAACAATTGCTATAGGCGGCACATCAGGCAAAAGCACCACCAGCGCTATGTTATTTGATATTTTACAACATGCAGGAATGGGGCCCGGCATTATCAGCGGCGCCGGATTAACCAGTATTATCAAAGAAGGGAAAATCGGTAATGCAAAAGTGGGCAAAGGCGGGTGGCTGGTGATTGAAGCAGATGAAAGTGATGGATCGATTGTGCAATATGAACCTGAAGTAGGCGTATTACTGAACATTGACAAAGACCATCAGGAAATTGATGAGCTGATGCAGATTTTTTCTACATTCAAAAAAAATACAAAAAAAATATTTGTAGTTAATCAATCCAATGCGCTGGCAAAAAAACTTTCTCAACATATTGAACACGACTTTTCTGTAGATGCAAATTCAGGCGCAGGCTACATAGCCGCTGATTTCAGCCAAAATGGACTGGCCATTTCTTTCAAAATAAACGGAAATGATTTTAGGTTAAACACAGTTGGCAAACACAATATGGAAAATGCATTGGCTGCAAGCGCTGTTGCCAACCGATTAGGTGTTGATTTAAAAATATGCGCTGATGCATTGCAGCATTACGAAGGTATTTACCGACGTCATCAAGTTATTGGTAATAAAAATGGTGTTTGGCTGATCGACGATTATGCCCACAACCCTGCCAAATGCGCTGCATCTATTGAAGCCTGCCAGAGTATTGCGCCAAAAGTAATTGCATGGTTTCAGCCGCATGGTTACGGCCCGACAAGATTTTTAAGAAATGATTTTGTGCATGAATTTGCACGGGTGCTGAGGTACCGGGATGAAATATGGATGAGTGAAATTTTTTATGCAGGCGGAACAGCTACCAAAAATATTTCCGCTAAGGATCTGACCAATGACCTGAAAAATTTAAACAAGCCGGCATTTTTCATTGAGAACAGGAATGATTTTCTCAAAACGGTAAGACCCCGCCTCACCAATAATTGTGTGCTTTTATTAATGGGCGCCAGGGACCCTTCGCTGGAACATTTTGCAAAAAAAATTTGGGAAGAGTTATAAAAAATCAATTGGCTTTTACTATTTCATTTGATGGCAAACCTTCATTATGCAAAGCGCTTTTTAAAATTGTATTTAAAACATATGAGGAATTTACTCCGGAGCTAACCAAATCGAATAATGTTATTTTATCCAGCAACTGGTCAACAGTGAACTGCACCATTTGCCAGAGTGAGCGTGCAGAACAGTCTACCGAATTTGTGCAAAGCTTCACTGTTCCAGCATGGGTACCACAAAATGAAGAATCAAATAATTGCCCACCCAAAGCCTTCAGTACGTCATTAATAATAATTTGCCCTGAAGATTTAGCCAGCACATAACCACCTTTGTTTCCGGGGGTACTATTAATAAAACCGGACATGCGTAATATACGTGTAAGTTTCGCAATATAATGACTGCTCAGCCCCTCAGCTTCACTTAACTGTGGAATACTCATCCCTTCTTCATCTTTGCAAGAAGCAATTCGTATTAAAATCCTCAACCCGTATTCTTCCTGTGCCGTAATTTTCATAAATCAGACTTTTATTTTTACATCATGCCCAATTCCAGTTGTGCAGCTTCGCTCATCATGCTCTTCTCCCATTTAGGAGTCCATGTTATAGCCACATGCACATCATTCACGCCTTCAATTTCACGCACTTTCTGATCAACTTCAACAGGAATACTTTGTGCAGCGGGGCAGCTCGGCGCCGTTAGTGTCATCACAATCTGAACATTGTTAATAGGCAAAATATTTATTTCATAAATAAGCCCAAGCTCATATATGCTAACTGGAATCTCCGGATCATAAATGGATTGCAGGCATTCAACTACTTTCTGTTTCAGTTCTTCTTCATTCATCATATCGTTGTTGAATTTTTTATTTTATAAGCCAACGCATAATTTTTCATTTGTTTCACCATAGCCAGCAAACCATTGGAGCGTGTTTGCGCCAAATGTGTGGTCATACCGATCTGTTGAATGAATTCCAATTTTGCATTAATAATCTCATCTGCCGTTTGCCCTGACAAAACGCGGATCAACAAACTGATTAATCCTTTCACAATCACCGCATCGCTCTCGGCTTTAAAAAAAATCTTCCCGTCTTTTTCATCAGCCACCAGCCAAACAGTGGATTGGCAGCCCTTTACTTTGTTCTCCTCTTTTTTATAGATCTCGTCCAAAGGCTGCAGTTTCTTTCCCAGATCAATAATGTACTCATATCTATCATCCCATGAATCGAACAAAGAAAATTCTTCCACAATCTCTTCTTCAATTTCCTTTATCGTTTTTTGGTCGTCCATCCTTTATCATTTTATATATCAACCCGGATTCCAAGAGGTGACAGCTTTTGAAAGCTGTCACCTCTTGGAATCTTAAACCAATATCTTCACCGCTTTATGCAAACCCATCACCAGTTCATCAATTTCTTCTCTAGTATTATACAGAGCAAAAGATGCCCTCACGGTGCCGGGTATCCCAAAACGTTGCATCAGCGGTTGTGCACAATGGTGGCCTGTTCGAACAGCAATGCCACGATTGTCAAGCAAAATGCCGATATCCTGCGGATGTGTTTTATCGATCACAAAAGAAACCAGGCCTGTTTTCTCTTTCGCCCTTCCGATAATTTTCAAACCTGAAATTTGCTTTAACTGCCCAGTTGCGTAATTCAGCAATTCATTTTCATGCTCACGGATTTTTTCTTTACCGATCTTATTGACAAAATCAATGGCTGTTTTAAATGCAATCGTGGCTGCAATGTTCGGCGTGCCTGCTTCAAACTTATAAGGAAGATCGTTAAAAGTTGTTTTATCAAAACTCACTTCTTTGATCATCTCACCGCCACCCTGAAAAACAGGCATGCTTTCCAATAAATTCTTCTTTCCGTATAAAACACCAACACCTGTAGGCCCGTATAACTTATGCGCAGAGAAAGCAAAGAAATCGCAATCCGTTTGCTGCATATCAATATCCAAATGAACCGATGATTGTGCGCCATCCACCAAAACAACAGCACCAACTGTATGTGCCGCTCTAATCATTTCTTTAACCGGGTTCACAGTTCCTGTTGCATTTGATACATGCACAATGGAAACCAATTTGGTTTTCGTGCTTAATAATTTTTCAAACTCATCCATTAATAATTCTCCGTCATCATTCACAGCTATCACTTTCAACTTTGCATTTTTTTGTTCGCACAAAACCTGCCAGGGAACAATATTGGAATGATGTTCCATAGCAGAAATGATGACTTCATCTCCTTCTTTTATATTTTGTCTTCCCCAGGTGTAAGCAACCAGATTAATACTTTCCGTAGTTCCGCTTGTAAAAACAATTTGTTCCCGCGTTTCTGAATTGATAAATTCTTTAACCGTGTCGCGTGTTTTTTCAAAGGCGGCTGTCGCTTCTTCAGCAAGTGTGTGTATGCCGCGGTGAATATTCGCATTGTAATTGGAATAATAATCAGTCAATGCATCGATCACTACCTGCGGTTTCTGCGAAGTGGCTGCATTATCAAAATAAATCAAGGGCCTGCCTTTCACTTCGCGGTTTAATATGGGAAATTGTTCGCGAATTGCGTGAACATCAAAACTATTTCGAATTACAGCGTCTTTAATCATACTCATCTGAAACCCATTTTTTAGTACACAAATTTTTTTGAATGCATAAAACGCTTCCGTTTTAATTAGTGTAATTCCTGCTTAAAACACCAGCTGCCCGGCGATCAGTTGCTCGATATAACCTTTAATGGGTGCAGGTTTTACATGTTCCAGGATGTCCGCGGCAAATGCCTGCACCAGCATAGAGTAAGCTGATTTTTCTGTTATTCCTCTTGATCGCAAATAAAATAATGCATCCTCATCCAGCTGCCCAACCGTGCAGCCATGCGAACATTTCACATCATCAGCATAAATCTCCAGTTGCGGTTTGGTGTTCACACTCGCATTATCTGACAACAAAATATTTTTATTTGACTGGTATGCATTTGTTTTCTGAGCCTGCTGGCGTACGAAAATCTTTCCGTTAAATACACCTGTTGCCTCATCATTCAGTACGCCTTTATACAACTCGTTACTGAAACAATTTGGCTTTACATTGTCAACAATGGTATGGTTATCAATATGGCTCCTGCCTTTTTGAAAATACAATCCATACAAATGTGATTCGCAACGTTCCGCTTCCATCACCATATTCAGGTTGTTCCGAACAATTCCGCCATTCAATGAAACAACCACAGTGTGTACGTAACTTTTTCCAATCTGCCTGATATGCGTTGTACTCACCTGACTTGCATTTGCCACATCGTTCTGTATTTTATAATATTCCAGCAATGCATTTTCAGCGACAACTATTTCCATTACCTGGTTGGTAAAACTTTCAGCAGTACCCATGGTGATATATGTTTCGACAATTTGCAATTGTGCATTTTCTGCCACGTGAACCAGGCAGCGTGGCTGTGCAAAAACACTATCACCGGCAGCATCAGCAATATTATATATGTAAAGCGGATGCTCCATAACCTTTCCTTTTGGAATATGAACAAAAACACCGCCATTGACAAATGCTGTGTTCAATGCATTAATGCCATCCTTTAAATAATTTGAACTGTGCCCTAAGTTTGCCGAAATAATTTCTTTGTATTCGCCTGAAGCAGCTAGCTCAAGCGGAATCACATTCAGATTTTTTGAAATAATTTTTGAAAGTGATAAAGAAAAGAAACCGTTTACAAAAACCAATTCATTTGCTTGTTCATAACCAGGCAAACGCATACTGTCCAATTCTTTTGCATCAAAAACCGGCGATCCGGAAAATTGATAAGGTTTATTGAACAAGGAGCTTACACGAGTATATTTCCATTCTTCATGCTTCGTGGTTGGAATACCCCATTTGCTGAAAGCATTGAAGGCTTTTTCACGAATAGCTTTTAATTCATCAGCTTTTTCTGATGATTGCAGTTGCTCAAAATGATCTTTATAATATTCTACTGAATTCATATTTATTTTTTCTCCGGGCTGAAGCCCGGAGCTAATCAAATTATTCATGGTTATTGATCATGCTTCTTGTTCTACATCCACTTCGCTCTTGATAAAGTCATACCCCCTTTCTTCCAGTTCAAGCGCCAGTTCTTTAGTGCCTGATTTTACAATTCTTCCTTTATAAAGCACATGAACAAAATCAGGAACAATATAATCCAGCAGGCGCTGGTAATGCGTTACCATCAACACTGCGTTGTCTTTGTTTTTTAATTTATTTACACCATTTGATACCACACGAATTGCGTCAATGTCAAGGCCAGAATCTGTTTCATCCAATATCGCCAGCTTCGGCTCCAGCATTGCCATCTGAAAAATCTCATTTCTCTTTTTCTCCCCGCCAGAAAAACCTTCGTTCAACGGCCTGCTCAGCAATGACTGATCAATATTCATCAATGCCATTTTTTGTTTCATCATCTTCAGAAAACTTACAGCATCCAACGGTTCTTTGCCATGATATTTCCGCACTTCATTTACTGCGGTTTTAATAAAATTCGTGGTGCTCAGTCCCGGTATTTCAATCGGGTATTGAAAAGCGAGGAACAAACCTTCAGCCGCTCTTGCTTCAGGTGAAAGTTCCAGTAAATCTTTCCCTAAAAATTCAACAGTGCCGCCTGTTATCTCATAATTCTGTTTGCCTGCCAGCACAGAAGCAAGCGTGCTTTTTCCTGAACCGTTCGGCCCCATAATCGCATGCACTTCGCCGGCTTTTATTTCAAGATTGATGCCGTTCAAAATTTCTCTTCCTTCAATACCAGCTCTTAAATTGTGAATCTTCAACATAATATTTTTCAGGTTTTATTTTTAATATCTCCCCGGCCTGAAGGCCGGAGCGGCCAACATTTGATTGATTAGCCCACGCTTCCTTCCAAGCTGATCGCTAATAATTTCTGCGCTTCCACTGCGAACTCCATTGGCAACTGGTTCATCACTTCTCTTGCAAAACCATTCACGATCAGCGCAACTGCCGTTTCCGTATCAATGCCGCGCTGGTTGCAATAAAATATCTGGTCTTCGCCTATCTTTGAAGTGGTGGCTTCATGCTCGACCACTGCAGATTTATTTCGCACTTCTATATATGGAAAAGTGTGTGCGCCGCATTTATCACCCAGCAACAAGGAATCGCACTGTGAAAAATTTCTTGCATTAGCAGCTTTCTTGTTTACATGCACAAGGCCACGATAACTATTATTACTGAACCCTGCAGAAATACCTTTCGAAACAATCCGGCTTTTCGTATTCTTGCCAATATGCTGCATCTTGGTTCCGGTATCTGCCTGTTGATGATTATTGGTAACAGCTACAGAGTAAAATTCTCCGATTGAATTATCCCCTTTCAAAATCACGCTTGGATATTTCCAGGTGATTGCAGAACCTGTTTCCACCTGCGTCCAGGAAATTTTTGAATTCAGGCCCTGGCAAATTCCACGCTTCGTTACAAAATTGTAGATGCCGCCAATTCCGTTTTTATCGCCGGGATACCAGTTCTGAACCGTTGAATATTTTATTTCTGCATTATCCATAGCAATCAATTCTACCACTGCAGCGTGTAGCTGGTTCTCATCCCGCATCGGTGCAGTACAGCCTTCCAGGTAACTTACATAACTGCCTTCATCCGCAACGATCAATGTTCTTTCGAACTGTCCTGTGTTTTCAGCATTGATACGGAAATAAGTGGAAAGCTCCATCGGGCAACGCACGCCTTTTGGAATATAACAGAATGAGCCATCGCTGAAAACAGCAGCATTCAGTGCAGCAAAATAATTATCAGTAACCGGCACCACCGTACTCAAATATTTTTTTACCAGTTCGGGATGCTCCTGTATCGCTTCACTCATGGAACAGAAAATAATTCCAAGTTCTGATAGCTGCTCTTTAAAACTGGTACCGATGGACACACTGTCAATCACTGCATCCACTGCTACACCTGTTAATCTTTTTTGTTCAGAAAGAGAAATACCGAGTTTTTCAAAAGTCTTACGCAATTCGGGATCAACTTCATCCAGGCTTTTTGGTTTGTCTTTTTGTTTTGGCGCTGAGTAATAAATAATATCCTGATAGTTGATGGGCGGATATTTCAGGTTAGCCCATTTCGGTTCATCTTTTTCCATACGCAGCCACTGGCGATAAGCTTTTAACCTCCATTCGAGCATCCATTCCGGTTCGTTTTTTTTTGAAGATATAAACCTGATAATGTCTTCGTTTAAACCTTTCGGTGCCTCATCGGCCTCAATATCAGTTACAAAGCCATATTTATAATCGCTCAGCACCGTTTTCTCAATAGTACTGAGCCCTTCATTCACATTTGTTTCAATATGATCATAATTCTCCTTGCTCATTTTGCAAAGATACGAAGCTGTTTATACAAAAAAGTATAAAAAGAAGTGTTATCCCATTAAGCGGCTGTTAAAAAACAATTTTTTCCAAAATTCGAAAGTCATAATCCGTGATATTAATAAAATTCCAGAATTGAATTTATCAGGCAGGGTTCATTAATATTAAAGATTTTATCAATTCAGCTTTTAAATGAGAGAAAAAAATCAATGAGCATGTTTTCGCTTTAAGACGCCACCCGAAGCTTCTTTAATGGTATTGGCAAAAACAAATGCTTTGGGATCCGCCGTATATACCAGGTTTTTAAGCCTTCGCAACTCCAACCTGGTTACCACTGTAAAAATAATATCGCAGTTTTCGCTTATTTCAAATTTGCCGGGCAGAAACCCACGTTCTCCTTTGTACACTGTAATGCCCCTGCCTAATTCATTTACCAACTGGTACTTGATAATTTCACTTTTGCCTGATATAATGGTTACACCGGTGTATGCCTGTATACCTTCCACCACATAATCGATACAACGAGTTGCAGTAAAATAAGTAAGAATAGAATAAAGTGCTGTTTCAATCCCAAACTTAAATGCAGCTATAGAAAATATCAGGATGTTTATTCCTAAAATAATTTCAGTAATGGTAAATGATGTTCGTTTAAGTGTATATAGCGCTAATACTTCAATACCATCCAATGCTGCGCCTGCCCGCATTACCAGTCCTATACCTAAGCCCATAAAAACACCGCCGAATATAGATATCAGCAGCTTGTCATGCGTAAGTGTGAATTCAGGGAGCAATTGCAGGCAGATGCTTAACATCAGTACGCCAGCCAGGGTTCTTAATGCAAAACGATGGCTTACTGAAAAATAACTAATAACAATCAGGGGAATGTTGAACAATGCCATTGCTAAAGCAAGATTGATAAAAAGCAATTCATGGATCAGCAATGAGATACCAGTTATGCCCCCATCAAAAAAATTATTGGGTACCAGGAAACCCTTCAACGCAACCCCCGCACACAATACACCTGTTATCATTAAAAAAAAATCCTGTATTACCATGGCAGGAGTATTTTTTTGATGATGGATTACTAACTCAATTTGCTTTTGAATATGTGCAATATTTTTTTGTTTACCTGCCTCCTGTTCATTACCTGCGGTTTTGGTAAAGTAACGATGCGATTTTAAGAATTCAACTTGCCGCAAATGCCATTCTGCATGTGTTTTTATAAGTCCTTCACGTTTAAATTCTTTAAACAATCTTTCTGCATAATCAGCGTAGTGATCGGTACCCAGGTAATATAAATCTGCATCACATAATATTCTGCCCGGTTCATCTTGAGGGGATTGAGGCATGCGGGTAGCCCGTATCATTCCACATATACTTTCAATTTGCTGAGCTGAATAATCAAAATCCGGTAAATATTTTGTTGCCAATGCACAAGAAAGTGCTTCATGTTCTTTATGTCCCTGCAAATAACCTGCATCATGAAAAAGGGCGGCAGTTTTCAATAAAACAAGATCAGTATTATTAACATTTTCCAGTTGCGCAATATGCTCAGCCGCCTCGATAACATATTCTGTGTGATCCGCATTGTGAAAAGTAAGATAAGCGGGAAGTTCTTTCCTGAGTTTGTTAATTAAAAAATTATGCGCCTTCTCATACTGCATGCCGGCTTTTTTTTGAAGATGATTTAATTCAGTACCTCGTATAATACCACTTCTGCAGTTTTGTTTTTTAAAACCGCTTTACCGATTTTTTTACATTGAAATGACTGTTTTATTTTTTCGTAACAATCCTCCGAAATCAATATCTGGCTCATTTCTGCATTGCTTTGCAGCCGTTGAGCCGTATTTACCGTATCCCCGATAACAGTATAGTCCAGGCGGCGCAATGTAACGGAACCGATGTTTCCGGAAATCATTTCCCCGCTGTTGATACCAATTGACACCCTAGGTGAAAAATTATTTTCAGCCGGCAGTGAATCTGTTTTATCACGGATGGCCAGGCATGCATCAACTGCGCGATCGAGGTGATAATCACCTTTGAAAATCGCCATCACGCAATCGCCGATGAATTTATCAACCGTTCCGCCTTGCGCAATAATTTCTTTCACCATTAAATCAAAATACCTGTTCAACATTTCCACAACAGTATCAGGTTTGGCTTTTTCACTGATGGCCGTAAACCCACAAATATCGATAAAAGCCACTGTTGCGTCTAATGTTTCATTAGCAGTAAGGGATGATTCATATTCCCGGGTACCCATAAAATTCAACACTGTTTGATCAACATACATTTTAAGAATATTATTTTCTTTAATAGCCTGTAGTGTTTGTTGAATTTGGTTTACCTGGCGGATGGTTTTCTGGATGGTTAATTCAAGATCGGCAAAATTTACTGGTTTGGTAATAAAATCAAATGCACCACGGTTCATTGCCGTGCGAATATTATCCATATCCCCATACGCTGAAATGATAATGGTTTTCGTAAGTGGAGAAACATCGGTCAGTTTAGACAGTAATGTAAGACCATCCATTACCGGCATATTAATATCACTGAGTACAATTGATATATCCGGATAATGCTCGATTTTCAGTAATGCGTCGCTGCCATTACTGGCAAACACAAATTCATATTGTTGTTCCCGTATTTTTTGCCTGAATTTCTGACGTATGAGTACTTCCAGGTCAGTTTCATCATCAACCACAAGCATTTTGGTCATAACGCTATCGATTTTAGCTTATCTTTTAAAACAGCGAAGTCGAGTGGTTTGGTTAAAAAATCATCCGCCCCAAACTTCATTGCGTGGCTGTAATTTTCTGCATCACCGTAAGCCGTAATCATCATTACGACAGGAGGCGGCTTTCCATATTTCTCCTTAATCTGCCTCAATAATTCCAGCCCGCTCATGCCGGGCATATTAATATCGCTGAGTATAAGTACAGCTTCATGATTATGTTCCCGCATATAAGCCAAGGCCTGTTCACCCGAAAAAGCAAATGCAAACTCCATAACATTATCTTTTATCTCCTTTCGAAAACGCTGCTGAAAAAGGGCCCGGATGTCCGTTTCATCGTCAACCACTAAAATTTTCATATTGCGAATATAATTTTATGATGGCAATTGAATAATAAATTTTGTCCCCTCTTTATCTTTTGTTTCCGCTTTTATTTTCCCGCCATGTGCTTTTATAATATCATAGCTTAGGCTTAATCCAAGGCCTGTTCCGCTACCTGTAGGTTTAGTAGTAAAAAAGGGCTGAAAGATTTTTTCTTTAATCGCTTCCGGAATACCGTTTCCATTATCGTTAACAGTGATGTATACACTGTTTTCCGATTTTTGGGTTTGAACAGAAACAAGCGGCTTATATGGAGTACTGATTGTTAAATTTTCAGCTTCCAGCCTCTCATTTACCGCATAAAAAGCATTATTAAAAAGATTAAGCAGCACCCTTCCCATATCCTGCGGAACAACATTTATTTTGCCAATACTTTCATCAAAACTTGTTTTGAATTCTGCATTAAAGCTTTTGTCCTTTGCACGCAAACCATGATAACTCAATCTTAAATATTCGTCGCACAAAGCATTAATATCCGTCGGCTCTTTCTTGCCGGTACTGGTGCGCGAATGCTGCAACATCCCTTTTACGATGGCATCGGCACGTTTTCCGTGATGGTTTATTTTTTCTTCATTTGCAATAACATCTGTGGCAAGTGCTTTTACTTCATCAATATTTCCTTTATCTGCCACTGTTTTTAATTCTTCAAGCAACTCTTTATTGACCTCAGAAAAATTATTGACGAAATTCAATGGGTTTTGTATTTCATGGGCAATGCCCGCGGTTAGTTCGCCAAGCGAAGCCATTTTTTCTGATTGTATCAATTGCTTTTGAGTAACCTGCAATTCTGCGAGCGCTTCTTCCGCTTTTTTTCTGGCGGCTTTTATTTCTATAAGATCCTGCTCTGCCTGCAAGGCGTGGGCTTCCGCAATTTTTAAATCATTAAACCGTGTAAAAGTGAGGTTGAATACATACGCAAATCTTTCGAGCAATTGCAAAGTTGCTGCAGGTTGCTCATCGGGCGATGCCATACCGATAAAACCGCTGCTGAAAAATGCCAGGTGCTGCAACCTCCTTTTTTGTTGTAGCCCACCTTTAAAAGGTACTTTTATTGAAATGAGATATTTAAAATATTCCTGTAGCTCTTCATCATGCATGTCTATGATGAGTGATTTCTTTTTCAGCTTCCATGCAGCAAACATTTTTTTGAATGTTGCATTGCTGTTGAGGTTGGCCGTATATGCAAAACTTATTTTGCTTCCGTCTTCATCCGTTATCCAAAATTCTGCATCACCTTCCTCGTTTTTTATAATGGTAATGTATAACCGGTTTGGTTCGATGCCAAGGCTAATGAGTTGTTTAAAAAGTTCTGATGATGTTTCTGCCAGTTCATCACTTTTTTGCATGGCAAGCGTTCTGCTTCTTACTTTTTCCAATGCGGCTTCTATTTGTGCTTCGCGGGCCTGCGCTTCTGCCTTCTGCAGATCAAGGAAACGGGTGTAGGTTTGTTCGAATACCGATGCAAATCTTTCCAGTAACTTTATACTTTCCTCAGACCGTTCTTCATTAGACTGCACATTTAGTAAGCCTTTTGAAAAAAATGCAACATTAATGATACGGCGTTTTTCATCCGGATTATATTTAGCGCCTCCCATGCTTTCACGATACTTGGCAAACTCATACAATTCTTTACCGCTAAGGTCAATGACCAATGAGCTTTTATTTTCTTTCCAGGCTTTATAAATTCTTTTAGTAACATGTGGTTCGTTGATGGAAAATTTAAATACACGATCCATCTGATTACCATACATAGTGACCCAATATTCAATGATATTTTCTTTTTCATTGATAATGCCAATCGTTGCCTGATCGGGCTTTTCACCCAAATCTTTGAATTGCTGAAAAAGAATAAAAACAGCTTCGGAAAGCTCGTCACTTTTCTGCATGGCCATGGTTTTTGCACGCACTCTTTCCAATGCTAATTGAATTTGTGATTCCCGTGCTTGCGCTTCCGCTTTTTGCAGATCGAGAAAACGGGTATAAGTTTGCTGGAATACATTGGCAAAACGGAGCATTACACTAACCTGTTCATCACTCAGTTTTTCACCCCCAACAATCATTATATAACCTTCATTAAAATTGAAATTGTGAAGCACTAGTCTTTTCGGAGAAATGGCCAGCAACTCATTTACTGATAATGGGAAATTAATACTCCGTTCTGCAATAAATCTCTGGTGGCGGATCGTTTGTTCTTCATTCATTTCAATCACAGAGAAAGGCTTTTTGCTTTTCCAATATTCAAGTACTGTTCTTAATTCATCTGTTTCTGTATGAAATATACCTACAGATATCGGCATAATTTTGCCTGTACCGGGGTTGGGTGTATAATTCCATCCGATTTTTTCATCTGCATCAAACAATACATACCCGCTGGTAAGGCTGTGAATCCCGAGCCGGTTCATCTCATTACACAACAACTCGCCGGCCTCAAGCAATTCTTCACTTTTCTGCATTGCCATTGTTCTTGCACGCACTCTTTCCAATGCTAATTGTATTTGACCTTCTCTTGCCTGCTCTTCTGCTTTTTGAAGATCAAGGAAGCGGGTATAAGTTTGATCGAAAACTTTTGCGAAGCGAATAAATATATCACGAAATTCAGGGCATGGTTCATCAGTGATAAATAACAAATAACCTTTCGAAAAATGGGCATTGTTGTGAACTTGTCTGTCGGGAGTTTTTATTCCCATTTTTTCAGACTTTTTGAATGACGCATCAAGTAATGGAAAAGACCGTAGAAATTTGTAATGCCTGGTCAAAGATTCTCCTTTGAGATCATCTTCAAAAAATAGTTCATGATTTTTCCATGAATTATAAACACGTTCGTGTTGCTCGTAACTATGGATGGGCATTTCAAAGGGTGGATTGATAGCACCTGTCGGATTACTCATCCAGGAAATAAGATTACTATGTGCTTCATCCCAAATATTAAATCCACTTGCATAAGATTTAACTCCCAGAGATTTTACTTGTTCTACAAGTAATCTTGCTGCTTCAGCCAGCTCTTTACTGGAACGCATGCCCATTGTTTTCGAACGCACTCTTTCCAATGCTGTTTCAATTTGCGACTCTCTTGCCTGCGCTTCTGCTTTCTTCAGATCGAGGAAACGGGTGTAAGCTTGTTCAAAAACATTAGCAAACCTTCTAAGTAAAACACGGGAGTTTTCCTCGGGGGGATTCATGGTAACCATGACCAGTGAACCACCTTTAAAATCGGATATGTACCAATAAGCGCAAACATCATCGGGCTTCTTATTTTTAATTGTTGGTGCTAAAAATTGATAGGCTTTAGGATCAACAGATTTCAACGCATTGAAAAATTCCTTAGCTCTGGCAACATCGTTTATTAATAAATAATCTTTTTTGCCATCGCGATAATTTTGAAAAGCCTCTTCCAGTAGCCGGATACCTTTGAAATTAAGCTTTGACTCTGATTCGATAATTCCTCCTGTGTTGTCAGGCGATCGAAGTGCTGCCCAACCTTCAAATTCATAAGCAGATTCATCCCATAAATGAATTGCGCAGGTTTCCAACTCTTTTTGGCCAAGCAAATAAAGTTGCCTTCTCATTTCCCTTGCCACATCTTTTAATTCTTTTGAATTATGCATGGTCATTGCCCTGCTTCTCACTCTTTCCAAAGCAGCTTCTATCTTCGCTTCTCTTGCTTGCGCTTCGGCTTTTTCAATATCGAGGTAGCGACGGTAGGCCAGCTCAAATACTTTTAAAAACCGTTTGAATAAATTTTCTTCTTCTTTTTGTAAAGGATGATAAGTAGATATGCCGAGCGCAACAGGCCCAAGAGAATACCAATAATAATTTAAGGAAGAAGCGGTGTTGAGATATTTATCAATAAAAACATTGGTTGTTTTTTGATAAGCTACCCATTCTTTTACTTTTCTCCCTTTAATATGAGAGATATAGAATTCGCCTTTACCCTTCTGCATTTTTGTAGCAAAAGCTTTATGGATTTTATTATTGTTGTAGGTGGTTTCAGTTATGATTGTTTTGTTGTGTTTGGAATAATACTCATAATTCATGTAAGTATACCGTTCCGGGTAAAAGATAGCTGTTTGCACATTTCTGATTTCTTTAACCCCCAGTTTCTCCAGCTGTAAAGAAATGATCCGGCAAACATTTGGCATATCTTCCGGCTTTTTCATAGCCATGGCTATGGCCCGCACTTTTTCAAAAGAAGATTCGATCCTGAGTGCCTGAGTTGTTCCTGCGAGCTTATGCCTTAACCTGGAATTTGTTTTTTTTAGCTGTTCTTCTTTTTTATTGTCCATACTGATGATAAACAAATAAATTTCTTACTAATCGGTTATACCAAACCGTTAAATAGGCAGGTTTAGATTTTTTTTGACGGATAAAACAGAAAAGCCCGATTAAGGTAAGATAATTTATCAACGATCAGTCTGTTTCATTGATTATTTTATTTACGAAATCCATCAATCAAATCATAAATCTATTGCAAAAAATTATTGAGGTAATGGATGCAATTAACAAATTCCGGGTCACAGTATTCTCTTTTTAAGCTGGTCTATTGCTATATTGGCTGCTCTCGCTGTAAGGGCCATATAAGTAAGTGAAGGGTTTTGGTTTCCCGTAGAAGTCATACAAGCGCCGTCAGTAACAAAAACGTTGGGACAAGCATGGAGCTGATTGTTGGCATTCAGCATCGAACTTTTCGGGTCCTTACCCATTCTGCAACCGCCCATTTCATGTATATCCAGGCCAGGGGACCATTTGAGGTCACTGGAACTGATATTCTTACAACCTGATATTTCCAACATCTCTGCACTTTGTTGCAAAAAATCCTTCAACATCTTTTCATCATTGTCAGTATAACTAACACTGGTTATTAACTGGGGAATGTTCCATTTATCTTTAAGCTGAGGATGCAGCCGTACATGATTTTCAACACGGGGAATGACCTCGCCCTGCATAGACATATAGGCACTCCAGTTCCCTGCTTCAGTTAGTGCTTCCTTATATGCTGAACCAATTCCATCTGCAATGGCGCGATTGCGGCCGGCAGCCCAGAAGGTTATGTAGCCACGCTGAAAATCCATTTCCTGTTTACGCAGGTTGCGGAAGCTCGGGATCAACATTTCCAATGGGCGACGCCCGTAATAATATTTGTCAACAGGTCCGTCGATATCCGCAGTAATCATACCGCGATAATTTTGAAAAGCAATATAGCGTCCCAGTATATCGTAATCGTTGCCTAAGCCCCTGGGAAACCTGCGTGATGTAGAATTAAGGAGTATCAGGTTACTATTAAGGCATGCTGCATTAACGAAGATGATCCTTGAAAAATATTCTGTCATCTCTTTAGTATGAGCATCGATCACACGTACGCCAGTTGCCTTGCCTTTTTTTTCATCATAGATTATGGAGTGTACTACGGAATCAGGGTGGATGGTAAGGTTGCCCGTTGCCATTGCCCAGGGTAAAGTAGATGAGTTGGAACTGAAATACGCGCCGAACGGACAACCACGATGGCAGATATTTCTTGCCTGGCATTTGCCACGGCCTTGTTTCAGATGAATCTCCTTTGGCTCAGTAAGATGTGCACAGCGGCCAACAATCATGCGGCGTTCTGTATAATGTGCATTGAAACGATCCCGCATTTTTTCCTCTACACAATTGAAATCCCATGGTGGAAGAAATTCTCCATCAGGCAAATTTTCAATACTGTCGCAGTTACCGCTGATACCAGCAAATATCTCTACATGACTATACCATGGCGACAGGTCTTTGTAACGTATAGGCCAGTCCGTCGCAAACCCATCACGTGCGGGACCATCAAATTCAAAATCACTCCAACGTTGTGTTTCACGTCCCCACATAAGTGATTTACCGCCTACCTGATAACCTCGTATCCAATCGAAAGGTTTTTCCTGAACATATGGATGTTCCTTATCCTTTACGAAGAAATGCTGGGCACTCTCATCAAAAGCATAACATTTACTTACAACGGGATTTTCATGAATCGTCTTCTTTGGCAGTTGCAGGCGATGTTCAAATTGCCATGGGTCTTTAAATGCGGTAGGATAATCTTTTTGATGAACAACATTTCTGCCCCTTTCCAGCACCAGGGTCTTCAAGCCATGATCACAAAGCTCCTTTGCTGCCCATCCGCCACTAATACCAGAGCCGATGACTATGGCATCATAACTATGTTTATCCCTTGCCTTCAGGTTGAGTGAAGTGGAGTCGGGCATAAAAAGAGGTTTAATCAAATGTAAAGAAATTAGTTCATGACCTGATCAAAAGCTTTGGCGGATCATATTTCAATAAGTAAATCTGAAAAGTAAAATGGCTTCCCGCTAATTTTATTATTTTAAAAAGCATGATCTATCTCAAAATTTTTTATCAAATCCAAATAAAAAAGAAATTAATCAGATTGAATTATTCTCTTTTTAGCTAACTTGATTTTCCAAATTCAGTATAATACCAAAACTTCATTTTAATTCAATGAAATCATCATCCAAAAACAGCAGGCGCCGGTTTATAAAAAATTCCGCTGCTATTGCTGCAGGCTTTTTTATTGTGCCCAGGCATGTACTCGGAAGGGGCTTCCTGGCACCAAGCGATCAACTTACAAAAGGAATTATCGGTGTAGGAGGGATGGGAAGAGGGCATATTCCTTATGCCGGCACACGAGTGGTCGCTATTTGCGATGTTGATAAAAATCATTTGAATGAAGTGGCCAATATGGTTGGCGGCGGTGTGAAAACATTTCATGATCACCACGAACTGATTGCATTGCCTGAAGTGGATATCGTGCACATTGCTACGCCGCCGCACTGGCATGGTTTAATAGCTATTGATGCGGCAAAAGCAGGTAAAGATATCTGGTGCGAAAAACCAATGACGAGAACAATCGGCGAAGGGAAAAAAGTGATTGAAGCCGTGCAACAATATAAACGCATGTTTAGATTGAATACATGGTTCAGGTTTACGGATAATTTTTATGGAATGAATACAACAGTGAAACCGATAAAAAAATTAGTGGAATCCGGATTGCTCGGTTGGCCACTAACCGTGACTGTTAGTAAAACAACCGGCTTCGACTGGAAATTTTATTGGGTAGGTAAAACAAAATTAGAGACCATGCCCGTGCCGCCTGAACTGGATTATGACAGGTGGCTCGGACCTGCGCCATACAAGCCTTACAACCCGCATCGTGTGCATCAAACATTCAGGGGTTATTGGGATTACGATGGAGGCGGGCTTGGTGATATGGGGCAACATTACATTGATCCCATTCAATATTTTTTAGGGAAAGATGATACAAGCCCGATATCTGTTGAGATAGATGCAGAGCAACAACATCCGGATGCGGTCGGCACATTCAGAAAAATTACGTACACCTATGAAGATGGTTGTAAAATTATTTTAGATGGCGAAGCAAAAGATCCTGATGCTGCGTACATCACAGGCCCGAAAGGAAAATTATTTGCCGGTTTCAAATCAGATATCCCAGATCTGAAAGAAAAATTAGCATTGATGCCTGATCCTTTGCCACAGGTAAGTAATTTCCTCGATTCAGTAAAATACAGAACTCCGTTTGCATTGAATGAAATGAATGGCTTCCGTTCCTGTACCATTATTAATATGGGAAAAATTGCATTGCAGTTGGGGCGTTCATTAAAGTTCGACCCGGTGAACCAGCTTTTCATTGGCGATGACGAAGCGAATTATATGATCAATCCTCCGATGAGAGGGCCTTGGCATCTTTGATTATTTATTTTAATTCTTTTTAAAAAAGTGTATGAAAAAATATTTCTCTTTTATTATAGCAATCCTTCTTTTTGCAACCGCATCACAGGCTGTGCATGCGCAATCATCAAAAGATAAAGTGCTTGCAAACATTGCTTCATTTCCCTATCAACATCGCGAGGAAGCAGATGCTTCATTAACGGCAATGAATACATGGGATAAATCGGAGTGGAAAACATTCATGAAATTATTGGATGATGATTCATTGAAAGTAAAAGCCACTTATGCATTAAGCGCTTATTTAAATGATGCATCGTTGGATGCAAATAAAAAAACTGCAGCAACTATTTTACTGAAAAAATACCTGGCTTCAGCCAAAACAGAATATGCAAAGATTTTTATTCAATCGCAATTGAACTTGCTTGCTGATAAATCTGCGATTGACCAGGCAAATAATAGCCTCCCCAAATTACCCGAAAGTAAAGCTGTTCATGCAAAGCCTGTAACCAACGAACAAAAATTATTATTGCTCGAAGATGAAATGGCTGCAGCAAAAAACCCTTTGGAGAAAAAAAATATTCTATCGCAGGCAGCGCATATTCCCGGCTTCAGCAGTTTTATGCTTATCAGCAAATCACTGAATGATGCAGACCTCGCTGATGATGCGGCATTGGCGCTGGCACGCCTTTCCATTGCCGATCCAACTATCAAAGGCCCTGTTGTGAGAGATGTTTTGGAAAAGGCTTTGCCATTGATAAAAGGAGATGACAGCGCTGTGCTGGTAAGCAAACTGCAAAATGTATTGCGAAAAATGCCTTACGATTATGGCTTTGTAAGTTTATTCAATGGTGTGGATTTAACAGGATGGAAAGCATTGGTGGGAAACCCGATTACACGTTCTAAAATGTCACCGGCTTCTTTGGATTCTACAGAGAAAGCAGCGAATGAAAAAACAAAAGGCGATTGGATTGTGAAAGATGGTTTATTGATTTTTACCGGGCATGGAGATAATTTGGCGACTGTAAAAAAATATGCAGATATAGAAATGTATGTGGATTGGAAGATCACTGAAAAAGGAGATGCCGGTATTTATTTAAGAGGAACTCCGCAAGTGCAGATATGGGATACGAGCAGGAGAGATGTTGGTGCGCAGGTGGGTTCCGGCGGTTTATACAACAATCAGAAGTATGAAAGCAAACCTTTGGTAGTGGCAGATAACCACGTGAATGAATGGAACCGTTTTCATATTATCATGAAAGGTGAAAAAGTTACGGTGTATCTGAATGGTATTTTAGTAACTGATAATATTCCTTTGGAAAATTATTGGGATCACAGCATTCCGATATTCGCGAAAGAACAAATAGAATTGCAGGCGCACGGAACTTATGTGGCGTATAAAAATATTTATGTGAGAGAATTGCCCGCTAATGAACCGTACACATTGAGCGATGAAGAAAAGAAACAAGGTTTTGTCTCTTTGTTTGATGGAACCAATCTCGATCAATGGACGGGCAATACTGCCGGTTACCTTGTAAAAGATGGTGTGGTAGAAGTGGATCCTGATGCAGGTGGCGGCGGAAATTTATATACGAAAGATGAATTTTCTGATTTTGTATATCGTTTCGAATTTCAGTTAACACCCGGTGCAAACAATGGAATCGGTATCCGTGCGCCATTGGAAGGCGATGCCGCTTATGTAGGGATGGAAATACAGGTACTCGATAATGAAGCGCCGATGTATAAAGATTTGCATGTGTACCAGTATCACGGTTCGGTGTATGGCGTAATACCAGCCAAACGCGGATACTTGTTGCCAACAGGCGAATGGAACAAAGAAGAAATTATTGCCAAAGGAAATAAAATAAAAGTAACCTTGAATGGCACTGTGATTTTGGATGGCGATATTAAAAAGGCATCCAAAAATTTTACTGAAACCCTGGATCATAAAGAGCATCCTGGCTTATCAAGAAAAAGCGGCCATATCGGATTCTTAGGGCATGGTGATGTGGTGCGGTTCAGAAATATGCGCTTAAAAAAATTATAAATATCACAGTTAATATAAATCATGTGCAGTTAAATTATTTTTATACAGTTATTTTCCAATGCAGAAAATAAACTTCCATACGAGCGGGGCTTTGAAAAGAGTTAACAACAGTTTTGTGACAGGAATTTATAACTTTTGGATTATCATTATATTGGCAATTCAATAATAATTTACTGACTTTATTTTCTTTTGTATTCATTTTATTTCGCAAACTATGTGCATCGATAGTATTTTAACTCAAACCCGATCCAGCTTTCTATTGTGTTGATTCTATAACAAGAATGTTTGAAAGATTTTGTGACTGATAAAAGGAATTACTTGTAATATTTAAATATTTATATGTAGTTCATGCAATTTTCAAAAATGATTCCCCGAAGACTGCATCGTATAGATAAGAAGAAAAATAAATTGATGAATGTATTTGCATATCTATCTTACCAGTATAACCGTTCCGCTTTTTTTATCGGGTTTGTTTCCTACTAATTGATACCGGCAATTCCATATATATGTATCCCCAGGCTGTGGAACACCTGATAATGTTCCATCCCATCCCTTACCCGGATCCGCCGATCTAAAAATCATTTGGCCCCAGCGATTGTAGACAGTTAATGCATATTTAGTTACAGTACCATAGAAGGTCGGCTTGAATATATCATTTATACCATCTCCGTTCGGAGAGAATGCGTTTGGCATCATAAGTTTTTCGCAAGGATAAATCTGGATGGAATTCTTTCCTATGCAATTATTGCTGTCTGTTACTTCAACCCAATATGTACCCGGGTGGGTAACCTGCAGACTTTGATTTTTTGAATTATCACTCCACTTATAAGCAAGATAGAAGGAATCCGTAGTTATGACGATACTCGTTGATCCGCAAATATCCGGTACATCAGCATTTATTTTTAGTGCAGGGACAGGTAATGAATCAACACGCAGTAGAGCTGGCGCAGAAAGTGCGGTGCAGCAACTGCTGGTAACACGACAACGATACTGTGTGTTATTCAAAGCAGTTGTTGCATTTGAAACCAATAGTGTATTTGTTTGCGAACCACTCACTCCGCTACCGTCGATGACATCGTCCCAGGTATATCCGAGTCCGGATTGCCATTGATAACTTATACCGGGGGCAGATTGCACAGTAAAACTCGCATTACCTGTGCCACATAAGGTAATTGAATCGGGTGCGTTAACTTCCAGAAAATTATCAGGCCGGTTTGTTCCCAGATAAAATCCATCGTACGCAATATAACCATCGTACTGGCCTTCTGAGCAAATAATAACCATTGAATCAGAAGTGGCTACCAGTGACCCGGAATACATATTCCATTCAAAAAGTTTACCGCTGGAAGGGTTGGAATATCCAGTCGCGCCAATGATGGTTACATCCGGAGCATACGGTTGCAAGACACCAGCTGCCGGCGGACCAGTAGAAATGCCTTGTGAGGCGTAGTAGTAACGGAAATAATATATTTTCCCGATAGTGAGTCCGTGAACCGTTTGTGCAAATTTTTCATGGTCCCATACATTTTGCCATGTACCACCATCTGGAGAAGCTACCGGTGTGCCACCCCACCACACCCAACCGGGACTGCAGTGCAGAACGCCTGCGCTATCATTAATGTCCGGCGTATTGAGATACGAGGGTTGATCAGGGTATTTATACCATCCCTGAGCAACTGTGTCTGATCTTTCTATGCTGCAATTCATAGAGCCGTTAACAATAAGGTTCTGAGCTACAGATCGGTGACCAAAAACACTTAAAATACAAATCAGACCGATTCTGAGCAATTTGCCATATGGTCTAATTAATCGCTCCTTCAAGGAATAAACAGTTAGAAACGTAATTTACTAAATTCAGTATTAATTCTGATGAGACACATAAAGTAAAACCCGATAAATTGTCAGAAAAGCTGTATAAGCATTTCAAAACAATGCTGGCGATGTTTTTTAAACTTTATTGAGTCGGATTAGTGTCCCGCTGTATCACTATCAACAGTTATGATATTGTATTGTTGAGGTTTATCATCTTATTATAAAAAGCAAACTAATGTAGAAATATGATTTAGCAACAAATGAGTATTTCAAAAAAATTTACATGGGAAAAGAAAAGAGAAAGAATGAGAGCCGTTATTATTAATGGCAAATATAACTGTCATTCATCGGGGGGATTGATTACTTTCCGATACAGAACTTACTGAAAATATAATCCAATTGATCCTCTGACGTGATCTCTCCGGTTATTTCTCCAAGGTAATACAAGCATTGCCTGATGTCGGGGGCAATCAGGTCGCCGGGAATTTTTTCATCAAGCCCCTTTTTGATATCATGTAACGATTGCAGCACTTTTTGAAGCGCATGAAAATGCCTTGCGTTGGTAATAACGGTTTCGCCTACCTGCACTTTGTCTTTTAGCACAGCATCAACAAGATGCTGTTCAAGCGCGGAAATATTTTTTTGTTCTTTTGCAGAAATAAAAATGATCTCTTCAATTCCCGAATATTTTTGTTTTAAAGTATTACTATCTGACAAATCGGCTTTATTGGCCACCAGCAAAAAAATTTTGTTTCGGGCTGCTAATTCATCTCTTTTTTCAAGCACATTTGCTTTTGTTTCCGAAATATCAAAAAGGTATACTACAATATCCGCAACCTGAATTTTTGCACGACTTTTTTCTATTCCCATACTTTCGATCACATCGCTGGTGTGTTCACGAATGCCTGCAGTATCAATCAATCTGAAAAGAATGCCGTCAATATTAATTGTTTCCTCAATGGTATCCCTGGTTGTTCCTGCTATTTCACTTACTATCGCCCTGTCTTCTTTTAATAAAGCGTTCAGCAAGGTTGATTTTCCTGAATTGGGTTTTCCTACTATGGCTACCTGCACCCCATTCCGGATCACATTACCAAGGTTAAATGAGTTGATAAGTTCATTGGTTAATCCGATGGCTTCCGTTATTAATGAATAAAATTTCCCCCGGTCTGCAAATTCAACATCTTCCTGGGAAAAATCCAGTTCCAGTTCTATCAGAGCAGAAAAAACCAACATTTGTTCTCTTAATTTTTTCAATGCATCGGAAAAACCACCACGCATATTGTGCAAAGCAGTTTTGAGAGAAGCATCAGTGTTACTTGCAATCAGGTCTGCTACGGCTTCCGCCTGTGTGAGATCAAGTTTTCCGTTCAAGAATGCACGCTGGGTAAACTCTCCGGGTTTAGCCATTCTTGCCCCTTTGTGCAAAATTGCTTTTATAATTTTTTCCTGGATAAAAGGAGACCCATGCGAAGAAACTTCAACAATATCTTCTCCGGTGTATGATTTTGGGCCTTTAAATACAGAGACTACGACTTCATCAATTATAATATCATCTTCCTTTATATAACCTATATGCAGGGTATGCGAAGCTTGTTCTGATATTTTTTTTGAGGGAAATAACTGATCAATAATTTCAAAAGCTTTTTTACCGCTTAACCTTATTACCCCGATAGCGCCTATTCCCGGAGCTGTGGCCAAAGCGACAATGGTATCATCCCAACCAACCAATTTTCCCAGCATCGATAAAAGATTTTTTCAAACCTACAAGAAATAGGATAAATAAAAAACCCTCTCTTGAGAGAGGGTTTAAAAAGATTCTACATAAAATTCTATTGCGTATCCAGTTTGAAAACAATAGGCTGTTTTTTATAAGATTTTACCTGGCGACCATTCTGCACTGCAGGAGTCCATTTCCCGCTTCTCTTGATTACACGCACAGCTTCATCTCTTAAGCCTCCGTCAGTCGGACCACTTACTGCCTGCACATCACTTACATTACCTTCTTTATCAACAATAAACTGCACTATTACCGTACCCTGAATTTCATTATTAATTGCATCATCAGGGTAATGCAAGGTTTTATTGAGATAACGGGCCCAGGCATCAGCTCCACCCGGATATTGAGACTCGATTTCCACTTTTGTAAATGTTTTATCATAGTCTTCTTCCACTTTTTTAGGAGCTTCAACAACACCTTTACCCTGATCAACCGGGGCAGCAAGTCCTTCATCTTTAATACCTTCCTGGTTTACAGTACCAATTTTAGTATCTTCCAGCTTTTCTTGTTCCGGTGGTTTTTCATCTTCTTTCACCTGTTCGTCTTTCACAATTTTAGGTGGGGTGAACTTTGCCATTTCCACCTTCGGAGGTTCTACTTTTGGCGGGGGTGGCGGGGGTGGTTCGTTTTTCTTTTCTTCCTTTACATCTTCGAGCTGCACATCCTGCACAACCATGGCCTGTTTTTTAGCTCCGCCGCTAACCACACCAGCAAGCAGGTACCCTAAAAATAACAGCACAATAAGAGCAATCATTGAAATTATGGCAATGGTCAACCTTTTATTATAGGTTTTCCTTAAATCATAAGCGCCATATTCCTTGTTCTTGCCCTCAAAGATGATGTCAAGTATGTCGGCATTCAAAATTTTGTTTACATCCATTGTAGGGAGTTTTTAGTATGACTCAACATGAGCAAAATTCCATAAGGATTAGCCCGTTTTATTTTATACCATTAGCTTGCTCCGTTGCAAGAACAAGCCTGTATTCATCAGGCGTAATATCCACCAATGCAAAACGCTTTACTTCATCAATAGTCATTTCATCCAAAATATTCACGGTGTTCTTGTAAGTGGCATCTTTTGTAGGTTTAAGAACAACAACGAAGTCTTTAGGGTCTGTTCTTCTTTTCTTATCAAGAACAACATCCCTTATAGCTTTAAAATTGGATGACTGCATTTTGGTGGGGTCAATTCCTTCATAATAATATATCTGGTCATTTTTACCAAGCATTAAAGTCAGAACAGCCGATTCTTTTACTTTGTTTTGCTCTTCAGGCTTGTCTACATCTTTTGGCAGGAACAGCTTCATGGCTGTTGGCTGACTCATGGTAGTAGTAAAAATGAAGAATGTTATCAGGAGAAAGCCCAAATCCACCATTGGTGTAAGATCTACCCTGGTAGACATTTTCTTTCCTTTTTTTACGCCGGGTCCTTTTTTATGACCACCACCCGACGATGTATCCATCTCTGCCATAACATCATTTTTTTAATAGTAATAAATTTTGTTAAGATGACGCCCCTCTTGTCCCTTCTTTCATATTAGTTTTCCAAAGTTCGGTTCCGGTAGGAACAGCAACCGGATTAGTGATCATCTGAAACTTCATCTGGTCGTTCTTTTTAAAAGCCTGGATTACCCCCTGGAAAGAAGGATATTTTGCAGCATCATCCCCCTTTACTAAAAGGTTCATTCGGGTACCCTGAAAAGCACTTGTTGCAGCATGTATCCAGTCAATCAGTTCATTATTAGCACTGTCAACCGGTATACCTGAGAGTTTAACACCCTTTAATTCTTCCGGTGTTTTATCAAGATATGACTTTAACTGGCTGAATGGTACGCCAATATATGCCGAAGCATTTTTTGAAAAATTTGCCTTCTCCGTTGCAGTAAGGCCCAGATTTTTTGACGAATTAATTTCATCAATGATGTCAGCTTTCTGTTGTGTATTATTGTCAGATACAGAAAAATATACTTTTCCGCCTGCATCAATAGTTACCAAAGCAACATCTTTATCAGGAGCAATTTTTGATGATACCGAATTAGGGGTATCAACAGTCAATACTTCCGGGGGTTTGAATTTTGTAGCAAGAATAAAGAAAGACAATAACAGAAATGCGACATCGCACATTGCTGTCATGTCTATATTGGTACTCTTGCGCGGTAATTTCGCTCTTCCCATTTTATATAATTTTTTATAAGATTCAATCAGGCTGGAAATTCCACAAAGTTCTTTGTGAAATTCATTTCCATCAATTATTTGTACAATGAAGCAAAGCTTTGTGTTAATGTAAATCCGCTTTCATCGATGCCATATGTAATACCATCAATTTTTGTTGTGAAGATATTATACATGATAATTGAAATGGCAGAAGTGCCGATCCCCAAAGCTGTATTGTAAAGCGCTTCTGAAATCCCCTGGGAAAGCTTTTGAGCTGCTTCGCCGCCACCACTGTCGCCTAAAGCTGAGAATGAACGAATCATACCGATAACTGTTCCCAGCAGTCCCATCAATGTAGCAACAGATGCAATAGTTGAAAGGAATACCAGGTTTTTTTCAAGCATTGGTAATTCAAGTGCAGTAGCTTCTTCCACTTCCTTTTGTATAGCCAATACTTTTTGATCTGTATCGAGTTCGGTATTACTGATCATTTCTTTGTACTTACGAAGGCCGGCTTTCATTACATTGCCTACACTGCCTTTCTGTTTGTCGCATTCGCTGATGGCTGCATCTACATTTTTATTAGCAAGATTATACTGGACTTTACGGATAAACTCTGCGATATTACCGGTACCAGTGGCTTTACTAATAGTGAGAAGCCTTTCTATCACAAAAGTGAGTACTGTTAATAAAGCACCAATTAAGATAGGCACGATGATACCACCAAGATACATACGCGGAAAACCGCCTTTAGGGCCTTCCTGTGATGGCCAGAAACCACCATTTGGGTCCGGATGAGTGAAATTACTATCAGCTCCAATAATAAAACGCCAAATTAAATATCCGGCAACAACACAAAGAACTGGGGCTAACCATGAAATTGAATTGCCTTTCTTCTTAGGTTGAACGGAGGTTGAGCTTTTCGCAGCCGCAGCCGTTGCAGTTGGTTTTGTTTCAGCCATGATCGTTTGTTTTTAGTTTTTAAAAAAATGAAGTATGAAGTTGTAAATAAATAACTCTACAATTCTAATGAAAAAAACTTTTCAATTAACCAATTCGGGTAACAAATTTTTAAAGGGATGCACAAGTTAAGAAATTATTTGAATCACAAAAATCAAATTAATAGCAACTTATACTAAAATTTCGGGTCTTCTGTTCAGAGGAAAGATATATTATATTCCGCTTGCTTAAACGGTTTGTATTAAAAACGTCTAAGTCCCTCAAACGTTTGCATTGTTTTACAGAACAGGCTCAGATACCTGCAAATAATGAGTTGCTATCCCAAATACAAGATACATGATCTACCAAGGAGAGGCCCGGGGCTATTATTATACAGAATTAATGCTACATATAATAAAACAGCAGCCGGATGGTACAGCAGAAATAATTGGGGTGAATTTAAAATAACTGGACACTCAATAAACTTATCCATTTTCAAATTTCTCAAATGGCGTCTTTATGAAATTATCGGTTATACATTAACGTTATTCGTATCGTAACGCTTCAATAGGATTTAAACGGGATGCTTTATAAGCAGGATATAAACCGGCCAGCAGGCCAACAAGGAAGCAAATGATAATACCGGAAAAAAGCCAGAAATATGGCATCACAAAACCGGTATTTAATACCAAAGAAAAACCATTACCTACTATAACTCCCAATATTATTCCAAATACAGCTCCGAGCAGGCTGATAATAATTGATTCAAATAAAAATTGCCTTCTTACATTTTTTTGCCTACCGCCAATTGCTTTCACCAAGCCAATCTCTTTGGTACGTTCTGTTACTGAAACAAGCATTATATTCATAAGGCCCACGGCGGCGCCGAATAATGTAATTAAGCCGATAATAAAGGCACTCCAGGTGATGAAATTGAGGTTACGCATCAGCATTTCAACAATACTGTCGCTTTTATCAATTACAAAATTGTCATCTTCTGTGGTCGCCAGCTTCCTGATAGGCCTGAAAATACCTTCTGATTCACCAATCGCATTGTCCAGAAATTTAACGTCTTTCACTTTGACAGCAATGGTAAAGGAGGCATTGCTGTTGGAATTAAAAAACTGCCGGACGTTATTATATGAAGTCAGCATCATATTATCCCAACTCCTGCCAAATGTAGAACCTTTCGAATCGAGCACACCTATTATTCTGTAAGGGATATTGTTGACTTTGATAATTTTTTCAATTGGTTTTTCAGGATTACTGCCAAAAAATTTATTAGCAATATCACTGCCTATAATACACACATTTCTGCCCGACTTAATATCCAGGGTACTCAGATCCCTTCCAGCCGCAATCGTATATCCATTCAATTCAGGATAGTTTTCATCGCCACCGTATATCCTTACAGTTGGTGTTGTTTTTTTATTGCCCAATGAAATAACTGCATCATTGGAACCGGGAAAACTAAGCCCGATTTTTGCCGGAAAATCTGCCATCTCTTTAAACTCTTCTGCCTGTTGTTTTGTAATTGGCTTTCCAACATTTGATTTTTTTTGTTTACGCTGGCCCTTTTTTTCCTGGGTCACCTCATCACGCCTCCCCCCCATGTGTACCTGGTATTCCTTATAGTGGATAATAAAGCCATTCGCCCCCATTGCTGAAAAGCTTTCCGTAAACTTCTGCTTCATTGCATCAATAGCAGTATTTATTCCCACAAGCGCCATTATACCAAATGCAATGATCGCTACGGTAATTCCAGTTCGTAGTTTATTTGCCTTTACCGTATTGAATGCAAGAGAAAAAACATCATTGATTTTCATGACTGATTTCGTTGTAACGTTTACGCACTAAAATGATCGGTTTTATTATCATTATTATCAGAATAACCATCCTCTTTAACCAGTCAGACTAAATTAAACATTCCATCCCGAATAACAGGAATATTTTGATAAGCGGAAAAACATCAGGAGTTTAAAAATAGATAATGGACAATTTACTAATGAGCCATTGAGGAAAAATGCCAATAAGTACAATAGTTACTGCAACAATTACCAACAGGCTTTTAAATGCAGGTGAAGCCTCAATTTCCTGCCGCTCACCTTCTTTAAAGTACATAGCCTGTATAACGCGGAAATAATAATAAACACTGACTGCTGCACATAAAACAGCAAATATTACAAGCCAGAAAAAATTTCCGGTTTGCAACGCGGTAACAAGCATATAATATTTTGCAAAAAAACCCGCTGTTAAAGGGATACCTGCCAATGACAGCAGGAAAACGGTATTTACACCCGCCAGCAAGGGTTGATGTTTTGCCAAACCATTAAAGCCTTCAAAACTATGGTCTTTCATTCTTGTTAATATGGCAAAAATGCCAATTGAGGCCAGGCTATAGGCTGTTATATATAATAAAATACCTTCCTGTGCTGTATTTGTTTTCAGGCTCACTCCTAATATGGCAAAAAGCATAAAACCTACCTGCGCAATACTTGAATAGGCAAGCATTCTTTTTACGCTTTGTTGAAATACGGCGGTAATGTTACCTACAAATAATGTTGCGGCTGTAATAATAGCGATGATCAATCTCCATTTAGGTTCTGCTTCTGTAAACGAATCGGCAAATAAACGGATAAATGCAACAAATGCAGCTCCTTTTACCACTGTTGCCATAAAAGAGGTAAATACTGTAGGAGATCCATCGTAGACATCGGGTGTCCAGAAATGAAATGGCACTGCAGAAACTTTAAAAGAAAAAGAAGTTGTCAACAATATTAATCCAATAATGAACAATGGAGAAGCAGGTGTTTTGCCAATACCGATATCATCAATAAAGAATGAACCTGTTTTACTGGCGCCATATAAAAATGCAATACCCAGTAACATGATGCCGGTTGAAAACGCACCCATCAAAAAATATTTCAGCGAAGCTTCATTACTTTTTAAATTCCGCTTACTGCTTCCTGTGAGTATGTAAAGAGGAATGGAAAGCGTTTCAATACCGATAAAAAGAATTAATAAATTATTATAGGACGTCACCAGGCTTACTCCGCATAAAACAAAAAAGATGAGGGCAAAATATTCGCCGCTGTTTGTACCAACATCTTCAATATCTTTTGCTGATAACAAAAAATAAATCAACGTGCTTGCAAATGCAATAGTGTTCACCAGCAAACCGAACACGTTAAATGTCAGCATTTCTTTTGTATCAATATGGAAGAAGGGGTTTCCCTGTGAATACAAATCAGCAAGATTGGCTATGATCAAAAAAGCCGCACCCGCAATGGCAAGATAGCGTATAACGACTTTGCTTTTGGAAAAAGCTCCGCTAAACATCATTACCACACCCCAGGCCGCTGATAAAATAATTGCATTCATATCTTCTACATCTTTTTCAAAAATCCGTTAAGTGGGACACAGCTAAAGAAATCATTAATACTTTATTTTTTTCATCATTTTCTGCCCAAGAACGGATCATATAAATATTCTAAAATTTAGCATTCATTTTCGTGATAATGGTATCCACCGTTGTTTTTGTAAGTTCAAGTGCCGGTTGCGGATATATTCCAATCAACACAATCAACAATACCAGTGCCACAAGAATCAATTTTTCATTCCATTGTATATCCCTCACATTTTCGGTAAGAGAATTTGTATTTCCAAAAAATACTTTCTGGATCATATTCAGCATATACACTGCTGACAAAATAATGCTGATACCTGCAGTTACCGTAAATACTACATTGTAAGTGGTAGCGGTTGATGTGTAAATACCACTGAACATCAGAAATTCTCCAACAAAGGCATTGGTCAGTGGTAATGCCACATTTGCCAAAGCAACAACCACTAATAAAATGGATAATACCGGGGCTTTCTGGGCAAGGCCGCCAAGCTCTGAAATTTTTCTTGTACCAAGTTGCCTTTCGATTAATTCAACCACTATCCATAGGGCTATAATATTAATACCGTGATTAAACATCTGAATCATTACTCCCTGCAATCCTGTTTGTGTGGTTGCAAAAACCGCCAGGCACATCAAACCAATATGGGCTATTGATGAATATGCAACCAGCCTTTTCAGGTCATCCTGCTGAATAGCTATCAACGATGCATAAATCATTCCGATGATACAAAGTGCAGATGCAGTATCGCCCCATAGCCAGGTTCCGCCTGCCAGTACGGGGGCCAGCCATCTTATCAATCCAAATAACCCCATTTTAACCATCACGCCGCTTAATACCATTGTTACTGCGGTCGGTGATTGCTCATAGGTATCTGGCTGCCATGTGTGAAAGGGAAATATTGGCATCTTGATTCCAAAAGCAACAAAGAAAAGCCAGAAAAGCCAGGTCTGATCAGCTGCAGGGATATATGATTTTAATTTATAGAATGATTGCAGAGAAAAGGAATGATCTGTAGTATGCAGGTATAAATAGATAATGCCGATCAGCATCAGCAATGATCCTACAAATGTGTAAATAAAAAATTTGAAGGCCGCCTGTATTCTCCTGTCTCCACCCCAGATAGAGCATAGGAAATAAACAGGTATCAATGCAAGCTCCCAAAAGAAATAAAACAACAAGGCATCAGTGGCCACAAAAACACCCATCAAGCCAGCCTGCGATAACAGCATCAATGCATAAAAATTTCCCTGGTTTTTATATTCCTTATTATACGTGGCAATAAAAATAGCAGGAAAAGAAACCGCGGTAAGCAATGTCAATATCACCGACAATCCATCCAGTTCAACGGAAAACTTACTTCCCAGAGAGGGTAACCAACTGGCAGAATAATTTAACGCCGGCGCATTTTTTCCCAGGGTTAAACTGTATAGTGAAATAACGAGTGTTACAACAGAAACAAACAACGACCATTTTTTTGCAGCATTGCCGTTCTTTATAAAAAACCCGACAAGACCACTCAGCAGCGGCACCAGTATAAATAAAACAGGAATCATGTTATAGTTTCAATTCGTTCTATATAGATTATTTCTTAATAAAAATCTCAACAATAAATAAAATCACCATCCCTATTACCATCAGCAATACATATCCTCCAACCTGTCCGCTCTGCAATAGCCGGATCTGCCTGCTTCCATATTGCACCGCCTTACCAACTCCATTCACCATCCAGTCGATGATAGATTTTTCAACCACCTCATTCAGGAATTTTCCAAATGCATTCAAAGGCTTTACAATAATGGCATTATATAACTCGTCAACATACCACCTGTCTGCCAGTAATTTCCCAAATCCTTTTGCATCTTCCAGTTCAGGGTTTTTACTGAATTTGCTCCATGCATAAACCACACCGACAATGGCTACCCCAACTGAAACAGCCATCAACATTAATTCCTGGTTGGCAGCAACGACATGAACTTCCTTTATTTTTTCAGAACCGGCAAAAACCGGGGATAAGAACTGATGCAGCCAATGCGAACCCTTTGCAAACACCTCAGGTATTCCTGCAAAACCACCGATAACTGCAAGTATAGCCAGAATTATTAATGGAATAGTTATCGCCGACGGGCTTTCATGTAAATGATGTTCCTGTTCAGAAGTACCACGGAATTTTCCAAGAAATGTTGTGGCATATAAACGGAACATATAAAATGCAGTGAGTAATGCAGTGAATGCTCCCACCAGATAATAAATTTTGTTCTTTTCATAAGCTGCCGATAAAATTTCATCTTTTGAAAAGAAACCGGAAAAAGGTGGAATACCTGCAATGGCCAAACAAGCTAATAAAAAAGTGATATGCGTAACGGGCATAAACTTTTTCAACCCTCCCATTTTGCGGATATCCTGTTCATGCGCAGCATGAATGACTGAACCTGCGCCCAGGAACAATAAAGCTTTAAAGAACGCATGTGTCATTACATGAAACACCGCGCCTGTATAAGCTCCAACACCTAATGCCAGAAACATATAACCCAACTGGCTAACCGTTGAATAAGCTAATACTTTTTTAATATCGTTTTGTTTGACAGCAATACTTGCTGCTAATAAAGCTGTTGCTGTTCCGACAATTGCAATAACAGTTTGGGTTGTTGGGGCAAGCGTATACATGATATTGCTTCTTGCAATCATGTAAATACCTGCAGTTACCATGGTTGCAGCATGGATTAATGCTGAAACAGGTGTGGGACCAGCCATCGCATCCGGCAACCACGTGTATAAGGGTATTTGGGCCGACTTACCTGTTGCTCCTATAAATAATAATAAAGTAATACCTGTTAATACGGCAACCGGCGCAGTGGGTGCTTTCGAAAAGACTTCGGAGAAAGTAACAGCACCGAATTTGCTGATCATCCAAAATACCGCAATTAAAAAACCAAGGTCGCCGATACGATTCATGATGAATGCTTTTTTTGCAGCATTTCCATATTCCACATTCTTAAACCAGTAACCAATCAGCAAATAAGAACAAAGCCCTACACCTTCCCAGCCTATGAACATAATAACATAGTTTGCCCCAAGTACGAGAATAAGCATGGAGAAAACAAATAAGTTCAGGTAGGCGAAATACCTGGCAAAATGATCGTTCTCTTCATCATGCATATAAGCGGTGGAATACACATGAATAAGAAAACCTACTCCAGTAATTATTAATAGGAATAAAACGGAAAGCTGATCTACCTGAAATGCAAATGATATTTTTAATGCACCTATGTGAATAAAATTGAAAAGGCTAACTATTTCTGTTTCAAAGCCGTCTTTCCTTACATCAAAAAAAATCAAAAGACTTACGATAAAGGAAACAAGTACAGTTCCGCAAGCAATGATTCCTGTTAATGATTTGGAAAGATTTTTCCTTAACAGTCCATTTAATAAAAATCCTATAAACGGAGACAACGGAACCAGGTAAACTAATTTACTCATATTGTGCTAAACGCTAAATGCTAAACGCTAAACGCTGTTTTCAGCGTCAGGCGTTAAGCGTTATGCTTTGTTTTAGTGTTTCAATCTGTTCAAAAAATTCACGTCAACAGAATGCGTATTCCTGTACATCATCACAATAATTGCGAGCCCCACGCTTACTTCTGCCGCAGCTACTACCATTATAAAGAAAACAAAAATCTGGCCGTTGATGCCTGCGCTTGCATTAGAAGCTGCTAAAGCAGCATGATGCATTTTTGAAAATGCAACCAGTAACAAATTCACTGCGTTCAACATAAGCTCAATACACATAAAGATGATGATGGCATTGCGCCTTGTAAGCACACCAGCTACCCCAATACAAAAAAGCGCTACAGACAGAAATATGTAATAGTTAATTGGCATCTTATATAGTTACTCAATATGAAAATTTTTTGATTGCACAATAAAGCCATTGCCCGATTTCAGATTGGTTATCATTCTTTCTTTCCGATAACCACAGCACCTACCATGGCACTTAAAAACAAAACACTGCTTACCTCAAAAGGAACAACATAATCATGAAATAATGCCATGCCCAAGTTGCTGATCAATCCGATTTCCCCCTGATTAACCTGAGCCAGCTGATTTTTCAAATCTGCATTTTTTAAAGCTGCAACAAATACCATCAGCAGTGCACCACCAGCAATTACGCCGGCAATTTTAAGCCACTTGTTTTTTTGCGGTTCTGTTTCTGCGTTCAGGTTCATCAGCATAATCACAAACAGAAACAACACCATAATTGCTCCTGCATAAACAATCAGGTTTACTATTGCAATAAATTGAGCATTCAATAAAATGTAATGCCCTGAAATAGCAAAGAAAACAACAATAAGCCAAAGTACACTGTGCACCGGGCTTTTACTTGCCACTACCATAATGGCACTAAAGATGGCAAGTACACTTAAAAACCAAAATAAAATCTGTGTTGGACTCATGTTATTAATAATTGCTCAATATGAAAATGCCCAATTAAAACATCAAAGGCATTGGTCAACATTTTCACATTCCGAAATTTTTCAATTCTCTCATTTATTTCCTTTCGCTTTTGTATATTCTTCGGGCTGTGTTTTCGGGTTCGGTATCAGCAAGTCTTCTTTTCCATAAATAAATTTAGTACGGCTGTAATTTGAAGGTGCAAATGTTTCAGATAAATACACAGCATCCTTTGGGCACGCCTCCTCACAATATCCGCAAAATATGCAGCGCAACATATTAATCTCGTATTTCGCAGCATATTTTTCTTCCCGGTATAAATTTTCCTCCCCCGGCAAACGTTCTGCAGCTTCCATGGTGATTGCTTCGGCAGGGCAGGCTAATGCGCAAAGTCCGCATGCAGTGCACCGCTCACGCCCATCCTCATCACGGTTCAATACGTGCAGGCCGCGGAATACCGGGCTGAATGGCCTTTTCTTTTCAGGGTAATTTACTGTTGGTCTTTTTTTGAACATGTGGCCAAATGTGATTGACATACCTTTTGCAATTGCAGGCACATACATTTTCTCCCACAAAGTCATCGGTTTACGTTCTACCTGTTTAAACCTGTTTGTTAATGATTGCATGTTCTCTTTGCTTGTTAAGGTTTGCAAAAATATTTTTCTCCTATCAACCTGCCAACTAAATTTCATAGGGAAGTAAAATGCCAAAAAGCCAGTCCCGGAATTTCATCAAACTTCACAGGTCTTTCTTCTCATGTTCAAAAATGCCACCCATTACTCTTCAATAATATAATAAATCCTGTTGCCAGCATATTTAATAAAGCCAATGGAATCATTATTTTCCAGCCAAGGTGCATTAACTGATCATAACGAAACCGAGGTATCGTCCAACGCACCCACATAAAAAAGAAAATGAAAATAGCCACTTTAATAAATAAACTAAGCCCTTGTAAAATCGCCAGAAGGTTCTGACCGTGTAACTGTCCGAAGGAAATATCATTCACAAATGGAATATCATAGCCACCAAAAAACAATGTAGCCATCACTGCACTGCTGATAAACATATTCACATATTCCGAAAACAAATAGAAACCCAGTTTCATTGATGAATACTCCTGGTGATAACCGAAATTCAGTTCACTTTCCGCTTCAGACAAGTCGAACGGGGTTCTGTTACATTCAGCAAAAGCACAAACCAGGAAAATGAAAAAGCCCAACGGCTGATATACTATATTCCACCAATGATCCTGCTGTTGTTCAACAATTGTTTTCAGGCTTAATGAACCGGTAAGCATCAGCAACGCAATTATTGACAACCCCATAGCCAGCTCATACGAGATAATTTGTGAGGCCCCGCGAATAGCAGCCAATAATGAAAATTTATTGTTAGAAGCCCAGCCTCCGATCATAATACCATAAACACCCATACTCACAACCCCAAAAATGTAAAGGATTCCTATATTAATATCTGCAATCTGCAGGGGAACCATTCTGCCTTTGATATCAAGATAGCTGCTCCATGGCACCACTGCACTTGTCATCATTGCAGTAAGCATGGCCAATCCGGGGCCAAGGACAAATAGAAACCTGTTCGATAAATTGGGAATGATTTCTTCCTTCATGAATAATTTCAACCCATCAGCTACCGGTTGCAGGATGCCAAAAATCCCCGCACGGTTAGGCCCACGCCTGTCCTGCATAATTGCCGCTACTTTCCGTTCAGCCCAAGTTTCATACATGGCTACTAGCAGAGACACACTGATAATAACAGCGATCAAAATACATTTCTCCAGAATAAGAGGCCAATCGATTGATAATAACATGTGCTGTCTTTTTAATTACTAATTAATACTTAGTAATTTTTTCAAACTATTTTTTTTCGATAAAATCTGTCGAATGCGCAGGCCCTTCAATCTTTGATAAATCCCGGTCCGGTTCATTCACTTCACTCACATCATGAATATTCATAAACAACCGTGGTTTCCGTCCGTCAAGCACATCAAATAAAACTTCCTTTGGTTTCTCTACTCCCACATAATGGCCTTGGGATATTACTGAATGCCTGTTCACTTTTGCCGGTCCTTCTATTACCCAATCACTGGTTTTCTTTTTTTCAAAACGGCATTCGTTGCAAATCCAGTCCTGCACTTCGCCCCAATGATCTTTGCGTGCCGTAACCCTGAACACTTCATCACCACGATACCATAGTGTAACTTTACCGCAACATTTTGGGTTACTGCATGCACGGTGAGCATTCACAGGTTTGGTGAACCACACACGGTTTTTGAAACGGAAAGTTTTATCAGTCAGTGCACCAACGGGGCACACATCAATTACATTGCCGATGAAATCATTCTCCAAAGCTTTGTGTATATAAGTTGCAATTTCAGAATGATCCCCACGGTCAAGCACGCCATGCTCACGTTTGTTCGTCAACTGATCAGCAGTGAAAACGCAGCGATAACAAAGAATGCAACGTGTCATATGCAGCTGAATATAAGGGCCGATATCATGCTTTTCGAAAGTGCGCCGCTGGAATTCATAACGTGTTGCTTCTTTCCCATGCTCATAACTTAAATCCTGCAGATGGCATTCGCCTGCCTGATCGCAGATCGGGCAATCCAGCGGATGATTGATTAATAAAAACTCAACCACCCCATTTCTTGCATCAATTACTTTTTCGCTCGTAATATTTTTTACGATCATGCCATCCATCACGTTTGTCCTGCAGCTTGCAACGAGCTTGGGCATAGGCCTTGGGTCGGCCGTCGAGCCGGCAGCCACTTCCACCAAACAGGTGCGGCATTTCCCGCCGCTACCTTTTAATTTGCTGTAATAACACATTGCAGGAGGAACAACATCTCCACCAATTTTACGTGCAGCATTCAGGATAGTTGTTCCCGGCTCCACTTCAATAGTGATGTTGTCAATAGTTACTTTAAATAATTTAGGTGCGTCAGCCATATTTATTTTTCTTAACCGCTAAGACACAAGGCTGCTAGGAAAAAACTTTGCGCGCCTTCGCGTCTTAGCGTCTTTGCGGTTAAAACTTATAGTACCACTTGCAACGGATCTGCATAATGTGCCATTCCGTAATTTCTGTTCAAACATTCCACCGGATTATTGATATGCCATTCAAACTCATCCCTGAAATGCCTGATGGCCGCTGCAACAGGCCACGCTGCTGCATCACCCAAAGGACAAATCGTATTGCCTTCAATCTTTCGCTGTATATCCCACAATAAATCTATATCGCTCATTTTTCCTTTACCATATTCAATATTCTTCAGAATTTTTTCCATCCACCCTGTTCCTTCCCGGCAGGGAGAACATTGCCCGCAACTTTCATGGCGATAAAACCTGGCCAGCGTTAATGTATGGCGAACCACGCACTGGTCTTCATCCATCACAATAAAACCGCCACTACCCATCATGGATCCTTTTGCAAAGCCACCATCAGAAAGGCTTTCGTAGTTCATCATTCTTGTTTCGCCTTTCGCAGTTTTCAATAATAAATTGGCAGGAAGAATGGGAACGGATGACCCCCCGGGAATGCAGGCTTTCAATTTTTTTCCATGGGGAATGCCGCCACAATATTCGTCGCTGAAAATAAATTCTTCTACCGAGATCGTCATGTCAATTTCATACACACCGGGCTTATTGATATTGCCACAGGCAGAAATTAATTTTGTTCCGGTAGATTTTCCCACTCCGATTTTTGCATATTCTTCTCCTCCCAAATTGATGATCGGTACAACCGCAGCCAGTGTTTCCACATTATTTACTACCGTTGGCCTGTCCCACAAACCTTTCACAGCCGGGAACGGGGGTTTTATACGGGGATTGCCACGCTTGCCTTCCAGCGACTCAATCAATGCCGTTTCTTCTCCACAGATATAAGCGCCGGCACCGCGCTGCACATAAATTTCGCAATCAAAACCGCTGCCCAAAATATTTTTCCCCAGCCAGCCATTATGCTTTGCTTCTGTAATAGCTTGCTCCAAAATATCAACAATCCATGCATATTCACCACGGATATAGATATACGTAGTATTAGAACCGAGCGCAAAAGATGAAACGATCAGGCCTTCAATCAGTAAATGCGGAATGAACTCCATTAAATACCTGTCTTTAAATGTCCCCGGTTCGCTCTCATCTGCATTGCATACGAGGTGACGTGGAACGCCTTCTGGTTTTGCAATAAAACTCCATTTCATACCTGTCGGAAAACCAGCACCGCCACGGCCTCTCAGCCCGCTTTTCTTCACTTCATCCGTCACCTGGTCAGGTGTCATTTTTTTTAAGGCTTTTTCCACGCTGGCATAGCCTCCTTCTCGCCTGTACACATCATACAAACGGATATTTTCAACATGTGCTTTTTCTAATAATAATTTTCTACCCATGCTTATTTAGCTTTTAGCCAAGAGCAATTAGCTGTTAGCTTTTTTATGTTACCGGCATTTGTCCTGTCTTCATTCAATATTGTTGCATTGCACTCTTGTATAGCAATAATTCTATTCTTCTAATTTATTCCGAAACAATTTCGGGTCCGTCACAAATCAAACACCTTGCAAAAAAAATCCTCCCAACATGATAAATCCAAAATATAAAAACAATTTCTTTGAATTACCATTATTCACAATAAAACAACTGTTAACAGCACTACCGCTGATATACTCAGGAAAAGGTTAATATTCTAAAATCTACTTTCGGCAATCATTCCTTGACTGCGCAATTCAACATCCAGTCCACACCGAATTTATCCTGGAACATACCGAATAAGCCTCCCCAAAATTGTTTAGCCAATGGCATTGTTATTCTTCCCCCAGCAGATAGCTTATCAAAAAGTTTCCGTGTCTTTGCTTCATCATCCAGGCCAATAGAAAGCTGAATATTTCCGTTCGTCGAAAAAGGTGTCCCCTTCATAGTGTCTGAGATCATGATCATGTTATCACCAAATACAATTTGTGCATGCATTATCCTTTGCTTCTCTTCCTCACTGGTTGGCATCGGGCTTTCTTCAAAACGGGTGAGCATCGCAATTTCGCCGCCAAGTGCATCTTTATAAAAATTTATTGCTTCTTCAGCGTTGCCATCAAAATTAAGATAAGGGTTGAGTTTCATATTGCAAGTGTTGTTTTAATTATTCAATGCAGCAGTTTGCCTGCACTCTTCGATGATGGCATCCACTTTTTCTTTCGTTAAATGTTCACGATAGGTTTTCCCCATCTGCATCATCGGCGCATAACCGCAGGCGCCAAGACACTCAACCGTTTTTAAAGTAAACAAGCCGTCAGGAGTTGTTTCACCCACATTAATGCCTAATTTCTGCCTGATATAATCGATGATATTATCGCTGCCGCGCAACATGCATGGGCCTGTCTGGCAAACTTCAAACATATATTTTCCAACCGGCTTCAGGTTGTACATTGAATAGAATGTAGCTACTTCATATACCTCTATCGGTTCTATTTTTAATAACCCCGCTACATAATCCATCGTTTCCACACTTAACCAATTACCGAATTCTTCCTGCGCCAAATGCAGAACAGGAAGCAATGCACTTTTCTGTTTGCCTTCAGGATAACGTGCCACTATTGCATTAAACTTTTTTAATTTTTCCTCTGAAAACTGGATCATTTATTTTGAATTTTAAATATTAAACCCGGATATTATCTCATTCAACATTTATTATTTTATATTCAACACTATTCACGCATCCATTTCACCAGCGATCAGGTTCAAACTACTCATTACAATGATCGCATCACTTAACATGCTGCCTTTTGTCAGTTCAGAATAAGCCTGGTAATAAATAAAACAGGGCCTTCTGAAATGCAACCTATATGGAGTTCTTCCTCCATCACTGATCAAATAAAAACCAAGCTCGCCGTTACCACCTTCCACGCTTTGGTACACTTCACCGGGAGGGATTTCTGTTTCGCCCATGATGATCTTGAAATGCCAGATCAGCGCTTCCATTTTAGTGTACACATCTTTTTTCTCCGGCAAATAATATGCAGGCGCATCAGCATGATAAACTTCTGCATCTGCACCTTTCATTTCCTGAATTTTTTTATAAGCCTGGCTGATAATGCTGAGCGATTGCCACATTTCCTGGTTGCGCACTAAAAACCTGTCATAACAATCGCCTGTGCTGCCTACGGGAATTTCGAATTCAAAATCGTCATAACTACTATAAGGTGTGTGGACACGCACATCATAATCCACACCTGCGGCACGCAGGTTGGGGCCTGTGAAGCCATAATTCAATGCACGCGCTGCACTGATAGGGCCTGCACCAATAGTACGTTCCATAAAAATGCGGTTGCGGTTAAAAAGGTTTTCAAACTCTTTCAGTACAGCCGGGTATTCATTTAAAAACTTTTCGATCTTTTCAAAAGCGGTATTAGAAAAATTTCTTTCAAAACCTCCAATGCGGCCCATGTTTGTAGTCAGCCTCGATCCGCACACTTCTTCATAAATTTCATAAATCAGTTCGCGGTATTGCATTACATATAAAAAACCGGTATAGGCGCCTGAGTCAACGCCAACCACTGAATTACAGATCAGGTGATCAGAAATCCTTGCCAGCTCCATAATAATAATACGCAGGTAATCCACACGTTTTGGCGTTTTTACCCCCAGCAATTTTTCACAGGTAAGGTGCCAGCCCATATTATTAATAGGCGACGAACAATAATTCAACCTGTCAGTAATTGTGGTGATCTGATATAATGGCCTGCGTTCAGCTAATTTCTCAAATGCACGGTGAATGTAACCCACCGTTTGCTCGGCAGACACAATTCTTTCACCATCTAATTCCAAAATATTCTGAAACACCCCATGTGTAGCAGGATGCGTTGGGCCAAGGTTCAGTGTAGTGGTCGTTTTCTCAATACTGCCCTCCGGCAATTTAATATGATGGTGGTGTGTTATTGTTTCTGACATAATTTTTTAATTTCTTGATGTGAAAATGGCAGCATTTTCACATTTACCAATTAAGTCACCTTCCAAACATGGCATCGTCCTTGTCAATCCTTGTTTGATCCTCCAGCGGATATTGTTTCAGTAAAGGGAAATAATCCATCTCATCTACATTTAAAATCCTTTTCAGATTGGGGTGGCCAACGAAATTTACACCAAAGAAATCATAAGTCTCCCTTTCCATCCAGTTGGCCGATGAATACAATTGTGTTGCTGTAAAAATATCGGGTTTATTGATATCCGTAAACACTTTGAACCGAATCCTTACATTATCAACCAGGTTGTGCAGGTGATAAACAACAGCAAGCTCCCTTGCTGCTTTATCAGGGTAGTGAACCGCAGTAAGATCGGTCAAAAACTGAAAACGCAGTTCCGTATCATCGAACAAAAACTGCATCACTTTCAGATTCATTTCTTTCGGCGCTTCAAACGTAAGCATACCATAAGGTTCCTCAAAATTTGAAACCTGTTCGCCGAATTTTTCTATCAACCTTGCTTTGATTGTTTCGTTAGTTAAACTCATTTTAAAAATCCTTCAATGTGAAAATTGCTCAATGGCCCAATTGAGCTATTGTTACATTTTCAAATTATTGAATGCCGTAACTTTCTAAAAGTGTTTTATACCTGTCGCTATTTCTCCTTCTTAAACTTTCCTGTCCAACAAGGTCCTGTATTTTCATAAAACCATCTAAGATCGCTTCAGGCCTCGGAGGGCAACCGGGAACATACACATCAACAGGCACCACCTGGTCAATTCCCTGCAGCACGGAATAAGTATCAAAAATTCCACCGCTTGATGCACAGGCGCCAACAGCTAATACCCACCGGGGTTCTGCCATTTGCAGATAAACCTGCTTGACAATCGGTCCCATTTTTTTTGCAATAGTTCCCATCACCATCAGCAAATCACACTGACGTGGAGAAAATCCTAAACGCTCAGCACCAAATCTTGCCAAATCATAATGCGAAGCCATGGTAGCCATGAATTCAATTCCACAGCAGGAAGTGGCGAAAGGCATAGGCCAAATGGAATTTTTGCGTGCTAACCCAACAACATCGCTCAGCTTTGTGGCAAAAAAACCTTCACCAGCATGGCCTTCAGGCGCACCAACCATACTGATATTATCTTTTGTATCGGCAGGTATGGGATGAATATTAAATTGAACCGGACGAGGCATTGTTAATTGATAATTTTAATAAATGATAATTAATAGTTCCGCAATTACATTCTTTATAACAAAATTCATGGGTTAATGTTATCAGAATTATTCATTAACCTCTTTTCAATTACCCAGTACTCACTCTTCCCAGGTCAGTGCACCTTTTTTGATAATATAGATGAAACCAACCAGAAATAACAGAACGAACAAAAGAACTGCAAAAAATCCTTCCCATCCTAATGCTTTAAAATTAATGGCATAGGGATAGAAAAAAATAACTTCCACATCAAACAACACGAATAGTATAGCTACTAAAAAATATTTTACCGCCATGGGCTGGCGTGCATTGCCTACAGCTTGTATACCGCTTTCGAAATTTGATAACTTATCCGATGTCTTTCTTTTCGGGCCTAACAGGTGTGTTACGCCCAAAACCAATGTTACAAAACCAAGAGCGAAAAAAAACTGTATACCGATGGGGAGATAAGATGCGCTGTTTGCACTTTGTGTTAACGAAACCGGGTTTGCCTGCAAAAGGAAAATATCCATTTTGTTGATATTGCTTCGTCCGCAAAAATAAGGCAGCACACTCAATTTCCAATTGATAAAAAATAAAACCTTAAAATTAAAAACCCTTTGTTGGGCTTTTGTTCCAACAAAGGGTCTCATTTATTTAACGGTTAACTCAATAATTATTTGGCCCCTGGCTTTGTGGATTTTGGTTTTGCCGCCGGTTGTTTGGGTGGAGGCGCAGTAAGAATTTTTAAAAACTGGTTAGCAGTTGGATTTGCCGGATCTACTTCTAAAACTTTTTGCAACCACATAATAGCTGAGGGTTTATCTTTTTTAATATCATTATAATATTGAGCCAGATAAAAATAGGATTCAATAATCTGAGATTTATATTTTGCAGAATCAGGACTACTTCGACCGAATTGAGCAAGTTTTTGATATGCGTCAATAGCTAAGCCACCTGAATTTGTTGAATCATCTTCCGCCCTTTTGGTTCTTGCGCACCATAAATAACCATAAATTTCATTCGGATATTTTGATTCATACACTCCGCAAAAAATGCTGTCCGCAGTTTGAAAATTTCCTGCCTGATAATTAGCTATACCCCATTTGTACAATTCTGCCTGACCAGGGTCTTTTGTTAATTTATATTTTATACCCTCCCAAATTGCCACCCCTTGTTTGTATTTGCTTTTTCTAAACACATCAGCAGCTTCTTCCGCAAGTTTCAACTTCTCATCGCGGGCGGTATCAACATCTACAGCTTTCTGATAATTTAAAGAAACTAAAGAATCATTGCCGGGGAATTTGTTAAGCACCTGTGCATAAAAAGTATAATCCTGTGGTACGAAACCATCAGTTTTTTGCTTCCCAAAATATTGGTCGAGGTAATTTTTTGCATTTGTTGAATCGCCCTGGTCGTTATAACAATAAGCAACCAGCTTGTAATATTTGGGGTCTGCTTTATCGCCTAATGAAGATATTTTTTGCTGGGACTGGGAAATACATTCCTGGTATTTCTTTGCTGCATACAAAAAGCTGATGCGGTCATATTCATCCGATGGTTTGGGATCAGTTACGGCAAAATATTTATCCCAATATCCGATGGCTTTGGGCACATCTCCATGAAAGAACCAGTAATAAAAAAGTTCATAATATGCAGGGCCATAAGAAGGATCAAGTTCGGTTGCCTTTTCAAAGGCAGGTAAAAAATATTCTGTATTTCTCTGGGTAAGATAAATTTTCCCAATTTTGTATTCAGCTTCAGCGAGTTTAGGATCCAACTCCAGCGCTTTCTGATAATTGGTTACGGCATTGCCCCCATCAGTTAACAGCTGGCGGTATACATCTCCCAAAATAACATAGGTTGAAGGATCGTGAAATTTTTTTGTTTGTGTGGCCAGGTTAAGTTTTTCTATGGCATAAGCAGCATCGCCATTTCTGGCATTGGCATTTGCCTGGCCAATGGCATTTAACACATCCACATCTTTCCCTTTTGTCAGGCTGATGGCCGTTTCAAAGCGCTGACGGGCATCATCTTTTTTTCCTTCACGCAATTCAATTTCGCCCATTCCTGCTAATAATAAAGGGGCATTGCCATTCGTTTGAAGTGCTTTTTGAAATAGCGTTTTTGCTGCAACGGTATCACGCATATCAGAAGGTGCAGTTAAAAGTGTTTGCCCGAGCCAGTAAGTGGCTTCAATACTATTGGGATTAGCAGCCAAAACTTTTTCAAAAGTTTCTTTTGCACTGGTGTAACGCTGGTAATACAGGAATTTTTTCCCCTGTTCAACCGATTGAGCTGATAACACGTTGCCTGCCATTACAACGATTGCCACTAAACCAAAACGAACTTTCTTCATAGTAAACCTTGTTTTTGTTAGATGTGTAAATGTATTAAAATCTGATATTAATTTGAGATTTTCGTATCGCGTATTTCAAAAGACATTTTGCCAGGAACCAGATATGCTCTTCTGAATATTAGCTGCCCTCTTTCAAACTGCAGAAAGTTGACAAAGTTATTACCCACTCCCCTGAAGTTTTCTTTCAACACATAGTATAAACCACGAGTCAAAGGGTATCGTTTAAGTGCAATATTTGCCTGGTAAGGCTGTACATAAGTTTCGCCCAGGCAGGTTTTGCATTGCACAGCTGCAATTTTCACTTTTTGCAGGAAGGCTAACTGCTGCGGGTCATCCTGGTCGCCAATCCAGCTCACACCAATAAACCCAACTGCATTTTCATGCTCTGCCACATAGTTTATTACAGCTTCGCTTGACCTGGCGGCTTCCACATTTTTTCCCAGCTTCTGCCCGTGCAAAACCGAATCGATTGCAAACCTTACCGTGCTTGTTGCTGAGACCCCATCCATTACCACCTGTTTATTCGCTGTTGTACCATTTAACAATGATTGAACATCTTTCATCGTCAGGATAGTGTCTTTCGATTGGTTATTCACAATAATCGCAATTGCATCATACGCAAGTAATCCGTAGATGGGTACAAAATGAATTGAGTCCTGAAAAAAATTTTCTTCTTCTTTATTAAGCCCCCTCGTTACAATAATCATCCTGGTGCTATCCCCGGCGAGGTCTTTAAAACACTCTGCTTCGGGCTTATAGTGCACATTAATAAGGGCATCAGGAAATGAAGATTCGAATACTTTTATTTCAGAATCAATTACCGGTTTGAATGATTCATCCACACTTATATTAATGGTTCCACGAGTTGGTGTTTCCTGAATTATTTTATTTGGATTGTTGACGCAGGACAACAATTGCAAAACCATAATCATTAGCCAGGAAATGCAGGCAATCTTCCATTTATTCTGTGAAAAAAGAGCATCCATCAGTTAAAATAATTTTTTTTGTAGCCCCGATAAATCCTGAAACCTCCATAGAGCATACACAGGCCGGCAAAAAAATAGCGGTAAAAATTATCTACATTAAAAGCAAAACCCAGCTGTTTTGAAAACATAAAAAAAATACCCAGGAAAAAAATCAGTACACCCATGCCATAATCCATAATGGCACGCATTAATATATAACCTTTTGTTCTTTTATCCGGGGCTTCGTTTGGCATCTACCGCAATTTTACCGTTTGTGGCAAATTAAAGAATTAACATTAAATAACACATTAAAATCCGATTAAAAAGGATGATATATTGATGACATATTTTATATCTCCCCTCCCGCCATATCACCTAATTTTCATCAGGAACGGTAAAAGTAACGGGTAATTTAAAATATACCGCCACATTTTTACCATTCTGCTTTCCCGGCTTCCAGGCAGGCATTTTTTTCATTACACGTATTACCTCATTATCAAAATCTTTGCCCCCGCTTTTTTCAAATTCAATGCTATTGACATAGCCGTCTTTGCCGACCACAAATTTTACCAGCGTTGCAATCCTGCTTCCCGGTTCCATATCCTGCCTTGGCATTCTTAAATTTTTCGACAAAAATCTCATTAATGCATCCTCCCCTCCGGGAAATTCGGGCATTACTTCGGGATGGTCTATGATTGAGGGCTCTTCAGTAACCGGATTGGAATTTGTATTAATTGCTTTATTACTTTCATCTGAAGGCGTCAGAACAATGTCACCTGTGAAGTCTCCGGATTTTGTTTCAGTACCGATTTTATTAATATCAAGTTGATCTACAGTAGGAGGAGGAACTGGAGCGAATTGATCAGGAACGATCAAATACCGCGTGTTTTGAATAGTCGCTACCTGAGGATGTGGCGGTTGATGGATTTCATGTTGAACAACCGGCTTTTCAATGTGAACTTGGGTAAGCGTCAAATCATCAGGCAAAAATGGATGATGACTGATTCCACCCGGACTGTGATTAAACCAACAATACATCAAAACAAAAAATGATAAAAAGACAAAAGTGATGATCACAGATTTTTTCAACCTTTCTTCATAATGGCTGCGCAATTCATAAGCCCCATATTCTTTATTGCGGTTATCAAATATAATATCAAGTACATCCGCCTGTAAAATCATTTCAGGTTTCATTGTAATAGTTTTTTATAATGAAGAAATGAGGGATGAACCTGCGCAGGTTTGCAATTGAGATGCGAAGACAAAGAGATTCCATAAAAAATGAAGAGACGGGCAGCAAATTTTACATTTCACTTCAGATATACAAATTGTTTCTTGAATCTCGCTGCTTATATCTTCTAACTTACCCTTTTACCTTTTTATGCATTAATTTTGCGCCATGAAAATTTTAATGGTTTGTCTCGGCAACATTTGCCGTAGCCCATTGGCAGAAGGGATTTTGGAAGACATGATCATAAAATCAGGCCTGGACTGGAAAGTAGACAGCGCAGGTACCAATGGTTATCATGTAGGCGAAGGGCCACATCCGTTATCACAAAAAGTTGCCCTGCAATTTGGTATCGATATCCGTGCACAAAGGGCCAGGCGCTTTGTTGCGGAAGACTTCAACAGGTTCGATAAAATTTATGCACTGGCCGGCGATGTGCTGGATGAGATGAAATGGATTGGCGGAAAAAAATTTGACGCAACCAAGGCTGATCTGCTGATGAACGAAGTTTACCCGGGAAGAAACATGAATGTCCCCGACCCCTGGTCGGGCCCTGAATCGGGCTATGTACATGCCTATAAAATGATTGAACAAGCCTGCGATGCGATTATTGAAAAATATGCGGTGAAGCATAAATTGATGTGAGAAAAGATTCGGAATCGTGGAATATCCGCAATATCCCAAATCTCGTATTCCCAACCTTACCTTACAAATCCAAATCACCAACAACAATGCCCAAACCAACCATACCACAAGGAACCAGAGATTTTGGCGCAGAAACCCTACGCAAGAGGAATTATATTTTCAATACCATCCGTGAAGTGTTCGAACTGTACGGCTTTCAGCCTTTGGAAACGCCGGCTATGGAGAATTTGGAAACACTAATGGGAAAATATGGAGAAGAAGGGGATAGATTAATTTTTAAAATTTTGAATAATGGTTTAGATAATCCAGCCAAACATGAGAAATTAAAAGAAGATTTTGAAAAAGTGCTGGAAGGAAAGAATATTCCAGGTATCACTGAACGCGCACTCCGATATGACCTTACTATTCCATTTGCACGTTATGTTGCGATGAACCACGGCCAACTCACGTTCCCGTATAAACGTTACCAGATGCAGCCTGTGTGGCGGGCAGACAGGCCACAGAAAGGTCGCTACAGAGAATTTTATCAGTGCGATGCCGATTTGGTGGGCAGCAATTCTTTAATAAGTGATGTGGAATTCGCTAATCTTTATGCCGAAGTTTTTAAAGGATTGAGGATTGATGTTGAAATAAAAATCAATAATCGGAAAATATTAACGGCACTTGCCGAAATATGCGGAAGTATTGATAAGTTAACAGAAATTACGGTTGCCATTGATAAACTCGATAAGATTGGTATTGAAAAAGTAAAAGAAGAATTAACCCAACGAGGATTGAAAGAATCGCAAACTTCAATTATCGAAAAATATCTTTCTATTAATGGAACAAATGAGGGAAAGTTGAATAAGCTGAATGAATTGATCGGCAACAGCGAAATTGGAAAAAAAGGAATTAAGGAACTTGAATTTGTTTTGCTCACCGCTAATAGCTTGCAGCTAGTGGCTGATTTCACTCTTGCTCGCGGATTAAATTATTATACCGGAATTATTTTTGAAGTGAAAGCCAAAAATGTTTCAATCGGTTCCATCGGCGGCGGCGGCCGTTATGATGACCTCACCGGATTATTCGGCGTTCCGAATATTCCCGGTGTCGGCATTTCATTCGGCGTCGACAGGATTTATGATGTAATGGAAGAACTAAAACTTTTTCCGGAAGAGATTTATATCGGCACAAAAGTTTTGTTTTTCAATCTTGGTGAAGAAGAAAGCAAAGTGGCTTTTACATTAATGCAGCAATTGAGGGAAAATAAAATTGCTTCCGAGCTTTATCATGAAAATGCAAAATTTGATAAGCAGTTCAAATATGCCGATAAAAAAACCATTCCATTTGTTATTATTATCGGCAGCCAAGAACTTGCAGACAAAACCTGTACCATAAAGAACCTGAAAACCGGCCAGCAACAAACCATTTCCCATTCACAACTCGTACTATTCAATTTCAGCTAATGGCATCATATATACTTTTAATGATAATGAGCGCAGTAATAAGCTTTATTGTTTTTTCCATTAATAATAAATACAAAAGAATAAAACAGATCGGGATAAAAACAGAAGGCATTCTCGCAGGTTATGAAACCGTAAAAATAAAAAACACCAATGCAAAGATTCCAGTTGCAAGTTTTGTGACCCAAGATGGCAAAAAAGTCACTCAAAAAACTCCAGAAAGTTTTTTTCCGGCAAACGCACAAAAAGGGGCAAAAATAATTGTGTTCTATAATCCTGAAAACCCTGCAGATTTTATGATACAGGGGAAAAAATTTCGCATTATGTATCTTGTTGTAATGATTGGCGGTAGCATTTTTTTTCTCTCGGGACTTTTCTTTTTGCTGAATTATCTCGGCGCCCTTCATTTTTTAAAATTGAAATAATACCTGGCCAATTCAATACCTCAACCTATCAATTCATAAACCACCGCACTCCCTTGTCCCACACCTACACACATCGTTGCCAATCCATATTTTGCAGCACGCCTTTGCATTTCATGCAACAAGGTGGTTGAAATCCTCGCCCCACTGCAACCCAGCGGGTGACCGATAGCGATCGCCCCGCCATTTACATTCACTTTTTCTAGGTCCAGCCCCAGGTCATGGATACATGCAATGGATTGTGAGGCGAACGCTTCATTCAATTCTATCAGGCCCAGTTCATTTATGGTTATACCAGCCCGTTGTAATGCTTTTTGAGTAGCTGGAACAGGCCCGATTCCCATAATTGAAGGGTCAACTCCCGCAACTGCCATTGAAATAAGTTTTGCCATCGGCTTCAAATTATATTTTGCAACCGCTTCCTCACTCGCTAATAATAATGCTGACGCCCCGTCATTGATACCGGATGCGTTTCCTGCAGTCACCGTTCCGTCTTTTTGAAATGCAGGTTTCAATGCAGCCAGTTTTTCCATTGAGGATTTCCGCGGGTGCTCATCCCTTTCAAAAAATATTTTTTCTTCTTTACCTCCTAATATTTCAACGGCAACTATCTCATCTCTCCATTTATCTTTTTCTAGTGCTGCAAAATATTTTTCCTGGCTGGCTAATGCGAATTCATCCTGCGCATGCCGTGAAATTTTCCATTTTTTTGCAATATTCTCTGCCGTTTCACCCATCGAATATGGGTAATACTGATCGGTTAATTTTTTATTCGGGAACCTCCATCCTATCGTCGTATCAAAGATTTCAGCATTTCTGTTAAATGCCTGCGACGCTTTGGGCATCACAAAAGGCGCCCTCGTCATACTTTCCACCCCACCTCCGATGTATATTTCCCCTTCGCCGCACATAATTGCACGTGCTGCATCCATAATCGCCTGCATACCACTTGCACACAACCGGTTCACCGTGTTACCTGCAACAGTAACCGGTAATCCAGCCAGTAACGCAGACATTCTTGCCACATTTCGATTGTCTTCGCCAGCCTGATTGGCATCACCGGCAATCACATCTTCAATGGCATTGACATCAATACCAGGATTACGGTGCAACAACGCTTTGATAACATGCCCAAGCAGGTCATCAGGCCGGATTGAACTCAGCGCCCCTCCATATTTCCCGACCGGCGTCCTGACCGCATCAATAATATAACAAGCTTTCATAAAAAATTATTCATGCAAATATAATCGAGTCGGAAAGACCGGAAGTAGGCAAAGTGATAAAGATGGTTTAAGATTTTCAGTCGGAATTTACTGACTTCCCCGACTTGCTGACTTCATTCTTATCTTTGCCCCTTCATGAGAACAGATAAAAAAAACATCAGGCATCTTACGCAACAGCAGATTGATGAATATTTTGAAAACATCAATGAAAAAAAATTCCGGGCAAAGCAATTGTGGGAATGGCTATGGCTGAAACACGCACACAGCTTCGATGATATGACCAACCTAAGCAAGGGTTTAAGAAACAAATTGTCAGAAGAGTTTTCTCTTCCTGCTCTTACCGTAGATGCCACTCAATACAGCGCTGACGGAACCATCAAAAGCCGATTTAAAACAGCCGAGGGGCAGTTTGTGGAAGGCGTTCTAATACCTACTGATGAAAGAAAAACTGCCTGCGTTTCTTCACAGATCGGTTGCTCACTCAATTGCAAATTTTGCGCAACCGGTTATATGGACAGAAAACGAAATCTTGATTTTGACGAGATATATGACGAAGTAGTATTAATCAATCAGCAATCTGAAAGAGTGTATGGGAAAAAACTGACCAATATTGTTTTTATGGGCATGGGCGAGCCTTTGCTGAATTATAAAAATGTGCTTAAAGCAATAGAAAAAATTTCTGCACCGGATGGGTTAGGTATGAGCCCGAAACGCATAACCGTTTCCACTGCGGGAGTTGCCAAAATGATCAAACAACTTGGCGACGATCATGTTAAATTCAAACTGGCATTATCACTGCATGCTGCAAATGACAAGAAGCGTCATGAAATCATGCCGATCAATGATACGAACAATATCAAATCACTGGTTGAAGCGCTGAATTATTTTTACAAGCAAACAGGTAACGAAATCACTTTTGAATACATCCTTTTCAAAAATTTCAACGATTCATTGAAAGATGCTGAAGAGTTAATAAAAATTTATCGACAGGTTCCTGCCGACCTCGTTAATATCATTGAATACAATCCTATCGACAATGCCCAATTCATGAAACCTGATGAAGAAACGGTACAGGCCTTTATAAATTACCTGGAAAAACATAAGGTGAACGTACGCCTCAGGCGCAGCCGTGGAAAAGATATCGATGCCGCATGCGGACAATTGGCGAACAAAGAAAGCCATTAGGCCGCTCATCCCATTCTTTTACCATTTACGAAAAGCTTCTTATATGGGTTTAAACTTATGCAGGCATTCCCTGTCTGAAGAAGAAATAATTTATTATGAAGAAACTATTACCGGCCATCGTCGTTATATGCATATCTGCTGTTTCTGTGAAGGCACAGCAACCTGCAGACAGCTCCCATCATTTTCGCAGCCGGGTGATGCAACATCGCCATTTCGATATGATGCAACAACTCCATCTTTCCGACGACCAAAAGCAACAAATGCAATCCATTAATGAAGATTTCAGAAATAAAATGAAAGACCTTGACAAAAATGAAGACATCACTGTAAGGGAATGGAAAAAGAAAAGGGCCGACATCATGAAAGAGCGCAGAAACGCTGTTCAAAATGTATTTACCCCCGAACAGAAAGAAAAGATGAAACAGATGAGACAAACGGCTTCAGCGCGGATGCATGAAATAAGTGAGAAAAGACTGGAGAAGATGAAAACCCAGCTAAATCTTACTGATGGCCAGGTAACAAAAATCAGAAGCCTTTCCGACAACCTGAAATCGCAGATAAAAACCATCCATGAAAATAATTCACTGAGCTTAACGGATAAAAGGGACCAGGTTATTGCATTGATAAAACAGCATCAACAGGATTTTAAAAATGTACTCACCCAGGAACAGGTAAGTAAGCTGGAAGAAATAAGAAAAGATCGTTCGGAAAAAAGGTTAGGCAGATAGAATAGGTTTTCATGGTTACGAACAAAGGCGAATCGTAAGGTTCGCTTTTTTTATTTTAGCTTCGCACTTTGATTACTGTTGTAAAACAGCAAATGTTATGAAAAGAAAAACGGATAATTTCAGCAAATTCTTTAATAAAAAAAGCAATAGTGCTGTTAAAGAACAGTTCAAACAGGAAAAAAAAGCTGAAAAAAAAGCACGCAAAGAAGCCATTGACAGGCATTTTGAAGAGAAGAGAATGAGTCATAAATCAGCGGTCAGCAGTCAGAAGCCGGTTGCTGGTCATCGGACATCGGATACCGGGCTTCGGACCTCAGATAACAAACCAGATTTACTCCCCCTGAATAAATACATTTCCCATAGCGGCATTTGTTCACGCAGGGATGCTGCGGAACTGATCAGGCTCGGAAAAGTGCAGGTAAATGGCAAGCCTATTACTGAGCCAGGCACAAAAGTTAGTCCGAAAGACCTGGTGAAAGTGAATGGCAAAAAAATTTCTATTACCAAAAACCTGGTATACATTCTTCTTAATAAACCTAAAGATTATATCACCACTACTGATGACCCGCAGGGAAGAAAAACGGTATTGCAACTTATAAAAAATGCAACGGCGGAAAGAGTTTTCCCTGTCGGCAGGTTGGACAGAAATACATCAGGCGTTTTATTACTTACCAATGATGGAGATCTTTCACAAAAGCTTTCGCACCCAAAGCATGAAATAAAAAAAGTGTACCACGTTGTACTGGATAAACCTTTAACAAAAAATGATTTTGAGGCTATTGCACATGGAGTTCTGTTAGAAGACGGAATGGCTTATGTGGATGCCATCGCTTATGCGGATAATAACGACAGGACACAGGTCGGTCTTGAAATTCACAGTGGCCGTAACCGTATTGTGCGAAGGATATTTGAGCATCTTGGTTATGATGTAAAAGGGCTTGACCGTATGATGTATGCAGGTCTTACCAAAAAAAATATACAACGCGGCAAGTGGCGTTTCCTGAACGAAAAAGAAATCCGCATTCTGAAATATCTTAATTCTTCCATTAAATAAATTTTTTTTGCAGAAAAAAACGACCGACATTATTTTCGAAAACGATGATTTCATTGTGTTGAATAAACCCGCAGGTTTATTAAGCATTCCCGACAGGGAAGGAAAAGCAATTTCCCTTAAGAAAATACTTCAGGACAAATCAGGACAAATATTTACTGTTCATCGTCTCGACCGCGAAACCAGTGGGTTGATTGTATTTGCTAAGAATGAAAAAACACATAAATACTTTTCAAAAATTTTTGAAGAACGATCAGTTGCGAAAATTTATTATGGAATTGTTTCTGGCACTATCAGCGATAAAAAAGGAAGCATAAATGCCCCGATCGCAGAAAACACACATAAAGCCGGTACCATGCTCATTCACAGCAGGGGAAAAGCATCGCTCACGGATTATGAAGTGCTCGAAGAATTCGGGATATACTCATTTGTTCAGTTTCAAATTCATACCGGAAGGACCCACCAGATACGCGTCCATATGCATCATCTCGGCCACCCGATAGCCTGCGATGAAGTTTATGGCAACGGGCAGCCTGTTTTTCTTTCTTCCATCAAAAAAAAATTTAAACTGTCAAAATCTGAAGAAAAAGAAAGGCCTATACTTGGCAGGCTGGCCCTACATGCCGGGCGCCTTAGCTTTACTGACCAAAATGGATTCAGCCATCATTTTGAAGCGCCTCTACCAAAAGATATTACCGCTTTATTACAGCAACTAAAGAAGTGGAAACACTAATAAGGATGTTTATTGGCTTTATAAACACATTTCTTAATACTTCATTTTTATAATTGGTTTTCTTTTACTGAATTAATTTAATTATTTGTTAACTGCATATTGTAGATTTGAAAATAAAATGGCCAATATGAAATATATCCTGCGTAATACATTCGTTATCGCTTTGCTCATTTTCTCGACATCTATGTTTATGCAAAAAACAACACACATCATTTTTTTTGGCGATTCCATTACACAAGCTGGTGTTCAGCCGAATGGATACATCACAAAAATCGGCGAAGCGCTGACAAAGAAAGGCATTGCTGCCGAATACAATTTAACAGGTGCTGGTATCGGTGGCAATAAAATATACGACCTTTACCTGCGGATGGAAGATGATGTGTTGTCAAAAAACCCTGATGTAGTAGTGATATGGGTAGGTGTGAATGATGTCTGGCACAAATCATCATTCGGTACGGGAACCGATCCGGATAAGTTTGAAAAATTTTACATAGCCATTATTAATAAACTCCAGGCAAAAAAAACCCGCATTATCTTGTGTACGCCTTCTACTATAGGTGAAAAAAGTGATTATACCAATCAACAAGACGGCGACCTGAACAGGTATTCGCAAATTATCCGGGACCTTGCAAGAAATTATCATTGCGACCTCGTTGATTTCCGCACTATTTTCCATCTTTACGAGCAACAAAACAACCCATCGAATAAAGACAGGGGAATATTAACTGTTGATGGCGTGCACCTGAATGACCAGGGCAATCAACTGGTAGCAGATGAAATGCTAAAAGTGATTGTTGAAAAATAATTGCTGCAATTCATATAGGAATTTGTTAAGTGCTTAACAGAGTTCCTTCTGTACAAGTGTGCGACGCAACGATACTGAATAATGCCATTTTGCCCGGCCCAAAAATCACTTCTTATACTTCGACAGGTTAACTAATAATACGCCTGATAAAATGATAAATAACGCCATAATCTGTGGGCTTGTAATTTTTTCATTCAATATCCACCAACCCAGGAACATTGCAACGGCAGGATTAACATAAGCATAGGTGCCTACAATTGCTGGCGGCCGCACATCTAACAGCCATATGTATGCGATAAAGCCAACAAGCGAACCAAATGTGATCAGATAAAGCATGGCATTAATTGAACTTGTGGTTATCTGGCTCCAGGAAAAATGGCTGTATTCGCCGGATGCAACCGATACCATGAATGCAAAAAGCCCTGCAGCCATCATTTGAAAGCTTGCTTTAATACTGGTGCTGCCGTTCGTAGTAGTGTACTTTGAATATAAAGACCCGGTTGCCCAGAGTATGGTGCCGAATATTAAAACAAAAAAACTAATGAGCTGTGTTTTATTGCCACGCAGATTGATTGATTCTTTACCCAACGATAATATAACTATGCCGGCAAGCCCGATGATAAGGCCGAGGATGATAAATTTATCAGAAAAATTCTGCCGCCAGTGCTTTTTATCCAGGAGGACAAACCAAAATGGTGTGCTGGCAATAATAATCGAACAAAGTCCTGCAGGCAGATATTGCTCCACCCAAATCAGAGAAGTGGTTCCGAAAAATAACATCAATACTCCCGCCAGCGAGTTTTTTGAAACAGAAATTTTGTCGGGCATTTTTTCCCCTTTGCCAATGCACCAGAGATATAAAATAAAGCCTGCCGCAAAAAAACGAATTGCAGCCATCAAAAAAGGAGGGGTGCTTTTAATGGCAATGGCGATGGCAATATAAGTGGAGCCCCAAAAAACATAAACGGCAGCGAAAGCCGCTAACACCAGTAGTTTAGAAGGCTCTTTATAGGCAAGTGTTTGTTGCATCAGATTGTTTTTGGTATAGGCAAATAATTATCTTCTTTGAGTGTTTCAAGCACAATGGTTGATTTTGTAGAAAGAATACCTGAAATCTTTCCAATCCTTTGCCGCATAAAATGAATAAGCGACAAAGGATCTTTCGCCCGGACTTTTATCAGATAACAGTCTTCCCCGGCAATATGATGCAATTCCAATACCTCGGGTATTTTTGACAGTTGTTTTGAAACAGAAACATTTCCGGGGCCGTCGCTGCTTTTGATAAAAATAAATGCGAGTAAATTTAGATCAAGTGCTTCAGGCGCTATCCGTGTTGCATAAGATTTAATAGCCCCTTTCTGTTCAAGCTTTTTTACCCTCTCCAGAACAGCGGAAGGCGCCATACCCAGTTTTTTTGCAAGTGCTGCATTTTGCAGGCATGCATCTGATTGCAGCGCTGCCAATATTTTTAAATCAACCGCATCGATAGAAAAGCCCATATTCAGAATTTAATTCTGTAAAATTAAACATATTCAGAATTAAATTCAAAATGCATGTTTATTTATAGAATGTCAGGAATAAGACCATAGCAGGAGGAATAACGGTATTAAGTATTAACAAACAGGTATTAAGCGATAAGCAGCTTCCGGATGATTGTGCCCCAATATCAGGCGGTAACACTATGCTTCCGGTCGGCAATGACATTTTTTGCATCCCATTCTATTTTTTTCTCGAACTGCTTTTTGCGGACGTTGCAATGCATTTTTGTGCAAATGCTGCAGGAAAAATCCAGGCATGGATCAGTATGAACAAACAGCTCAATAAAACTACCGAATTCTGTCTTTATCAGCTGAGTGAGGGATTCAACTTCCGTATGTGCTTCCAGGGTGTTCAAATACCAAGGAACAGTAATATGGCAATCAATATGCAAAACACTTCCATATTTTATAACACGGAGGTTATGCATGTCGATCCAGTTTTCACGACGATGATTATTCAGAAATTCAATCAGCCTGACTAATAACTGTTTGTCTGCCTCATCCATAATACCGGCAATGGACACCCGTAAAACACTATACCCGGCATAAATGATAACAACTGAGAAAATTATAGCTACCACACCGTCAATCCATACTTTGTGGGTAAAAAAAATGAGAACAAGGCCAATGACTATACCAGCAGTTGAATAAGTATCAGACAAAAGGTGTTTGCCACTCGCAACAAGGGCAGCAGAATTATTTTTCTTTCCTTTTTCTAAACTGATTTTTCCAAATATAAAATTAATAATACCTGAAAATGCAATTAATAAAATGCCATAATCAATCTGTCTTAGCGGATGAGGGCTAATAAAGTCCCGCACAGACTCGTAAATAATGATCAATCCGGCAATTGAAATCAAAACACCTTCAACAGCTGAAGAAAGAAATTCTGCCTTGCCATGACCGTAAGGATGGTCATCATCACGGGGTTTTGCTGCAACATATAAACTATACAATCCGATAAATCCGGCAATTACGTTTACAATGCTTTCGAGGGCATCAGTTAAAACCGCTACAGATTTGGTAAGAAAATAGGCCACTGTTTTTACCAGAAATAATATGACGGCAATAGCGACAATCCATTTCTGGGTATTCAGGTTCTCTTTACTTTTTTCCAAAACAAAAGTTTCTGGCAAAAGTAGGAAAACATAGCTCCTTCGAATGAACAGAAGCCATGTTTATCAAAATTTATATAATTAAAATATAAAGTGGAAATAAATTAATAATAATCAGGTTTTGATGCAGACGGTTTCAACCCTGCTCTTTTTCTTAGCTCATTAATGGGCATATTAATTTGACGCCCTATCGGTTTTCCATCCCGGTAAATTATCACTTTCAGCATTACTGCTTCCTTAGGCACAGTTAACGGGGCTGTATATTTCGGATAAAAATTATCAGGATGAGAATTATCAAAACTGTAATATATATCCAACCCCTTCACTTCAGTTGAAAGTTCAATTTTCAGCGAATCGCTTACTGTAGCATCTTTTACTGCTGTAAATATCGGATCAAACATGGCGCGTGCATATTTTACCTGTTCAATATCCATCCTGCCAAACTGGGCCTCTACCCTCTTCGCAAAATCATCCCAGTTCTTTTTTTCCTTCGGGGTCCATAAACATTCTGCAGTTGCCATGCTGCGTGGCCAAACCATGTATTGTAGATGGCGGGTATTATATACCTGTTCAGTCCATAAATTAGCCTGTCCGCCTTTTATAAATTTTGCATCAACACCATCAGGAACGGGCTCAAAAGAATAAGCCGTATTCAATCTCAGTGTTGCATAAACATGTGGTTCCACTAATTCATCGCTTTGCATATAATCAAGGTATACATAAGTTGTTGGGGACATTACCACTTCATGACCCATTTTCGCCGCTTCAATACCACCTTTCATTCCGCGCCAGCTCATTACTGCTGCATTTGGAGCCAGGCCACCTTCCAATATTTCATCCCACCCTATGATTTTTTTTCCTTTAGACTCAACAATCTTTTCAACTTTCTTCTCAAAATAACTTTGCACCTCATCTAAATTTTTCAAATTCTCTTTTTGCATCAATTGTTTGATTTCATCACTTTTCTCCCAAAAATTCCTGGAACATTCATCACCTCCTATATGTATGTACTCAAATGGAAAAAGTTGCGCCAATTCAGTCATTACCTTATCAATAAACGTATATACTTTATCGTTTGCAGGGCAAAGTGTATTATCAACGAGCCCGTAGAAATGTCCGTTTGCCGGCCAGATAATAAATGGCTCGCCTGAGTTTACTTTATAATTTTCTGCTCCCGGCGTGCAGGATAATTCAGGATAAGAAACAATTGTAGCAAGACTATGGCCGGGCATATCAATTTCCGGCAAAATATTTACATATCTCTCTTTCGCATACTGAATAATTTCTTTAATATCATCTTGTGTGTAAAAGCCCCCATTATCACGCGGCTCATCGGCAGCAGGAGGGTTGAATGTTCCGAAATATCCGACACGTTTCACATTCCATGCCCCGACAGAAGTAAGTTTAGGCAAGCTCTTCATTTCAATTCTCCAACCTTCATCATCAGTAAGGTGCATGTGCAGTAAATTGAATTTATATTTCACCATTTCATCTATGAAATCCTCCACTTGCTTTTTTGTAAAAAAATGCCTGGATACATCAAACATTAGCCCCCTCCACCCGAAACGCGGGTAGTCGGTTATTGAAACACAGGGCGCCTGCCATTTCACATCCTTTATTACTGTTTTGCTTTCCACTTCTTTCGGCAGTAATTGCAGCAAAGTTTGTACCCCATAAAATATTCCTGCAGGTTTATTGGCTTTGATCGTAATACGCTGCTGAGTTACATCAAGCATATAGCCTTCGTCGCCGGTTATTTTATCTGCCGAAGTATTAATAGCAAGATGAATATTGCTCGTTCCATTGCTGTTGCCGATAACAACTTTGCTGCCAGTCGAAGCAGCCAGCTGTTTAGCTAATAAAGAAGCAATATAATTTACCTCTTTGCCACCTGCTGCATCAATTGAAATATTTGCAGGCAACTTGAAATATCCTGCATGTTGGGTTAATGTAACCGGTTCCGGAATAACAGAAATCGTCTTTTCCTCAGGCTGTGCATAAGTGAATGCAACCGCTAATTGCAGCATTAACATGCCGAACATTTTTTTCATATACTTATTTAATTAGGAATAAATAAATCAATTTAAGAATGAAAATAACAAAGATTTTCTGTTAACAATTAATAATAATTTTTATTTAGTACTTTGACAATACTTTGCCACAGACAACACAAAAAAGTACAGAACATAATCTGTAAAAACCGGTATTATCTGTAGTTAGAAGTATAACCCATTTTTATGAATCAATACGACATTATCATTATCGGCACCGGAGCAGGTGGCGGAACGCTTGTGCATGCATTAAAAGATTCAGGAAAAAAAATTTTAGTACTTGAACGCGGCACTTACCTGCCAAGAGAAAAAGCGAACTGGGACTCCATTGAAGTCTTCCATCACGACAGGTACCACACTAAAGAAATATGGAAGACAAATGATGAAAAAGATTTTCACCCGCAAACCGGTTATTGGGTAGGCGGAAACACCAAAGTATACGGTGCAGCGCTTTTTCGTTTGAGGGAAAAAAATTTTGAAGGTGTAACACATATTGACGGCATTACTCCCGAATGGCCCGTCAAGTATAATGATTTTGAACCGTATTATACTGCAGCAGAAAAACTATATAATGTTCATGGCAAAAGCGGGGAAGATCCGACAGAACCCTTCAGAAGCAGCGAATTTCCCTATGCGCCTTTATCACATGAACCACGCATACAGGAAATACATGATGAACTAAAGGGAAAAGGCTATCACCCTTTCCGGTTGCCCATTGGCGTTAGAATGAACGAGCAGGATATGCCAAACAGTTCATGCATACGCTGCGATACCTGTGACGGGTTTCCCTGCCTCTTGCATGCAAAAGCAGATGCAGATATTAATTGTGTGAGGCCATCCTTGGGCAGCAGTAATATCACACTCATGACAGAAATGAAAGCAACCAGGCTCATCACTGATATTTCAGGCAAAACTGTTACTGCGGTAGAAGCGGAACGTGGCGATGAAAAATTTTCTTTTGCCGCTGATATTGTAGTGGTCTCAGCCGGAGCCATCAATTCAGCAGCTTTATTATTAAGATCGGCCAACAAAAACCATATAAATGGATTAGCAAACAGTTCAGGTATGGTCGGGCGAAACCTGATGAAACACAATAATGCCGCAATGCTTGCCATTTCAACCAAGCTGAACCCCACCAGGTTTCAAAAAACACTTGCGGTGAATGACTTTTATTGGGGTGATGAGGAATTCAATTTCCCGATGGGGCATGTGCAACTGATGGGCAAGTCGAATAAAGACCAGATATCGCCTGATGCCCCGTTTTTAACTCCGGGTTTGGTTTTGGAAGAAATAGCCAGCCACTCTGTAGACTGGTGGTTTACGGGTGAGGACCTGCCGCTGGCGGAAAACGGCATTATTATTAAAAACGGCCAGTTATATATACAATATAAAGAAACCAACATAAAAGCGTTCGAAAGACTGAAAAATAAATGGTGTGCAATGCTTAAAGAAGTGGACCAGGTAAGTCATTTTATTCCTCATTCATTATACCTCAAAAAAAATATTCCATTGGAAGGTCTGGCTCACCAATGCGGAACTTGCAGGTTTGGAAATGATCCGAAAACATCCGTGCTGGATGTAAACTGCAAAGCTCATGAATTTGACAATTTATATGTCGTTGACGGAAGCTTTTTCCCATCAAGCGGGGCAGTGAACCCTTCGCTTACAATTATCGCTAATGCATTAAGGGTTGGTGAGCATCTGCTGGAAAAGTTGAGGTAGCTGCAACCTGTTCCAAAGTTTTACACTTTGAAAAAGTTCTGATATCTTTAATATTCTAATAAAATTTTGAGCTATGAAAAAATTCATTGTTCCTGTTGATTTTTCAGAAACGTCTATTCATGCAGCGCGTTTTGCTGCAAAGCTCACTAATGGCATTGGCGATGCGGAAATTATTTTATACAACGTTTTTGACAAGATTGAAGCAGGAGAAGACGGTACGCCGCTGGAAAGTGACGATGAAGGCAGAAAATCGGTTATGGAACTGGTACTTAAAAGTGTCAAGACAGACATATCGAATTTAACGGATGCGCGTATCACCACTGTTGCCGAAGAGGACGACAACTTTGTAGATACACTTGAGCGTTATGTTCGCCATAATAATATTGATATTATCGTGATGGGTATAACCGGTGCAACACGGTTGTCCCAGATTGTTATGGGTAGTAATACATTAAAAGTAATCAGAAGAAAAATTGCCCCTGTATTTATCATACCTCCTGATGCACAGTTCGCTTCAGCAAAGAACATTGCTTTTATTTCCGATTTTAAAGATGTGGACAGAACTGTTCCGGCAGAGCCGTTGAAAAAAGTGCTGGGTATGTTCAATGCCGGCCTTCATGTACTCAATATAGACAGCGATCACTATATTGAACTGACAGATGAATATAAAAATGAAAAGGCTAAGCTGAACGAAATACTCAAAGATTTTAATCCTACTTATTCTTTCATGCGTTTCTATGATTTTGTAGATGCGATCGATTCATTCGTAAAAGATAATAACATCGATATGTTGGTCACAGTGCCAAAAAACGATTCGTTACTATCAAATTTCTTCAAAACCACTCACACTTCCAAACTGGCTTATCACAGTCATATCCCGATCATTGCAGTACACTCGTGAAGCTGCAATATCGTTTTAACTGAAACTATTTGAAAGTAAGGGAAAGAATTGACCCTGCATTTTTTTGCCTTTGCGAATAACAGGAACCCCATGTAATAATTCATCATCACTGTCGGATTGCACTCCATCGGCAAACACATTGATAACAAAAGCTCTTCGTGGCTGATTGCTTTTGTTTTCTCCGGAGCCATGCAAAGTAAGTGCATGGTGAAAAATTGCTTCCCCGGCTTTTGTTTCAACAGGCACAGGATGGAATTGCGATTGTTGTTCCTGCGTAAGATAATCCATAATTCCCATTAAACTTCCTGCGAGTTCTGGCTTATCGAGCAATCCCCAACGATGGCTTCCGGGAACATATTGCAAACATCCGTTTTCAATGGTTGAATCATCAAGCCCGCACCAGCATGTTAAATGAGAAAGCGGTTTTGTTCTTGTCCAATAAGAATAATCCTGATGCCATGCTACCACACCGCCTTTTTTTGCTGGTTTATAAAAAAGCTGGTCGTGCCAGAAACGAACGGGCTTGTTACCGAGCAGTTGGCTTGCCGCCATCACAAAACGCGGGTTCCACAGCACATCATGAAAAGCAGGAAGTATGCGCCATGCACCGAGTGCGTGAAAGAGGATGGTGTTTGAATCAGAAGATTCGTTGCTATGAAACTCGTAGAATAATTCATGGCCGGGGTGATTAGGATTTGTCAGTTCGTTTAATTCATGCCGTAATGTTTTAATTTGTTTTTCATCGAGCATTTTTATACCGGCGAGGTAACCGTTCTCGTTAAAAAAATCGATTTGCGATTGTGATAGACGATATGCATCCCATTCGGATTCCGATGTTGGCCATTTGAATAAATCATTAATGAGATGATGTGTTTCGCTAAGATCTTTTACAGGCATGGCAAAGCAGAATTAAATGAGAAGTTAGGAAGAAAATATTACTTCTGATTTTTTGGATTGTATTGACCTGTTCTGGCAGAAAATTCAGAATTAAAAAAACACATTCCATATCAGAATTATTAATTCTTTTCACACAGCCGGTTCCTGTTGGCTCAGACAATGAAAACTTCCCAATCCCCAGATAATTTCTGTAGAATCAATGCCAACAATTTTTCTATCAGGGAAACATTGTTCGATTACCTGCAATGCTTTTTCATCTTTATTACATCTATAGGTTGGAACAATGACAGATTGATTAGCAATGTAAAAATTTGCATAAGACGGCGGAAGCCTTTGTCCTTCATAAATAATTTCATCCGGCATTGGAAGTTCAACAATATTCAGTTGTTTGCCATTCAATAACCGCATCTTTTTTAGTTCAGCAAGATTTGTTTGCAGCAGCCCGTAGTTTTCATCACTTTTATTTTCTTCTATGGCAGCCAGCACTGTGTCTTCATTAACGAAACGAACGGTATCGTCAATATGGCCATCCGTATCATCACCAAGAATCCCTTCACTCACCCAAAGAACCTGTTCAACGCCATAATAATTCTGAAGATATTCTTCAATCTGCTGCTGATTCAAATATGGATTTCTATTTTTATTCAGCAAACAAGCTGTTGATGTGATCACTGTTCCTTTTCCATTGAAATCTACAGAACCACCTTCCATCACGATGCCGGGATAATAAACCGGAAGGTTAAATTGTTTGGCAATCAGCGTCGGTATCACATCATCCAGATCGTAAGGGGGATATTTATTTCCCCAGGCATTATATCCCCAATCAACAACAATTTTTTTCTGTTCGGCGTTTGGGTTGATCAGAAATGCAGGGCCATGATCGCGGCACCATGCATCGTTTGTCGGGTGAAAAAAGAATTCCACATTATTCAAATCAACATTTGCCTTTTGCAAATGCTGTAATACAAAATTTTTCATGATCTCATCTGCAACATTGATGCGCACTTTTTCGCTTAGTGCAAGCTCTCTCACGAATTGCGAATAATAAGGAAATATCGCACTTATCTTTCCCGGCCATGAAGCTTCTTTGTGCGGCCATGAAAGCCAGGTTGCTTCGTGCGGAGCAAATTCAGCAGGAAAATAGTAGCCGAGTGATTTAGGAAAGTCAGAAAGACGATTGCTGTTATTTGAAGTATCGCTCACTATTATTATTTTAATTTGTTTCTAAGTGAATTTATCATTACTAAAATTTCTTCACATATATCAGAAATCGGCTGAAAAGATTTTTTATTTATATAACCCCTCTTCCTTGCCAAATGCATACACCTTACAACTTCAATATCGGAGCGAAGTGCAATTCCAGGAAATCTTTTGAATTCTGCATTGGCCGGTCGATCCTTCTGCAGTATTCAATGATACTGAATCAGCAGCTCGCTTTATTTGCGAAGTCAAAACAAATAATTCATCCTTTGGAAAACCCTTCGTCAGTTGATTAACAATATCAGAAAGCTCTACTGCATTCCGCCAAACAATTAATTTTTCAAATTTAAAAGGCATAGGTCAAGGTTCTATTTTAAATTTATTTTTCAGGATAGTTTTTCCGACTTTACTGGCTTTCCAACTATTCACCCCTCATCAATAAATCTCTTTGTAATCGGCTGATATGAATCAATCCTTCTATCTCTCATAAAAGGCCAGTGCGTCCGGTAGCTATCTGTTTTTGCAGTATCAATTTCATGCACAATTACTTCTTCATCATCATGAGATGCCTTGTACAAAACAGTTCCGAATGGGTTGCTGATAAATGAACCGCCCCAGAATTTCATAGCGCCGTTTTGTTCGAGCCCAACGCGATTGACACTTACCACATGCACCCCATTGGCAACTGCATGGCTACGCTGAATGGTTTGCCATGCGTTATATTGTTCTGTATTTGTTGCTTCATCCTGCGATGTCGCCCAACCAATGGCTGTAGGATAAAATAAAATTTCTGCGCCCATTAATGAAGTGATCCTTGCTGCTTCAGGGTACCATTGGTCCCAGCAGATGAGTATGCCGAACGTCGCAAATTTTGTTTTGAAAACTTTATATCCGAGGTCGCCTGGCGTAAAATAAAATTTTTCGTAATAAGCCGGGTCGTCGGGTATATGCATTTTTCTGTATTTGCCAAGATATTCCCCTCCCGCATCAATCACTGCGGTGGTGTTGTGATAAATTCCCTGTGTTCTTTTTTCAAACAGAGAAGCTATGATAACAACATTCAAATCTTTCGCCAGCTTGCTCAACGCATCCGTTGAAGGGCCTGGGATTGTTTCTGCGAGTTTGAAATTTTCATAATCTTCCACATCGCAGAAATATAATGAAGTGAACAGCTCCTGCAAACAAACAATCTGTGCTCCTTTTGCAGCAGCTTCTTTTGTTTTTTCGATTGCTTTTTGAAGGTTCTGTTCTTTATTATCCACGCAACTCATTTGAATGAGCCCGACTTTTACTTTGGCCATTTTTCATGATTAAGGTTGCAAAAGTACAAATGAAGTGGGAAAGTCGGGTGAAGGAAGGGAAACGGGAAGAAAAAAATAACCAAAGGAAAATGAGAAGGAAAAGCAGATAAATAGAAAACCAGGTAGTGTTAAATTATAATTGTATACTGAATAGGATTGCTTCAGTACAAGTGAGTGGCCTAATGGAAGTTTAATAGTACCGATACTGCTGATTGCACTAAAAATGAAAAATGAAGCCAGCTCAGGCCCAGGAGTACAGAATCATAAATTCACAGTTTAAATGCAAATAAGTTTTTAAGGCTTTCGCCTCGGAACACTAAACTACAAACTAACTTCTTCCCATTTGACGAAGATACGCAACATGCGAGGCTACTGCATAGCGGACACGCGGATATTCAATATACACCAGCCCGTAATCCTGGCATGCCTGCCTGATGATTTTGCTGATAGCAGGATAATGTACGTGGGATATTTTCGGGAACAGATGGTGCTCGATCTGGAAATTGAGGCCGCCTACAAGCCAACTTACCAATTTATTTTTTGTTGCAAAATTTGCCGTGGTTTTTATTTGATGAACAGCCCATTCATCATCGAGTTTACCGGTATCAACATCAGCCACGGGAAAACTGGTATGTTCAACAGTATGCGCCAACTGGAAAACTATGCTCAGCACGAAACCTGCCACACAACTGAAAATAATAAAACCTACCAGCCATTTGGTGAAGCCGAGGACATAAATCGGTAACCCAATATAAAGGAACGCATTGAATAGTTTGAAGCCCCAGAAAACAAGATGGTCGGAAAATTTCATTTTCTTCAACTGCACACTGCCTACCTTGCTTTTAAAATATTTCTGATAATCCAATAAAAAAATCCAGAAGATATACAGCAAAGAATAAAGGAACCAGAAATAGAGATGCTGATATTTATGCAGTTTATATCTCTTCTGCGTTTGGCTCATGCGCATCCAGGGCTGAATATCTATATCATCATCAATCCCGTCCACATTGGTGTAAGCGTGGTGAATGATGTTGTGTTTCATATTCCACATAAAACTGTTGCCTCCGAGGATATTTACTGAAAATGCGGCAATACTGTTCAGCCATTTGTATTTACTGAAACTGCCATGAGCTCCATCATGCATGATATTGAAGCCAATGGCAGCGACTACACATCCCAGAACTATACTTTCTGAAATTGCAAAAAAAACATTCGGCGTAAAGAACACGAGGTGTATATACACAAACACAAATACACTAATCAATATACCCGCTTTCATGAACAAACCGATATTACCGGTGGGGGATTTACCCGCCGATTCAAAATAATCACTGATCCTTTTCTTCAAATCGGTGTGGAAAGAGTGAGGCACATTAGCAAACTTGGGCAAAGACATGTTTCTGAATTATTCTGTTAACTATTTAACAACGCAAGGTAGGTATTAATAACCGATTTAGATTGTTAAACTTTTATTTCAAGCACAACCGCAGGAAATTTCCCAATCAATTGATTTAACTTTCTGCTTTAACAATAGACCAGCGGTAATATACGATCTGTTATCTGTTCTGCTACAATAAAACGCTAAAAGAAATAATTTCTTGCATTCAACTTTATGTATCCATCTGAATGAATGAATCCATGGCGCGTATACCGATCATTTTCTCACTGATAAAACCTTCTGCATAAGGAACGCCAATCATCTTCCCGTACATCTGGTGCCGGCCGATGATCGAATTTAAAAACTCAGGAGTGGATATGTAGGTCTGTGGTTCATTTTCTTTATATTCTGAAGAAAAGAATTGTGATGAATACGCTTTGATGCTTTCTACTTTCCGGTCGAATACTTTTGTAACATCATACACGAAAGAAGGATCATAATACCTGTCCTGTATATAATGAAACACATATTTTGGCCTCCAGGCATTTTGCAGTTTGCCTTCATCATCCTCTGTTTCAATTTTTCTGAGGCCGCTTAAAAAACATGCATCGGATATCAGGTGCCCTGCCCGGCCATGATCCGGGTGGCGGTCGTCAAGGTTATTCGCCAGCACAATTTCAGGCTGGTATTTCCTGATTGCCTGTATAAGCACCCTTTGATGCTTTTCATCATTTTTAAAAAAACCATCTGCCATGCCCAGGTTTTCACGAACATCCAATTGCATAACAGCTGCAGCTTTTGCTGATTCCTGTGCCCTCAACTCTGGGGTACCACGGGTGCCCAGTTCACCACGGGTGAGGTCGATTACCCCTGTTTTTTTACCCTGCAGCTTTTCCATCATTAAAGTACCTGAACAGCCCAGTTCCACATCATCGGGATGAACTGCGATAGCGAGAATGTCAAGTTTCATGGAGTAAATCTAATGTGAAAATTTGAAAATGACCCAATATCTCAATTTAAGAAACATCACCGTATCCTTCAATCACTTAAGATATTAGGCCATTTTCAAATTGCGCAATTTTCTCCTTAATTTCGCAGCCGTTTTACTCATTATCAACAAATCAACTTATATGGCATACGACGTAGTTGTTCTTGGCAGCGGTCCCGGCGGTTATGTTGCAGCGATCCGCGCTTCCCAGTTAGGATTTAAAACAGCGATTGTTGAAAAGGAAAGCCTCGGTGGCATTTGCCTCAACTGGGGTTGCATCCCCACTAAAGCATTGTTAAAAAGTGCGCAGGTATATCAGGATATACTTCATGCAAAAGATTTCGGTATTGAAGCAAGCGGTTCACCCGATTTTCCGGCAGTGATCAAACGTAGCCGCGGCGTTGCAGATAAGATGAGCAAAGGCGTTCAGTTCCTCATGCGCAAAAATAAGATTGATGTGATCATGGGTTATGGAAAACTGAAAGCAAAAGGCCAGTTGGAAGTAACCGGCGCTGATGGCAAAACACAAATTGTAGAAGGCAAACATATCATCATAGCAACAGGCGCTCGAAGCAAAGAATTACCTAACCTGAAACAAGACGGTAAAAAAGTGATCGGGTACCGTGAAGCCATGGTGCTTCCCCAAAAGCCCAAAAGCATTATTGTGGTAGGCAGCGGGGCAATTGGAGTAGAGTTCGCTTATTTCTATCATAGCATGGGCGCAAAAGTGACCATCGTGGAATTTTTACCAAGAATTGTTCCGGTTGAGGACGAAGAAATTTCAAAAGAACTGGAAAAGAATTATAAAAAGACCGGCATTGATATATTGACCAACAGCGAAGTAACCAGTGTTGACACAAGTGGCGCAGGTGTGAAAGCAAAAGTAAAAACACAAACCGGTGAAATCACACTTGAAGCAGATGTGTTATTAAGCGCAGTTGGAGTTACCGCAAATATAGAAAATATCGGACTGGAGGCACTTGGCATCAAAACTGAAAAAGGGAAAATTGCTGTGAATAAATATTATCAAACCAGTGTGCCCGGAATATATTCTATTGGTGACTGTGCCCCGGGGCAGGCTCTTGCTCATGTGGCATCAAAAGAAGGGATTATCTGTGCGGAAAATATCGGATACAACGAAAAAAAATATGCCCATCAACCTGAAGCCCTCGACTATGGTAATGTTCCGGGCTGTACTTATTGCACGCCAGAAATTGCTTCTGTGGGCCTGACTGAAAAGCAGGCACGTGATGCAGGCTATGAAGTGAAAGTGGGCAAGTTCCCGCTAAGTGCATCAGGTAAAGCATCTGCTGCAGGACATACGGAAGGTTTTGTAAAAGTGGTTTTCGATGCAAAATACGGCGAATGGCTCGGCACACATATGATAGGTTACAATGTAACAGAGATTATCGTTGAAACTGTTGTGGGCAGAAAACTCGAAACCACCTATCACGAAGTATTGAACAGCATACATCCACACCCTACCATCAGCGAAAGCGTGAAAGATGCCATTGAAGTGGCATATGGTGAAGCAATACATTTGTAATATGTCATGTGTGGGAAGTGAGGTGTAATAAACAAATTTATATAAGCACATCTCATTTCTTGCATCTTATTTCTCACTTTTTGTTGGCGGCACCCGGCCTCCCTTTAATAATATTTTTTCAGGCTTTCTGTGAAAGAACCTTATTTCTTTTTTATAGTATGGCTACTATTGAACTTCAGGCTGAATATTTATCTACCTATATAATTTACAAATACTATTGAGATAGCCAAATAATAAACAACCCCTTTATTTAACAAAACTTTCCGCTGTAATTCTTTCCAGACGAATCCTTTCACTTTAATTTTCTGAAAAAATCTTATGCCTTTAAATCAACTCATCATTATTCTCGCCATTCAGCTTCTGATTTTGTTATTACCTGCAGCAGGCATGTACAAAATGTTTGAAAAAGCAGGTGTTGAAGGCTGGAAAGCCTTAGTGCCGTTTTATAACACGTGGACAATGCTCAAACTATCAAAACGCAGGACATATCTTTTTTTCATGCAGTTTATTCCTGTTGCAGGTTGGTTTGTCAGCATGAGTGTTTTTGTTGATTTTGTAAAAACATTCGGCAAGTTCAAATTCCATGAACATGCTATGGCAGCATTATTACCATTATTTTACTTTTCCTATCTCGGATTTAATAAACGTGATCAATTCATAGGGGCTACTGTTGTTGCACAGCACAAAAAATCTTCAGCACGCGAATGGATTGATGCTGCCGTGTTTGCTGTAGTCGCCGCTACCCTGATACGTGCTTTTGTTTTTGAATCTTATGCCATTCCTTCAGGCTCCATGGAAAAATCAATGCTCGTGGGCGATTATCTTTTTGCCAGTAAAATAAGTTACGGTCCGCGTATTCCGAATACACCACTTGCGCTCCCTTTCGTGCACAATCAAATACCTTTTTTCGGCACCAAATCATATCTTGACTGGATCAGGCTTCCTTATACACGCTGGTTTGCAAGCCCTGTTAAACGAAATGATGTCGTCATTTTCAATCTTCCGGTAGGCGATACCGTTATTGATAAAGATGATTACGGCACTAAAATTCTTTATTATGATGTAATCCGCCAACTGGGCAATGGCAACCCTCATGAAGGCAGAAAAATCCTGTTGGCAAACCCTGATGAATATCCATTAATCGTTCATCCTGTTGATAAGACTGATAATTATGTAAAAAGATGCGTGGCGGTTCCCGGAGATATTTTGGAAATCAGGGAAAGCGTGTTGTATATTAATGGAAATGCTGTGGCTTTTCCAGCCCGGTCGGAAACGTATTATTATGTGGAAACAGGTGGGCAGCCCTTGGACGAAACAGCCATGAAAGAAGAATATGATGTGGATATCAACAACCCGGAAGAGTTCCAGGCAACCGATCAAACAAACACTTACCGCATACTGCTTACTGCTGCTGCAAAAGAAAAAATGCAGAAAAACGGTTTGGCAAAAAATATTTCATTGGAAACATATAAGGAAAAAGCCGGCGGACTTGTTTTTCCTTACGATAACCAACACAAATGGACGATTGATGATTTTGGCCCGGTATGGGTACCAAAAAAAGGGGCTACGTTAATCCTTACCGCAGAAAATTATCCTTTATATGAAAGGGCAATACGTGTTTATGAGAATAATAAATTAGAGATGCATGATGGAAAGTTTTTTATTAACGATCAGGAAACCAATCGATATACTTTCAAAATGGATTATTTCTGGATGATGGGTGATAACCGACATGATTCCCAGGATTCAAGACTGTGGGGGTTTGTGCCTGAAGACCATATAGTAGGTAAAGCAAGTTTTATTTTTATGAGCTGGGATAAAGGCCCGAGATGGGGAAGAATTTTTTCCACTATAAAATGAGAATTGCAGTATAGTAAGTTAAAAATCCCAATAATTTTTCTACGTCTGTTTCCGGATATGATATTTGTAGCGTAAAACTGTAGCAACAATTATTACAAGGCCGCATAACTCCGATACCAGTTTTTCGCCGTCAAAAAAATCAACATCCCGGTTTTTTAGTTGAGGGTCCATGACAACACCATGAACCACAAAAAGCAATGCCATGATATAGGAAATCAAATGGATATTTTTCCAGGTGCGGAAACCAATTCTTTTTTTTATCGGTTTTTGTGTAGTCACAATGACAATTATGAGGGCAGCCATTGCCAATGTACCAAAAGCCACAAACAATTTTTGGGTTGGGGCGTTAACCGGCCACAGTACATCTGTTAAACTGAATTTTGTAGTGGGGGCAAAAAGCAATAATATCGGGTGAATGATTACCAGAAAAAGTGCTACATAAGCGGTATAATTATGAAGATTATTAATATTAACTTGCCTGATAAATTGAGGTATGCGGTTCCAGAGTCTATTCTTTTTATATTGTACTGACAACAGCATGCCCAGCAGAAAATTAAAAGTGAGCACAGCTGTTGCAATAAGCCCGGTGTCATTTGACAATTCCAGAAAATCTTTGTCAGTCATAACGGCAAAGATAAGTGATCAATTAACGTTGATATATATGCCAAATTCAAATAATATTCATAATGTACGGGAACAAATCCTGATTAGTACTTAGACCTTTCCATGGGGATATAACGACCTTTACCCTAATTATTTTTGGCTTAATTTTATTTTTGCACAGTTTATTATGCAAATAAGGTCCCTGATCATCATTGTTTATTTTATTAATATCTGCTTCGCGGCAAACTCGCAAGACAGTATCAATAGCTACTTCAGAAGCAGCGGCGCTATTATTATGGCTGTTAAAGCAGAAGACGGGATTGTTATTGTAGCTGATTCAAGACTTGCATACAGGTCTTTGCAAAACCATGAGGTGCTTGCCTACCAGGATGGTATCCCTAAAATTTTCCCGCTTAAAAAATTTGCACTTGGAATATCCGGCAATTTTTCTGACGGAAACACCCTGATCAGGAAGATCATAAAAGATTTTGAAAAATCAGATCCTTCGTACAGGACTCCTGAAGAATGCCTGTATAAATTTGGTTTATTTACTAAAGATAAATATCCCCTGTATTATGAAAACCTCACCACAAATACTGTTATTTGTGCCGGTTACGGACCCGAACCGATGATCGGCATATTACTGAATGGAAAAACATATCCCATAAACCAGGATCTTTGGGCATCCAATGTTTTTCAGGAAATAGATTCCCTGCATTTATTTACTATTCCAAAAGAAAAAAACAGCAAGCAGGTCGCAGAAGCTGCTGTTGATGCTTTGAAAGATTATATAAAAACATTCCATAAAGAAAATGAAGCAGGCGGGCTTTTTTCTGTGCTAAAAATAAATGCGGATAATTCATGGAAATGGATAAAAAATGATTTTACGGGAAACGACTGCCTGTCGGAATGCGAATCAGCTACTGCCATATATGATAAGCAAGTAAGGCTTGAATATACTTCCGGAGAAAACAAAAAAATTATGTCGGAAGCCGTCAGGTCAATTAGAAAAAACTGCGCACAAAAAAACCAGAAATAGAATAGCTTTTGTAATACAACCCCCACCTGTAAGTTCTCATTCCTGTTTTAGAAAAGGATTATGCTTTTTTTCAAAGCCTATTGTCGTGGGTTCTCCATGGCCGGAATACACTTTTACGTCATCAGGCAAGCTGAATAAATTTTCTTTTATACTGTTGATCAGCGTATCAAAATCCCCACCGGGCAAATCAGTTCTGCCAATACTCATCCTGAAAAGCACATCACCACTGATAATGAATTTCTGTGCTTCGCAATAATAACACACACTTCCGGGTGAATGACCAGGGGTATATAAAATTTTCAGTTTGTCGCCATCCAGATCTATAATATCACCTGCTTTTAAGAAAATCAATTCCCCGCGATAATTTTCAAAAGGCATGTTCCATCGCAAACCCGCTTCAGGTGCAAACTTTAATACCTGTTCTTCGTTTTCGTGCAAATGCAGGGGAAGCCCATATTCATCATATATGAATTTATTCCCGAAAACATGATCCAGATGACAATGGGTATTTAACAAAAGCTTAGGAATTAATTTGCGCTCTTCAATAAAATCCTGCAATGTTTTTCGTTCATTGCCGAAATAACAACCGGGATCAATGATGCAACAAGCATCCTTATCATTATAAACCACGTATGTATTTTCCTGTACGGGGTTAAATGTGAAATGTTTTACAGTAAGCATGTACTAATCTTTATTTTGCCAAAATGGATTTCACTGATTATGTGGATTGTTCTAACTTTAAAATTTCAAAGAATTGGTATGCAAGTTTATCAGAATAAGTTATATCCAAAATATTTTTTCCTTTTTCTTCTGATTTCCGCCCTCTGTTTCCAGAAAAGTTCCGCCCAGGTAAACACCGTTGAGTTTGGCAAAAACCGCCAGCAGTTTAAAAAGTTCAAATGGAAGTATTACCAAACCCAGAATTTCAATACTTATTTCTACGAGAATGGCCAACCCATTGCAAAATTTGTAGCACAGCTTGCAGAAAAAGAATTGCCAGGCATCGAACAGTTTGTAGAGTACGGACTTCAACGCCGCGCTAACCTGGCCATCTACAACAGCTTCAACGATATGGAACAATCCAATATCGGCCTCACCCTCGATTGGCAAACAACAGGTGGCATTACAAAATTAGTAAACAATAAGGTGGTATTATATTATACGGATGATTATAACAAAATGCGCCTCCGGGTAAGACAAGGCATTGCCCGCATTTTAGTCGAAAACATTCTGTTTGGCGACGATCTCGGTGAATTTGCCGCTAATCAAACCCTTCTTGATTTACCTCAGTGGCTTACCGATGGATATATAGAATATGTAGCTGAAAACTGGAGTGCTGATCTGGATGACCAGTTAAAATCAGCCATACTTTCAGGCAGGTACAAAAACTTTTACCAGTTTGCTTTCGAGAAGCCCAGCCTTGCAGGGCATGCTTTCTGGTATTATCTCGCTAATAAATATAAAAAAGAAAATGTTACTTATTTTCTGTACCTGGCCCGTGTTTACAGGAACCTTAACAGTGCTGCACAAAGAATCTGCAAAAAGAAATTCAAGGAAGTACTGAAAGATTTCATGAATGAGGAAGAAGAAATTTACGATAAAGATATACGTGGCAGAAGGAATTTTCCGAAAGGAACAGTATCTGTTGTTGAAAATATCAGCCCTACCAAAGATTTTTTTCATTTTTCCCCCAACCCGCAACCCAAAAGCCAGACTTACGCTGTAGTTGAATATAACCATGGCCAATATTGTGTGGTACTTCACGAAAATTTTATTTACACAAAAGTACTTTTGAAGAATGGAGTTAGGTTGAATGACGGCCAGATTAACCCACACTACCCTTTAATTGCATGGGATGGCAAAGGAACAAGGCTTGCGGTTATTTATTCCGACAAAGGCAAAGTAAAATTATTTGTGTATGATGTTGTGAGAAAATATAAACCGGTGGTCCAGGACCTGGATATGTTTGACCAGGTTCAGGACATGAAATTTATGCTTAATGACAATACACTTATATTGAGCGCAGTTAAAAAAGGGCAATCTGATATTTTCGTTTACAAAATGGAACAACAGGAAGCGGAACAGATTACTAATGATGTATATAACGACCTTGATGCCAATTTTGTTTCATTCCCGGGAAAAACTGGTATAATATATTCTTCAAACCGCCCCTCCGCTACAGCCCCAAATGCAGATACCGCCCTTCCTTCTAATAATCATTATAATATTTTTTTAATTGACAACTGGAATAAAAGTGAGTTTAAACAAATTTCACAACTCACCAGGATGAAATACAGTGATGCCCGCTACCCTTCGCAATACAATAATTTTCATTTCACCTTTGTAAGTGATGAAAACGGTATTGGTAACCGTTATGCAGGATTCTTTACCACCAGGAGGGCAGGTATTGATACTGTATATAAAATCGGCGATGAAATTTTACACAACCCGGATAGCTACGAATTGGATTCTGTTTTAAAAGCGAACAAAAAAAGTGAGCCGGATACGATGTATGCTTTTGCCATCACTAATGATTCTGCCTATGTTTTTCCGATTACCAATTACCAAAGCGGGTTAAAAGAAACTAAAATAGCCGGCGATAACGGGCAGGTGAGTGAGGTGAGACAGGAAGGCGATCTGAAATTTTTATACAAACTTAAAGTGGACGAGAGTGCCTTGAAGAAAAGAAATACCAGCCCGAAGCTAACAGAATACAGGAGAAAGGAAGTAATGGCGTCCCAACTTGCTTCAGGCGAAGCCATAAAGACAGCACAAAAAGAACCTGATACGGCTAAAAAGAAAACTGACTTTTTTGAAAATGAATTTGAGAATGATAAAAGTGACACCTCATCAAAAAGCCGAACAGCTTTGAGTGAGCCTGCTAAAATTGAAGAAGAAGAAACATTACTGAAAAAAGCAAAGCTGCTCGACTATAAATTGAAATTCTCAGTAGATAACTTTACAGCGGGGTTCAACAACGATGTTTTGGTAAACCGTTATCAGCCTTATTCCGGGTCGCTTCCCATTAACATGGCTGGCAATGATGCATTCAGCGGCATGTTTAAAGCTTCTGTTTTTGATTTATTTGAAGATGTAAGATTTACAGGGGCGTTACGTTTACCTTTTTTTGGTGGCGGCGACAGTCCATCGCCTCAGATAACTGATGGGAATACTTTTATTCCGAATAGCTCTTCTTTTTTTGATGGCAGCAGCGAATGGTATGCGAGGATCGATTACCTCAAAAAAATGTTTGACTACTCGTTGATTTATTATCGGGAAGCTCAGTCGGGCATCGCTCAAATTAATATTCCTGGCGAAGGGTATGATTCTTCACTTGTTGGTCATAGTTATTATGCAAAAAGCATTACTAATTTATATGAAGGCGTCGTAAAATACCCGTTTGATAAAATCAGAAGCTTGCGTCTGTCATTTGGATTCAGATCTGACAAATGGGTTATACAGCCAATCGGAGATGTTACTGACCTGGCTGCATTAGCTGCAAAAGACCTTAAGAAAAACTATGGTTTGCTAAGACTGGAATATGTTTTTGACAACACTATTATGAAAGCTACCAATATCTGGAACGGCCTTCGTTATAAATTCTATATGGACTTTAGCGATCAGCTTAATAAACCTCAGACCAGCGGTGAAGGCAGGAAAATGTTCAATTTTGGTTTTGATGCAAGGCATTATTATCCTATTTACAGAAACCTGATCTGGGCTGTACGTGCGGCAGGAGATTTTTCATGGGGCAATCAAAAAGTAATTTATTACCTGGGAGGTACAGACGGATGGTTATTCCCTAAAGCCAATCAAGGCCAACCTGCGCCGGATAATAGTTACGCATTCCAGTCTCTGGCAGTAAATCTTCGCGGCTTCAATCAAAATGTTGCTAATGGAAATAATGCTGTTGTCATTAACAGCGAATTTCGTTTGCCGGTATTCTCGACACTTTTTAATAAACCTATCAACAACGCATTTCTTCGCAATTTTCAGCTAATTCAATTCTTTGACCTTGGCACTGCATGGAACGGTTCGTACAATAAAATACAAAGACCATCCGAAACCTATACTGGTTCTCCGGTAACTGTACTGATTAAGGCCGGAGGAATAGGTCCCTTTGCAGGTGGTTATGGATTTGGGGCACGCAGCACTTTATTGGGCTATTTTCTACGTTGTGATGTTGGCTGGGAAATGAATACCTTTTTTGGTGGCAGGCCTGTAGTAAATGTTTCCATGGGAGTTGACTTCTAAAATCATGGTTCCCGTTGCAACACAAATTTTTTATGCAAGGAAATCGCCATTGGCAGTTTTAATTGTTATTGCCAGCGCAATGTTATTATTACTGATATTGCATCCGGCAGGTAAAAAAAGCGCTCTTTTATTTCTCGCTCTTTTCATTGGGTTAGTTGTTGTATTTCTTTACTTTTTGTTAAATAAAATCTCACTTACTATCAACAATGATGGATTGGAATATAAAACAGCTTTCAGAACAAAGAACTTACTATGGCGGGAAGTTACTGCAAGCAGACTTAATTTTGAATTTCATGGTCATAGTGGTGATATTTTCTGGCTATTTAATTTGAACAATAGTAGAGACCTCAAATTCAGCATAAGTTTTTTTTCCAGAAAAGAACTTCGTGCAATTGCAGAAGCTGTAGTTGCAAAATGCTGCAATACGTGCGTATCAAAAAAAATACAACAAATGAGTCAAGGAAAATTTCCCTGGTATATTTTTTAACTCATCTCCCATAGAATTTAATGCTATATATTTCTGATGATTTTCCTAATAGAACAGTTCTTATTATTGTTAATGCCTATTTAATAATAAACACCTCATTGTTACCTTTTAAGGTACCATTAAAACAACAAAAAGCCCGTCATAAGCAGCGTTCAAAAGGTTTATGGCTTTGAATATTTTGTGATGATCCGGTCAAATTATACTATAGCCTTACTCAATTTCTTCAGCATCAAATAAATCAGTGTAATTAATATCGAAAAACAAAAAATCATTCCTGTTGCATATCTTTCTGTAAAAGGGTGCAGCAATACTCCGGCAATATCCCTGATCAGATGAAATGGGTCAGAAATAACATCCCAGCTGTTGAAGCGAAGGTATCTTCCGATGTAAATGCCAAACGCATTCTGCCACATAACCGGATAAAGAAATAATAATTCATGCTTAATCCGAAACCTGGCAATTACCACTTTTTCAATATGACGTACCGATAAAATGCCCAATAGCAATCCATTCCAGGCAAATGACAACAACATAGCCAAATCGAACCATTGCGGCATGCTGAAATCATTGTAGTTATCGCCGATATGATAAAGGTCGGTGAGTATATAAAAAGTATTAGGTACGAAGGCAAGCCATATTGCAAATAATATCACTACTAAAAAATTACTTTTGATTTTGTGCTGACGATAATACAGCCATTGAGAAATGCAATATGGTATCCAAGCAAGGAACAAATTCCAGATCAGGAAAATAAAAGTAATATGCCCACTGTAGAGAGTCCTTGCAGAAGTCATACCAATGCTAAATATTATACTAAGCAAAAGCAGCCGATCAATTTCATCACGGAGAAAAAATATCCTGCTGTAATACAAATTCAAGCTGTTTTTCATTTCTCTTTGTTTTGTCAGATAAATCAAGTTGTATTTCCCTCGATATTCATTTAGAAAATCTTGGGGATAAAAATAAAAAGACCCACAATCAATGCGGTTAATGAAGCAATAAGCACAGCGCCGGCTGCTATATCTTTAATTGATTTTATTTCGGGATCTCTTTCCGTCGAAATAAAATCGAGTGTTTTCTCGATACAGGTATTGAACATCTCTGCTACCCAAACCAACCCAATTGCAAAAGAAAGTGCTACCACTTCATGTGTATTGGTTTTGAACAGAAAAGATGCGGCAATCACTGCAATAGTAGCGGTAAGGTGTATCCTGGCATTATGTTGTGTAATAATCAGCTCCCTGATTCCCGAGATGGCGGGAATAACACTTTTCAGCTGTCGTGAAATAGAAAATTTTTCTTTGCGCATATAAACAGGTATTAAATTAATAAACTCATGACTCCTGGCAATCATAATTGTCAGATACATTCCTGCCTAAGTAGGCTTTTTTGTTTTACTGCAAAGGTTGAGGCACGTAGTTTTCTGCATATCCATACTTCAAACGTCCGATGATTTTAGCACATTTCATCTTCATTTTTCTGTAGTACTTGCTGAAATCGTTTCCCCCCGCCTTAAATAATTTCCTATGTGCCACCCATACAACTACAGAAGTAGACATAAAAAAAAATTTATAAAAATGATAGGTTATATTCTTTGTCCCGTTATGCCTGGAATGAAAAATCACCCACAACCTTTCCTGTTGAAACCTGATATGCGGTGCTTCATCAATCAGGATATCGGTGCAAATTTCTTTCAACAGCTGGCAACCTGTAGCATCTTTCAATGACTGATAAAAAATCTGTGCAGTACTTTCTACAGAAATAACAGCAAGCGTCCACCATTCCATACTGTTATTCAGGTAACGGATCTTCCTGAACAAAGTATCGCCCCAGTTCTTATTGATTCTGGGTTCACCAATTATATCAAGGTACATTCCCAGGTTGTTCCCGTGTTTCTGTTCCTCATTTATAAATAATTTAACGGCTTTTATATAATAAGGATCGCCGATATTTTCAGCATAACGGCTGCTCGCCTTCAGTAAATTTGTACCGTCTGAAGTTTCGCCCAATTGCCAGGCCTGAAGTGATTTCAAAACAATTTGTACTTCATTTTTAGTAATACGGGCAGGCTGCTGCCAGTTGATTCTTTTTTTTTCAAGATTTTCCTGAAAATAAGATACCCATTCCTGTGATGTTTGCATACATAAAATTTAACAGTGAAAAAATAATTTAATGAAGAAGTCATAAAAAATAGCCTGTAGATTTCGATTCCTGCAAACGAAAAGCAATACCCCTTGCTATCGGCAATCGCGGGTCATTTGCATTGGAATGATAGATCTTTTGAACAACATAATAAATCAAAAGAAATATTGCTATAATCGTACCCATGCGGCTAATTGCGGAAATCATATCATAATTAAATTTAAAAGTACTTTGTAATACAAAGTAAAAATTAAAAAAAAATTATTTAACCCCGTTAATCATGTTTTCCAGTGCATCAAGGTGGTCTTTAAACGCTTTTTCGCCCGCTTTGGTAATGGAATAAGTTGTCTTCGTTTTTCTGCCAACAAAGCCTTTATGCACTTTAATACAGCCGTTTTCTTCCAGGTTCGTAAGATGAGAAGCGAGGTTTCCATCCGTTAACTGAAGCAATTCTTTCAGCGAATTAAAATCCATTTCTTCATTCACTAATAAAATGCTCATCACACCCAGGCGAATCCTGCTATCAAAAATTTTATTCAGATTTCCAATCGGGTTTTTCATTTCCTGTAAATTTCATCACATCCAATAAAACCGCATGTTATATAACAAAAATTGTTTGAATTATGAAGCAGGCTTTTTGTCATATTTCCACCACATTATTAATCCATAAATAATATGTAATACTCCAAAGCCTAATGCCCAAAAATATAAACTATATCTTGGCCAAAACATGTTTACTAGTCCCAGAACAATCTCTAACAGTCCAATATATCTTATATCACTTAATGTATATTTACTGGCATTTACTAAAGCAAGACCATAGAAAACCAGGCAAGCCGGAGCTGCAAAAAGCCATTGATCATGATACAACAAACCAAGCACAAAAAAGCCGCCTGTAATTAATGGTATTAATAAATTCGTCAGTAGCTTTTTTGAGGTATGCCCCCACATTGGAATTTCATTCCTTTTTGATTTTCTCCAGGTGAAATAAAAAGCAAAGAGTAATGAACAAACCAATACGCTGCCGGCCAAAAACAGCAATCTCCAAATCAATATCCGGAAATCACCTGGTTCATAGCCGCCCGATCCGTTATAATATTTAACATGATATCCGTCAAGCCATTCATGCGCAATGTATGCCCCAACCAGTGCAAATACACCAGCACTAACCCCACTGAGCCCACTCAATGAAATAAATCTTGACGATCTTTCCATCATCCGCCTGATGTCCTGTAAAGTTTCTAATGAACTGTCTTGGGTATTCATTTTAAAAGCACTTTGAAATACAAAGTAAATATATAAAAATCATTTCCCCAATTTTTGGGTTTCATTTTTTTTAGCAAAGCAACCTTTTTAAAGCTGTATTAGTACTTTTATTGTATGCACCTGTTCAAAGCCCCCTTTTTCAAAACCTTATTAATGCTCGTTTCCTTTTCCATTCATTTTTCATCCTTGCTTTCGCAATCAAAAACATTAAAAGGTGCAATAAGGGATGCACACAGCGACGAACCTATTCCTTTTGCCTCCATGCAATTCAAAAATGCAAAAACGGGGCGGTTGAGTGATTCCTCCGGATCATTTGTTTTCCATTTCGATGAATGGCCGGATGATACGCTCATCATTTCTTATGTAGGGTTTCAGGATTATAAACTTGCATTTGATTCATCTTTTTTTGCCAGGGCAAATGGTAGCAACACGGTCAAACTCGTCATTAAGTTAGATCGTGGCAAATACCAGAATGAAATTGTGGTAAGAAAAAAAGTAGACCATGGCTTGCTGATGTGGAAAAGAATTGTAAAAAGAAAAAAATTCAACGACCGTTACCGCTTTAATAATTTTTCCTATGAATTATACAATAAGCTTGAATTAGACCTTGACCACGTGAATAAAGAAAAGATGAAAGATAAAAAACTGCTGAAACCTTTCAGCTTTGTGTTTGATAACATTGATACAACAGAAGGCAAATCGTTTCTGCCGGTTTATCTTACTGAAACGCTTTCGGATTATTATTTTCAGAAATCTCCCGTACGAAGGCGAGAAGTTATCAAAGCCAGCAAAACCATCGGTGTTGACAATCCCAGTGTAAGCCAGCTTCTCGGAGGCATGGAACAAAATGTTGACTTTTACAGCAATTTCATTCCAGTATTTGACAAAAAATTTGTGAGCCCCATCAGCGATAACGGCGATGACTATTACAGATACAAAGTCGTAGATACACAATATGTGAATTCAAGAAAATTATTCCACCTCATTTTTACGCCAAAAAGAAAAGGCCAAAGTACTTTTGAAGGCGATTGCTGGGTGCACGATACTACCTTCGCTATTCAAAAAATGAACCTCAGGCTATCGGCGGATGCAAATATCAATTTTGTGAAACAACTCAGCCTTATCCAGGAATTCAGTTTCGTGAATGACAGTGTTTGGTTTCTTGACAAGGATAAATTTGTAGTGGACATAACATTAATCGGAAAAAATAAAGGTTCATTTATAGGAAGAAAAACGACCACTTACAGGAATGTTGTTATCAACGATAGTGCCGTTACCAATGAGCTCAATAAAAACAAAATTCAGGAGGAAACCATACTTGAACCCGGTTCAAGAAGTCAACCGGATTCATTTTGGGTAAATCACAGGCACGAAGAGCTAAATAAAAATGAAAAAGCAATCTATGTAATGGTAGATACGCTTTTAAAAATGCCTGTTTTCCACAAATATGTGAATTATATAAATTTTATTGCTACCGGTTACCTGGATGTTTATAAAAAATATCAGATTGGCCCCTGGTTCAGCTGGGTTTATAGTAATGTGCTGGAAGGGCTGCGGTTACGCTTTGATTTGGGGACAAACAGGTATTTTAACAAAAAAATCATTCTTCATGGATATGCAGCTTATGGCTTCGGCGATCAGCAATGGCATTGGGAAGGAGATGCTTTGTATGTGATAAAAAAGGCCCCGAGGCTCACACTGTTTGGTATGTACAAACAGGACCTTGATTTTGGCCAGCAGTACTATGATGAAATCTCTTCGGATAATATATTTGCTCTCGCCTTTCGCAAAGCAAATATCCCCATCAAATTTATTCACATCGACCAGAAAAAGCTGGAACTTTTCAAAGAATGGCATTCCGGCTTTTCGGTTACACTTACAGGTGATAATAAAGTGTATAACCCTATAAGTAACCTTCCTCCAAAAAGTATCTACCCCTCCGCAACAGGTGAGGCACTGAATACTTTTGAAGCATCTATCAAACTACGTTTTGCTTATCTTGAAAAATTTTTTGAGAATAATTTTTACCGAACAAGTCTTGGAAGCGATTACCCTATTGTTGATTTTAAATATACACGCGGAATTGCAGGTATATTGAACAGTAGTTATAATTACGATAAAATCTCTGCAAGCATTTCTGATTATAAAAAAATACCTCCATTTGGCACGCTTTATTACAATGTATTCGGAGGGAAAACATTTCAAACACTAGCATTCCCTTTTCTTGATATTGCGCCTGGTAATGAAATTTATTATTATAACCAGTATGCCTTTAGCCTGATGAATAAATATCAATACCTCAGCGACCGATATGTTGGAGTGAATCTCGAACACAATATTGGCAATGGCCTTTTTCGTTTTATTCCTTTCACACGTAAATTGAAATTCAGGCAATTCTGGACAGCCAAAGCCTTATGGGGAAGTTTGAGCGATGCAAATCAGTTATATAATACTTCCGGCAATTATACTTTTCAAACGCTTAATGGCAAAACTTACCTTGAACTGGGCACAGGGGTCGATAATATTTTTAAAATATTCCGGCTGGATTTTGTGTGGCGGGTTTCTCCCAAGCCTGCTCCAGCAGGCAGCGCCCCCGGCTTTGGTATTTTCGGAAGCTTTAGGATTGATTTCTGACGCGGTATTACTATCCCCGGTTTCCCGAAAATGGGAAATTTTAGTTATACAAATTTTCCGATATAGGGTAATTTCTGAAATTCTTTCTTCTCGATTTTTAAAATAAACCAACAATAAGCTGTTGTAAAAACAGTTGCCAGACAAAGACTCGCTAAATTACCTTTCCATATACCGGTTAGGAAATGATGCATAAAATAAAGCAGGGCCACTATCACCATATATGCCACTAATTTTTTTGTAGCATAAGGAATGCGATAAGCTTTTTGCCCCCATTTATAAGAAATAACCATCATACTCCCATAACAGAGAAATGTAGCCCACGCACTTGCCATATATCCAAAATGAGGAATGAAAACATAATTTATGATCAAGGTAATTGCTGCCCCTGTTAACGTGATATAAGCCCCCGCAGTTGTTTTATGCGAAAGCCTGTACCAAATGGAAAGATTATAGTAAATACCAAGGAACATGTTGGCAAAAAGCAGTATTGGAACAACTTTCAGGCCTTCCCACATTTTCGGATCGCGTATGATAATGATTTTCCAGATATTCACATATAATGCAGCTACAAGGAACATAATACAAATTACAATCACAAAAAACTTCATCACCCTTGCGTATACTTTTGGAGCATCTTCATGTAAAGACTGCTTGAAAAAAAATGGCTCTGCCCCAAGACGAAATGCCTGTATAAAAAGAGAAATAAGGATTGATAATTTGTAACAGGCACTGTAAATGCCTACCTGATAAGTAGCCAGATCTTTCGATAAGGGCAGCCACTTCTGCAACATTACCCGGTCAAAAGTTTCATTCACGATTCCTCCGAAACCGGCTATAGTCAGCGGCAGGGAATAAATCACAATTTCTTTCCAGAGTTGTTTGTTCAATTCCCATCTGAACACTAATAATTCTTTCAATAAAACCACCAACTGAAACAAAGATTGGGCAAGATTGCCAATAAGCACATAACCTACACCGAAACCGGCACTATAAAAAAACAGCAAAATACTATTAGGATGCTTTTTGTATACCGAAGGAAATACAGATAAAAAAAAGAAAGTAACCGAAATGTTTATCAGTATCCCTGTAACACGAATGAATGCATATTTTCTTGGTCTTCCTTCATGACGCAATTTTGCAAAAGGGATGGTTGAAATGGTATCCAAAGCAATAATAAGGGCGCTGATGGTTATGTATTCAGGATGATTGTCTATACCTATAAAAGATGCCACCGACTGACGGAAAAAAAAAGTACCAATCGTAATTACAGACGTACTGATAATAAGTGAAGTGATGATGGTATTATACACATCTTTTTCGTGTTCTTTTTTCTGGATATACCTGAAATAGGCTGTTTCAAATCCGAACATAGTGAGCGTGTACAGGAAAGGGATCATCGAATACACTAAGCTCATCTTGCCGAATTCGGGAGTTCCTATAAATTGATGGGTAAGATAAGGGGTGAGCAACACATTAAGGAAACGTGCAAAAATATTACTCGCTCCGTACCAAAGTGTTTGTCCTGCTAATTTTTTGATACTGCTCACAAAAAAATTTATTGACAAAAATAATCTTCATCCTGCCATATTATCAAATGAATATTCCTGCAGCCGGATATTATCCAGTTTTGCCTGCAACCATTGCCCTGATTGAATGAACCTGCCTCCTGAGCCGTAAATTGCAGAAATATTTTTACCCACTACCATGAAAATACAGGAATATGAAATCATGTACCTTTGCTCTAAACTCATGAATATGAAAAAGGCTTTATTAATATTAATGGTTATTGCGTTCAGGTTCACAACGTTTGCACAACAGCAGGCTTATGAAAGTAAAATTGAGTATCAGAAAACCATGCAGCAGGTTGCTGCTATTGAGGTGCCATACAAAACGGACATTGCTGAGGATGCAATTAGTGATTATATGCTGAAAAAAGGGTTTAAAGGGTCAGGTTCAAAAGGTTTCACTGTGTATAGGGGAGCAAAGCTTGATGACGCCGATACCGACCCGAGCGACCTGTATTTTAAGGTAGAAAAAAAGAAAAAAGATAAAGATTATTCTGTCATCACTTTATTGGCCACAAAAGCAAATATGGATATTCTTTCGCGACCTGCTGCAGACAGTACCGGGCAAATTGAAAAAGCAAAAAATTTTCTTAATAATATTGTCCCTTATGTGGATGAACATAATATTGATGTCGAAATCGGAAAGCAACAGGATGTTCTGAAAAAGGCACAAAAGAAATTAAACAGTTATATAAGCGATTCAACCGGCCTGGAAAAGAAAATAAGAGACCTTTCTGCAGATGCTGACCAGAACAAAACCGATATCCTGAAACAAACCAGCGAAATTCAAAATTCAGTCAGCTCCAATGATGATGTAAAAAACAAGGCGCAGAAAAAAATGAACAAGCTGCTGGACGAACAGGATAATATCAGAAAAAAATTAAGAAAAACACAGGCTGACCTTGATGAAACAAAAGGTAATCTTATAAATCAATATAAGGAAGTTGACAAGCAACAGCAGGCCCTCGATGCACTGAAAGCAAAAAAGAAGATGTAATGGAGTAGAAAAAATTTCAGAGAAAGCCCCGGGTTGACCGGGGTTTTTTATACAATATCTTTTTCTTCAATCAAGCCATGTTTCAATGCATAAATAACCACACCCGCTGTATTTTTTACATTCATCTTCTCCAATATTTTCGTCCTGTACCCTTCAACGGTACGTTTGCTCAAAAACAATCGCTCCCCAATTTGTTGTGCAGTAAGTTGCTGACAGGTTAATTTTATAATTTCTGTTTCGCGTTCAGTAAAAGTGATTTTTTCAGCTTTTTTATATGGGTTGAAGCTGCTTTTAACAATCATCCTTGCGAGTTTTGCAGATGTATGTTTGCAGTAATAAGAATTGCCTTCATACACCTGTTCAATAGCTTCTATGATTTCACGTTTGTCGGCGTTTTTGAGCAAATACCCTTTTGCACCGGCTTCCAGCATTTCAATAATCAGGTTTTCCTCATCAAACATTGACAACGCAATAATCTTCTGTTCAGGGTTTTCTTTCAGTAAAGCTTTTGTTGCCTGAATGCCATCCATACGTGGCATTTTTATATCAGTTAAAATGACATCGGGTCTTTTTTCTTTTACCAGCTGAACCAGTTCAATTCCGTTTTCAGCCTGGCCTTTCAGCATAATATCTTTATCCTTTGAAAGCATCAATACCAGTCCGTCACGAAAAATTTCGTGATCATCTGCTATTACCAAACTAATTGTATACTTCATATTTCTTTATCAGTAAGTCAATAATCATCGTAAAGGAGCCTTAAAAAAATAGCTGGCCCCTTTATTTGGTGATGATTCAAAGCTAAGTTCCCCCTTCAATATTTCAATTCTGCTCTCCAGGCTCTTCAGGCCTAGTCCCTGCGATTCCTTTTTTGATTTCTCCATATCAAATCCTTTGCCATCATCCTTAACCATTACCTGTAAATTACCACTTTCTTCTGTAACAGCTATGTACAGGTTTTCCGCATCCGCATGCTTCAGTACATTGTGAATCATTTCCTGCAATATCCTGAACACATGTATTTCTTTCTCTTTGGTAATGTGCACATCTTTCGGAACACGTAAGTGTACCTGCATATTGTGCTTGTTCTGTACCTCTTTCACAAACTCACGTAATGCTTCGCCAAGCCCGTTTCGTTGCAGTGTATTTGGCAAAAGGTTGTAAGATATCTGGCGGAGGCTTTTAATAATTTCATCAATACGTTTGCTTGCTTTGCTAATTATTTCTTCGTCTTGCTCATTATGCACATCAATACTGTTAATATTCAGTTTCACTGATGACAGCAAGGGGCCAAGGCTATCGTGGAGGTCATTGGCTATTCTTTTACGTTCATTTTCCTGCATGGTGATTTCCGCGAAAATCCTTTCTTTTTGGAGCCTGATATACCGGCGGTGATATCTAATGATGGTAACAATGAAATAAATTAAAATTATTCCAATCAGCACTGCAACAATAAGAATTGAATCAAATAATTCTGCACTACCTGAACTCATAGCAGCTCGTTATTTTGTCAAAAATCCTTACTTCATTTTTACCAGACTTTAAAAATCAAAGTTTTTAAATAACTCCCCTGTTGATTTTTTCTGCGGTATTAAGCAAACCGCTATTCCATACAGTAAGTTACAAAAAGCATTTACATAAACCTTTATAGCAAATATGTTTGATACCAATACCTTATCGTAAAGGACTGTTCCATTAATATTTTTTGCAGTGGCATTCATGGTAATAAAAACAAACATATTATAGATGAACAATATTATTGTAGCAGTACAGATAATGAATTTTGCATTTTTCGTTAACGATACCCTCCCCTCGTTAATGATGATATAATTAATGGTTTGGACACTTAAAAGAACAAGCAGAAAAGAATAAGATACTGCAAATACAATGTTATACTTAATAATACTTTTAGCTACAAAATTTTCAAAAATCCATCCTGCTGTTAAAACCCCGGCCAAAATACCCCAATATAATTTATTAGGCCGGGGTCTTTTCCACAAATAAAACTGTGCAAATAAAATTAATGCCTCAAACAGGTAGAAAATATTATTATCCAAGTTCATGCCTTTTTTATTATTAGGCACAATAACAAAACCTACCAATAGTTCATTTATTAATGATACTATTGTATAAATTAAAAAAGGCCTGTACCCTTCATTCACTTTTTTGAAACATATAATACTTACAATAGCTGGAAAAGCAACTGAAAGACTAAAAGCAAACCTCCAAACATCGCCTGCAGACATGAAAAAAATTTAATGATTTCCTCCGATTTGACAAGGCGGGCAACCCTGACCGGTTTCACCTGCCTGGCCTCCGCTACCGTCCGCAAATGCATTTGAAATGCCCGGTACTTTAATTGCGGCTGTTACAAGGGTATTCACTATATCATGACCTTTTGCGTCAACCGGCAACAATACCAGTCTTATTTGCCCTTTTTCATCCTCACCATAATAAATGCGTATACCATCGGCACTATCTTGGTTTAATAAAACTGAAATCATATCCCTGTTAAAAGTTTCTGCATTCGGCAAGTTGAAATGATTTTTTAAAAATGAAGAATCAGCAACTACCCTGGATAGCGTTTCATGAGAAGCAATAAAATTCTTTTGCAGGCTTCGTGCCTGTTCAATCGGGATAATTTGTTGTAATGCACGTTCCTTATTAAAACGTATTTTATCACGATAACAACTGGTTAAAAAAACAGAAAATACGGGCAAAACTGTTACAAGCATCAAAATGTTTTTCGATTTCATAATTCAGTATTTTAATTGGTTTAAATACATATCAAAATAATATATGGTTTGGGTATGAACGCAGGTATATATCCCTAAAAAGACAGGTAAAATTACCTAAGGCGTCAAAAAATATTTCTACTGCTGCTAAAATTAGCTTGATTTGTTTATTAGAATGTCTGCCAAACAGATAAAAGACAGATAAATCCGTAAACAAAAAGCATTTACCATTCACGGATTCTTTTTCTCCCGCTTTTAATTTCTGATTGTTTCTTTTTCGATTCTATTCTTTTTTGCTTCGCAGCTTTTGAAGGCTTTGTGGCAACCCGCTTTTTTTCTTCTTTTAATGCAAGTTCAATTAATACATTAATCTTTTCCTTCACCTCTTCTTTATTTGCAAGCTGCGTACGATGAACCTGCGATTTTACCAAAAGCATACCTTCCGAATTTATTTTATTCGAAAGTTTCTGCCGTAATTTTTGTTTTTGCGCTGATGTCAGGAGCAAAGAATCATTAATGTCAAAATAGCCTTCTACCATTGTTTCCACCTTATTCACATTTTGTCCGCCTTTGCCGCCACTCCTACCTGTCCGGAAAATAATTTCTCTTGAAACATCTATCTTCATATTTCAAATTTACAATAAAAGAAGAGCAAAATGCGGGCAGTAATACAACGGGTTAGCCAGGCAAGTGTCTCTATTAATGGTTTTACGAAATCAAAAATTGATACAGGCTTATTGATTTTGCTGGGTATCGAAGACAACGATTCGAAAGCAGATATTGAATGGCTGAGCGCCAAAATATGCAACCTGCGTATTTTTGATGATGAGAATGGGGTAATGAATATTTCGTTGAAAGATGTGCTAGGTGATATTTTGCTCGTCAGCCAGTTTACCCTGTATGCTTCTGCCAAAAAGGGAAACCGGCCCTCATATATCCGGGCCAGTAAACCAGAAATCGCCGTTCCGATCTATGAAAAAATGATTGCACAAGTGGAAGCCGATCTGGGTAAAAAAATTTTCACAGGGGAGTTTGGAGCTGATATGAAAGTTGGATTGGTTAATGATGGCCCCGTTACGATTATTATAGACACAAAGAATAAAGAATGAAACTTAACGTGTATGTAGTTAATGCATTTGCACAATCGGCATTTGGCGGCAACCCTGCCGCAGTAGTTTATTTACGGGAATGGTTATCCGAAAATCTGATGCAACAAATTGCAATGCAACACAATCTTGCAGAAACTGCCTTTATTGTATCGCTAAAAGAGGATTACCAGATCCGTTGGTTTACGCCAACGGTTGAAGTGGCCTTATGCGGGCACGCTACGCTTGCTTCGGCCCACGTGTTTTTTAATCATCTTTCTTATACGAAAGAAGAAATCACTTTTCATTCAAAAAGCGGGCCCCTGCATGTTTCAAAAAAAAATAATGGGAAGCTGACATTGAATTTTCCGGCAGATTATTACTCAACAACGGAAATACTGAGTGAAATTGAACTGGGTTTAAAGGTAAAACCATTGGAAGTGTACAAAGGCACCACTGATTATATGGTTGTGTTGGATAATCAAAAGGCCATTGAGCAACTTGCACCGGATTTCAAAATCATTTCATTATTGAAATCAAGAGGGATTATTGCAACAGCAAAAGGTGATGATGCGGATTTTGTTTCCCGTTGCTTTTTTCCACAGTCTGGTATTGATGAAGATCCGGTCACGGGCTCCGCACACACATTAATGACTCCATACTGGGCAAAAAAGTTGAACAAGAATAAATTATCAGCCATACAATTATCCAAACGCAGGGGGCATTTGGAATGTGAAATGAAAAAGGATAGAGTATTGATCAGCGGCAATGCCATAACCTACCTGGAAGGAAATATGACTATATAAAATCTGACAGATGCATCATCTCACCATCCGTGAAGCACAGCAAACAATTGACAACTGGATAAAAACTGTTGGTGTCCGCTATTTCAGCGAATTGACAAATATGGCTATCCTGACAGAAGAGGTTGGAGAAGTAGCCCGCCTGATGAGCCGTTTATATGGCGACCAGTCTTTCAAAGAATCCGACAAAGAAAAAAAACTCGCTGATGAACTTGCTGATGTGCTATGGGTATTAATCTGTATCGCAAATCAAACGGGCATCGACCTCACAGAGGCATTGCAAAAAAATTTTGAAAAGAAAAATATCCGTGATTCCGAAAGGCATCAACAAAACGAAAAGCTGAAATAAACATGCCGGATTTATTAATTCGCCTGTACATCAGCCTGCAACAAAATCAAGTTTACACAAATCAGCAGCGGCATGTAATTTCCCGTCCTTTAAATTTCTGGTAAGTTGTATGAGCCTGGGATAATACAGGTCATAATCTTTTCCATAAACTTCTTGTAATTTACTCATTTCAAGTTCTGAAATTTTTCCATCGAAAGAAACAGCCACAGTAAAAAGATCAAGCAGAAAATTTCTTTCTTTTTCGCTCACTTTTTTCAGGCATTCCAAAAATAAATTCCAGTCATCGTAATGGTTATCCTGATTAATATGCATCAAATGCTGAAAGCGGAGCAGCAGCAAAATCATATTGGGATGATAGTTCCTGGCCATCACCACTGCATTACCTAAAGCACGCACGCAACCTACCCTGGCTTCATCGCTCAATTGTTCCAGCAAACCATCATGCAACAGGTTGTCTGCAATATGGTTGCTCAATGCAAAACCCATTAAACGAAGCCTCGCCTCATTTACCACCCTGTGCAACACCATGCCATTCCAGAAACATTCCACAGGAAGCGCTACATAATTAACGGAAATGCCTGCTATAGCTTGACCAAAACCCCATCTCAGCAATAATTTCGAAAAGAAATTAGTAATCACAATTTTCAGTTTGTATAATAACCCGAGGATAAACAGGTTCTTTTTAGAGATACGTTCAAAAGGATCAATTCCTAAAATTTCCATTTCAGGGTCGGGAATTTCCAAAGCAGTGCGGGCAAGTATATTGGTTACATTAAACGGCCCGTTTTTCAGAAAATCTTTTTTGTGCGCATGTATGTTAATAAGCCTGCTTACTTGATGAACCGCATGCAAAGCAATAATAAAAAGCGCATAAAATTCTATGGCTATCGAAACTAATGTAACCCCTCCGACCCATGCATAATGGATCAGCCATGTTTCGTTTTGTTCAAGCACGTCAATATAAACCGTTGGCCAAACACAAACCAGGCCGGTTAATGCAGAAAGAAAAATGCCCCTGTTCGAAATATGCCTGATTTTATCATTCAGTTCTTTGTCTGTAAAGTCGAATACGTGATGAGAAAATTCCTGCTTACCAAAAATGCCCAGATAATAAATACCAAATTTTTCAAGCAGGGATAGTTTCTTACTTTTAAATTCTATAGTAGCAGGCATATTGTTAATGTTCTATCAAATGTAATTTAACAGTTTGGAGAGAATCCTTCAACCTTTTCAACAGGATTATTTTACCTTTGCGCCCACTATGGCAAACGATCATAAAAAATTCCAGGCAATCATTTCTCATTGCAAAGAATACGGTTTTATTTTCCCTTCCAGTGAAATTTATGATGGACTAAGCGCGGTGTATGACTATGGCCAATGGGGAAGTGAACTGAAGAAGAATATTAAAGATTATTGGTGGAAAAGCATGACCCAGCTGCATGAAAATATTGTGGGTATTGATGCGGCCATTTTTATGCACCCCACCACCTGGAAAGCCAGCGGGCATGTTGACAATTTCAGCGACCCGATGATTGACAATAAGGACAGCAAGAAACGTTATCGCGTTGATCATTTGATTGAAGCTTACATTGATGAGATTTTAAACAAAGCTGGGGCTAACGATGAAGAAAAATCACAAGCTTTGCAAAAGAAAGCGATAGAAATTAGTCAACAAATGGAAAAGCTTTTGGCAAGCGATGATTTTGTAGGCCTAAAGAAATTGATAGAAGATAATAAAATCAAATGCGCTGTCAGCGGAACATGCAATTGGACCGATGTTCGACAGTTTAACCTGATGTTCTCCACCCAGCTCGGAAGTGTAACCGAAGAAGCCAATGAAATTTATTTAAGACCAGAAACGGCACAGGGAATTTTCGTGAACTTCCTGAATGTACAAAAGACGGGAAGAATGAAAATCCCTTTCGGCATTGCACAGATCGGTAAAGCATTTCGTAATGAAATTGTAGCGAGGCAATTTATTTTCCGTATGCGTGAATTTGAGCAGATGGAAATGCAGTTCTTTATTCGCCCTGGCACACAAAAAGAATGGTATGAGTTCTGGAAAGAAGAAAGAATGAAATGGCATTTGAGTTTGGGAATTGAAAAAGAGAAATATCGTTTTCACGATCATGTGAAGCTCGCACATTACGCAGATGCTGCATGTGATATTGAATATGATTTCCCGATCGGGTTTAAAGAAGTGGAAGGCATTCACTCAAGAACTGATTTTGATTTGCGCAATCACCAGGAATTCAGTAAGAAAAAAATGCAGTATTTCGATAATGATCTTGATGGCAATGGAAAACCTTATGGCAATTATATTCCCTATGTGATTGAAACTTCTATCGGCCTTGACAGAATGTTTTTGCTCATCATCAGCAACTCATATACTGAAGAAGATTTAAGCACACCTGAAAAGCAAGACAGCCGCGTAGTGCTGAAACTGCCGCCAAAATTAGCTCCTATTAAGTTAGCCATTCTTCCTTTATTGAAGAAGGACGGTCTGCCTGAAATTGCAAGAACGATTATGGAAGATTGCAAAAATTCTTTCCGCTGTTTTTATGAAGAAAAAGATGCAATCGGAAAACGTTACCGCCGCATGGATGCCATCGGTACTCCTTTTTGCATCACTGTCGATCATCAAACCAAAGAAGATAATACGGTAACCATCCGTTACCGCGATAGTATGTTACAGGAACGCATCGCTATTCACACAATCAAGACCATTGTGGATAAACAAATTTCATAAGGCTTTTTCCTAATATCTACCTTAGATTCCGAATGTGTTGTTTGTTACACAGATACAAACTATATATTCTTATACCCATTTGTGTTTACTTACTAACCTCAATTACATTACAATGCTTACGCTTGAATTCCCAGTCAATGCGCTTATCCTATTGGCCATCTCTGCTATCTCGGTGTTCATTGGATTTAGCCTCAGAAGAACTCAGGTCATTAACCTGCGGAAAAAACTGTTAAAAGCAGAAAATGAAATGATCAACAGCCATGCTGAAATTCTTGAAATACAAAAAGAATACATCAACATGGAAATGAAAATGCGTGCTGTTAAAGATCCTGTTACCGGGCCTGTAATTACCAATGAAGCCGGCTATGCAGAAAAGACACCCGATGGCGTAATCAGAAAAAAAATGCTTACAAAAGATTTTCTTCCCAATCGCAAAGAAGGCTATAATCCGGCTTACGACAATGTGCTGAATAAAGAAGTAAATATAAATAAAGCTTCCTGATTTTATATTATACAGTGATTGCCACTGTAACAAACAGATACTGGATTCATTCCCGGAATGAATATCGCTTTATTATCGTGGCAATTTTTCTATCCACTACGGTTGGCTATATGCACCTGGTTGACTAACCATACAACTCCTGATGAATGGATTTCCTTTCGTAACCGAGGGCCTGTATTTTTTGCTTTGCTTCATCAACCATATTCTTCCATCCGCACAGATAAAAGGAAGCAGGTCTTAGTACTGCGGTTTCTCCTGCCATGTTTATTTTGATATTATTCCGGCAAATCTCTTCATAAACGGCATGAACATACCCGGTCCTGAAGTTCCTATGATAATCAATTGCTGTTTCCCTTGAAAAAACTGGTATATAATGAAAACCTGGCATTTTTTTTTCCAACTCCAGAAGTTCTTCCTGATAAAGGCAGTCACTGAATTTGCGGCACCCAAAAATAAGATATACATCACTGTGAGGAGTACCCTGATTATATATATGATGAACCATGGAACGAAAAGGCGCTATACCGGTTCCTGTGCAGATAAAAAAAAGGTCTTTTTCAATTTTCTCCGGTAATGTAAAAACACCCTGGGGGCCGCGCAAGGTAAGCTCCGAGCCTACTGTCACTTCATTAAAAAGATAATTTGTGCCTGCCCCGTCCTCTAAAAAAACTATTATCAGTTCAAAAACATTCGTGCCGTCGGGCCATGAGGCGATAGAGTAACTGCGCCAACGCTTATTGGGTTTTTCGTGAATAGGTAAGTCGATGGTAACAAATTGACCTGGCTTAAAATCGAATGACTGTATTGCAGGCAGCTGTATCCAAAAACGGCGTGTGGCGGGGGTTTCATTTTCAATTTTGATCACTATGCCTTTTTGCCAGGGTTGCAACATCTGATTAATTTGGTTTAAATCTTCAATAAAAAGAGCAGATCAACGGACCTGCTCCCAAAGTTTGCCAGTAATGGCAAGCAATCGATGATGCTAATATATATTATTTTATCTAAATGATTATGCGGAAAATATTTTTAAGAAATTGACCTCCTGAGATTGTTCCCTCAATGAAAATACCGTCGGATAAACCGACGGTATTTTTTATTTCGTTATCAGAATTTTTTTCTTGTACGATTTTCCCCCGCCTTTTATTGATAGTATATACATCCCCGTTACAAGTGTGTTCACATTTATTTGTGTGCTGAATAATCCTGAAGCGGAATAATTCTGAGAAAAATATCTTCTTCCCAACAAATCAAAAATTTCAATCTGGTAATTTCCCGGATTATCTGCCTTAAATATTATGTTCAACTGGTAACCCGGCGTTATCGGATTTGGCCATGCATTGAAATCAAGGTTTGTCGGAACAGAAATCTTCACAGCAGTCCTGTCGCTAATACAATCAGCAGTCTGAATTTTCATATTGTACTGATAATAGTAATAGTTTTGGTATTGATTGTGGTTACTAGCAGAATAAGCACTGTTTCCGGTAATGGAAAATATATTTCCAAATGTAAACGGATAAGGATTGCCTGTAACATTATTATTGCGGAATATTGTAGCATTATCTACTGCCGATTTATCAACTGAGGCATCTACAGTAGTATCCATTATTACATGCTTACCGGCAGGAAGAGACAGGTTAATATAAAAAACGGCCCCACTATCTGACGGATCGTAATTTCTTGACCCTGCTGCAGGATTCGGACTGGTAGCGTACACATCAAACGTGGTGCTTGTAAGCGGTGGTATATAATATTCAAGCTGACCGCTTACTAAAATGGTATCTACAACCATTATGGTTACTTTACCGGGGTTTCCGGTGTACATTTTCGCACTCTTTAGTACAAGTGGAATTTCTGATGTATAAGACAGCCAATTACCACCATATAGCTGGTATCCGCCTCCGTTAGGATAAATATTTTTTGATGCCAGCCCTACTGAACCTTTTATGCCGGTGCCCACATAAAAAGTGTTGCCCGCAGGAAGAGAATTTAAAGTAAAGGCAGTATCAGTAGCCGAAAACAATGGTGTATCGCTGGCAGCATCTGCATACCAGAAATAAGTTAAGCCTGAATTCGGATTGGTAATTTTCAAAGTAACCGTATCTCCGCTAACCGTAGCTGTTGCTACGGGAGCTGCGGGTAAATCAGCGATACTAATTGAATTGGCAAGTGTGTCATTTGAATTATCCTGGTCATTTGCAGATGACACAAAAGCCGAAACATTATAATTTGTTCCTGCTGTGGTTCCGATATTCTTTTGGAAAGTATATGTAACTAGAAATCCCGGCGGAATTTTTCCGGGGTAAGTTTCATTCAGTGTGGCTACGGTTGTGTTTCCGTTCTTGATTATTGCATTAACAGGCACTTTAGATACAGTATCCGTTCCATTATTTCTAATAGCAACAGTAACAAGTTCAGCATCGTCGCTGCAAACTCCGTTTGCCGGAGAAATGATCTGTGTAAGTGCCAGATCATTAGCGGGGCTAACGACCAACACATTAAAATCATCAGTCTCTCCGTTTCCATAATTGCCACAAGCCTGTACGGTTGAAGCATCATTAGTTTCCTGGGCAACTATACGGAGCAATGTAGAGTTTCCTTTTGTAAGTGAAGGAAGGCTTATAGTATCAGTATAAACAGCATTGCCATTAATGACACTGCTCTGAGCAGCTAATTCACCGGAATCAAAAACACCGTTATTGTTGTAGTCGATAAATATTTTAACGACTTTATTCGCAGCAGAAGCATCACAACTGCTCAGTTTAATACGAACAGGGATTTTTTGTTTAGGTTGAACCTGAATAGTATACTTTGTATTATTAAAATAAGTGGTACACCCCGCAGGATTTGCAATCTGCACGTTACTGATATTCACACTGTCGATCCTGGTGCCGGCAGCACTGGTTGCTAAAGATGTACAATAAGCCTGCCCTCCCATACCACTTACTAATAGTGAAAATGCCTGCTGGCCCCTGGCCAAAGTTCCCTTATGCGTAATGGTAATAGTATAAGTCTGACCGGGAACGACGCTGTCTGCATTTATCTTTTCCACATTATCCCGAAAATTATCTCCTTTTGTAGCAGCATTCGAAGGGTTTAAAGGATCAAGCACCCATGGTTTGAAAACCTGTGCACCGCTTGTAATGCGCATATCAAGATCGTTTACCAGCATAGAAGTAGTGTTGTTCAAAGACTGGGAAACAGAAACAGGAGTTGCCGGAGGATCTGTCCATACTAAAGTAGCGGAAAGCGGTCCTTTTCCTGAAGCAACGACATTGAATGTGTAAGTGCCCCCATTATTCAATGAACTTTCAATAATAGTATCTGATTGGTGATTGTATGATGAAGTAATAACATTGGCGCCTTTCAAAACATCTAATAACCCCCATCCATATACGTAATCTGGCCCGGGAGCAGGTCCGGCTTCATCAGCAGTATGAATAGCCAGCGCTTTCAGAGTAGCTGAACGCATGAACACGGAAGGGTGCAGTTTATCATAATACTCCTGCAATAAATAAAGGGAGCCCGTTACATTCGGTGTGGCCATTGATGTTCCGCTTTGCGTACTGTATGCTGTTATTGATGTATTCCATGTTGAAGTGACATCAACACCATCAGCAACAATATCTGGTTTTATCCTGCCATCATTCGTGGGCCCAAATGAACTGAAATATGCAACCGATATGTCGTTCGGCGAATTATACCCCGAGGAAATTCCGTTTACAGCGCCTACCACCAATGTATTTTTTGAATCTGCAGTATTACTCACACTCTTATAAGTTGGATTATCTTTAAGAGTGGCTGATCTGAAAAGTTTTTTATTTCCGTTATATAAATACGGGCTGTCAACAGCCGGGCCATTATAACCTCTCGCATTACCAGCGGCAACATTAATAAGATAGTACGGTGCGTTATACGCGATCGAATCATAGAGTTGGGCATTTTGATCATAATAGCCAAAACCATAAGCATCAGTTTTGCTAACGGTGGTGTCTCCATACCAATCCCAATTGGTACCGTCATATGTCCAGCCTGATCCTGATAAAAACCCGTAAGAATGATTTGAAATAAGAATATTAGGCGCTGCAGTTGTCATTTCTGACGCATCACTGTTAAAATCATAAGCCAGCAACTGCTGTGCACCGAAGGCCATTCCTTTTGCAATTGGATTAATGCCAGATGCAATCAATGTTCCTGTAGTATGTGTAGCGTGGCCTTCGACAGTTCCTACATCTTTCAGTAAAACCCTGCCGGTTAACTCCACATGTGATGTGAGTGGATGCCCCCCGTCCCAAATTGCTATTTTACCTTTCACAGAAGCAGATGATCCTGACAGGTTCAGTCCGGAAGAGCCCCCTGGCCATAATTGATTCGCCCTTGTGGTGGCTGCTGCAATCGTGTTATTATAAGTGGTAATATATTTTGGGTTTCCCAATTCATCTACACCTATAAGCAAAACAACACCGCCATTTTTTGTCGTTTTCCGCAAGAACCAACCTTTTTGCTTGGCTAACTGCATTGCCCTGGCAAAATCGTTATCCTCTCTGGCTTTAAAATCTTTTGACATTGCTGCTAAAAGATTTTTGTTGGTCATTAATTGTGCATGCAGGCAGTTAATTGATATTGCAGTAATCATCAGGGTCAGGACAACAGGAAGCCTTTTCATCATAAATAATCGTTTATACTATTCTTTGTTTTCACTAAATTAGAACATTCACTTTTAAAATGCAGTGATGTACAAAATTCTTTTTTTGTTGTTCAAAATATTTATAACATACTCCTTTTTTTCCTGTACACCTCATGTACAAACTAATGCTCGGCATATGCCAAAGCAAGGAATTGAAGGATACGTTTACAGAATATCCGGAAACCAAATGCCTTCACCTGATGTAAAACCCATTCCTCCGAAAGGCATCAGCACTTTCTTATATATTTATGAACTTACCAATTTAAGCCAGGTTCAGAGGCAGGGTCAATCTGCATTTTATTATTCTATCCCATCAAAACTCATTACCAGAATTGAAACCGACACGAACGGGTATTTCAAAATAAATCTTCCTGCAGGCAGGTACTCGCTTTTTGTAAAAAAAGACAAACTTTTTTTTGCCAACTGGTTCGATAAAGATAATAATATCGCTCCTGTTGAAGTTTTGCCCGGAAAATTTTCAAAGGTTGAATTCAGGGTTGACTATGATGCGGTTTATTAAAAATTTTGCCTTTAAAAGTTCCCGGCAAGAAATTTAACATTACCCCTGAAAATTAATACGATGTTGTATTTTCCAGGGTTGCTTTATATTTGCATTCCGAATGAGCAGTGAGGTTTCCCCAGGATTGTTGATGAATTCCCCCCGCATTTTTCAAATTGCGGACAGGATCACTTTGTCCCGGCCTGATGTTACCAGTTTAAAGAACCTTTACGGAAGCGCACCAGCATTTGTAATCAGCGCTGTTTTTCAGCAAGATATTACCAGCCAGTTGAATCATGTGGTAATATGCAACGACGACGAAGCTGCTGCATACCTTCATAATACAATTGAAAATCTTACAAAAGGGCTTGACATTTTTTATTTCCCTTCCTCCTTTAAAAATAAAAAAAATTACCGGTCACTGAATAGCAGCCATGTGATGTTGCGCACTGAAGCATTGACACGCTGGAGCAATGGGGGCAATAAAAAATTATTGGTTACGTATCCGGAAGCTTTATTTGAAAAAGTAGTGTTGCCCCAAACACTTTCGGGCAATATCATATATCTCAAATCGGGTGATACAATTGAACTGAATAGCCTTATGGAAAAATTCGTGAGTTATGGATTTGAGCGGGCCGATTTTGTATATGAGCCCGGCCAGTTTGCATTAAGGGGCGGGATTCTTGATATTTATTCATTTGGGAATGAAAAACCTTACCGTGTTGAATTATTTGGCAATGAAATAGATTCTATTCGCATATTTGATCCCGAGACACAATTAAGTGAACGGAAGCTGTTGCAGGTAAGTATTATTCCGAATGTGGAAACACAGTTTGATGACAAAGAAAAAATTTCTTTGTTCGATTTTATCCCTGATAACACCGTACTATGGATACAGGATAAAGAATTTTTTAAGGAAAGATTACTGACAGAAGAAGAAAACCTGCAATTGTTTGTCGAGATGGGAGATACGGGATACAGGATTATCCATGAAGAGAATCAAAATGAAGAAAAAAGAAAAATCAGCATTCGGGATTTTATAAGCGCCGGAGCTACAGAGGAACAGCTAAAAAAATTCCATCAAATTGAATTTGGCCGGGCGTCATCAGGCACCAGGCACTGGTCATTTGAGATTGAATTTAATACAAAAGCACAGCCTTCTTTCAACAGGAATTTTGATTTGTTGATTACTGATTTAAAAAAACGGGAAGCAAATCATTATAAAATTTATTTATTCGCTGATAATCCAAAGCAGCTTGAAAGGTTGCATACCGTCTTTGAAGACCTGCATTCATCAATACAATTTGTGCCAGTTCCCATTTCTATTCACGAAGGTTTTATTGATGATGACTTAAAAATTGTTTGTTATACCGATCATCAGATCTTTCAGCGTTATCATAAATACAAGGTCAAACAGGCTTACAATAAAAACAAAGCGCTTACCTTAAGAACACTCAGGGAATTGCAACCCGGGGATTATGTAACGCACATAGATCATGGCGTGGGTGTGTTCAGTGGGCTTCAGAAAATTGAAGCAAATGGAAAATTACAGGAAGCTGTACGTATCATTTATAAGGATAGCGATATTTTATATGTAAATATTAATTCACTCCATAAAATTTCAAAATACACAGGTAAAGAAGGAACCGTACCCAAAATAAATAAGCTGGGTAGTGATGTTTGGAACAAACTAAAGGAAAAAACAAAAACAAGGGTAAAAGAAATTGCTTTCGACCTGATCAAATTATATGCACAAAGAAAAGCTCAGGCCGGGTTTGCGCATTCACCTGACAATTACATGCAAACCGAGCTGGAAGCTTCTTTTATTTATGAAGATACCCCCGACCAAAGCAAGGCAACAGCAGATGTTAAAAAAGACATGGAATCACCATCTCCAATGGACAGGTTAGTGTGTGGAGATGTGGGTTTTGGAAAAACTGAAATCGCCATCCGCGCTGCATTCAAAACCTGCTGCGATGATAAGCAGGCTGCAGTATTGGTGCCTACAACAATTCTTGCTTTTCAGCATTACAAAACATTCAGTGAAAGACTAAAAGATTTTCCTGTTACGGTCGATTATGTAAACCGTTTCAAATCGTCTAAAGAAAAAAAAGAAACATTAAAAAAACTGGAAGAAGGAAAAATAGATATTATTATTGGAACCCATGCTTTATTAGGTAAAGAAGTGAAGTTTAAAAACCTGGGACTACTTATAATTGACGAAGAACAGAAATTCGGTGTTGCACATAAAGAAAAAATCAAAACGCTGCGTACCAATGTAGACTGCCTGACATTAACAGCAACACCTATACCAAGAACACTGCAGTTCAGCCTGATGGGCGCCAGGGATTTAAGTATTATCAATACACCGCCTCCTAACCGCCAGCCCATACAAACCGAGCTTCACGGCTATAACGAAGATTTCATCCGCGATGCCATTTACTTTGAAACAGAAAGAGGCGGGCAGGTGTTTTTTATTTTCAACAGGGTTATTGGCCTTGCGGAAATGACTACAATTATCCAGGGGCTTTGCCCTGATCTGAGTATCGGTTATGCACACGGTCAAATGGAAGGACATGAACTGGAAAAAAGGATCCTGGATTTTATTGATAAAAAATACGATGTACTGGTATGTACAAACATTGTAGAGAGTGGAGTGGATATCCCAAATGTTAATACAATTATTATTGATAACGCACATCAGTTTGGATTGAGTGATTTGCACCAGCTACGGGGCCGTGTAGGGAGAAGTAATAAGAAAGCATTCTGTTATTTGATAGCTCCATCACTGGCTACATTACCTGCAGATTCCAGAAAACGACTGCAAACACTGGAACAACACAGCGATTTGGGGAGTGGGTTCCAGATTGCTATGCGTGACCTTGACATTCGTGGTGCAGGTAACATGCTCGGAGGTGAGCAAAGCGGCTTTATGGCGGAAATCGGGTTTGAAACTTATCAGAAGATTTTGGACGAAGCCATTAAAGAATTAAAACGGACAGCATTTAAGGAATTGTTTAAAGAAGAAATTTCAAAACAGGAAGATTATGTGCAGGATTGTACAATTGATACAGACCTGGAGATCCTTATTCCTGACAATTATGTGGAAAACATTACTGAAAGATTATCATTGTACACCAGGTTAGATAATTGTGAGACTGAACAAGAGCTACAGGAATTTAATACAGAATTAACTGATAGATTCGGCCCGTTGCCTAAACAGGTTGAGGACTTGTTCGATACTGTTCGTTGCCGGAAACTGGCCGTGGTTTTAGGTTTTGAAAGAATGATATTGAAAGATGGCATTCTAAAATGCTATTTCATCAATAAGCCGGATTCGCCTTATTTCGAATCCGAAACGTTTAGACATATTCTAGAATTCATCCAGAAACAAACCAATAAAGCACGCTTAAAACAAACAGGAAAGCTATTTATGCTGGTTGTGAACGATATCTTTTCCATGAAACACATACTGAATTTTATGCGGCAACTTCATGATTATGTAGAGCAGAAAACAATTAAAGAAGTGGTGGGTTTATAAATTTTTTTCCATAACATAATGAGGGATGGTCACCTCTTCAAACTCACTACTGGAAACAGTATAGCCCAGTTTCTCATAAAATCCCCTGGCTGTTTTCCGGGCGTGCATCAATAATACTCTATAACCAAGATCTCTGGCAATATTTTCAGCAAATATCATCAATGCACGACCAATACCTTTTCCCTGCATATTGTTGGGTACCGCCATCTGGCGGAGACGGATTTTCGAATTGTCAACTTTTGTAAGCAGGCAACAACCTAATATCTTGTCATCTTCAAAAGCCCCCATCAACACATCGTCCTGCTCATCATCCAATTCTTTCTGGGTAAAATTCAAACCAAGCGGCTTGCGCAACATCTCGTACCGCAAAGAAATCATCTGCTGGTATTCCTTAGATCCGTGGTCGATTATTTTCAAAGCCATTTTACCAATTAGTTTTGTATACCAAGATGTAAGATATTGAATTTATACTATTCAATATTATAGCGTAAAGTAAAAACTGAAATTTAATATTAATAACAGAATCATAATAATGCCCGGATCAGTTCTCTTAAATCAAGTTTTTTCAAAGCTCCAACAAATATTTTTGGGGTAAAAAAATTAAAAACTGCCCGTTTAGTTGTGTTTAATTCAAAAACTATATTTTTGCAGCCGTAACTAAATTTTACAAACATGTCAGACATTGCTACAAGAGTTAAAAAAATTATTGTTGATAAATTAGGAGTTGAAGAAGCAGAAGTTACTAATGAGGCTTCTTTTACTAATGACCTCGGCGCAGATTCACTTGATACAGTTGAGCTCATCATGGAGTTTGAAAAAGAATTCAATATATCCATTCCCGATGAGCAGGCTGAGACCATAACTACTGTTGGCCAGGCCATTGCTTACCTTGAAGAGCATGCTAAGTAATACGCCTTTTATTATTGCAATACATTTGTTTCATCCGCCTTTTTCAGCAGTTTTGCTCAAAAGGCGGATGTATCACTTTAAAAATTTCCGGGCAGCTATATGGAAGTAAAAAGAGTTGTTGTTACGGGAATCGGTGCGTTAACCCCTTTAGGGAATAATACACAGGATTATTGGAAAGGCCTAATAAATGGTGTTTCAGGAGCAGATTTCATTACTCAGTTTGATGCATCCAAGTTTAAAACAAAGTTTGCCTGCGAAATTAAAAATTTCGACCCTCTAAAATACTTTGACAGGAAAGAAGCCCGTAAAATTGACCGGTTTACCCAAACAGCATTAGCTGCGAGTGATGAAGCTGTCGCTGATGCAAATATCAGCAAGGATACAGTGAATACTGACCGTGTGGGGGTGGTGTTCGCAAGTGGGATCGGTGGTATAACTACTTTCCAGGAAGAAGTGTCAAATTTTGCAAAAGGCGATGGAACCCCACGTTTCAATCCTTTTTTTATCCCAAAAATGATTTTGGATATTGCAGCCGGGCACATTTCAATGAGGCATGGCTTGCGTGGACCAAACTTTGCAGTAGTAAGCGCGTGTGCCTCCTCTACTAACGCCTTGATGGAATCATTCAACCTGATCCGGTTGGGTCTTGCTGATATTATACTTAGTGGCGGCTCCGAAAGTGTAATCATTGAAGCCGGAGTAGGTGGGTTTAATGCCATGAAGGCTATGAGCGAAAGAAATGATGACCCTAAAACAGCAAGTCGCCCTTATGATAAGGATAGGGACGGATTCGTAATGGGCGAAGCAGCTGCCATATTGGTTTTGGAAGAACTGGAACATGCTAAAGCAAGAGGGGCAAAAATTTATTGTGAAATAGCCGGGGCCGGGGCTACAGCTGACGCACATCACATTACTGCACCTCACCCGGAAGGGCTTGGAGCAAAAAATGTAATGAATGCAGCGCTAAAAGATGCAGGTATGCAGCCTTCTGATATAGACTACATCAATACTCATGGTACATCTACACCATTAGGTGATATATCAGAAGTAAAAGCAGTACTTGATGTTTTCGGAGAACATGCATACAATTTGAATATCAGTTCTACGAAATCAATGACCGGCCATTGTTTAGGTGCTGCCGGTGTAATCGAGGCGATAGCTTGTGTAATGAGTGTAGTGAACGACATCGTACCACCTACCATCAATCATTTTACCGATGATCCGGAACTTGATCCTAAACTCAATTTTACTTTTAATAAAGCCCAAGCAAGAAAGGTTCGGGCCGCACTCAGCAATACTTTTGGTTTCGGTGGCCATAATGCCTGCACTATTGTAAAGAAATATCAGCCATAAGCAGGCCTTCTTTTTTCCTGTCAAATTATTAACAGTATTTTTGTGATACATTATTTTAATAAATTTTTTGCCTGTTTAAAAAATTTGTAGCTTTTGCTTGTGGGAATACTGGAACGTATCATAAAAAGCGACTCTTCTGCTGCATCATTCAAAAAGCAACTTAAAAATGTTTTGGGCTTTGCACCCGGCAAAATTGTTCTTTACAAAACAGCACTTACCCACCGCTCATTAAAAGATAAATCGGATGAAAATAATGAAAGGCTGGAGTACTTAGGAGATGCTGTTTTAAGTGCCATCATTGCTGATTTTCTGTTTAAAAAATATCCCTACAAAGAAGAAGGGTTTTTAACCGAGATGCGTAGTAAAATGGTGAACAGGAACCAGCTTAACGAGATCGCTATAAAAATGGGCCTGAAAAAGATCAGTTATTTTAACAAGTTTGACAACTCTCTTAAAATGAGCCAGATATTCGGCAATACGCTTGAGGCTGTGGTTGGAGCTATTTATCTCGACAAAGGATTTAATAAAACAAACCAATGGGTTATGGAACGCATTATACAGCCTTATCTTTTTTTGGATGACCTGGAAACCCTTGAAATAAATCATAAGAACAAATTATACGGTTGGGCCAATAAAAACAGTAAAACCCTTGAGTTTGAAACCTTAGACGAGCATATGGAGGCCGGTAGGCGATTGTTTACCGTTGGAGCCGTCGTCGATGGCCAGTTACTGGCACAAGGAAAAGCTTACAATAAAAAAGATGCCAGCCAGATTGCTGCTCAGGTAGCCATTGATAAATTAGGGCTTAACAAAGCAGAAAATGGTGACGAGGAGTAACAACTAAAAAAAAAATGTTTTTTATTATTAAATATGGAAAAAAGTTGCGTACTTAGCAGTACCTTAAAGGCTACTTATACACATCGCACCCACAAGTTGTGAATAACTTCCAACATTAATTCGATACCCCAAAAAACTCCAATTTTTGAAAAGCTAATCGAATACAAGATTGCTGTATTCCTCTGAATTGCGATTAATTATCGTTCAATTTAAAGAAAAAGTACCCCCAGATATTTAATGCCTGCATGATTTTACGTGCTTATACATGCATGCATGTTTCGTGCTGTTAACTGATTTATTAGTTAATAGCTAAATCCATCCTTAAGATACCTCACCACAAAATCCACATGCTATGGGTACCGTAACCACATTACTAAATTAAATTTTGGGTATGAAAAAGCTTTACTTCTTAGCTACTTTTCTCTTTTTAGCATTTATCAATCATGGATTCTCTCAGTATACTGCTATCAATTCAGGTAATTGGAGCAGTCCAATAACATGGGCGCCTGGTGCAATTCCATCAACAGTTTGTAATAATTGTACAATTACCATTAATTCAGGAGTAACTATACAAGTAGATGCACATACTGAATTGCAGGGTGCTTCTGTTCTGACCATCAAAGACGGTGCAAAGCTTATAATTGGCAATAGTTCTCAAACCAGTATCTCATCTGGATTTAATATAGTGTTAGACACATTACCGGGCACTTCAACAATTGTATTTTCAACAGCAAATAGTAAAATTGACGCTACTTCGGCTGGCACTTATGATGGAATATTCGTCGGACCATTCCCTAATTTTATTTTTCAAAAAGTTATTGGAAACGCACCTTCGTTATTTATCTTAAACTCCGTAGTAGGCACGGCAAAGCCTAACTACGGTAATTTATTTTCTGGGCCTAATACGCTTTTTTCAGGCGGCACATTGCCTATAATTTTAAGCAGCTTCAATGCGCAGTTTGCTGATGATGTCAGTAAATTAACCTGGACTACCGACTTGGAGATCAATTCAAGCAAATTTGAAATACTTCGCAGCGGTGATGGCGTTTCCTGGAAATCCATAGGTACGGTAGCTGCAAAAGGTAATTCAACCAATTCTACTGATTATTCTTTTACTGATCCTTCCCCGTTAAACGGAGTTAATTATTACAGATTAAAAGAAATAGATATTGACCAAAACTTCAAATTATCTGATATCAGGTTCATACATGGCGCTTCCATTAAAGGCATTCGTTTTATTAACCCTGCAAGAAATACTTTGCAAATCACATTTGGATCAGACGTATCTACCAACCTTTCGCTGAGATTATTAAGCCTGAATGGCCAGGTATTACAAGAAAAACAGCTAAACAACGCAGCCGGAGAAACAATCTATATGCCGGTTAATAGCTATGCTAACGGCATTTACATGCTGCATGTTACCGGAAATAACGGAGCACAAATTATATATAAAGTTGTAGTGAATAATTGACACGAGTAGTTTTTAATTAAAGCCCTGAAACTTCTATGGTTTCAGGGCTTTGTATTTTTAGGCTGATTCCGGAATTTATTTTCGTTTAATTGGCTTTTAGATAATAAAACGAGCCCAATATGAGTTAATAAGAGGTCTCTTTTTATCCAATTTATCCCATACGAAAAACCCGATCGTATGAAATCCTTATGGAAGGCATTGTGCTTATTGATATGTTATACGATTTACGCCTCTGTTCCCTCAGTAGCGCAATGCAGCAATACCTTACAAAGTATCACTTATGACACACTAATTACTGGAAATGGCAACAACACGCATTCCATTGCACTTTCGCAGTTCAACCCATCTATAGGAACTTTGATTTCCGCAAATATTAATTCTACCATTACTGTTAATTATGGTTTCACTTTAAAAAATGTAGAATCAGTACAAAGGGATTTTTCCGTATCCATTGGGCGTTATGACCAGTTTTCGAGTACTGCATTAAGTTCATCATATACCAATCTTATAGATACAAACATTGGAGATTTTATATTAGATCCCGGACAAACTGCTTCAAAAGCCCCTTATACTGTTTTATATCGTTACAGCCAGAATGATAGTGTTATTTCCAATGTGGTTGATTTTTTAGGAACAAGCAAAGTAAATTTCAACTATGTACCGATCACATACACTACTTTAACAGGGAGCAATGTTTATTATTATAGTGCATCTGCAGACGATACCATACGCTTTAAGGTTACTTATTATTATTGCAGTAATGTGATTTTGGGAATTGATCTGAAATCTTTTAGTGCAGATAAAATTAATCCCGAAACGGTCAAACTTTCCTGGACAACAACAGGATCACAAGCCGGTGTAAAATATGAAATCGAAGAAAGCGGGGATGCCTCTTATTTTTCTTCAATCGGATATTTATCTGGTAACAGTGTTGACACTAATTACTTCTACAATTACCAGGTGAAAAAAGATGAAAAAAGCAAGATATATTTTCGCCTGAAATTTATAACTGCATCCGGCCAGGTGGAATATTCTGCAGTCAAAGAAGTTGATATTTCTGGTGCGAACTTCGTATTTGCATCTGCTTATCCTAACCCCGCTAACAATTACATAAATATTTCCCTGGATAAAGACGATTGGGATATTTCCCTTTTTTCGTGCCTGGGAAACCGAATACAAGAAAACCATTTCAGCAACACTTCATTGGCGCACATTGATTTCAAAACAAAACTATCTTCAGGTCTGTATTTTGTAAAAGCACAAAGTACCTCATCAAAAAAGCAACTATTGGTAAGCTTTGTAGTACAATAATATAGTTGTACCTCTATTGCATAATTAAAAAACAGTTGTTATTTTTAGTCTCTCTTCATTCAATAATCCACTGAAGTTTCCAAGCATACCCATTTTATTTTAAGCATTTATTATGCTATAATCCAATTCAAAATCTAATTCTAATCTTAATTCAAATTCTTTGTAAGAGCCTTCATCCTTTTTCTGTGTTTATCCAAATCATAAAGATCTGAGATAAAATATTACTGATGAAAATGCTTAGCCTCTTAAAAGTAATTTTTTTAATACTAATTTGTTTGTGTGTCACCCCCGGTCGGGCGCAGATATCATGGTCAAAAAACAGTGGATCCACCGGTTCAGGTAATTTTACCATCTCCGGAACAGGTTCTATCAATACACTTAATTCCAGCGATAATATTGTTTTTGAAAAGCATGGGTCAGGCGCAAGTATCTATTACACTTGTAACACATGTACTATTAATCTCGACATAACCGGACAATTAATAATTGATTATCCGGTATATCTCACAAATTCATTAATAATTATAGGTAAAACAAGTTTTGATAATGTAAATACTACTGCAGGCCTGACCATAAACGGAAGTTTAACAAACCAGAAACAAGCGCTGTTTCTTGATAACGGTTCATCAATACAGTTAGCCAGTTCTACCAACTATATCAAGTTGCAAAGTTCACCAACTGCATATATTTATTTTGATTATTCCGGGCCAGAAAACAGTGCTCCTTCTTCCAGCGATAAAAGTTTTTCTGCAAATGATAATTCATCATTATGCGGGATTACTTCAGCAGGCAGCTCTCAGCATTACACATGCAATAAAGGGCAGGCCAATGGGCCATCAGTTTTAAATGCAAGTGGTTTTAATATCATCGCCCCTTTGCCAGTCGTGCTTGTTGATTTTTCAGCCAAACTGAATAGCAATAAAACTGTTGAGTTGAACTGGAGCACACAAATAGAATCCAACCTGAGTCATTTTTCTGTTGAGCGAAGTGCAGATGGGGTGAATTGGAAGATAATCGGAGTGGTGCAGGCTGTCGGCAATTCGCTTTCTGAAAGCGATTATAGTTTTACAGACACAAAACCATTCGAAGGCCCGAACTATTACCGCCTTCTCATGTCGGACCTTGATGATAAATCGGGAGTCACTGCAATAAAGTTGGTCGGGACACCGGTTACAAAATCATTCAGGATATTTCCTAATCCCGCAAAAGATTATGTAGATATTACAGTAAGCAATTCAAAAAGCGGGAATATCCGATTACTCAATCTATTTGGCCAGGTGCTGCAGCAAAAGCAGTACAACACAACTACAGGCGGAGCTACTGTGTCTTTTCAGCTTTCAGGTTATCCTTCCGGAAATTATTTTGTACAAATAATTTCTTATAACGAATCCATTTATGCCGAAAAAATTATTGTCGCCAAGTAGTATTTTTATGTGTAAACTGACTGGGCTACATTTTGAATAACATGGGTCAGACTTTACATCTATTTACATATTTACATTCTATTTGCCCGTAACAATTATTTATGGACAAGTAATAGTTTTCCAATTGCTCTTCAAGCAGGTGGTGCGTGATCCTAATGGTATGATCATTTTTGAGGTTATTTACTAATATGACAGGGTATTGTATTGTATTCTATTTTCAATATTTAGCTTCTTTGTTCATAGCGCTGATTAAGAGTATGCATTAACGTTATTTACTGCCAGAATAGAAGGCAATATCCAAAGGAATAAATGAATTTCGATAATTTTATTCGTACAGATGAAGCTATAAGTTGAAAATGGGTTGCTACCAATCTTTTACCAAAATTGAGCCTGTACAATTACCTCCAGTTGTTGCATTACCAAATACAGAATACGGGTGTTTTTTGGATGTATTCGAATCATTACGCTTTGTGCCGTTCTGATTTATACAGAAATAGGTCCCATTGGGATATCTTATATCACAGACAATCAGAACGTTTCCTTTAATATCATTGGGAAAACTAAATTCATAAGCCTGATTATAACACATAATGCATCCTACATCACCACCAGCCTGTGAACCGGGCAGGGCAGCTTCCATCGGTATGTTGTTTTTAAGATTATTCAAAAACTGATCGGTCTTTTGCGGAGTACCATCTTCACTGATGAATAAAAAATCTTTCTTTTGAAAAAGATACCGGTCGAAATTGTCGAATTGATGAGTTTTGCTGTTGCCGTGATGTTGAACGCCGAGACAATGTCCTAACTCATGAGCAAAACTGTAATCAAACAAAGCATTATTATCAAGGAGGGCTGTATTTAGCGCAAGATAGTTTACGTCCTTGGGAGAAGCGGCAACAGGCTCATTAGCTCCGGGAATATGGCTTTGAAGGCCATTGCCATTTTCTGCACCGATTGCAATATTTTTTTTGACAAATGCCTGACCTAAGACGGTAGTTCCATCATCGCCAATAAGATCATTTACTATTTTCAGAACAATGCCATATTGATCCCCGCTTTTAGCAAAATCTGAATTTTTATTGACGATAGGATTGTCAACATCCAATTCATCTCCCGCTTTTACTTCTATAGGTACTATACTTCCATTGCAAGCTTTGCTGAAAAAACCGATTGCTTCATCCAGCTTTTGCTGACTCGTATTTGCTATAATGATATCTTTCATTTTTGGGTTAAGCCGCTTGTGCTGGCCTTTCGCGATTATTCCTCTATATTCTTCATATAATGTCAGACCATCGCCGTCATGGTTGTTATTATTCTGTATTTCACCATCCCACAAAGCGCTGTAGTTTTTTTGATAGATGCCCTGTTCTATTTCCCATTCGTCAGCTATTTGGTTATCGTTGTCATCTTTAGGAAGCGTGATGACTGTTTTCTTATCATTCTTAAAATGAGCAGGAATCTGCGTACCATATTCCAAGGCAACTGTTGCTGTTAGTTTTCCAAAACTGCCATAATCATAGCTTGTAACTATAGCTATAAAATTTTCACCATAGTAATCTTTAGTTTTTAATTCCTGAGAATCGTAGGTAGCATGGGAAGCATTCTTGAGCGATTCATCAAACTTGAGATCTGATTTGCCTTTGTCTGTAGCATTTAATGGATAATTATTGCAATATCCGGGTTCTATCGACACGTCTGTCAGCTTAAAGTCAACATCGTATTTTATACCTGATATTCTCTGGTCTGGTTTTTTTTTGTCAATAAGATACACATCAAAGGCTATCGAATTACCTTTAGTGATACCATTGGCTGCCGGATTATTGGAATGAGGTGGCGGACCTTCTGGTATCCACTTTTCATACCCGGTAGCAGAATTTGAAATATTGGAAGCATTCACAAGTTCAATAATGGCATCATATTCGGGTGGATTTTGGTTGGTTATTAAAATCTGCACATTGGTGGTATAGGTCATTACATTTTCACCGCTCCACCCATCAGGAACATCATTAATTGTTTTTGATTCGGAATAGGAAATTTCGTAACCAAACTTGGTTAAGCCAATGGATGCCTGTCCGCCATTCAGAGGGCTTGAACTAAGTGCCTGCTGAACTTTAGCATCTTTGGCAACAGGATAATTCCATGATTGAAAAAGGCCGCAAAGCGTTGTAAGCATTGCTATTTGCACTTTACCTGCTTCGGACAAATCCAGTGTTACAGTAGGATTGTCTTTTTGTTTGTATACGCCCTTCCCGCTCGCTTGTATAAAGGGATCCTGCAAAATGGCGATCTGAAAATCTCCCTGTTTACTTTTTTTGTTATATTCAAAAGTTAGTTTAATATCAGAAGGCTGTACATTGCTGCTTCCGGAAAAATGTTCGTCCGAACTTCCACCACATCCGGTTTCCGTTTTTTGTGAGGAACAGTTAATATTATATGAACCTGTAAAAGAGTTTGCATATTTCCTGAAATTTTCATCGAGGTCGGTTTGTAGCTGAAAGTCATCTCCATTTAATGAAGCCACTGCTTTATCAGTTGAAAGGTCGGACTGCAGTATATAGTTTAAAGACCCCCTTTTTGTTGATTTACAGCCCGAATTTTTGGATACAAGATTGGTTGAGCCAACTATTGTTCTGCTGATATTGATTTTAATTTTCCATGAATTATCATAGCCGGGCGGAAGGCCAGGCTGGCTTTGATTATTTTTTGAAGGAGAATTTTTCTTGATGGCATTTGCACTATTCAGCATTTTCTGTAAATCACTCTGAGAAAAACAGGAATTGACAACATAAAGTGTCAAAAAAAAGAAAGATACAAAAGATTTTATTTTCATCTGTACAAAAAGAATTTAATATTTTATTTTGTCGCACAACTGATATCAAATACTTTATTATCGCTGTTCAGCTTGTTTACAAATGCATCACTTCCATCTTTGCGTACATCTTCCATACATTTGGTAAGCATCAGGAATGCATTACCGAATGCAGATGATTGCGAACTGAAAAGCATATTCTTTAATTGGGAAGATTTTAATGCATCACCTCTCCCGTATTTTGTGACGGTATTATCCACTGTTTCAGCCATGGCTTTCAGTCTTGGGAAATAGGCCTGGAACAATGCTGTTTTCCGGGTATTGTATTTGTCTTTTATCAAAAGCACCTGTTTCCAGTATTTTCCTTCAATCTGATTGACACATTCGCAGGTAGGCATGCCTGTGATATTCGAAGGGCATTTGGTCTTATCGTCTTTTATAAGTGCACTGATTTCCTTATCCGAAGCATTATTTATTTCATTCATCTTCTGGAGCATCTCATCATTCAATGTCTTCATCTGATTTACAGCAATGTCTTGAGTTTGAAAAACAGTTTTGGAAGTTTCTGCATTATCCTGTGGCGAGGCCCCGGCACTGCCCGCGTTTTTCATCCTGTCCTGCGCCACCTGTTGTGCCCATGCTTTTTGTTGTTCGGGAGTCATACTTTTCAGTGTTTCGGCCAATGCTTTGGCATCGCTCACGTCCTGTTGTGAATAAGCAGGTCTGGATGCAGATGATCCATTCACGGAAGCCATGGTAAATGCACGCATGGTGCGGTTTATCATTGTATCGAGCTGCACAATATCGGATCCGTAATTATCAACTATCTTCTGGCCTCGTTCATTATTTGTGGTACTGCATTTTTTAAATGAAGACGCTGCATCAGGCGGCATAGAAAGAGCCTCCATCATTTTTGAGATGCTGATATTAAGACATTTTTGTGCATGCCCCTTATGCAGAATGTTTATTAAGAATAAAATCAATAAAATTTTTTTCATACCTGATGCTTTTTAAAGTACTGATGTATCACAATTATACCCGATTATTATTGAGCATTACTATTTGGCGTCTTGCCTGTGCTCTGTACCTGTGGTTTCAATGGTTTTTTCTGCATTTGAACCGGAGTATGCGGGTTTGGCCTCCTGTTCAGGCGCAAAGTATCATTGATTTTTTTAGGTGGATTTTGAAGATGCGCATTGGTAACAGGGGCCTGCGTACTTTGAACCGGCGCGTTTGGGATATTTTTCCTGGCAGGACTACCTACTGTTCGCTGAGGAGCAGAGCCATTACAGGTCATATTGAACTCAGCCTTGGAAGATTCAAAAGATCCCGGCGATATGACCTTTAATGCTTCCCAGCCGCTATAAGATTTCCCCAATTGCCAGCTTGTATTTACAATCCTGGTACCGCTGCCATCTAATTTTATTGTCATGGTAGGGGGATGTGCTCCATCACTTCTTACCCACTGATATTGCAAAGTTCCTGCACCCGAATAATGTATAACCGCTTTGAAAATAATTTTGGCAGGGCAGGCCCCATTATATGCCGGATTGTTTACTGAAACATCTATGTGGTCTACACGTTGAGCCTTAGAATTAACTGTTAATAAAAAAAAACATGTAAAGAGAATGATAAATATAAGCGGTGCTTTTTTCATAATCGTATTTTTAAGATGATTTGATGACGAGTTGAGTAAGCAGGTTCCAATCGGCTTCTTTCAAAAATTGATGTATTGCTTTTTTATTTCCGGAAAGATAAATGGCGATGTCTTGCACTTCATAGCTCATGATTCTTTTAACAGAGACATGATCTGTATTCGCCTTATTTAAAGCGAACGTAGCCGTATACAACTGTTTATTGCCTGGCGACCGTTGCCAGTTTCCAAAAAGTAAAAGAGAAAAATTTTTAGAGCGCCTGTAAAAATCAAATTTGTTTAACAAATCCGGTTCATCATTGAAATAATTGCGTACCAGAAAAATATCAGGCACATGTTCCTCAGAAATAAATTTCCCTTCAGGATTGATATGATATGCGTTTACGGCAATCGTAATTTCAAGTAAACAAGCATCATGAAACCGGATATCCGAGAGTTTCCGTTGCTGTTCATCTTTTGCTTCGCTTGAATCAGATCCATTATAAAAATTCTGTTTTGCGGAAAAGCGGTCTATTTCTTTTTGATAAAAACTGATTTGTCTGCCGTAAGCGTCTTTCTCTTTTTCATTGGCTGATGCGAGTCCGGGCAGATGCGCCGACATGTATTTAGTCATTTCATCCATATAATGCTGAGCAGAATCCTTGTAACGGTTTATGTCAGCTTCATGATCTGAAGCTGCCCTTGCCATAGCATGGATTTCATCTATTTTTTTTTGTCCATACTCAGCGTTCCAGGCTTCCCAGGCTTTTAGAGAATCTGAATTCACCATCAATTGATAAGCCATCAGGAAATAATGAGGTGGCCATGTATTACCTGGCGGCGGATTGCCCGCCCGGTAAGATTTTCCATCATATTCTTCATACAATTCATTCAGTTCCCATCCGTCATTATCCATAAATTTTTTGAAAATCGCTTCTGCCTGTGCCCTTACCTTATTCATCATGGAAAACTCTCTGGGACTAACCAGGTTGCTTATACATGCACTGCTATCCTTAACTGATTCTACAGCACCGGTTATTGGCCCTGTAGCATACCATTTTGCATCAATCTGCGCAATGGAAAATTTATATATCAACAGAAAAAATAACACAAAAAAATTGACAAGCCGTTTCATTGTTCCCGTATATTTCGGTTATATATCAGCGTTGTTTACATTTTTACAAATTCAACCCTCCGGTTATTAGCCTTACCTTCAGAACTTGTATTGTCACTTATCGGTTTCGTATCTCCAAATCCTTTTGAGGTCAGGCGTGATGCATCAATTCCCATGCTGATCAGTTGTGCTTTTACCGCATCCGCTCTTTGCTGTGAAAGCAGAAGATTATGAGCTGTAGCACCACTATTGTCAGTATGCCCGTCAATTTCAAATTTCAGATCAGGATTATCTTTCATCACCTGAACAATCATATTGATTGTACCCATGCTTTCAGGTTTGATGATGGATTTATCAACATCGAAATTGATGCCGTGTGTAATAATTTTAGCGTCAGTAAATTTTTTACCCTGCATATTCATATTGCCCCCTGAAGCAATTTTAAAGTCTTTGAAAACGATTGGTTGTTCCTGGCTGGCAATTCCTCCTACTGATATCGTAAGAGGGATAAAATCAAGGCCGGGTATAACCAATACACGGTATTGGTCTACGTAAACTTTCATTTGTTTATTCTTATAAATAATAGCAACATGGTGCCACTTGTTTCTGAAGTCCTGGTCAGCCATATTTTTGTCAGGGTATTCGTTGCTAAACTCATGGGTGAAATAACCCGTACTCACAGCGCCACTGCCGTTGAAATTGACAAACGTTTCCCTTTCTTCTCCATTTTCACTTTTGCTTTCAAAAAATATATTTATACCATAACCGCCGTCGTTAGGCATATAATCACATTCAATGGTAAACGGGTCTGTGAGATAAGATTTATTTTTTATCAAGGGGTTCACCTTCGCATAATTGCCCTCTGTAATAAAAAAGGCAGGCATAGTGTTTACTTTATTTACAACCCCTTGCCCTTTTTCCAGTTCCCAGTGAGAAGGGAACTCTCCATCCTGATCATCAACAAAATGATCTTCGAACAGTATTTTGTCTCCAGGAATAAAATCATAATTAGCGTAAGCTTTTAAAGAGGGGGCTGTTGAATTAGTTACTGCATCGTTTTTTTGATCTGTCGAATTGCCCGAGGCAGCAGATGACTGTGCATTTTTATTTTTCTTTTTGAAAAGACTTTTAACCGCATTTTCAGCTTTATTCACGCCATTCTGTGCAGCATTATTCATATCATTGTTTGCCTGGTTCGTTGCGGCATCTTTGGCAACCTGGTTGGGATCATTCACCTGTGCATAAGCGGGTAACAGGCAAATAGAAGATATAACAGCAAGAAGCAACCTTTTCATAAAAAATTTTTCGGAAAATTATCTTATCCCTGCGGTGAAGTCAATCACAAAAAAGTGTGAGGAAGCCGATCCGTAATGCGGTATTATTTTCTGCCATACACCTTATTCAATGCTTCAGTACGGCTTTGTACCTGGAGTTTTTCGTAAATTTTTCGGGCATGGCTGCGAATGGTTTCCATGCTCACATGCATTTCATCAGCAATTTCTTTATAACGGAGCCCTTTGGCAAGGGCCTTTAAAACTTCCTTCTCTTTCGGAGTAAGAATATCCACTTCGTCGATGGAATCTTTATGTTGAAAAGAAGCAATAACTTTTCTTGCAATCTGGCTGCTCATTGGTGAGCCGCCATTATACACTTCAGAAATAGCATCGAGAATTTTTGAAGGGGCGGTTTTCTTCAGCAAATATCCACTGGCGCCGGCTTTTAGCGATTCAAAAATATTTTCATCATCTTCATAAATAGTGCTCATAATAAACTGGGTACTGTTGCATTGAAGCCTCAGTTTTTTTAAGGCTTCAATGCCATTCATACCGGGAAGATGGATGTCCATTAAAACTACATCAGGTTGCAAGGCCGGGATTTCAGCGATTGCTTCTTCTGCATTAGCAAAAGTTTTATCACATGCAAATCCCTCGCTGCCGTTAATGAGGATCTGAAGCCCCTCCCTGATCTCTTTTATGTCTTCTATAATCACTACGTGAATCATCCCTTCAAAAATAATTTAAAGAAGCTTACTACTACTTCACAAAAAAGTGTTAGCTATAAATAGTAACGACAGTAACAGTCCCTTTACCGGGTTCAGAAATAATTTCAAAATTCCCGCCAATCTGTTCAATACGGTTCTTCATGTTAGTAAGGCCATTACTGAATTTTCTGACTTTGCCGAGGTCAAACCCTTTGCCGTCATCCGCTATTTTTATAATTACAGTTCCCTCATTATTATTTATTGACAGACACACTTTATTACACCAGGCATGCTTACTGATATTATTGAAAGATTCTTTTATGGTAAGAAAAATGTTCCTCCTTGTTTCTTTCGAAAGCTTTTTATCAGGAAATGTTTCAGGATAAATAAATTGCAGATCGGTTCCAAACGGCTCAAAAAATTTCAGTGCATATTCACGAACATAGGCAGCAAGGCTTTCCAGCGTATCGTTTCTCGGATTTAAAACCCAGATGATATCCTGCAAATTATCCACCAGTTCCCTAGATGATTCAGAAATACTTTCCAGCTGTTGTTTTGATCTTTCATGGTCAGCCAAATTTCTTTTGGCCACCTCACTCATTATTACAATTTTGGTAAGGCCGCTTCCGAGGTCATCATGCATATCCCTGCTGATGCGGTTTCTTTCCTTTTCTATCGCTTGTTCATTTTCCAGTTTCAGCAATTGTTCTTTTAAATTTCTTTGTGAAACATAACGGACAATGATGAAAAAAATAACTGCTGAAACCACAATGATCAATGCCAGGAACCATTTCGTTTTCCAGATGGGTGGGGCAATTTCAAAAGGGATGGTGAGAATATTTGCAGACGGAACTCCATTCGCATTGGCAGATTTCAATTGTAATGTATACCTGCCGTAATCAAGGTTCGCATATTGTATTTCGCCCTTATTGCCAACATATCGCCAGTCGGCATCAATACCGTCGAGCCTGCAATAATACTGATTGTTTAAAGGATTTGAAAAATCAGGAAGTACCCACCTGAACATGATATTTTTTGAATGATAGTCGAAGCGAAAATTATTCGGTGTACCTGATAATTCAACTGTCTTATCATTAACCAGCACCTCTTTTAATTGTGTCAGGGAAACTTCAGTGATAGTCGATAATATCTCAGCGGGCTTAAATGAAATAACGTAAGCTTCCGTTCCAAAAAGCATTGTTCCATTACTACGGCAAAAAAAAGTACCGTTCATATCATTACTCAGCAAACCATCTGCTGATGTAAACCGCTTAAATGTTTTTGCAGTTTCGTTAAAAACAATCAGTCCATTCCTCGTGGCTACCCACCAGTTGCCATCCTTATCCGGCTCTATATTGTATATTTCCTTGTTCATCTCAACTGGCAGGTAAAAAAAGTAAAGTATTCTTTTATTCTGATCCCATTTCAGTATTGCATTTGGAGTGTTCGTATAGAGAAACCCTTTCCGGAAAAAAATTTCTGATGTCCTGACTTTTTCGCCGATTTGTTTGGTAAATGGTTTTGAAAATTTACCCGACTTCCTGTCAAACAAAATTATGCCTTCATCAATATCGGACATCCACACGTTTTCGTTTTCGTCTTCTGTGGCATAAGCAATAACCATTTTTTTAATTTTTCCATTTTCATTTAAAAAACCGCTCCGGAGTTTTTTACAATTGCCAGTAAGCGTATCCATCACCCAAATCCCTTCCCTCCACGGAAAGACCCACAGGGTGCGGCGCGAATCCAAAAAGATATGGGTGATAAAATTCCTTGGCAAGGAATTACTGTCGCCTTCTTTATGCTGAAATTTTTTTATAGCGCCTGTTGACAAATCAAGTTTTAATATTCCTTCTGAATTGGCAATCCATAAATTCCTGTTCTCCTGGTTAATGAAAGATAACGCGGTTATATTATTATTGCCTTTGGTTTCCTGGCTTAAATTCAGGAAAGAGTTGATATTCCGTTCCTGCCAGTTACTGTCGTAAAAACGAAGAAAGTTGGCTGCCTGCCCGCCAATTCCAACGAGGTTGTTGAATTCTGTAAATACTGTAATCTGCGAAGTAATTTCTTCCGGAAAGAGATGATGGTTGAAGAACTGGTGTTGTGGGTTATAAATGTAAAGGCCCGTTGAAGAAGCAAGCCAGATCCATCCGTCGGAAGACTGGTAACAGGGATTTACATTAATGGCTTCAGGCTCTTTGGGCAACTTGGTGTATTGAAAAAAATGATGTGCTGCCGGATCAAAGGCGCTCAGACTTCCATCCAGCCATAATACGTATTTGCCGTCTTTCTGTCTGATTTCATTTATACAACGGATAATTGATTTTTCAGATTTGCCCAATAAGTAATGAGAAACTTTTCCGGTGTGTACATCCAATTCAACCAACCCGGCTTCCCATGTACCGGCCCAAATTTTATGATCGTGTGTTTGATAAACGTAAGTAAACAGTCCTTTGTATAAAGGATCGTTATCTGCGGTAATTTCTTTTTGATACTGATGATTATCCAGGTTAAACGACCATAACCCATCAGCTGATGATATCCATAAATTTTCTTCTGCATCATCAGCAATCATGTGTGTAATCCTGTTGCGGAGAAGTATGCTGTTATTTTTATCATTAATAACGTTATAAAATGTTTGAAACTGATTTGTTTTTACGTCAAATAAAAGCAATCCGCCGTGGGTCGCACACCATATATTTTTTTTGTGATCCGCAACTATTGAATAAATATATTCCGATGAACCGTATGGGCTTGCAGGGGTTATCCAGTTGTCAAATTTTCTTTTTTGTTTAATGTAACGTGATAGTCCAGCAGAGGTACCTATCCATATATTACCTCCGGCGTCTTCCGCCAGGCTAAGTATATTGTTATTGACTAATGAATTGCTGTCGTTGTTTTTATTTTTGAAAACATAAATGGACGATCCGTCCATTTCATTCAAGCCATCAGCTGTACCTACCCAAACACTGCCTGATTTATCTTTCAGGACACATTGAACATGATTATCACTGAGCCCGTTGCTCTCATTTATGGAATGGAGAATAACACTATTGTCAGGCATTTGTGCATGACATACGCCAGCAACAGATAGTACCAACAACGGAATAATGCATAATTTTCTCAAGCAGTAAATATTGCTTCATGAATTTACAAAACCATCATTATATTCTGTCAGCTTTTGTTAGCCAAAGATAAATTTGTCATTCCTGATGAGTATATTACCCGGCATCCATACACAGCTCTATTAATATGCCGTTTGTATTTTTTGGATGAAGAAAACAGACCAGCTTATGATCAGCTCCACGCTTGGGTTTTTCGTTCAGCAATATAAATCCTTCATTAGTGAGTCTTTTCATTTCAGCTTCAATGTCAGTCACATCAAACGCAATATGATGAATACCTTCCCCCCTTTTATTGATATATTTTGCAATTACACCGTCTGTATCAGTGCTTTCCAATAATTCAATTTTTGTTTCCCCAGTCCGAAAAAAAGCTGTCTTTACCTGCTCACTGTCTACATTTTCTGTTTTATAGCATTTACTGTTCAGCAGCTTTTCAAACAAGGGGATGGAGATATCCAGGTTTTTCACGGCAATACCTATGTGTTCAACTTTATTCATATAGAATTGTTTCTGTAAATTTAGTTAATGAGCAATTGACAATAATGTTCAGTTCCGATTCTTTATTAGCGATTTATTATTCCTCAGTTCCTGTTATCTCAGCTACTCATTTTTAAGTTATTTTTACATGATGTTTCAGTTACCGGTTTATCTCGACAATAATGCTACTACAGCCTGCGACCCAAGGGTAGTAGAAGCTATGCTACCTTATTTTACAAAGCATTTTGGTAATGCGGCAAGCAAAAGCCATATATTCGGGTGGGAAGCAGAGGAAGCAGTTGAATTAGCAAGAGAACAAATAGCCGGGCTAATAGGCGCTGAACCAAAAGAAATCGTTTTCACGTCAGGGGCTACTGAATCTGACAATCTTGCCTTGAAAGGTGTTTTTGAATCATATGCTTCGAAAGGCAACCATATTATTACTGTTTGTACTGAGCATAAAGCCGTAATGGATCCCTGTCATCATCTCGAGAAAAAAGGAGCTTTGATTACTTATCTACCTGTTGCCAGGGATGGTTTAATCAGTTTGGAAGAGCTTGAATCAGCAATCACATCAAAAACCATTTTGATTGCAGTGATGTATGCCAATAATGAAATCGGGGTTATTCAACCTGTTAAACAAATCAGTGAAATAGCCAGAAAGCATGGTGTTTTGTTTTTTTGTGATGCCACCCAGGCTGTTGGAAAAATACCCGTTGATGTAAATAACGATGGCATTGACCTGATGGCATTGAGCGCACATAAAATGTACGGACCGAAAGGTATTGGCGCATTATATGTGCGCAGAAAAAACCCAAGGGTAAAAATAGTTGCACAAATAGACGGCGGGGGGCATGAACGTGGCATGAGGAGTGGTACATTGAACGTTCCGGCTATTGTAGGTTTTGGCAAAGCCTGTGAACTATGCATACAGGAAATGATTAATGACAACAGGAAAATTGCTGCTTTGCGTAATAAACTGGAAAAAGAAATTACAAAAAAGGGAGAAATATTCGTGAACGGCAGCCGGGAACACCGTTTGCCCAACATTACTAATCTTTCTTTCGCGCATGTTGAAGGAAACCAGTTGCTGATCAGCCTGACAAAAAATATTGCAGTATCTTCAGGATCAGCTTGCACTTCAGCATTAACAGAACCAAGTTATGTGCTGAAAGCATTAGGTGCGAGCGATGAACTTGCCTACAGTTCCATTCGTTTTGGCATTGGCAGGTTCAATACGGAGGAAGAAATAAATTATGTAATCGATCAGGTCCATAAAACATTGAATGAACTCAGGAATAAAACGATGGAGCCGAAATAACTTTAATATAGGTGAACTTTTAAGAACCTAAAATGTTTTAATAATTATGATTTACGTTAGCGATAAGGCAAAAGAAAAAATACAGCAACTGCTGAAAGAATCGTTACAAGGCGACCTGAAAGATCGGTTCCTTCGTGTCTCTGTTGTAGGAGGAGGCTGTTCTGGCCTGAGTTATAAACTTGATTTTGACAGTGTGCACCAGCCAAACGACCAGGTGTTTGAAGACAACGGAATTAAAGTAGTAACTGATCTGAAAAGTTTTTTATACCTAGTGAATACCACTTTGGAATTTTCAGAAGGGTTAAATGGGAAAGGGTTTTATTTCAATAATCCGAATGCAACACGTACCTGTGGTTGTGGTGAAAGTTTTTCAGTTTAGCTAAACAAATGATTTTTTACTTATATATCTCCGCATTGAAAAGCGGGGATTTTTTATTTAAGCAGGTGGTTAATACGATTTCGATGAAATTGAAAAATAAGATACCCTATAAATAAAAAACCCCGCTGTTGCGGGATTTTGATGCAGTTGGTTTCGGCGAAATATTTTTATAATCCTAACCAATAATTTTCTTCAGAAGCAAGACAATCGGATAAATGAGGAGCGAATATAGGTGAAAAAGGTTTGTTAAAAAAAATTATTACGATTTATTTAACCATAAAGGGCTTTTATGGGCCTGTTTTATGCTTTCGCTAAATATTTATTAGAAATATCAAAATCCTGTTTTAGTTAAAAATTGATTTTGATTAAGAATATCGTTAAAAGCATTATATCGCTTACTTTCGTACCATGTGGGCAGTTTGCAAAAAAGAACTCAGGCAATTTTTCAGCAGCTTAACAGGTTATATTGCAATTATCGTTTTCCTATTGATGAACGGGCTATTGCTGTTTGTCTTTCCCGGAACTAATATTTTCGACTTCGGCTATGCTTCGCTTGCCAGTTTTTTCGAACTTGCCCCGTGGATACTTTTACTACTAATTCCTGCCATAACCATGCGCAGTTTTTCTGACGAGTTCAGAACTGGCACTTTTGAAATTTTGCAGACCAAGCCCCTGACAAAATGGAACATTGTATCCGGTAAATATTTAGCAAGCCTGATAGTGGTAATGATTGCCCTGCTACCTACGATTATTTATTTTTTTTCCATACAGCAATTATCTGCTCAAATTGGTGTTGATGTCGGTGCCACAACAGGCTCTTATATAGGATTGCTTTTTTTGGCGGCTGTTTTTGTGGCTATAGGTATTTGTTGCAGCAGCCTTACCAATAATGCGGTCATCGCTTTTATAGCGTCCGCTTTTTTTTGTTTCCTGATTTACAGCGGCTTCAATGCAATCAGTAATATGCAGGCATTTGCTGCAGGCGCCGATTATTATATTGAAATGCTCGGTATCGATTTTCATTATCGCAGTATTAGCCGAGGAGTGATTGATACGAGGGATCTGGTATATTTTCTCAGCATTATTTTTTTCTTTTTAACATTTACTAACCGTAACCTCGCAAAGCGCTGAACCGGCAATGAAAAAAATTAACTCATCAAAATTTTGGTGGCTATATCTGCTAATTATTATTGTTGCTGTCAATTTTATTGCAGCGCAACTGCATTACCGGGTAGATCTCACAAAAGAAAAAAGATATACCCTTAGCGAGCCCACTAAAAATTTATTGAAGAACCTGGATGGAGATATAGATATTGATGTGTACCTGAAAGGCGATCTGAAAGCTGGTATCAAAAAACTGGCAAAAAGTACGGAAGAACTGTTGGAAGAATTTAAAGAATATGCAAACGGAAAAGTGCATTTTCATTTTTTTGACCCGTTGACAACCCTCGACGATTCAGCAAGACAGACATTTGTTGATTCACTAAGCAAGATGGGCATTCAACCCATGACACAGGTAGCCCAATCAAAAAAAGGCGAAGAGCAAAGCGAACGTTTTGTATTGCCCGGAGCGATTGTGAAATACAAACAAAGGATTTTCCCGATCAACCTGTTAAAAGGTGTGAACAATTCAGATGAGACAACTTATTACAATAATGCGGAAGCATTGCTTGAATACAAGTTTGCAAATGCCATTGATAAGATAACAGAAAAGAATGTGCCTGCCGTTGCCTATGTGCTTGGAAATGGCGAACCACTTGATTTTACTGTGTATAACCTGATTGAAGGCCTGAGAAAAAATTACAATTTTGGTATATTCAGGCTGGACAGTGTGCCAACCATATCCCGGAAATTTGATGCCATCATCCTTGTTAAACCCGATAATACATTTACAGAAGCTGAAAAGCTGAAGCTTGATCAGTATGTGATGCATGGAGGCAATATCATATTCTTGATCGACAACCTGCGAGCGGAAATGGACAGCTTGAAAACCGACAGGGAAACCGTGGCTTATGACCGTGGGCTGAACCTTGATGACTTGCTGTTCAAATACGGTGCCCGTATTAATCAGGATCTGGTACTGGACATGCAATGCGCCTCATTGAATTTTGTAATAGGTATGCAGGGAGACAAACCGCAAATACAGTTGCTTCAATGGCCTTATTTCCCTTTACTGACAGGCAGCCTGGTAAACCCCGTTTCCAAAAACCTTGACCCCGTTTACGCGAAGTTTACCAACTCAGTCGATACAGTTAAAGCAAATGGAATTAGAAAAACAATATTGCTGCAAACTTCTGCCAACGGAAAGATCATCAGCACACCTGCCATAGTTAGTTTTGAAAGTGTAAAAATTGCCAATGACCCTAAAGTATTTAACCGGCCCAATATTCCGGCTGCTGTGTTGCTTGAAGGTAAATTCCATTCTTTATTTGCCAACAGGATTTCTTCAGGTATGGCCGATACCCTGGCTAAGATGTACAAAGAACCTTTTTTATCTTCTGCTGAAAAAGAATCGAAGATTATTGTCTGTGCAAGTGCCGAGGTTTTTATGAACGATACTACACAGCGAGGCCCGCTGCCGATGGGATACAATAAAGATATCAACTACACTTTTGCCAACCAGGATTTTGCGCAAAACTGTATTGATTACATGACCGGCAGTTCAGGAATCCTGGAAACACGTGCAAAGGATTTCACTTTGCGGTTGCTTGATCCTAAAAAAGTGGAGGATGACAGGGCTTTTTGGCAATTCGTAAATATTGTTATCCCGCTGTTGCTGGTACTTGTTGCCGGTTTTGCTTTCCAGTTTATGAGGAAAAGAAAATATATTGGGCAGCCAAATTAATACTTTAATGGTAGTTCAAATTCAAAGGTTCAGGTTCTGAATTGTACTCAGAAATTACGCATTTTACCCTGTGAACACTTAACTTCATGCCCACACTATTAACTATCTTCGCTACATGGATTCATCTCTTCTGACCTATCTTATTTTTACTGCTGTTCTCGTTCTTGCATTAATATTCGATCTGGGTCTTCTCAGCAAAAAGGGAACAACGGTTACCATCCGGAAGGCATTATGGCAAACCATTTTCTGGGTTTGCCTGGCATTGGCATTTTTCGGTTTCTTATGGTGGCAGAAGGGCCACAAAGCAGCTATTGAATATATAAGCGCTTATCTGATGGAATGGAGCCTAAGCATTGACAATATTTTTGTTTTCATACTGCTCTTTTCTTTTTTTGGGGTAAAAGAAAAATATTATGGCCGTGTGCTGCTGATTGGTATCCTGATGGCTGTGCTGCTGCGTATTATTTTTATTACAGTAGGTGTTGCATTGGTAGCCGAATTTCATTGGTTACTGTATATTTTCGGAGCCATACTTATTTATACAGGCATAAGCATGTTCGTCGCCAAAAACGACGAAGAAGTAAACCTTGAGCAAAACAAAACCTATAAATTTCTAAAACGATTCTTTCCGCTCACGTCAACCGACGGTAACGGTAAACTAACCGTTACAGAAAACGGGAAGAAATTATATACCAGCATTTTCGCCGTAATTGTATTGCTCGCTACCACTGATATTATATTTGCCATTGATTCAATCCCTGCCGTTTTTGGCATTACCCAGGACAAAATTGTCATCTACACTTCAAATATTTTTGCAGTACTGGGATTACGCTCTTTATTTTTTCTACTGCGGGGTGCCGTCAGCCAGTTCAAATATCTTCCGCAGGGCATCGCCATTGTACTAGTTTTTATAGGCATTAAAATGCTTATTGAAATGTTTAAAATAACTTTGCCCGTATATGTTTCACTGTTAGTAATTGTTTTTTGTATCGGGGGGGCTATGCTGTATTCTATCATCAGGCAGCAGAATCAATGATATAATTTAGATTTTTTACGATGTGCCAAACTGTCTTGTTGCTATTGCGCCTTATTTACGTCGCACTCTTGTACGGCAATAATGCTATCAGGCAAATTATAAACTGCAAGAGTAAATTCAATAATCAATACCAAACACTCAATATCTCCTATTCATTTGCATTACAGTATTAACCATATCTGCAAAATTATCGGTGGGTCATTTTTGCAAAAAACAAACAATGATACCATTGAACACCTCTTAACTGACAGTCGAAGATTGCTCTTTCCTTCAACTACACTGTTCTTTTCTTTAAAAGGCCGGCGCAAAAGCGGCCATCATTTTTTAGATGAATTATACCAGCGCGGGGTAAGAAATTTTATAGTGTTTAACCAAGTAGATACAATAAATTTCAGTGATGCCAATATTGTTCTCGTTAAAAATAGTTTGCAGGCATTACAACAACTTGCCGCATTTCACCGCAGTCAATTCGATATCCCGGTTATCGGCATCACAGGCAGTAATGGTAAAACAATTGTGAAAGAATGGCTGAACCAGTTGCTGGAAGATGATTTTAATATTGTACGCAGCCCAAGGAGTTACAATTCGCAGATTGGTGTGCCATTAAGCCTATGGCAAATGAATGACACACATGAGTTGGGTATTTTTGAAGCTGGTATTTCCGAACCCGGTGAAATGAAAAGGTTGCAGCAGATTATTCATCCTGCAATTGGTGTGTTAACTAATATAGGCGAAGCACATAATGAAGGTTTTGAAAACATAGCCAGCAAAACCAAAGAGAAGCTGATCTTATTTAAAAAATCCTCAGTTATTATCTGCAACACCGATGATAAGATTATTTCAAAAGCATTAACCAAAGCTGACAAACAAAAATTATTTGACTGGGGCAAAAATACCTCAGCTAAATTTCGCATTAAAAAAATACAAAGCGATCTTAATAATACTTCAGTTCAGTTTTATTATAACCAGCAAAATCAAACCCTGAATATTCCATTTACAGACAAAGCTTCCATTGAAAACAGCATAAGCTGTATTTGCGTAATGTTACAACTGAATTATTCATTTGAAAGCATTCGACTCAGGTTACAACGCCTTTCACATATTACCATGCGACTTGAACTGAAAAGCGGTATTAACAACTGTTCCATCATCAACGATAGTTATAGCGCTGACATCAATTCATTGAAAATTGCGCTGGATTTTATGTTGCAGCAACAGCAACACAAAAAAAGAACTGTCATACTCTCCGATATATTGCAAAGCGGCAAAAAAGAAAATGAACTGTATAAAGAAGTTGCACAACTGCTGCAGCAGAAAAAAGTAAACCGGTTAATTGGTATTGGCGAAAAAATATCGGCCAATGAAATTGCGTTCCGTCAAATCGGTGAAACTGATTTTTATTCCTCGCCCGATCTTTTCAAAAAAAATTTCCATCAGCTTCATTTTCGCGATGAAAGCATTTTACTGAAAGGCGCCCGCATATTTGAATTCGAAAGTATTGACCGCCTGTTGTCAGAGCAGGTTCATCAAACAGTAATGGAAATTGATCTGAATGCAATGGCTTCAAATCTCAGGGAGTACCAGAAGTTATTAAATCCGTCAACAAAATTGATGGCAATGGTAAAAGCTTTTTCGTACGGAGGCGGTAGTTTTGAAATTGCCAACCTGCTACAATTTCACAAAGTAGATTATCTCGCTGTTGCCTATGCCGACGAAGGCATTGAACTGAGAAAATCAGGAATTAATTTACCAATAATGGTAATGAATGCAGAAGTAAGTTCTTTTGATGCATTGCTGCAATATCACCTGGAACCGGTTATTTATTCATTTCACCTGTTGCAACTATTTGATGGTTTTTTAAAGAAAGAAGCCCTGCAACAGTTTCCGGTACATATCGAATTGGAAACGGGTATGAACAGATTGGGTTTTCCGGCAAATGAATTACCATCATTAATTGAGGCGATTCGGAAATCTTCTTTCAAAATACAAACTGTGTTTAGCCATCTGGCCGCCAGCGAAGAATTACAGCAGGATGCATTCACCAAACAGCAAGCCAGTTTATTTTTAAAAGCCGCAGATGAAATACAGTTGTCGTTAAATTATTATTTCCTGAAACATATTGCCAATACAGCTGCTATCATCCGGCACCCTGAATTACAACTGGATATGGTACGGCTGGGCATTGGCTTGTATGGTATTGACAGCAGCGAATCGCACAAAATGAATTTGCAGGAAGTATCGACGCTTAAATCCACCATTGCTCAAATAAAAGTTTTAAATGATGGTATAACGGTAGGGTATAACCGAAAAGGGGTTGTTCGCGGCAAATCAGCCATCGCCACTGTTTGTATTGGTTATGCCGACGGTTATTCAAGAAGCCTCGGAAATGGCATGGGCAAAATGATGGTAAATGGAAGGCTGGCACCGGTTATCGGCAGTATTTGCATGGATATGACGATGATTGACATTACCGGCATCCCGGATGTTCATGAAGGCGACGAAGTAGTTGTTTTTGGAAAATCATTGCCTGTACAGCAGGTAGCCAAATGGGCGCAAACTATTCCCTACGAAATTTTAACAGGTGTTTCACAAAGGGTAAAACGAGTTTACTTTGAAGAATAAACCACAAGTAGTTGCTAATACTCTTCCGGCTCCATGGTATTCCTTAAGATGAACGAAATGCGACGCAACGATGCCCAGCATAGAACAAATGCCGGTATCATAAAACTTTCACTGCAAGGTTTTCATCGGCTCAAGGATAATTGTTGTATTTTTACAGGCTATAAATTATCCTGGCATGAGCATGCAACAGCAACGGCCGCTTATCGGCATTACTACAGGCGATTTGAACGGAATTGGTATTGAACTGATCATTAAAACTTTCAGTGACCACCGTGTACTGGAACTTTGTACGCCTGTGATTTTTGCATCCAATAAAGTAATTAACTTTTACAGGAAGTCAATACCTGAAACAAATTTTAATTATCAAAGTACAAAAGACTTCAACCGCATCAGTCATAAACAGGTAAATATATTCAATTGCTGGGAAGACGAAGTGGCCATTACACCCGGGCAATTGACAGAAGCTGCAGGCTTGTACGCAGTAAAATCGCTGACCGCCGCCACTGAAGCGTTGAGGGATAAAAAAATTCAGGGCTTGGTTACCGCTCCGATACACAAAAAAAACACTCAATCGGTCAGCTTCAATTTTACCGGTCACACTCCATATTTAAAACATGTTTTTGGCGTGAGCGATGTACTGATGCTTATGGCTGCAGAAGATTTGAGAGTTGGCCTGGTAACAGAACATGTGCCTGTCAGTGAAATTGCAAAAAACATTACCCGAGATACCATCGTTTCGAAACTGAATATTTTAAAGGATAGCCTGATAAAAGATTTTGGTATTGGTAAACCCAAAATTGCAGTACTTGGCCTGAATCCACATGCAGGCGATGAAGGTTTGATTGGGAAAGAGGAAGAAGAGATTATTAAACCAGCCATTAAAGAAGCGAAACATAATATGCTGGTGTTTGGCCCATACAGTGCCGATGCATTTTTTGCACGTGGCCAGCAAGGAAAATTTGATGCAGTACTGGCTATGTACCATGATCAGGGGTTGATTCCATTCAAATCGTTATCGGTGGGTGAAGGAGTGAATTATACTGCGGGCCTGCCGGCAGTGCGCACATCACCCGATCATGGTACTGCATTTGATATTGCAGGAAAAAACAAAGCGGATGCGAGTTCGTTTATCGCTTCCATTTATACCTGTATTGATATCATCAACAATCGTAGTGAATACGAGGAGAACAGGAAAAATCCGATGAAGAAAGTTGCACCGGCTATATTAGCCAATGCAGTAGATGAGAAGATTGAAGAAAGTGAAGTGTAAAATTAAACAGGGTTGCCGGATCTGTTCATCTGTAAACTGACCGGCGGAATTCCTATTGATTGTTTTTTTATTTGAATATAGAATCCGGCAAACCATTATTAATGACATAAGAGGAATAATCGATCTCAACCTTTCCCTTATTGTTCTTTCCTGTATTTTCTGTTTGTTTTTTTGTGCCGTCATCATAATCAAATGTTACCCCTTCAGGAAGCTTATAATCTTTGGTATTGAAAGTAAATACCACTTTATCGGGCAATGCATAGGAAATATATTTTCCATAAGTCATTTCCACTTCATAAGTGCCGTTGTCTTTTGTAGTTGTAATTGCCTTAATAATCAGGAATTTGCTTTCTTCAATATATAATGTGGAAAGAATGATATTTGAGCTTTCTTCAACAGGTAATAATTTCAGCACTTTTACCTGGTTATTTTGAACTGTTGAAGAACCTGCATCAATAACCGTATAGTTTCCTTTCAGCAAATCAGTCAGGCTAATACTCACGGCCCCTTTTGGAACAAGTGAAATACCCTTGTTATTTTTAATTTTCAGATTATCCGGCTTTTTATAATAAACGGTAACATTAGCTTCGGGCACTTTCAAAAAACTTACATCCGTTTTCATGATACCCGTGGCTTTATAGTCATTTATTTTATCCAATTTGCCTTTCGTTTTTTGCAAAAGCAAATTACCATCCTGGGCAAATGAGAGGAATACCCGGAAACTGAAGAGAAACAACAGGTAATATTTTTTATTCCGCATACGATGTAATGATTAACTGAGAATATCTTTTTTTCTGAACACAACAACCGCTGCCGTTACAAAACCAGCCATATAAGTTAATAATATGCCAAGGCTCCTCAATATAGCAGGCAGGTTTTCGACCGATCCGGAAATTGCTTGTCCGTTACTGTTAGCTTTTGAATAAAAAAAGCCTTTCCATGCAAGCATGTGAGAAGTAAATAGATAAGGTTTTACGGTATTATCATACAAAGGGATTTTCATCTCAGATAAAATGGTAAGCACTACCACGATACTAATAGTAGCAACTATCGGCCCGATAGAATTTTCAGCAAACACGGATAATAAAAACGCCAGGGCAGCCACTGTACTTAGTGCAACAGATGCGTACCCGAATGCTGCAATGTACCTCCATAACACATCGTTTCTGCCTATTTGTTCCATTACATCATTACGAACAATCAGCATGTCGTTCGTTCCAAAAAACAGCATACTTAAAAATAATGCAAGAATGGCCATCCAAATCAATAACAAAACAGTATATAAAACTGAAGCAAAAAATTTCGCCAGCATCAGTTCCGCTCTGCTTATCGGTTTTGTTACCAGTAATCTCAAAGTACCCATGTTTGCCTCACCGGCAACCACATCACCGGCAACCAGGGCGATAAGCAAGGGTACCTGTATCAATAAAGTATTTAAAATCACAAACGCCACAAGGTAACCGTTCAATATCATTTCATAAGGAACATAAAAAGAATCGGAAATACCACTCATCAACAGTTGCAGGTAAGATTTACCATCGAACTTTAAACCTAGCTGAATGATAAGGATCATAGCAGCAATAGCACCGAAACTGATATAAGTTCTGGGCCGCTTAAATATTTTGAATAACTCAATTTGTAAAAGCTTCCACATGCCGGTTGTTGCTTGTTAATGATAAAAAGTAATCTTCTAGAGAATGAACAGGCCTTATCAGCAAAACTCCTTCCCCTTTTCCAACAAGGAATCTGTTGAAATCAGGAATATCTTTTTTATCCATTTTGAACAGTAATGTATCCCTTTGTCTGCCATTGAAATATTTTTCCCATACCGAACCCGAGAGGCTGGTTAAAGTTTTATCGGCATCTGAAGTTTGCAGTTCCACAACCATTTCAGCAGTACTGAATAATTCCAGTACATTTCCTTCTACCATTTTTTTCCCATGATCAATAATCAGCATCCGGTTTGCAACCAGCTCTACTTCACTGAGGAGATGCGACGAAACAAAAACAGTGCGGCCCTGGTTTTTGCTTAAATGCAACACTAAGTTGCGTACATCAGCTATTCCCTGCGGATCAAGACCATTTGTAGGCTCATCCAAAATGATCAATTGAGGGTCGTTCACTAAAGCTACGGCTATGCCTAACCGTTGTTTCATGCCCAATGAATACGTTTTTACTTTACTATGGGCCCTATCAGCCAAACCCACCTGGTCAAGTTGTTCCATTAATTTTTTGCCGGAGATGCTCAAACCGCTCATTTTTGCAAATAGGGAAATATTTTCGTAAGCAGTGAGGTATTTATATAAATCAGGCCTTTCAATAACAGCCCCGGTTTTTTTCAGAATTTCTTTTCTGTGAGAATGAAGTTTCATTCCGAAAATTTCGATATCACCTTCAGATGGCTCAATCAATGTAAGCATCATCCTGATAGTAGTCGACTTACCAGCCCCATTTTGCCCGAGAAACCCATACACATCACCCTTATTCACTGAAAATGATAAGTCGTCAACCGCTACAAGGTCGCCGAAGCATTTGCTGAGATGAGATACTTTAATGACTGATGACATAAAAGATATAGAAAATCAGGAATAAGCAACTGTAAACTTACCGGATGAACATTTCACGAGTCCTTCAGATATTTTCTGATGCAATTTACCGGCAAAAAACTTTTGTATTTGCTTACTTCAATAACATAATCCTTGCTAAAAGGTTAAAAATGAGAAGTAAAATTTTTTTTCTGAAACTATTGCAAAAATTAATTCTATTTTCTACATTTGATTAATCATCCTCTGATAATTCCATATAGCAGGAATACTCTTTTCCTGTAGCCAGAATCCCCAAAAAACTAAACAGTTCTGAAATTATTATTAAAATAAGCGTTTCGCTGTTTTTATATGGCTTTGTTAAAGTCAAAGCGCCGATTAATTGCATCCATTCCATCCTTAGAATTTCTTACCCGTTGACATACCCTTGGTGCTGTTACCAATTTTTTAACTTTTGAAACTTTCAAAATGAGACTACATTTTAAGAGCATTCTGTTAATACCGGGTATTGTATTAACAACAACGGGCATCTTCGCAAACATCATCAACAAAAACATCAGCATACATCCTGATAAGGTTGTTGTTTCCAAAGAAAAAGAAAACAGCTGGCTGGTTGAACACCTTGTCAGCTTTAATGCTGAATTTTCAAGCCGTACTGTATTGCTGCATTGGAATCTTGCAGGCGCAAAAGTATCAGGGCATTTTAATGTGGAAAGAAGTGTGGATGGAGAGAATTTTGAAAAAGTCGGCGAAGTGAATGCTGATGCAATTTCCCATCGTACTTATTCATTTAATGATGATATCAAGGCCTCTGTTGCCAGAAAAAATGACCTGTATTATCGCCTTCAACAGGTAGATGGAGAAAACATTTCCTATTCCAAAATACTCATCGTAAGAATGTATGAAACACATAGTGTCGCTTCCATTAGTGTTACACCAGACCCTACAATTAACGATATACAGGTAAATGTACAATTGAAAGAATCCTCTTTTGTTGTAATGAAAATTAACGACAGTAACGGAAATGAAGTACTGAAGAAAACTACAAAAGCAGATGAAGGCAATAATATTTTCAGCCTTGCCGGCACAAGTAAATTAAAACCGGGGAATTATAAACTGGAAATTATTGTGAACAGTAATGAAAGAATGGTGATGCAACTGATTAAAAGTTAAAGATATTGACGGTCCAAAAACAGAGGTAGAAAAGCCCCCTCCCGTTAACGGGAGGGTTTATTTTTTTATGGTAAGGTACGATTGAAGATTCTTTACATACGTTTCGAACGCCTTTACACCATGAGGTGTTATTTTGCAGATAGTTTGCGGGTAATTGTCTTTAAACTGTTTCAACACATCGATATAACCTGCTTCTTTCAGCTTGTTAATCTGCACACTTAAATTACCTGCTGTAGAATTTGTTTTCTCCCTGATAAAAGTAAATTCTGCTTCCTTTACGCTGATGAGCAACGAAACAACAGCCAGCCGAAGCTGTGAGTGTAATATGGGATCCAGTTCTTTAAACATTCATGATATTTTGTTTTTTGTGCTTTACCCTTAATAAATGTCCCGGAACAACATAGCTTATAAAAATTGCTACCCCCAGCATAATAATACGAAAATCAAAATCAACATAAACTGACGCAACAGCCAAAGGAAAACACAGCAATCCGCCAACAGCCATCGGTTTAAACCTTATCAATCTTCCAGACACATAAGTTCCCACCCCATAAAAAATAATATAAAAAGGGAAACAATATTCCCATCCAATTTTGGCAAAGATGAACACCAGTATACAATAAGAAATGCCGAGAGCCGTCCACAGATAAGCGCTTGCTTCCCCAATAAAAGTCTTTACATTTTCCTGCTTTCTTTTTCGGAAAGCGATAACAAACTGAACAATAAAAAGCACAGGGATAATCAACCATGCCATTCCATGATAAGGGCTGTTCAATACTGCTTTCATATAATATTCGAGCACACACGCAGCCATTGTCCCCCATCCCCACATCAAAAAATAAATGCTATTATCACAGATTGAATTTTTTGTTGTTTCAATCATTGAAGTTATGAGCCTCAGGCTTTGCTCAGGAGAGAATTCATTTTCGAGGTTCTCCATAAATTTAATTTTAAAGCAGGAAGCAGCGCAATAGCGCTGCTCAAATTCATTTTCAGGTTAAATGTTTTTATTGGCATTTTGCCAGCATGTCTTCAGCTTGCTGCTGTCCCCAGTTCGGATACAATTGTTTTGCCTGGAAAGTTTTGTACAAAGCAACGGCTTTTTCGAAAACAGGCTTTGCATTTTTTTTGCCTCCGCCATACGTTTCCGGTGTACCGAAAATACTCATGCCTTGCAAATAATATAACCGTGGATTATTAGGATCAAGTTTCATTCCTTCCTGGAGAGCAGCGCTTGCAGACTGGCCATAAGTTTGCCAGCGTGTTTGCGGATCAATCAGCATTTGCTGGGTTGCAGCCATATTCCGGATTGTACATATCTCGGCATTTTTTTCAATAGCCTCAGCTTTATCGCAAAGCGCATTTATCCTGGCGGAGTTGGCATCTTTATCCAGGTCTTTATCCATCCAACCAGCCCTTGACAATGCCAAGCCTGCATAATAATAAGGAAGCCATTGTGCTTTTTCGGCATCGCCTATTCGTTCAAAAGCATTCGCAACACTCTGGAAATCCTGAGTGGTTTTTGCCGAATCCATCAATGCTATATTTTTTTGCATTACCAAAACATATTTATCGCTTTGTGCATTTGCAGTTGCTGCAATAAATAAAACGAAAGCAAGAATTGTTTTTTTCATGGTTGTATGTTTGATATTATAATTTGTTTCCTTTTTATTTTTGACCTCTATCAGGTTTTGATCCGCAGCTACAGGTTATTGTTAATCGCATCCTGGCTCCTGTCCACCCCCCAGCTCAAAAAGCACCCGATAAAATAAAATCTTTTTGCAGGCGGTTCAATGGGTTGTTTCACTAACCCGCTGTAGGAATAGTTGTACCCGAACACCGGATTATATCCGAGTACATTTGTAACACTGGCAAAAAGCACCACAAATGTTTTGGCATTTTGCTTTCCTATGCTCGGGACGTATTCAGCACTGAAATTAAGGCTATGATAATTTCTTGTAATACCCTGATCGGCAGTGAAAAATTTACCTGTATTATCAATCATAAAATTGTAGTAAGGCCTTCCGGTCGCAAAGCTGTAAGTAAGGTTTACTCCCATTTTTATATCAGTAAAAAATCTTTTCGTAACGACCGAAGCTGTATGCTTTGCAGCAAAAGTGGGCATCAGTTGCATAGGGTAGTTGAGAAACTGTCTTTTTGTATCGAGGTAAGAATAACTGATCCAGTAATCAAAGTTTTTGAAAGTCTTTTTATCTCTCCAGAATAATTCTATTCCTTTCGCATATCCGTTACCGTTATTATTATAGGAATAATAATTGTAGCTTAAAGGTGTTGTCTCGACGAGGTCGTCATATTTTTTATAATATGCTTCAATGCGTAAAACCTGATCCCGGGTCATTTTCTGGTAATTGATGATGTAATGTGTTGCTTTGGTATAACCAAGATTGGTAGTATACATCAATTGAGCGTTTTCTGGTTTTTGATAAAATATCCCATATGCAGCAGAAATCTGTGCATCTTTTCCAGTTTTGTAAGCCAGTGATATACGTGGGGCCAGATCAACTTTCGCAAGAATGGAAGAGTTTTCAAAACGCATTCCCAGTTTTGCAGCGAGTTCATTGGTTATATAAATATCAGACTCTGCGAAAAGCGCTGTATAGTTATCAGAGAATCTGTGTGAGGTATCGTTAAATAAAACGTTGCTATATGCATATTGGTATTCGCCGCCAAATCTAAGGTAACTGATCCCGCCTAATTTCTTTTCAAATACCGCTTTTAACTGTGACAGATCCTGCCGGTTTGTTACACTGAAATTCTTGACCTGCATCCACCAGGTTGTTGAATAATCAAACTGCAAGGCTTGGTTATTTTGGTTCTGCACCTGTTGTAAAATATCATCCTTATTAGTGCTGTAACCAGCGCCCAGGTTCATCTTCCAGCCATTTGACAAATATTCGCGCCAGCTTAAATTATTATACCAGTTGTGGTTGGTTAAACCAAATGCATCTTTATAGTAAGTACTGTCTATATCGGGCCTTCTCAATCCAAGATTATTATAACTGAACGTAGTATAATATTTGATTATACCTCCGCTTTTTGTTTTTATCCTGAAGTTGGCATCGCCATTATGAAATTGCGGAAGCCTGAAATAATCCGGTGTTTGTTTTATTAATGAAAAATAGGGGCCTACATTTACATAGTTATAACTTGCACCCCATGATGATTTTTTATCTTTTGCGAGCTGCTGGGTCCCGACACCAATAACCAATGGAGAAACGGAAGCATCAATTTCAGATTTTTCTGGGAGGTCAATTGATTCAAGCAAAACTACCGAAGACAAAGCTTGTCCATATAGGGCCGAATAACCTCCAGTACTAAATACAGTGCCTTTAAACAAGAATGGAGAAAATCGTCCGCGCTGTGCGATATCAGGTACACTGCTATAATAAGGGTTATTGACAAGTGTGCCGTCAATATATTGCTTTGCTTCATAACCCGCACCTCCGCGAACAAATAAACCTTCCTGCTCACCAACCTGTTGCGCACCAGGTAAAGTTTTTAATGCAGCAGTAATATCTGCATTTGACCCTGCTGTTGTCGCTACATCAAGAGAACTTAACACTGCACCTCTTTTTGAATCTCCTGCAGCAAATGAGCCGGCCGTAATGGTTACCGCTTTGAGTTCGCTCAATTGTTCTTTTATGGCAACATCTAACTGTATCGGTTCTTTTCCGATTATTATTTTTTGTTCGAAAGCGTTATAACCGACATTAGTTACCGTAAAAACCTGTTCGCCTTTTTCTGTTGTACTGAAATGATATGCTCCTGTGGAATCTGATGTAGCTCCATCGTAAGTATTTTTCAGGGATATGCTGGCGCCAGCCACAGGATGGCCTTTAGTATCTTTAATTTTCCCGCTAACAGGTGTTTGCGCATGCGGCTTTGAACAAAGCCCCATTATCATCAAAATGGTAAATAACCGATTCACTGTTTGCAAATTTATTTCAAAAATAAATTAGTTTATAATATAAACCAAATTTTAAAAAAATTTTATCCTTTTGCTCCTTCCAGGGGGATCATCACAACTGCTTCGACCATAGCTCCGTTTACTTCGCGGATATCAAAACTTGCCTTCGGTCCAAACACCAACTGAAGGCGGTTCCTCGTACTAGCCAGACCGAACCCGTCTGAAGTTAATATGCCATTGAGCCTGCCTGAATTTTGAATTACCAGCTGGTGGTACTGGTTTCTGAAGTCAGAGATAATCTTTACCTGGCCTCCGAGCAACTGTTTGCTTATTCCATGTTTTATTGCATTTTCAACCAAAGTCTGCAACATCATTGGCGGTATGGGTTGGCTCAGCGTTTCTTCATCAATATCATATTCTATCTGCAGCCTGTCTTCAAAACGGATATGTTCAAGTGCCAGATAATCTTTTACAATATTCAGTTCTTTTTCAAATGTCACCGTTTCCAGCTTCTCGGCCTGCATGCTGCTGCGAAGGATGTTACTCAATTCGGTAATGGCAGTTCTTGCCCGAACAGGATTTTCATCAATCAATGCACGTATGCTGTTTAGTGCATTGAATATAAAGTGAGGGTTAATATGAGATTTTATTGTTTTCAACTCAAGCTCTTTTACCAGAGCTTCCAGCTTTAAAGTATCTAACTGCTGCTTTCTGCTTTTTTCAATATAATGATAGAAGTAATAAATCAACGTCCACGGTATAATAAAAAAACCATTTTCAAGAGTGGCAGCAAACAATCTTTGCGGAAAACTGAATTTTTGTTTAGAAAATGACAAGTCAAAAAAGCTTACTATACCAATTCTGATCAAACTTTCAACCACACAAACCACCAAAACCCCAATGACAAGCTTTGGCAATACCTTTTCAATAGGAAGCATCAGCCAGTTAAATTTTTGAATAACCAACCGAAACAGGTGAGTTACGAAAATGCCCGAAAAGACAATAAGCCCGAGTTGCTGAATTAATAATTTAAGGGGAACCTGCTGATCTGAAATAGAAGAAACGAAAATCATGATCAGGGCTATTGAGCCCCATCCTCCAATCTGGCACCACCAATAATATTTCGTACTATTTTTTGACATTATTCCAACCCGGCAAAGCTAAATTTTTCAGGTTGCTGAGCAACCTGATTTAGGATTAATGGCTAAAATAAACTGCTTATCGGTTCAATAGTTTTAAAACATTATTACCACAATGGAAATTACAAAAACATAAAAAAATAAATCTGATAATTTGCTTATTGTCAAAAAAAGGGCCTAAAATTTTATTGATCATCCTCATATATTGGCCTTAATACGTTATATTCAACTGGTAATAAATTGTATTTTTGCTATTCAATAATAATCAATGATTGAAATTACACCGGGCCCGCTGCTGAATACCATAAACGCTCCTGCTGATTTGAAAAAATTAAGCAGGGAAGAATTACAACAACTTACTGATGAGCTGAGGCAATTTATTATTGATGTGGTAAGTGTTCATGGAGGCCACTTCGGAGCCAGCCTTGGAGTAGTCGAGCTTACTGTAGCCCTTCATTACGTTTTTAACACCCCGTATGATCAACTGGTGTGGGATGTAGGCCACCAGGCTTATGGTCATAAAATTTTAACAGGCCGCCGTGATTCTTTTATCAGCAACAGAAAATATCATGGGTTGAGTGGATTTCCGAAGCGAACCGAAAGCGAATACGATTCTTTCGGTGTCGGTCATTCTTCCACCTCAATCAGTGCTGCTTTAGGTATGGCCATGGCAGCAAAATATAAAGGGGAAAAAAGCAGGAAAGCGGTGGCTGTGATTGGTGATGGCGCAATGACAGCGGGGCTTGCTTTTGAAGGTATGAATCATGCCGGTGTTTCTGATACTGATTTGCTTATTGTACTGAATGATAATTGCATGAGTATTGACCCAAATGTAGGGGCATTGAAAGAATATTTAACGGATATCACTACTTCACAAACTTATAATAAACTGAAAGACGATATCTGGAATGCGTTAGGCAAACTTCCGGTAGGCAAGCATTTTTCCCGCGAGATGGCCAGTAAAATTGAACATAGCATCAAAAGTTTTGTAAGCAAAAGCAGCAACCTGTTTGAAGCACTTAAGCTTCGCTATTTTGGACCAATTGATGGCCATAACCTTACCAAACTGGTTGATACATTAAGTGATTTGAAAAATATTCCCGGCCCGAAATTGTTGCATATCATCACTACCAAGGGCAAAGGGTATTCGCTGGCAGAAAAAGATCAAACCAAATGGCATGCCCCGGGATTATTTGATAAAATAACAGGAGAAATCTATAAGAAAAGATTCGAAACACCACAACCCCCCAAATACCAGGATGTATTTGGTTATACTATTATTGAACTGGCAGAAAAAAATAAAAAGGTATTTGGTATCACTCCTGCTATGCCTTCCGGTTCCTCATTAAAATTCATGATGGACAAAATGCCCGATCGCGCTATAGATGTGGGTATCTGCGAACAACACGCAGTAACACTTAGTGCCGGTATGGCTACACAGGGGTTGAAAGTATTCTGTAATATTTATTCTTCGTTCATGCAAAGAGCATACGACCAGGTAGTGCATGATGTAGCTATACAAAACTTACCGGTAATATTTTGCCTTGACCGTGCAGGGTTGGTTGGTGAAGACGGCCCAACACATCACGGCGCTTATGATATTGCCTACATGCGCTGCGTGCCGAATATGATTGTTAGTGCCCCAATGAATGAAAGTGAGTTACGCAACCTCATGTACACCGCGCAACTGGATTCAACAACTCATCCTTTCGTAATCCGCTATCCCCGTGGCGAAGGTGTAATGCCTGAATGGAAAACAGAAATGAAGGAAATACAGATCGGCACAGGAAGAAAATTGAAAGATGGGAATGAGATTACTATTCTTTCCCTCGGCCATCCGGGGAATTTTGCTGCTGCTGCTGTTCGCGAATTGAAATCTGACGGTTTGAATGTAGCGCATTATGATATGCGATTCGCAAAACCGATAGATGAAATATTATTGCATGAAGTGTTTGCAAGATTTAAAAAGATCATTACCGTCGAAGATGGAACCATTGTAGGCGGATTTGGCAGTGCTGTGCTCGAATTCATGGTAAAATATCGTTATAGCGCCGATGTGAAAACACTGGGCATACCAGATACGATTATTGAACATGGCACGTTGAAAGAACTGCACCACGAATGCCATTACGATGCAAAAGCCATTGCAGAGGCCGTCAGAGAAATGATGAAAGATAAAATTGCCGTAACCGGATTACTGCAATAGGTTTGTGATCAAATAACCTTGAGCCGTTGCAAAATTTGCAGCGGCTTTTTTATTTCAGGTTTCCTTAACATCTGTATTCATATTTCTTTATGGAATGAGAATGTATTTGTGTCGTTATAAGCACACTCAATTCTTATAACCATGAAATGGCTGCGCTATCTTTCTTTTTCTCTGCTGGGTTTATTATTAGCTGCGCTTGCATTGGCAGGGCATTATTACTACAAGGCTTATTTCAAGCCCGGGCATTCCATCCAAAGCTTTGCTGCCACAGCAAATGAGGAGGAGATTTTAAAGATCCGTAATAAAGCGGAACAGATCAAAGAATTTGCTCAGGAAAAAAATTATAGCCAAACCATCATCTTTTTAATCGACATGAGCCTGCCATCGGGAAAAAACCGGTTTTTTATTTACGATTGCAAGAAAGATTCTGTGATTGCCACAGCACTTGTTGCGCATGGTTCAGGCAACTATGGTTTTAGCCTGAATGCAAAATTTTCAAATGCCTGCGAAAGCGGTTATAGCTCTTTGGGGAAATATAAAATCGGTAAAAAATATCATGGCAGTTTTGGCATTGCCTATAAATTGTACGGGCTCGACAGCAGCAACAGCAATGCGTTCAAAAGAAATATTGTGCTGCACGCTTATGATTGTGTGCCTCGGAATGAAACTTATCCATACCCCATCTGCAACAGCCGCGGCTGCCCCATGGTATCGCCTGATTTTATGAAAGAGATCCAGCAAATTATTGATACCGATAAAAAACCTGTGGTATTATGGGTTTTTAACTGAACGAATTTATATTACAGCTTCACGCAATTGCTTACATTTAATAAGCAATTTGGGTTATGCAGAACCGCATTAGCTATATTACCTTATTATTGTTTCTGACATCAGCAACATGCGTTTATTCATTTGCCCAGCAATTTAACAGGTACTACAATTTCAAGCACCTCAGTGTTGAAAATGGCCTCGCAGATAATATCGTTTACCACTTTTTGCAGGATCATCTTGGGTATATGTGGCTGGGTACACGCAATGGCATTACGTTGTATGACGGAACGAGAACCCTTAATTTCCAACACGACGACGAAAATAAAAAAACGATTTCCGGAAATTTCATTACACGGATATTAGAAGATTCAGCTTATCAGGTATGGGTAGGGACAAATGCAGGACTTGATTTGTTTAACCGGGCCAGCAACAGTTTCATCCATTTTGGCATAACCATGAGCAACGGGAAACAGGAAGATACCTATTGTGTGCCGCTTGGCTTTTCCAGAGGTAATGATTTGTGGTTTATGGATACAAAAGAAAAGGCGATTAAGGTTTTTAACACCCGCTCTAAAAAGTTTAAAACCGTTCTTACTACCGATGCAGTGGATGGTTCCATGTACTACAATAAAAAAACCAATACCATTCATATATGGACTTATCTGAGTATTGGTACGCTTCATTATATATTCCGGGAAGATTCGCTGATAAAAAAAGAAAGCTTTTTCAATCATGAAAAAAATGGCGCTTACCCTTCGCTGCAAATCTTTCACGTTTTCTATAGCGGTGATTCGTCTGCATGGCTTTCTACCGGGAAAGGACTGATTGAATTGAATATGATTAACCAAAAATATTACCTGTATGATAAAATGAATAATGAACCCGTTCCGGAATCAAGGTATGCCGCTATTTCGCCCAATGGCTTATTATGGATGGGTACCGGGGGTTTCGGCATGTATACTTTTGATTTGGCGTCAAAAAAATTCGTAGAGCATTTCAATAATTATTTGTTAGACCCTTTCAGCATTTGCAGCAACAATATCGTTTCATTGTATTTTGATAAAACAGGGAATATCTGGTGCGGCAGTTACGGCAATGGCGTCAGTTATACAAATGTGGAAGCCAGGTTTTTTTCAAAGTATCTTTTGAAAAACGAACTGGACAAATGGAAAAAACAAAATAATGTATTTTGGCTGGGTTCTGATACAAAAGGAAACATCTGGTGCCTGCTGCAGGATGTTGCCGGGCTCTGGCTACTGGATTCCAATATGAAAATTAAAAATTATCTTATCCCCCAGTACAAAGATGGAAAAGCTTTTAAAGGCACCATCTACCAGGTATTTTTTGACAGCGCATCAAAAGCATGGCTCATAACCGACCAGGGGTTGTTTCAATATGATCCCGCTTCAAATAATATTAACCGTATAGATTATTATAAAATTTCAAATGCACTGTTTGGAAGTTATTGGGTCAACAATATGATCAGGTTACATGATCATTCTCTTTTGTTCGCCACTTTTGGCGGCCTGTACAGGATGATCAAAAATAATCATGGCGATTTACTGATCCGGCCTTTTTCTTCATTAAACAACAATATTATAAACGGCTTTGAAATGATTTTTGAAGATAGCGAAAACAATATCTATGTAAAAGATATTGCTGATAGCCTATTTATCTTAAGCTCCACTAATGGCCCCGGTGATTATACAGTAAGTAAAAGGGCCAGTTTTCATGACCGCTATATTCATTTCGTTGAAGATGATTCCAATGTGTATATGAGCAGTGCCCATGGTTTATATGTGATCCGCAAAAAAAAATTTATAATAGAAAAGTCCCCGATGAACAATATCCTTCCTTTTACCAACCTGAGTAATATAGTTTTAAAAAATAACGGCATCTGGATATCGGGTGATAAGGGCCTTTTCTACTACAATAAAGCAGAAAAAAAATCACGCTTATTCACAGTCGAAGACGGTTTGCCATCAAATCACTTTACTGAATCCGGTATTGTCTTAACCAAATCCGGGAAATTGATTACAGGCACCAATAATGGTTTGGTAGCATTCGATCCGGAAAAAATAAATGACAGTATTTATCCGCCAAGGGCCCAGTTAATCCGTTTCAGTGTAAATGACTCATCGACGAATTTTGTTGCTAACCCGCAGGAAACAAATTCCATTAGCCTAAACCATGACCAAAACACCTTTAGTATTGATTTTTCCTGTATCGGTTTTCAGCACATTGCCTCCTGCAATTATGCATACAGGCTGGAAGGTTACGATGATCATTGGATTAAAAACGGCGCTGTCCAGTATACCCGTTACAGTAAAATTCCACCCGGCACTTATCATTTTCACCTTCGGGTAATAGATGCCAAAGGCGATGTAAGCCCTTACGGCAAAACCCTCTTAATAGAAATCAAAAAGGCTTTCTGGCAAACCACCTTATTCAGGTCTCTCATAGCGCTGTTGTTTATTGGGGTGATATGGCTTTTGATCAAATGGTACCTGTCTATCAAAATCCAAAAACACCGAAGGGAATTCGAAAAGCAACAAGCCATCGAAAAAGAACGGACAAGAATTGCCACGGATATGCACGATGATCTTGGTGCAGGACTTTCTTCCATTCGTTTTTTATCTGAAAAAGTAAAACGTAACACTTTCAGTGAGGTGACTAAAACAGATATCGACAAAATTTTAAGCTCCTCATCTGAGCTAATCGATAAAATGAACGAGATAGTTTGGGCAATGAACGAGAAGAATGATTCGCTCGATGATTTACTCACTTATGTACGATCCTATGCAAAGGAATATTGCGAAGACAACAATATTGTTTGCGAAATAAAGATACCTGACAATATTCCTCCAGTTTTTGTAAGTGGCGAAATGAGGAGGAATGTTTTTTTAACCATCAAAGAAAGCCTGCATAATATTATTAAACATGCACAGGCAAGTAAGGCTGAAATTGAATTGAAGATTGACTCAAAGCTGTATGCCAGCATAAAAGACGATGGCAGGGGGTTTACCGGTAAAGAAAACAAATATTATCATTCGGGAAACGGCCTGAAAAACATGCGCAAAAGAATTGAATCAACAGGTGGCAGTTTCACAATTTATGAAAATAACGGAACGGTTGTTGAATTCAGCGTGCCGTTGTCAGTATAACTTTAGTTATATTGGTGGCCGCCGCTGACGCAGCTAAATTTATACAATGCAACCCATAAAAATCTGTTTGGTAGAAGATATAAAAGAAGTGCGTGAAGGTATGGTAAGCCTGCTTACGCTTGATGAAAGGTTTGAAATGCTTGCTGCTTACCCGGATGCAGAAACAGCCGCTGAAAACCTGCCGGAATGGGATGCAGATGTTGTGATCATGGATATTAATCTTCCCGGAATGAGTGGCATTGAGTGCATAAGAAAAGTAAAACGCAAATGCCCGCATTCGCAATTCATCATGTTTACCATGTATGAAGATGATGAAAAAGTATTTGAGGCTTTGCAGGCAGGCGCCAATGGTTATTTGTTGAAAAAAACGCCGCTTTCAAAAATCACCGATTCACTGATTGAATTATATGAAGGGGGCGCCCCAATGAGCACACAGATTGCCAGAAAAGTAATTGAAAGAATGCACATGCACGAAGCGGAAAATGAAAAGGCCAATCTTTCTTCCCGTGAACATGAAATTTTGCAATGGCTTGCCAAAGGATTATTATACAAAGAAATTGCCGACCGCCTGAACATCACCACAGGCACCGTGCGACAGCACCTGCACCGCATTTATGAAAAGCTTCACGTACAAAACCGTACGGAAGCCATCAACAAAGCCTTCGGGAACAAATAAGTTTTAATCCGTGCCCTTTATTTTTTATCCCTTCAGGTAATAACTTTTGTTATATTGACTCGCTTTGTTGCTGCACGTAGCTTTATCGGAAATTTTTTAACATGAAAAAATTCCTGGCTGCAGCAGTTATCTTATCTGTTTTATTCATCAACCAAAATTGTAAAAAAAGCAATGGTTCTTCAAATAACGGCAATGGTCAGGATACCAGTAAGCCGCAACCAACAGCAGTAGGAATACCGACAGGTAACATAACCAGCAAAGTGATAGGAGCTAATGGTGGAACTGTTGTAAGCGCAGATGGAACTGTTGAACTTGATATACCGCCAGGGGCATTAGCTAATGATACAACAATAGGCATTCAACCGATTACTAATAATTGCCCGGGAGGATTCAATAACGCCTTTCGGTTTACGCCTAACGGTCTTAAATTTAGTCAGCCTGCAACTTTAAAATTTCACTATCCTGATTCAGTATTAGAAGGTACTATTCCCGAATTGATGGGTATTGCCACGCAAGTTAGTAACGGATACTGGAAGGTAGCAACAAAAATGTCGAATGACACAGCGACCCATACGATTGCAACTTCCATCCGTCATTTTACGGATTATACGCCTATGGAGTTGATCGGGTTAAAGGCAAGACCACGGTCAATCAGAGTCAATGATAGCTCGACAGTGCAAGTACTAATTCAGGCATTGAAAGAGCCTGACGCAGATGATCCTGAAGAAAGGGCGATAATAAATAAGTTCCTCGATAATACTAAAGACATTGCATGGGCAGTAAATGGCATTACTAACGGTAATGATCAAGTCGGAAGATTCTTGCCACATGAATTTTACCCTCGAGTTCCACAACCATTTAATGATTTTGGATATTATCGTGCCCCATCAGTAGTTCCATCTCAAAATAATCCGGTAACGGTTACAGCTACGATCAACATGACGCTTTCTTACAACGATGTAAATTTTAATAAAATCATTATTTACACCCATGTCCTGGTATATGGGGGAGGTTATCATGTTACGCTTACTTTTGAAGCAGATTCTGTGAATGAATCCGGGGCTCTATGGAATATTACTGATACGGGCAGATTTGATGTTTTACAAACCAGCACTACCAGCACTATGGGTTCTGTTGTCTATATTCGAAACCAGGATGCCACAGTCACGTTTGTCAGCAATAACGGAACATGCACCGTAACAAACGGCCCACCCGCTCCTGGCCCGATACATGTTTTGGACTCAGGTGTAGTTTTAGTTGATCCTTTTCAAAAAATGGTAAACATAGTTTTCAATAATGCACTTAATCAAAAGTACAATGTGCCGTTTCCATCCTGGAAATGGGTGTGCGGAGTTGATCAGGGTACTTTGGGTGGTGATTTAGGGCCTTGCTTTCCGGCTTATCTCCAATTTGATGTAATGGATACAACTACTGCTTCCCAAACAATAATCCTTACACCGCAATATAAAATGGTGGTAGAACCATTTAAGTAAAAAAATTCAACAAGTTCCTGGGAATAACAAAATCGAAAAGCTTGCGACTCTTCAAAAACCGCAAACAATTCTAATTACTAAAACAACTGAATATGAAAAAGCAACTTTTAATTACAATCGCATTTGCTTTATGCATTGCCGATCTTTCCGCTCAACATTCCTGCGATGCGGCTTACCGTTTTGATGCAGGATATACAAGAACCCTCGACCAATTGGAAAATGTGAACATCACATTGCAGACATCCAAGCCCGCTAAAAACCCCAGCGACAGGTCGGGCAAGAGCGAAATCATCCAAAGCTATTATGCCGCTCCGGGTGCAGCATCTGCCAAACAATTTCTGAGCGCAGATGCCAATATCGGTTTCACTCGGTGCTATGTGTTGCAACCTAATCTCGAACTATATAAAGCGGAAGTAAAAAACGGCATGCGGACCTTCACCATTCCCGCCGGTTCAAACGGTAGCCATTCAGTGAATATTCCCATACAGGTGATTACACCTCCGGGCATGGTCAGCAATGGCGTGGTGAACTGGGGGCCTGGCAATTTTAAAGTCAAATTTTCCGGCGGTTACCTGCAAAGCGGCGAATATATCCTCATCGATAAAAATTCAATGTCTTCCAATGGAACGCAAATGAAGGGTTATGCTTTTTCCATTCAATAATATGCTGAACGCATGAAAAGGAACTGCTTAGTGGTTTTCTGTGCATTGATGCACCTGGGTTTGCTTGCGCAAAACAATGCAAGTGCTGATATGGTTTCTTTTACCGAACCAACCGGATGGACATTGACTGATTATGGAACATACCGCACTTATTCAAGCGTAAACGATAAAGAAAACACTTTTTGCATTATCTCGGTTTACAGCAAAGAAGCATCATCAGGGAATGATGATGAAGACTTCCGCAACCAATGGAAAGGAATTGTGGCCGGGCATTTTACGGTAATAAAAAACATGATGCCACATCAGGATAAAACAAAACAAAGAATAAATTATTTGTGGGATGAAGCAAATGTTGCCAATGATAAGGGGAATTTTTTTGCCAGGCTGGTTGTTTTACGCTTAAATGAAAAAGTACAGCCTATTCTGTTTCTTTCATCAAACAAAAACAGTTTGAGCAAATACCAAAACGAATTGGATAATTTTTTGGCGTCGGTAAAACAAAATAATCAAAGATCGTCTTCGGCAGTTGCTGCGGTTGATTCATCAACAAATTATAATGTGGCAATAAGTACCCAAACCAGCGCCAACAATGACGGGCTTATGCATTTCAATCATTTGATTTTTAATATACCGCAAGGCTGGAAAGCAACGCAGGATGCTGCAGCTATGTCATTCACAATTCCTGTTCAGTCAAAAGATGAAATGTTGATGTTGATGTTGCTTCCACCTGTAACTGATACCAATTTTCAAATTGCAGGAAATAACACAATAAACCTTATTGCAAAAAGTATGGGAGGCAGGGTGCCTTTGACAGGAGGCCCTGGCCGTGAATACTCCATGATACATGAAGGTCAGTATGCAAAAAGCTGGCAGTATTCATTTGGAAAAAATACAATAAGCATTAGCAAAATGCCTACTCAGGCAGATCCCTATCCAACTTCCCTGGATTTTGAAGCAGGGGTGTACATGGCAAAGATTAATGGACGCATAGAAAGAGTTGTTTACCTGAGTAAAAATTATAAATGCGGAAGCGGCATTTATGGTACGAATACTTCTACTTCATATAAAAATATTTATAGTTCACTGCTTGATCATTTCTTTTTCAATTTGAAATTTGATGATTACGAAGAATTGAAGATGAAACCGGGTAAGCTATCGCAATCGGGCATATCCGGTGTTTGGTCTGGTGTATCTTATCTCAGCAATACAGGAAAATATGATGCTACCGTTTTTATTTTCTTTGATAACGGGCAGGTTTTCTATAGCTCAGAATTTCCACATGAAGGTTTACGTAACATCAATACATTAACGGAAGCAGCACTCAGACCCGATCATTGGGGAGTGTACAATTATCAAAACGGATCGGGTACGATGAAGATATCTTCCTGGAACACGATTCCTTTTACAATAAAAGATGGTAAACTCATGGCAGAAACAGGAGGATCTGTAAGGCCGTTTACAAAACTTTCTTCAATAGACGGAGCTACTTTAAATGGCACCTGGTGTTTGTATGGTTCTTGCATAAGCTTCACTAGTGATGGGGCATTCATTGATAACGGAGTTATCCAAAAGCTTGATCATTTACCCACCACATGTAATTCGGCAGAGCCTGTAAACGGGAAGGGTACTTATGAAATAAAAAATCATACCATCACTTTTCACTACGCAGATGGTTTAATGATTAATCAGGCTATTTCAGGTTTAAATTATGATAAGGGGAATTTATCTACCAATCAACTTTTTCTTGGCTGGTATAATGATGTGTTGGAAAAAAACAGGAAGTAAAAAATATACTCACTGAAATACATAGGGAATGTAATGATAATTACTTTAAAAACTTTAATGCCGTGAAACGAAATTATGCGCTCTTATTTCTTTTGCTACCATATTCAGCCGTTGCGCAGCAGCCTTCCCAGGCAGATATGCAGAAACTGCAAAAAGAAATGCAACAAAAGGTTGATGCCATAAAAAACGACCCCAAGTATAAACAATATATCGGCAAGAACAATGCGGCCAATACTGCCGGTATGATGAACATACCCGCTAACCCGTTTTCCCTTCAGAAACCGGATACTGCATTTCTGTCAAAAATGAAAATACCTGATCGTAATAACAAGGCCCTTGCATCCATTCCTTCAAAAACTTTTACAAAAAATGAACTGGTTGCTTTCATCAGTGATATAAAAAATAAAATTTCCACAGCGATGGGGGGTAGTTCGCTAAGTATTAAAGAAAGCGATGTAAATGTGCTTACCAATGATGCCGTATTGTGCTGGTATGCAGGCAGCCAAGACCGGGCACTTATTCTAGCGCTGGATGCAGCAGAAAAAAATCCTGATAACAATAATGCACTGAATAATCTATCAGGCATATTAACCATATGTGGGTTCCCCTATAAAGCTGTACCTGTGTTGGAATATATAAATAAACAAGAACCGGATAACTCAACCATCACTAATAATATAGGTCAGGCTTACCTGGTGATGGGAGACGCACAAAAAGCAAAAGAATACCTCAACCAGGCAATTGGTTCTTTGCGATACCATCCACAGGCAAATTTTACCATGGCTTGTATTGAATATGCCAACGGAAATAAATCCGCAGCACAATCTTACTGCGAAAACAGTTTACGCGGCGCTTATATAAACGATGCATGGATCATGTTAAAGGCTATTAAACCAAACGCAAAGTTGATGGATCTTATCCGGCACCGATACAAACAACCAGACTTTTTCAACCCACATAAATATGAATTGCCCGAGCAGTGCAAAACAACGGATCAGCTTAAACAGAAGAAGACGGAATACGCGATGTTCAGAAACATGCTGAAATCTGTAAAAGATAATTACGAAAATAAAATGAAGGCCGAAAAGGATTTTGTGAAAAAAAACCTGGCAAATGACGTAATGAAAAAAGTACAAAACCAAAACTCACCTTTCCGTCCTTTTGGTGCTTTTGCGATGGCTGTGATAGGAGACATTTACGAAGACTATGCGGATAAAATTTTAAAGCTGAATAAATACGATTCCACTTACAAGGGAAGATACGACACGCTCAACAAAAATTATGAAGAAGAAAAAAAACAGGTGATCGCTTCATTTGCTGACAGGGCTGATAAGGCTGGTGAAGGAAACGCCGACATACAACTGGAAGCAGATATGTGCAAAGCGCAAAATGAACTGGCGAATAAATATCTTCCGCAGTTTGCCCAATTGAATGAAGAAAGACAGCGGGAATGGATTGAGCAAACCAAAAATTATTTTAACGACAAAGCCTTCTGGTGTTATCTCGCTTCTTTGGATGACCACTCGTATCGCGATGTGTTTTACCAACTGGTCATAGAATACATTAACATGCTCGAAAAAATTTGTACTACACGCCTTATTGGCTGTTCAAAAGTTTTTGATACAAATGATAAAGACAAGGCATTTGAATTCGAAGAAGGCAAATGCCCATTTGAAGCCAAAATTAATGTGGAAACAAAAAATGAAGAAGGTGAAAAAGAAACACCCGCCAAATTTGAAATTGATTGTGAGAAGTTTTCCACCGAACTGGATTTAGGCGAAGGGGTTTCATTTATAGGAAAAACTACACCGGGTGGCAACACTACGCTTGCCTTTGCAGGCGGCCAGTCAAAAAAAGGGAAGATTGCAAAAATTCTACCGGTGAGTGTAAGCGGCAGCATGGAAACCTATGTCACATTTGGTAACGGCCAGCCATTAGATATAGGTTATAAATGGGACTATGGATTAAACCTGCCGGGTTTTCTCGGCGGTAAAAATACTGCAGGATGGAGTGTGAGTATGAATAATGGTGTAGAATTTCATGGTGATGGAAAACTGGTCAATTATATTTCAAACTGGGCCAGCAAAAATATTTTCGGACTTGACCCGCCTGTTCAATTGAATAAAAATATTAACCTTTATAATCACTAATCTTTTTCTGTTATGCAATACATAAAAAAATATTTCTACCTAATATTTATTTTTTCGCTATCAAAATATGTATATGGACAGAATATCAACAAACAGCCTGTATATTTTCCTCAAGCCATAGTAATGGATAGCAAAAATAATTTATACGTCAGTTGTAATTCACAGCAGCCTGACATTGTAAAAATAACGCCCGACGGACAGTCAACAGAATTTGCCTCTACAGTATTGTACCGGCACAGACCAACACAAAAATGGGCTTCCATTGATTTATTCACTCCTGCAGGCTTGGCTATTGACGAGGATGATAATATTTATGTTGCAGACAGGGGTGGCGCTGATATACTCAAGGTTTCAACTGATGGAAAAGTAACCATAGTTGCAGGATATAAAGGCCATGTTATCAAAGACGGACCGGTGTCAATGGCATCATTTAAAAACCCTGTTTTCATAACCCTCGACAGAAAAAAAAATATTTATGTCACTGATGAAGGCGGTGATGAAAGAACAAATACGGAATATGGAGTGATCAGAAAAATTTCAGCCCAGGGTGAAGTGACAACATTGAAAGATCATGATGGCACTGAACTTCATTTTGATGCAGCCGGTATGATTTGCGATAACGATGGAAATCTTTTTGTTTGCGACAGAACGGGCCGTTGCATAAAAAAAATTACACCCGATGGATATGTTTCCATACTTGGTGGGCTTTGCGGAAAAAGAAAAACCAGCCCGATTTATAAAGAAGGCGATATAGCAACTGCTGAATTTATGGAACCCTGGTACATCATTCTCGGAAAAAATAATGAAATCTTTTTTACAGACATCAGGCTGAACAGGATTATAAAAATAGCAGACAAAAAAGTATCAACCGTAGCAGGCAATAGTAAAATTGATATGCAACACAGTAATATCCAGGGGTATTCCGAAGCAGGGTATGCAGATGGCCCTGCAAAAAAAGCATTGTTCAATGAACCGATGGGAATTCTTTTTGATAAAAGCGGGAACCTTTTAATTGCAGATGGCATGAATCATTGCATACGGAAACTGTCAACAGATGGCACAGTAAGTACTTATTATAAATAATTCAAAAAACAGGTTAGTTCTGAAGCGCTATATCATCTTCTTCTTTCCTGTTCTCATTGAACTCAACAATAAAGTTGTTTTTGCCTTCTCCCACCATCACATTCATATATTTTTGCTGAACAAGTTCCAGCATGGACAAGAAAAGAAAAATAGCATGGATCCGGTTTTCGCAAACTGAAAATATTCTTTCGAATGAAACAGTTTTTTCATTTTCCAGCAGTTTAAGCATGTGTTCACGGCTCTCTTCCATTGTGTAATTATATTGCACAACAGTGTGAACAGGTTTATTTTGTTTTTCCTGCAGGCGTTGCATCACACGTTCAAAAGCCTTCATCAGTTTGAACAATGTGATATGCTGTATCTCAGTTCCCTCACTTGATTCTTCACCGATAGCCGATAATTCCTTTTGCAAATTTCCGCGCTTTACCATCAGCATACGGATGGCTTCCATTTCAGCCATGCGTGCAGACGCTTCTTTATACCTTTTATACTCAAGTATTTTATCAACGAGCTCCTGGCGGGGATCAATTTCATTGCCCTGCGCATCCAGTTCTTTCCTTGGCAAAAGCATTTTTGCTTTAATACGCATCAGTGTTGAAACAAAAAGAATGAATTCACTCGACAACTCGATGTTCAGGCTTTCCTGATGATGAATATAATCCAGAAAATCCCTGATAATTTTACTGATGGGAACATTATAAATATCCAATTCATCACGTTCAATAAAAAAAAGCAGCAAATCGAACGGGCCTTCAAACTGAGGCAGTTTTATCTGATAAGAAGTATTATTCACACCTGTATATTTAAATTCAAATGCCAATTGCGGTTTGTGCAGCAACTGCAATTGGCAAATGTAATAAATACTATCAGTTGACTGGTTGGTATGTTGATAAGTAAAGAATAAATCAACCTGTCAGCAATTTATAACTTAACAGCTAATCCCAGCCCAAACAATTCCTGTAATTGAGGTTTCGGTCCACCCGAAGTTCCGTCGCTGTTTACTGATTTGATATCATTGTCATAAATCATATTCACAGTAATGCTCATGCTTAGTATCTTCGATATTTTCACGGCCAATATGTTAGTCCAATATAAACTTATGTTTTGCGGATTGTGCAAATAATTGGAAAAAAGATCAAGCCTTCCCGTATAAACAGCAGAAGAGCTTATTTTTTTATTATAGCTGACACTTGCAAAAGCGCCAAATTCGAATCTTGAATTTTTACCGGAATCAACTCCAAAAGCACCAACTGATGCCAGTGAATCATTTTGCACGATTACCCATCTTGCAGTTGCAGGTGAAATGAAAAATGAAAATTCATCATTTGGTTTATAATTGAACCCAGGCGATAAAAGAATATACACAGGTGCAAAAAGATCGGAAGTTACCTGCTTTGGCTGGTTGGCCGGATAAGCATACCCTTTTGAAAACTGGGTCCTGAAATTAAACAGCATGCTGGCATACCAATGTTTGCCAAGGTCATATCCATATTTTGACAGAAGATCAATCCTATCATCGGATTTTCTTGTACCAAGGCTTGTTGTATTCACAATGCCGTAAGCCAGGTCAAGCGTATTATCCCAAACCCTTTTTCCACTTTTGTAATATGCATATAAGTTAAGGAAAGTAGCGAGCGAAACTGACGATTTATCGCCGCCTGCAGCCCAGTTACTCAGAGCAGCCTGGTTAAAATTCAGATTATACAAACCGCCGATTTTCCAGGTTTTGGGAATCGTGTCATTGGGATCTTTTTTGATTTCTTTAGCTGATTCATTTTTCAATTCCTGAACCGTTTTATCCTGTGCGGAAACATTCAAAGCAAATGCAATAACAAAGAGGCTTACACAAATCTTTTTCATAAACAGAATTTTTAATTAAGAAAAAGCCAATTGATTTGATGCCCGCATAAAAACTGCAAGTACAAACCAATTGGCAAACGAAATGAAACTATTTTTTTAACAAATCCCGGATTTCTCCAAGAAGCTTCTCTGTTGCACTGGGTTCAGTAGCAGGAGGTACCTTCTTTTTCTCCAGGCTTTTAAATGCTTTTACTATCAGGAAAAGAATAAAAGCAATAATAACAAACTTAATAATTGCAGCTAAAAATTTTCCATATTTAACTGCCCCCCACGCAAGTTTGTCAAGATCTTGTGCATTAGCCGCTTTCAAAGCCGGTGTCAATAACAAAGGTGTAATTACATCATCAACAAGTGATGAAACAATAGCACCAAATGCACCTCCAATAATTACAGCTACAGCCAGATCAACTACATTGCCGCGCATGGCGAAATCCCTGAACTCTTTAAGCATTCCCATAGTTGTTTGTTTTAGTTGGTTAAAGATGAATTGAAATGATAATAAAAATTGGGAACAGAAACAATTTTATTAGGAAAGGTTTGAAATTATTTTAAACTTATTTTTTAAGGCCGGGAAATTGCATATCAAAATTTTTTAGTGTGTTCTTCACTGTTTTTGCAATAAGATATTCTTTATACCAGTTTTGATCTGAAGGTACAATGATCCACGGAATATCGCTGCAATTTTCAAAACAGTCTTCATACATAATCATATACTGGTCCCACAGTTTAGCTTCTGCAAAATCATTTTCATTATATTTCCACTGCTTGGTAGGGTCTTTAATTCTCTCCTGCAATCTTTTCTGTTGTTCTTCAGGCGAAACATGCAGATAAAATTTTAACACAGTAGTGTTATTATGCTCAACCAACAATTTTTCAAAATCATTGATTGCATTCATTCTTTTCTTGGCAGTTTTATCATCACACCATTTATGCACACGGGTTACCAGAATATCTTCATAGTGAGAGCGGTTGAATATTTGTATCATTCCCTTCAATGGTGAATGCGCATGTACCCTCCATAAGAAATCATGGGCCAGTTCTTCCGCAGTAGGGACTTTAAATGATTTGACAGTCACCCCCTGTGGGTTTAATTCACCGAAGACATTTCTTATTGCCCCGTCTTTGCCACTTGCATCCATTCCCTGTATAACTACCAGCAATGAATGTTTGGATTCGGCGTACAAAAGGTTTTGCAAATCGTTCAACTCCTGCAAAATGTTTACCAGTTTTTCTTTGGTCTCATTTTTATCGGCATCTTTCGGTGCCCTGGTGCTGATATCTTTTAATTTATAAGAAGGCATAAGGTTATTGTTCTGGGAGAATAAAATGTAAATTTCCGGAATTAAAAATCAAAAGAATGAAAAATGTGCATGATGCTGGTCAATACCAAAAAATTAAACAGACATAATTTCTTTATCCTTTGCGATGAGGTGCTTTTCTACTAAAGCGATATACTTGTCCGTTATATCCTGCATTTCTTTCTCCGCGTCTTTAGCAGCATCTTCACTCAATCCCTTTTTCTGGAGTTTTTTAATCTCTTCTATGGCATCACGACGTATATTTCTTATGGCCACTTTTGCGTGTTCGCCTTCCTGGTTGGCGCGTTTTACAAATTCCTTCCTTCTTTCTTCAGTTAAGGGAGGCATGAACAACCGGATAATCGCTCCGTCGTTTTGGGGAGTTACACCAAGATTGGCTGCAATAATAGCTCTTTCGATAGGCTGCAACATGTTCTTTTCCCAGGGCTGAATAGTCAATGTCCTTGCATCTATAGCAGAAATATTTCCAACCTGGTTAATAGGAGTAGGTGATCCATAATAATCAACCACAAGGCCATCAAGCATTTGAGGGTTTGCTTTACCGGCCCTGATCTTTATCAGTTCAGTTTCCAGGTGGTTAATGCCTTTTTTCATGGAGTCATTCGCCTCTTCCATGATTAGTTCTAATTCATCTGTCATATATTATACATATTAAGCGGAATGCAAACCTACATTAAAACCTAAACCAGACAAAAGCAGATTAAAAAAATTTAAGGTACACCTTGAAAAGATGGCTAATTTTTTTGCTCCAATATATTTTCATTCACAAAAGACACAATTTTTGAGGCAGGTTTACGCTCAATATTGTCGTCAGGCATATTGGATGTAGCCTGCGCAATAGTAAGGCTGGGTTTTACCTTTATAGTATAGAGTAGTGCTGTAAACATGAAGAAAAAAGCTATAGCAGACAGGATAAGTATTGTGCAACCCAGGAATCTTCCATAATAAACCAGGGCAATCAAAACAAGATTAATGGAAACCAATAAAAGAGTAATGTTGCGGTGAGAAAAACCACGGTCTAATAAAATGTGATGAATATGGTTCCTGTCTGGGCTAAAAGGAGAACGGCGATAAAATATCCTGATGGCGAACACACGCAAAGTATCTAAAAGTGGTATTATTAAAATGGTGAATGCAATAGCTGGTGCTGCAGCTATGGGTGTACTTACATCTGAAGAACCGGCAACATTAATAAATTTTATGGCAAGTATAGCACATATTGATCCGATGAGGAGCGATCCGGTATCCCCCATAAATATTTTTGCGGGCTGAAAATTAAATATGAGGAAAGCCAGCAGGCTTCCTGCCATTGCAAATGCCAGTATTGAGTAGGAAAGCATATTCTCATTTAAAAAATAAAAACCAAAAATCGTGGAAGCCATTAAACCTAGCCCACCGGCAAGGCCGTCTACACCATCTATGAGATTAAACGAGTTGATGATTACAATTACTGCAAAATAGCTAAGCAGCAGGCTGAAGGTTTCCGGTAATTGATAGATGCCTAAAAAACCATGCATGCTTTTTATTTGTATGCCGCCATAATATATAATCATAAATGCAGCAAGCACCTGCCCAATGAATTTTTTTATGGCGGATATTATAAGTATATCGTCTTTTAAACCTAAAAAGAAAATAATTAAAGCTGCTGCTATAAAATATTGAAACTCGTAAGACTGCTCAAAGTGTATGGTAAGCAGGCAACCGAATGTGAAACCGGCAAATATGGCAATACCACCTAAAGGAGTAATAGGGGCGTGATGTACTTTACGATCACCATCAGGCACGTCATAAAGTTTTTTCATTTCAGCCACATTAATAATAACAGGTATAGCCAGAAAAGTTACAGTGAAGGCAATCACAATGGATAGTAGAACATCAAACATCATCCCCGTTTTGATTGGTACAAAAAATATTTTTTATCATGCATCACTACAAACCAATCCTTCGTAAACTGTACGCAAGGTAAAGGTATAATTCAAACGCAACAAAAGTTTAACCGTTCGCAAGCAAATTGAGCAAGAGGATGTCATTGCCAAGATAGGGCAAAACTTTAATATGACCAACCGCTGTTAAAAAAATAATTTCTTTAGTTTTGCCGCTTCAACACAACAAAAAATTTTATGGCTGAACTAAAATCGGTTGCTTCACAAATCCGCAGAGATATTTTAAGAATGGTACACGGCGCTTCCAGCGGACATCCCGGAGGATCATTGGGTTGTACTGAATTTTTCACCGGGTTATATTTCAGCGTAATGCAGCATAATCCCCAATTTAGTATGAATGCTAAAAATGAGGACGTATTTTTCCTATCAAATGGGCATATTTCTCCGGTATTTTATGCAACGCTTGCACGTGCAGGTTATTTTGACATTAAAGAACTGGCCACTTTCCGAAAAATTAATTCTAGGCTGCAGGGACATCCTGCCACTCATGAGCATTTGCCCGGAGTGAGGATTGCAAGCGGTTCTCTTGGACAAGGGTTAAGCGCTGCTATAGGCGCTGCGCTCACTAAAAAACTGAATAAAGAAAATAATATTATCTTCTCATTGCATGGTGACGGGGAGCTGGAAGAAGGACAGATTTGGGAAGCTGTTATGTTTGCTGCGCATCACCAAGTGGATAATCTTATTTCAACTATCGATTGGAATGGTCAGCAAATTGATGGCACCACTGCTGCCGTTGCCGGTTTGGGTAATATCCGTGAAAAATTTGATGCATTCGGATGGACAACACTGGAAATAAAAAATGGAAATGATATTGACGAAGTGGTTGCCACACTTAATAAAGCAAAAGAACTGGTTGGAAAAGGCAAACCTATCGCTATTATGATGCATACAGTAATGGGCAAAGGGGTTGATTTTATGGAGAACGACCATAACTGGCACGGAGTTGCCCCTAACGATGAACAACTTCAAAAAGCGTTGGCACAAATTCCTGAAACATTAGGAGATTATTAATCTGCTGACAATAAGTTATTGATAGTTTTCAGTTGACCTTATTTAATTTCAACAAGTCAATTGAAAACTTTTCTTTTTAAAAATTGAAATGCCAGATGAAAAATATAAAAATCTCTACAGCCCAGTTTGAACATAGAAGTGGCGATAAAAATTACAACCTCTCCATAATTGAAAAACTTTCCCAACAAGCCGCGCTTCAGGGCTCGCAGGTAATCGCTTTCCACGAATGTTCAGTAACAGGCTATTCTTTTGCCAGGCGGCTTTCAAAAGAACAACTGCTTGAAACCGCAGAATTCATCCCCGAAGGGAAAAGCATTTTAAAACTCACTGAGATCGCTGCTGAAAATAATATCACGGTACTGGCAGGTCTTTTTGAAAAAGATGAAAAAGATAATTTATTCAAAGCTTATGTTTGTGTTGATAAAAATGGCCTGGTTGCGAAATTCAGGAAATTACATCCTTTCATCAACTCATTTATTAAACCGGGCAATGAATATTGTTTATTTGAAATACATGGGTGGAAATGCGGCATTTTAATTTGCTATGATAATAATATTATTGAAAATGTAAGGGCGACTACTTTTTTAGGGGCCCAAATTATTTTCATGCCACATGTTACCATGTGTACCCCATCAACACGCCCGGGTGCCGGATTCGTTGATCCGAAACTTTGGCAAAACCGTGAAGCAGACCCAACTTCATTAAGATTGGAATTTGATGGCATGAAAGGCCGCGACTGGTTAATGAAATGGCTGCCTGCAAGGGCTTATGACAATGGTATATACGTGGTATTTTCCAATGCGATCGGCATGGATGATGACCAGTTGAAAAACGGTTGCTCGATGGTCATTGATCCTTTTGGAGATGTTGTTACAGAATGCCGGACATTTGATGACAGCTTTGCAACAGCCAACATTATCCCGGAAAAATTAATACAGTCGGGTGGTTACAGGTATATCAAGGCAAGAAGGCCTGAATTGTATAGGGATATTATAGGTAAAGCACACGAAGCCGAACAAAAAGTGATTTGGCTCGAATACAAAAAATAAATTTTCCGGACTAGCTCTTTAATTCAATCTGCCGCAGGGAAGCTTTTTGCGAGGGAAACCATGATGCAAGAAATGAAACAACTGTAATGGTGGCAGCTACCAATAAAAAGTCTGTAGCTACAAATTTCACAGGATAATAATCAATCAAAAAAGATCCACCCTGCAAAGGCACCAATTTATATTTTACCTGCAACCATCCAATAATGAACGCCAGTAAAATTCCACCCGTTGCCCCGATAATAGCGAGCAAAAAACCTTCACTCAAAAAAATCTTTTTTACATAATTATTATTGGCTCCAAGAGCCTTCAAGACCTGAATATCTTTTTGTTTTTCCAGTACCAGCATAGTCAATGATCCTACAATATTAAATGCAGCAACAATCAATATCAAAGTCAGCACACCGTATATCACCCATTTTTCCGTGCGCATAACAGCATATAAGCTTTTATTTTGTTCGTACCGTGTCTCCACTTTGTAATTTTTACCTAAAATATTTTGCAGCACTGATTTTGTTTTTTCGGTTTCGGCAGCATTTGTTAAAGCAATCTCTAAGCCGCTGTATTCATCGGGTTGCAAACCCAGCATATGTTTCATGAAACCGATATTGGTAAATGCATAATTATTATCAAAATCCTGCTGAATCAGAAATGTTCCTGCAGTAAAAATATTATTCGTGCTTAATGATGACTCAGGATCGGCATTGCTCAATTCATTTGTTTTTTTGAAAAGATATACTGACAATGGAATGATGTTCCTGTCAGCTTGCAAACCCAACGCATTTTCGATACCTGCACCCAACACTATGGCAGGTGTGTCTGTATTTCCTATGGCAAATTTTCCATCGGCCATTTTTTGGTCTATGCCTGTAATCTGAACATAGTTGCTGTCTACTCCTTTCAAATTAACAATGGATAAAGGTTCCCCGTTTTGCAGTAGTGCCTTATCTTCCACCACGAGAGAAGAAGACCGGATATTTTGTACTGCAGCCAGTTGTTTTAATTGCTTACTAGTGAGTATGATTGTCTTCCCTGTTTGCGGCGAAACTTTGAGATCGGTATAAAATGAAGAATATAAGGATTTTACGAGGTCTTCAAATCCATTGAAAACACTAAGCACAAGAATAAGTGAAGCTGTGCCGATGATAACAGCAAGCACACTAATCCATGCAATGATATTAATTGCATGAGTAGATTTTTTGGCTTTGAAATATCGCCATGCGAATAGAAAGTGCATACCCTTAATCCCAAAGGGAAATTTTTAAATTGTGAAAAAAATTACTCTCCCTCGGGGGCAGGAGGATTTATTTTTTTTAAAAGTGCTTCTATTTTATCCACATATTCCAATGTATCATCCAGAAAAAAATTCAATTGCGGCATACTACGCAGCTGATGTTTTACGCGGCTCACCAGTTCTTTTTTAATTTCCCAGGCGCGGTCTTCAATTTTTTTTAATGCCGTAGCAGTATCTTTTACATTCAACATACTGATATAAACTTTCGCTTCAAACAAATCCGGGGTAATTTTTACACTGGAAACAGATATTAACCCGCCTTCCATTATATTCAAACCCAGCTTTTGAAAAATGCTGCTGAGTTCTTCATGTAGCAGGCCCGCCACCTGCTTTTGTCGTTTTCCCTCTTGCATAACATTATCAGATAAGCTGTAAATTTACGGTTTATTTGGTTGCCATTTTGGCTGTCCGGTATTTATCAGAACAATTTTTGCATTGCAGCACAACGGACTAAACCGGTTTATTCAATCAATTGGTTATTCATGAAGAAATTTTCACGGATCCTTTCATATATTTCACAGCCTAAATACAGAGTTAAGCTTTTTTTCTATTTGCTATTTACGATTCTTTCAGTCCTTTTTGGCTTAATATCCTTAGGTATGTTAAGCCCTTTTATGGAACTGCTGTTTAAAGGAAAACAATTAGGAAGCGGACAAAATTTTATTTCCAGCAACACTATTGGCAATTTAAAAGATTTACTGAACACGATCATTAAAAGAAGCCCAACCGAAGGCCTGATCGTGATTTGTGCATTTATTGTTATTACCACAGCTATAAAAAATTTTTTTCTTTACCTGTCTTATTACATCTCATCACCAATCCGTACGGCAACCATCACTCAATTGCGAAGCGAGCTTTATGACAAAATACTAAAGCTGCCTATTGGTTATTTTACCGAGCGCCGTAAAGGCGACCTGATGTCAAGAATGACAAATGATATTTATGAAATTGAATCTTCTGTAGTAGCAACATTAGAAGGGTTAATCAAAAATCCACTAACGATTATAGGTTATCTCGTTTACATGATTTATCTCAGTCCTAAGCTTTCCCTTTTTTTAATTGTGCTCTTGCCTGTAACTGCTTTTTTTATCGGCAGGATAAGCCGCTCATTAAAAAAACAATCACAGGCCGCTGCAGAAAAGTTAGGTGAAAGTTTATCAGTAATGGATGAAACGGTTTCAGGTGTGCGGATAATTAAAGGCTTCAACGCAGAAGGGCTATTGAGAAAAAAATTTTTTGACATCAATGATTTGTTATTTTATATCCGTAACAAGATGAATGCACGCAGGGACCTTGCCTCGCCATTGACGGAAGTGCTTGGTGTAATTGTTTTGTGCATTATACTGTACATTGGCGGAAGGCTGGTACTGATGAACGATGCAAAAGCATTACCGGCCGGTGATTTGATGACTTATATTGCCGTATTTGCGATTATGATCAATCCCGCAAAAGATCTTTCTACTGCTTTTTTTAATATGCAGCGCGGCGCGGCTGCCATGCAACGGGTGGAAGAATTGCTGAAAGCACCAGTAACTATTGAAGAAAATGAAAGCGGCAAAACTTTTGAGAGGTTCGAAGACAAAATAGAATTTAAGAATGTAAGCTTTGCCTATGAAGACGCCATTATTCTCAATAACATTAATTTAAAAATTGAAAAAGGCAAAACGCTGGCGCTGGTCGGTTCATCAGGCGCGGGGAAATCAACACTGGCCGATTTAATTCCACGCTTTCATGATACAACAAAGGGCCAGCTATTAATTGATGACCTCAATATAAAAGAGTATTCATTGAAATCTGTCCGTGATAAAATGAGTATCGTTACCCAGGAACCGATTTTGTTTAATGACAGCATTGCTGCCAATATTGCTTTGGGCAAACCTGATGCTACGCTGGAAGAGATTATCCATGCGGCAAAAATCGCCAATGCACACAATTTCATCATGCAAAAAGAAAACGGTTATCAGACGAATATCGGTGACCGGGGCAGTAAATTGAGCGGTGGGGAAAGACAAAGATTAACCATTGCCAGGGCCGTTTTAAAAAACCCCCCTATTTTGATCCTGGATGAAGCCACTTCTTCACTTGATACAGAAAGTGAAAGACTGGTGCAGGATGCCATTAATAAAATGATGGAAAACCGAACCAGCATTGTAATTGCACACCGGCTCAGCACCGTTCGCCATGCCGATGAAATTATTGTGCTGCAGAAAGGAACCATTGTTGAACGCGGCACACATGAAGAATTGATTGCCCAAAATGGTTTTTATAAAAAACTGGTCGATATGCAGGAAGTAAAATAAAATTCGCTTTTCTACAGGCATTTCCCTTTTGCACTTATTTGATTTCCATGCACAAATGCTTTTCCAGGCAAAGGGGATTTTTTATTTCAGTTATTATTTAGATATTTGTCTAAATATCTAATAAATTGAACCTTCTTTTCAAGGCTTTGAATGACCCTACACGAAGGCAGATTCTTGAAATGCTCAGGAAAAGAGATATGACTGCCGGTGAGATTGCCGAGCAGTTTCACATGTCTTGGCCGAGCATTTCGCATCATCTTGAATTATTAAAGCGCTCCGGCTTGCTGGTTTCACAAAAAGAAGGGCAGTTTATTTATTATTCGCTCAACACTACCGTTATGGATGAAATATTGGATTGGATAATTCAGTTTTCGAAAAAAAACAAAAAGAAATGAAATCAAAATTCCACTGGCAGGAAATGTCTCTGTTTCTTGTTGCATTATTACCGGTTGCCTATCTCGGTTATATTTATCCGCATTTGCCGGAAATTGTTCCCACACATTTTGGCGCCGATGGAAAAGCCAATGCTTTTTCACCTAAGGCATCATTGTGGTTTTGGGTATTCCTGCTGTCGGTCCTGAGCATTTTTTTATACCTGCTTATGAAGTCCTTACCAGCAATTGATCCCAAAAAAAATGCAAAATATTCTGCCGCTGCTTTTAACAAAATCGGCGTAGCTCTCGTTCTCTTTTTATGTGCTATGAACCTTTTCCTCATACATGCATCGTTAAACACAACTTTATCTTTTTCGAAAGCCTTACCAGTTTTAATTGGTTGCTTCTTTACTTTCATGGGCAACCTAATGCCTACCCTAAAGCCAAATTATTTTGCAGGCATCCGCACTCCATGGACTTTGGAAAATGATGAAACATGGAGAAAAACACACCGCCTTGCTGGCAGGTTTTGGTTTGCAGGCGGCATTCTGATCATCATTGAAGGGCTGATTTTACCGCCTACTGTTTCTTTATTTTTAATGATTGCAATAATTTTTATCAGCGTCATCATTCCTGTTGTTTATTCATACAGGTATTATAAATCACTCCCCCAAAAACATAATTAACATGAAGAAGAATTTTATCCTAATCACATTGATCTATATTTCAAATTATCTACATGCCCAGCCAGCAAACACCGCAGCCTCCTTTTCCTTATAATATTGATAGTGTTGAATATGACAATGCTGATAAATCAGTGCAATCTCGGTGCAACATTCACTTATCCGAAAACCAATGGCCCTTCTATTACATTATTATTGATGAGCGATTCCGTTCTCCTTATTAAATAAATCTTTACTCAAAACCTTCTCACCATTACCACTCCCGCAATCAGCAAAATCACCCCAGCAATTTTCCCCAATGAAATTTCACGAATGGCAACACTCAGCCAGCCAAACTGATCAAACAAAATAGAAGCAATCATCTGCCCTGCAATCACCAGGCTGAATGTAAGCACAACACCTAAGCGTGGCATTAATATAACAATACCAGCTACAAAAAAAGTGCCCAGCAAACCACCTATCCAGATCCACCACGGATGTTGTTTGGGTTGTAATGCCTGCACATTAAATTGTTTGGTAATTATTAAATACAAGAACAGCGCAACAGTGCCTACAGCAAATGAAATAAATGCAGCGTACACCGGGCTTCCAATTGCCCTTGCCAATTTGCTGTTGATAGCGGCCTGTGTAGGAAGAATAGCGCCTAAGGCGAGGGCCGAGACAATCAATACAATTTTTGTTTGCATAAGCATATTTTGATCTGGCAAAAATAAATACCTGCTGATAAATTTCTGATTGGAGATCCGGTGATTTCCTGGTTTTACTAAACCCAAAAATCACTAAATCCCAATCAGCAATAAAAAAGGATTGCTTTCGCAATCCCGTTCAACAACGTGTGTGCGTTAGGAATTATTTATTCATCAGCTGCTTTGCTTCGATGCTGAGTGTTGCATGAGGAACGGCACGAAGCCTGGCTTTATCGATCAGTTTTCCAGTTACACGGCAAATTCCGTATGTTTTATTTTCTATACGCATTAACGCTTTTTCCAAGTGATCGATAAATGTAATCTGCCGGCTGGCCATCTGGCTCAGCTGTTCCCTTTCCATGCTCATACTGCCGTCTTCCATCGTCATATAACGGGCATCATCATTATCTCCACCCATTTCATCTTTACGTGTTATGAGCCCTTGCAAATAAGCCAGCTCTTTTTTAGCTGCATCCAGTTTTTTAGTGATCAGTTCCTTAAATTCCGCCAGTTCTGCATCTGTATATCTCATAATAGGGCCGTTAATTTGTTCTTGTTGTGGTGTATCTAAAACCGATTTTGTAAACTCAGGTTCATATTTACGGACTGTCTTCGTTTTAATTTCGGGCATAACTACCTTAGTAGGCTTTGCCGGAGCCACCGGTTTCTGCGGAAGCTGTTTCACAGGCAATGGCATACTAAGTTTAGCTGCTTCCTGTTTTTTTTCAGGAGCTTTTGGCAAAGGCTTTTTAGGCAGCTCTTTCTTTACAAGAGGTTTCGGATGTTCAACTTTTTTAGGAACAGGTTTTGCAACCGGCTTTTTTGGAGCAGGTTTTTTTGCAACCGGCTTAACAGCAGGTTTTTTAGTTATCTTGGCAGCAGCGGACTTGGCAGGTTTTGTAGCTGCCTTTTTCGCCGGAGCAGGCTTTTTTGATGTAGGTTTTTTAGCGGGTTTTGCCGCTTTCTTCTTGGTTGCCATGTTGTTAGGCTTTTTTAGTAACGAAAACTTTTAAGGGAATATCATTTACTTCAATTTCAGTGCCACCTGCAATTTCGGGCACCATCTCTATATTATCTGCCAAAATTTCGGCGCAAATATAGTTATTAAATTGAGTAATGGACTCTTTTAGAGTAGTGGCATCAGCAACTTTTACAAGTATCTTATCGGTAAGCTCATAACCATTGTCTTTCCTGATCTTCTGTATCCTGTTCACCAATTCCCTGGCATTCCCTTCATTCACCAGTTCAGGAGTAATGTTCACATCCAAAGCCACAGTTAACATATTTTTATTGGCCACTATCCAGCCGGGAACATCTTCGCCGGAAATCTCCACCTCATTAATCTGTAATATTAAGGGTTCGCTATCAATTAACAAAGTATAACTGCCTTCTTTTTCCAGTTTGGCAATGTCTTCCTGAGAAAAAGAAGCCAAAGCCTGCGAAACAGCTTTCATTTTTGGCCCAAGCTTTTTACCCAGGGCAGTAAAATTAGGTTTGATCTTTTTCTTAATAAAGCCGTCTGTCTGCGTCAGGTATTGGATTTCTTTCACATTTACTTCATTTTTCACCAGGCCTTCTACTTTTTCAAGCTGCTCCTTCATCAAAGGATTCAAAACAGGGATAAGTACCTTTTGTAACGGTTGGCGAACCTTAATGCTCACTTTTTTTCTTAGTGACAAGATAAGGGAAGATGCGTCTTGCGCCAGTTGCATCCTTTCTTCCAAAGCAGCATCAATAACATTTTCATTGACCTTAGGAAAATCGGCATGATGAACAGAACCCACTTTAGCTTTACCGGTCACTTCATTCAGGTTGGTAAACAACCAGTCTGAAAAGAATGGGGAAACCGGTGCCATTAGTAACGCAATTGTTTCAAGGCATTCATATAAGGTTTGATAAGCACAGATTTTATCATGTTCATATTCGCCTTTCCAGAAACGGCGGCGGCAAAGGCGCACATACCAGTTGCTCAGATGCTCATCCACAAAATCCTCGATCAATCTTCCGGCAATGGTCGGTTCATAATCATCAAAATTTTCTGTTACTTTTTTGATGAGTGTATTTAATGAAGAAAGAATCCATTGGTCAATTTCAGGACGTTCGGCAACGGAAATGTATTTTTCAGAAAAGCTAAACCCATCCACATTCGCATACAGTGCAAAGAATTGATATGTATTATAAAGTGTACCGAAGAATTTTCGCTGCACCTCTTTAATGCCGTCGATATCAAACTTCATGCTTTCCCAGGGAGAAGCATTGGTGATGAGGTACCAGCGTGTAGCATCAGCGCCATATTTATTAATGGTATCAAACGGGTCAACCACATTGCCAAGGCGCTTGCTCATTTTATTTCCGTTCTTATCCAAAACCAAACCATTGCTCACAACCGTTTTGAAAGCCCTTCCATCTACCTCTTTTGTTGAAAGATTTGCTTTTTGCAATTCATCAATCACACTTTCTTTTATTAATGAACCGATCGCATGCAAAGTATAAAACCATCCACGGGTTTGATCAACACCTTCTGCGATAAAATCTGCCGGATAATTTTGTTCGAAGATTTCGATGTTCTCAAACGGAAAATGCCATTGCGCATAAGGCATGGCGCCGGAATCGAACCAAACATCGATGAGATCGGCAACCCGTTTCATCGGTTTGCCAGATTCGCTAACCAATATTATCTCATCTACAAAAGGTTTATGCAAATCAAGAATTCCCTCGTGCAAATAATTTTTGTTTACATCGCCACCTAACACTTCATTGGCTTTTCTGATTCCAGCATTCAATTCTTCGATTGAACCGATACAAACTTCTTCTTTTCCATCTTCCGTTCTCCAAACCGGCAATGGTGTTCCCCAAAATCTGCTGCGACTCAAATTCCAGTCTACCATATTTTCCAGCCAGTTTCCAAAACGCCCTTCACCAGTTGATTTTGGTTTCCAGTTGATGGTTTTGTTCAGCTCCACCATTCTGTCTTTTAATGCAGTGGTTTTTATGAACCATGCATCCAGCGGATAATATAAAATCGGTTTATCCGTACGCCAGCAATGCGGATAGCTATGCTCGTATTTTTCTATCTTGAAAGCGCGGTTTTCTTTTTTCAGTTTCACGCAGATGTCCACATTCACATCTACATAATTCGGGTCATCTTTATAATTTTTTACATAACGGTTGCTGAACTCGCCCAATCCATCAACAAATTTTCCTTGCTTGTCAACCATCGTTAAAATGCCGATATTATATTTCTTTCCAACCTTAAAGTCATCAGCACCAAAAGCCGGAGCGGTATGAACAATCCCGGTTCCATCTTCAGTCGTCACAAAATCTCCCAATAAAATTTTAAATGAATTGGCATTATCCATTTTGTTTGCTTCGAATGGAAGCAATTGCTCGTAAGAAATTCCTGCTAAATCTCTTCCTTTAAATTCAGCTAATATTTTCCACCAAGTTATTTTTCCTTTTTCTAAGGTTTCTTTCAATGCTTCTTTAAATTCTTCTTCGCTTAACTTATTTCTATTTTCAATTTTATAACTAAGGTTAACTCTGTGGTTATAATCCCCTATAAGATTTTCATTACTTGCATCTAGAAAATATTTATTCAACAGAGCTTTCGCTATTATTACATTACATGGCTCGAGAGTATATTGATTAACCGTTTCTACTAATACATAATCAATATTTGGTCCAACTGTTAATCCAAGGTTTGAAGGAAGCGTCCAAGGAGTAGTTGTCCAAGCAAGAAAAAAAACATCTTGCGTATTTGAGTTTTTTGTGGCAATCTCTATTAAATAATTCCCAAAAGTATTTTTTCCAAATTTTGCTAACGCTTGCTCTGGCGTTAGACCTAAAGACGAATCTACAATAGTAACTTGCGTTGGCAACAGTTTGAACATTACAATCGCACTCGTATCCTTTACGTCTTTATAAGTTCCTGGCTGATTCAATTCATGGGAGCTTAATCCTGTTCCTGCAGCAGGTGAATAGGGCTGGATGCTCACATCTTCATACAATAATCCTTTGTTATAAAGCTGTTTTAATATCCACCATAATGTTTCAATGTAATTATTCTCGAAAGTGATGTATGGGTTTTTCAAATCCACCCAATAACCCATTTTGTTGGTGAGGTCATCCCATTTGTCTTTATAGCGCAACACGGCTTCGCGGCATTTCTGATTGTATTCCTCAACCGAAATTTTTTTGCCGATATCTTCTTTGGTTATCCCCAATTCCTTTTCGACGCCAAGCTCCACAGGCAAACCGTGTGTGTCCCAACCGCCTTTTCTTTTCACCTGGAAGCCCTGCATGGTTTTATAGCGGCAAACCAGGTCTTTCAATGTTCTTGAAATGACATGGTGAATGCCAGGCATTCCGTTCGCGCTCGGCGGGCCTTCATAAAACACAAACGGAGTTGCGCCTTCGCGAAGCTCTACACTTTTTTCAAATGCCTGCAGGTGCCCCCATTTAGCCAATATTTCCTGCCCGATAGCCGGCAAATTCAACTGCTGATATTCCCTGTATTTTGATGGCATATTACAACCCCAAAAAGTATGTTTAAAAAAATGTGTGCAAAGTTACGGAGAAATTGAAGGCAAAAGCAATGCAGGGTGATGTGTCAGTGCAAAAATAAATTTTGAATGCAAACCGAAAAGGAGTGTTTAGGGATCCCTCATAAGTTAAAGACTTGCAAAAAGCATCCAGGCCTCTTCACGATGGGTTTTGGTTATCCACATTTACAGGCTTTGGCACAATTTATGTTTTATTTTTTGCACAATATCTAAACTTTTGAAAAACTTCCAATATTCTGAAAACCTATGCAACTATTTGATTCTTATCTGTTCTATTAATAAATTAATTTAAGATATTCTTGTAACATCTCATTACATGAAAAGTCTTTTCTACGGTTTAGGGTTTAGGGGTTAAAAAGGGGGGTATTCCTACTCCCCTTCCTTTATTGATCCATCGTAGGCAAATTTTCTGATCCGTAACCACCCGTTTTTAATCTCTTAATATTTTTAGGAAGAACCCTTTTGTTCACGAACATTACTGAACGCCAATTCCTTGAATTTCCATTTTGGTTTAGGCCAAGTTCTGGAAAACTACCTTTTTTACCCCCTGTCTGAAAAACCTCCTTTTGGGAGGTTTTTTCTTTATCGCAATAAAAATTTCGAAACACTGACCAGATTACTGATTGCAGATGCACTCATTTGAGTTTGAGGAAAGTTTCAAGCATAAACCGGAAATCAAAAGAATTCATTTTTCAATTTCTCTATTTGACCTCACGCTTTTATAGATTTTAATAGCACTCATTAATGCAATAATGAATAAAACCAGGCCAACAATACCCCAAACGAAACTCATACTTTGTTTAACCACTGCAAGCATGGTTATGGCCACTAAAAGAATAGTAGCCACTTCGTTCCAGATACGAAGCTGCTGAGAAGAGTATTTATAGATGCCTTTAATCTGTTGCCTGAAAATTTTATGCAACGAAATAAAATAGAGATAAAGAAGAATAACGAATACCAGCTTTATCAGAAGCCATCTTCCTGCTTCAACAAAAAGAAATTTATTCCAGCCCTGATCGAACATTACTATCGGCCCGAATATTAAGGTAAGCACTGCCGAAGGAAGGGTAATGCCATACCACAGGCGCTTCATCATTATCTCGAATTGTTCATGCAGAATTTTTTTTGCTTCCCCGCTTTTATTTTCTGCTTCCACATTGTATATGAAGAGCCTGGGCATATAAAACATGCCCGCAAACCAGGTGACTATAAAAATGATATGAAGCGCTTTGAAATACAAGTGTTGATTCTATCGTTCAGCGTATACTAATTTGTTTATGAAATAACAAGCTACAAACTTAATAACATTCCTGCTTCCCCCTCCATATAGTTTTTTATCCAGCCTGCAATAGTACTTACCCATAGAGAATGTGTATTGAGACAGGGAATCATCTCATACCATTCTCCACCTGCCTGCAAAAAAGTTTCTTTTCCCCTTTCTGCAATTTCTTCCAGTGTTTCGAGGCAATCGCTTACAAAAGCCGGACATATCACCAACAGCTTTTTGACACCTTGCGCGGGCATTTGCTCCAAACGCACATCAGTAAAGGGTTGTAGCCAACCTTTTCCTAACCTTGACTGAAATGAAATGCTGAATTTGTTTTTTGGGATACCTAATTTATCAGTAACGAGCCGGGTTGTTTCAAACACCTGGTGGCGATAACATGTTTGATGTGCAACTGAAGAAACATTGCAACAATCGTTTACTTTCAGGCAATGAAATTTTGTAGTGTCACTTTTCAAAATATGCCTTTCAGGAATTCCATGATAACTGAAAAGAAGATGATCATAATCTTTGTCCAGATAAGGTTTGATAGTTTCGCTTAACGCGCTGATATAATTTGCATCATTATAATAAGGTTTAATAAAACTGAGATGGAAAGAATATTTTCCCTCACGATGAATTTCTTTTGCATATTCCACCGCAGTTTCATACGATGACATGGCATAATGCGGATATAGCGGAACAGCCAATACCTTTTCAAGGTCAGGATTCTTTTTTGCAAGGTTATTATATGCTTCCTTAACTGAGGGGTTGCCATAACGCATCGCCATTTCAACAGGCAGATCAATTTGCCTTTGCAAAACCTGTTGCAATTGCTTCGTCAGCACAATCAATGGAGATCCCTCTTTTGTCCAGATGGTTTTATAGGCTTTAGCAGATTTTGCCGCTCGGAACGGCACAATAATTCCACCTACTAATAGTTTACGAAAAAAAAAAGGATAATCGATAACACGCCCGTCCATGAGGAATTCCATCAAATACCTCCGCACATCGTTTACTGCCGTAGAATCAGGTGAGCCAAGGTTCATCAAAATAATCCCGAACTTATTAGAGTTTGCCATAACAAATGATAATTTGCAAATGTAAACACTGGGCTTTACAAAATTCCAATTCGTACAACTACTTCGTTGGAATACGCAACGGTATTGTGTTTTATAATATTACCTGACGATGCTCAGAATATAAATTGACAAGAATCAGATTTACAAATGACATTATTATGACACAAAAATTAGTGATTAAAAATCCGGGAAATTATTTTTGCGTACGTAATTGGTAAAACAAAAATGGGCAATAAACCGGCAGACATATCAAAATTCTTTATCGCTGGCATCAACTACAAAAAAACTGATGCTGAAGTGCGGGGCCAGTTTGCCATTAATCATGAACAATACCAAAACATTCTTTCCATTGCACCAGATTATGGAGTAAATGAATTGTTTGTTATTTCTACCTGTAACAGAACAGAAATTTATGGCTTTGCCGAAAATATTGCTCATCTCATTGATTTGCTTTGCATGCAAACCAAGGGTTCTAAAAACCTGTTTTATGAACTGGCATATATAAAAAATGGAATGGATGCCATTGAACATTTGTTCAATGTTGCGGCAGGTTTGGATTCTCAGATTTTGGGAGATTATGAAATTGTTGGTCAGATAAAACAGGCGGTTAAATTCTCAAAAGAACACAATTGCATCCACGCATTTACAGAAAGATTATTTAACTGTGTATTGCAATCTTCAAAAGCCATCAAAAATCAAACTGAGTTGAGTGGCGGAACGATTTCTGTTTCATTTGCAGCTGTCCGATATATCAAAGAAAATCTAACAGATCCTGTCAGGAAAAAAATATTATTGATCGGAACAGGAAAAATCGGCCGCAACACTTGTAAAAACCTGGTCGATTATATCGGCACTAAAAATATCACGCTGATTAACCGCTCTGAAGAAAAATCTTTTTCACTGGCAGATGAACTTGGGTTGAAAACTGCCGCTATTGAAAATATGCAGCAGGAAATCAGTGCATCGGACATTGTGATTGTCGCCACAAATGCCGACCAGCCAATCATCAGAAAGAATGACCTGGTCAGTTCAGGAAAAAAATTGCTGATAGATTTATCTATACCAAACAATATTGAACCCGCTTCCAAAGAATTAGAACAGATCGATCTCGTGAATGTGGATGATCTGTCGAAAATTAATGATGCCACTTTACAAAAACGGGAAGCAGAAGTACCGAAAGCAAAATCCATCATTAATGAGCATATTAATGAATTTATGGAATGGCACCATATGCGCAGGAATGTTCCGGTACTGAAAGCTGTAAAAACAAAACTTAGCCAAATTCACAGTAGCCCTTTATTTGCTGCCTCAGCGGGTCTAGTTGCTTCAAATATTGATGCTGAAGAAAGAATTCAGCATATTATCAATGGAATGGCTTTGAAAATGCGTCATCAAAACACACAGGGTTGCCATTATATTGAAGCAATTAATGATTTCATTACATCAAGTATAAATTAACTTTGCCAATAATTGATGGCGAACAGTCAATAATAAAATGATCCTGTTCACTATTGACCATTCACTTTATGTACCATCCTTTAAAAATAGGCACACGCGAAAGTCAGTTAGCTGTTTGGCAAGCCACATTCGTAAAAGAATTACTGAAAGAGAACGGCATTGATTCGGAATTGATTTTTATTAAAAGCGAAGGAGATATTGACCTGAAAACACCATTGTATGAGATGGGCGTTCAGGGAATTTTTACAAAAACACTGGATGCCGCGTTACTGAACAATAAAATTGACATTGCCGTTCACTCCATGAAAGATGTGCCGACACAATTAGCAAATGGCATTATACAGGCTGCAGTATTGAAAAGAGGCAATTATAAAGATATTCTCGTGAAACGTGAGAAGTCAGACATGAATGTCGACAAGCTTCTCACATCTCACATCTCACGTCTCACAATAGCTACAAGCAGTATCCGCCGCAAAGCCCAATGGCTGCACCGCTTTCCTAATCATACCATAGAAAATTTAAGAGGCAATGTGAATACAAGATTGAAAAAACTTGAAGAAAGCAATTGGCATGGAGCAATCTTTGCAGCAGCAGGATTGGAAAGAATTCATTTGCTACCGGAAAATACTATTGATCTGGATTGGATGTTGCCGGCCCCGTCACAAGGTGCCATTGTTGTTGTTTGCCGGCAGGAAGATAACGAAACAAAAGAAAAATGTTTACTGCTGAATGACGAAGTAACAGCCCTTTGTACAAAAATTGAAAAAGATTTTTTACGTACACTGCTTGGCGGTTGTTCAACACCGATCAGTGCTTTGGCGGAAATTGAAAAGGATGAATTATTCTTTCGCGGAAATATTTTATCTCTCGATGGAAGGCAGAAAAAAGAAATAGAAAAAATATTACCGGTTGACCTGGCTGAAAATATCGGGAAAGATGCAGCGCTTGAATTATTACAAAAAGGCGGACAAGAAATAGCAGACAGCTTTCGATATGCCACAAAATAAAATACACATATTATCAACCCGACCATTACCGGAAGCGCTGATTGAAAAAGCTGCCGAAAAAAATATTTTAATAGAGGTGATTTCGTTTATTGATACAGCAGCAATCATAAATAAAGATTTGAAAACAAATATTGCCTCATTGGCAAATCAATCATTAACTGTAGTCTTCACAAGCATGAATGCTGTAGAAGCCGTTGCAAACTACCTGAATGGAAATAGACCTGATTGGAAAATTTTTTGTATCGGTTCAGCTACAAAAAAATTTGTTACAAGCTTTTTTGATGAAAAAAATATTTCGGGGATTGCCGAATCTGCAAGCGCTTTGGCTGATGTAATCATTAATCAAAAAAATATTGCTTCTATTGTATTTTTTTGCGGGAATAAAAGAAGAGATGAATTGCCGGAAAAATTAATGCAGCATAAAATAGAGGTTAAAGAAATTGAGGTCTATAAAACTTTTGAAACTGCACATCGAATTAAGAAACCGCATGATGCCATTTTATTTTACAGCCCAAGCGCAGTAAACAGTTTTTTTTCAGTTAATACAATTGATAACAAAACAATACTGTTCTCTATCGGAAAGACTACTGCGAGTGAAATAAAAAAATTCGCTGTCAACAAAATAATAATTGCAGACGAACCATCGAAAGAATTATTGGCAGAGCAAGCGATAAAATATTTTGAAACAAACTTAACTCACTACTGACCACTTACTACTTACATGCTACAAAACGATTTATTATTAAGAACATTAAAAGGCGAACCAACAGAACGTACTCCCGTTTGGATGATGCGGCAGGCAGGAAGATATTTACCTGAATACATAAAACTGCGTGAGAAATACGCTTTCTTCGAGCGTGTGCAAAACCCCCAACTGGCTTGTGAAATAACCATTCAGCCAGTTGATATTATTGGTGTGGATGCCGCTATTTTATTTTCAGATATCCTGGTTGTCCCTCAGGCGATGGGCCTCGAAGTGCAATTGATAGAAAGCAAAGGACCTTTTTTGCCACAACCGATCAAGACGGAAAACGACTTACAAAGAATTTGTGTCCCTGATGTTAACGAAACCTTGCATTATGTTTTTGATGCCATCAAACTCATTAAACAGGAATTGAACGGACGTGTTCCTTTGATTGGTTTTGCAGGCGCGCCATGGACAATTCTTTGCTATATGGTGCAAGGGAAGGGCAGCAAAACTTTTGATGAAGCTAAAGCTTTTTGCTATACACAGCCTGAATTGGCGCATCAGTTATTACAGATGATTACCGATACGACAATTGCATACCTGAAACAACAAGTAAAAGCCGGAGCTGACACGGTTCAGATATTTGACAGTTGGGCCGGATTATTAACCAAATCTGATTTTCAAAATATTTCGTTAAGATACATCAGGCAAATTGTAAACGCATTGAAAGATGAAACGCAAGTAATCATTTTTGCGAAAGGCGCCTGGTACAGTTTAAAAGAAATGGCTGAAACAGGTGCATCTGGTTTGGGTATCGATTGGTGTATTGAGCCGCAGATGGCCAGAAAATTTGCGGGAAATAATATAACGCTGCAAGGTAATTTTGATCCTGCAAAATTATTATCTCCGATTCCTGTAATTGAAAAAGAAGTGAAGCAAATGTTGCATGCATTTGGAAAAGGAAGGCATATTGCAAATCTCGGTCATGGTATTTTGCCAAATGTCCCGGTAAGTCATGCAAAGGCTTTTGTGGAAACAGTGAAAGAAGAAAGCAGTAAACTGACAAGTGTTGACTAGGATCAGCAGCTTTTCCAAACCTTCAAACCGATGACGAACTTTATAAAAGATGATTGAGGTTTGTAAAAGTTCGATGCATTTGTTGATACAGTCGGGGAATTCAAAATTAAACCTGAAGCTTAATGGCAGCAAAACAGATGAACGAAATGCGACGCAACGATGTAGAATAGAATTACAAAAGCCGGTTATCCAAAAAAATATTTTCATGAATAAACGCAATCAAAAAATACCGGAAATAAAATTCAGGGTTGAGTGGGTTGATTTTATTCATCATCTGCAAAATAAAATCTGTTTAGCATTAGAAGCAGTTGATGGCAAAGCAAAATTTCACACTGACGAATGGCAAAGAGATGAAGGCCGCGGTGGCGGCGGAAACACAAGAGTGATCGTTAACGGAAATGTGTTTGAAAAAGGTGGCGTGAATAGGTCGGCAGTGTATGGAGAAGTTTCAGACAACATGCGCAAACAACTAAAAATAAACGGTGAAAAATGGTTTGCCTGTGGATTGAGCCTGGTGCTCCATCCTTTCAATCCTTTTGTGCCGACGGTGCATTGCAATTACCGCTATTTTGAATTGTATGAAAATGATGAAGTGATTGACAGATGGTTTGGCGGCGGAACAGACTTAACACCATATTATTTGTTTGAAGATGATGCAAAGCATTTTCATGAAACATATAAAAACGTGTGCAATGAATTTGATGTAAATTTTTATCCGGCATTTAAAAAAGAATGCGATGATTATTTCGTTAACATGCATCGTAATAACGAAAGAAGAGGAGTCGGCGGGATTTTTTTTGATCACCAACGCCCCGGTGAAAATCATGATCTCGATTTTTGGTTCAGTTTTTCCAAAGCTTGCGGCAATGCATTCATTGATGCCTATATTCCCATCGTTGAGAAAAGAAAAAATTCAGCATTCACTGACGCACATAAATACTGGCAGGAAATAAGAAGAGGAAGATATGTTGAATTCAATTTGATCCACGATCGTGGAACTTTATTCGGATTAAAAACAAACGGAAGAACGGAAAGTATTTTGATGAGCCTGCCGCCAACGGTGAGGTTTGAATATGATCATCTGCCAAAACCAAATTCTGAGGAAGAGAAGTTGTTAAATATTTGCTTACAACCAAGAAACTGGGTTTAAAATAAATTTGTTTATGTATTTACAAAGAAGAAACCGGATACTTCGCCAGTCATCAGCTATCAGAAATCTTGTTGCTGAAACTTCATTATCGCCAAACGATTTTATCGTTCCGCTATTTATTGACGAAGGGGAAAATGTAAAAACTGAAATTGCTTCGATGCCGGGTTATTACAGGAATAGTTTGGATATTACTGTTAAAGAAGTAAAAGAACTTTGGAAGATTGGTTTGAAAAGTATTTTGTTATTTGTGAAAGCGAAAGATGAAACAAAAGATAATACGGGTAAGGAAGCATGGAACGAAAATGGTTTAATGCAACGCAGTATAAAGGCAATCAAAGATGCTGTTCCGGAAATACTTATCATGACAGATGTTGCGCTTGACCCTTATTCTTCATTTGGGCACGATGGCATTGTAAAAGACGGAGAAATTGTGAATGATGAGACGGTGGAAGCTTTGGTAAAAATGAGCATCAGCCATGCAAAAGCAGGTGCTGATTTCGTTGCGCCAAGTGATATGATGGATGGAAGGATCGGTGCAATACGAAAAGGTTTTGAAGAAAATAATTTTACCAAAGTCGGCATCATGGCTTACAGTGCAAAATATGCTTCTTGTTTTTATGGGCCATTCCGTGATGCGCTGGATTCCGCTCCGGGATTTGGGGATAAAAAAACTTACCAAATGAATTACGCTAATAGAATTGAAGCAGTGAAAGAAACCCTGATGGATGTGGAAGAAGGTGCTGATATTGTGATGGTGAAACCTGCTTTAGCTTATCTCGATATCATCCGTGAAGTAAAAAATGCAGTATCCGTTCCCGTTAGTGCATATAATATAAGCGGAGAATACGCCATGATAAAAGCTGCAGCAAAAATGGGATGGATTGATGAGAACAAAGCTATCCTTGAAACATTAACAGCTATTAAAAGGGCCGGAGCCGATTTGATCGCTACTTATTTTGCAAAAGACGCAGTGAAATTGTTATCAGCATAGAAGATGGAAAACAATCTCATCCAAAAATATAATATCCCGGGTCCGAGATATACAAGCTATCCGACAGTTCCTTACTGGGACGAGCAATCATTTTCTATTGACAAGTGGAAACAAACACTGATCAGAAGCTTTGAAGAGAGCAATGATAAAGAAGGGATCAGCCTTTACGTTCATTTACCATTTTGTGAAAACCTTTGCACTTTCTGCGCCTGTCACAAACGCATTACCAAACAGCATTCAGTTGAAGAGCCTTATATAAAAACTGTACTGAAAGAATGGAAAATGTATGTTGATCTTTTAGGCAAGAAAGCAAAAATAAAAGAATTGCACCTCGGCGGCGGAACGCCAACTTTTTTCAGTCCAGATCATTTGCAATACTTTTTGGAAAAAATTTTTTCGACTGTCAACATTGACGCACAACCTGAGCTTAGTTTTGAAGGGCATCCGAATAATACGACTACAGAACACCTTGAAACCTTATTTGACCTGGGTTTCAGAAGAGTGAGCTTCGGTGTGCAGGATTATGATCATAAAGTGCAGCAAACCATTAACCGCATTCAACCATTTGAAAAGGTAAAAGCAGTAACTGAGACTGCAAAAGAAATCGGTTATAAAAGTATCAGCCATGATTTGATTTTCGGGTTACCTTTTCAAACATGGGAATCAATGTCTGCAACGATTGAAAAAACAAAATCACTAAAACCCGACAGGATCGCTTTTTATTCTTATGCGCATGTGCCATGGGTAAAAGGTGTCGGACAACGTGGATTTGATGAAAATGATCTGCCTTCTCCCGAACTAAAAAGAAAGTTATACGAAAAAGGTAAAAACCTGCTGAGTAAACTGGGCTACATCGAAATCGGTATGGATCATTTTTCATTACCTGCTGATACACTGTACCAGTCGATGCTTGATAAAACCATTCACCGTAATTTCATGGGTTATTCTTCCTCTTCCACGCAATTAATGATCGGGTTGGGCATGTCGGCTATCAGCGACAGCTGGTATGCATTTGCACAGAATGATAAATCTGTGGAAGATTATACTGATCGTGTTAACCGTGGCGAGCTTCCTGTTTTCAGGGGGCATATTTTAACTGAGGAAGACCTGATTGTCCGTCGGCACATTTTAAATCTCATGTGCTTGCTGGAAACTTCCTGGAAAGATGAAAAAATGAATTTGCCGGAAATGCCGGAAATTATAGAACGTTTGCAGGAAATGCAGCAGGATGGATTGATTGAAATAGGTAACAAACGTTTACGTATAAACGAAAAAGGCAGGACATTTGTGCGAAACATTGCGATGGCTTTCGATTTAAGGATGATAAGAAAGCAGCCACAGACAAAAATATTCTCGATGACTGTTTAAAACTGAATTTGTATGTATCAGTATATTTCAAGTAAATCATTATTCGAAAGGGCCCAGCAATCCATTCCGGGCGGAGTAAACTCTCCTGTTCGTGCATTTAAAAGCGTAGGCGGCACACCATTGTTCATCAAAAAAGCAAAGGGGGCTTATTTGTTTGATGCAGATAATAATCAATATATTGATTACATCGCATCGTGGGGGCCAATGATTCTCGGTCATGCGCATGATGAAGTAGTGAAAGCAATCCAGGAACAAGCACTCAGCTCAACATCGTACGGTGCTCCTACAGAATTGGAAATCGAGATGGCCGAACTTATCATCAGTATGGCTCCAAATGTTGACCTGGTAAGAATGGTAAGCAGTGGTACCGAAGCGTGTATGAGTGCGATTCGTCTTGCACGCGGTTACACGGGAAAAAATAAGATCATCAAATTTGAAGGATGTTATCACGGCCACGCAGATTCCTTTCTTGTAAAAGCCGGAAGTGGTTTGGCTACATTAAATATTCAAACTGTGCCTGGAGTTACCGCCGGCGTGGCGAACGATACCCTTACCTGCGCTTATAATGATCTCTCGGCTATTGAAAAATTAGTTGAAGAAAATAAAAACCAGGTCTCTGCTATTATTGTCGAGCCTGTCGCCGGTAATATGGGTTGCATTTTACCTCAACCCGGTTTTTTGGAAGGCTTGCGAAAAATATGTACTGAAGAAAATATCGTTTTTATTTTTGATGAGGTGATGACGGGTTTTCGTCTGGCACCAGGTGGTGCACAGGAAAAATTAAATGTGAACGCAGATTTGGTTACCTACGGAAAAGTGATTGGTGGCGGAATGCCGGTGGGTGCATTTGGCGGGAAAAAGGAAATTATGCAGCACATCGCCCCGCTCGGAAACGTTTACCAGGCAGGCACGTTGAGCGGTAATCCTATTGCTATGTCAGCAGGTTATACAACATTAAAAATCTTAAAAAACAATCCGCATATTTATCATGAGCTGGAAGAGAAAACAATTTACCTGCGTGATAACCTGCATAAAGTTTTTTCGGAAACAGATATTCCCTTTGTCATTAACCAGTTTGGCTCGATGATCAGTATTCATTTCAGCAACCATGCAGTGAATGATTTTGCAAGCACCGCATCAGCAAACAATGAGCGTTTCAAAAAATATTTTCATGCCATGCTGAAGCGTGGAATTTATTTGCCTCCTTCAGCTTTTGAAAGCTGGTTCCTGAACAACGCATTGACCAAAGAAGACCTGGATAAAACGATTGAGGCAACTTCAGAAAGTTTGAAAGAAATATTTTAATTTGAATCACATAAGACACAAAAGACATTCAAGAAAAACTTTTATGTGTTGTCTGGTTAATAAAACGCTCTTATGAACAAAGCCCGCCTCGAAGCATTCAGCGATGGGGTTTTTGCCATCATTATTACCATTATGGTGCTTGAAATTAAAGTGCCGCACGGTGCAGACTGGGATGCGCTGAAACCTTTGCTGCCACAGTTTGTCAGCTATGTGCTCAGTTTTTCTTTTGTAGGAATTTACTGGGTGAACCATCATCATCTGGTGCATACCGTAAACCGGGTGAACACGCCTATTTTATGGAGCAATATTTTTTTGTTGTTTTGGCTGTCGCTGATTCCGGTAGCCACTGATTGGATGGGTGAATCGCATTTTGCACCACATCCGGTTGCCGTATATGCATTACTGTTATTGCTCTGTGGAATTGCATACACCATTTTCGGATTGCACCTCGAAAAGAAAGCCAAAAATCCTGAAAAATTTGCAAAAGCCTTTTCCGGTTTAAAAAGAAAAAGCATAATATCTCTTTTATTATATGCTACCGCTTTGATTTTTGCGTTTATCAACACCATTGTTGCTGCTGTTTTGTTTTTAATTGTATCAATTATATGGTTCATTCCAGATAAAAATATTGAACACATTTTGAGTGATGAATAAATTTTGCGATGGATTACACGCTCATTTTAAAAAATATTTCAAAACACATTCAGCTCACTAAGCTGGAAGAGCAATTTTTCATCTCGTTATTGAAAGAAAAAAAGATAAAGCGAAAACAATTCCTGCTTCATGAAAACGAAGTGTGCACTTATTCCACTTTTGTTACCAAGGGCTGCCTACGGGGATATAATATTGACCAAAACGGTTTTGAGCACATATTGCAATTTGCCCCGCCCGATTGGTGGATTGCTGACATGTACAGTGTAATTACACAGAAGCCGGGCAGCCTGAATATTGATGCCATCGAGGATTCAGCTCTTTTCATGCTTTCGAGGGCAGATCAGGAAAAACTATTTATTGAAGTACCGAAATTTGAAAGGTTTTTTCGCATACTTACCGAGAATTCACTTGTTGCAAACCGCCAGCGGGTGCTTGATACTATGAGCCTCACCGCTATTCAACGATTTGAAAAATTTTGCAAACAATATCCAACATTAATCGAATGCATTCCGCAGAAACAAATCGCATCATATATCGGAGTTACTCCAGAATTTTTAAGTAAAGTCAAAGCAGAGTATTTCAGGAATTTGTAAATGCGCAAATTGCTCAATTGAAATTTCTTAATCTACCTTATTGCTTTCTGCAGCCTGTTATCCCGAAATTTGTGTAACAAAAAAGAAAGAATATGGCAAACACAGTACTTCATAAAGCAGCCACACGCGGACATGCCAACCATGGCTGGCTTGATAGTTATCACAGCTTCAGTTTCGCAAACTATTATAATCCCGAACGCATTCATTTCGGCGCCCTGCGAGTGCTGAACGATGACACCGTTTCGGAAGGCAGGGGTTTTGGCAAACATCCGCATGATAATATGGAGATCATTTCCATTCCGCTGGAAGGTGACCTGCAACATGAAGACAGCATGGGCAATGTGGCAGTGATCAAAAAAGGGGATATACAGGCAATGAGCGCCGGAACAGGTATTTTTCACAGCGAGTATAATAAGAATACAAACATGCCTGTAAAATTTTTGCAGATATGGATCTTTCCAAACAAAAAAAATGTGCAGCCGCGTTACAGCCAGGTTACATTGAATGTGGAAGACAGGCATAATAAATTACAAGAAGTGCTTTCTCCAAATGCAGATGGCGCTGGTGTTTGGATCCACCAGGATGCATGGTTCAGCATGGGGAAATTTGACAAAGATTTTTCTGTCGATTATGAACTGAAGAAAAAAGGAAATGGCGTGTATGCATTTGTATTAAGCGGAGACATTACCATTGATGGGCAGCCGCTTAATGCAAGGGATGGTTTTGGAATTAAGGATACGGATAAAATCTTTATCCAGGCAAATTCCCAGGATGCGGAATTGTTATTGATGGAAGTGCCCATGAGCTTATCCTGATTCCCGAAAAGAAAAACATTATGAAAAAAACTCAGATACTTGTTATTTGCAAACATGAAGAAATCCTGCAAACAATCCTCCGTTTAGTAAATAATAACCAAAGCCGGGAAGGTATTGGCACAAGCGTTGATGAAAAAGCCATTGAGCTTTTTCATCAGCATGCTTTTGACCTGGTATTATTAGGAAGTGGCCTCAGCGATGAATCGGAAACTAAATTGAGAAAAATATTTACCCACCAAAACCCTGAAATTAAAATCATTCAGCATTTCGGTGGCGGCAGCGGTTTACTGAGTAATGAAATTGAGGCAGCGCTCGGTAATAATGAAAGTGGTAATTTTAATGTTATTGATAACCCTTTCAATTAAATACATTGATAAAAATCAGCGGGCATATCAGAGAAGATCATTACAAAACTGTAATCAGCAATGGAAGAAACGAATTAATTGCTGATGAACCTACAACCAATAATGGGTGCGACCTGGGGTTTTCGCCTACAGAAATTTTATGCAGCTCTTTAGCAGCATGTACATGCATCACTTTGCGCATGTATGCTGACAGAAAAAACTGGAATTTAACAGAAGTAAAAGCACATATCAGTTTTACCGGCAATCCAGAAAAAAATAGCAGCAACATAAAAAGAGAAATTGAATTGATCGGAGAACTTACACATGAACAAGAAGAACAACTGTTACAGATCGCGAATCATTGCCCGATCCACAAAATATTAAGTAACCCGATTGAAATTGAAACTACATTAGCATGAGCAAAATTCTTTGTTATGAAAGACATTACTAAAAAATATACGAACGGTGAAGTAACCATTGTGTGGAAACCCGCTATCTGCCAGCATTCCACCATTTGCTGGAAACATGCAACCGGTTTGCCTGAAGTATTCAATCCATTCGAAAAACCATGGATAAAACCTGAAGGCTCAACTACTGAAAAAATTATCGCACAGGTAAAAAAATGCCCAAGCGGCGCACTGAACTTTTATATGAATCATGAGACAGCCAAAAGTGAACAATAATTTTTTTAAATAATTGCCGGTTAATACACTTTAATTACCTGTCCATTCGCAATCCCCAATACACTTTTTAAATAAGCAGCAACTACTTTATCCATTGAAACAGGAATATGACCGGGAAATGAAGAAAAATAATGCGGCGAATCTTCCACAACTCCAGGGCTGATTGCATTAATACGGACATCATTGATCAATTCATGAGAAGCTGCGAACACAAAAGAATTGATAGCGCCATTCACGGCTGCGAGGTTTGCACTTCCGCGAACAGGGTCATCGGCCAAAATACCTGAAGTAAGTGTGAATGACCCCTTGTGGTTGATATAATGCTGACCAATCAAAACCAAATTCACCTGGCCCATCAGTTTGCTGTCAACACCAATCCTGAATTCTTTATCAGTCATTTTATCGAAAGGCCCGAAATATCCCGCCCCGGTTGTACTGATCAATGCATCAAATTTTCCGGTCTGTTCAAATAGCGCTTCAATGGAATCTGCAGAACGAATATCTACCTGAAGGTCGCCACTCTTAGAGCCCACTTTAATAACATCATGATTTTTTTCCAACGATTCGGTTATTTTTTTCCCGAGCGTCCCAGTTGCGCCAACAATAATAATTTTCATACTGAATTTGATTTTTAATTTTTTTTGTACTTAACTGTATTGCTACTATGAATCATCGTTGTGTCACTCACTTGTACTGCAACAATTCGATTTGGCAATATATAACCTGCTGATCAAAGCTGCATTTCTCATTTCAACATATATCTGTAATCAGTTGTTCAGTTAAAAATAAAAACCGGCAGAAAAATTTCTGCCGGTTTTAGCTTTACAAAAAATTTAGTAGAAGAATTGCTCTGAAACAATTTTACCATCCTGCACTTTGTACAAACATATTTCTTCCATTTTTTGCCTGCCCATCCCTTTGTATGTCATATCCAGCACTGCAGCAACGCTGAAATAATTTCCTGCAATCACCGGATCGCTCACTGACCCGCCATGCACCTCTTCAACCATACTTTGAAATTGCTGGCCTTTAATGATAATGTTGTCAAGGCCTTCCGTTTTTTTGGGTCCCGGGGCCGGCGAGTTTTCGGGTTCGATGCTTATTGCATTTGCAGCATACAATTCTTTTTGGGCGGTTTCATACTGCCCCTGGCGGCAAAGTTCGGTCAATCGTTTTGCAATCTGTTCAATACTCATAGTAATAAAATTTAGATAGTAAAATTGTCGGAATTTTTTGAAACCGAAGATTAATATTTTGTTAGCAATAAAAATTACAACGACTCCAAAAACTTCATCAATTGGTTTCTTTGCTCACTGCTTAACTGCATGAATTTTTGCTTGCTTTTTTCTGCTTCGCCACCATGCCACAAAATGGCTTCTTCAAAACTTCTTGCCCGGCCATCGTGTAAAAAATAAGGGGTGCCATTGACAAGGTCAAGCAAACCCCGACCCCATAATGGTGCCGTTCTCCATTCATTTCCGCTTGCTAAAAAATCTGGCCGGTCATCAGCAAGCCCCGGGCCCATATCATGCACTAACAGATCTGTATAAGGATGGATGCGCTGGTTACTGATCTGAGAAAGTGTCAGGTTGATCCCTGTTTGTAAAGTTGGCCTGTGGCAACCGGAACAATTGATCTGATCAAATAATATTGAACCGGCTTTCACATCAGCATTTGTCACATTTCTTCTTGCCGGGACACCAAGTGTTTTTACATAGAATACAACATAGTTCAAAAGGCTGTCTGTCAACTCCGGTTGCACGTCACCGTGAACAACATCCATCTGTGGCTGCCCGTCGGCACTTTCTGTTTTTTGTACATAGCTGGTAATACCCATATCCTGCTGGTAGGCCGTTGCCACCTGTAATGAAAGGGTGGAAGTATTTGCTTTTAACCCAAACCTACCCAGCACGGTTTTTTTTGTGTATTCATCATATACATAATTTGCTTTGCCAGTAATGCCATCCCCGTTTTTATCGCCGGCATCCACAAAAGAAAGAATGGTTCTTTCCGGGATGTTTTCCAGCAAACCCATACCAATCAATGGCGGCGCAAGCCTTGGCGAAAACATACAATTTGCAGGCAATGTTGTGTATGGGTTTTGAATAGTATAATCCGGCTTTATCAACTTCACCATTGTCCCATCAGGGTAAACAACAGATGAATCGCTATAACTTATGTTCACCTTTGCTTCCGGTTGCGCACCTGCAACAGCCTGGTCCTGCAATTGTGTGCCAAAACCCGGGACAGCGAGCGGACCGCCCTTTGCGTCCATTCCCGGCAAACTCAATCTTACTAATAAACCGGAATTTGAAAAACCTGCCGTGGGGATTCCTTCACCGTCATTGCGGTGGCAATTCACACACGACACATTGTTGAAAACCGGCCCGAGCCCTGTAAAAATCGGAGAAGGTGGCACCACAAAAGTTTGAGAAAAAGTTTGGTCGCCAAGTTCATGCACACGTGCATCGCGTTCAGTCAAACCGTTCATGGCATTGCCGAACGCATGCGATGTTGCATCGAATACGGTAGCTGCGCCGCCGCTCAGCCTTTCATCATATCCGTTTTCCAAAAACAGCTCCGCTTTGTTGCACATGCTGAGGCTTGTAACAAAAACAATAAGAGAAACAATAATGTAATATTTATTCATAAATCATTTTGTGAATTGCGGATGATCAATGGTGATTGATAGCCTCTTTATATTGTCCATTCACGATTGACTATTGACCCCTTTAATCCTGCACATATTGAATAATAAAATTCTTAAGGTCATTATCCAGCAAATCATTTAAGGCATTGATTTGTGTAATGGTTTGCTGCACTTGCGTGCGTTGTATAAAAATTGCTTGTTCATAACTCACGGTGATATTGTCAAATGAACTGATGGCCGCATTCATCTGAGATTGAATTTGGTTGTTGAGGTTTTTATTTTTTGATGCCACCAGGTCTTTGATGCCACTTCCGTTATTCAACCCTAAATAAACATTCCGGGCACCGATGATATTATTTTTAAAATCAGTTAAGGTGTTATTGGAATAAGGGGATTCAGTGATTGTTGAATCATGATTGATAAACGGCCCGTACATTTTCTCTCTGCCCACTTCATCGCATATATCGCTCATGGCCGAAACAATGGTAATGAACAAATCCCTTCTTGTCGGAAATTTACTGCTCCCATTTCCTGCATTTAGAACCTGTTGCGCATAGCCATTACTGTTAGATGCCCAGCTTTCATAAAGCGGCTGTACATTATTGTATAAAATATCTGCTGCAAGGCTGGTTGCATACTGCATTAATCGTGGATTAAGCTGTGCAACTGTCCTGACTTCGCCTTTGCCGAAAATTATATATTCAAGAGGATGATAGCCGCGCAATGATTGCTGCAGGCTTGCTACATCACTTACCTGCAAAGGGTTGCTGCTTGCAAGCACAGAATCCATTTGCACATAATCGGTGGGCCAGGTATCCGTGTTGGGGTCATAATCATTATCTTCAACAGGCCCGAACAAAAAGCCTTCGCTTTGTTCCCAAACCTGCCGCAGGTTTTTCCAGGCTGTTTGCGCAGCAACAAGATTATCATTTGTAAGATTAGAATTTAGCGAAGTGATGGCCCCGTTCAATGCAACAGCGGCATTGGTAAGGTTGCTATATTGTCCAAGGGCAACATTGCTTACAAAATCTTTAATTACTGTTGCTTCCATATCGGTGGAACTGATTGCCGGTGCTGAAGGCGCTTTATGGCAGCCAAAAAAAATAAAAACCAGTATATAAAAGTTCAGGTGTTTTGTCTTCATTTGATCAGGGTTTGAGCACAATTACCAATGTGTTTTCAGCAATGCTTGTTTTATATTTTTTTAATGCATTCTCGGCAGGGCCTTTGGTTACAGTACCATCTTGATTAAACCGGCTTCCATGCAGGCTACAGTTATAGCCATGCCCGCTAGCAACAAGCTGATTGTTCTGATGCGTGCATTGCAATAACAAAGCCTCATAGGTATTGTCGGCTTTTTTTTGAACGGCTATATCATATAACCAGCCACTGGGCCGTACAAACTGAATGGGATTTTGTGCAAAGCCATCTACAGGAATTGCAATAGCATTATCAACAATATTTGCTTCCATTATTTGATAAGCGGTGCTGCAGGATGCGAGCTCATTGAATAAAAAACCCGTGCCTGCCAGCAGGCAAAAATTGCAAGATGATTTAAGGAATTGTCGGCGTTGCATGATAAATAGTCAATGTTGAATAGTGAATAATTATTTCATAGATGATGTTTGCTTTTACTTTGGTGCTGTTCTTTGCCGAACAGGCTTGTTTCAGCAGAAGTGTGCGACGCAACAGAAGCTTTATAGTAGCAAGGCAGATGGGTCCATTATAAAAAAATTCAAAAAGAATAACCGATACCAATATTTAAAAATTGGTTGTTCTGTTTATAAGGCAATGTATTCGGTGAAGGGTTAATGACAAGCTCCCGATTTTGCAGGCCGGTATGCAATAATCGCACATCAGCTTTTATTACCACATTCGGGATGGGCAGGTAGCTAAAGCCCGCAATAATATGCGTTTGCTTTTCTGTGCCATCATAAATGGCTTTCGGCGGCGCAGGGATATTCGCATTCATATCCAGAAATTCAGCACGTGCAAAAGCAATGCATTGCGCTTTTTTTTCACGATGATACAATAAATCATAACCAGCCTCAATATAACTGCCATACATACCCGTAGAAATATTTTTTGCATAAGCGGCATTTATTTTATCAGCTTCGGGATAATATGTGCGGGCATAAATTGCTTTTGCAGAAAATGCGCCACGGTTATATTGAACATCTGCTTCGCCGAGGTAAAGCGGGGTGCCGAAGCCGCCACTATTCAGGCCCAAACTATCAGCAGCTGCTTTGCGAAGCCCCACAGTGCCGCCGGCATAACCTGAAATCTGAAATTTGAAATCACCAAATAAATATTGCAACGAGGCTGCGACTGCAAGATTGTTGGCAGTGGCAAGATTACCTTCTGTACGTGCACTGCGGATGCCGTCGCCATGTTCAAGAGCAGCGCTGTTCAACCCATTTAATAATGCAACAGAATAATTCAGAGGCAAACGGCTTGATGAACCATAAAACCCAACTCCCAGTTCACGCCAGGTTGCAGGAATGATCAGTGTTTCCACCATTGGGCGTTCAACACCATTAAAATTCACTGGTAAATGATTTTCATTCAATATGCCGATACGCGGAACAAATAACCCCGTCACAATATAATGTTTCGGGCTCAGGTTGAATTTGATATAAGCCTGCTCCATAGCTATTTCAGCGCCATTATTTTCGCCGCCTTCCACCTTGGCGTTTTCAATTTCGAGTTCTGAGAAAAATGAAATCTTTTCATTGAACTGGTGACCGACAAAAAGAACAGCCCTTTCCAAAGTCATTGTGCTTTGTTTGGCATTAAAATCGCGCTGGTAAAAAGTGCTTCCATAGCCGGATATAACGGTTTTGCTGTTGTTGGTTCCCTTGCTTAGCGAATCTTCGTTGGTCATTAATTGTTGTACGCTGGTCCTGAATTGCGCCTGCACATGTACAAAAGCCGACAATAAAATAGCCGATAATAATATTTCCTTTCCCATAATTTGTTATTAATACAAAAATATTCTGCTGAACAGGCAGGCTGTTTACGCATCCGGTAAAACAGTTTATATAATCAGGAAAAATTGATTAGAAAGGAATCAGATGAAAAATAATTTCATTCGTTTGTTAACAATTATTACCTGTACCTTCAAAAAAAGTTTTTATGAAGACGCTTATATATTTTGTTTCCTGTTTTGCAATAGCAGTGAGCTGCACCAATTGCAACCAACCTGCAGTGAATGATAACAAACAGGCTGAAATAGATTCTTTAAAAACCATAGTAGACCAGTTAAAGCCCGGGCTTGGTGAATACATGTTACAAATAAAATATCATCACGATTCCCTTGGGAAAGCTATTACCAATAAAGATTATGAAAGAGCAGCTTACGAAACTGATGAATTAAAAGAAACCGCAGAAAAAATTGAACAGTTGAATATCACCAACGATAAACTGCAAAAACCTTTTGCCATTTTTTATGAAAAATACTTACAGGCCCCATTACAGATTCTTGCCAATGCTGCTGATAAAAAAGATGATGATGCACTGAAAACAAATTTTACTTCACTCACGAACAATTGCAACAGTTGTCACCGGGAAAATAATATGAAATTTATGAAAATAGTAGAATAACAAATGCCTGGCGGAGAATTATCAACCTAAATTTTATAATTCAGGAATGAAGCTTAAGCCTGAAATTCCTGATTCGCCATTCAATGTCAATGGAACAAAAGTTCACAGGGTTTCAACCCTGTATGTTTTTTAAATGCAGTGGAAAAATGTGATATGGAAGAATAACCGAGCATAACTGAAACATCTGTAACACTTAATCCTTTTTCATATAAAAGGTAACGTGCATGTTCCATACGCTGGCTTTGATAAAAATCAAAAATAGTTGTGCCGAACATTTCCCTGAAACCTTTTTTGAGATAACATTCGTTGATAGCCACTTTACGGCTCAGCTCCTTTATGGTTAAAGGTTCGCCGATATGCTGCAATAATATTTCCCTGGCATTAATAATCTTTTCCCTGTCGGCTTCATTAGCTAAAAATTTACATTGAAACCCCTCTGCTTCTTTTTCCCCAAGCATACATTCCAGGCTATACAAAAGCAGCATCTGAGTTTGTGCATTGATGAAGATATTTTCCATGCTGCCTGTATAACTGTTGTTCAGTAAAGCTTCCAGCACTATGCGGCTCCTGCTGCAAAGCGAAAGCGTCTTGTAGAATGAGGACTCATGTTTGAAATTCAATATATCTTCTGTGTGAGCATTTCCTGCTTTTTTTGTTTTCACAAACTGGCTTAAATGAACAGGCAAAAACCTGAAACTGAGAACGTCCACACTTTCCTGCCGTTCGGAACAATTACGCGACACGTGTAATTTGCACGAGTTGCATTCTTTTTCTTTATGCCGGCAATACATATTACCAGCAATGCAGAAACGCAGCTCAAGATAATTTTCTTTCTTTTCTTTCTGGCTGTAATGATACACCATCATCCCTATGTCTTCCATGTTCCATTGGGAGTGTCTTGTAAACCGCTTTATGGAATACTGAACAGAGCCGGGAATTTGCTGCTCTTTTTCAAGCAACAGTTCCAACTGATCAACGAGTATGGGTTGTTTGTAAGAAAGCGATAATATATCCTGTGGCTGATGCATAAAGAATACAAATTTATGCCTGAAAATTCAATATTCTTCAGCATTTTGAGTATTACCCGCTCCGCTGCAAGTTTTTACTTTATTATGACTTTCCGCCACCAGAAAACCAAATTTCATACCGCGATAGTTTGCTTCAAAAAAGTGAATAAAATAAGGCTCAAAAATCGGCTGGCAGCTCTATTTTTCGTACATTTGCCGACTTCCATTTTTCAAATTAACGAAAGGAATTTTTCTTGATTTTATGAATGACACTACACAGGAAATTTCATCTCCCGCAATGAGTGGTTATGGGGCCGATTCCATACAGGTTTTAGAAGGTTTGGAAGCAGTGCGTAAACGGCCTGCGATGTATATCGGTGATGTTGGTGTGAAAGGCTTGCATCATTTGGTATATGAAGTAGTTGATAACTCCATTGATGAAGCGCTGGCCGGATACTGCAAAAATATAATTGTAAATATCCACGAGGATAATTCCATTAGCGTAGATGATGATGGCCGAGGTATCCCCACTGGTATTAACAGCAAGGAGAAAAAAAGCGCCCTAGAAATTGTGATGACAGTTTTGCATGCAGGTGGAAAATTTGATAAGAACACCTATAAAGTTTCAGGTGGCTTGCATGGTGTTGGCGTGAGCTGTGTAAACGCCCTCAGCACAAAGCTGCATGTAACTGTGGAACGTGAAGGAAAAATTTTTGAGCAGGAATATAAAACAGGAGTTCCCCAATATGATGTACGTAGCATCGGCGAAAGTGATAAAACCGGCACCAGTGTTCACTTCTGGCCGGATGGGAGCATTTTTATTACCACAGTTTACAACAAAGAAATTTTAGAAAGCCGTTTGCGTGAGCTGGCTTTCCTGAACAGGGGAATAAGAATAACGCTTAATGATTTGCGTGAGAAGGACGATAATGGCAATACCTATTCGAAAACATTTTACAGCGAAGGCGGTATTACTGAATTTGTTGAGATGCTGGATGCAAATGCCGGGCGAAACCCGCTGATCCCGAAAGTTATTTATGTAGAAGGTCATGATGAAACTACAAATGTTGCAGTGGAAGTAGCCTTGCGGTATAACGACAGTTACAATGAGCATATTTATTCCTACGTAAATAATATTAACACCATTGAAGGAGGAACACATGTTGCAGGCTTCAGGCGCGCATTAACAAGGGTTTTCAAAAACTATGGTGACAGAGAAAATGCATTTGAGAAAGCAAAAGTGGAAATTGAAGGAGATGATTTTCGTGAAGGTTTAAGTGCTATAGTTTCCGTAAAAGTTCCCGAGCCGCAATTTGAAGGGCAAACTAAAACAAAACTCGGAAATAATGAAGTAAGCGGTGTTGTTGACTCCACTGTTTCAAAAGTACTCGAAGCTTACCTGGAAGAAAACCCGAGAGAGGCGAAAAATATAATTCAAAAAGTAATTCTCGCTGCGCAGGCCAGAGCGGCTGCTCGTAAAGCAAGAGAGCTTGTTCAGCGTAAAAATGTACTGAGCGGCGGTGGCCTGCCTGGTAAATTAGCCGATTGCAGCGATCGTGACCCTGAACGTTGTGAATTATTTTTAGTTGAGGGAGATTCTGCCGGCGGCACCGCCAAACAAGGTCGTGACCGCGCCTTCCAGGCCATTCTTCCGTTGCGTGGAAAAATATTGAATGTTGAAAAAGCAATGGAGCATAAAATTTATGAAAATGAAGAGATAAGGAATATGTACACAGCGCTTGGTGTTACGGTCGGAACTCCTGATGATCCGAAAGCGTTGAATCTTGTAAAACTCCGTTATCACAAACTCATCATTATGACTGATGCGGATGTGGACGGAAGCCATATTGCCACACTAATTCTGACTTTTATTTATCGGTACATGAAAGAATTGGTGCAACAAGAATATGTTTACATCGCTCAGCCCCCTTTATATCTTGTGAAAAAAGGAAAAGATCAGGCATATGCATGGACGGAAGACCAGCGCAAAATGTTGATAGAAAAATTTGCCGGGGGAAAAGAAGATAGTGTAAACGTGCAGCGGTATAAAGGTTTGGGAGAAATGAATGCCGAACAATTATGGGAAACAACTATGAATCCCTTATCACGTACACTAAAGAAAGTAACTATTGAAAGTGCTGCAGAAGCAGACCGTATTTTCAGTATGCTGATGGGTGATGAAGTGGGGCCAAGAAGAGATTTTATTGAAAGCCATGCAAAATATGCAAAGCTTGATATATAAGTAACATTTATACCCTAACCAGCCAGCTTGATAATATTATTTACATTTGCAGAAAGGAATGAAATTTTTGATCGATTACTAACCATTTAAAACTAATTCAAATGTCAACAGTAACTCTTACCGCATACAATGTTAAAACAAAGGAAAAAAACGTGCCTATTCTTGATGCCGTGATTACGAAAACTGCCAAAGGGGCTTATATGGCGCAGGGGCATGATGGAAAAGGAAATAAGCTCACTACCTTATTAGGTGAAGAAAAAGCAATGGCCGCTATAAAGGCGGGTATTGCAAAGCAAGGATGGTAATGTAAAAAAATTATTGGCAAAAAATCAAGCCTCTGCTTTTAGATATGCAGAGGCTTTTATATGTAGAAGAGCACAGATCCTAAATAAAATCCAGATACTTATATTCCCCTGTCAGGATGTTCTTATCATCTGCTGACAACCATTTTTTCAAAATTGTTGCATATACTTCTTTAAAATCAGTTTTATATTTCAGGTCGCCTTCATGTAAATCATTTAAGTCAGGCATTGCATTGATCAATCCTTTTTGTTTCAATCCTCCACTGATCAGAAACATGTTATTCGCTGTTCCATGGTCGGTGCCGCCACTTGCATTTTGCGAAACCCTTCTTCCGAATTCAGAAAAAGTCATCAATAAAACATCTTCAAAGCGATTGTTCGATTTTAAGTCTGCCGCAAATGCTTTCACCGCATCGCTCATTTCGGTGAACAATCTTTGTTGCTCGTTTTGCTGGTTCACATGCGTGTCAAAACTTCCCAGCGAGACATAGTAAACTTTGGTGCTGATATCTGAAAAGATGAGCGATGCGATCGTTTGCAAACTCTTGCCCAGTGAAGTTTTCGGATAGGTTGCAGAAGAAGGATGCAATTTGCTTTGCTGAAATATATAATCGGCACTGGATAATGTTTCAGCCATCGTCTTATATAAATAATCCACAGGTTTTTCTCCTGGTGTATTTTTATGATCAGATAATATATCCTTGAAATATTGCTGATGACTGGTGTTATATAACCTTGCAGGGTCTTTAACAGCAATACCTTTCAAATTATCTCCTTTTAAGGCAAGGCTTAGTACATCATCTATTTCAAGCGCCTGTATTGGCTTATCACAACTCTGGCATTGAGCATCCAGGTAACGACCTAACCATCCCGTATATACGTAATTTTTACTGTCACTGGCACTTTGCCAGATATCCATACTTCGGAAATGAGACCTGTCCGGATTAGGATATCCAACACTGTTTAAAATACCCAGGCTGCCGTCATCAAACAATTCTTTAAAACTCACCAGCGAAGGATGAAGCGCCACTTCATCCGTGATGGATAAAGCTTTATCTTTTTCAATTCCTAAATGCGGGCGTGAACGATAATAAATATCATTACGTACAGGTATCACCGTGTTTAATCCGTCATTACCGCCGCTCATTTGTAAAACAACAAGCACCTTATTTCCCGGAGGCACCATCGTATTTTGTTCAAATGCCTTCAGAAACTTAGGCACCATCATCGATGCTGTTGCCAGTGAGCCAAGCTGTATGAATTCTTTTCGTTTGATTAACATTGCATCAGATTTAACATAATTGATATTCAGGTGTACTCATCAATTGAATGGTCGCTGTTTTTATGAATGTTTCCCTCCCTGCCTGATCAATATATTTTTTCAGGATATCATCACTTACTCCTGAAGCGGTTTGTAAAATTGTTTTACGGATTTCAGAAGCAAGTATTTCTTTCGGAACCGATTCAAATCTTTTCAGGTAATCGGCCCAGAAAATCTCTGCTTTTATCATTTGTCCCCCGTTAATCTTGCCAAGGCCTTTTACCCTGAATGCATTTCCATTCATCTCTCTTCTGCCCATCATTACATCATCATCATCTTTTGCCTTCATGTCAAATTCGTCAGCAGCATAAATGATCTGCGGGATCCGCAGGCGGAACATCAATGATGAGCTGTCGATCCAATTGGTGCCACCGGGCCATCCGGCAACGTTGGGAGGATAAAACAACAGTTGGCCAAGCACAGCCTGTACGAGCAATTGCACCTCCTCATTTTCAATCCTCATCGGTATCATCCGGCGAATACCTGCCAACAGTTCAACGGGTGACTTTATTTTTGCCCCGATATTTTTTTCGTCGTAAAACCAATCGCTCGTTAAAATATCTTCGAGCAAAGATTTGATGTCGTAATTGCTTTGATAAAACCGATTGCTCAGCCATGCCACTTTTTGGTCATCCACATTATCATTTACCAAAAAGCGATATATTTTTTTTGAGATGAAATGCGCGGTTGCTTTTTGCTCCAATAAAATATTCAATATGTCATCTCCGTCAAAATTGCCTGACCTGCCAATAAAATTTTTATTGCCACCATCATGTTGAAACTTTCTGAAAACAAATTCACCTTGTATATCCGCACCCCAGCCGGTGAAAGCACGGGCTGCTTCCTTTACATCATTTTCAGAATAATTACCACGACCCATGGTAAAAAGCTCCATCACTTCACGTGCAAAATTTTCATTGGGATGATCTTTTTTATTTTGATTATTATTTAAAAAGTTGATCATGGCGGCGCTTTTGCTCACTTCACGGAGAAGATCGCCAAAATTCCCAAGCGCATTCCTTCGGATAACATCCAGTAATAACTGCTGATAAAAAATATTCAGGTTGCGGGAAGCAAAATGACCATGCCAGAACAGGCTCATTTTCTCACGAAGCTGCGCTTGGCTTTGCACCATTTCATTGAGCCATGCGAGATTCAGGTTTTTAATATCGTGCTGCGACTGTTGCCGGAGCTGTTTTTTTTCATCTGCAGACAAATCTCCTTTCTTTAACTTCTGGATATCATTCATGCCCATCATTAAACCCTTCAGGGCATTGTCGGCAACATCAATGTATTTAGGAGAACCTGATGAATCTTTGAGAATTGATTTGGTCAGGTTTTTTTGAGACACCGAAGCAAACTGATCCAATGCATCCGCTCTTGGTCCGAAACCTGCACGCCACATCAGATGCTGATTTTTTAGCTGGTTGGTAATCGCCATTAAAAAATTTTCTATAAGACTAAATTAATGGCCAAAAGTTTAACCGGCCATTTTAAATCGTTTCTTAACCATTGATTTTTTAAATTTACACAGGAATTAATGCATGAATATCGTCAAAGCATTTAAATATTATTCCCCTCTTTTAATTTATGCGGGCGCATTCCGTTGCTTTACATCACACGGGATCATTTGTTATGCAACACTTTTTTATGCATGGGTTGTCATTCCCGTTCTTGAATTATTTCTGAAGCCCGATCATCAGAATTTAAGTGTGGCCGAAGAAGATATGGAAAAAGATAATAAATGGTACGATTTCATTTTGTATACAATCGCTTTGCTGCAAATCCCCGTTCTATTTTTGTTCCTATACTCTATGCAAGATATGACTCTGAGTATATCGGATAAAATAGCACGTATTGCAACCATGGGTTTATTATGCGGGGTATTTGGCATTAATGTGGGCCATGAATTAGGTCACCGCATGAATAAATTTGAACAGTGGCTGGCAAAAATTTCTTTATTAAGCTCTTTATACATGCATTTTTTTATCGAGCATAACAAAGGGCATCATAAGCATGTGGCTACGCCTGAAGATCCCAGCAGCGCAAGGCTTGGAGAACCTGTTTATTTATTTTATTTCAGGACGATTTGCTATTCTTATCTCAGTGCGTGGAAAATAGCGAACCGGGAAATGGAGAAAAAAAGTAAACCGGTATTAAGCCAGGAAAATGAAATGATACAAATACATATTATCGAAATCGGATTTGTTATTTTGATCGCATTTTTGTTTGGATTAAAAATCATGGCTTATTTTTTAATTGCCGCATTCATAGGAATACTGCTGCTTGAAACAGTAAACTATATCGAACATTACGGCCTTTCAAGAAAACAAATCGCCAACGGAAAATATGAACGCGCCATGCCCATGCATAGCTGGAACAGCGATCACGTGATCGGCAGGCTGATGCTCTTTGAATTATCGAGGCACAGCGACCATCACTACCTGGCAAGCAGGAAATACCAACTACTCCGTTATCATGAAGAATCACCGCAAATGCCTACCGGCTATCCAGGTATGATGATCTTATCTCTTGTTCCGCCACTTTGGTTTTACGTGATGAACAGAAAAATAAAGAAGGGTTGAACATTATTCGAAAAACCTTTCCTGAAAAAATCATCAATTGGAATCACGTTTCTTCCCTAATATAAACTCAATTCCGAATATAAAACTGCTGAAAAAATTTATTGAGAAGTTTGAAACATGGCCCCCGCTTTCTTTACTGTAATAGTAGACTATACCTCCGCAATCAGCATCCAATAATATTCCCGGAGCTATTTTGTAATAGATGCCCGGCGCAGCACCGATGATGTAATTGGTAATCGTAAAGTTTTTTTTAACGTTTGAACCAGCTGAGTCCAGCAGGGTATACGTGTTCTCAGACCATCCTAAACCTGCATTCACTCGTGCATAAACACCAAATTTTTGCCCCGAGGGAAAGAATTTTTTATAGAACAGGTTTGTACTTAAATCAAAATTATTATTGTTGGAATTGTTTTGTATATAATTCAGCGATAGGTTTAAACCAACCACTGCATTGTTACTAAGGGCATAGCCAATATGAGGAGTGATGTTGGCATTCGAATAAGCCGGGCTTGATCCATTGCTTGTGGTACTGAATCCAAAAGTTCCTCCTAACAACCAATCTCTTTTTTCTATTTGAGCTTGCAAAACGTTAGCAGAAATAATAATAAATGCAACGGGTAGTAGAAATTTCCTTTTCATGATTAATGATTTTTAATGATTAAAAAATAAATGTAAAAACAAAAAAAAGACACAGAATTAATTCTGTGTCTTTTTTCAAAGTTTTATGTTAGGTAAAACAAAAAGTAATTATTCAGTGCAGCGTTTGGAATTTTTATACAACAGATGAACCTCCAAAATATGAATGCAATGCTTCCGGCAAATTGATTCCGCTTTCAGTTTGGTTATTTTCAAGCAAGCATGCCACAATGCGTGGCAATGCGAGCGAGCTTCCATTTAATGAGTGAAGTAATTGTGTTTTATTATTAGCGTCTTTAAACCGTATCTTCATCCGGTTAGTCTGGAAACTTTCAAAATTGCTCACAGAACTTACTTCCAGCCACTTCTGCTGTGCAGCACTATACACTTCAAAATCATAAGTCTGGGCAGAAGTGAAGCCCATATCTCCTCCGCACAATTTTAGAATACGATAAGGAAGCTCCAGTGTTTGCATCAGTTTTTCCACATGACCAACCATTTCTTCCAGCACGTTGTAACTTTTCTGCGGATGCACCAACTGAACAATCTCTACTTTATCAAACTGGTGAAGACGGTTCAACCCGCGAACATCTTTTCCATAGCTGCCGGCTTCCCGCCTGAAACAGGGTGTGTAGGCGGTCATTTTAATGGGCAAGTCCGATTCTTTCACTATCTCATCCCGGTAAATATTGGTAACAGGCACTTCTGCCGTTGGAATCAAATAAAATTTATCTTCCGTAACAAAATACATTTGCCCTTCCTTATCCGGCAGCTGGCCGGTGCCGTATGCTGTTGCTTCATTCACCATAATTGGCGGCTGGAATTCTTTATAGCCCGCTGCAGTATTATAATCTAAAAAATACTGGATCAACGCCCGCTGCAATTTTGCTCCTTTGTTGATGTAAACCGGGAACCCGCTGCCTGTTATTTTATTTCCCAATTCAAAATCGATGAGGTTATATTTTTTTGCGAGGTCCCAGTGGGGAACTGCATTTGCAGGCAGTTGAGGTTTGCTTCCGCCTTCACGTACAACAACATTGTCTTCTGCAGATTTGCCAGCAGGTACTTGTGGCGAGGGGAGATTGGGTAACCGTAGTATGAGGTCATTCAATTTATTTTCTGTTAGCTTAAGTTCTTCGGCAATGGGTTCCAAAGAAGATTTAAGAGAGGCTACTTCGCTTTTTTTGATTTCAGCATTCTTATTTTCCCCTTTAGCCATCAATTGCCCGATTGCTTTCGAAGCTGCATTTATTTTTGATTGTGTATTATCAGAATCGGTTTGTAATTTCTTCCTGTTGTTATCAAGTTCTATGATATCGTCTACAAGATTTATTTCTTTAAAATTCCTGATACCTAATCTTTCTTTTACGAGGTCTTTATTTTCCCGTATGAATTTAACATCTAACATTTCCTGAAAATTTTTGCAAAGGTAATTGTTGCCGGGCACAGAACCAATCCGGCATCATGCAACAAATACCGGGGGAAATAATTAATTTAGAAATTAATTTCAATATTCATTTTTATGTTAGACATCAGTATGATTACTACCAGTATTTCACTGGAGGGGTATAAGATCACTAAAAATCTTGGCGTCGTGAGGGGTATTACCGTTCGGTCAAGGAGCCTGATTGGTAATATAGCCGGCGGGCTTCAAAGCCTTGTTGGCGGCAGGCTTTCAGTATATGTTGACCTTTGTGAAACTTCCCGTGAAGAAGCTTACCAGCAAATGCTGCAGCATGCCGTGCAACGTGGGGCCAACGCAATTATTAATATGCGTTATGATGCCAATGAAATTACGGATGGCATTACCGAAGTACTGGCTTATGGTACTGCTGTTGTAGTTGAAAAGATAGATTGAAGTCAAAGTGCTGCTCAGCTATTATTCGTTTTATTTCCCGCATATACATCCGGGTTATGCCTGTGCATGAATTTTGAAGCATCACCAATCGGGGTAAATCCGTATTTTTTATATAACTCATGTGCATCTCTGGTAATAAGCATCCATCTTCTCAAACTTTGCAATTCATCATGTTTAATGATGATCTCCATCAGCCATTTACTTAAGCCAAGACCTCTGTATTCCTCGTCAATAAACACATCTCCCAAATATGCAATGGTTGCTTTGTCCGTAATAATCCTGGCAAACCCGATTTGTGTTTCTTCTTTATACACACCAAAACACATTGAACCTTCAATGGATTTTTTAACTACCTCAAAAGGAATATTTGCCGACCAATATGATTTTTGAGAAAGATAATGATGAACAAATTCTATATTCAACAAATCCTTTTCATCTGAAACTATAAATTTATCCCTCGTCCAAATCATTTTATTTTTTTTACAAAATTAGGGCAGAAGTTAAAAGCTGCGGCATTAATGACCATTCTCCATTCACCTATCTTTGCAGAATGGCAGATGCTGTAAATGATTTACAAACCAGGTGGTGGACGTTAGAAGCAAGGCTTACGGAACGTTTCGGAAAAAAACCCGATATGGAAGCGATTTTATTTCTGATCGGCATCCAGGAATTCGGCGACTTCAGAAAAAAATTTACAAAAGAGCAAAAACAAGACCTGATGCATATTGCCGTATGCAGTTTGTTTGCCCAGAGTGGATACTACGAATTGGAACAAGTAGATGAAGACGGATGGCCACATTTCAGGCAGCTAAAAACTTTGCCAATAATGACAACGGCTGAGCAGGAGAATTTTCTTAAAGATCACATACTGCTTTATTTTGATAACATGGGTTTCTAAAATTAGCGTTTACAAACAAGCAATCCTTTGAACACATACTGATAATTTCAATAGAAAATATAATGCATAGAATTTTTCTGCCGGCTGTTTTGATGTTCGTGCCTTTTTTCTCATGCAATCCTAAATTGGCAAACGGCCTGAGAAAAAATGATTTGAAAAAAGATATTGAAATGATAACTGACAAAGGTACTATGATTATCAGGTTGTCAGATTCCACCCCACTTCATAGAAATAATTTTTTAAAATTAGTTAAGCAAGGTTATTATGACAGTATGCTTTTTCATCGGGTAATAAAGAATTTTATGATTCAAAGCGGAGACCCGAACAGTAAACATGCAAAGCCCGGAGAGTTATTGGGTGAAGGCGGGCCCGGCTATAGCATACCTGCTGAATTCCGTCCGGGCTTATTTCATTATAAAGGAGTTATTGCAGCAGCCCGTGAAGGAGACGTTGTGAATCCTAAAAAAGCAAGCAGCGGCAGCCAGTTTTATATTGTTCAGGGAAAAAAATTTACAGAAGAAATTTTTGAAAAAGCCGCTAAAAGAGCCGGCAGAAAAATTACTGCTGCACAAAAAGAAATATACATGACCAGAGGCGGCACTCCACATTTGGATGGAAACTATACAGTTTTCGGAGAAGTAATTAATGGGTGGGGGGTTATTGATTCCATTTCACTGGCAAAAACAGATAGCAACGACAGGCCTGTTACGGATATCCATATCATAAAAGCCAGGTTAATAAAAAGAATCAAATAAATCCCGTGCATCATGAAATATTCCGAAGCCTTTTTGTAATATTTGCAACAAATTTTTTATTATGAATTTTCCCGAAGACCTTCGATACACAAAAGATCACGAGTGGATAAAAATTGAAAACAATGACACCGCGATTGTAGGCATTACTGATTTTGCCCAGAAAGAATTAGGCGATATCGTTTATGTAGAAGTAGAAACCATAGGGCAAAACCTTCCTGCAGAATCAGTTTTCGGAACTGTGGAAGCAGTGAAAACAGTTTCAGATTTATATCTTCCGGTTGATGCAACCATTTTGGAACTTAATCCTGCTCTAGCCAATTCTCCAGAGCTTATAAACTCAGATCCTTATGGCGAAGGCTGGATGGTAAAAATCAAATTGAGCAATCCTGCTGATATTAATAAACTGATGGACGCAGCCTCATACCAGGCAACAGTAAGCTAATGGAAGAACGATAACATAATTTTTTGGGGATCAACAATAAATATAGCGAGCAGGAGCTGATAGCCGCTCTAAGGGCCAGAGAAGAGCAGGCCTATAGTTATTTATATGATAATTATTCCGGGGCTTTATACAGTATCGTGAACCAAATAGTTGCTGATAATGAGCTTGCAAATGATGTGTTGCAGGAAGTTTTTATAAACATCTGGCGAAAGATTGAGAGCTATGATTCCTCAAAAGGAAGACTTTTTACCTGGATGCTGAATATTGCCCGAAATGCATCCATTGACATGGTTAGGTCTAAAAGCTTTCAGAATGCCAAAAAAAACCAGGAACTCCCGGATAACGTAAATAGCCAGGTTATTCTTGATACTGATCACATAGGCCTTAGAAAGACCCTGGAAAACCTTAAAGAAGAACACCGAATACTTATTGAGCTCGCATATTTTAAAGGCTATACTCACGAAGAAATAGCGGAAATAGAAGCGATACCGTTAGGTACAGTAAAAACTCGTATAAGAAATGCTTTATTACAGTTAAGACAATTTTTAAAATAAAAGTGAACGTACAAGAATACATATCGAGTGGCATTATTGAGAGCTATGTCCTCGGACTTGCAAGCCCGGATGAGCGTTCGGAATTTGAACGTATGTGCGATTATTATCCAGAATTAATTAAAGCCCGTGAAGAATTCGAATTGTCCCTTGAAAAAAATTTATTATCCAATGCCACAAAACCCCCTCCTGGTTTAAAAACCGAAATTTTTTCAAAATTAAGACCTGAAGTTATTGGTGACGGAAACGCCCATGCTGAAAAACAAACAGAAACAGCACTTGTTGTGCCAATAAGAGGGGTTCGGTATGTGGCAGTTGCTTCTATTGTTTTATTAATTGCAAGTACTTTACTCAACTATTATTTCTTTACTCAATATAAAGAATACAGTATAAAATATCAGCAATTGGTACTCAACCAGACACAGGTAGCTTCTGCCAATGAAATACTACAAACAAAACTGCAGGATTATGAGTCTATACTAAACCTCATCAAAAATCCTGCAATGGCCATAGTGAAAATGCCTGGCACTCCTAAAAGCCCAAGTCCGAGCAGCCTCACCACCATTTATTGGGATACCAGGTCAAAAGATGTTTATTTACTTGTCAATAATCTTCCACAACCTGAATCAAACAAACAATACCAGCTTTGGGCATTGGTGAATGGCAAACCGGTTGATGCAGGAGTTTTCGAATTCAATACTGACTCTCTTTCTCTTATAAAAATGAAAACAATACCGAAGGCACAGGCTTTTGCAATTACCCTCGAGAAAAGAGGCGGCAGTCTGACGCCTACTATGCCTATCTATGTTTTAGGGAAAACCTCCTAACTTATAATACGAATATTTTGTTTCATTATACATCCGCAGTTCTTGTATAAATAATACCGTTAACTTCATCGGTTCAGAATTATAATTCTATGCTTGAAATAAACCAGCCTTATTGCAGATATTTTACTTTTTTTGCATGATGAATTTTTCCACCCACATACAAATTTTATTAAGCAAAATATATATACCTGTTTTCTGGACAATAGTTGTCGTATTTCTTCTTTGTATACCCGGTACAATGCTTCCTAATGAGCAGAATTTCAGCATCCCTTATTTCGACAAGATTGTTCACATGATTCTTTTTGGCATGTTCGTTTTTTTGTGGTGTTTTTATTTGAATGGAAGACATTATAATTCGAAAAGGTTGGTTCTGCTTTTTTTTATTGTTTTTATTCTTGCTGAAGCATTAGGTATTGCAATGGAATTCGTCCAAAAATGCTGTGTACCATTTCGTGATTTTTCAAAAGGAGATATTATTGCAGACCTGTTAGGTGCCGGTATTGCCTATGGTATATGCAACACGTTTTTGATTGGGGAAAATAATTCTCAATAATTTTTTGACTGTTTCATTTAATTCCCAAGTAAGGGATTGCAAAATTTAATATGCAGACCTTCGCGTCCGCTAAAATTCCCATTCAAGAAAAATTTTTGAATATTCAGATTTATACACCGGAAAATGTTGGGCGTTTACCTAAAAAATTAAGCCCCTGTGGAAACAGGGGCCGTAACCAAAACTAACTGCTTATGAGAAAATTGACTGCTTTGTGAGAGTCAATAGAAAAGACTGATTATAATAACGCAAAACAGATGCCAATAGTATGAACAGCTGTTAATAAACGTTTAAAAGAGCTAAATTCCAATTCAATATCAAATATACGATACAAAATTCCTATCTCACTTTCCCTTTTTGGGGTATAACAATTTATTAGCACTCTCTCCCATCGTATACATATATAAAGACGACGGAAAAAAGAAAAAGTTTACCGGGGTTAAGTTAAAAAAATCAAAAAGCGTTACCGAATCCGAGTAACGCTTTTAAAACATTTATTTCCATGCAGATATTAGGCATTTCCGAATAAGCCTTTAATCTTGTCCATAATCCCTGCTCCGCCGCCCTGTCCAAGATTTCCCAGAAGCCCTTCCAACCCACCTTGTTGCCCCCCCGTAAGGTGGTTTAAAATTCCCTGAATGTCGAAACTGTTATCATTGGGATCATTTGTTTTATGAACAAGACTCTGGATAACATTAGGAATCAAGTTGCTGGCAATCCCGTTTGCTTGGCTTTGCCCCAGCCCGAATTTATTTATCAAACTTTGAACAAAATTGCCCGAAATATTTTGAACAGCCGGCTGAGACGCAATATTACCTCCATGACCTTGTAAAAGCCCGAGCACATCCTGAATTTTCCCCTGTGAAATCATGTCTTTTAAACCGGCTACAATTGAATTTCCTGCTTCCGCAACAGCGGCATCATTTTGATTGTTTGGTATTGCAGGGTTGTTAATAATAGCTTCGCCTGCATGCTGCTTAACAAGATCGATAAGATTTTCTAACATAAAAAAATTTTTAGCAATGTACGATTTACGAAATTATACCATTCAAAAAAGAAAGGAATTTTTCATTTATACCCAATATCGTTTGGAATAAACGATTCAAAAAATTGAAATTAAACCGCGCTGATTAACTCATGAAATTCATCAAACCAGAACCTGAAAAAATCAGCCATACATTTAATTCTGCTTTGCCATTTTCTCAGAGTTTTCTGCAAACTGTAATGCATCTATAAATTCCTGGATATTTCCGTTCAGTACATCATCCAGGTTATAAACTGTAAGCCCTATCCTGTGGTCAGTAACTCGGCCCTGGGGAAAATTATAAGTCCTGATTTTTGCGCTTCTGTCACCAGTGCTTACCAGGCTTTTTCTTTGACGTGCTATCTCCTCTTCCTGTTTTCGCACCTGTTCTTCGTATAATTTAGTACGAAGCATTTGCATGGCTTTTTCACGGTTGCCTAACTGTGTCCTTTCTGTCTGGCAAACGACAACGGTGCCGGTAGGTATATGCGTCAGAAAAACTTTGGTCTCCACTTTGTTTACATTCTGCCCACCAGCCCCCCCACTCCTTGCTGTTTCCATTTTTACGTCACTTTCCTTAAGTTCTACATCTACTTCTTCTGCCTCCGGCATTACAGCGACAGTAGCTGCACTGGTATGCACACGCCCGCTTTGCTCGGTATCAGGCACGCGTTGTACCCGGTGAACACCACTCTCAAATTTCAACGTACCATACACATCATCTCCGATTACTTCTACCTGCACTTCTTTATAACCGCCAACTGTACCTTCACTCTCACTTAATATTGAAGTTTTCCAGCCCCGCTTTTCGCAGTACTTAATATACATACGGAGTAAATCGCCTGCAAATAAGCTTGCCTCATCACCACCTGTGCCGGCACGTATTTCAAGAATGGCATTCTTTTCATCCTGCGGGTCTTTGGGAATCAACAATTGCCTGATAGCAGCTTCCATTTTTTCTTTTAGGCCATCCAACTGCGGTGCTTCTGCTTTTGCCATTTCACGAAGTTCCGCATCATCCCCGTTCAGCGCTTCTTTATAAAAGGCAATATCATTAATCAGTTTCCTGTATTCTTCATAACTTCTCACAATCTTTTCAAGACTGCGATATTCTTTGCTCATGGCAGTAAATTTCCTATTGTCGCTCACAATTTCTGGGTTACTGAGCGCAACACTCAAATCATCAAACCTTGCCTTTATCGCTTCCAGCTTATCTAACATAGTTTGTTTACTTTCGTCAATATTGCGGTGAAGAATTAACCATGAATAATAACCTAAAACCTGATAGCTGTTAACTATCTGTAGTAACCGGTAACCATTCACGATCGGCTGTTCATCAAAAGCCGCAAAGTTAAACGATTCAAAATTGAAATGACTTATAGAAAATTTAAAGCTGATTTTTTGTTTACCGGCCATGAGATGTTGGGCGGAAGCCATGTCTTGGTTACTGATGAGGCAGGCATTGTTGAGGATATTATTCCTTTTACTGAAGCTGGAGAGGGCGTAGAAAAACTTACAGGCATTCTTTCCCCCGGCTTTATTAACTGTCACTGCCACCTGGAATTATCTCACATGCAAGGATTAGTACCTGAAAAAAAAGGGTTAGTTGATTTTTTATTATCGGTCATTAAACAAAGAAATTTTTCTCAGGATATTATCCGGCAGGCCATACAAGACGCAGAAAGACAAATGCTAAAAAATGGTATTGTAGCCGTGGGGGATATTTGTAATACAAACGATACTATTCCGCAAAAAAATAAAGGGAATTTATATTATCACAGTTTTATTGAGACCATTGGTTTTCCCGAAACTATTGCAGCACAAAGATTCAAAAGCAGCCAGGAAATGTACAACCAGTTTACAGGTCAAGGTACTTTGCCTGCTAATTCCTGTTCCATTGTACCTCACGCTCCTTATTCAGTTTCCAATAAACTATTTGAACTCATCGCAAACAACCCTGATCACAAACTGCTCACAATACACAACCAGGAATCTGAAGAAGAAAATATTTTCTTTGAAACCGGAAAAAGTGATTTTCAGAGATTGTATAGATCTCTTGGTGTTGATATTTCATTTTTTAAACCTTCAGGGAAAAGAAGCCTTGAAACGTATTTGCCATATTTTAACCCAAACCAGTCGTTAATCCTGGTGCATAATGTATCGACCAATGAGGAAGACATGAAATCAATCGGCAGCCGGCAGCCGGCAGCTGGCCGAATTGCATCCCTCAAACCAGAACCTGCAAACTTATTCTTTTGCCTTTGCCCGAATGCCAATAAATATATTTCTGATCAGTTACCCGATATTGACTTATTCATGAAACATAATTGCAAAATAGTTATTGGCACGGACAGCCTTGCTTCCAATTACCAGTTAAGCATACTGGAAGAATTAAAAACCATTCAGAAAAACTTCCCAGGCATTGATACTGGAATATTATTGCAATGGGCAACATCGAATGGCAGTGATGCATTACAGGTAACTACAACAAAAGGGAGTTTTGCAAAAAGAAAACAGCCAGGCATTGTACTTATTAATAATATTGAAAACGGAAGATTAACCGCAAAATCCATGGCAGAAAGAATTTTATGATGAGAAAGATTATTATTGCTACTTTTTATGCAAGTAATTCCTGTAGCACAGGTAATGATTTTACGATACCGAAATCCTGGATATGCAATGCAAAAAAATTTTTATACGCATTCAGTAATACCACTCTTATTTCCCTGTTCAAATTAATTTCTCTTAATTCACCAGGCTGCATGGTTTTTAATAATTGCGATGTTACCAGGCTGAGTTTTTCTTCCAGGTAATGTCCATGCAAAGGTCTTTCGTTTACAAAAAAGCCCTCCTGTAAATCAAGAATATTGTCTTTTTCAGAATAATTATCGTCTATTTTAAGTCCAAAAAAAGAGGTGAGGTGCAGTGAAAAATACAATGCATAGTTGGCAAGCACCATATCAGCACTTTCATCCAGGTTAATAAATGCATCTTCCGCAAAAGAAAAAAGTTCACTATTGGTTTCTGGTTGCTTCAGGCATTTCTGGAAAAGTTCTATCATGAACAGTGCCACTGAATTTTTCAGCACATCAAAAAAAATATTCTTATATAAATAGCCCCATTTAAATTCTTTGATTCGTTGCAGGCTCTTTAATTCATTATGATATACTTCGAGATCAAGAATAGCAGCCGGTTGAAAAAGATTTGCCAGGCCCATTCCTTTTTTCGAAGAGGACCTGACACCATTTATTAAATAAGATTGCCTGCCGAATAATTCAGTATATATATCGGCAATCAGGCTGGTTTCACCATATTTCACGGTACGTAAAACGATGCCGCTTGTTTTATGAATGGCAGTCATTACAATAATCAAATAATGATTTCAAAGTTAGCTGAAAGAAAAAGGGACACAAAAGACATTTAAAATGGCTTTCTTTGCGGTGCAAATAAGAATTATTATTCAAGTTAAACAACATGTGGGAACGTATCGCTCATTTTGTTCTTAAGAATCGTATTTTATTATTATTCGTATTGGTGGCTTCTACAGCTTTCATGGCCTACCATGCCTCCAAAGTTCAGTTAAGCTATGAATTTACCCGTGCTATCCCGACTAATAACCCAAAATATGCCGCCTATCAGGATTTCAAAAAGAAATTCGGCGATGACGGCAACCTGATGCTGATGGGGTTACAGACTGACAAACTTTTCGATAAAGATGTTTTTAATGATTACATCGCTTTAAGCGATCAATTAAAAAAAATGAGGGGGGTTGAAGGAGTTATCAGCATTCCATCAGCCAGCAATCTCGTAAAACAAGACAGTTCGGAAAAATTAAAAGTACTTCCGGTTTTTCCCGATACGATTTTATCCCAGTCAGCAATTGATAGCGGTAAAAAAAAGTTTTTCAGTCTGCCTTTTTATAATGGGCTTCTCTACAATCTCCAGTCGGAGACTTACCTCATGGCAATTAATGTGAACAAGGATATCATGAACACTGCGGAAAGAAATGTAGTGGTCAGTGCACTAACCGCACCTTGTGTTGAATTCGGTAAAAAGCACAACATGGAAGTTTACCTTAGCGGAAGCCCTCTTATCCGCACCAATATGGCTACAAGGGTGGCAACGGAAACAAAATGGTTCTTAACCGGTTTCGTACTGCTTTCCGCTTTCATTCTGTATTTGTTTTTCCGAAGCTTCAGCACTATGCTGCTTTCCGTTGCAGTCGTAATCATCGGAGTGGTCTTCAGCCTGGGCAGTATTCATTGGTTTGGCTATAAAATAAGTTTATTAAACGCATTAATACCACCACTGCTTGTAGTGATTGGTGTACCAAACTGCATTTATTTCCTGAATAAATATCATTCTTCGTTTAAAGATAAGCGTGACAAAAGAGCTGCGCTGATAGAAATGATCAGGAGAATGGGCATTGTTACTTTATTCTGCAATATTGCAGCTGGTATCGGCTTCGGAGTATTCGCCCTTACCAAAAGCGCCATTTTAAAAGAATTTGGCATAGTAGCCGGGGTGAATATAATGCTGCTCTTTTTTATTTCTTTCATATTAATTCCAGTTGTGCTGAGTTACTTGCCCGACCCTAAAGCCATGCACATGCGTTATCTTGAAAACAAATGGCTCACCGCTGTGCTGGATAAATTGGAAACATGGTCCTTGCATCATCAAAAACTGATTTATACCATTACGTTTATTGTGCTTGTATTTTCAATATCAGGAATTTTCAGATTGCGGTCAGAAGCGTTTATTGTAGATGATTTACCCAAAACCGATAAAATTTATACAGACCTTAAATTTTTTGAAAAGAATTTTCATGGGGTAATGCCTCTTGAAATTGTGATTGACACCAAAAGAAAAAACGGGTTAAAGATCAACCCACTGAAAACATTTGAAAAAATTGATTCACTTTCAAAATATATTGCCCGAAAGCCAGAGATGGCAAAACCACTCTCGATTGTTGAAGGCTTGAAATTTGCACGACAGGCCTATTATGATGGCGACAGTTCAAACTTCGGGTTACCCAATCAATTTGATATTGCATTTCTTGCACCTTATTTGAGCGCAAAAGCAAATAATAACAGCAGCAAAAAAAATAGCCTGATGAAACTGGTCAACTCGTTTGTTGACAGTAACAACCAGCAAACAAGGATTAGTGTAAACATGGCTGATGTAGGAACCATGAAATTGCCCGGCATATTGAATGACCTTGAAAATAAATCAAAACAGATATTTGATTCAAGCAAATACTCCATTCAACTTACCGGCAGCAGTGTTACTTTTTTGGAAGGGGGTATTTTCATTATTAATGGGTTAAGGGATAGTATTATCTGGGCCTTTGTCTTAATTGCAGCTTGTATGCTTTATCTTTTCAGATCATTAAGGATTTTGTTATGCTCACTAATTCCCAATACCATTCCCTTAATCATTACTGCCGGCATTATGGGCTGGGTGGGCGTTCCGCTAAAACCCTCAACTGTTCTTGTTTTCAGCATTGCATTGGGAATTGCCATCGATATTACAATCAGGTTTTTGGTTAACTACAAACAGGAGCTTGCCTTAAGCACCGCCAGTGAAACTGAAACCGTGATTGCTACCATTCACAGTACAGGTATCAGTATTATTTATACTTCTTTGGTTTTAATAACCGGTTTCGCAATTTTCTGTTTCAGTAACTTCGGCGGCACAAAATCATTGGGGTGGCTGACATCACTTACATTAGTCATGGCAACACTGACCAACCTGATTTTTCTTCCGGCACTCCTGATCACACTTGCAAAAAACAAAAACAGGTTACCGGTTAATAAAAAATAAAAAAATGCCGAGCGGAATTAATCCCGTAAGTGCGTAACGTAAGAAAAGCCGAATCTTAGTATTCTGTCTGGAACGAAAATTAAAAAATTATTTTTTATTGCAACGCTTCTTTTAATTTATTTTCAAGTGCTGAGCCCCGAAGTTCCTGGCCAATTATTTTTCCCTGAGGATCTATTAATATATTGAATGGTATTCCTTCGAATTTATATACATCAACGGCTTTGCTGCTCCAATATTTCAGGTCACTGACATGTGTCCACGCCAATCCATCTTCTTTAATCGCCTGTTGCCAGGCATCCTTATCTTTATCAAGCGACACACCCAATACGGCAAAATTTTTATTCCTGAATTCGTTATAAGCTTTTACCACATTGGGATTTTCAGCCCTGCATGGTCCGCACCAGCTCGCCCAGAAATCTACCAGCAGGTATTTGCCTTTAAAAGAGGAGATCGGGATGATTTTCCCATTAGCATCCGGCAAATTCAAATCAGGGGCTTGTTGGCCGACCCACGAAGCAGAAGCACTTTGCTGTGCCTGCTGCTGGGCCAATGCCTTCTGCAGGTCATAATTTTTTTTCATATCCATAAGCAGGTCATTTGACGGGAATTTTTTGAAAGAAGCATACAGCGCCGATTCAAACTCCTGCTGCGAAAAGCTTCGTGATGCCCAGTTTAAAGCTAACCCGGTGACAGTGCCGTTCGCACTGGTTTGAAAAAAATGTTTGAAAAAATTATTGAGGCTTTCCACATCATTATTTTTTTGTGTGATGGCTGCCAGCACGACACTGTCTGGCGCATTTATTTTTTTCAGGCTGTCTATCTCCGCAAAATCCTGTCCTACCTGGTAATTTTTCTTTCCCAAATCCCTGATCAGGTTTTGCAAAATCTTTGTCGCATCAGAATTTTCTACAGTATAAAAATCATCTTTACTTGCAAGATCCACATTAATGGTAACTTTCGAAACATCATTTACCAATGGAATAGCTAAAAGATTATCCCCGAAAACCAATTCATAGACTCCTTCTTTTTTTACTTTTCCCGTAAGCCTGAATGAATTTGCATTGCCAGATATCAGCGCAGAATCAATTGCCAAAGGGTTCTGATCTTTACCATAATACACTTCCACTAAAAAAACTTTACCTGAAATTTTGCCATTGGCAGAAGCTGAAAATAATTTATCTGCATTTTTATAGTTACCTGTCACCACAAATTTCCCATTACCGCCCTGCATACAGGAATACTGTATGAAAAATGCAGCAGCAATCATTAATATCAAAACTTTCTTCATTGAAATTTTTTTAAGTGTAAAATCTATAATTATAATCAGCCTTCCAGTTTTTCAAGCAATAGTTTATTGGTTATTTTCGGGTCGGCTTTTCCTTTTGAAATCTTTTTCACTTCTCCCACAAACAAGCCTATTAACCCCTTTTTACCTTTTTTGTATTCACTCACTTTATCAGGCATCGATGCCAGGGCTTGTTCAACCCATTTTAATACCTCATCTGAATCTGAATTTTGCAGGAGATTTAACCTGGTGGCTACCTGCAAAGGGTCAATGTTTCCTTCTTTTACCAGTTCGGGAAAAATTCTGGAGGAAGCCACAGAAAAATTTACTTTATTATCATCAATTAACAAAATAAGCCGGGCCAAGGTTTGAGCTGGTAATGAAAAATCTTTTGTTGAAATACCATTTTCATTCAGGTAAGATTTTACCGGCCCGAGCAACCAGTTAGCAGCTGCTTTATAATTTTTGGTTTCTTTTATCAGCAATTCGAAATAATCGGCCATTTCTTTATCATCACAGATCACTCCAGCATCATATTCCGGCAAATGCAGTTGCTGTGTGTATTTTTTTAGAAGTTCATCAGGCAATGCTGGAATTGTCTTACGGGCATTTTCCAAAAACTCATCTGTAATATTGAATGGAGGAAGATCAGGGTCAGGAAAATAGCGATAATCATTTGCTTCTTCTTTTGTGCGAAGCGCAAAGGTTGTTCCATTGCTGGCATCAAAACTTCTTGTTTGTTGTACAATGGCTTCGCCATTTTCAAGAAGCCCGATCATTCTTTTCGCTTCGTATTCAATAGCACGTTTCACATTGCGTATGGAGTTAAGGTTTTTTACTTCTACTTTGGTACCTAATTTCAGGTCCCCCCTTTTTCTGACAGAAATATTGGCATCACACCGCATACTTCCCGCTTCCATATTACCATCGCAAACTTCAAGATAGCGCAATATTTTACGGAGCTCTGTAAGGTAAGTATAAGCTTCATCCCCGCTACGGATATCCGGCTCCGTTACTATTTCAATTAAAGGAACACCCGCTCGGTTATAATCAATACAGGTATTATAAGCATCTACATCGTGCAGGCTTTTTCCTGCGTCTTCTTCAAGGTGTATCCGGTTAAGCGTAATATTTTTTTCAGCTGATGCTGTTTTGATTTTAACATATCCACCCTTACAAATCGGTGTGGTGTGCTGTGAAATCTGGTATCCCTTAGGTAAATCAGGATAAAAATAGTTTTTGCGGGCAAAATAATTATGACGCGCTATCTCGCAATGACAGGCAAGCCCCATTTTTACAGCGTATTCAACCGCTGTTTTATTCAGTTTTGGCAATGTACCTGGGTGCCCAAGTGTAATCGGGCTTACATGAGTATTCGGCTCACCACCAAATGCAGCGCTGTCGCCGCAAAACAATTTCGTTTTAGTAAGCAATTGTGCATGCACTTCAAGCCCTATCACTGTTTCGTATGAATTATAATCTATCGACATTTTCTTAGCCTGTTGAACCACAGGGAAACGTTGTGGTTGAATCCGCAAAAATACTTTATTCGTAGTTATTTTCTGTCAGCAGCATGACGAATAATGAAAATAAAAAAGCTGCCTTGCGGCAGCTTTTTTAAAACGAATGGCTGTAAAACTATAAATCCGCTGTTTTCAGTTTCTTAGGAATTTTTATTTCCACTTCTTTGGAAGCTCCATCCCTTGTTAAATTAATTTTATATGAAATTTTATTGCGGTTTTCGCGTGCCAGGTTAGCCAATGATTCTGCACTATTAACTGTTTTACCATCAAACTGTGTGATGATATCCCCTTCTTTGATACCAGCTTTTTCAGCAGGTGATTCATCATCCACATCCAGCACTTTCACGCCTTTCCCATCTTCTGTATCCTGTGCTTTGATGCCAAGTTTCGGTCTGTCGGTATTCCAGGAATAAGAAAAAGCACGCGGTGCATATATCCTGTCTAAATTCGAAAGCCCGCTCATATCCATATCAGGCATTTTGAAGTTGTAGGTACCGGTATAATTGAATGCCGCATTCTTTCCCAGGGTTGCAACTACCTGCCGTTCTTTTCCATCACGTATATACGTCACCGTTACTTTGTCTTCAGGTTTGAATTTATGAATGGCTTCGGTAAGCTGTGACGGACCTTCAATCTTTATGTCATTGATCTTTATAATGATATCATCTTTTTGCAGGCCTGCTTTTTCAGCCCCGCTGTTTTCAGTAATATCGGTAATTTTTGCTCCTTTACCATCGTAATTCTCAGATGACACACCTAAAAAAGCAGCATTAAACATTTTCTTCATTGGGAATTCTCCATTGTAAGACCAATTCCTGAACGGGGAAGTACGAATATTCATATTTCCATCAGGTGCAGTCAAAACAAATGCATCGGCATCAGGGCCTTCGCCAATTCTCTTTTCAATAGTCACATCATCCCCATGATAATCATCAGAAGGTTTTCCGTTAATAAATACCTTACCGTCTTTTACTTCAACGGTAATTTTAATGTCTTTATCATTTTTCTTTTTTATAACGATTTTTTCTTCACTCTTCACTTTTGCCGCCCCGTCAGGCACAATAACTGGCGGGGGAGGTGGCGGTGGGGTGTCCTGTGCAATTGATTTGGAATAGAGGATGAATACAAGTGCCGCCATGCCGGAAGCTTTTAATAAATATTGTTTCATTGTTGCAATTTTTGTTGATTTAATTATCTACGTGAAGTTTCGTATATCAAATATAGGAGTTTTTTTGAAATACGAAAAATTTCGGAAATGTTAAAATAAGGCAGATGGGAGAAAGAAAGTCCGGAAGCAACTGCATGTATTTTGAACAGCCTTCCGGACTTCCTGACTTTCTAACTTCTCAAACTTATAACAGCGCTTTCACCTGCTCAATTGCGGCTTGTAAATTACTTGCATCCTGCCCGCCGGCAGTAGCTAATGTTTTTTGCCCGCCGCCGCCGCCTTTAATGATTGGCGCAACATGCTCCTTAATGATTTTATGAGCATCAAGGGCTTTTGCAGCTACCACATTATCTGCAATACTAACCGCGGCGAATGGCTTTCCGCCAATATTTGCACAAAGCACAATTACAAAATCACGCAAATGGTTTTTAAGATCAAAGCAAAGTTTTTTCAGTGCCTCCGCAGAAGTAACTTCAACAATACTGCCAATGAAATTGACCTGGTTGATGATCTCATCTTTTTGCAGCAGATCGTTACGCACAGCAACCAACTGTCTTGCTTCAAGATGTTCGATATGTTTTTTCAGTTCCGAACTTTCAGCTAATAAATTCTCAATTGATTTTTTGAGGTCTTTCGGATTTTTTAAAGATTCACGGATTGCACGAATTTGTGCAAATTCGTTGTTAATAAAATCTTCCGCAGCTTTCCCGCCTACTGCTTCAATGCGGCGAACGCCCGCTGCAACTGCTGTTTCATGTTCAATCTTAAAAAAGCCCAGTTCGCCAGTCGCACCGACATGTGTTCCGCCGCAAAGCTCAACGGAATAATTCGGATCAATGACAACAACTCGGACTATATCTCCATATTTTTCGCCGAACAAAGCCATGGCGCCGAGTTTTAGCGCTTCATCCTTCGGCATTTGCTTGATGACGACAGGAATATTTTCACGGATCTTTTCATTCACCAATGCTTCAATTTCTGCCAGCTCTTCATCCGTCACTTTTGCAAAATGCGAAAAGTCGAAACGAAGATGTTCATTATTTACCAAAGAACCCTTTTGTGCAACATGCGTTCCAAGTACTTGCCTTAATGCAGCATGCAACAAATGTGTGGCGGAGTGATGAATTGCTGTTGATTTTCTTTCAACCGTATCAACCTTTGCCAAAACAGGTTCACTTAAATCATTAGGGATAACTTCAGCGACATGAATAATCAAATCATTTTCTTTTTTGGTATCGATGATTTGAATGCTGTCTTCAGGAAAAATCAATTCGCCGGTATCACCCACCTGACCACCACTTTCGGCATAAAAAGGAGTATTATCAAGAACGATATGATAAAGCTGTTTATCCTTTGCTTTTACTTTTCTGTATTTGATCACTTTTGCAGCAGCTTCCAAAGAATCATAGCCCACAAATTTCGTTTGAGCATTTTCATCAAGGATAATCCAGTCTTCGGTATCGATGGCAGTTGCGGCGCGAGAGCGGGCTTTTTGTTTTTGCATTTCAACATTGAAACCTGCTTCATCAACTGTTAATCCTTTTTCTTTTGCAATCAACTTTGTCAAATCCAATGGGAATCCATGGGTGTCATAGAGCTCAAATGCAACATTACCTGGTAAAATAGAAGCTTCTTTTTTTTCGCCCTTATGAAGTGCTAATCCTTCTAATGACATGAACATATCCACTCGCAAAAGACCATTAAACAAAGTCTTCAAAAAACTCTCTTCTTCTTCTTTGATAACTCTTGCTACAAAATCTTTTTGCTTTTCCAATTCAGGAAAAACATTTTCAAATTGATTGGATAATAACGGAACCAACTGAAATAATAATGGCTGCTTATAATTCAGGTAAGAATAATAATAACGGACCGCGCGGCGAAGTATGCGGCGTATCACATAACCTGCGCCTGTGTTTGAGGGTAATTGACCATCAGCAATACAAAATGAAATGGCACGGATATGGTCGGAAAGAACACGGAATGCAACATCTTGTTTGCTGTCTGTGTTCAGATATTTTTTGTTCGTAATTTTTTCTACTTCAGCAATTGTCCCGGTAAAAATATCCGTATCATAATTGCTTATCTTTCCTTGCAGCACCCGCACTAATCTTTCCAGGCCCATGCCGGTGTCAACATGTTTGGCAGGCAAGGGCTCAAGTGAACCGTCTTTTAACCGGTTAAACTGGATGAATACATTATTCCATATTTCCATCACCATTCCGGTGTCATCATTGTTTACCAAAGAATGACCATCATTATTGGCTTCTGGTCTTGTGTCGTAATGTATTTCTGTGCAGGGGCCGCAAGGGCCGGTATCGCCCATTTCCCAGAAATTATCTTTTTTATTGCCCATCAGGATGCGGTCTTCCGGAATCCATTTTTTCCATTCGTGGTATGCTTCTTCATCTTTCGGCAAACCTTCTTTTTCATCTCCTTCAAAAACGGTCACGTATAACCGGCTTTTATCGAGCTTGTACACTTCCGTTAATAATTCCCAGCTCCATGCAATGGCTTCTTTTTTAAAATAATCGCCGAAGCTCCAGTTGCCCAACATTTCAAACATGGTGTGGTGATAGGTATCAACGCCCACTTCTTCCAAATCGTTATGCTTGCCGCTGACGCGGAGACATTTTTGCGTATCGGCTGCCCGTAAATATGGAGCTTTTTTATTGCCAAGAAAATAATCTTTGAACTGGTTCATGCCCGCATTGGTAAACAATAATGTGGGATCGTTTTTAATAACGATCGGGGCAGAAGGCACAATGGTATGTCCTTTCGATTGGAAGAATTCCAGGAATTTTTTTCTTATCTCAGCGCTTGTCATCATATTAATTTTTTTTAGCCATAGAGGGGCCCGGATAGATTTTCTGAACTTAATGCAGGTACCTCAAACTCTATCATTGGCTATTATGACAAAGTTTTCTGTGCCTGTCGAGCAATCTGTGGTTTTCATTAGTATCAATGGCCTATATTTGCCAATAGTGTATTTGCTTTTGCCGAGTTGAACAGCAGCACCAATGATGAAAGGATGGCAACGCAACAGTGTTCTACCGGAGTTATTAAAGCCGGTATCCAAAAAATCAAAAGACTGCTGAATAAACTTTAAAAAAGCGCAGCAAATGTACGCCAATTCAGGTTCTGTACGTTAATGGAAACGTTTGGATTACCTGCTTCAGCAATGAAGAAGATCAAATATTTCTATAATACCAATACGCTCCGCTACGAAAAACTGGAGACGCCCCTCCGCATCAAACTTTTGCGTGTGTTGGGGTTTTTATCTGCTGCATTTGTAACCGCCATTATTATCGTTTCACTCGCTTATAAATATTTCCCTTCAGCCAATGAAAAAAGGCTGCTGCAACAGAACGACGCGCTGAAGGATAATTATTATCTGCTGGATGACAAGATCAAAAAATTACAGCAGCAGATGGGTGAGCTGGAAAAACGCGATAACCATGTGTACCGGGAAATTTTTGAAGCAAACCCGATTCCTGACAGCGCCCGTGCAAAGGCCCTGCAGCAACAAAAAGAAATTCAACTGGTGCAGGGCATGGACCAGGAAAACCTGGCTATATCTGTAGCCAATACACTAACCAACCTGGAAGCGCGGATTGCATCGCAGGATAAATCATATAACCAAATTGAAGGTTTTATCAAGAATAAAGAACAATTGCTGTCTTGCACACCTGCCATACAGCCAGTGAGTAATAAAGACCTTAGCAGAATTGCATCAGGCTTTGGCTACCGCATCGACCCCGTTTATAAAACCACTAAATTCCATGCTGGTTTAGATTTTGCAGCACCACAGGGAACGCCAATTTATGCTACAGCAAACGGTACGGTGGAAACAGCGGGTAATACAGGTAACGGATATGGAAATCATGTGGTGATTAATAATGGTTACGGGTATGAAACTTTATTCGGCCATATGTTCCGTATTAAAGTGCGGCCGGGGCAAAAAGTAAAACGCGGCGAAATTATTGGCTGGGTAGGCAGCACCGGAAAAAGTACAGGCCCGCATTGTCACTATGAAGTTCACCGCAACGGAGATCCGGTTGACCCTGTTTATTATTTTTACAACGATATTACCCCTGAACAATACGACAGGCTGCTGAAACTTGCCGCATCAAGTAACCAGAGTTTTGATTAATGGGTGAGCATAAAGCTAAAAAGGCAAAAATATTTTATAAGGTTTTATACAACGCCTATACATGAATGCCGGACTTTCTTGTTTGCGTAATTTTACCCAAATTTTTCCACACTAAGATTTATTGAAATATCAGGGTTTTAACAATCGTATCTTTACGAAACGGAATGCTTTTTGCAAAATCATCATTATCATGAAAACATTATCCCAAATAGCTTTTGATTTTGCTGCTGAACCCATTCAGCAGGAACAAACAACGGCCCCGGTTACCAAAAAAGAAAATGAAGTGAATGTGGGTGTGCGCATTAAAGCATTAAAACCGAAACCTGTTGAACCTGTTAAAAAAATTGAAGCAACAACAGCAGCTGTTGAAGTAAAAGAGCCGAAGAAAAACAGAATCAAATCCACACGTGGGCGTAAATCCATTAAACAAACCGAAGCAGAAGCCGACCTGATTAATATTCCTGAAGATGATGAACTTTTCAAAAAACAATATTACAGCATTGGCGAAGTGGCGGAAATGTTTCGCGTAAACCATTCCCTGCTTCGTTACTGGGAAAACGAATTCGATATCATTCAGCCCCGCAAAAACAGAAAAGGTGACAGGCATTTCAGGCCGGTTGATATAAAAAATCTTCATCTGATCTATCATTTGCTGCGCCAGCGCAAATACACTATTGAAGGGGCAAAAGATTTTTTAAAGAAGAATAAAAAAACTGAAGAAAGATTTACGGCAATACAAAAACTGCAACAGATAAAAAGCTTCTTACTTGAATTGAAGGCAAACCTGTGATTTTATAAATTCAATTCTTCTCTTCGTTAGATTTAGTAATCACGTTTATATCTGTGCTGGCCCCGGCAATCTGAATATTGTGCTTTTCCATTAATTGCATGATACCGATATTCACCTGTTCCTTAAGGTTATTAAAATCATCCAAAGGAATGGGTGAAGTGAAATAATCGATGTTGATGAGATAGGCAGCAGAAGTAATGTCATTCAAAAAAACGGAAGAATTAATAATAACTTCCTTTTTCAGGATCGATTTTATACCATTTATAAATTCAGTCATAGTTTCCGGAGGAACTGATAAACCTAATGGCAACCTGATTTCGGCTTTTCGTTGTGTCCTTAACGTGAGGTTGTCAACAATACTGTCCACCATTTGTTTATTAGGAACAGTAACATAAGTTTTAACATCCGTGCGGATGCGTGTACTTCGCAACCCGATTTTTTCGATATTGCCTGAAATACCCTGCACCTTCACCACATCGCCTGCGGTAAAGGGTTTATCAAAAAAGATAATGAAAGAAGCGATCAAATTTTCGACGCTTTCTTTCGCAGCAAGTGCAAGCGCTGCACCGGCAAGACCAAGGCCTGCAGTGAGTTTCGAGACCTCTACATTAAATGCAAATGCCAGGGTCATCAACACACCGATAATGGTTATAATCACTTTGAAAAAATCGCGGAAAAAAACAATAAGCTGGTTATCTTTTACATCGCCAGTTTCATTTGCCTTTCGTGCAAGTATCATGGAAATAAAGTCGATGATCCGCAATAACAGCCAGATGAACCCAAGAATAATTATGGCTATAGCAACACTGTGCACAATGGTTTTAGCCGGCACTTCGAAAATATCAAAATCTATTTCGGAAGGGAAGTGAAGCTTTTCCACAGCCGCAAATGAAATGACTACAAAAAGAAAGATAGATAAAGGCGCTGCAACCAGGTTTACAAATGAAGTTTTATCTATTCCTGACGATACTTTTTTTACTACACGAAATAACAAGCCGGCTATATATCGCGAAAGCAATCTTTTCAGGGTCAGCGCCAGTAAAATAGTAATAACAACGCCGACATATTTTTTTAAAGGATTGCTGAAGAAAACCTGGTTCCAGAAATCATGCATGCACAAATGTATGATACTTGAAATTAAATATGGTTTTAACGATGTAAATAAATCTGCAACACATTTTTTTTCAGTACATACACCGCGGCAGGAGTAATCTTTATTTTAATAGCGCCTCTGTAATCTGCAGGTACCGTTTGCGTTTGTATATCGAGGGTATTTAACTGGTATTTATAAAAAAAATCGTTGCTTCGTCCAATCAATCTTTTATCAATCACATTAAAGTCATGCCATCCTAATAACGAAACTTTTGTTTTAAAACTTCCGTAATGGTCAAAAACATAAGCACCCTTATTCATATCGTACAGATAGACAAATTCACCCTGGTCAATAATTACTGAAGGATCAGGAACAGAATCGAACAATTGCCTGAAGTCCGTTGTCTGGTCAATCAATGAGCCATCATCACCAACACGCTTAAGCTTTGCTTCCAGTTCGTCATATATCCAGATATTGTTATCATAAGCAAGGCCAACAGCTTTCAACTGGAAAATATTCAGGTTTCTTAAATCTATCGTATTCAGGATATTCAAAAACCTGTCCACTTCCACTATGGTTGCAAAATCTTTGTAGAATAATAAAACCTTAAGTGGATTGGTAACGTCAATAGCATAAATATCACCATAAGTATTTACGGCATTATAAACGGCCATTGAGTCGCCATTTACATTTAATTTCTTTAACTGGTTGCTTTTGTTGAGCAGGTAAATATTGCCGGTATTATCAACATTGAAATCGATAATATCTCCTTCAATGGATTTGCTGAGATAAAATGAAGAATCGCTTTGTGCTTCAACCCAATGAATGCCCAAAATAAAAAATGATATTAGAAAAAAAATGCGCATTATTTCCTGATGATCTTATCTGCCAATTGCGGCATATACGATTTCAATTCAATCTTTTCCCCGTCAAACACAGCATAAGTAGAATAACGTATCCAATCGCCCAAATTAATATATTGGCTGTTATTGCTTAATGAAAAATCAATTGGCAGATGACGATGGCCGAAAATAAAATAATCGAAATGCTGTTTCTGTAAAATTTCCTTGCTGTAGATAATCAGCCACTCTTTTTCTTCGCCAAGAAACTGTTCATCAATCAGGCCTGTAACAGCACGGCTTCTTTTGCTCAAATAATCAGCGAGGCCCACGCCGACTGCAGGCGGAAGGATACCGAATAACCACTGACAAAATTTATTCCTGAAAATTTTTTTGATGAATTTATATCCATGATCGCCGGGCCCCAGTCCGTCACCATGACCTATAAAAAAAAATTTCCCATTTCTTTCAAATGTTTTCGGTTCGAAATAGACGGGAATATTCAGTTCTTCCTGAAAATATCCTTTCATCCACATATCGTGATTACCGACAAAAAAATGGACCGGTATGCCGGCATCTGTAAGTTCAGCAAGTTTGCCTAATATCCGTGTAAATCCTTTGGGTACTACTTTTCTGTATTCGTACCAGAAATCAAACAGATCGCCTACAATAAAAATTTCAGCTGCTACATTTTTTATTTCATCTAAAAAACGAACTATTCTTTTTTCCCTTTCAAGGCTTACCAAGCGGTCAGGGGCGCCGAGATGAAAATCGGAGAGAAGGAAAATTTTCTTGCCTGTCGGGATTTGCATTGAGTAAAAATAACAAATAAAAATATTTACTGTTAAGATTGCTCATCCACTAAAAAAACATAAACTTCTTTCGGGCCATGAACACCTACTACTAATGTTTTTTCGATATCTGCAGTGCGGCTGGGTCCTGTAGCAAATGTAATAAGGGATGGGATGTTATTGGAATATCTATCCTTTATTTTCTGCAGTCCGTCTTTTATATCATACACCAATTGATTCGTATAGGCAATACAAATGTGAACCGGAGCATAAACGCTCACCGTTCTTCCGCTTTGTTGTGCCGCACTCATTACAATACTTCCCGTTCTTGCAATCAATGCTTCGCAGCTTGTTAAGGATGCATCGCAATTAGCCAGCTCCCGTTCTGAAATTATAGGTGCCAGCTTTTCAAAGAAAATTTTTTTCAGCTTATCCTCTTTGCAGAAAACATCCGTCCATTTATTAGCGGCAATGAGTGCAGATATTTGAGATAGTAATTCATCCTCATTCACACAGTAAATAAATTTTCCCTGTAACCTGGTGAATTTTTCTGCGAATTCAATTTCAAGTTCCTGTTTTGATAATTCAAAAACCGAATTATTTCCTTCGCTTTGCGGAAAAGGAACAGGCGTTGAATGTATCAACGCCTTTCTGATCTTTTTTAAAATATTCTCTTTTGCAGCTGAAACTTTCATTTATGATTTTACTTCTTCCTCCGATGAAGGATTGGCCGTTTTTTCAGTTGATGAGCCATTCTCACCATTCATGCTGTTGTGTTCAGTAACATCCAGTGCCCTTTTTTCTTCAAATGGTCTTTTTCCTATCAAAGCTTCCACATCACTCTGGAAAAGCACTTCTTTTTCAAGCAATGCTTCAGCAAGAATTTTTACTTCCCTGCCTTTATCAGTCAGCAAATGTTTGGTCCTGTTAAAGGCCTCTTCAATCAGTTTGCGCACTTCTTCATCAATCAGTTTCGAAGTTTCTTCTGAATATGGCTTTGTAAATGAATTTTCCTGCTGCGGATCATAGAAGCTTACATTACCAACCTTATCATTCATACCATACACAGTAACCATTGAATAAGCAATGCGTGTTACCTGTTGGAGGTCGTTTTGCGCACCCGTAGATATCTTACCAAAGTTCAATTCTTCACTGGCACGGCCACCAAGTGTCATGCAAATCTGGTCGAATAACTGATCGGTATTATACAAATACTGTTCTTTAGGGGTGTATTGAGCGTATCCTAATGCTGCAACCCCTCTCGGAACAATTGTTACTTTTAACAGAGGGTACGCGTGTTCAAGATACCAGCCGCAAATAGCATGACCCGCTTCATGATAAGCAATAATCCTTTTCTCGTCCGGAGAAATGATTTTATTTTTCTTTTCGAGGCCTCCAATTACCCGGTCAACGGCATCCTGAAAATCATCCATTTCTACCGTTTCTTTTCCTTTTCTTGCTGCGATTAATGCTGCTTCATTACAAACATTCGCAATATCAGCACCTGCAAAACCCGGGGTTTGCTCTGCAAGTTTGTGAATATCCAACTTGCTCGATATCTTGATCGGTTTTAAATGCACTTTGAAAATAGCTTCGCGACCTTTCAAATCAGGTTTATCAATGGAGATTTGTCTGTCGAAGCGACCAGGGCGAAGGAGAGCTGAATCAAGTACATCCGGTCTGTTGGTAGCAGCAAGAACTATAATGCCACTGTCTCCGCCAAAACCATCCATTTCAACCAGCAACTGGTTTAGCGTGCTTTCACGCTCATCATTGCTCATGATAGCGTTCTTACCTCTTGCACGACCTATTGCATCGATTTCATCAATAAAGATTACGCAGGGAGCTTTTTCGCGGGCTTGTTTAAATAAGTCACGCACACGGCTGGCGCCAACGCCAACAAACAATTCCACGAAATCGGAGCCGCTCATAGAAAAAAAGGGAACCTGTGCTTCGCCTGCCATCGCTTTTGCCAACAAGGTTTTACCTGTTCCCGGCGGGCCTACCAGCAAAGCCCCTTTAGGGATTTTACCGCCGAGTGCAGTATATTTTTTAGGGTTTTTTAAGAAGTCGACTATCTCCATCACTTCCACTTTCGCTTCATCAAGACCAGCTACATCACTAAAAGTAATGTTCACTTTCGTACCCTTATCAAACAAAGTAGCTTTGGATTTACCAATATTAAAAATACCACCTGGCCCCCCGCTTCCTGCCTGGCCGCCCATTTTGCGCATCATTAGGATCCATAGTAGCCCAATAATAAAAATAGGCAGTAAAATATTCAATGCCTGAGGGAACCATTCACCTTCCTGCTTTACCTGTGTAGGCACAGCCAGCGAAGGGTTTTTTGCAAAAAAATCATTGAGCCTTTTTTCGTATTCATCGATCTTTATGACCTGGAACTCGAATTGCGGTCCTTCTGTTTTATTCATTCCCGGCCAGCCTTTGCTCAATTTTTCTTTATAATAAGACTTATCAAGACTATCTTTTTTTATGTAAACCCTAACCAAGTTTTTATTGGTGATCAAATCCAGTTTCTGGACATCGCCTTTTTCAAGCATCTGCACCCAAAAATCCTGGTCGGAATCCAGTTTATGAACATCGGAGCCAGACCAACCTCCCCAAAACTGGAATCCTAAAAGGGCAACGGCAATAATACCCCATATCCAATAAATATTGAATTTCGGGCCTTTTTTCTGACCATTAGTATCGTTATCGTTCCTTGGCCTGAACTTTGGGAAATTGCTTTTATCGTTTTGTTTCAAATTGTCCTGTGACATATAATTATTCGTTTCCTGTTTTCTTCATGCTATTATAATGTTTATAGAAGCTAAAAGTTCAAAAGAATGGCTAAACAGGTAATACATTCTTATTAATCTTTACACTCCTCTGCTATTGCATCGCTCCACATCTCTTCCAGTTTGTAAAACCTTCTGTTTTCCGGAAGCATGATATGTATTACAATATTTACATAGTCTATCAATACCCATTGAAGTGCCTGCATCCCTTCATGTTTGTACGGAGATTCATCGCAATGCTTTTTTACTTCTTCCTCTACAAAGTCCGCAATCGCTTTTAGCTGGGTGTGGCTTTTAGCTTCACAGATAATAAAAAAATCAGCTACTGCTTCATGTATCTTCCGCAGATCAAGCGATAAAATGTTTTCACCTTTTTTTTCCTGAATTGACTGGATGATTGTTTTAAAAATTTTAGAATTCTTGGTTATTCGTGCTACACGCTGTCTTTTGCGGGTAGATAACATAGACAGTTGTTCCAATAATTAAGACGTTTTGTGATGAATTATATTTTACTTGTATGAAGCAAGTTTTGAGATTATTTTATTGTGTCGGATTTAATTCCTTTTTTTTCTGCCTGTAATTCCGGTACTACAACAAACAATTGAGCTTCAAATCGTAATTTCGTACGGCTCAAAAATAGTAATCTTTTGTCATATCCTGCTACCTTCCTTCAAGATAAAGACCAGCCTTTAATTGGTGGCGTTTTCGTTGAATTGGCGACTGTTGACAGTTCCAACAATTATGCCATGGCCATGGCACATGACGGAAAAGCCATTCATGGAAATGTGTTCTTTGCTCATCATCAAACTGCCGGAAGAGGTCAACGAGATAAAAAATGGTCGGCCAATAAGGGGGAAAACATCATGATGAGCATTGTGCTCCAACCAGAGCAGCTTCCCGTTAATAACCAATTTTTTTTAAGCGCAAGCATTGCCCTGGGTTGTTATGATCTGTTAAATATTTATTTTCCGGGAAATATTTTTATCAAATGGCCTAATGACCTTTATATCCGTGACAGAAAGGCAGGTGGTATTTTAATTGAAAATATCATTTCGGGCGGGAAGTGGAAATACGCCATTGCAGGAATAGGAATCAATATTAACCAAACCGGATTTGACAACAACCTTCCTAACCCTGTTTCATTGAAGTTGATCACTGGTAAAACCTTCCATATAATTGAATTGGCAAAAGAGCTGTGCATGTATATTGATAAAAGATATACCCAACTTATTTCAGGTTCAGCAAAAAAAATAATGGCAGATTATAACAGCAGCCTGTATAAAAGGAACGAAAAAGCTAAACTGAAGAAAGGATCGCAGGTTTTTGAAACAACTATTAAAGAAGTAAACGCTCACGGCAACCTAATAACATATGACGCGATGGAAAGAAGTTTTGGGTTTGGGGAAGTGGAGTGGGTGAAATAAGTTCATCGACTAACTATAAGTCTTTCCATGCTTTCACAATCTCCTGGGCATGCTGCTTCGATTTAGGCTTAAGGAATATTTTTCTAATAACCCCCTTTTCATCAATCACAAAAGTAGTGCGGAGAAGTCCCATGTATTTATTACCGAACATTTGCTTTTCGCCCCATACCCCGTATTTATCTATAATTTTATGATCGGTATCTACCAGCAAAGTGAAAGGCAGGTCATATTTTTTCTCAAATTTTTTATGACTTTTTTCATCGTTCGGACTTACGCCAAGAATTGTAAATCCTTCTTTCTTCAGTAAAGAATAATTATCGCGGAGGTTGCAGGCCTGTATGGTGCAGGTTTCAGTGTCATCTTCAGGATAAAAATACAATACTACCTTTTTCCCTTTGAAACCGCTCAATGAAACCTTGTTTCCGTTCTGATCTTTACCGGTAAAAACCGGTGCTTTGTCTCCTTCTTTTAAAGTTACCATAATCGTCAATAATGGATGATGAATAAAATACAAATTAGCAAAACTTTCTTCCAGTCGCTAACACCCAATAAAAAATTCTATCTGGTAAAATGATATACGTTTTCCGCTGTATTTCCCGCTTCGTCCCGAACTGTTATTTTTAATTCATGATTACCTGGCGGACAATGTTCATCGAATACATAAATAAATGATTTTCCCTTATCATTTGTAAAGCGGAGCCATTTCCCATCCAGTTCCGCCCTGAAATTTTTAAAGACCCCAAGATTATCTTTTACAATTAATACGATACGTACTGCTTTACTCAAATTCGATCCGTTCACAAAACCGATAGGTATTATTTTTGGCGGCTCTTCATCCATTAATAACTGGAAATTCCCAAAGTCACGGAATTTTGCCGATGCCCACCCACCCTGCCACTGCACCGCACTAACATCTGATTTTGTTCCGGCAAATCTTTGCATCACTACTTTATCCTTTTTATTCATATCGAAATTGACGGCCGGTTTTATTCTAACTAAAAACGAATCCTGTAAGGGAATATATGTTTCACCAATTGAGTGAACTGCTGAAACCGCATTTGCTAAAACAGCATTCGATTTTATGTAACCAATATGTACTGAATCATACAAACATTTTTCACCTATATAAAATGCGCATTCCGGGTTTTCTTCACCATCAAGCATTTGCGGATAAAATATTTTTCCCGAAGCCTGTATGCCACTCATCGTTGCCGGTTTATATTTTAATGAGAAACTTAACAGGCTACTGTTCCCATAACCATCTTTTACTTCAATTTTCATTTTATGAACTGAGCCATCCCTGATATCAATCACGCCATCATTTTGCCTGGCATAATAAATGGAATTCACATAACCGGGAAGCCTAAACAATTCCTGAAACGTTGAGCCTTTAAGTGATTTCGTTTTATAATCGATATGCGCATTTACATTTCTGGTATTTGAATAACTAATATTGTCCATTTCAAAACCAATTTCTGCATGATCATTATTGTATAAAGTCGCCTGGTAAATCCCATTGTGATTTGAGGTTCCTGATTCAGTATCAAAAGCTGAAATCGCAAATCCTACTTTATCACATCCAGTAGTTATTATACCGCCAGGTATTGTAAAAACACCTTTTATTTTTTTTACCGCAAAAATCTTAGGTAACTGCTCATAGATACTTTTGCTGGCATCATAGACTGCAAGTTTTAAAATTACCGGGCTGGTATTATCGCTTATCGGCAATCCAAACAAAGTAGGGTTTAAGTTTACATCCTCATCTGTTTTACGTATTTCAAAATGCACATGTGGCGCTTCGGAACCGCCAGTGCTCCCGCTATACGCAATCCAATCGCCCTTTTTAACGGGAAATAAATTTGGAGGAATATCCAAAAAAACTTGCCACGATTCCAGTTTATATTGTTGCTGTTTTATGTATTTAGACAATGCCGGAAAAAAATCATTCAGGTGTGCATATAAAGTGGTGTACCCATTCAAATGATTGATGTAAATCGCCTGGCCGAAACCTGTGGCATCTACTTTCACTTTAGCAATATATCCATCGGCAGCAGCATACACCGGAAGATTGGTGCGCTTTTCCGTGCGTATATCAAGACCCATGTGATAATGATTGGGCCTAATCTCTCCAAAATTCCCGGCAAGGCTGATTGGTACGTTCAACGGATTACGGAAATAATGCTGAGGATAATTTTTAGAGGGGAATGTCTGGGAAAATAAAAAGGGGCTAATAATAATAAATAAACAGCTTATCATAACTCGCTTCATCAAACTGGCTTTTTTTGGGAACAAATTTCCAAAAAAAAGCCTCTACCCGTAGTTATACGTATATAAAATTGAAAACAAAAAATTAACATAACTGTCACGACAATGTAACTAAAAAGCCAAATGCAACGTCAAAGCAATACAGTAAAGGGTTTCGTGATTTTGCCGGAAGAATTTGAAACATAAATTTTACATACTTCTAAAATAGTATATAATTTTTAAAAAATTGGTACAGCATTTGGCATAGTAAAATTGTCTTACAAGAAACCATATTCAATCATTTCATTAAACCGTGGGCGTATGCAAGGGATTAAAAATAAAGCGATAATATTCCTGGCGGTTACCATTGGAACTGTGATAGGACTATTCAAAGGCGAAGAAGCAAAACAAAAATGGGTCTTCAGGTTGCGCAGCAAGTACGATAACAAACGACTTATTGCTGAACGTAAATCCATTATCAAAAAAGGTGGAGTACTCTTAGATGATATTGAAATGGCTTCATTCCATAGCAATTAATTTTCCATATACCTTCCAACCATCATGAGCCTTGGTTTCACAACCAAGGCCTTTTTGTTTTAAGTCAGTAAAGCCGGGAAGACGAGCGTCAAAAGGGAATACAAGGTTGCTCGAGTCTTATCTTATTCCGGCCTTGTGATCTGAAATACCTAAACCCCAATACTACCGCATTCCACAATCTTTATAATTTAATCTCGAAAATTAATTCCACTGCCTTACTTTTGCGCAATTTGTTTTTATCGTTCTAACTAAAAAATAAGATGCCAAAAGACGTTTCCATCCGTTCAGTACTCATTATTGGTTCAGGCCCAATTATCATTGGTCAGGCTTGTGAATTCGATTATTCAGGCACACAGGCAGCCCGCAGCCTTCGCGAAGAAGAAATTGAAGTGATTTTAATTAACAGCAACCCGGCTACGATCATGACTGACCCCATGATGGCAGATAAAGTGTATTTGCTGCCACTAACTGTGGAAAGTATTGAACAGATTCTGGAAGAAAATAAAATTGATGCGGTGTTACCAACCATGGGTGGGCAAACAGCATTGAACCTTGCCAAAGAAGCCGAAGACCTCGGTGTGTGGCAGCGATACAATGTCCGGTTGATTGGAGTTGATATTAAAGCAATAGATAAGGCTGAGGATCGGGAAAAATTCCGTCAATGGATGATCGAACTGGGCGTTCCGGTAGCTACAGCAAAAACCGCCAATTCCTTTTTGGAAGGAAAGGAATTTGCACAACAGATCGGATTTCCGTTAGTAATCCGTCCATCATTTACATTAGGCGGAACCGGCGGCGGTTTTGTAAAAGATAAAGACGAATTGGATGAAGCGCTGAACAGAGGTTTGCAAGCTTCACCTATTCACGAGGTATTGGTAGAGCAGGCAGTTCTCGGTTGGAAAGAATTTGAACTGGAGTTGCTTCGCGATGCCAATAATAATGTGGTGATCATTTGCACAGTAGAAAATTTCGATCCCATGGGTGTGCACACCGGCGATTCAATTACAGTTGCACCGGCTATGACTTTAAGCGATACTGCGTTTCAGTTGATGCGTAACACCGCCATCAGGATGATGCGTGACCTCGGCAATTTTGCCGGAGGTTGCAATGTTCAGTTTGCGCTTAATCCGGACACAGAAGAGATCATTGCCATTGAAATTAACCCGCGTGTGAGCCGTTCTTCTGCGCTCGCATCAAAAGCTACCGGTTACCCGATTGCAAAAATCGCTGCAAAGCTTGCCATCGGTTTTAATCTGGATGAACTAAAAAATCAAATCACCAAAACCACTTCGGCATATTTTGAGCCGGTGCAGGATTATGTAATTGTGAAAATGCCACGCTGGAACTTTGATAAATTCAAAGGCGCCAATGACACGCTCGGCTTGCAAATGAAAAGCGTTGGCGAAGTAATGGCAATAGGAAGAAGTTTTACTGAAGCAGTTCAGAAAGCTTGCCAGAGCCTGGAGAACAATGCAGTTGGGTTAGGCTATTATGGAAAGAGTCTGATGCATGCCGAAGAATTACTGGAGTATATCAAAACCCCGAAATGGGATAGGATATTCCGGATCAAAGATGCATTGATGGCGGGCATTTCAGTCAGCACTATTTCAAAAGCAACACATGGTATTGACAGGTGGTTTTTATACGAGATCCAGAAGATATGTAATATGGAAAAAGACCTCGCGAAATATAAAGTCGAAACAATTCCTGCAGAATTGCTCAGAGATGCAAAAGACCTTGGCTTCAGTGACGAACAGATTTGCCGCATCATGAAAGATGGTAATGAAGAAGAGCTATATGCAAAAAGAAAATCGCTCGGCATCACCCGTGTCTTCAAAATGGTGGATACCTGTTCTGCGGAGTTTGAAGCAAAAACGCCTTATTTCTATTCCACTTTTGAAAGTGGGAACATCAATGAAAGCAAAGTAAGCGACAGGAAAAAAATTATAGTACTTGGTTCTGGGCCTAATCGCATTGGTCAGGGAATTGAATTCGATTATTGCTGTGTGCATGGGCTGCTTGCTATTAAAGAATGTGGTTATGAGGCTATCATGGTGAATTGCAATCCGGAAACCGTTTCCACTGATTTTGATATTGCCGATAAATTATATTTCGAGCCTGTTTACTGGGAACATCTCTGGGAAATCATCGAGCATGAAAAACCGGTAGGTGTGATTGTTCAACTTGGTGGACAAACTGCATTGAAACTCGCTGAAAAACTTAATGAAAAAGGTATTAAAATTATCGGCACTTCCTTCGACAGTATGGACATTGCTGAGGACCGGGGCCGGTTCAGCGATATGCTGAAAGAATTGAAAATTCCTTATCCTGATTATGGCACCGCTTATGATGTGGATGAAGCCATACAGGTAGCAAACAAAGTAGGTTATCCTGTTCTCGTCCGCCCAAGCTACGTGCTCGGTGGCCAGCGCATGCGCATCGTAATTAATGATGATGAAGTGGAAAAAGCAGTGGTAAGTTTGCTGAAACATATACCCGGCAATAAAATTTTGATCGATCATTTTCTCGACCGTTGCCAGGAAGCAGAAGTGGATGCCATTTTTGACGGAGAAGAATTTCACGTGATGGGTGTGATGGAACATATTGAACCTGCAGGTATCCATAGCGGTGATAGCAACGCAGTACTCCCTGCTTTCAACCTCACTCCGATGGTGGTGACAACCATGGAGCATTATGCCGAAAAAATTGCACGTGCATTAAATATTAAAGGACTCATCAATATTCAATTCGCCATTAAGGATAACAAAGTTTTTGTGATTGAAGCAAACCCTCGTGCCTCACGCACCACGCCGTTTATCGCCAAAGCATATCAAATCCCTTACCTCAACATCGCCACCAAGGTGATGATTGGTGCCAAAAAATTATCCGATTTCACATTCGATAAAAAACTGAATGGCTTTGCTATTAAAGAACCTGTTTTCAGCTTCAATAAATTCCCCGGAGTGAACAAAGAGCTTGGACCTGAAATGAAATCAACCGGCGAAGCGATTAGATTCATCAAAGATTTGCGCGATCCTTATTTCAGGCAATTGTACAAAGACAGAAGTATGTACCTGAGCAAATAAATTGTCTGAACTGGAATTTGTGGGGATGTCTGGGATTAATAGGATAATTTTAATCTTTCCTCAAAAATCATTTAATATATAAATCCAGGTTAGACAATGAACAAAGAAGTTCAATCCATCATAAAAAGCTTAAACACCGTTTTGAATGACCAGCCCTGGTTTGGCAAATCAGTTTATGAATTGCTTGAGGAAGCAGGCAAGCTGGATGTTTACAAAAAGCCTAGCAAATACAGCCATTCCTTAATCGAGCTTTTATACCACATGATCACATGGGCAGAATTTACTTTAGCCAGCCTGAGAAAAGCTAAAAAACATGAAATTGATTTTATTGAAAACCTCGACTGGCGTGAAATTGACACCACAAAACACAATTGGGGGAAAGGTATTCATGAATTCAAATCTGCCAACCAGAGCATCATCTCATTTCTTGAAACACAGCAAGACGATTTGCTGAATGAAATAGTTGAATTCAGGCAATATAATATGCGCTTCTTATTGAACGGGCTTATTCAACACCATATTTATCATACTGGCCAAATTGTATATCTGGCTAAGCTGCTCAAATAAATTATTATTCCATTTACCATTTTTATTGCTTTGGCTGAAATGAAGTAACTTTCAACTATGCCTTTTAAACCTGTTCCTATCTGGAAAGAAGCGCCCTTTCTTCGGTTGATTATACCATTCATGCTGGGTATTACTGCACAATGGTATTTACAACCGCCCATCAACGTCAGCATCATTACTTTCTGGAGCTTTGCCATCCTTTACACCTTATTTCAGTTCAGCAAAAATTTTATTTTGTTCAGGCTGTACTGGCTGAACGGAATTTTCATGAATACCTTCTTATTGCTGCTTGGTTCTTCGCTTACTTATTATACTGACCTTTCCCATCATCCGGACCACATTACCCGTTATTATAAAACAGGTGATGTGGTGATGGCAACCTTGCTGGAGCCATTGTCAGAAAAAGAAAAAATTTTCAAAGCACTTGCCTCGGTTGATTATGTTGAAAGCAATGACAGTTTACATCCTGTAAAAAGTTCAATATTATTATATTTTAAAAAAGACAGCAGCCTGCTGCAATTGAGTTATGGTTCACAAATTGCTTTTAATAAACCGTTGCAGGGAATAAAAAATTCAGGCAACCCCGGCGCTTTTGATTATGAACGTTATTGTGCCTTTCAGGGAATATATTATCAGGCGTTTTTGAAGCCTGACGAATTTGAAATAATGAAAGAGAAAAATGAGAACGCTATTACAAAATTTCTCTTTATCGCGCAGGAAAAAACAGTCAGCATTTTTCAAAAATATATTCCCGGGAATAAAGAAAAAGGGTTTGCAGAAGCATTGCTGATCGGTTACAAAGATGATCTTGATAAAAATTTAGTGCAATCTTATACCAACACGGGAGTTGTTCATATCATCGCCATTTCAGGAATGCAGCTTGCGCTGATTTATGGTTTGCTCGTTGTCATTTTCAAACCCTTTTCAAAATTCAGGTTCATTAAATTTTTAAGGCCCGTTACTATTATTAGCATATTGTGGTTATTCAGCCTGATGTCCGGAGCATCTGCCTCTGTGCTGCGTGCAGCCGTTATGCTCACCTGCATAGTAATTGGCGAAAGTTTTTCGAAAAAAACTTCTATCTATAATAATCTCGCAGCGTCTGCATTTTTATTATTATGCTACAATCCTTTCTGGCTCTGGGATGTAGGCTTTCAGCTTTCTTATTCGGCAGTATTGAGCATCGTCATTTTCATGAAGCCGATTTACAATTTGATTTATATTCAAAACAAAATTCTAGATTTCGCCTGGCAATTAACAGCGGTTACTTTATCTGCACAAATATTAACAACACCTATCAGCATTTTTCACTTTCATCAATTTCCCAATTATTTTCTATTTACGAATTTGATAGCTGTTCCTTTATCAAGTATCATTTTATTTGGCGAACTTTTTTTATGCGCAGTTTCATTCATTCCGGTGGTTGCCAAATCGCTGGGGTTCTCGTTATACAAATTAATCTGGTTGCTGAACAGCTTTATTGAACGAACGGAAACATTGCCGGTGTCTTTATGGGATAACCTGCAAATAACCTTTTTGCAATTAATCGCTATTTATGCATTTATCATCTCTATTTCACACTGGCTGATGATGAAAAAGAAAAAATATTTGCCAACAGGATTAATTGCATTGCTTGCTTTTACAGGATTGAGAAGCTATTCCTTCTGGCAAGCTTCGACACAGAAAAAAATGATTGTTTATAATGTACCACAGCATCAGGCTATTGATTTCATTTCTGGGAGAAACTATTTTTTTAAAGGCGATAGTATCCTGGAAGAAGACGGTTTCCTGAGAAGTTTTCATTTAAAGCCATCAAGGACAATGCATAGAATTTCTGAAACAGATTCATTGAATGATTTGGATCATGGATATCATATTTTTCAATTCGGCAACAAAAGAATTTTAATACTCGACCAGGATATTTTATTCGCAGCTTCACAATCGAAAATGAAGGCGGATGTTATCATTATATCAAAAAATCCGTCTCTGAAAATTTCCAATCTTGCTGATGCTTTTGATTGTAAGCGATGGGTTTTCGATGCATCCAACAGCAATTACAAAGTTGCTAAATGGAAAAAAGAATGTGAACAACTCGGGCTTTTTTGCTATGATGTTGTTGATAAAGGCGCCTTTGTAATGAATGCGGATTAACATAGCTTTGCGGCTCGTTAATTTCACACAACGAAACAAAGAATACCAGTAACACAAAGTATTCAATTAATTTTCTTTGCCTCGTTGTATTCGTTGTGCTCTTTGCGTGAAAAAATACTATAATGACAAAAAAAATTCAATCTGCACTCATTTCCGTTTTTTATAAAGATGGGTTAGAGAATATCGTTAAGAAATTACATGAGCTTGGGGTTGCCATTTACTCCACCGGCGGCACGCAACAATTCATCGAATCATTAAGGGTTCCTTGTGTAGCTGTTGAGTCGCTCACCACATATCCTTCTATTTTAGGTGGCCGTGTGAAAACACTTCATCCATCTGTGTTTGGCGGCATTCTCGGAAGAAGGGATCAGGAAACAGATGTGAAAGAAATGCAACAATATAAAATTCCCGAAATTGATTTGGTAATTGTTGACTTATATCCTTTCGAAGAAACAGTTGCCAAAACAAATGATGATGAGGCAATTATTGAAAAGATAGATGTTGGTGGGCCATCCATGATCCGGGGTGCTGCAAAAAATCATAAATATGTTGTAGTAGTGGGCTCAAAAAATGAATACGTTTATCTTGAAAAAATATTGAATGAACAAAATGGGGAAACAACCATAGAACAGAGAAGATTGTTGGCTGCCAAAGCATTTGAAGTGTGCGCGCATTATGATGTTGCGATTGCAAAATATTTTGCACCATCAGAAGGAGCTTATTTCCTGGAATCTGTTCCTGACCCCAAGCCTATGCGTTATGGTGAGAACCCACACCAGGGAGCTGCTTTTTATGGCAATATCAACGAATTTTTTGAACAGTTAAATGGAAAAGAGCTTTCGTATAATAATTTGGTAGATGTAGATGCAGCTGTGCAATTGATACAGGAGTTTTCTAACACAACTTTTGCAATTATTAAACACACAAATGTTTGCGGTATTGCATCACGAAAAACGGTAAAAGATTCATGGGATAATGCTCTTGCAGGAGACCCTGAAAGCGCTTTCGGCGGTGTGCTTGCCTGCAATGCAACGATTGACAAAGCAACTGCTGAAGCCATTAATGAAATATTTTTTGAAGTGTTGATTGCACCTGCATTTGATGAAGAGGCCTTGTCAATCTTAAAATCAAAAAAGAACCGCATTCTTTTACAACAAAAAAAGAAACTTGCTTATAAAAAGCAATACAAATCTTTGTTGAACGGGGTTCTTGTACAGCAATACGATGAAGGGAATTTTGCCGAATGGAAAGAAGTGGGCGGAAGAGAAACAAGTGCTGAAGAAAAAGAGAATTTGAAATTTGCAAACCTTGTGTGCAAACATTTGAAATCAAACGCAATTGCATTAATAAAAAATAAACAGCTGGTTGGCAAAGGCTGCGGACAAACCAGCCGTGTTGATTCGCTTCGCCAATCAATTGATAAAGCAAAACAATTCAACTTCGATTTACACGGAGCAGTGCTTGCATCAGATGCTTTTTTTCCATTTAACGATTGTGTGCAGATGGCGCATGCAGAAGGCATTGAAGCATTCATTCAGCCGGGAGGTTCTATCCGTGATAAAGATTCGATTGATTACTGCATCGAAAATAAACTGGCAATGGTGATGACGGGGCTCAGGCATTTCAGGCATTAGAATCATGAAGTTGGGATACCGGAAGGCAGGAAGAAACTTCTTAGCACAGTATCTTCTTTCTGACTTTCAGATTTTACCGACTTTCGGTCTTCCTCACATATCCCAATACACTTCTTCTTTTAAAAAAACTTCATATACTTCTTTCCATCCGGCGAACTTGGCTTCTGTTCCTAAAAAATGATTATGCCAAATGGTAATCATCAACCCATTTACTTTTGTAATCGACCGGTAATAATTCAGCAGCTCTTCCATTGCCTGTTGCGCAGAATATTTTTGTTCATAAAACGAATTCGCATCCATAAAACAAAATGGAAAAATCTGCAACTGGGTTTGTTGTTCTATTTCCAAATCATACCAAAAAAATGAAGAGGCAACCGAAGCCCTGAAACCATTGATGCTGCCATATCCCATTGAAAAATCATTTTTAATCCCTGCATTTATTAAACGTCGGTATGTTTCAGGGAGTGTGAGTTGAATATAATGTTGTCTGCTGTCAATGATCTTTTTATCGGTAATATATTCAAGCCATTCTATTTCTTCTTTTAATATTTTTTCATCTTCATTGCTTTGCCATGATGGATGGATGCCTACCTTATAACCTGATGCGTGGTACTGTATCAATCTCTGCAGGGATTCATTTTCGGGAGAAATATTTTTATCATACCCTTTATGCTCTTTTGCCACAAGAAAAAAGTAATATGGCTTTACCCTGCAATACAAATGAAGGGAATCAAGCCATTCATAAGAATCGTAAGGATCTTTTTTATCCCTGTTAAGCACGCTCATCCTTTCTTTAACCACTTTAAAATCGCCCATAGCAATTGATCTGAGTAACCCTGCTAAATTTCTTCGTTGCCCCTTATGCAGGTATGAATAAGCTATATCAATATCATAGGTAGGGATAAACCTGAATGCAGTGTTACGGAAAACTAAACCGGGAAATTTCTGTTTTAGCGCCAACTTAAACTGCTGCAGCCAGATATTGACCAATGGCTGATTGAGAAAATTCTCTTTATGTGCTATTGAATTCGTATGTGCATACCTGTTATACTCATCTTTATGATGAGGAAGGTATTCCTCATACCTGGTAAGCAGGTAGAAACAGGCAGCAAAGATATCAAAAGCAAAATCACCGGTTGTCTGAAAAAATGCTTTATAATAGTTTAGCTCGAAACAATGGATATACTGATGCCTGACATCATTTTCAAAAAGCAAAGCAACCGGTTTAATGTAAAACTCTTCATCCGAAAATTCAGTTTCGGAATAATTGATTTTCGGTTTTTGACAAGACACAAATGCCCCCTTATTATTACTTATAACAATTGGTTTGTCAAACAATTCCCTGCTGATAAAATCAATTATATAATGTAAACGCGTGCTAATATGTGAGCTGTACAACAGCATGATGTTATTACTATAAAATAAAATGCCGATAAAAACCGGCATTGAAATTTACTTATAATATTATTAGATCAGTTATTCAGGGATGTTTTTCTTTCCACAGTTCATTAAATGTTTTTGATGCAAAATCCAGGTCAGCCCTATGTGCTGTCCATCCCTTAAACACCTTGTTTACCATCCAGTTTTTCATTTTTCGGTTACCGGTATTCATCAGTTTTCGGCTCAGGCTTGCCTGTTTCCATATTTTCCATGCTATTTTTTCACCCCACGAAGCATCACCTTCCTTAACAGCATCATGCCTGTTCTCGAGTAAAAGTTCGTGCAGGTTGATTTTCACTGCACACACTTCCGTGCAATTGCCACAAAGCGAAGATGCATAACTCAAATGCTTCCAGTCTGGCAAAGATTTCAATTGTGGTGTAATCACGGCGCCAATCGGGCCGCTATAAGTAGTTTCATAACTGTGGCCACCGATATTTTTATAAACAGGACATGCATTCAAACAAGCCCCGCAACGAATACAATATAAACTTTCCCGTGTTCTTTCATTAGCAAGAATATTGGTACGGCCATTATCCAGCAAAATTACATACATTTCCTCGGGACCATCGTGTTCATTAGCTTGTCTTGGTCCGGCAATCACAGTATTATATACCGTTAGTTGCTGACCTGTTCCATAAGTAGCCAACAAAGGCCAAAACAAATTTAAGTCTGTTAGCGAGGGGATTACTTTTTCAATACCTGTAATAACGATATGCGTTTTTGGAAATGCACAACTTAATCTTGCATTGCCTTCATTTTCTGTAACAGCAACTGCACCTGAATCAGCTATAATAAAATTTGCGCCTGTTATCCCGATTTCAGCTACAGTATATTTTTTTCTTAATTTTTCTCTGGCTATCTGGGTAAGTTGTTCAGGACTGAGATTAATGTCTGTGTTCAGTTTCTCATGAAAAAGCTTCGCTACATCCTCTTTGCTTTTGTGCATAGCAGGTGTTACAATATGGTAAGGTGGTTCGTTATCTAATTGCTGTATATACTCACCCAAGTCAGTTTCCACACTTTCAATATGCTGTTTTTCCAGGAAATCATTCAGCTTTATTTCTTCCGTCACCATGCTCTTGCTCTTCACAATGCTCCTGCAATTTTTTTCTTTGCAAATAGCCAGTATTTCTTCCAATGCCTGTTTCGCATCTTCAGCCCAGATCACTTTACCGCCTCGTTTTGTAAAAGTAGCTTCAAATTCTTCCAGGTATTTGTCCAGAGCATCAATCGCTTTCCATTTCAAATTTTTTGCACGCTCCCGCGCAATACCGACGTCGGCAAATTGCTGTTTACCCACAGGAACTACAGCATTATATTTACCTATATTGAAATTTATTTTTTTCCGGTGTTCAAGATCGGCTGCCTTGACTGTGCTCCTGGCAATAAAGGATGCTGCTATTTCTGTCATTGTATATTATATCTTATTGAATAAAGTATGAAATATTTTTGTTGCAGGCATTCGAACCCTGCTCAACATCCGTTCGTTTCACTCTTGTATTATAAATTCTTTGTTCAGCTACCTGCTTTTTTATCAGCCTTAATAACTTTATAATACTGATGCGCAACCTGCTCCAGGGCCTCATAAAAATGCTTGCCGTATTTCCTGATCAATGCCTCTTTTAAAAAAACATACACGGGTACTTGCAGTTTTTTTCCAAGAGAACATCCGGGGCTACATAATTTTTCCCTCGGCTCATAATTAATCATCTCATGCGCTTTTGTTTTTTTTGTCTTGATAGGATATAAATGGCAACTGATAGGCTTTTTCCATTTTATTTTCCCATCATTATATGCCTGTTCAATACCGCACATTATTATCCCTTTAGCATCTTTTACACCATAAGCACATAGCTTGCCTTCGATAGTTGGTGTTACCCAACCAAAAGTTTTATCGTACTGGTATCTTCCACTTTTCTCAATTTCCTTTGTTCCCTCTGCGGACAAATAAGGCTTCACTGTTTCATACACTTCATTCAATATGTCTGTCTCACCATTCGTGAGCGGGGCACCGGCATCACCATCTTCGCAACAACCTCCCTTGCACTTATTCAAGTCGCAAACAAATTGTTTTTCGATTACATCATCGCTTACTAATATATTACCGATTGCTATCAAATTATAAGTTTTTTATCTCATTAATAAATAAAATTAAATCATTTAAAAAGACTGGAAGTCGGGAAGTCAATAATAAAATCAGAAAGAAATATTATCCAGCCTTCCTATTTCAGATTTTACCGACTATTCTTCCACTTCAGTGTATTGATCAGGTGCATCATGTCTGACTGAAGAAAATCGTTCACTATCCCTAAAGAATCCGCATTGGGAGCCGTATCAAAATATAATGCGCCTCGTAAAAAATGTTTTGTTGAATCACTTACAAAAAATTGTTTTGCAGTCGCTGCATTTCCGCCAACGTTAAAAAAGACTCCGTTAATCCCTAACGGTGTTTTCATCACCGAATCGTCAATAGACGTTGCTTTTGAACTGTGTTTAAAAGTCATTTTATATGCATCATCTTTAAGCTTATCAAAACTGTTAGGCCCAATTTCTTTATAACTCATATAAATACGCGCATTAAACTGTGGAAAATCGATATTTATCCAATAAGGGTTCTCGGGCTTTGAATCAAAGAATGAGGTATCCTGAACAACATTGGCATATACCGGGTATTCAAAAGAATAAGGATAACCTGGTTTATCGAAAAGCCTGTATTCATGTTTAGGGAAATCAATTTTGAAATAACCGGCAGGTTTGGGAGTATATGTACTATTACAGGCAATAAAGAACCAGGAAATGAAAATGAGAAATAAAAATTTTGTATTAACCACTTACAATAGTTTCAAGTTAATAAAATCAGTTTTGTTGCGTCTTTATCGCCACTTTTACTTTTTTAATACGACTTTGCTCGGCGTCCAAAACAGTAAATTCAAAATCGCCGCAGGGGATTATATCATTTATTTTAGGGATTTCTCCGGCCAGCTCTAGTATTAAACCGGCAAGGGAATCACTTTCTCCTTTCACCTGGTCAAATGTATCAACCGGCAAGTGCATGGTCTTGCAAACATCTTTGATCATAGTTCTTCCTTCGAATACATAAGTCCCGTCTTCCATTTGTTTGTTTATACTTTCCTCTTCGTCAAACTCATCTTTAATTTCTCCTATCACTTCTTCCAGAATATCTTCCAGAGTAATTATCCCGCTGGTACCGCCAAATTCATCAACAACTATGGCAAAATGAATCCGTTTGTTTTGGAATTCTTTAAGTAAATCTTCAATCAATTTATTTTCATGTACAAAATAAGGTTGCCGTATTAATGTGTGCCAGTCAAAACCAGCAGGCTCATTTAACACCGGCATCAGGTCTTTTGTATGTATCATGCCGATGATCTCATCAAGGCTGTTTTTATAAACCGGCAATCTTGAATAATGCAGTTCTTCTATTTTTGCTTTTAATTCGGCAAAAGAAAGATCCGATTCAATTCCGTTTACATCCAGCCTTGTTTTCATTACCTGCTTGACAATGATATTTCCAAATTTGATAATTCCTTTTAAAATATTTTTTTCCTCTTCAGACGCATCATTATCTGTGGCAATATCAATCGACTGGTCAAGCTCCTCAAGGTTCAATCCTGAATTTTTCTTGTTGCCAAATATTTTCTCAAAGATTTCAGATTGTGTTGCCATCCATCCGCTTGCTTTCTTAAAAAGAAGATGAATAATTTCTACAATTCCCGATGTGTAATAAGCAAACTGCAAATTATTTTGTGACGCCCACACTTTAGGCATCACTTCTCCGAATAATAAAATCAAAAAGCTTACGATCAGCATTTTTACAATAAGCTCAAACAACCAAAAATTCTGCTTTAACAAAACCAATTGATCTATCAGGAAATTAGCAAGGATAATAATGGCAATATTTACAATCACATTGGCAATCAACAATGAACCAAGCAATAGTTTTGGCTCTTCCAAAAGAGTTACGATCCTTTTCCATGATGTATCCTGTTTTGTTTTAAGGATGTTTACATCTTTATAGCTGAGAGAAAAAAAAGCAATTTGAGAGCCGGAGACAATAAATGAAATAAGAAGAAGGAAAAGAATGACAATTGCAAGTATAGATGTTGCCTGTGGATTAATAGCAAGAAATATAGGGTGTAAACGATCAGCTAAAAAAAAGGTGGTTAGATTCTCCAAAGCAATTGGGTTTCATTAGCAATAACCAATAAGCAAATACGAAATGCCTATAGGATGTTTGCGGCAAATTTAACAAATTGTTTCTCTTAAAACGGTAAATCTTCCGGGCGGTCATTAATGGGAGGCATCTCGTGTGTACCTGGTATATCTCCGCTTTCTGGAGGAATATGAGAATGATTTATACCATCGGTCCGTTTATCCAACATAATCAGGTTATCTCCTACAACTTCGGTCGCAAATTTTTTATTTCCTTCTTTATCCTCCCAACTTCTTGTTCTTAAACGGCCTTCTATATACACCAAACTTCCCTTATGAAGATATTTTTGTGCAAGTTCTGCAAGACCCCGCCAAAGAACAACTGTATGCCACTCCGTTTGCGAAATCAGTTTTCCCGCACGGTCTTTAAATGTTTCTGTTGTAGCCAGTGAAAACTTAGCTACTGCAATATTTCCCTCAAGATGTTGAATGTCGGGATCTTTTCCCAAATTTCCAATGAGCATCACCCTGTTAACTCCTCTCATATTGTCTGAAGTTTGATTTTTTGAATAATCCTTTTTGAACAGAATGCTTTCTAAAGTTAAATTTTTTCAGCCAAAAAGAAAAAGATTATTAGGCAGACAAGTTGTTAAACCAAATCCTGACCAATTAAATAGACTTTTTCAGATATATGTCCCTCTTTCTTACAAAGCAAATGTGGGCCCTTTAAAACATTTCAGATTGTTTCAAATGTGCTGCAATTGATTTAGGGAAAGGATATTTACCGATATCCTTCTTGTTAACTGTAAAATATCCGCTTATTTCAACGGGCTTCGAAATGATAATATGTATGAATTGAACATGGATGGTTTGATGAGTAAGTTGTTGTTTGTATACATCAGAAATCTTATCAATAGTCATCTTTGTTTTGATTAAAATATTTTTAAGAAAATCGGAACTAAGCATTTCTTCCCTGTTTATTGCCTGGTTTGTTTCAAACAAAACAAATTCATACAAATTTTCCCAGATATCTCTTTTTATTCGTTTACCAATGTAAATGGCATCACCAAGCTCAATAATAAAATAATACAACCATCTCTGCTTTTTAGTTAATTTTTTTGCTTTTACAGGAAGCAGGTTAACCAAATTATGCTGATATGACTGGCAATCTTTGTGTTGAGGGCATTGAGTGCAAAGAGGATTCCTGGGTTTGCATATTGTAGCTCCAAAATCCATTATAGCCTGATTATAAATGGAAGGGTTTTTCTTATCCAGTAATGCATTTGCCAAATTGTTATACATCTTTTTGCCTTCTGCAGTATCAACCGGAGTATCTATAGCAAAATACCTTGAAAGAATTCTTTCAACATTACCGTCGACTACTGCATACGGGAGATTAAAGGCAAAAGATGTTATTGCAGCAGCAGTATACGGGCCGACCCCTTTCAGGTTTTTTATTTCATCATATGTTTCAGGAAATTTTCCCTGATTTCTTTTAGAAATCTTTTTTGCGGTTGCAATCAGATTTTTGCAACGATTATAATAACCAAGGCCCTCCCATAATTTGAATATTTTTTTTTCTGATGCTTTGGCAAGGTCATTTACAGTAGGAAAAGTTTTTATAAATTTTTCATAATAGGACCAGCCTTGTTCGACCCTCGTTTGCTGTAAAATAATTTCGCTAAGCCAGATTTTGTACGGGTCTGTCTCTCCTTTCCATGGCATTATTCTTTTATTTTCCTGTTTATTCCATTGCAAAAGCTTCTTGCTGAATGCCAAATTCATCTGTTTGCTCATTATTATTTTTTTAAGAAAAAGTCAAAAAGATTTTCTTCTTATTGTATACTCATAATCAAGCTTTTGCGTTATAGGTAAAAAATTATGCCAAAATTCATGATAAAACGATAAAATCAATTTCATTCAATTATTGTAGTTCAGGAATTTTGTTATATATTTAAAATCAGAAACTTATAAAAATAAGCTCCAATGAGAAAAGCCGATTTAGTCAATCAAATTTCAGAAAAAACCGGTATTCCTAAGGTTGATGTTCTGGTAACCTTAGAAACCATGTTTAAGGAAGTTAAAGATACTCTGTCTTCCGGAGAAAATATTTATATCAGAGGTTTCGGAAGCTTTATTACTAAAAAGAGAGCTGCAAAGATTGGAAGAAACATTAAGAAGAACGTAGCTGTTCACATACCTGAACATTATATTCCTGCTTTTAAACCAGCCAAAGAATTTGTAGCAGAAGTAAAAAAATTACAGTCAGTAAAAGAAGATCAGCCAAACCCCGAGGAAGAGATGTAATATTGCTGTCTTAATTTTTGAAATGTGAAAAGACAGCAATATATCTTAGCATTATCCGGACTTCTGCTATTAATCATGCTTTATTTCTTTGGGCAAACTATTTCCCCAAAAAAGAAAAGTGCCGTAGTCTCCAACGATAGCACAGGTGCTAACATGGTTAAATCGATTGATATCCAGGATATACTTGAAGCCTCAAAATCAAAATTAAAGCCTGAACAACAGGCATATATAAACCGGCTTGAAAATTCAGTTGTACGGGGTGATGTTAAGGAGCAACAAGAAAAAGCTTATCATCAATTAGCCATTTTTTGGAAAGACTCAGTCCAAAATGGCTTTTTGCCATTTTTATATTATAATGGACAAATAGCTAAATTGGAGAATTCTGAAAAAAACCTCAACTTTGCAGCCCAATTATTTTTAGAGAATCTCAGAGGCCTCGACAATGTGTTGCTAAAAACGTGGATGGCCAACCAGGCGAAGGAACTTTTTGAAAGATCACTTAAGATAGATCCTAATAATGATTCTTCTAAAATTGGACTGGGGGCATGTTATATTTTTGGAAGCGATGCAAACAATCCACAGGAAGTAATGCAGGGCATCCAGCAAATATTGGAGGTAGCGCACAGGGATTCGACAAATATGTATGCGCAGTTTATGCTTGGCTTGGGAGGCGCGGTTTCAGGACAATTTGATAAAGCGATAGAACGTTTAACAAAAGTGGTGGATCACCAGCCTGATAACCTGGAAGCCATTATGAAATTAGCAGAAATAAATGAACAGAAAGGGAATAAGGAACAGGCTGTAAAATGGTACGAAGAAAGTAAAAAATTAATTACCGACCCTGAAATTCTCAAAGAAATAGATAATCGCATCAAATCATTGCAATAAAACCTTATTACATCATTATTGAACTGAATTTTATTTTTTAACTAAAAAGAAATTTCTTTATGCCTTGCGGTAAAAAACGTAAACGCCATAAAATCGCAACACACAAACGCAAAAAAAGACTAAGAAAAAATCGTCATAAGAAGAAGAATAAATAATCCCGAATCCCGCTTTGACGGGAATTTCATTCCTTCAGCTGAACGCTTTATTTACTGTTATCGTTGCCGGATTGCTTAATTGTGATGACTTTTAAATAGAACTACTTCAGCTATTTTCCTTTTTTGCGAGGTATTGGTAAGACGTAAATTTTTTTGATTGAACAAGGAGCTCATTATAAATGCGGCACCACAAGGTGTCGAAATTGCCCTGCTTGAAGATAAAAAGCTGGTTGAGCTGCATCATGAAAAAGCTGATGCAAGTTTTGCTGTTGGCGATTTGTATCTAGGTAAGGTAAAAAAATTAATCCCCGGTTTGAATGCAGCTTTTGTAGATGTAGGTTTTGAAAAAGACGCCTTTCTTCATTACACTGATTTAAGCCCTTACATTCGTTCCCTGCTTAAATTCACTAATCAATCAATTAATAATTCAGACCCAATTAATCCGGACTTTGGTATTTTCCAGGTTGAGCCTGAAATTGTAAAAACAGGAAAAATCAACGAAGTACTAAGTGGTAAGCCCAATATACTGGTCCAGATTTTAAAAGAACCGATTGCTGCAAAAGGCCCACGCTTAAGTTGTGAAATTTCTTTGCCAGGAAGGTTCGTGGTTATCACTCCATTTAATGATATTGTTGCTGTTTCAAGAAAAATTCATTCATCTGAAGAGCGAAAAAGATTGCAGAAAATTGTTGAGGCAATCAAACCAAAAAATTTTGGAGTTATTGTAAGAACAGCTGCTGAAGGAAAAAATACTGCAGAACTTCATGAAGACCTTACGGAACTCGTAGCTACCTGGAACCTCATTCAAACAAATCTGAAGGGAGCTATTGCCCCCGCAAAAATACTGAGCGAGCAAACAAAAACAACCAGTATGCTTCGCGATTTGCTGAATGAAGATTTTAATAAAATTGTTACGAACGACAAGAATATTTACAACGACACAAAAAATTATATTCAGCGTATTGCTCCAGACAAAGTTGATATTGTTTCCTATTTTCATAATGGCTCTCCTATTTTTGACCAGTTCGGGGTAACCAAGCAAGTGAAAGCTGCTTTTGGGAAAACAGTAAACCTTCCCAGTGGAGCTTATCTTATTATTGAACATACCGAAGCCTTACATGTAATTGATGTAAACAGCGGTTATAAAAGCGTAAGTAATAACCAGGAACAAAATGCCATAGAAACTAATCTCGAAGCAGCAGAAGAAATATCAAGACAACTTCGCTTAAGAGATTTAGGAGGCATTATAGTAGTTGACTTTATTGATATGAAGCTTCCTGAAAACAAAAGAAAACTGATGGAAGCGATGGAAGGTTTCATGCGTACAGACCGGGCAAAACATGCTGTGTTACCAATTTCGAAATTTGGCCTTATGCAAATTACAAGGCAACGCATGAAGCCGGAGGTAAGTATTAACACCCAGGAAGTTTGCCCAACATGTAATGGCACTGGAAAAATTTCTTCAGCATTGATCCTGGAAGATGAGATTGAAAAGAACCTGAGTTATCTTATACACCATCAGCATAAAAACTTAACACTAGCTGTACATCCTATCATGCATGCCTATCTTACAAAAGGTGGTGTATTCCGCTCGAAGCAATGGAAATGGAGATGGAAATATAAGCAGGCCACTAAAATCACTTCTAACACCAATTATCACCTCACTGAATTCAGGTTTTTCGACAAACATGACGAGGAAATAAAACTATAAAAAAGAAGCTCAGAAAATTCTGAGCTTCTTTTTTATAAATCAGGTTTTTATTTTATTGTTTCTGTAAAATTAAATTTAAAACACCCTGATCTCCGTAGGGGCCTGCTACGATATCATTAGCTAAAGTAATATAGCCAACACAAGAAAATACATAGCCGGAGCCGGAAGTTATAGTAGCAGTATATCCGTAATTGCCGAAATCCACTTTCGGAACGGTTGCCGCGCCAGTATTAGGATCGATATCCACAATCAAAGGGTTAATTACTGAACCGTATGCTGGATTAGGATAAACTTCAGAAAGGTTAATTTGATTAGCACCCGGCCCATCAAGAACCTGAACCAAATCGCCAGCAGACCAATCTGCCCAACCATCCTGAATAACCTTGTAAGTTCCAGCCATGTTACCGGTAAACGGGCATGTTACATAAGCCGTAAAAGACATGGCAGCATAATAATATGTGCCTCCATTAATACCGCTTCCAGAGTTACTGCCTGTATTATTTACATCATACGTTTTGCCACTTTTTGTTACCACTCTGGTATAAAAAGTATAAAAGCTACCGGGAACAAATGTTGTCGGATCAACACCTAATGCAGTTCCTAATTGGGCACCTGTAACTGTCAATTTAGTACCTGCACCAGTGTAAGGGAAGGTAGCGACCTCATGCCATTGAGTAGTATCATAAGTAGCCCCTAATGTGGCGAATAAAATAACGCTACTTACTTCTTCGCTACCGGGATACTGGTGAACTATAATCCCTACCGTAGAAGTAGTAATTTGTGATAGGTTAAAGTTCAAATTAATACTGCTATCTAAAACAAGATAAGAACCTATACCTAAATTTTTAACATTAGATAACGGGTTTATATTCCCTCCCGTCTTTTTGCACGCGTTAATAGTAAATAAAGCGCTGCTCAGGGCAATTGCTATTATCAATAATTTCTTCATGATTCATTTTTTTGATTAGTTAACAAAATTGTCAGGATTATTATCCCAAAATACCTTTTGAACAGCGTCTCCAGGTGTTTTCTGTGTAGGAGCATTGGAGTTCCTATTTACATAAACGGATGGATAGTAAAACGAACGCATGAAAAATCCTGGGTTTGGAACTGCACGAGCAAGTTGCATATTATCTGGTTTTCCTGTTAACCTGTAGTTGTTGTAAGGCTCCACACCATTACCCCAGGAAGCAAGATAATATTCAGTCATAATGATATTTAATCTTGAATCATCAGTAGTAGCCGTATCATAGTTTTGCACTACTAAACTATCATAACTGTTAATCTGCGATTGTGCAGGAATATATGCTGATGGTACAGTATAGTTAACCGTAGCAGGGAAACCTAAAACCTTTGTAATGGATGCAGAAACACCATTCAATAAAAGACTTCTTGGAGTTCCTTGCGAAGTTATACCCAACGTAAGGGCAGCTTCAGCTTTCAGAAAAGAAGTGAAGGACGACAGCCATATTGGAGCTATGCCCGCTCCCAAGCCACCCATTGATAAAGTAACCTGAGCAGCCTGATTAGCATCAAATTGGCCCGCTGCAGGATAAATTCCCCAACCAGTCCTGAAATTCGCATCAGGCGGTGTACCACTATTGTCTCCATGATCTCTGCCGGTATATCCCTTTCCAACTACACAAAAAGGAGTTTTGTCTGGTACACTTGGATACCAGGCCGGATAAGTAGGTGTTGGTGATCCGTAATAAGAAGTACCAAAACAAGGACAGGTTTGCTGGTTTGCCCAGGCATAATTAGTAGATTGTCTGTAGAAATAATATCGTAACCTGGGATCTCCTGAAAAATTAACAGTGCCCCCATATTTCTGTCCGGCAATCATCCACATAAAATAGTTGCCAATATATTCCCCTACTCCACCTGAGTTTTCATAATCTGCTGCATAATGCGGGTGACGGCTGTCAGGAGAAGTAACATTTGTTCCATACTTGAACACAAAGTCCTGTGAAGCACTATTTACCAGATTATTTTCAGTTAATAATGCCTGAATAGCTGCTGCTGCTGTATTATCTACCTGCCGAACCTGCATATAATATTTTAGCTTAAGTGTTTTAGCCAAACTTAACCAGTTGGCAGCATTACCGGCATAATATAAATCACTTGCAGGTGTAGATGATCCTGATTTTTGAAAATCAGAAATAGCGCTATCCAATAATGTCTGAACTCCGGCATATATTGAAGCCCCCTGATCAGTTCCGGGATTAGTATTTTCAGCTCCGAGAACTGCTTCAGAAAAAGGAATATCACCAAAGTCATCAACAAGTGTTCCATAAGTATAAGCCTCTAATACCCTTGCTATTCCTGAACTAATATATTTCTTTTGTGCCTGCGCCAACGGAATCATTGCATTTGCATTTTTTATAATTGTGGTATAGGCAGTGGTCCACATTCCATCAAAACTTGCAGGAGTGTAGCCATTCCTGTAGAAAGGTCCATACCATTGCTGCTGGCGTGTAAGCTGGGCACCTATATCAGAAGCATTTGACCAAAAGCCGATAAATCCCAATTGAATGTCATTCAAATAAAGATCTACATCAGCTGTGGAGGTGTTCGGATAATTAGGGTTATTTAACAGGTTGTCAAAAGTTTTTTTGCATGAGGAAACGATTGTGATAAGCGATATCCCCAATATTCCAAAAATTAATTTTCTATATCTCATAATTTCTTTTTTTAATGTTTAGAATGTTACTCTGATACTTGCTCCGAAACGGCGGGCAGATGGGCCGGTCAGGAATTCCAAACCTCTTCCGTTACCAACGCCCAAACCGTCTGCTTCAGGATCAAAATGGATGTATTTGGGGAAATTAGGTGCATAATACCATAGATTCGTTCCAGATATTGTTAAGGAAACTGAACCGAATGGCAATTTTGAAAGCGCGTTTTGTGGTACACTATAAGATAAAGACGCTTCTCTTAACCTGATACAGGTAGCATCGAAAATCGCAGATTCATCAGCGGCTCCGTTGGTAATACTATTTCCATAATATGCCTGCGTCGCTGAAATCTGGATATTATTTGGTTGCCCCGTAGTTTGTAAAACACCTGGTAAAATATAAGGTAATGACCTATCAAACTGAGTGTCTTTAGTTACACCCCTTCCCAGCAAAGCGCCAACAGTACCAGAATACATATCACCGCCCTGCGTGTAATCCCACTGCATTCTAAAACTAAACGACTTGTAGCTTAATGTACTAATGCCGGTTACTTTATATAAAGGATTAGGGTCACCTATTACAGCTATATCATTGCTGTTAATATAGTTCCCGTCTGTACCAACAAGTTTTTGCCCTGTTTTAGGATCTTTCTGGAAATAATTTGATTCAATTACACCATAAGCATATCCGTTCTTGGCAAAAACACCTTCGTTTGAATAACCTGAAATAAGAATATCTTTTAGATCTGCAGGGATATTTGATACTTTACTTTTATTGAGTGTATACAAGCCTGTCAGATCCCATTTCCAATCCTTGGTCTGTACTACTGTAAGTCCTAACTGAAGTTCAATACCTTTATTTGCTACTTGTCCGGCATTGATTTGTTCAGATGTATATCCCGTAGATGGATCAAGTGGTCTATTAAGAATTTGTTGATTTGCTACTCTTGAATATAATGTCAAATCAAGCGATATCCTGTTATTGAAAAATTTACCTTCAACACCAGCTTCTGTCTCTTTCAGCAATTCAGGTTTTAAATTAGGATTCGGCAGAAGATTGGGTATTGCATTTATATTAATAGCTGTTCCTTTGGAAGTCTGAAACTGATTTGTGGCTGTAAGTAAATAAGGCCGTGTTTGATATGGAATAGGGAAGTTTGCACTTGTTGAATACCCTATTCTTAATTTCAAATAATTAACAGTTTTACTATTCTGTAATCCAGCAATTGCTGAAGTTGGAATAAAAGCCAAACTTGCATTTGGATAAAATATACTTCTATTATAAGATTCTACTGTTGACTTCCAGCTATTACGACCACCAAGTGAAAGATAAGCATAATCACGATAGCCCAATGACGCCAGACCAAAAGCTGCAAGGTCTAAAGTTTGTGAGTTATAATTTAATTGAGACCCATCCTCACTTACTTCGCTATGGCTAACAAAATTGCCGTGGTTCATTATGCCATAAACCAATTGTTGTTGACTGGTTTGACCGGTTTGATTATAAATATCAGCCCTTTTATTACCACCAGCATTTATAGTCAAGTTTAAATCATTACTAATATTGCGATTAAAGTTGATTAACACTGTTTGATCCCAGATTGTACTGATACCACTCGAAGTTCGCAAGAATCCTGTAGGCGTATAAATACCTCCCTTGTTTTGAGAATAGTCCTGAAATTCATTATAATTATCCAAACCAACTCTGTACATTACATTTATCCCTTTCGCGATGTCATAGATTGCAGAAATTTGCCCGAAAACCCTGTTCACATTGTCATCAGTGAATGAGTTATATAATGTCCATCTTGGGTTTTGAATATCGTTACCATTCCTGTAATAAATAGAAGAATGGTCTAAAGGGTTTTCATAAGGCAAACCCATTAAATCTACTGCAGTTGGCGTATACATCACATTTCCAAATACTGATGTATTGGCAGGGTTATTACCGTAACTGTTACTTGTCGGGGGAGATTTCTGTGCAGTAATAACGTAGTTAATTGTACCAGAAACTGTAAATTTATTGGTAAGTTTCGCCGTTCCACCAAAACCAAATGAATTTTTTCTAAGACCATTACCGATAATATAACCCTGATCATCATTATAACTATAACTTAAATTATAATTCACAGTTGGAGTTGATCCGGCAACATTAATTGAGGTAGTGCTGGTAGTTCCAGTCCTGAAAAATCTGGGAACGCTATTGTAGTATTTATAATAGTATGGAGCACCTATATATTGAGGAAAAGCAGCATGCAGTGATGCTTTGTCATAAGGATGGGTTACTACAGCCGGAGGATTGGTAAATTTTGCTCCCCAGTTACTAAAAAATGCTATCCCCAAACTCAAATCAAAACCACCACCATATTCAGTATTGTATTCAGGAATAATGGCTTTTGTTTCAAAATAAGATTGAGATACACTTATTTCTGTTTTCTTTTTTGTTTTTTGAGTAGCCCCATTTTTTGTAGTTATCAGTATAACACCATTTCTTCCTTCTTCACCATAAAGGGTAACAGCAGTCAACCCTTTTAATACACTAACATTTTCGATATTATTAGGGTCCAAATCAAGGAACCTGCTTGATGTCTGATGGCCATAAGTGAAATTGGCCTGAGCGTTGGTACTTCCGTCAAATGGAACACCATCAACAATAAAAAGGGGATTGGAATTACCTGTAATCGTACTAATACCACGTATATTAATATTGGTACCACTACCACTTAAACCGCTGGTACTTGTAATATTTAAACCTGGCGCTTTACCACTTAATACACGCCCCAGGTCAGCTTCAGGCCTCAGTTCCAGTTCTTTTTTATCTACTGTGGAAACAGCATAACCTAAAGCCTTCTTCTCTCTTTTTATACCCAAGGCTGTTACAACAACTTCGCTTAAAGCTGAATTTGAAGGTTTTAACGATGCAGCAACTGTTTCTGAGCTTCCCACAGCAACTTCCTGTGTTTCAAATCCTACTCCGCTAATAATAAGAATAGCATTAGCGGGCACAGTAATTTTGAATGCCCCATTTACGTCAGCACTCGTACCACCTTTTTGTCCTTTGATTTTGATACTTGCCCCAGGGATTGGGTTTCCGGTCGCATCCGTAACCTTTCCGGTTACTTCCTTTTTCTGAGCATAACTACTCAAGAAAGCGAGCAAAAGAATGCCCACCATTAGAATCTTAAATTTTCTCATGTGTAGTAGAGTTTTGGTTACAAACTGTGTTAAAAATAGGTAAAACTTGATAAACCAAAAAATAAAATGACAAGTGGAAATTAAATATAGCTGCTTCTGTGAATTAGTTTTTTTAACCTTTTTTCATGAGACTGAGTTTACTCAATAATATGTTTCAATACCAAGTCTTGTTTCCAAATAATTCAATAAAGTATCTGATTTTTTGAGGTTTTTTTACATGCATAATAATCATGATATAATATATCTTTTTGAGAAGCTATATACATATTTGACTTACAAGTTTAACTCTAAAAACATCATATTTTAATACCATCCGCACAAAGCCTATTAGTCTGGCAATCATAATAATTAACCACAAAAATGAATTCATGTAAAATTTTAAGGAATACAGTGATTTTAATATAATGATTTGTAAATCAAATATTTATAAAATCGCCTTGATCTATTCACAACTACCTATTTAGCTTCAAAATTCTCTGCAAAAGTTATTAACACACCAAAAAAATAATTTTGTTATGTGGCACTAATTTGTAATTTAGTGCAAGAATTTAATGGGTTAGTAAGTAAGGGGCCGGCATAAAAGCTGGCCCTTTTACTTTTATCATTTTGTCTTTAATTTTCGAAATTCTACTTCCTTTTATTACTATTGGTTTTCTCAAAACCAGATTGAAGTTTTTTCAAATCGATTATTCATAAATTTTCTTTCAGCACCAATGCAACATTCATGCATGAATTGCAATAACAGATAACTTTACCTCATGCCCAAAATCAAAACTGCATTTTTTTGTAACAACTGTGGTTATGAAAGTGCCAAATGGCTTGGTAAATGTCCGTCGTGTGAACAATGGAATACGTTTATTGAAGAACCAATTATCAAAGACAACAGACTTTCAGAAACGAGTTGGAAAAAATTTTCTCATGAAAAGAAAGAAACAAAAATAATTTCTATAAATGAAGTACATAATGAACACGAAAAAAGACTAAATGCAGGAGATGCAGAACTGAACAGGGTTTTAGGAGGAGGTATTGTTCCGGGAAGCATTGTTTTAATTGCAGGCGAACCCGGAATAGGAAAAAGCACTTTATTTTTACAATTGGGTTTGTTGTTAAATCCAACTGTTACTCTCTACATAAGCGGTGAAGAAAGCGAACAACAAATTAAGATGCGTGCCGACAGACTAAAAATTAAAAATGAAAACTTTTATCTGCTTACCGAAACATCAACACAAATTATTTTCCAGGAAATAAAAAAGTTAAGACCTCAATTGGTGATAGTAGATTCTATCCAAACTCTGCAATCACCTTATATTGAATCATCGCCTGGAAGTATTTCACAAGTCCGTGAATGCGCTTCCGAGTTCCAACGCTTTGCTAAAGAAACAAACACTCCTGTATTTCTCATTGGCCATATTACCAAAGATGGAACAATCGCCGGTCCAAAAATACTTGAACATATGGTTGATACAGTACTTCAATTTGAAGGCGACAGGCATTATTCATACCGGATATTGCGTACTTTAAAAAATCGCTTTGGAAGCACTGATGAACTTGGCATTTATGAGATGACCGATTCCGGAATGAAGGCAATCAACAATCCAAGTGATATTCTTATTACTCAAAAAGAAGATCAATTGAGTGGCATTGCTATTGCGGCAACAATTGAAGGCATGAGGCCTTTGCTGATAGAAACACAGGCCTTGGTCACTCAATCAGTTTATGGAACACCTCAAAGAACAGCAAGCGGTTTTGATTTGCGAAGGCTTCAATTGTTGCTGGCCGTTCTTGAAAAACGTGGTGGTTTCCATTTTGGAGTAAAAGATGTGTTCCTTAATATTGCAGGGGGACTAAAAGTTGAAGATCCATCGATTGACCTCGCGGTGCTGTGCGCTTTATTAAGCTCTTATGAGGACATCTCTTTACCACACCAGGTTTGTTTTGCCGGAGAAGTGGGCCTTAGCGGCGAGATACGTGCTGTTAATCGCATTGAACAAAGAATTGCAGAAGCTGAAAAAATGGGATTTGAAAAAATAATTGTATCAAAATATAATCAGAAAGGGTTAAAGAATCAAAAATTCAATATCGAAGTGATAAGCATGGGAAGAGTTGATGAAGTTTACCGGTTCCTGTTTTAAACTACTCCGCTTCAAATATTATTGAATCAGTGATTTAAACTGATCGCTAAAAATGAATGCCACAAAAAATATTATTAATAGCTTCTCCCATCTCTTCTTCCCTCACACTTGCGCAGGATGCGGGACAGATCTTATTACAGAGGAGCAACTGCTTTGCATTCAATGCTACAGCCAATTGCCATTCACCGGCTTTGAACTATATGCTGATAATGTGGTGGAAAAAAATTTCTGGGGGAGATTACCTATTGATAGCGCAATGAGCCTGTTATATTTTACTAAAGATTCTATTATTCAAAACCTCATACATCAGTTTAAATATAAGGGCAAAAAAGAAATCGGCCTTTATCTTGGAAACATGATGGGTCAAAAAATTCTTTCATCCGATCGTTTTACAAATATTGATAGACTTATACCGCTGCCGTTGTTTGCAACAAAAGAAAAAAGAAGAGGGTATAATCAGTCATTTATTTTGTGTGAAGGAATTGCTGAAATATTAAAAATCCCTGTTTTAAAAAATTCAGTAATCAGAACTTCAGCCACTGAAACCCAAACACATAAAACCCGTATTGAACGCTGGCAGAATACAAATGGCCAATTTGAAGTAAAAGAGTCTCGGCTGTTACAGGATAAACATATTCTTTTGGTGGATGATATTGTTACCACCGGAGCAACTCTGGAAGCCTGTGCCCTGGAAATGATGCAGTCCTGTAACCTAAGAATAAGTATTGCCACACTTGCCTACACATTAATCTGAAATCTTAATTCAAATCGTTTATATTACAAACAACTTTAGCAATCAAATATCGTTATAGGAGAAACATTTTGTACGGGAAATATTTTGAAACAAAATGAATAAATCATTTCTGCTAATATCAACATTTATCATTTTTATTTTTTCTTCATGCAAAAGAGATTCTTTTATTACCGGCAGTAATGCGACGATTAATTTTTCAATAGATACAGTATATTTTGATACAGTTTTTACTTCTACAGGTTCTGTTACGCAATCAGTAAAAATCTTTAATCCTAATAACGGGAAAATCCTGTTGAAAGATGTAAAGTTAATGGGCGGTACAAATTCTGTGTTCAAAATAAATGTTGATGGCAATAATACGACCGATGCCGGCAATATTGAAATTGCTCCGAACGACAGTATTTATGTATTTATTTCCGTGTTAGTAAACATTAATAATTCCACGCTCCCCTTTGTTTTGCAGGACAGCATTCTTGTTTCTTACAACGGAAATCAAAAGTTCATACAGTTGCAGGCATATGGGCAAAATGCTCATTTTTTAAAAAACGATGAAATAAAATCAGATACTGCCTGGGCCAATGATTTGCCATTTGTTATTCTTGGCGGGCTTCAGATCGATTCCGGATATTCCCTGACTATTAAAAATGGTTGCCGGATTTATTTTCATGCAAATGCACCGCTAATTGTTGATGGCAGTTTACAGGTACAGGGAACTGACAGTTCAAAAGTATATTTTTCCGGCGACAGGCTTGATGAGCCTTATAAGGATTTTCCTGCCAGTTGGCCGGGCATTTATTTCAGGGAAAGCAGCCAGGATAATGCTTTGCAATTTGCAGTTATCAAAAATGCATACCAGGGTGTTGTTACTGAAAATTTATCTGTAACCGGCAATCCGAAATTGAAACTTGACGATTGTATAATTGACAACGTATACGATGCGGGTATATTAGGGATACAAACAGACATTGCTGTTCAAAATTGTTTGATAAGTAATTGTGGAAAAAACATTGTCTTAAACTATGGAGGAAATTATTCTTTCATCAATTGCACAGTTGCAGGTTACTCGAATGACTATATTTCACACACCTCGCCAGTGTTAAGCATTAATAATTACACGATAGGTCCTTCAGGGAACCTGACCGCAGATATAAATGCAAATTTCCTCAACTGTATTTTTTGGGGAAGTACTGGCGGGGTCGATAACGAAGTAGTCACTTCAAAACAAGGGGCTAATACATTCGCTGTTAACTTCAGTAATTGTTTATGGAGAATTAGCAATACCCCTGCAAATATTACATCTTCATATATGCTAAATGCTGATCCAATGTTTGACAGTGTGAACAACCAGAAAAGATTTTATAATTTTCATCTCAAACCATCATCCCCGGCAATTGATTATGGCGCACCAACCGGAATTCCTTTTGATCTTGATGGAAACCCGAGGTTAATTGGCAATGCAACCGACCTGGGATGTTATGAAATGCAGCAATGATTTTCTTTCTACTCAACACTGTTCGTTCTTTTTTACGCTACTCTGGAATTAATTTATTTTCTGGTTACGAACTTTTTCTATTGATATTTGTAGAATTGAAAACACACATTCATCTTAAAATTTTTATCATGATTCGCACAGCAATTTTTTCACTACTGCTCATCGGCTCCATGAGCATTTATGATTTTAAGGTTACCGCTTTGGATGGTAAAGCCACCATTGATTTTGCAAAATACAAAGGAAAAAAAATCATGATCGTGAATACTGCGTCCAAATGCGGTAACACACCTCAATACGCCGATCTTGAAAAATTGTACGAGAAATACAAAGACAAGCTGGTAATTATTGGGTTCCCCGCAAACAATTTTGGCCAGCAGGAACCGGGCACCAATGGCGAAATACAGGAGTTCTGTAAAAAGAACTATGGTGTTTCTTTCCCAATGGCAGAAAAAGTTTCAGTTAAAGGGAGCGATATGCATCCATTATTCAAATGGTTGGTGGATGAAGCTGAGAAAAAAGGATTTCATGACCCGATAAAATGGAACTTCACTAAGTTCCTGCTTGATGAAAATGGCAATCTGATTACTGTGGTATTTAACAAAACAAGTGTACTCAGCGATGAAGTGACGAAATATTTAAATTAATCCCTCCATTTCATAATGGTTCAATTCCCAGGTTACACAATTGGGGAATTGAACCATTTTTCATTTATTATATTTGCTTCATGCTTTTCAAAAATGTAATTGCACAGCAGGCAATAAAACATCAGCTCATTGAAATGGTTCAGCATAACAGACTTAGCCATGCGTTACTTTTTTTAGGCACTGAAGGAAGCGGAGCATTACCGATAGCCCTTGCATTCTCGCAATACATTGTCTGCGAAAAAAATTCTCCCAACCGGGTAACTAAACAAGAACAATCCCTATTTGGTTTAGAAGAACCATTAACAACAAACTACAGGTTGCAATCAGATGCCTGTGGCATCTGTCCATCCTGCACCAAGGCTCAACAGCTTATCCATCCTGATATTCATTTTTCATACCCTGTTATTCCAAAAAAGTCGGGAGATAAACCATTAAGTACAGATTTTATTGCCGAATGGAGAGAGTTCATTTCCAAATTTCCTTATGGCAATAGTTACGACTGGTTGCAGTTCATTGGTGCAGAGAATAAGCAAGGCAACATTACCGCCAATGAATGCACGGATATCATCAGGAAGCTGAATTTAAAGAGTTTTGAAAGCGGCTATAAAATACTAATTATGTGGATGCCCGAATATTTGGGCAATGAAGGAAACAAATTGTTAAAACTGATTGAAGAGCCACCGGCTGATACCTTGTTTATATTGGTTGCAGAAAATGAGTCACTGATTTTACCGACCATATTATCAAGAACACAGTTAATAAAAATCCCACAGCTTGATATCGACAATATCAAGGACGCGCTTGTTGAACGGGCAAAAGTTTCACCCGAAAACGCAAGACAAGTTGCCTCCATCAGCGAGGGAAACTACAGAGAAGCGCTGCAATTATTACAGAATGCTGAAGAAGACTGGCAAAGTCTTTTAAGAGACTGGTTAAACGCCGTATTGAAAACCGGTCCTGTTGCACAGGTAAAATGGATTGATGAAGTAAGCAAACTTGGCCGCGAGCGACAAAAACAATTTCTGAGGTATTTCAATCATTTACTTGAACAGGCAATACGTTTGAATGTGATGGGCGAACAATATGTAAACATACCTGAAAATGAAAAAGATTTTGCTTTACGATTAAATAGGATTGCCGGTGTTTCACAACAATATGTAATTATTGAGGAGCTGGATAAGGCAGCTTATTATATTGAGCGTAATGCTAACGCCAAAATGCTTTTTCATGCGTTGACCATAAAATTATACCACATCCTTGCACACAAAACAATTGCCGCGGTAAATTAATCACAACATCATTTCAGTACATGATAAAAATTCATTGCCTTCAGCATGCCCCTTTTGAAACACCCGGAAATATCGAAGCCTGGATAAAACAAAAAGGCCATTCAATATCATGCACACATTTATATAATCAAGAAGGGTTACCCGAACAAAATGATTTTGATGCATTGATTATTATGGGAGGGCCAATGAGCATTCATGATGAGAAGGAATTTCCGTGGCTTAAAAAAGAGAAAGAGTTTATTAAAACAGCAATTGACAAGAACAAAAAAATTTTAGGCATTTGTCTTGGCTCACAATTGCTCGCCGATGCATTTGGAGCCAAAGTTTATGCTAATAAAGAAAAAGAAATCGGCTTCATGCCGGTCTGTTTTACAAAAGATGCTTTACAACAAAGCTGGTTTGACGGGTTTTCTGAATGTGAAACCGTTTTTCACTGGCATGGAGAGACTTTTGATTTACCCCATAATGCCACATTACTTGCACAAACTGATGTTTGTCAAAACCAGGCTTATATGGTTGGGACCCATGTTTTAGCTATTCAGTTTCATTTGGAACTAACTCGTGAAATTGTAAAAAATATGATAGCACATGAAGGCCATGAACTGGTTTCTGCAAATAATATTCATTCTGCAAATAAAATTGCAGGTGAATTGAGTTACTTAGAAAGAAATAAGAAATTATTATTCGGGTTGCTGGATAAATTTATTTGAACAGGAATTGAAAGAATCGTTTTAGACCCATTGTTCTCATTTTCTCTCCACAATCATAAAAAACTTATCATGAACTTTTCTACTATTATAGGATCGTTGGGAGTAGCTCTTTTATTAGTTGCATTTTTCCTGAATCTCTTCCAATTCATCACTCAGGAAAGTATTTTCTACATCTCATTAAATATTTTTGGCGCCGGATTATCCTGTTATGCTTCATTGCTTATTAACTATATGCCTTTTATAATTTTGGAAGGCATCTGGTGCCTGGTGGCTGTTGCTGCATTTGTTAAAAAAATAACCTCCGGCCAAATTTCTCCTTAAAGTCCCCGTTTCACATTATATTTGTTGATGGCTTTTTATTGAAGTCCTGAAAAGAAGCGACTGAAAACAGCAAGTGAACGCGGATAGGTGAAGGGAATTTCTGAGAATTTTGTAAGCGAGCAACTTAAGCAGGTATATTTTTATGGTGCATTTTATTTTCACCATTATAAATCAACAAGCTTAAACCCAATAGATTGTTGTAACAAGAAGGCGCTGCATGGCGATTCAAATGTACAAGTGTGCGACGCAACGAACGTATAAAAGAATTCCTCTGCCGGTTTCATCATTCTTCTTCTTTTCCAATTCATTCATTGTAATTTTTGTTTTGATATGGCATGTGATAACTGTGGCAGTTCTAACGGAAAACCTTCAGGTTGCAGAAGCAATGGCGGGTGCAGTACCGGCGGATGTGATCGTATGAACGTTTACGATTGGCTTTCCAACCTGCCAATGTATGATGGGAGCTGCAAGGTGGTGGAAGTAACTTTCAATAATGGCAGCCGCAAAGAATTTTACAGGAATACTACCACACAAGTTTTCGAAAAAGGCGATATAGTGAGCCTTGAGGGAGTGAGCGGATTTGATGTTGGGGCAATTTCATTAACCGGTGAAGCGGTACGCCTGCAGATGAAAAAGAAAGGTGTTGAAGAAGATGATCCTGGCATGAAAAAAATATTACGTCGGGCCACTGAAAGAGATATACAAGTGCTGGAGCAAAATAAAAAGCGTGAACGAGATGCATTAATAAAATCCCGAGCCATTGCAAAACAACTGAACCTGAATATGAAGATGAGTGAAGTAGAGATACAGGCCGACGGAAGAAAGGCAACTTTCTTTTATATCGCCGACGACCGCGTTGATTTCAGGGAACTCATTAAAATTTATGCCGGCGAGTTTAAACTGAAAGTGGAGATGAAACAAATCGGCGCCAGGCAGGAAGCCGCAAAAGTAGGAGGTGTAGGAAGCTGCGGACGTGAACTTTGCTGCAGTACATGGCTTGCCGATTTCAAATCGGTTAACACTACAGCGGCCCGTTATCAAAATCTTTCCATCAATCAAACAAAGTTAAGCGGCCAATGCGGCAGGTTAAAATGTTGTTTGAATTATGAGCTGGACACCTATCTGGATGCATTACAAAATTTCCCTGAAAATGCAGATACCTTGCAGGTAGCAAAAGGAAATGCTTTATTAATCAAGAAAGATATTTTCAAAAACCTGATGTGGTATGTACTTCCTGACAGCGCCAAACAATACCCGATTACTATTGAAAGAGCAAGAAAGATCAGGCAACTGAATATGCAAGGCACAGTTCCTGAAAGTTTAGAACCTGTTGAATTAAGTACAGGAAAAGCCAAAGAAAATGAAAGTGGTTTTGTTGACCTGGTGGGCCATATCAGTTTAAAAACTTTGGAAAAAAACGAACGCAAAAAAAAGCACGGCCACCATGGCAGGCCTAACCGTCCTCAAAACCAGCCGCAGCAAAACAAAAACAGGAAAGAAAATAATAAATAGAAATATTTCTAAAATGAGGAAGATTGTCTTCCTCATTTTAACTTATACCAGTTATGATCCGTTTATCAAAAAACCTTTATTAACTTTTTTCCCGCCCTGCAATTATCTGTTCACCTTTGCTACATTTAAGAATATTTTCATCATGAAAAAAAAAGTCATGAAAATATTTTGGTCTTTATGCATAATTCTGTTGTTATGGCTGGTGCTTGCACAAAGCTGTATGACTTTTCGTAAGCCAGATAGCGAGGTAAAGAAAAAATTTCAGCAGGACGGGGTTGAACTGGCTACTGCAACAATTAATGTGGACGGTCATCATCTTCATTATGTAAAAACAGGAAGTGATACATTGCCAACAATAATTTTTATTCATGGAACACCCGGAAGCTGGGATGCATTTGAAAATTATTTGAAAGACAAGGGCCTGCTGCAGAAATTCCGTATGGTCTCCGTCGACAGGCCTGGTTTCGGTTACAGCGATTTTGGAAATCCGGAACACCTGGCAAAACAATCTGAAATTATCAGCCCGCTTTTTGCCCTGCTCAATAACCATAAACCCATGTTTCTTGCAGGCCACTCATTGGGCGGGCCGATGGTAGTAAAGCTGGCTGCTGATAATCCTGCTATATTTTCAGGCATGGTTATTATATCGGGCTCTATTGACCCCGCAGAAGAGCAACCGGAGAAATGGAGGCCGATCTTATATAAGACCCCGCTCAATTATTTTGTTCCCGGTGCCATGCGCCCTTCCAATGAAGAGCTATGGTACTTGAAAAAAGACCTGGTCGACCTTAAAAAAGATTTCGTAAAAATTACCTGCCCCGTATACTTTGTTCATGGCGCCATTGACACATGGGTGCCGCCCGGAAATGTTGAGTACGGGAAAAAAATGCTGGTGAATGCCAGCCGTGTTGAAGAAACGTTAATTCCCGGGGCAAATCATTTCATTCCATGGACAAAATTCAACGAAATAAAGCAGGTTTTGTTAAGATTATATTGATTAATCATCAGCTTTCATTTCATGATTAACTTTACAGAACATTTTATATTTTGCAGAACTTAAAACTCTATAACTATGGCAATTTTTGATTCAGGTAATCCGACCCTTAGTGAAAAAATTTTCAACAGGTCATTAGCCGATGCGCATGATGGCACCATGACGGTACGCGGTTCTATCAACAAATTCGGTTTCCTAATGCTCATGGTGATTGCGGGAGCCATATTTACTTGGCGTGAGCTTATGCTCGGCCGACCACAGAACATGCAAACATTCATGATGATTGGCCTTTTTGGTGGTTTGGTCAGCGGATTAATTATTTCTTTTAAACCGGCCACTGCCAGGTATTTATCTCCTGCTTATGCAATTTTAGAAGGATTTTTATTAGGCGGTATTTCCGCTTACATTAACTTAACTGTAGGAAAAAAATATCCTGGTATTGTGCCTCAGGCGGTAGGTTTAACTTTTGCAGTTGCAATCGGCATGTTCTTGCTTTATAATTTCAGAATTATAAAACCAACAGAGAAATTCAAATCTGTCATTGCTTCCTCTGTACTAGGTATTTTTCTTTTTTATATCGTTATTTGGATCCTGAGTTTTTTTCATGTAAACATTTCATTCATGAGTTGGAACGATGCAAGTCCTCTTGGCATTGGCATCAGCCTGTTTGTAATAGCTATTGCGGCACTCAGTCTTATTATGGACTTTGACAGAATAGAAACCGGTGAAGCAATGGGTGCACCTAAATACATGGAATGGTACGGAGCTTTTGGGTTATTAGTAACTATGATTTGGCTTTATCTTGAAATTTTGAAATTATTAAGCCGTTTCGCAAGTAACAGAAATTAAAAATATTATCTCTAAAATAAAAAAGGCTGAATTTGATTTCAGCCTTTTTTATTTTTATGTGCCCGGCATCTGTTATTTTATCAGCATCCTTGCGTCGCACTCTTGTACTGAAGAGATTCTATGCTGCAATGAACAATCAGTTTAAATTGCCCCGACATTTATGTCGGGGTTAGTTAAAAGAGGTCTTTGCCCAAAGCTAAAGGCTTTCGTCAGAATCCATCCCCATCCAGCAAATTTCCAAGGCCTCCCAAAATACTTCCTTCTTCTTTTCTATGCCCAAGCTGTGGGCTGTATTGAATAATTCTGCTTGCGAGCCTGCTGATCGGCAATGATTGCAGCCAAACTTTTCCAGGCCCACGCATCACGGCAAAAAATAATCCTTCACCGCCAAACATCCAGTTTTTGATACCACGTATAAACTCAATATCGAAATCCACTGACGGCTGATAAGCCACAACACAACCGGTATCCACTTTCAAAATTTCTCCCGTCTTCAATTCTTTTTCAATAATATAACCTCCTGCATGCATAAATGCCATTCCATCGCCTTCTAATTTCTCCATAATAAAACCTTCACCCCCAAAAATCCCGGTGCCCAGTCTCTTCTGGAATTCGATGCCAACACTCACTCCTTTTGCGGCACAAAGAAAAGCATCTTTCTGTGCAATGATTGTTCCGCCCAACTGTTGTAAATCCAGTGGAACAATTTTTCCGGTGTAGGGAGCTGCAAAGCTTACTCGCTTCTTCCCCTGGCCCACGTTGGTAAATGCAGTCATAAACATGTTTTCACCAACCAATACACGTTTTCCGGCGCTTAATAATTTTCCAAGTAACCCACCTTGTTGCGATTGTTGCGAACCATCACCAAAAATGGTTTGCATTTCAATGCCATCATCCATCATCATAAATCCACCAGGTTCACCAATCACCGTTTCATTCGGATCCAGTTCAATTTCTACGAACTGTAATTCCTCACCATAAATTTTATAATCTATTTCATGATTATTTCTCATAGAAAAAACTTTTATATGAAATTATAAAGTTGATCCTTGTCTGAAAAAAGAAAATGATAAAAGGCAATTTAATTTCTATTAATAAGCCCTGAATTCTTCAGGGCTTATTAAAAAACTATAACCAGCTTTCCACTATAGCTGCAGGGGCATTTGGGCCAAGCCTTCTTCTTCGTCTTGCCACTTGCGCCCTGTGCACAAACATCGTAACAAACATTAGCAGAATAAATATTATTGTAAATGGGGGGATACCAAGCATAGATATCCATGTGCCACCAAACATCTTTCGCATTGGACGTTTCAGTCTTAATGCAATCAGGTACATACTCGGCACAATTACCAATGTCATAAAGAATGCAAATGCCAAACCAAAAATGATAGTCCATGAAAGCGGTTTCCAAAACACAGCGCTATCCCCCCCAAAGAAAATATGCGGGTTCAATTCAGAAAACAACGTAATAAAATTAATATTAAGCCCCACGGCAAGCGGTATCAACGCAAGTATGGCCGCCAATGCGGTGAGCATTACTGGAATGATGCGCGTTTTACCTGCTTGTATAACGGCTTCGCGTATACGTAAACCGCGGCTGTGTAATTCATCGGCAAATTCAATCACCAAAATCCCGTTCTTCACCACAATTCCCGCAAGCCCTACAATGCCTAATCCCGTCATCACCACAGATATTTCCATTTTTGAAATACCGAAACCAAACAAAACACCAATCACACTAAAAATAATTTCTGTTAAAATGATCACCGATTTACTGATGGAGTTAAACTGCAATACCAGGATAAACAATATAAGCATCAATGCTATGACTAATGCCTTGCCAAGAAAAGCACCTGTTTCCGCCTGCTGTTTTCCTTCACCTGTTTGAGCAATGGTTACACCATCTTCTTTGCCCCGGAACCTGTCAATTGCTTTTTTAATATCTGCATTTACTGCTGTGGGTGTATATCCCTGTGAAGTAAGCACGTTCGAAAACAAAGTGATCATGCGTTTTTGAGATTTTCGTTTAATGCTCCCGTAAGTGCTGGTATAATCGACAGTAACTAAGTTGCTGATGGGAATATTTTTAAACCCGCCGGTAGCAAGGTCTCTGAAATACACACGCATATTCAACAGGTCAGCAAGATTATTTCTTTGTATCTCGGTATTCCGTAATTGTATCTTGTATTCGTCTTTATTTTCCTTGATCTTGGAAACCTCCCTGCCGAATAATGCCGTCCTTATCTGCATACCGATTTGCTGCGTGGAAATCCCTTCTATCAATGCCCTTTGGCGGTTAATGCTCAACGTTATTTCGGGGTTGGTCAGGTCAACATCCATTTTTAATTCTTCTACGCCCGGAATTTGGATGGAGTCAAGATAATTTTTTAATGCCACCGCAGTTTTTGTGAGGTTGTCAAAATTATCGGTCGCAATTTCAATATTGATAGGCGGATCGGTCGGAGGGCCATTCTGTTCCTGGTCAACACTGATCGTTGCACCGGGAATCCCTCTCATGGCTGCTCTTATAGAATCAAGATAAGGGCGAGTAGATTGCCCATGCCTCTTTTCATATTCAACAAAAGAAACCTGCACCCTGCCTAATTCAGGGTGAGTACTCCTGTCCCCGCTATTCGGGTCGTTAGCGCCAATCGCTACATTTGAAATTACACTTTCCACCAACGAGTTCCCTTTATCATGTAAAGGGTCCATGTGTAACACTTTATATACACGATTTTCAAGGTCGTGCGTTACCGAATCTGTGTAATCCACATTGGTACCGATCGGTAATTTCAAATACACAAAAATGAAATTGGGGTCGCCTTTCGGGAAAAACACCACAGGCACTTTTCGTATTCCTATAAATACAAAAGAAAACACCAGCAATAAAAAGGTACTGAACAAAAGCCAAACAGGCCTCCATCCTTTCAACGCCCAACGTAGCAGGCTTTCATAATGCCCCATGATCCAGGGCAGTGCCCTGTTCTGGAAGGAATGAATGAGGCCGTCAAAAATATATTTATTGAACACCATCAGTATGGAAAAGAAAATAAGCAGGTTGCCAAAGAAAGTCTGATGACCTAGGTCGAGCATAACTCCTGCACCAAGGAAAATCCACAGCAGTGGTTTTTTGAAAACATCTGATTTCTTTTTATTGCCCCCTTCAGGATGGTTCATGAAATCAACGGCAAACACGGGGTTCATAATAAATGCAACTATCAGCGAAGCTGTTAATGTAAAAATGAGCATCGCAGGAAGATAGATCATGAATTTACCGATGATGCCGGGCCAGAATAATAATGGGAAGAAAGGTGCAAGCGTAGTAAGTGTTCCTGCAAGAACAGGAACGAACACTTCACCTGCTGCAATTTTTGCTGCAAATGTTGAGCTGATCTTTCCATGGCCCTGCATAAATATCCTGTGTGTATTCTCGATTACAACGATCGCATCATCCACAATAATACCCAATCCGAAAAGCAAGGCAAACAGTACCATGAAATTGAGGGTGACGTGTGTGCCGATGATCAGGTCGGCTGCAGGAAGGAACACAAATGCTACAAACATACTCAATGGCACAGACAGCGCAACAAAGAATGCGTTGGTAACCCCCATAAAGAACATCAATATCAGCAAAACAAGTATAAAGCCGATCACAATAGAGTTTACCAAATCATTGAAAGATGTTCTTGTGTTTTTACTCAGGTCCCCGGTAATCACCAGTTTCAGGTCTTTAGGAAGTTCGTCCTGCATTTGCTTTACCACCTCTTTTACCTGGTCTGATGTTTCAATCAGGTTCTCACCACTTCTTTTAATAATATTGAGGGTAACCACATTTTTTCCCATCAGGCGTGCATAACTCTCGCTCTGTTTTACCGTGTCTTTGATTTCCGCTATGTCTTTCAAATAAATGGGCGAGCCATGTGAGTTGCGGATAATCACCTGTGCTATATCGTTAGCTGTATGAAACTGGCCTTTCAATTGAATGGTACGTTTCATATTTCCCACTTCAATTAAACCGCCGGTAATGTCAGCGTTTTCGCCGGCAACGGCATTTGCAATATCGTTGAAGGTAACATCAGCACTTTGCATTTTATAATTATCCACATTGATCTGGAATTCCCTTTCGGGTGCGCCAACTTCATCCACCCGGTTGATCTGAGAAATATCTTCCAGTTTATCTTTAATGTCATCAGCATATTTTTTTAAGCGCTGCATATCATAATTACCGCTTACATTCACATACATAATCGGCAGGTCGGAAAAGCTTACCTCCACCACATTTGGTTGCGTGGTCAGGTCAGTCGGCAGGTCTGTTTTTGATTTGTCAACCGCATCCTTCACTTTTTGAACAGCAACATCCACCTGCACATTCGTTTCAAATTCTACAATAATGGCAGAGTAATCCTGTACAGAAGTACTTGTCAGTTTATTGATCTTCGCACCGGTAATTGCCTTGATTTGTTTCTCGATCGGTCGTGTAACCAGGTTTTCTATATCTTTTGGGGAGTTACCTACATAAGTGGTTTGCACATAAATAGTAGGTATCACAATGTCGGGGAACTGTTCTTTTGGTGTTGTTCCGAAAATATAAATACCCCAAACCGACACAATGATCATCAGCAAATAAATTGCCGTTTTATTATTGATCGCCCAACTGGTTACAACAAATTCCTTGATCTTTCCTTTAAAATTTTCTAATACACTCATACAATTAGTTTAATATTATAAGAGTCGCCTGCTGTAATTCTTATGAATATTCCTGCGTCGCACTCTTGTACTCATGAACATCAATTCATGCCACCTTTATTAATCAGAGATATGCATAACCGATTTCAAATCCGGTAATTTTATTTATTATTGGGCACTTACTGTAATGGCTTGTCCGTCATACAAACCCTGTACCCCATCAGTAATGATCACGTCACCAGCCTGCAGGCCGCTTTTTATTTCAATCTTGTCGGCATACAATTGTCCCACCTGCACCACTTTTTTCTTTGCTACCATCCTGTCTCCTTCTTTGGAAGCCACCAGCACATATTTACCCTTTTCATCATTCTGAACAGTGCTTACAGGAACGGCAAGTGCATTTTGCACACTGTAATCCTGAATACTTACCAATGCGATTTGATTAGGATGAAAGTCTTTATCATAGGGAAGCTTTGCTTCGATATAAAAGCTTCGGTTATTCGGATCTATCAACTTTCCTGCAACATTCACTTTTACATTCAATGATTTATTATTCAATTCAGGCAATGTCACTTTTACATCAGTGCCCACTTTTACTTTGCTCAGGTACAATTCCGGTACCTGTGCTACGGCTTTCAGGTTTTGTGTATTTACAATGCGGATCTGAGGGTTGCTGGTGCCGGGAACAACTCCGGTAAAACCTTCTCCCACCCTGATGTTTACTTCATCTGCCACACCTTCAATATCTGCATATACATTAGTTAAATTGATCTGCTCTTTTAGAATATTGATTTGCTTTTGAGCCTGGTCAACCTGATTTTTTGCATTGATCACATCTACTTCCGCACCAATATTCTGTTTCCAAAGATTGCTTCTTCTATTGTACAAATCCTGTGCATAAGACAACTGTGTTTCAGCCTGTGATAATTGCCTTTGCAAAACTGCGTTATCCAATTTCAAGAGCAACTGGCCTTTCTTAACATAATCGCCTTTTTTGACAGACACATCAGTAACAATACCTCCGGTACCGTTACGCGGGGCTACATAAGCGACATTTAATGCATCCACTTTTCCCTGAAGATCGATATAATGGGCGAATGGGGCGGCTGCAAGTGTAGAAACAGCGACCAACTTTGCCTTTTCTTTTTTTGCAGCCGTCGTATCCAGTTTCGCGATTTCGTCCTCGAGTTGCTGAATCTCACCATTCAATTTTGTTTGTTGTTGCCTGAGCGACTCAAGCTGAGACTTTTTTGCGTCAAGAGCAGATTGTTCCTTAGACGCACTTGCCCCGCAGGAAGCGAGAAAAATAATTTCCGCAGCCACCACAACATTCATTATTCTTTTCATGATCATAGTATTTATTAGTCAGTTGAATTAATATTTTAATTTTCCAATTACACGTAAATAATCTACTTTAACGATTATGGCATCATACATAGCGCTTATATAATTTGCCTCCGCTACACGTAAATCTGTTTGAGCATTGGTCAAATCTGTATTTGATGCTAATCCTGATTCATATTTCTTTTTTGTCTGATCGTATACAGATACTGCCAGTTCCATGTTCTTCTTTTGTGACATTACTGTAATTAAATCGGCCTTGAACCTGTTCCGTGCCTGCATAACATCATTATCTATTGATATTTTCAGGTTGTCAATCATATTTTCGGTTTGTTGTAATTGCAGTTTTGCCTTTTTCAAATTTGCATCTTTTGAAAAACCACTGAAAATCGGAACGTTAATGCTAAGGCCGGCATAGGCAGTTGTGTACCATTTCCCGCTGGAGCTAAAAAAATCATAAGTATTTCCGAGGGCGTTTTTTTGATAGGAAGCATTTAAACTTAATACGGGCAGGTAGCTGTACTTATATCTTTTTACATTGTACTGGTTTAACTTTTTTGAAATCTCCAATCCCTGATAGTCGTTTCTGTCTTCATAATGGTAAGCCGTATCATCAAGCACGCCGGTTTTAAGATCTTCTTCAGTAAAATTATCCGTCAATACCAAGGAATCCGTCACAGACATACCCATCAGGAATTTCAATCCATAATATCCATTTGCAAGATTGCTGAGTAACGTTTCTTTTTGGGTTTGAAGATTTGTTAACTGTACTGTTGCTTTATCTATATCTAATTTTTCCTGGAAGCCGTTTTCATACATTGCTTTTGTGTCATGCAACAGTTTTTCTGCCCGTTCTATATTTGCATCTATTTGCGCAACCTGTGTTTTTCCAACAACAAGCTGATAATATATTTTGTGAATATTGGCGCTGATGCTTTCTTTTGTGATATCAATATTCTTCTGGTAATAATCAAGTGATGCCTGTCTTGCCTGCAAACCAACAAAAACCTGGCCATCAAAAAGAGTCTGCGTTAACTGAATAGACGCATTTGCACTATACTTAGGCTGAAAGCTTACAGCCATATACGTTCCGGGTGTACCACCAAAAAATTCAGCGGGCACAAGCGTCACCGGGGTCTTGAAAAAATCTGTAGCAGATCCGTTGCCGCTCACTGTTGGCAAAGCTCCTGCAGTAATGCTTTTATTTGTCTGTTCCTGTATCTGCAAATCCAGCAAAGCATTTCTTACCTGCACATTATGCTGATGCGCATAATCCAGACATTGCTGAATGGAAAATTCGTTGACAATCCTGGGTGCCTGAGGATAAGCTGTAATGACAATGCTTGCTGATACAATAGTCAATATTATTTTTCCCATACTATTCATACAATCCATGTTTATTTTTTTGGACAGTTTTCTGCATATATTTTTCAACCAGCTTCCTTCCTTTCAGGGTTGTAATACCATGTAGGAAGAGGTTATCTATTTCGTACAACACATCATTCACACGATACTTGTTATGAGAAAAAATATCCGGGTTAAAGGCCATGAAAACTGATTCTATTCGATGTCTAGCAATAATGTCGGTATTTATATCCGGCCGGTATAATTCTTCTTCCACTCCGCGTTGAAGGTTTTCCTTTACAGCTTTAAATAAAAACTGCAGTTTATGATCACGCAGTTTTTTGAAGGCCCGGGGGTGATGTTTTTCAAGGTCATACATAATTACCGGGTTCATTCCTTTTAACATTTCTTCCGTCTGTTCAATAGCCAGGAAAATTTCATGAATTGCATTTTCAGATTCTCCCCTGCTGGCGGCACAATCCGTTTCATTTTTCTGTGTAACCTGGCTTACCACAGCATCTACTATTTCATCTTTGTCAGCATAAAACTGGTAAATCGTTTTTTTACTGATACCCAGCTGAGCAGCAATCTCATCCATGGTTATGGAACGTATGCCGTAACGCATGAACAAATCAGTAGCCTTTTCCAGAATTCTTTCTTTCATTTCCATTTTTCACTTTAAATCGGATTGCAAAACTAAGGAAACTTTTTTTGTTACCAAAGTTTCCGTAATAAATTTTATTTTCCTTTTACCTGAGGTTAATATTTGGTATGAATGGTGTAGCTGGGCAGATGCCGTTAAGGGGTTGAGCAAAAAATGCCTTAACAGCCTATTTGAATAAAAGTTGCATTAACGAAATAATATTCATGTTTATGAATATGTCAAACAGTAAAAAATTTCCGGGAGAAATTATTGTTTAATTTTGAAAAGCCAAACTACTACTGAATGACATTCAGGAAATTTCTACGTAAGCTCTTTCAATATTTTTTGCAGGGACTTATTATCCTTGCTCCAATTGCCATCACCATATTTGCCGTTACCTCATTATTTGACTGGATAGACAGCATATTGCCCAATCTCATTCACAGATTAGCCCCTAACTGGATTGGCATTGACGAATCCGGCTTCCCAAAACGTATACCTGGCCTGGGTTTCATTATTGTAGTGGTAATAGTGTTGCTGGTGGGCTATGTCTCCTCCTCATTTGTGGTCAGCAGGTTGGTAGAGCTGTTCGATAAAATCCTGGAGAAGACTCCCGGTATCAAAATCATTTATTCTACAGTAAAAGATTTTTTTGAAGCCTTTGCCGGCAATAAGCGCAAATTTGATAAGGCTGTTTTAGTAAGTATTGAAGCCACAGATGTATGGCGTGTAGGTTTTATAACACAGGATGAAGTAAAACAGTTCGGCTTGCAGGATTATGTTGCTGTTTATATTCCGCAGAGTTACGCATTTGCAGGCAACTTGTATTTTGTAAAGAAAGAAAGAGTAAGAATATTGTCAGACATAAGCTCCGCCGATGCCATGAAATTTGCCATTTCAGGAGGTGTGACAGATATTGAAGAGGAAACATAACTGTCAATTAATGATTGTTGGTTAGTGACCGAAATAACTTTTCCAATGAAAAAAACAGTCTTATCCATCGCAGTATTGCTGCTTTATCAGCACGTATTTTGCTGGGGATTCTTTGCCCACAAAAAAATCAATTATTACGCTGTTTTTTTGCTTCCCCCGGAAATGTTGGTTTTATATAAACCCAATATTGACTTTATAAGCGAACATGCTGTTGATCCTGATAAAAGAAGATATGTGAACAGCAGCGAAGGCCCTCACCATTATATTGATATCGATCATTATGGTAAATATCCCTTCCCCGAGTTACCCAGGAAGTGGGATTCTGCTATAAAAAAGTTTTCAGAAGATACATTGCGCGTATACGGAACTGTACCCTGGTGGATTCAGACCATGTTAACAAGATTGACAAAGGCTTTCCGAGAAAAGGACCAGTCAAGGATTTTAAAACTGTCTGCTGAAATCGGTCATTATATTGCCGATGCACATGTGCCATTACATGCAAGCACTAACCATAACGGACAACTTACCGGCCAGGAAGGCATTCACGGATTTTGGGAATCAAGGATTCCTGAATTGCTTGCAGAAAAAGAATGGGATTTCTTTATCGGAAAAGCTGAATATATTTCAACGCCTCATGAGTTTATATGGAAAAGGGTATTGGAAAGCGCTGCAGAAGCTGATACTGTTTTAAGCCTGGAAAAAAAATTGAATGAAAAATTTCCGGCAGATAAAAAATTTGCTTTTGAAGAAAAAAATGGAACAATTACGAAACAATATTCTTCTGCGTATACCATTGCTTATAATAATGAAATACAAAATATGGTTGAACACAGGATGCGACAGTCTATTTATGCAGTTGCAAGCTTTTGGTATACCGCCTGGGTAGATGCAGGGCAACCTGACCTGAAAAGCCTCAGCCATAAAAACTTTAGCGAAGAAGAGTTAAAAGAATTTGAAGAATTGGACAACCAATGGAAAAATGAAAAGATAAAAGGAAGGGAAGAATGATTTTGCAGTTCTGGATCTTGAAGTTCGATAACAACTCGTGAACCAAATAATATGCATTTTACTTCGTTGCCAAAACCGCTGAACTCCGTGCTGTAAACCCCAAACTCGAAACAGTTTCGTAAATTCGCACCCATGTCAACTTTAAATGATGCCAGGCTGGTCCATAATTTTAATTCCGGGCCAAGTGTTTTGCCAAAAGAAGTCTTTGAGCAGGCAAGTAATGCCATTCTCGATTTTAACAATACAGGGCTATCTATTCTGGAAATTGGCCACCGTACTTCATTATTCCAGGAAGTAATGGATGAAGCAGTGGCGCTTTTAAAAGAGCTAATGAAGCTTGATGACGAACATGAAGTATTATTTATGCATGGCGGGGCTTCCACTCAATTTTTCCAAGTACCCATGAACTTATTGGATGAAAAGGAAACAGCAGCTTATCTCGATTGCGGAACATGGGGAACGAAAGCCATTAAAGAAGCAAAAATATTTGGTAATGTGGAAATAGTTGCATCTTCAAAAGATAAAAATTATACTTATATCCCGAAAGGATATACTATTCCTTCCCACGCCAAGTATTTTCATTATACTACCAATAACACCATTGAAGGAACACAAATGCACTCCATTCCGGAAACCAGCATTCCTTTGGTTGCAGATATGAGCAGTGATATTTTGAGTGAAACCATTGATTTCAATCGTTTCAGCCTGATTTATGCGGGGGCCCAAAAAAACATTGGCGCCGCGGGAGTTAACGTGGTAATCGTAAAAAAAGATATTCTTGGCAAGGTAAGCCGCAAGCTGCCTTCCATGATGGATTACCGGAACCATATAGAAAACGGCTCCATGCTAAATACGCCACCTGTTTTTGCTGTGTATGTGTGTATGCTTACGCTCCGATGGCTGAAACAACGGGGAGGTATAACCGAAATCGGGAAACTGAATGATAAAAAAGCTGCACTTTTATATGATACACTGGACGGCTTGCCCCTCTTCAGGCCAAAAGTTGCCAAGGAAGACAGGAGTAAAATGAATGTCGTTTTTGTGATTAACGATCCTGAACTGGAAAAAAAATTCCTCATCGCGTGTAAGGAGAATGGAATGGTAGGCATCAAAGGGCATAGAACAGTAGGCGGTTTCCGTGCAAGCCTTTACAATGCATTACCTCTGGAAAGTGTAATCGCGTTAACAGACCTGATGAAAGAATTTGCCCGCATTCATGGTTAAAATAATATTGAATAAATCAGAACTTAATGGCAATTATTAAACCCTTTAAAGCACTACGGCCAACAAAAGAAGTGGCTTCCAGGTTGGCTTCAAAGCCCTATGATGTGCTGAATTCGGAAGAAGCAAGAACAGAAGTTAACAGCAATAGCTTTTCGTTTTTACACATTACCAAATCTGAAATTGATTTGCCTGAAGGCATTGACACGCACTCCCAGCAGGTTTACGATAAGGCAAAAGAAAACCTCGCATTATTTCAGCAAAAAGGGTTCCTGTTCAGGGAAGAAAAACCCTGCTATTATATTTATCAGCTTATTATGGACAGGCGCAACCAAACAGGTTTGGTTTGTACCAGTTCAGTTGATGATTATGAAAATGATATTATCAGGAAACATGAGCTTACCCGTCCTGATAAAGAACTTGATCGCATCAACCACATCAAAACAACAGGTGCTCAAACAGGTAATGTGTTTATTGCATATCAAACCAACGAACGGCTGAATAAAGAAATTGAAGACTGGAAAGCCAGCCACCAGCCTGAATATGATTTTACTGCGGACGATGGCGTGAAGCATATTATTTGGATAGTGAATGATGACGAAACTATTTCGCGGATTACCGGTTATTTTGCGGAAACAGTTCCCTTCACTTATATCGCTGATGGCCACCACAGGGCTGCCTCTGCTGCTAAGGTGCGGAAAGCATTAGGTAAAAATGTAACAGAAGAAAGTAATTATTTCCTCACTACACTTTTTCCTGCCAGTCAGTTAAGAATATTAGATTACAACCGCGTGGTAAAGGATCTTAATGGATTATCCAAAGAAGTTTTTTTACACAGGCTTGAACAGGATTTTCTGGTTGGTAAAGTAGCCAATGGCTTTGTTCCTGCCCAGTTTCATGAATTCGGAATGTATCTTGATGGAAACTGGTACAAACTGATAACCAAGGAAGGCACTTATGAAAATGATCCTATCGGTATACTGGATGTTTCGATTCTTCAGAAAAATGTGCTTAACAAAATTCTTGCTATCAAAGACGTGCGCACAGACAAACGGATTGATTTTGTGGGGGGGATTCGCGGCACTGCTGAACTGGAGAAAAGGGTCGATAGCGGGGAAATGATGGTTGCATTCAGCCTGCACCCGGTAAGTATGCAGCAGTTGATAGACATTGCAGATACAGGTAATATTATGCCGCCAAAAAGCACATGGTTCGAGCCAAAACTCAGGGATGGCTTGCTAACGCACCTGATTTGATATTTGGGAGCAGATAATATCATAATGCTGAATAGGATTGCCTAAGTACAAGTGTACTACACAACCATATTTAATAGTAATTCTGCCGGTTGCAACATAAAACCTACTCCTCCGATTTGTGAAACTTAAGTTATTGATTTTTCAGCATTGATCATTCAACGTTATCTTTGACGGCATGAAGATTATTATCTCATTTTCATTTTTTATACTATCATTTGCATTTTGTTCTGCACAGGAACAGGATGTGAAAACACTTGACGAAACGGCTAAAACTTTTATGCGCCAGGGCGATTATACCAACGCAGTGGTTGTGTTGAACCGCGCTCTCGAGAAAGATCCCAAAAACCTGGACTTATTGAAAGACCTTGCATTTACTTATTATCTCGACAGGAATTTTGAAAAAGCTCTCGCGGTTTCAAAACCCTTAACTGAAAGACCGGATGCAGATGTTCAAAGCTTCCAGATACTTGGTATGGTTTATAAAGCAACAGAGGAACGAAAAGAATGCGAGAAAATATACAAACAAGGCCTAAAAAAGTTTCCTAAAAGTGGTGTTTTGTACAATGAATACGGAGAAGTAATCGGTACGGAAAACGGCCCGGAAGCTATTAAATTGTGGGAGAAAGGAATTGAAGCAGATCCCAACTTCGGATCAAACTATTATAACGCCAGTAAATACTATTATTCAAAAAATGAAAAGATTTGGTGTGTATTGTATGGCGAGATATTTGTAAACATAGAAAGCTACAGCACAAGAACTGCTGAAATGAAAGACATCATTTCGGAAGAATACAAAAAGATTTTTGCTGATGCTGCATTTTTAAAAAATGAGCACACAAAAAATCAATTTGAATCAGCTGTTATCAGCGGATTAACCGCACAAGCCAATGCTGTTACAAAAGGAGTGGATGCAGAAACACTTACTGTTATGCGTACGGAATTTGTGCTTTCCTGGTACAATCAAAATGTTATCGGCTTTCCGTTCCGGTTATTTGATTACCACCGGCAGCTTTTAAAAGAAGGCCTGTTTAATGCTTATAATGAATGGCTTTTCGGTGCAGCAGAAAATCTTTCCAGGTTTCAGACATGGACAAGCACCCACGCTGATGAATACAATCGCTTTATTGAATTCCAAAAAGGGCGCATTTTTAAACTTCCGGCAAATCAATATTATCAAACCCCGGCAAAATAGCCCTAGCATTTTATTTGCTATTAATTATTTTTTGCCTAATTTTTCCATGGTGAATGGACAGATAAAAAATTAAACCGGCAAATAATTAATTTATTATTCACGATTACCCGTTCGCCTTTTACAATATCGTATCACAAATTTTTTAAAAGCACCATGACAGAGCCAAAACGATTGTTTGATTGCATAGCTTACCAGATGGAAAATTTTCCCAAAGAAGATATGCTTGCGGCAAAAGAAAATGGAAAATGGAGAACATATAGTACCAAAGAAATCAAGGAGTCGGTAAACAGCCTTACCGCGGGGCTTTTGCAATTAGGGATTTCAGGAAATGATATGACCTCAGATCGAAGAGATAAGGTTGCCATCATTTCCAATAACAGGCCCGAATGGCTTATTGTTGATATGGCAGTACAACAGAGCGGGGCAATTCTGGTTCCTATCTACCCCACAACCAGTCCCAATGAAATTGAATTTATTTTCAATGATGCTGAAGTAAAATGTGTATTTGTCAGCAGTCATGAATTGTTTGATAAAATAAAAAGTATTCAATCCAAAATACCTTCCCTGAAAAACATTTTTTCTTTTAATGAGATAGCCGGGGCCGAACATTGGTCAAAACTTTTGATACCTGTAACGGATGAACTGTTTTCAGGAATCGAAACAGCAAAACAAAAAGTAACCGACGGTTGTCTCGCCACTATTATTTATACATCCGGAACCACAGGTGTTCCAAAAGGAGTTATGCTTAGTCATCATAATATCATAAGCTGTATAATATTTTCCAAAGAAAGTTTTCCATTCGAAAATAACCCATCACAAAAAGCATTAAGCTTCCTGCCGCTCAATCATATTTTTGAAAAAACGGTAAGTTATATTTATTTGTTTAGCGGTTACAGCATTTATTTCGCTGAAAGCCTCGATACTATAGCCACAAACCTGCAGGAATTAAAACCAGACATTTTTACCACGGTACCAAGGCTTTTGGAAAAAGTGTATGAACGCATCATGGCAAAAGGTGCTGAGTTAAAAGGTATAAAAAGAAAACTGTTTTTCTGGGCAGTTGAACTGGGAAAAAGATATGATAACAGGATAAGCAACGGTTTTCTTTATAACATTCAATTATCATTAGCTAACAAACTTATCTTCAACAAATGGCGTGAAGCGCTGGGGGGAAACATCAAATATATTGTTACAGGTGGCGCAGCATGCCAAGAAAGATTGATGCGGATTTTCAATGCGGCCGGTATTCCATTATTTGAAGGGTATGGCCCTACAGAAAATTCCCCGGTTATTTCGGTGAACGGACGCCTGCCCGGTAAATGTAAATATGGTACGGTAGGCCCTGTTATTAAAGGTATTGAAGTAAAGCTAGAAGAAGATGGAGAAATTTGCGTGAAAGGCCCCACAGTTATGGAAGGCTATTATAAAAGACCTGACCTTACTGCTGAGACAATTATTGACGGATGGTTGCACACCGGTGATATCGGCAAATTTGAAGACGGCATTTTTCTTCGTATCACCGACAGAAAAAAAGAACTCTTTAAAACCAGCGGTGGAAAATACGTGGCTCCTGCCGCTATTGAAAACAAATTAAAAGAATCCCGTTTCATTGAGCAGCTTATTATCGTAGGGCCGGAAAGAAAATTCGTTGGAGCTTTAATTGTGCCTTCGTTTGCTGCATTAAGTGAGTGGTGCAAACAAAATAACATTCCATTCACCTCTCATCAAGACATGGTGCGTAACCCACAGGTGCTCACTTTTTACAAACAGATAGTAGAAACTTATAATCAAAACTTCAACCATGTAGAACAAATTAAAAAATTTGAACTTTTGCCTGATGAATGGAGCATCGAGACTGGTGAGATGACGCCAAAGCTCAGCCTGAAACGCAAAGTGATCATGGAAAAATATAAAGAGGCAATTGAAAGAATTTATGTGTAACTACTAAAAATAATCTTATCCGGTTTAATGGAGTCAAAAGAAACTATTTCAAGAATATTACAAATTCTTCCACACCAGCAACCCTTCAGATTCATTGATGAAATAACTTCTGTCGATGATAGTCACATTGAAGGAAATTATCTTTTACAGGAAAATGAAAGTTTCTATAAAGGCCATTTCCCTGGCTTTGCAGTAACCCCCGGTGTTATTTTAACTGAAATCATGGCACAAATCGGGTTGGTTGCTTTCGGCATTTATTTATTAATGGCTGAAGGAGAAAAAGAGTTTAAAAATATGGCAACGCTTTTAACGGAAACGAATATCAGGTTTAAAAAACAGGTGTTTCCATCTCAAAAGGTTTTCGTGCATTCAGAAAAAATTCTTTTCAGGCATGGAAAATTACAATGTAACGTGTCGTTGAAAAATGCTGAAAATGTTTTACTTTGTTACGGTAACATGAGCGGAATGCTCCATATAAAAAATTAACCTTTCTCTGAAAAAGATAAATAGCTGCACTTTATACATCAGCAAACCCTAAATAATGAACCGTGTAGTTATCACCGGCCTTGGCGTAGTTTCCCCCAACGGAATTAATATCCCTTCTTTCACCTGTGCTATAAGGAACGGTATCAGCGGCATTCACTTCCGCCAGGAATTAAAAGACTATGCAATGGGGTGCTGTGTTGCGGGGGTGCCACTAGAGTTTGACGAACATGTTTTGAGCAAGTACCTCAGCCCGGGGGTTTATAAAAGCCTTCGTAGCAGCACTGTGAAATATGCTTTAACTGCAGCGCTTGAAGCTTGGCAAAATGCCGGTCTTATAATGAACAACGCTGATGTACAACCGGAAACCGGGTGCATATTCGGAAACGGTGTTTGCGATGTTGAACACATGCGTTATGCCATTCAGATGTTCGAGAACCTGGAAGTGCAGAAATTAGGCGTACGGCATATTGAACAATTAATGACCAGCGCTGCCAGCGCTTTCATTGGTGGTTTGTTCGGGCTCGGCAACCAGGTTATGGCCAATAGCAGCGCATGCAGCACAGGAACTGAGGCCATCATACTCGCATATGAAAGAATCAAATCAGGCCATGCAAAACGAATGATTGCCGGGAGTTGCGAAGCCAACAGCAAATACATCTGGGGCGTATTTGATGCTATGCGTGTATTAAACAGGAACCATAACCATGATCCTGCTGCAGCGAGCAGGCCAATGAGTGTGGACAGTGCCGGATTTATTCCCGGCTGTGGTGCAGGCGCTTTAATATTGGAAGAACTGGAAACCGCTGTTAAACGAAATGCAACGGTTTACGCCGAAATAAAAGCCGGTTTTGTAAACAGTGGCGGCCAGCGAAACGGAGGCACAATGACTGCCCCTTCGCCATACGCAGTTAAAAAATGTATTGAAACGGCAATTAAAAATTCAGGTATACATCCATGTGAAATTGACCTTGTTTGTGGCCATCTTACAGGCACAACCGCCGACAAAATTGAAATTGCAAACTGGGCAGAAGCACTGGGCAGAAAAGGCAAGAGTTTCCCCTTTATTAATTCTTTAAAATCATTAACAGGCCATTGCATAAGCGCAACAGGTTCTATTGAAAGTGTTGCGGCTATTTTACAAATGCAGCACAGTTTTATTCAGCCCAACAGGAACTGTGAAAACATTCAACCGGAAATTTTAGGCCTTATTTCCGAAAATGCTATTGTACGCGAGCCAATGGAAAGAGAAATCAATACGGTTATCAAAGCCAATTTTGGTTTTGGTGACGTAAACAGTTGTATCATTTTTAAAAAATTCCACCAATAAATTTTATGGAAAGAACAGAAATTTTAGAAGAACTCAAATCCATGATGGGAAAGTACATGCATGATGAAGACAAAGTGAAGCTTGCTGACATTACAGACGACACTGATTTCGTTAAAGACCTGAACATGGATTCTATAGACCTGGTAGATATTGTTATCCAAGCCGAAAACAAGTATGGTATTGAAATAAAGAATGAAACGATTTCCAAACTGAATACAATCGGTGCTTGCTTAGATGTGATACAGCAAAGACTGGCAGAAAAAGGGCAACAATCAGGGGTTCAGCATTTTTGAAACTTCAGGTAGCTTGTCTGCGATAAAATAATTTTCAGGTATTGCTTTTTCCTGTTGCGGTTTTGAAAATTTTATAACAGATCGCCTTTCTTTATTAAAATGATCAATTAACTCCAATTCCATATTTATTTCTCTTCCGGTTACCATTTGATATTTAGTAAATAATATGGTTTTATATAATTTTTCAGAACTTAAATAAATATCAGCCTTTAAAGCTTTTTTACTTTTTTCATCAACCCATAAATCAATTTTTTTATAAGCATTTTCCGGTGATGAAGATTTCAAATGAAGTAAGTAATCACCATTATTTGCTTTTGCATATTTTTCCTCATGTAATGATTCCACAATATAATCAGCTGACCAGTTTAACCTGGCAATATCTAAAAAGGAAGCTGATGCAGATAGTTTTTGCAGGGCTGTTATTTTCACGGGCTTTGCCGCCGACCTGATGTACAACCACATTTCATAACCTTTCATCAACACCAGGTTCCCTTTTTGTGGCCCGGGCCCCAGGAATTCAACCAACGTTTTATTTCCGTCAAAATAAATTTGGTAGGTGGTATTGTTATTATCACCATAATTACTGTCAATAAGCATCGCAATGACAGACATTTTTTCCCAGGGTATTCTTTTAATCTCTGCCTGGTGCAATACTTCCTGTGGTTTTATTATTGGTTGTGCAATTAACTGAAGACATAAAAAAATAATTAATAGTCCTGGTAACTGTCTCATAAAACGGGATGAAGATTATGTATGTTCGAGTGATTCAACGATAGAAAATCTTTTTATAACGATAAGAGAAGAAAAACTTGATAATGTTATTGCTACAATAATTCCGATAGCAACCCACGGATGAAGCCATGTTGCAGCATATACCTGCAAAGTGTAAGGGCGGCTCATTCCCGGAACAGGAGGCATAATGATGTGCAGCGAATTGATGATACGGGAAATGATGAGTTGTAAAATCATGCCGACGGAAGCCCCGATAATACCTATCAGAAAAGCTTCAAGTATAAAAACAGTATTAATTTGCCTGATGCCAAGCCCGATTGCACGCAGCGTTCCGATTTCACGTATCCTTTCCATCGTTGTCATGTTCATAATGTTCCAACAACTAAGTAATACAATCACTAAAATAATCGAGCCCATAAAGCTGAAAATAATATTGAAAATATCCCGTATAGAAATGTAAAACGTGGCATCTTCATACCAGGGTATTGTTGTTAAACCGGTTGTCAAAGAATTTTTTGCAAGATGTAATTGTAATGTTTGCAGTTTAGTATCAAAATTTTTTCTGTTCCTGAACATTACCGAAAGCAAACTGATTTTATGTGTACCTATAAGTTTCTGTGCGATATCAATAGTAGTGAGCAGGTAATATTTATCTGTTTCGCTTACACCGGTTGACATGATGCCCAGTAACTCCACATCAATGCCGTTGATGGCACCGTCAACAGTAGTGCTATACATCATCAGCATATCGCCCGGTTTTGCATGCAGGGAGTTTGCAAGTGCTTTACCAAGAATAACTCCTGTCTTTTTTTCTTTCAATGGCAGCAATTGCTCGCCGAGTTTTAATTTCGGATTTATCTCCGACATTCCTGCCCATAACCTGATCTCTTTATCTACGTCTTCACCAAAGCCTTTGAATGGGACCGATATATCCCCATTTGAGATTAGTCCGCCGAATTCTATTCTTGGTAACATATAATCAACATCTGTATCCTGCCGGATAATTTCTTTTAATTCATCTATCCTGTCAAGACCGAATTCCAGTGTATGTTGTTCCTGTTGCTGTATTGCCCGTTTATCAATTAATTGAAGGTGCCCCGAACCGCTTGAGCCTCCAAACCCATTACGAATGGTAAGCTCCTGCAAACTGTAAACAGAAAAACTATAATAGCCAATTGCAATGCTTAAAGCTGTACAACCTGCTGCGGCTATCAATATTGCAAAGAAAGAACGTCGTTTGTTGCGAAATAAATTACGATATGCAAGTTTTAGCAACTTTACAAAATTCCGGTACGAATATTTTCCGGAAGCTGGTTCGGTATTTCTAGTCCCCGCTTTTTGCATTTTTTATTTTTGCTTCTTCATATTACCATTTATCCCTCAATCTTAAATTATCCTGATTATCCCATACTTTACTTCACAATTTTGCCATCCTGGATAAATAATTTCGTCCTCGCATGGTCAATCACCATCTGGTCGTGTGATGCAATAACAACCGTAATTCCCAGTTCAGCATTCAATTCCTTCATTAATTCAATAATCGATTCCGCATTTTTCCGGTCAAGGCTCGCTGTTGGCTCATCAGCTACAATTAACGAGGGATTACCTGCAAGCGCACGTGCAATGGCAAGTCTTTGTCGTTGGCCACCCGACATATTTGATGGCCTTTGGTTCATTTTATCAGCTATGCCTACACGTAAAAGAAATTGCCCAACAAGTTCGTTAATGGTCCTTTTGTCGAGGCCTTTAAATAATAAAGGGAGTTCAACATTTTCATATGCTGTTAAAACAGGCACGAGGTTAAAAGTTTGAAAAACAAAACCGATGTGGTGGAGGCGGAGATGATTAAGCTTATCCAAAGAAGTATTGGTGATATTGATCCCTTCAAAAAAAATGTCGCCTTGTGTAGGTTTGTCAATGCAACCAATGATATTAAGCAATGTTGTTTTACCACTGCCGGAAGGTCCCGCAATTGCCAGGAAATCTCCTTTTCCGATACTACAACTAACATTATCCAATGCAAAAATCTCTGTATCATCTAAAAAATATTTTCTCGAAATATTTTTCACTTCAACCAATGTATTAGTAACAGCCATGCCGGTTTTAGATTATTACCCGTATTACATGATTAATTTATATTACAATATATAACGAAAGCGTAATTGAAACAGGTAATGCCCATGTTTTTTTAACACTTTTAGTATAAATTTTTATTGACACAAAATCGGCTTAATTTTCCGTTCATTTTAAACATATTTTTATGGAAAAAAAACTATCAGGACAAATTGCCATTATAACCGGCGCCAGTTCAGGTATTGGTGCAGGGGTAGCCAAGGCATTGGCAGATGCCGGTGCAACAGCTGTTATTAACCACCCTGTCGAGGCTACAAAACCCGCTGCAGATGCGGTGCTTACCGAAATAACCAATGCCGGTGGAAAAGGCATTACCTACCAGTGCGATGTAAGCAAGGAAGACCAGGTAATAAACATGTTTGCTGATGTTGTGAAACAATTCGGGACCGTTGATATACTGATCAATAACGCGGGGCTGCAACGCGATTCACCTTTTACGGATATGACCTTGGAGCAATGGAATTTTGTAATTGGGGTAAATCTCACCGGTCAGTTTTTGTGTGCCCGTGAGGCCATTAAAGAATTCCTGCGCAGGGGGGTTATTCCTGAAAGATCAAAAGCAGCCGGAAAAATCATTTGCATGAGCAGTGTACATGAAGTTATTCCCTGGGCAGGCCATGCAAATTATGCGGCCAGCAAAGGTGGCATTATGCTGATGATGAAAAGCATTGCACAGGAATTTGCACCAAAAAAGATCCGTGTCAACAGCATTTGCCCGGGAGCAATTCAAACACCAATTAACAAACAGGCCTGGGATACCCCGCAGGCCCTGCAATCTCTGTTAACACTGATCCCTTACCAAAGAATCGGTCAGCCTGAAGACATTGGCAAAGCCGCTGTATGGCTCGCCAGTGATGAGGCTGATTACATCACAGGAACTTCGATTTTTATTGATGGCGGTATGACACTCTATCCGGGTTTCAGTACAAACGGATAAAGAAAATTATGAGCATAAGTATTGGATATGAGCAAGAAAAATTAATACAGTTTCGGCAACTTTTTTCAAGAACCAAAATTGCCTTTAGTGGTTTTAGGTTATGAGTTTAGAAAAACAGAGACTTCAGCATACAAACTGGAAAAAATGGGGTCCTTATGTCAGCGAACGACAGTGGGGAACTGTTCGTGAAGATTATAGTGCGGATGGTGAAGCATGGAAATATACTACGCACGATATGGCCCGCAGCAAAGCATGGCGCTGGGGTGAAGAAGGTATTGCCGGGATTTGTGATGATCAACAACAGATATGCTTTTCCGTTAGTTTATGGAATAAAAAAGACATGATCTTAAAAGAACGGTTATTCGGACTCACGGGGAATGAAGGCAACCACGGTGAAGATGTTAAAGAATTATATTATTATCTCGATTCTACACCTACACATTCTTACATGAAGATGTTGTATAAGTATCCGCAGGCTGAATTCCCTTATAACTGGTTGTTGAATGAGAACAAAAAGCGGACAAGACTTGAACCTGAATTTGAACTAATCGATACCGGCATTTTTAACGATGACAATTATTTTGATGTATTTGTTGAATATGCAAAAGCGGAAGAAGAAGATATACTGATAAAAATTTCCATTCGGAACCATTCTAAACAAACCGCATCCCTAAATGTACTGCCAACTATATGGTTCCGCAACACATGGTCATGGGGTTATGATAATTACACTCCTGCTTTGTTTGCTATCGCAGACGATGTGATAGAAATTCAACACAAGGTTTTAGGAAATTTTAAATTGTATTGTGAACATAACGAATCATTGTTGTTCTGCGATAATGAAACCAATAACCCCAGGCTTTATAACTATCATGATGGAAAAAGATATTATAAAGATGGTATCAATGATTTTATTATCAGCGGTGCAAAAACCATAAACCCAGACAGAGGAGGAACAAAGGCTTCAGCCAATTATGACATTAGTATCGGCCCCGGTGAAATTAAGATTATACGGTTGAGGCTATGCAATAAAAACCCCGATAGTCCTTTTGATGATTTCGAAAATATATTCAGCCAAAGGATTAATGAGGCCAATGAATTTTATAATGAACTTCAAAGGAATATTGCAAATGACGATGCAAAAAATATACAACGCCAGGCATTTGCAGGTATGCTGTGGAGCAAACAATTTTACTATTACGATATCGCCCAATGGCTGAACGGCGACCCCTCTCAACCCAAACCTCCGAAAAGCAGGTTTAGCGGAAGAAACAGTGATTGGAAACATTTGAACAATGCCAATATCATTTCAATGCCGGATAAATGGGAATATCCCTGGTATGCTGCATGGGATCTGGGTTTTCATTGCATTACCCTGGCACTAATTGATCCTGCATTGGCAAAAAAACAACTTATGTTGTTAACACGCGACTGGTACATGCACCCCAACGGCCAGCTGCCCGCTTATGAATGGTCGTTCAGCGACACTAATCCCCCGGTGCATGCCTGGGCTGCATGCCGGGTGTATGAATTAGACAGGCAGCAGAATAATGGCAAAGGGGATATAGAATTCCTTGAAACGATTTTTCACAAACTGCTTATCAATTTCACGTGGTGGGTTAACCGAAAAGATGAGGAGGGTAACAATATTTTTGAGGGTGGTTTTTTAGGAATGGATAATATTAGTTTATTTGACCGTGACCAGAAATTGCCTGATGGTGCTCATCTTGAGCAATCGGACGGAACGAGCTGGATGGCGATGTATTCCCTGAACCTGATGCGCATGGCCCTGGAACTGGCACAAACCAATTCCGTGTACCAGGATATGGCTACAAAATTTTTTGAGCATTTTTTGTATATAGCCGGCGCCATGGCCAGCATGGGTGAGAATAATTCGGGTTTGTGGGATGATGAAGATGAATTTTTTTATGATATTATCAGAATGCCGAATGATGGAGCAATTAAACTAAAAATCCGCTCGATGGTTGGGCTGATACCTCTTTTTGCTGTTGAAATTCTGGACGATGAATTGTTGCAATCACAACCGAAATTCGTGGAACGGATGAGATGGTTTCTGGATAACCGGCCCGATCTTGCCAATCTCGTTTCACGCTGGCATGAAAAGGGAACAGATGAAAAACATTTGCTGTCCTTACTTCGCGGGCATCGCATGAAAAGGATATTATACCGCATGTTGGATGAAACAGAATTTCTCAGCGATTATGGTATACGGGCCTTGTCCAGATATCATGAGCAGCACCCCTACCAATTTAATGTGGATGGGCAATTACTGAGTATTCAATACACTCCCGGGGAGTCCACTATCCCGTTGTTCGGTGGCAACTCTAATTGGCGCGGGCCAATCTGGATGCCTGTTAATTACCTCATCATAGAATCGCTACAGCGTTTTCACCATTATTATGGCGATGATTTTAAAGTAGAATATCCGAGCAATTCAAAACAATATTTATCGTTGAATGATATCGCTACCGAATTGGGTAACCGGCTTACAAAAATATTTTTAAAGGATAGCAATGGCAAGCGAGCTGTTTTCGGTACAAACGACAAACTGCAATCTGATAAGGATTTTAATAATTATATTTTATTCTATGAATATTTTCATGGCGATAACGGAAGAGGTATAGGGGCATCGCACCAAACGGGATGGACAGGACTGATTGCAAAAATTCTGCATCCCAGGCTTGTGAAATAACTAAGTATTACTGTTAATACACGGTGTATTATGTTACCTCAGCTAAAGTGGTTGCGACGCAACAATGCTGAACAGCATTAATGAAGCCGGTATCTATATAAAACCTTGTTGGAATAAAACCTGTTGAAAAATTTGCATGGAAAACATCATTGAAGAAATAAGGAAGCTGTTTCAGTATTACAGCAGCCTGGCAGTTTTAAATATTGCAAAAATCCCTCAATCCGGCAGCATCCGCATCTATTTTCGCATTACCACACCGGAAAAAAATTTTATTGCTGCTTACGGAAATAATGTGAAAGAAAATAAGGCATTTATTTACTTAAGCAGACATTTCAGGAAAAACAATTCTCCGGTTCCAGAAATTTTTGCAGTTAATGAAGACGAAACCATTTATATACAGGAAGATTTTGGTGATACTTCCCTGTTAAATAAACTGGAAGAAAACGGTTATAGTGATGATGTATATACGCTTTTTCAGAAAAGCCTGAAGAGCCTTTCCCGTTTGCAGATAGAAGGGGATAAGGGCCTGGATTATAATTATTGCATCACCTCAAAAGAATTCGGTCAACAGGCTATATTAAGCGACCTGCTTTATTTCAAATATTATTTTTTAGATGCACTGCAATTACCCTACGATAAGGAAAAGATGCTGGATGATTTTGATAAATTGAGCAGGCACCTTTCCAAAGCCGATTACAAGTATTTTATGTTCCGCGATTTTCAGAGCAGGAATATTCTGATCAAAGAAGAACAGCCGCATTTTATAGATTTCCAGGGTGGCATGAAAGGGGCTTTGCAATATGATGTTGCATCCATGCTCTGGCAGGCAAAAGCAAATCTTTCTGATGAATGGAAAAATAGTTTGTTCGCATATTACATGGATTGTGTGGAAGAAACCCTGAATAAAAAAATTGACCGCCCTAGTTTTGAAAACCAGTATAATGGTTATATTCTCATACGCCTGCTGCAGGTACTTGGCGCCTATGGCTTCAGAGGATTGTTTGAAAGAAAGGCACATTTTCTCACCAGCATTCCATTAGGATTAAGAAACTTGAAATGGTTTTTAAAACATAAAACAACAGGAATTGAATTGCCGGAGTTTCAGCGAATGCTGAACGTGGTGGTAGAAAATGATATCATCGAAAGATTCGAACCTATACAGGCAACAGAAGCAACGCCACTGACAATATATATCTACAGCTTCTCATACAAAAAAGGAATTCCCGGGGATGGAACTGATAATGGCGGAGGTTTTGTGTTTGACTGCAGGGGCATTTTAAACCCCGGAAGAATAGAAGAATTTAAAAAACATACCGGCCGTGATAAACCGGTAAAAGATTACCTGGAGCAACAAACCAAAATGCCTGTTTTTCTGAACAGCGTTTTTGACATTGTAGATGTAACTGTTGAAGATTATATCAAAAGAAATTTCAGTAGCCTGATGGTATGTTTCGGTTGCACCGGCGGGCAGCACAGAAGTGTATATGCTGCAGATGCGCTGGCACGTCACCTTCGCAATAAGTTTAAAGTAAAAATTGCTCTTCATCACGTTGAGCAGGAAGCAAAAAACTGGATGAACACTTGAATTGTGATGACTGTGAAGAATTATTGGTTTACAGCGCAAATCTGCAATTGCCAACTATATTCTGACCTATCTTTGCGCGATGTATTATTTTGTTTACGGTTTATTGTATCTCCTTTCATTACTGCCATTAAGGATTTTGTATATCTTATCTGATGGGTTGTATTTATTGATTTATTATATTACCGGCTACCGAAAAAAAGTAGTAATGGATAATCTACAGACCGCCTTCCCGGAGAAGAATGAAAGTGAACGGATAAAAATAGCGAAACAATTCTACAAAAACTTCATTGACTCATTCATTGAAACTATAAAACTCATTTCTGTAAGCGACAGTTTTTTACAAAAAAGATTTACCATCGCAAATTTGGAAATCTTGAATGAATTGCAAAAAACGGGTAAATCATGTCAGGTTCATTTAGGCCATACCTTTAATTGGGAATGGGGTCAGCTGGTTTTGCAAAAATTAATTCGTTACAGGCTGATGATCGTGTATATGCCCATCAGTAATAAAATTTTTGAAAAGATTTTTTATAAAATGCGCACACGCAATGGCAGTATCCTGCTGCCTGCTACCAGTATGAAATCTGCAATGGTACATTATAAGGATACCCAATACCTGCTTGCATTGGTAGCCGACCAAAGTCCGGGTAACCTTAACACATCTTATTGGCTGAATTTTTTTGGAAAGCCGACTGCATTTGTTTCAGGTCCTGAAAAAGGTGCACAGCGGAATGAACTTCCAGTTGTTTTTGCGCATATCGAAAAACCCAGGCGTGGTTATTACCATGCTGTTATTGAGCTGGCAACTGCTGATGCCAGTAAATTATCAGATGCGGAGCTTACTAGGAAGTATGTTGATTATCTTGAAAAAGTCATCAGTCAAAACCCATCCATGTGGTTATGGAGCCACCGCCGGTGGAAACATAAGTGGAAAGCCGAATATGCAGCTAACTGGGTTGATGAAAAAAAACCTCCTGCTGATTGTTAATGCAATTACCGCTTTTGGATAAAGCCGTTAATCATATTGCCGTTACAAACTAACGAGTATGCATATCCAACACAGAAACCGGCTAATGCTTAGTTAAGCACGCTTTTTTCTTTAACTATTTCGATCCTTTTTTGTTCTTTTATTTTGTTCCAACCCCCCGAAACATTACGAAGATTATGTATTCCCTGACGTTTTAACAATGATGCAGCTATTATGCTTCTATAACCACCGCCACAATGCAGATACAGATTTTGATTGTCTTCTATACCCGACATGCTTGCCGGATCATTCATTTCGCTTAACGGAATGTTCATTGCTCCTTTGATATGACCGTCTGCAAATTCCGTTTCCCGCCTTACATCAATCACTACAAGGTTTTTATCAAACGGCAAATCCATCGCAAGTTCATCGGCGTCAATATCGATGATCATGTCAATTGCATTACCTGCTTTTTCCCAGGCATCAAATCCGCCATTTAAATATCCTGCTATTTTATCAAACCCGACCCTCGCCAGTCGTATGATACTTTCTTTTTCCCTCCCTTCATCGGTAACCAGTACTATTGGTTTATCAAAAGGTAAAAGGCTCCCTGCCCATTCGGCAAACCGGCCATTCAATCCAATGTTTATCGATCCAGGTACAAAACTTTTTGAAAAAACAGTTTCATACCTGGTATCCAGCATTATTACCTCTTCTTGTTTCAGTATTCTTTCAAATTCATCTACAGTTAATGCATTCATTCCTCTTTGCAATACCTCATCAAGACTGTTATACCCTTCCTTATTAATCTTTGCATTAATCGGGAAATATTTTGGAGGGTTACTTAGTCCGTCTGTAACTGATCTGATAAATTCTTCTTCACTGTTTGCATTTAAGGCATAATTGCTTTCCTTTTCATCAGCTATAGTGCTAAAAGTATCGGGGCCAAGATTTTTGCCACAGCTGCTACCTGCGCCATGTGCAGGATAAACAATCACATTTCCCGGGAGCGGTATAATCTTTTTTTGCAGAGAATCATAAAGTAATGCAGCTAACTGTTCTTTGCTGAGGTTACCGCTGCTTAAGTCAGGCCTTCCAACATCACCTACAAATAATGTGTCGCCTGTAAAAACAGCATTGGGCTTATCATGCTCATCTCTTACCAAAAAGCATGAAGATTCAAGGGTATGGCCGGGGGTATGTAGTACTTCGATGGTAATATTTCCAAGCTTAAAAATTTCACCGTCTGTCGCTTGATGAATTGTAAATTGTGTTTCCGTGCCGGGGCCATAAATTATCGGAGCATTTGTAGCCCTGCTTAAATCCAGGTGACCACTCACAAAATCAGCATGGAAATGTGTCTCAAAAATATATTTAATCACAGCCCCTCTTTCTGCAGCTAATTGAAGATACGATTCAATATCTCGCAATGGGTCTATTATGGCTGCTTCATTATTACTTTCTATATAATAAGAAGCCTCACTTAGGCAACCGGTATATAATTGTTTAATGAACATAATTTTTAGGCAAAATTATGTATTTAAAGAGAAGGAGAAAACAGAATGTATCTTGTTATTCGATAAGGTTTTCAACACATTTCATAATATGCCCGATCCTGATATCGCTAATGGTATAATAAATAAATTTTCCGTCACGCTCTGTAGAAACAATACCTGCTTTTCGCAAAATAGCCAGGTGCTGAGAAGCTACTGATTGTTCCAGCCTGAGTTGAACATATATTTCGGTTACTGTAAGCTTTTTGTGCTCATCAAGCAATCGTACAATCTGCTGTCTTAATTTATGGTTCAATGCGCGTAAAATCATAGCAGCCTTTTTCAAACTCACAAAATCTATTTTCAAAGGCGTGCCATTTGAACCATTTATTATCATCCAGTGATTACTTGAAGTTAATGTCATCAGGAAGAAATTTTAAGATCAGTTGATAAACAAAATTAGTATACCAGACCAAAATGAAGGCAATTAAATTTAATTAAATGATAATCTGATTATTTTTTAATATAAGAATGGAAATCTTTGATATAGGCGGGTTGACTATAAATAATGTCGGTGAATTGATTTTTTGAGAGTTTCTGATAGGCCAGTTGAGCGAGATGGCCTGCATGACCCGAAGATTCCACAAACCGGGCGTTTTTATGTGTGGCAATTTTTTTCCACTTTATGCTGCCATTACCAAAGAAATAAATAGTACATGTATTAAGCTCATCATTAAAGCTGTGCTCATCCAGTATAACAGCTGTTGGTAATATTAGCTCCTCTAAATCAGGTGTGTAAAGGCCTGTAAACACTTCCATTCTCTTTGCATCAATCATCGGACATAGAATTGAAGCCTTGTCAATTTTTAGCTGCGTCGTGGCCGCATATGCCATCACTTTTAATGTGTTCTCTGTTATCAAAGGAATCTGAAGTGCATAACAGAGTCCTTTCGCAGCCGACAAACCCACACGCAAACCTGTATAAGAACCGGGACCTTCCGTAACAGCCACTGCTGTTATGTCTTTTATTGAAAACCCATTTGACCGTATGACTTCATCAATGGCCTCATGCAGCCAGGCAGCATGATCTTTTTGATCTTTGTTTTCAAACAGGCATAAAGTATTTCCATTATTGGAAAGACAAATGCTTGCCGATTCGGTAGCTGTATCTATACTTAAGATCATTAATGTTATTTTTTCAAAAAAACCTCGTTTTCCAAGGCTTTGGAAATATTGTACCTGATATCTGTTTTGGCAAGTTCCGAAATTAAATCATGCACTCGTTTTATTCCTATCTTTTCGGTCCATTCAAAAGGACCATAAGGATAGTTCGTGCCCAGTTTCATCGCTGTATCTATTTCTTCTTTAGAGCTCACCGCATCCTGAAGTGTAAAATAGGCTTCATTAATAACCATTGCTATTATTCTTGCAGTTATCATGCCGCTAATATCTGGTACATATAGAAATTGCCAATTCAAACGGGCAAAAATATTGGCAACATATTCTTTGTATGTTTCATTTAAAACGACCACTTCGCAAATTTCCCTTTCTAAAAAACCCGGCCATGCATTTATCCTCACGAATGGCTGTCCAATTTGCTTTAACGTGTTCACCACAGCATTAACGAATATGGGCTTTGGTAAAAATGCTGCAAGGCCATTAATCCTTTTATCATCATTTTCAAATTCAAGGTCAAAATAGGCATCCGCATCACTTATCTCTGCAAAATCCTCCAGTGCATTTACATATACTATGCTGACATCTTTGCCGGCTGGCTTATGAAAAATTTCATATTTTATATTTTCCTGCGCAAACACCGCAATTTTCATACAGCTATTTTCCAACAAAGAAAAACTATTTGTGCTGAACCGGAGCTTTTAACTTTTCTATACATTTGAGCATGGAAAAGAAAATTATTAATACCAATAGCGCCCCCGCGCCAATCGGTCCTTACAACCAGGCAGTTCTTGTTGATAATACGCTCTTCATTTCGGGACAAATTGCTATTAACCCGTTAACAGGAAATATTGAATCAACAGATGTTGTTTCAGAAACACACCAGGTAATGCACAACTTGAAATCTATTTTAGCAGAAGCAGGAATGGATTTTAGTAATGTAGCAAAAACGACTATTTTTTTAAGCGATATGTCATTATTTGCCCAGGTTAATGAAGTATACGGCAAATATTTTTCAGGAGACTTTCCTGCCCGTGAAACAGTTGCAGTGAAAGGCTTACCAAAAAATGTGAATGTGGAGATTAGTATGATTGCTGTGAAATAGAAATAAGTCCTGAGGAATTTTACAATCTCAACAAGGTTTTTTTGGACTTTCGGTCTTTCCGGCTTACTTCAATACTTTTATTTCCCTGCCAATTTTTGTAAAAGCAGCTATTGCTTTATCTAAATGGCTTTGTTCGTGCGCAGCACTTAACTGTACACGTATTCTCGCCTGACCTTTGGCCACAACAGGATAGAAAAAACCGATCACATAAATACCTTCTTCCAAAAGTTTGGCAGCGAAATTCTGGGCGACCACTGCATCATATAACATTATGGGAACAATCGGATGATCGCCCGGCCTGATGTCAAAACCGGCATCGGTTATTTTGCTTCTGAAATATTTCGTGTTATGCTCCAGCTTATCTCTTAATGCTGTTGTTTCTCTTAGCATGTCCAACACAGCAATTGATGCACCTACTATCGATGGGGCAAGGCTGTTTGAAAAAAGATAAGGGCGGCTTCTTTGCCTGAGCATTTCAACAATTTCTTTGCGGCCACTTGTAAAGCCGCCGCTAGCACCACCAAGCGCTTTTCCAAGTGTACCAGTAATAATATCAATCCTGCCCATTACGCCCCGATATTCATGTGTACCTCTTCCCGTTTTTCCCAAAAATCCGGAAGAGTGGCTCTCGTCGATCATCACAATGGCATCGTATTTATCTGCGAGGTCGCAAATTTTATCAAGTTGTGCAATTGTTCCATCCATGCTAAATGATCCATCCGTAACAATAATACGGTTACGCAGGCTTTGACTTTCACTGAGTTTTGACTCCAAATCGTTCATATTGTTATGTTCGTAACGAAACCGCTGCGCTTTGCATAAGCGAACCCCGTCAATTATTGAAGCATGGTTTAAGGCATCACTGATGATCGCATCCTGTTCATTAAACAAGGGTTCAAAAACACCCCCGTTAGCATCAAATGCTGCTGCATATAAAATACTGTCTTCAGTACCAAGAAAATCAGCAATCTTTTTTTCCAACTCTTTATGAATATCCTGGGTTCCGCAAATAAAACGCACACTACTCATGCCATATCCCCGGTTGTCAACTGCTTTGTGTGCAGCCTCAATCAGCCTGGGATGAGAAGAAAGTCCGAGATAGTTGTTCGCACAGAAATTAAGAACGGTTTTCCCGTTCACAATAATTTCCGCCCCTTGTTCACTCGTAATAATCCGCTCGGTCTTGAAAAGGCCTGACGATTTAATTTCTTCCAGTTCTGCAGCAATACGATGTACAAATTTCTGGTTCATGAATCAGGATTTTTTGCCGATAAAGTTAAGGACTTGCCAGTGCAATAATGAATATCCTGATTGTTTTGGCAAAAACCTGAAAAAGTAAAATTTCAGGCTATTTTTCGCTGTAAACCATTTATATGAGAAAAGATTAGATATTTCCGGTTTTTTATATAGATTTGCCTCTCAAACCCGAAGATGAAAAACAAATTTCTGATACGGTTTTTCGGCTTATCACTCGCAGCAGGAGTGGGTTTGGCGTTTATTTCATACCATCATAAAGCATCGGCTAGTTCACAGGAATGTACCACTGAAAAGTGCGAACAAAAAAAAGCCCAGACCGATTTCATTATCCTCGAATCCCTTTCAAAGCATTTGCTTTCTTCTACAGAAAATTGACTTCAAGCTTTAAATTATTGATAAAGCCAGGTATTGTTGTAACATTATCAGCCTTTGCACGTATTATATTAAACTACCAGCAGGAATAATATCAGCAAGCTGTTTATGACAGAAAGAGAATATAATGAATGTGTAACAAATTATGCCGATAATGTGTATCGCTTTATCGTGAAAAATCTCCGCCATGAAGAAGATGCAAGGGACATTGTTCAAACAGCATTTGAGAAATTATGGCGGAATAAGAATGAGGTGGACAGCGGAAAAAGCAAATCGTATCTTTTCACTATTGCGTACCACCAAATGATTGATCATATCAGGAAGGCGAAAAGAATCCATCTGAAAGAAAGCTTTCACGATGAAACAAAAGTTCATGACAAGCAAGAGCATAATTTGAAAAAAATTCTGGAAGAAGCATTGGCAAGATTAAGTGAAACACAACGTTCATTGGTATTATTAAAAGATTATGAAGGGTATACTTATGAAGAAATCGGGCAAATAACAGGACTGAATGAAAGCCAGGTAAAAGTGTATTTACACCGAGCAAGGATTCAGTTAAAAAATTATTTGGTTAAGCCTGAAAACGTATTGTAAAATGATTAACAGGTATAATTACGAAGAATATTTTTTGTTATATGTGGATAATGAATTATCCCTTGCAGAAAAAACTGCTGTGGAAGAATTCCTTCTGAAAAATCCCGATTTGAAGGAGGAAATGGACATGATTGGGCAAGCTGTACTTAAACCAGAAAAAAATATTTTTTTCCATAATAAAAATGCATTATTGAAACTTACCCATGAAAACTGGTTTATCAACCTTAATAATTACCAGGAGTATTTTTTACTGTACATGGATAATGAACTAAACGCGGTTTCAAAAAAACAGGTTGAAGAATTTATGAGCAGTAATCCCTCCCTGCAGAGTGAGTTTAACCTATTGCTGCAAACCAAATTTGAAGCCGATAATTCAGTTGTATTTGAAGAAAAAGAAGCTCTTTATAAAAATGAAGAACACAGAAGGCCTGTGCTGTTGCTATGGATAAGCTCAGCCGCTGCGGTTGCAATACTTCTGGTAACGGGGTTTTTATTCTTCAATAGGAGCAGCAATGGCACTCAAAATAAACCTACAATTATTGCCGGCAAAGGAATTGATAGGGCGGTTACAAATCATATTAAAAAATCAATTTCACCTGTAACTTCCGGAACAAGTGATTCGTTACAAAATATAAATCCGAAAAAAGAAATTGCTACAGTCAGA